>Ga0209398_1000005_pt1 | contig 402993 bp, 349 predicted proteins | sample AshMeaBigSpring_FD_184125 | JGI IMG/M metagenome (GOLD analysis project Ga0209398, IMG submission 184125) | Groundwater microbial communities from Big Spring, Nevada to study Microbial Dark Matter (Phase II) - Ash Meadows Big Spring (SPAdes)... | ecosystem: Environmental > Aquatic > Deep...
TACAGCGCTTCCGAAATTGCCGCCGCAGGTACCCACCTGTACTGAAATCGGTAGGTTGCTGCCGATTACCTGTGTGCCATTGGCCACAGGCGGCGGACCTACATTTCTGTAATTGGAATACCTGTTCTGTATGCTGCCCGGGCCGGGGGCCAGGGTGGCGCAGGTAGAACTATTATTAATGGTACCAAAGGTTACATTAAATATATCCTCATCCGCCGCACTGCCCGCAACAGAATTACAATAACAGTTCAGGAACGGATTTGAATTTACTAATAATGGGTTGGATGTTCCTGAATTAGCGCCGCAGGTTACAATCACCCTGTAATAAGTGGCTACTGCCTGTGTTAGGGTTAAGGAGGGTCCGATACCCTGTGGGGGAGCAACATTTGTCCATGGGCCGGAAGCTGCAGGAGCTGTTTGCCACTGATAGGTTACACCAGAACCTGGTGTGGGGTTTTGAGGTGATAAAGTAAAGCTCTGGGACGGACAAACCGGGTTGGCAGTACTTACTGTATTACCCGGGGCAGGTGTGCCGGTGCATGGCGGAGGCACCACGCAGGTCAGGCGTTGGTTGGTATTGGTACCGATAAATCCGGAAGATGCCTGGGAGCGGCCGCCCACTACATAAAAACTGCTTCCGAGGGTGGCGCCGTTGACCCTTGCCCTTTCGCCAATCATATTCGGCACAGTAACAGCGGTCCAGTTATCGGTAACAGGGTCCCACAGCAGCGCTGTGGCAGAAATATTTGCCGTAGCAGAACCGCCTACATATCCACCGGCTACAAGGCCGCCGCCAAAATAGGCGCCGCTTGCAGGACCCCAGCGGGTAGCAGGCAAATCAGCAATGGCAGCATCGTTCCATGTGTTTGTAACCGGGTCATAGCGGTATGTTTTCTGCGAAGCGACGGTACCGGTTACATTGATTCCGCCCGCTGCATAAATGTAGTTTCCAATTACAAAAGAACCGGCGAAACTTGTAGGATTAGGCATGGGAGCCCCTGTGCTCCATGTATTGGAAGCAATATCGTAAATTTCCAATACGGTACTGGAACCCGCAGTCAGTGTTCCGCCGAACTTATAGATTTTTCCGCTCAGGTAAACGGCCGACTGGTTCCAGGTAGCCGTGCTAAACGGAGCCATAGTTGTGTAAGTGTTGGTTGCAACATTATACCTGTAATTGGTGGTTTGCGGGGCGCCGGTTCCCACCAGTGCGCCGCCCAAAACGTAAATGTTGGTCCCGTCTGAAACAGCAGCCGGGTATTCCACGGCTGTGGGTGTTGGTGCGATGGGGAACCAGGTGGTTCCATCGAACCGGAATGAAGTGGCAACGATGGCTCCATTACTTACACCTGCAAAACTGTACAGGTTGCCTCCCACAGTGGCAACACCCTGGTCAAGTACAGGAACAGGATACACGGTGGAAGCAGCCCATGTACATTGTGCACTGACATTTATTTTACCTGCAAAAAGGCAAAACAACGTCAATAGCACCACTGGTTGCTTGAATAAAAACCCCGTTTTTTTACGAGTAAATTTTGGTTGCATATTGTGTATTTTAAGTGAGTGATCGTTACGGAACAGCAGTCAGCAGCCGTAACCCGGGCCTAAGGTAATTTTTTTGGAATATGAATAAAAATAAATACTGTCACCATTTATCCACCTCTTCTGTTCCCTTTCCAGGCGTTGCAGCCTGCCCGGCCTCCGGACTGGCTGTCTCTGCCTGTACCACGGCCTCGGGGGCTGCAGTCTGGCCATTTTCGGCCGTTACCACACGGTCTTCTTCGGGCTGCTCATCATGGTTGAAAGCATCAAAGTCAAAATCGGGCATGAGTTCTGTTTTCACATAGTCAACCGCTTCGCCCAGCGCTTTAATGAATTTGTTGAAATCTTCCTTGTACAGAAATATTTTATGCCGGTCGTAGCCCTGGTCATCAAAGCGTTTCCGGCTTTCGGTAATCGTCAGGTAATAGTCGTTGCCGCGGGTAGCCCTTACATCAAAGAAGTAAGTTCTTCTTTTCCCGGCACGGATGCGTTTGCTGTAGATACTCTCCGCTTTACCCGCCGAAGCTTCAGTATTGGCTGGTTTTCTGTCATTGCTCTCGTACGCCACGTTCTAAGTTTTTAGCAGTTAAGGAATTAGTTTGGTTGTGTAAGCTACAAATATAGAGATGTTTTTGAATCAGCCAAATATCACAACAACAGCGCCGGGCAAGTAATAAAGCACTGCTTATCTCAAAAGTCATCTTAGCTTGAAATTTAACCACAGCGTACTCAGTGAATCACAGAGAAAAATACAGCGCTCCGCCGTGTTCGCCGTGGTTTATACATACTTTTGAGGCAGCTTCTAATCAGAACTGAAGCACCCCTTCGCTGAACCCGTTTGTGTTGCGTACAACTTTGAGCCTCACTTTACCTCCCTTCAAAAAGGTTTCATCCAGTTTTTGTTTGATATCGCTGTACAGGGAATTGGGATAATAAATATTCACGGCCCCGTCTTTAAGTTCAACGGCATAAGGTATCTTATCATTTTCCCCGTAGAAAACAAGCTGATAGTTCTTGCTTTTTTCAGTCGTCAGCAGGGGGATAATAATTTGCTGGGAATGCCGGTAGCTCTCGGGGGTGCCATCTGCCACGTTAGAAACAATAAAGGCGGCTTTGCCAAGACCGGTCACCTCTACCACATCCGTTTTATCCTCAGCAGGGTGCTGCGGGGCAAAAACCACTCTGCCTTCCTTTCTGTTTTTATTTTCGGTTTCATAAACGGTGCCGCCAGGATTGTTATTCTGGGCAGCTAAGAAAGCCGGTGAAAAGAACAGCACAAACAAAACAGGGCGAAGAATTTTTGTCATAATCAAAGATTTATTGTTTTTAGATGAAGTGCAAACTTACTCCTTTCCCTCTGAAATACCCGTTCAAAAAAACATCGCAGCCGGGATAGCGCTGAGGATTGACTCACGGTTCTTCGCCTTCCGATAAATTCTCCTTCAGTTGCTGCCTTGCAAACAGACTGGCATAATAACCCTTCCGGTTCATCAGTTCCCGGTGGGTGCCTGTTTCCACTATGGCGCCATCTTCCAGCACCACTATCTTATCAAATTCAAAAAGGGAAAATATCCGGTGGGTGATGATGATGGCGGTTTTATCGTGCAGGTATTCATTCAGGTGGCCGATAATCTCTTTTTCTGACCGTGCATCCACGGCGCTGAGGCAGTCGTCGAAAATAACAAGGCCAGGGTTTTTGATAAGTGCACGGGCAATAGAGATGCGTTGTTTCTGTCCTCCGCTTAGGGTAACACCCCTTTCTCCCACCATTGTTTCGTATTGCTGCGGGAAACCGGCAATTTCTTTGTCCACATTGGCCTGCCGGGCGACATTTTCAACGGCGGCCAACCCGGCATCCTTCATACCAAAACCGATATTGCCCGAAACGGTTTCACTGAACAAAAAAACATCCTGCGGCACATAGCTTATCTGCTCCCGCAGCATTTTCAAATCTATCCTTTTTATATCGGCGCCGTCTAATTTTACAGCCCCATTTGTTGCATCATACATCCTTAACAGCAACTGGGCAATGGTTGATTTACCGCTGCCGGTTCTTCCCACTATCGCTACTTTTTCCCCTTTGCTTACCCGCAGGCTGAAATCTTTAAGTGCATGGATACCGGTATGCGGATAAATGAAATTTACCTTGTCAAACTCAATGTTGCCCTGAAGCCGGACAGCAACGGGCACTTTTTCATTTTTAATGGCCGGCTCTGTTCTCAAAAACTCATTGATCCTTTTTTGTGAAGCAGCAGCCCGCTGTATCATGCTTGCCGTTAGCCCGATGGCACTGACGGGAAAGGTGAGCATGTTGATGTACATCACAAATTCCACAATGGTATTGATGCCGACGTTGTGACTACCCCTGATATAATATAACCCGCCGATCATGATGGTGAGCAAAGTGCTGAGGCCAATGAGCAGGATGATGGAAGGAAAATAAATGGCTTCCACCCTGGCCAGACCGATGGCATTTTTTTTATAGGTTTCGCTGTTCTTTGTAAAAAAACCGAGCATCGCTTTTTCCTGCACAAATGATTTTATGACCCGGATTCCGGAATAAGTTTCCTGTGCATTGGTGGTTAGGTCCGACAGGGATTCCTGTATCCTTTCACTCTTCTGGTTAATGGTATTGTTTACAAAATAGATAGTGACGGCAAGAATGGGTAATGGCGCCAGTACATAAAGTGTAAGTTCATGATCCCGCTTCCACATGAAGAACACACTGAGGGAGATGACAGCGACCAGGTTGGCCAGGTACATGATGGAGGGCCCGGTAAACATCCGCACCCGGCTCACATCTTCGGCAATGCGGTTCATCAGGTCGCCGGTGGGGTGGGTTTTGTAAAAAGCGGTGTCTAATTTCTGGTAATGATTGTATATCTCATTTTTCTGGTCGTATTCAATAAAGCGGCTCATCACAATAATGGTCTGCCGCATCAGGAAAAGAAAGAAGCCACGCAGTAAGGCGAGTAAAAGGATGGTGATACCGCAAAGGGCCACTACTTTTCCTAAGGTGAAACCCTGCCCTTCCACTTTGCGGACGAAGGCATGTACCAGTGTATCATAATCCGGCGGCAGGGCAGGGGCTTTGTAACCGGGCAGTTGGAGGGATTTTTGAACAAAATCAATCACAAAGCCGGTGATCTGAGGCGAAAGGACGTTGAAATAGTTGGACAGGAAGACAAAGAGGAGCCCAATCCCAAGACGGACACGGTATTTCCAGAAATATTTATTGAGGCTTTTGAGATGCTTCATGAAGAGTGCAAGGTAAAAAAAGAAAAAGCCCGCTTTTCAGAAGATGGACAAGCGGGCCTGTCATCTTAGCCCGCCGGCCTTTGATGAAGTTATAGACTTAAAAAACCCGCCGTCGTTAAAGCTATGGCGGGTAAAGCGGAGAGAGAGGGATTCGAACCCCCGGACCTTTTGGGTCAACGGTTTTCAAGACCGCCGCATTAGACCGCTCTGCCATCTCTCCGGCGCAAAAATAGCCCGGGTGGGTAAACCCTCAAAATCGAATTTGCCTATAGTACAGGATGTTATTTTGAGCTATTTGTCACCACCTTACTTTCCAATATAATTTTTCTCGGGAGGCTTTCATTCCCACCTTTTGTGTTGATAAGCCGGAATAAAATATCCGCCGCTTTTTCTGCCTGCAGGTATGGAAACTGCTCTACAGATGCAACAGGCGGCTCATCGAGGTAGCTGGTGATGGGCAGGTTGGCATAGCTTACGAAGAAGATGTCTTTATTAATTTTAAGCCCCCGGCTGCGGCAGTACTTAATGGCTTCCAGCGCCACATAGTCATTAAAGGCGATAACAGCCGTAGGCCTGCTCCGCAATGCAAGTAGTTTGTGCATGGCATCCTGTGTTTTGTTTTTGGAAAGGTCAGTGGAAACCACCAGCGCATTGTCGGTTTTCAGTTTATGTTTCTTCAGCCCTTCATAATACCCGTTCAGCCGCTGTTTTGAATGGATGAGGGTGTCGGGACCTTTGATTAAACAGATATGTGTATGTTCATTGCCGACGAGCCAGTCCACCAGTTCCACCGAGCTCTTCTCCAGGCTGCAGGAGACCGAATAAGCATCGGGCAGGTCGGGCACCCGGTCAAAAAAAACAACCGGGATATAATATTTTCTCAGTTGGTCAAAATGCCCGTTTGTTTTCGTTTTTTTCGCCAGTGAGACAATCAGCCTGTCCACCCGCTGGCGGCGCATCGTGTCAGTGATCCGCTCTTCCCTTGCGGCATCATCATGCGACTGGCCGATGAGAACCGTATAATTATTCCGGGTGGCCACATCTTCAATGCCATTGATGGCGATGAAAAAATATTCCTCTCCGAGGTTGGGGAGGATTACCCCGAGTGTCATGCTTTTACCTTTCTTGAAGGAGATAGCGGCCTGGTTGGGTTCGTAGTTAAGTTCCCCGGCCAGCTGCCGCACCTGCACTATGGTGCGCAGGCCGATGCTGGGATGATCATGCTATGCACGGGACACCGTGGAAACGGAAACATGCAGCCTCCGTGCAATCTCTTTTATGGTGGCTGGTTTTTGTTCCATAAAAAATGAACCTCTTTGTAAATTAAAAAAAAAACTGCGACTTTGGCCCGGTGTTTTATATCTTGATGACATGAAAGCAAATCCAGACCGGAAGATGGCAGCCTGGCTTCTGCTGTGCGCTTCGCTGCTTTTTTTCGGGATGGGTTTTCTCTTTCCCCTGCTGCAGAGCGGTTATGGCATCGGCCCGGTGGTGCTGAAAAGGGATTATATATATCTGTACTCTTCATTTCGTTTTTTCTTTGATAAAGGAGAGGCTTTTATCGGGCTGGTGCTGCTGTTTTTTACCATTATTTTTCCTGTGCTGAAATATCTCTTTCTTTTTATCACCCTTTCGGGTAAAAAACTGCCCCGCCACCAGTGGGTGAGCACAGCGCTGGAGATCGTCAACAAATGGGCGATGCTGGATGTGTTTGTGGTGGCCGTGCTGATACTGAACATGAAATTTGACTCCACCATCATCCTCTCAAAACTGGAACATGGCACCACCCTCTTTGCTATCTCCGTTGTACTGATGATGATATGTTCTTACGTTACCGGAAGGTTGCTCCGTGAGCAAAATCAGGCAAAATAGTTTGGGTTCGATGGCGGTATTTTGTAATTTCAGTCAGAAATTATTTATTATGAGTACGGTTGCCGCTGTTTTAGCAAGAAAAAAAATGTCCCCCGTTACCGTTTCATCGGATGCCGCGGTGATAATAGCCCTTGAAATAATGGCCGAAAAAAATATCGGCTCCATCATGGTGATGCAGGGCGACCAGTACAAAGGCATCCTCACCGAAAGGGATTATTCCCGCAAGATCGTCCTGAAAGGAAAAAGCTCAACAGATACCAAAGTAAGCGAGATCATGTCAACCGACCTGCCATCGGTGAAACCTTCAGACAGCATTGAACACTGCATGGGCCTGATGACGGAAAAGAACATCCGCTACATGCCTGTATTTGATAATGACAATCTGGCTGGCATCATATCCATGAGCGATGTGGTGAAGGAAACAATACTGACGCAAAAGGAAACCATCGACCAGTTGCAGCATTATATCACCAGCTGACTTGCCTGCTCATTAAAAACCAGCGAAGCCACGTAAGGCTTCGCTTTTTTTATTCGTGGCATTCCCTTTGACTGTTGTGACCGGTTTTCTTGTTAATGATTTCAAAAATGGTGACTTTTGTAATCTGAGTGACAAGCTTTGGGAAACCCGGTTACGTAAATTGCTTCGTATCCAAACAGGCAAAAAATGAAAATCATTCTCGCTTCAGCCCTTGCCGGTGCAATTACACTGCTATCCTGCGCCCAGCAGTCTTCCCCCGGAGAACAAAAATCCTCTGTGATAAAAAAAGTAATGGAGAATAAAATTATGACTACTACTACTGGAAAAACAGACACTGCCACATTGGCCAACGGGTGCTTTTGGTGTACCGAAGCGATCTTTGAACAGTTGGAGGGTGTGATCAGCGCCGAATCCGGCTATACCGGCGGCCAGGTGGAAAATCCAACCTATAAAGCAGTATGCAGCGGCGAGACCGGTCATGCGGAATGCCTTCAGATTGTTTATGACCCATCTAAAATCAGTTTTGATGAACTGCTCGAAGTGTTCTGGCAAACCCATGACCCCACCACGCTGAACCGCCAGGGAGCGGATGTGGGCACCCAGTACCGTAGCGGGATTTTTTATCACAATTCCGAACAAAAAGAAAAGGCTGAAAAATACAAAGCTGAACTAAATAAAAGCGGCGCTTTTGACCGGCCCATTGTAACGGAGATCACCCCGTTCACTAAATTTTACCCGGCTGAGGATTATCACCAGCAGTATTTTGAGAACAATGAAAACTCCAACTCTTATTGCAGGATAGTAATAAGACCCAAGCTGGATAAGTTCATGAAAGTGTTTAAGGACAAGCTAAAGCATTAAACCGGGTAACCAGGACCGCTATATTGGGAATGGCAGGATTGCTCCTGCCTTTCGGTTTAGTGTACTATTCGCATCATAGTTAATTGTTTTAGTTAAAAAAAAACGAATTGTTTTCATGGATCATTTGTTTTTCATAGATCGGATTTGGTTTTCATTTCATTGGATTGGTTTTTTTTACACAGGATATTAGATTAAAAAGTTACAGAACCACCTCCTTGCGGCTGATCAGTTGATTATTGTTTTTTTCAAGCACCTCACCAGGTAACCCCACCCTGCATTGAACGATGGCAGGCTGATGCTGTTGGAGCCGCTGTTCAGCCTGACTTTGGTTTTTGCAATACTGTACATCCCGATATATCGAATACCTGCATACCGGCCTCGCCTTCTCCTGGCTACTTACGGCAAGCTCGGATACGAAAAACTTACCCGTGTTTTATACTTGCGGAACAAACCTAAATACGCTTTCGGAGCTTTGCAATACAGGGGTATAAATCCTATGCTACTTTGTATGGGACAACTAAGATTTTAAACCGGAATCACAGTTTCAAGGCTCAAAAAAAATTTACATTACGCAGTTCAAGAAGGTTCAAAGCATTCGGCTGAAACCCTTTTACACGGGGCTGCACCAGGTGCACCGCCTTATCATACCATAGTGGAATTACGGGTGCATCGTTCATCATTATCTGGTCGGCCCGCTGGTAGAGTTTGTATCGGAGGGAATCATTGGTTTCAGTGATGGCCTTTTCAAAAGCAGCATCGAATGCTGCACTTTTGTACCGGGTGTAGTTGGGCGGTGCCGGGTTTTTGGAATAGAATACAGACAAATAGTTTTCGGCGTCCGGGTAATCTGCAATCCAGCTTCCCCGGAAAAAAGCTGCCGTGGAAGAAGAAGTCATGGTCAGCAACAAAGATTTCTGCACCACTTCCACCTGCACGGGAATGCCTGATTCTTCCAATTGCTTGGCGATGAAACCGGCCATATCTGCATAAATGGCCACGGTAAGCAATTTGATTTTGGGCAACCCTTTGCCATCCGGGTAGCCAGCTTCAGCCAATAACTTTTTTGTTATTGCAGGAGCGTAGTGATAACCTTTTACCGCCGAGGTATCGAAAGAAGGCAGACCCATGGGCACAAATCCGGATTCAGCCGGAGTGCCTAGTGAATTGCGCAGGTATAAAATCATTTTTCTCCGGTCAAACCCATAGTTAATGGCCTGCCTGATTTTCCTGATCCGCATCGGCGAATTTTTGACCAGGTCATTGGTTGAGTCAACCAGGATACCCAGGTATTCAATATTCAGGTAAGGGCTGGTGTTCAGGATGATCTTTCCTTCCCATTCTTTCCTCAGTGTTCCCTGTTTTGTCAGCACTTCATCTTTAAAAGATGCTTCGATGTCATTGATGAATTCTAACTGCTTTTGGCGGAACAATAAAAATTCGGTGGCCTTGCTGTCGTAGAAGGAGACATGGATCCCTTCAAGGTAAGGCAACCTGTTACCGGCGCTGTCTTTTTCAAAATAGCCGGGGTTCTTTTTCAGCACCAGCGCCTGCCCTTCTTCCCAAGCCACAAAACGAAAGGGGCCGGAGCCTACTGGGTGGCGCCGGAAATCCGTACCATACTTCTCCACGGCCTCTCGGGGAACAATGGAACAGTATTGCATGGAAATAATACCAAGAATGGGATGATAAGGCCGCAACAGCCGCAACTGGAAAGTGGAATCATCAACGGCCTTGAAAGGCTGCAGCGTATCCGTCTTGCCGTTAAATATCCAGGCTCCGGGGCTGGCCACTGTTTTGTCTATGATACGATAAAAGCTATACTCCACATCTTTTGCCACCAACTTTCTTCCTCTACCATCCGGAAATGATTTGTCATCATGAAACATCACATCTGTTCTCAGATGAAAGGTAAAGACTGTGCGGTCCTCTGAAATATCCCAGCTTTTAGCTATTGCGGGAACAATATGAAGACTGTCATCAATTTCCACCAGGGTGTTGAATAGCTGATGGGCGGGCCACATAGTGGCCTGGCTTTTTGCAAAGGCCGGGTCAAGCGAAGTGATGCCGTTGAATTCGTTGTAATGAAAAATATTGCTTTCGCTGCTTTTCCTGCTGTAACAGGATAGCAGCAAAATAAACAATACAGCAGGTAAGCAGGCCCCCCTCCAGATACTTTTTACTTTCAGCTTTGCCATCAGGCCTTAAATTTACAGTAACAAAACTTATCGCCCTGAAATACGTCAACGGTTTTATATACACCTCTTACACTTTCCTTCTGCTCCTGGTCTTTTTCCTTCCCAAAAATTCCTGCGGGCAGCCGCTGAATCAAAAACATAAATTCACCCGGCAGGATACTTTGCGGGGCAGCATCACTCCCGAAAGGGCCTGGTGGAACGTGGTGCATTACAATATACAGGTAGCCCCGGATTATTTAACCAAAACCATCAAAGGTTGGAACCAGGTAGGTTTTGATGTAAACAGCGGCGGAAAAAACAAAAAAATGCAGATTGACCTGCAACAGCCAATGAAGATCGACAGTATTGTTTTCAATAAAAAAAGGATAAAGAATTTTAAAAGGGATGGCAATGTGTATCTCATCGATTTTGGCAGCTTTAATTTTGTGTCGGCCAAAACAGCCCTCAGCCGCCGTCACCCTGTAACCCTGTATAGCGTTTATATCTATTTCAGCGGCAAGCCCCGTGAAGCAATTCGTCCGCCCTGGGATGGCGGCTGGATATGGGAAAAAGACGCACTGGGAAGACCCTGGATGACGGTGGCCTGCCAGGGCCTCGGCGCCAGCGTATGGTATCCCTGCAAGGACCACCAGAGTGATGAACCTGACCAGGGAGCACTGATTCAAATAAAAATTCCTGATACATTGGTGGCAGTGGCGAACGGCAGACTGTATTCAAAAGATGATCAGAAAGACGGCAGCATGCTCTGGACATGGCAGGTAAAAAACCCCATCAATAATTATAATATCGTTCCCTACATCGGCAAGTACGTTCACTTCACTGATAATTATGTTGGGGAGACCGAAAAAAATCTTACACTTGATTACTGGGTGCTTGACTACAACCTGGAAAAAGCAAAAAAACAATTCGGCCGGGATGTAAAGCCCATGCTGAAAGCATTTGAGTACTGGTTTGGCCCATACCCTTTTTATGAAGATGGTTTCAAACTGGTGGAATCATCGCACCTTGGTATGGAGCACCAGAGTGCTACTGCCTATGGTAATTTTTATATGGATGGATACCTCGGCAACGATCTTTCCGGCAGCGGCTGGGGCATGAAGTGGGACTATATCATCATCCATGAAAGCGGCCATGAATGGTTTGCCAACAATATCACTACAAATGATATAGCCGACATGTGGGTGCATGAGGGATTCACCATGTATTCTGAACCTTTATTTATCGAATATCACTGGGGCAAACAGGCTGCGGACGAATATGTGCAGGGTATTCGTAATAATATCTTCAACGACAGGCCGCTGATCGGGCCCTATGGAGTAAACCAGGAAGGCAGCGGGGATATGTACAACAAAGGGGCCAACCTGCTGCATACCATCCGGCAGGTGATTGATAACGATTCTGTTTTCAGGCAAATACTAAGAGGATTGAATAAAGATTTCTACCATCGTTGCGTGGATTCAAAAGACATAGAAACCTATTTCACTGCCAAATCAGGAAAAGATCTTTCAGTAGTTTTTGACCAGTATCTCAGAACAATCAGCATACCGCAATTAGAATATAAAATTAAAAACGACAGGCTCACTTATCGCTGGGCCAAATGCATTAAAGGCTTTGAAATGCCGGTACGGCTGTACGGCACTGATGACTGGCTTCGTCCCACCAGCGAATGGAAAAGTACAGCCATGACATCAGACCTGAAAGCCAAAGGGCTTGTGGTTGATAAAAATTTTTATGTGACGGTAAAAAAAATTGAATAGGCATTAGCTATTTACTAATGACTAACGACTATTGACTAACGACTATCTACTATCTTCGCCACATGAGCATCATCCGCCGGCAAAGCATTATTTCTTCGCTTGTTATTTACACCGGTTTTGCTGTCGGTTTGATCAATACCTATTTTTTTACCCGGGAAGGTTATTTTGAAAAGGCTGAATACGGTCTTACCACCGTGTTCCTCGCCATTGCTGTACTCATGAACAGCCTGGCCACCCTGGCTATGCCCGCCTATATCTATAAATTCTACCCTTATTATAAAGACAACCTGAAGCCCCGGCAAAATGATATGCTCACCTGGGCACTGCTCACCGGCGTTATTGGCTTTGGTATGGTGATGCTGGCAGGTATGGGCTTAAAGCATCTGGTCATCCAGAAATTCGGCACCAACTCCCCGCTGCTGATCGTTTATTATTACTGGGTGTTCCCGTTCGGGCTGGGATTAACCATCTATTCCATTCTTGAAGCTTACACCTGGTGTCTTGGCAAGCCCATTGTGGCCAATTTTTTCCGGGAAGTGCAATGGCGCCTGTTCACCACTATCATCATTGTTTTATTTATCACCAACGTCATTAGGGATTTTGACCTGTTCATCAAACTCTTTGCTCTCACCTATCCGGGCATAGCCCTTTGTATTTTGCTCTATCTCCTTTTTACCAAAAAAATCCATCTCAGTTTCCGGCCAAGCAAAGTGACCCGGAGACTTTTAAAGAAGATAGTACTTCTTTGTTCTTTTTTTTACGGGGCCGTGCTGCTGCAGGCGCTGTCGAAGGTATTTGACTCTTTCGTCATTGCTTCTAAACTGGAAGACGGGCTGGACAAAGCCGGCATTTTTGCCCTGGCTACCGTAGTCACCAGCATCATACAGGCACCGCAGCGGGGTATTATATCAGCATCCGTGCCTCATTTATCAAGGGCATGGAAAGAAAAGAACATGGATACGCTGCAGCGGGTATATCAGCGTTCGTCGGTTAATCAGTTGCTTTTTGCTTGCGCTATCTTCTTGCTCATCTGGCTGAATTTTAGAGATGCTGTGCTCACCTTCGGCCTTAAACCCGATTATCTGGATGCAGCCCCGGTATTTTTCATTCTCGGCCTGTCGGTGATTGTGGATATGGGTACCGGTGTGAATGCACAAATAATTGCCACTTCCACCCGGTGGAGGTTTGAGCTGATCAGCGGTATTATCCTGGTGCTCATCATGCTGCCGCTTACTTATATTCTGACAATACAATATGGAATCATCGGCCCGGCTTATGGCACCTTGATTTCTATGAGCATTTATAACTTTATCCGGATCATTTTTCTCCGCAATAAATTCGGCCTGTTCCCGCTAACCGTTCAGTCGCTTTATACCGTACTGCTGGCAGCAGCCTGTTATGGCATCTGCTGGTTCACATTCAGGGACATGAGTGGTTTGGCAGGAATGTTTGCCCGCAGCAGCATATTTACCCTGTTCTATGCCACCGGCGCTGTTTACATGAAGCTTTCACCCGATATACAACCAGTGCTGCAAACCATAAAAAGAAGATTAGGAATGAAAGGGGATTGATCAGTTGCTGGCCAGCACCTGTTTGTTATCAATCCTGCCGGCGCCGATATAGCGCTTCAGGTAATAATTCTCAAACAGGCTGTTTACCATCACACCCCTGGAAACAGTGGCATGGATAAAGCGGTTGTTCCCAAGGTAAACACCCACATGCGATACTCCTCCGGTGGTGTTGAAGAATACCAAATCCCCTTCCTGCAATTCTGTAGTGGAAATTTTCCGGCTGATGCGGTATTGTTCCCTGGCAACCCTTGGCAGCGTCATACCATATACGGCGGAGTACACTGCAACGGTAAAACCCGAACAATCAACACCGCTCTTAGTATTTCCACCCCTGCGGTAGCGGACACCGTACCATTCGTCCACATTATCCAGTAAAGTCTTGTTGGGAAGCGACTCTACTTCTGTATTCAGCAGAATGGAGTATTTGAGCTGGGTGGCGGATGCAGCCTCCACATTGCTGACATTTCGGCTAGCCATCAATTGAGCTATCTCATTGGCCTCTTCTTTCTGCGCCGGAGTTTCAATGATATTGGAACCCGCTGTACTGGCAATAGTGATCTGCGGATCAGCCTTCACTTCTGTTTTATCAACAGATGCCGGGGCTGTTACAGTAATTTCTTCGATGAACTTTGACTTCAGTACAGGCGTAATGACAGGAGCAGCCTGCTTCCTGCCGGTAAGATTCAGCGATTTGAATGCAGAACAACTGCTTAAAAAAATTGCGAATACCATTGCTGGTAATACTTGCTTAACCATTACGTCTTTCTTTTTAGGATGATTTCATGGGGCCTTTCAATACTCTCATAACCAGTTTGCCTGCCGGTTCTGAAACCGAATCAGGGCCTATGTTTAAATTTGACGCTCCGCTTCGGGTCCAATGGGTACCTTCAGGGGGGCGTGCCATGCCTCCGGGGATAAGCCCTTCGGCAGGCGAGCAAAAATAAGGGCAGCAGGCTTAAAAAAGCCCTTTTTGCAAAACGAATTTCCATCCGTAAAATTGCCGGGAGGCTAAACAACTGTAAGCAAGTAGCTTAGAGTTCCTAACAGCCTGTGAATATTGAATCTGATCAGGTGATTGGCCACTATTATTTATTGACTATTATTGATAATGCTTATGATGATGCAAACACTGCTCAAATACTTTTCTTTTATCTCGTTTGTAATCGCCTGCCAGAGTTCGGGCAGCACCAATAGCACAGGGGACGATACGCTGACTGTAAAATTGATAAAACAGGACACTATTCCGACCCCCACTCCTAAACCTTACAACCATCTTGAATACCAGAAAAAAGAGTTGCTTGCCGCAGCACCCGGAACCAAATCGGTTATTTTTAATTCGTCCGGTAGCCGGCTCTATGCCATGAACCTTGAAGGCATGAGTGTGTATGAATTTGAACAATCCACCCGGAGGCTGACCCGTGAATTCAAGTTCACTCCCACCCGCGGCATGGGCTGGGATTATACCCGCAGCAGGGCAATTGGCTCTTACCAGGAAAAACCAGTGGAGGCCTGCTTCAGCCATGGCGATAAAATATTGTGGGTATCGTTGCATAACGCAAACGGCATCGTTCCCATCTGGGTGGATGATTTTGCAAAGAACAAAGCTGTAACAACTCCTGAGCAAAAAACAAAACCGGTTACAGTTATTTATCCCGGTTCGGAAAGGAGAGATTCCTTCCGGGTGCCGCTGATTGAAACGGGCAAGACGCCAAAAGTAATTTCCAGAACGGCAGACAGTAAATTCCTGTTGGTCAGCAATTGGCATTCAAGAAATACCAGTGTGCTGGCAATGGATGAAAATGCTTACCCTTACGGAAAAGTGATTAGCACTATTCCCGTTTCAGCCATTCCACGGGGTATAGCAGTAGATGATAAAAACAAAAAAGCTTTTATTGCCATTATGGGGGGCTCCACTTTAGCAGTAGTAAACAATGAAACATGGAAAAGCGACAGCGTTCTGAATGTGTGGAGCAGCCCCCGCCATGTGGTGATGGATACCAGCGGGCATTTGTTTGTGTCGTACAACAGTCTCGGCACCATTGCCTGCCTGGATGCGGCCAGCGGGCAGACCTTGTTCACAACCCGCACCCATGCACAGCCCCGGACCATTGTGCTGTCTAAAAATCACAAATTTATTTTTGTAACCTGCTATACCAGCGATTATGTAGATGTGTACAAAATCAATACTGACAACTTTGAGAAAGTAGCATCTTTGCCCTGTGGCGGGCACCCGGTAGGTGTGGATGTGTTTGAAGACGATGATAAACTGGAAGCATGGGTGTGCAGTTACAGTAATGGATCTATCAGTATATATTCCTTCAAGAAAAAAAACAAGAACAAGGATTAAGATGATTTACCGCCCTTTGACCTGTTTGACAAATATGACCAATTTGAACTATTGACTAAAAGAACCTGTGAGCATGAAGTTCTCTCATCTGCATGTACATACCCAGTTCTCCCTGCTTGACGGGGCGGCCTCCATACAAAACCTGTACAAAAAAGCCATCAAAGATGAGATGCCGGCGCTGGCCATCAGCGACCATGGCAATATGTTTGGCGTATTTGAATTTGTGGCTGAAGCTTATAAGCATAAAGATGAAAACGGCAAGGTGAAAGTAAAACCCATCGTTGGCTGCGAATTCTACATCACCACCGACCGCCACCAGAAAACATTTACCAAAGAACAAAGAGACCCCCGGCACCACCAGATATTACTGGCAAAGAATGAAGAAGGCTACCGCAATCTTGTTAAACTCTCCTCGTTGGGATTTATCGAAGGCATGTACGGCAAGTACCCGAGGATTGACAAGGAACTGATACTTCGCTATCATAAAGGACTTATCGCCACCACTTGTTGCCTTGGCGCCATGGTACCGCAGGCCATCCTGAAAAAAGGGGAAGAAGAAGGCGAGAATGAATTTAAATGGTGGCTGAACATTTTTCAGGGAGATTATTATGTGGAACTGCAGCGTCATGGCATGCCGGAACAGGATAAAGTAAACGAAGTGCTGGTAAAACTGGCCCGTAAATACAATGTGAAGATCATTGCGAGCAACGACTCACACTACGTGGATGTGGAAGATTACAATGCACATGACATTCTGCTTTGCATCAACACCGGGGAAAAAATCGCCACGGAAAAACAACTGGTATTCACCGATGATGATGATGTGCATTCCAAAAACAAACGCTTTGCATTTCCCAACGACCAGTTTTACTTTAAGACCACCGGTGAGATGAGCAGCGTCTTTGGCGATCTGCCCGAAGCCATTGACAATACCAGCGAGATAGTGGATAAGACAGAGCTATTGAACCTGACCCGTGATATTTTGCTTCCCAACTTCCCGATTGATAAAAAATTTCAACTGCATGACAAGGAAGAAACGATTGGCAAATACACGGTATCGGCCGAATCAAAAAATCAATGGGAATACCTGAAACATATTACTTATGAAGGAGCGAGGCATCGTTATTCAGACCTAACAGATGAAATAAAAGACCGTATTGAGTTTGAACTCTTCACCATCAAAATGATGGGATTTGCCGGATACTTTCTTATTGTCAGTGATTTCATCAAAGCCGGCAGGGACAGGGGCGTATTCATCGGTCCGGGCCGTGGTTCTGCTGCAGGCAGTGTGGTGGCTTATTGCATCGGCATCACCAATATTGATCCCATCAAATACAACCTGCTGTTTGAAAGATTCCTTAACCCCGACCGAAAATCCATGCCGGATATTGACACCGATTTTGATGATGAAGGCCGCCAGAAAGTAATTGATTATGTGGTGGAGAAATATGGTAAAACCCAGGTGGCCCAAATCATTACCTACGGCACCATGGCAGCCAAGATGAGTATAAAAGATGTGGCAAGAGTGATGGACCTGCCGCTGCCGGAATCCAATGCACTGGCCAAATTAGTGCCCGAACGTCCCGGCATAGAATTGAAAAGAGTATTACATGCTCCGCTAAAAGCCAATTCTTCGGCAAACTCAGGAGGAGAAAAATCACTGGAAGAAAGAGAGGGACTGGGAAATGATGACCTGGAGAATGTAAAGAAACTGAGAGAAGTTTATAAACAGGAAAATACCCTGGCAGGAAAAGTATTGCATGAAGCAGAAAGACTGGAAGGCTCTGTTCGGAATACAGGCATTCATGCCGCCGGCATTATCATCGCACCCAAAGAGCTGACAGACATGATTCCTGTTGCCATTGCCAAAGATTCGCCATTGTGGGTTACGCAAATTGAGGGAAATGATATTGAAAGCGCCGGTATCCTTAAAATGGACTTCCTTGGTCTGAAAACACTCACCATCATCAAGAATGCCCTTGCACTTATCAAAGAAAACCATGGTATAGAAATTGATATTGACAAAATCCCGCTTGACGATAAAAAGACCTTTGAACTGTACCAGCACGGCGCCACTATCGGCACCTTCCAGTTTGAAAGCCCGGGTATGCAGAAATACCTGCGGGAACTAAAGCCCGATAAATTCGGCGACCTGATTGCCATGAATGCCCTTTACCGCCCAGGTCCCCTGGGTTATATACCCAAATTTATTGACCGTAAACATGGCCGTGAATCCATCACTTACGACCTGCCTGAAATGCAGGAATACCTGGAAGAAACCTATGGCATCACGGTGTACCAGGAACAGGTAATGCTGCTGGCACAAAAGCTGGCTGGATTCAGTAAAGGTGATGCGGATGTGCTGCGGAAAGCAATGGGTAAAAAACAAAAGTCAGTGCTGGATAATATGAAGGCCCAGTTTATTGCGGGAGCTACAGAAAATTTATTACCAGTGGAACGGTTAGAAAAGATCTGGACCGACTGGGAAGCGTTTGCCCAGTATGCCTTCAACAAGTCTCACTCCACCTGCTATGCGTATGTGGCATATCAGACCGCTTACCTGAAAGCCCACTACCCTGCTGAATACATGTCGGCCGTTTTGAACAATGCCGGCAGTATTGAGAAGATCACTTTCTTTATGGAGGAGTGCCAACGGATGGGTATAAAAGTGCTGGGGCCTGACATCAATGAATCATTGAAAGGTTTTGCGGTGAACAGCAGGGGGGAGATCCGTTTTGGCCTCGGCGGGTTAAAGGGTGTTGGCGAAGCTGCGGTAGAAAGCATTATCAGCGAACGGCAGAAAAAAAGTTCATTTACCAGCATATTTGATTTTATCAAACGTATCAATCATCGTACCGTTAATAAAAAAACATTAGAGAGTTTAGCCAATGCCGGTTCGTTCGATTGTTTCAGTGAATTTCACAGGGCACAATACTTCCATGTACCCGAAGGCGAGACCATCAACGGTCTTGAGCGGGTAATAAAATACGGGCAGGTGATCGCCACGCAGAATGCCACTACAGCGAATACCTTGTTTGGCGATCTGCCCATCACCATGGAAATACCCCCGCCCCGCCTGCCTGCATGTGAACACTGGCCATTGATTGTACAGTTAGAAAGGGAAAAAGAAGTAACGGGCATATTTCTGAGCGGTCATCCGCTGGATCACTATAAATTTGAAATGCGGCATTATGGGGTCACTCCCATTGCCGATTTCAATGAATTCAAAGAAGCCATCCGGCTGCACCCCAATCCCGGGAGGCCTTTCCGTGTCATTGGTTTGGTGGCGGAAGCCCAACATAAGATTGCCCGGAGTGGTAACAAGTACGGAAATTTTGTGATTGAAGACTATTCCGGCAAAACAGAGATCATTCTTTTCAGTGAAGACTACCTTCGGCTCACTCCTTTTCTCCAGCAGGGCAGCACGGTTTTTATCACCGGCTATTTCAAACAGCGGTATAACCGGGAGGAATTTGAATTTAAAGTAAATACTGTTTCGCTGGCCGAGACGATGAAACGCAACATGACCCGCCAGGTGACCATTGAGGCGCACCCCAAAGACCTGACCGGCGATATAGTAAGCTTTATTGAAAAGAACATGAAATACCATCCCGGCAAGGCCACGCTGAAATTCACTCTGGCAGAGCCAAAGAACCGGATGAAAATCAGCCTTGTTACCATGAACAGTGGTTTTGAAATGAACGAAGAAATGATTCATTTCCTGGAAAAAAGTCCGGAATTAGAGGTGCAGGTGCTAACGGTATAAGTACTTTATATTTTATGTAACTTTAATCCATGGCTTACGATAAAAATACAAAGCAAAAAATCATTTCAGAGATTGAAGCATTGACCGAGAAGGAACAGGAAACAGTACTTGGCCTCGTGGAAAACTATATTCACGGAAAAATGGATGAAAGCGGCTGGGATGAATTGCCACAGGCGTGGAAAAAAAGAATCGAAGAAAGTATGCGGCAGGGCGATGAAGGTAAACTTGTCCTCAATGAAGATGCAGTAGCCTATATCCGTAAAAAATATGGCTTAAATGGTTAAGCCGGGTGTTCTTACTCATAATGCCCGGGCCGACCTCGATAATATTTCTCTGTGGCTGGCTGAAAAGTGGAATGTAAAAGTTCTTGACAATTTCCTGAACTTATACGAGGCCAAAATAGCAGTGATTGCCCGCCATCCTTCCCGCTATCCCCTTATTCAACCCTCAACCGGATTGAGGAAAGCGTTTCTTACCAAACATAACATTATATTATAAAGGGAAAAAAAAGAGTTTATTGAAATAATAAGTATTTTTGATACCCGCCAGGACCCTGAAAAGATTAAGAATCTATAACAGACGTTTTAGCAGTTTTGTAAGCTGGCTGACCTTAATCCGTGTCAATTTTTGCACAACTTTACGTCAACCTTGCATATTATACCTGTTGGATGTAAATTTGCAATCCTCCTGAGACAAACGAAAAGTTTGCGACCGAAGATTACGAAGGATTAAACTAAAAAAAAGATAAAACAATGGCAAAAGAATTCAATGATTCCAATTTCCAGGCTGATGTACTGGCTTCTGATAAACTGACCGTAGTGGATTTTTGGGCGGAGTGGTGCGGCCCCTGCCGGGCTATCGGGCCGGTGATCGAAGAACTGAGCAAGGAGTACGATGGCAAAGTAAATGTGGGCAAACTGAATGTGGACAATAACCCTGAAGTTTCCATGAACTATGGCATCACTTCTATCCCCGCTATCCTCTTTATTAAAGGCGGTAAAGTGGTTGACAAATTAGTAGGCGCCCAGCCCAAGGGCAATTTTGTAAAGAAGATAGAGGCACATATATAAGAACAAAGTCACAAAAAGCAAATCCCAAATTCCAATATGGAGTTTGGGATTTGCTTTTTCTTATTCAAAAATACCTAGTGCTTTATCTCCCCGATATCTTTCGGGTTGTGTTTGTGCCTGAATAAAACCAGGAACAAGACTGCGATCACAGCTGCATAAGCTGCAAAGGTCAGCCAAATATTGTACCAGTCCTTATCTCCCCCATTAACGGTAAAATATTTATCAATAACATAGCCGCTTATTTTGCTTCCCAAATAAGCACCTACACCATTGGTCATCATCATAAACAATCCCTGGGCGCTGGAGCGGATGGAGGAATCAGTTGTCGTTTCAACAAACAGGGAGCCGGAGATATTGAAGAAGTCAAACGCCATCCCGTAAACAATGCAGGAAACAATGATCATCCATAATCCATCAGCCGGATTACCATAAGCAAACAATCCAAAACGAAGCACCCATGCCAGCATGGAAAACAGCATGACTTTTTTAATGCCAAATCTTTTCAGAAAAAAAGGTATGGTAAGGATAAATACTGTTTCCGATATCTGGGAGATGGACATAATAATTGTCGAATATTTGACCACAAAAGAATCCGCCCCATACTCAGGCACTTTTTTAAAATCATCCAGGAAAGTATCCCCATACATGTTGGTGAGTTGCAATGCAGCGCCCAGGAACATGGAGAAAATGAAAAACAGGGCCATTTTGTATTTGGCGAAGAGTTGAAATGCGTTTAACCCTAACTGCTCGATGACAGATGCACCTTTTGCAATAGTCCTTTGTGGCGGGCATTTGGGCAAGGTGAAAGAATAGATTCCCAGTAAAACAGCAACTACTCCTCCAATAATGAACTGGTTGGTATTGGCCTTGCTTCCTGTCAGATTGGTCGTCCACATGGCCACAATGAAGCCAATCGTTCCCCAAACCCTTATCGGCGGGAATACCTTCACTACATCATAATTATTTTTTTTCAGTATGGTATAAGAAATGGAATTGGACAGTGAGATGGTAGGCATGTAGCAAATCATTGCTGTAAAAATGACATAGTACAGCGTATCCGCATCTTTCACTTGCGGTATGTAAAGCAGTGTTGCACCGTACAGGATATGTAATATGCCATAAAGCCGTTCCGCATTCATCCATTTATCGGCGATAATACCGGTAAGGGCGGGCATAAACAATGAAGAAATAGCCAGTGTGGAGAAGATAGCGCCAAACTGGGCTCCGGTTCCCATATTATTTGAGAAAAAATAGGTGGCAATGGTGATGAGCCATGCACCCCAGACAAAAAACTGTAAAAAACTAAGAACCGTTAACCTGAGTTTTAAATTCATATAGCCATATTAAGTAAAATGAAGATAAGGATTTTACTGTTTTGAAACACAAAGTCGCTAAGACACGGAGGTACGAAGAAATACAACAGCTTTTCCTCTTCTTCGTGTCTCTGCGCCTCCGTGTCTCCGTGTTTCAAAAAGTTCTTTATTGTAGTTGTAACTTTGCCGCAGATATTCAAACCATGGTAGCTACAACTAATTTATTCCCCGGTCTGCAGCAGATAGCCGAAAAAGTAAAATCAGGCCAACGCATTACTGATGAAGAATGTATGCTCCTCTTTGAAAAAGCCAGCCTTGGTTTTGTTGGCAGCCTTGCCAATTATTTAAAGGAGAAACTGCATGGCGACAAAGTTTTCTTCAACCGCAATTTTCATATAGAACCGACCAATGTATGTGTGTTCAGCTGCAATTTCTGCAGCTACAGCCGCCTGTATGCAAAACGGGAAGAAGGCTGGGAACTCAGTATTGACCAAATGCTGCACATGGTAAAGAAGTATGATGGCAAACCGATCACCGAAGTACATATTGTTGGCGGTGTTCATCCCAAAATGGACCTGCAGTTCTTTGCAGATTTGTTAAGAGCCATTAAAGCCCACCGGTCCGGGCTCCATATTAAAGCCTTTACAGCGGTGGAATATGATTACATGTTCCGCAAAGCCAAAGTGAGTGTGGAAGATGGTTTGAAGTTTTTAATTGAAGCGGGTCTTGATTCTATTCCCGGCGGCGGCGCTGAAATATTTCACCCGGAAATAAGAGAAAAAATCTGTGCCGATAAAGTAAATGCTGATGGCTGGCTGTTAATACATGAAACAGCGCACAGGCTCGGCTTGCATTCAAATGCCACGATGCTTTATGGGCATATTGAAAAATTTGAGCATCGCATTGACCATATGAGGAGGCTGAGGGAACTGCAGGACAAGACCAAGGGTTTCAACACTTTTATCCCGCTTAAATTCCGCAACAAGGATAATGACATGAGCAATGTTCCTGAAAGCACCCATGTGGAAGATATGCGTCTTTATGCCATTGCCCGTATCTATCTTGACAACTTCCCGCACCTGAAAGCTTACTGGCCCATGCTGGGGCGGCAGAATGCGCAGCTCTCCCTTTCCTTTGGGGTGGATGATATTGATGGAACGATTGACGACACGACTAAGATTTACTCCATGGCGGGTTCAGAAGAACAAAACCCATCTATGACAACTTCCGAACTCGTTACGCTGATAAAGCAGGCGAAAAGGGAGCCGGTGGAGAGGGATACACTTTATAATGAGATAAAGAATTATAAGAGCAGCAGTCAAGAATCAAATGCAGAATTGAATTAGTAAAAAAAGCCGCCCGGAAAAGGCGGCTTTCGAATATCATAAACTACTTTTTACATCACCGTACCATTATTCTGCCCGCTATCATTATTTACCACTGACTCTTCCGCAACAAAGTTCCCTTCCGCATTTTCCGTTTCAGTCACCACTACTGTTTCCACTACCACAGTTTCCTGGGGAGTGCTATAGACTTCTTCCATTCTTTCCACTACCACTGGAGCCGGAGCCGGCTTTGGTTTGGGTTTAACCGCTTTGGGTTTTGGCGCAGGTCTCTTAACTGCTTTTGGTTTGGGGGCCGGTTTTTTCCTGATAACCTTCTTTACTACTTTTTTAGCGGCCGTCTTTACCGGCTTCTTAGCAACTTTCTTTTTTACCGCCCCGGTTTTTTTAGGCGCTGCTTTTCTTTTAGCCACCGGTTTACGTTTTGGTTTTGCCTTTACTGCTTTTCTCTTTAGGGCAGCTTTTTTCGGGGAGGTATTTCTTTTAACGGGTTTAGCTTTTTTTGCGCTGCGGCGGGCAGGTTTTTTTGATTTCTTTTTAGTTGCCATGACATTAGCTTTAGGCGTTTTGAATATTATTTGTTGAGGGGGACGATAAAATTACAACTGCTTTTATTTAAAAGCACCAATTGTCAAAAAAATAATCAGCATTCAGGCAGGCTCAGTGGGACATTTACGGCCAGACCGCCATCCGCCGTTTCCTTATACTTATGATCCATGTCCTTTGCCGTATCCCACATGGTTTTGATAACAGCGTCCAGCGATACTTTGGCAAAGTCCGGGGTGCTTTGCAGTGCCAGTTGGGAGGCTGTAATGGCCTTGATGGCCCCCATCGTATTCCTTTCTATACAAGGTACCTGAACCAGTCCTCCTATCGGGTCGCACGTAAGGCCCAGGTGGTGTTCCATGGCAATCTCTGAAGCCATCATTACCTGTTTCTGGGTACCGCCCATACATTCCGTGAGCCCGGCTGCCGCCATGGCTGAAGAAACCCCTATCTCGGCTTGGCAGCCGCCCATAGCAGCCGATAATGTAGCTCCTTTCTTAAAGATGCTGCCTATCTCAGCAGCTGTAAGCAGGAACTGGATGATCTTATCATCTTTATTACCATCACAAAAGGCGGTGTAATATTGAAATACTGCGGGTATTACACCTGCCGCCCCGTTAGTGGGGGCCGTTACCACTCTGCCGAATGAAGCATTTTCCTCATTTACGGCAAGGGCAAAGCAGCTGACCCAATCGAGGGTATATTTAAATCCATTGCCCCCCGACCGGATGACAGCAAGCCATGTATCATAATCTGAATAGCTTTTCCCGGCAACCAGTTTTTTGTTGAGTTCCGGCCCTCTCCTTTTAACATTCAGACCGCCGGGCAAAACACCGGGTGTGTGGCAACCCCGGTAAATGCATCCCTTCATCACCTGCCATATGTTCGATATCCCTTCCCGGGTTTCTTTCTCACTGCGCCAGGCATTTTCATTCTCCATTACAATTTCGCTGATGGACATACCCGTTTTGATGCACCAGTGCAGCAGGTCATCCGCCGTGTTAATAGGGAAAGGCAGTAGCATGGCATCTTTGGCCGGGGCGGTTTCCCCTTCTTTTACCACAAAACCACCGCCGACCGAGTAATAAGTTTCGGCAACGGATTCACCATTTCTGACAGAAGCCAGAAAAGTGACAGCGTTGGGATGGAAAGGCAGGGATTCGGTTATAAGAAAATCAATATCCTCATTGGGGTCAAAATCGACTTCATGCAGGCCCAGCAATACGATCTTTTTCATGGCCGCAATGTCATTGATCTTAGGGCCGATCTGGTCCACCGCAAAGCTGACCGGGTCATCACCGGCCAGACCCAGTTGTACGGCCACATCGGTACCATGTCCTTTCCCGGTTTTGGCCAGCGAACCATAGAGCAGCACTTTTACATTCACCACTTCACCCAAAAGACCTTTTTCCCGCAGCATTTGTGCAAAGCCTTGCGCGGCCCGCCAGGGCCCAAGGGTATGCGAACTGGAGGGGCCTATACCTATTTTAAAAATATCAAAGACGGATATGGCTTCGTACGACAAGTTGAATTATTTGTCCGAAGAACCTCCTTCGGGGAAACAAAAATACTGTATCGAAAAGCAAGTAGTGCAGTATATTACAAGTAGCCCCGGTTGATGAACCGGGGCCTGGTAAGCAGTCAGTATTCGTTCTATTGTACATCCACCAGTTCAATCTCAAAATAGAGGATTGAATTACCGGGAATGGGGCCGTTTGGCTGGCATCCGTAAGCCAATGATGAAGGAATAATGAGTTTGATGATTCCCCCCTTCTGAATCAGTTGAAGGCCCAGTTGCCAGCCGGTAATAACACCTCCCAACTGGAGTAAGACAGGCGTAGCGGTTCGGGAATCGAAAACCGTTCCGTTCATCAGTTTGCCGGTATATTTTACTGAAAGAATAGAATTATAATTCGGTACGGCCCCGCTGCCGGGGTTGATGATCTGATAATACATGCCGCTGCTGTGCTGTGTTACAGACATGCCATTAGAAACGGCATAACTTTGCATTTCTGCGTCTTCACTGGCCACAGTTTTGAACTGGCAGGAAGTGTCCTTTAAACATCCGCTGGTAATAATCAGCATGGCTAAAAGACCGGAGAGAATCTGTGTTTTCATGTTTTTATTTTGATATTACTTTATCCCGTTTTTTGACGAACTGCGGAATACAAGCAGTACCCCGTTTACTGACCAGGTATAATGAGGTTTCGCTGCAAAAGAAGCATTTTTCAGAAAATCTATTTTTGCTTGCTCATCAGCTCACGGTAACGCTGTTCATTCATATCCCACCTGTGCCGGGCCGAAAATACCACAATAAAAATGACGGTAAGCAGGAGCCCGGCCAATACAACCAATGTACCCGAATGGCTTAAATTGATGATCATAACAGCCCGGGTATACCATTCTGAAAAATATGTTATGAATATCCCCCCGGATAATAATGCTGCAAGGGGTAAACCTGCAGCGAGTTGCCATATCAGCCGTTTCTTTTTGTTGCGGTTTTTTTCCCAATAAGCTATAAACTGTTTTTCTTCTTCGGTTAGCATAATTCATACCCGCCGGGACAAAAGCCGTTTCGGGCGGGCAAAGTTAAACCACAAAGGACTGTTCCACTTGCATCCCCGCAGCAAAATATCTATCTTGTAAGGTCTAATATCATAAAATCTTGAAACTGGCCCCCCTGCTGGCTGAATTTCTTTACACCAATAAACGCCTGGATTTGCCCGGCATCGGTATTTTTTTGCTTGACCCGGCCATCGCAGTGGATTCCGATCAGCTGAAATCAGGAAAACAGATTGTTACTGAAGGCATCCATTTTGAAACAAATACCGCTGTAAAAGAATCCCCTGACCTCGTCAGCTTTATTGCCTCCAGCACCGGTAAGATAAAAGCCCTGGCTGCGGCCGATCTTGATTCACACCTGGAACTGGCCCGGCAATTCCTCAATATCGGCAAGCCTTTCTTATTTGAAGGAATTGGCAGCCTGAGCAAGCTGCAGGCCGGTCAGTTCAGCTTCAGCCCGGGGGCTGCTCTTACAAAGAGGGTGAAAGAGACAGCGATAAAAGAGAGCAGCCCGGAACAGGATACAGAAGAAACGGGAGACGGATTTAAAAGTATTTTTTATGGCAGAAAAAATAAACCCCGCACCAAAAAAGTATTGGTAATCTTATTGATGATGGCGGGACTTGTTTTTGCGATTTGGGGCGGATATACGGTGTACAAAAAAACGACTGGCAAAAACAACGAAGCGTCCGCTGAAAAAAAGGGCGATAAGAATGACAGCAAAACCACACAACAGCCAATGCCGGCAAATGATACAACCGCCGCTAAAAAAGATATTGTAGCAACTATCAGTTCTGAAAAATTGGCGCCGGGCAATTACAAATTTGTAGTGGAAACAGCTGATAAAAAAAGAGGACTGAAGCGCTTTGGCCTGCTGAAAGGTTTCGGGCTTGATGTAAAAATGGAAACAAGTGACTCCCTCAGCTTCAAAATATTTTTTGTACTGCCTGCCGCACCGGCAGATACCTCCCGGCTTTTAGACTCATTAAGGTGGCTCTACACACCCCCTGGCCGCAATGCATTTGTTGAAAATTGAAAAGGGAAGTAATGCTTCTTTTTTGGAGGTCCCTAGCGGATTCGAACCGCTGTAGCAGCTTTTGCAGAGCTGAGCCTAACCACTCGGCCAAAGGACCATTCTTATTTCAGATTTCAGATTTTTGATTTTAGATTTGTCTATTCCGAAATATTCCTTTGGAATGGATTTCAGTAGAAAAATCTGAAACAGTGGCAAATATAAAGCCTTTTTGCCAATAGCCATAATCATTAAATAACCGTATGAGCCGTATCGCAGAATCAGAACTTATCATTAATAAACGGGGGGCAGTTTATCATCTTGACCTGCGGCCCGAAGAAATAGCCGGAACAGTTATTACGGTTGGCGATCCTGACCGGGTAAGAGAAGTGAGCAAATACTTTGACAGTGTTGAGGTAAAGAGACAGCACCGGGAGTTTATTTCTCATACCGGCTATCTGGGTAAGAAAAGAATTACGGTATTATCATCTGGTATTGGTCCTGATAATATTGATATTGTCATCAATGAACTGGATGCGCTGGTCAATATTGATTTTGAAACAAGGGAAATAAAAAAGGAACTGAGATCAATCAACATCATCCGCATCGGCACTTCAGGTTCTTTGCAGGCCGATATCCCGGTTGATAGTTTTGTAGCATCCACACATGGTCTTGGTGTTGATAACCTGCTTAATTTTTACCGGCACGAACAAAATGAACAGGAGAAAGAACTGCTGCATTCCTTTGTTACGCATACTCAGGTACACGGACAGATTGGTAACCCCTATATCAGCAGCGGGGCAGCCTCGCTTATCAAACATTTTGTGCATGACTTTCACCAGGGCATTACTGTTACCTGTCCCGGCTTTTATGGCCCGCAGGGAAGAATACTGAGACTGGGTATCAAAAACCCCGAGCTTATCAACCGCCTGACTGATTTTCGCTTTGGCCGGCACCGTATCACTAATTTTGAGATGGAGACATCGGCCATCTATGGTTTGGGGAAACTCCTGGGGCATAACTGTCTTGCGGTAAATGCCATTGTAGCCAACCGGGTGAAAAAAGAATTTTCTAAAAACGGCAAAGCAGCTGTTGAAAGCCTGATTAAAAAATTTATTCAAATTTTTTCTGATAATATCTGATGAAGCTTCATTTTTTTAAATACCATGGGACCGGTAACGATTTTATACTGGCCGACAACAGGAAGAACGAATACTCCTCGCTTACCAGAGAACAGATACAAAAGCTGTGCGACCGCCGTTTTGGAATCGGCGCCGATGGTCTGATGCTCCTGAATGAAAGAACGGGATTTGACTTTGAGATGAAGTATTATAATGCCGATGGCCGGGAAGGCAGCATGTGTGGCAACGGAGGCCGCTGTATGGTGAAGTTTGCCTACCACCTTGGTCTGCACCGGGAACTTTACAGGTTCCTTGCATCCGACGGAGTACATGAGGCAGAGATTGACACGGACGGCATTGTATCATTGAAAATGAAAGATGTGAAGGGCATCCGCAAATTTCATAATGATTTTGTGCTGGACACCGGCTCGCCGCACTATGTAAAACTGGTATCAGATGTAATGGAAATGGATGTGTATAAAAAAGGATATGAAATAAGACACAGTAAAGAGTTTGAAGAAGAAGGTATCAATGTGAACTTTGTGGAACAACTGGATGAACCTGATAAGATAATAGTCCGCAGTTTTGAAAGGGGAGTTGAAGATGAAACTTTTTCCTGCGGAACAGGGGTTACAGCTGCGGCACTGGTTTGCTATCACAATGAAAACGGGTTTAACGAGGTGGAAGTAAAAACACTCGGCGGCCATATCAGTGTTGAATTTGACCGGGTGGACGACAACCGCTATGAAAATATCTGGCTCTGCGGCCCCGCTGAAAAAGTATTTGCAGGCACAGTTGAAATATAATGACCGGGAGTTTGTCCATAGCAGAAATAAAGTACCGGCTCGGTAAGGCAGCCGGCGACTTCACAACCCATTGTTCCGCCCTCAGCGATGAACATTTTTTTTATCATCCCGGTGAAAAATGGTCGGCAGCACAGCAGGTAAAACACCTGGTAACTGCTACAGATACAGCCCGGCTTGCATTCACCCTTCCCAAATTCATGCTGCGGATGGCGGGCGGAAAACCTAACCGCCCTTCCCGTACTTATGATGAACTGGTGGCAAAGTACAAATTGAAATTAGAGCAGGGAGGCCGGGCCAGTGGCCGGTATATTCCCAAACCAATCCTGCCTGCTTACGGAAAAGAAAAACTACTGGCCAGTTTTACAAAGTCCATGCGCCGTTTTGCAGAGGCCTTGCAAAAAAACTGGAATGAACCACAACCTGATCAGTATATTGTCCCGCACCCCTTGTTGGGAAAAGTCACTTTGCGGGAGCTTTGTTATTTCACTATTCACCATACCTACCATCATCTTGAATCCATACAAAAAATGGCGATACAACGCTGCTAAAATTAATCTGTGCAGAATACTTCCTGATTCCTGATTCCTGATGCTGACGTTTTCGGTCTGCATCCTGACCAGCTTCCCTTATCTTTACCGCCGTGATTCAGTACTTTAAGAATATCAACCAGCAAACAGTAGAGATAGACAATCCTGAAACGGGTGCATGGGTAAATGTGTCGCCTCCATTGAAGCAGGAAGAGTTTTCTGAATTAGCAGAGAACCTTGAAATTCCGGTTGACTTTCTTACTGATTCACTGGATATTGATGAAAGAAGCCGGTTTGAAGAAGATGATAATGTGAAGCTCATTGTCATCAAAACCCCAACGGAGAACAATTCATTTAATGAGAGTGATGCTTACTATATCACCATTCCTATCTGCATCATCCTGACGCATAACCAGATTGTAACAGTTAATTCGTTTGACAACCCGGCTATCAAAAAATTTCTGAACACTTTTCCCAACCGGGATTCCGGGAAAAAGAGCATGATGGTGCTGAAAGTTTTTGAAAAAATAACACAGGCGTACATGCAATACCTGAAGGAGATCAATCAGCGGCGCAACCTGATGGAACAAAAATTGTACGCCAGCAGCCGTAATGAAGAGCTGCTGGAACTGATGAAGATCCAGAAAAGCCTGGTGTATTTCGTCACAGCGCTCAAGTCAAATGAAATGCTGATGATGAAAATTGTGAGAACCAATTTCCTGAACCTGAATGAGGACGAAAAGGAATTTCTTGAAGACCTGATTGTTGACACTTCGCAGGGACTTGAGATGGCGAATATTTACACCAACATCCTCAGCAGTACACTGGATGCATTTGCAAGTATTATTGCCAATAACCAGAACCAGGTGCTGAAGCGGCTTGCCGTGATCACCATCGTTCTTACTTTCCCTGTTTTAATTGCCAGCTTATTTGGGATGAATGTGCCCAGTGGCTTTGAGCATTCCCAATATGCATTTTATATTGTCGCCTTTCTGTCATTAGGTATTTCATTGATTATCGGGTGGTATTTTTTCCGCAAGAAAATATTCTAGCAACATGTTTAACCTGAGAGTTTACGGCGTTCTTATCAATGAAAGCCATCAGGTGCTGGTCAGTGATGAATACATCCGGGGAAACTATTACACCAAGTTTCCCGGCGGCGGGCTGGAATTTGGGGAGGGAACAAGGGACTGCCTGAAAAGGGAGTTCAAAGAAGAGATGAATCTGGAGGTGGAAACAGGCGCACATATTTACACTACTGATTATTTCCAGCTATCTGTCTTCAACCCGCAGCACCAGATCATTTCTATTTATTATTTTGCTAAACCACTGGAGCCCATTATTGCACCGCTAAAAACAAAACCCTTTGATTTTGATGAACAGCAGATGAAAGTATATGAGGCAACCAATGAAACAGAGGCCTTCCGTTTTATTGACTGGCACGATTTCTCTGCTGAAAGTGTAACACTCCCGATTGATAAGATCGTGGCGGAGATAGTTAAAGAGAAGCGTCCGTTTTGAGGGGCTAATAGAACTTCACTTGTGGCCCCCGACTCCCGACTCCCGCCTCCCGACTCCCGCCTCCCGCCTCCCGCCTCCCGCCTCCCGCCTCCCGCCTCCCGACTCCCGACTCCCGACTCCCAACTCCCGCCTACACCCTCACTCCTCACCCATCGCTGCTTTCTTCATTGTGGCCGCCTGTTCATGCCCCAGGTATTTCTCAATCCCACTATGAACAAGATAGATTACCGGCGTAAGCAATAATGCAACAATAAATTTATAAATGTAGTTGACAATACAAATGGCAATCAGTTGGTCGAAAGGCCATGGCTCACCTTGTCCTATTACTAATTTGGGATACACATAAAAAGCGATGAGCAGCACCACGAAGCTGTCAATTAGCTGAGATATGACGGTGGAGCCGGTGGCCCGCAGCCAGATTTTTTTTTCCCCGGTCATTTTCTTAATCTTATGGAAAACGAATACATCAATCAATTGCGCTACCAGGAAAGCTGTCATTGAAGCAATAATAATACCCAGCCCCTGCCCGTAAATGCCGTTAAAAGCTGTGCTCATATTCTCAATGCCGGTTTCCTGTTTGCTGGTGATCCACCAGGCGTTTGGCGCTGTTTGTATAGCGCCAAAGACAATCAGGAAACCGAAAGCAATTAAGCAGATGGTCATCCAGCTCAGGAACCTCACTCCCTTCATCCCATAATATTCGTTGATGATATCCGTCATCACAAAAACCACCGGCCAGAGCAAAACACCACAGGTAAGGTTAAAAGAATATACACCCCCAAACAGGTTTATTTCCGCAGGCTTCCACCCCAGTGTTGATTCAAGTGAAAATATCTTCACACCGATGAACTCGGCGATAAGGGCATTGGTGATGAAAATCCCGGCCAGGATTATGAACAGGCGGGTGGGTTTGTTATGGATGATGGTTTTGATCATACTTCAATCTGAGCGTAGATATAGGTTGAATAAAAAATATACCCCAGCAAAAACAGCATCATGATAATGTTTCCGGCAATAAGCCAGCGGGGAACGATGGAAGCCGGTTTCTTTTTTGCCAGCCACAATACAAGGTAACAGAGCAAAGTAACCGGGACAATAATCATTCCCATAAAAAAACCAATGGTAATAATTGTGGACACCATGCTTTCATCTTTTATCCAATCCCATATAAGAAGGGAAAGGCTCAGCAAAAAAAACAGGCCGCAGATAAAAGCAAGTCTTGACAAAAATAAAAGCCAGCGCATCGGGATTTTAGTCTAAAATAGCATTATTTTGTCACCTTAATTAACCCGGATCAGAATGAAAAATCCCCTGCTGAAAAAAGCCTTCCCCCACCTTTTTGCCATCATTATTTTTCTCTCAGTATCTGTGCTTTTCTGCAAGCCTGTGCTGGATGGCAACGTATTGAACCAGCACGATAATGTCGGCTGGAAAGGAATGGCTCAGAACGCTTTTGAATACAAAGAAAAAAATGGCCATTTTCCTCTCTGGAACCCCAACCTGTTCAGCGGGATGCCTAACTACCAGGTGGCGATAGAAGGGAAGAGCATTTTGCCGGATGTGACCAAAATACTGTCGCTCGGAATGCCGAAGCCCATTAATTTTTTCTTCCTGGCCTGTATTTTTTTTTATATTCTTTGTCTTTCATTCCGCATCAAACCAGTCATCGGTATTCTGGGCGCACTGGCATACGCTTTTTCCACCTACAATCCGATTATTGTTGCTGCCGGACATGATACACAAATGCTTGCTACTGCATTTATGCCGCTGCTGCTCGCCGGTATCATCAATATCTATGAAAAAAAGTACTGGCTTGGGTTTGCACTCACCACGTTTGCCGCTTACCAGCAGGTGGGGATAAACCACCTGCAGGTGACTTACTATTTTGTACTAATCGCATTCTTTATAACCATCCCGTATCTCATTAAATGGTTAAAAGAAAAAGACTGGAAACATATTGGCCTGGCTGGTTGCATTACTGTTATCTCTGCACTTATTGCAATAGCGGGAAACGCACTGGTACTTAAAACAACCTCTGAATACAGTAAATACACTATGCGGGGCGGGAAAAATATAGAAATCCAGGGCGATACGGTAAAGGCAGCCAAAACAAAGGGACTGGATACTGCCTATGCATTTGAATACAGTCTGGGCCGGGGTGAAACTGTTACATTCATTATGCCCAACGCTTTTGGCGGCTACAGCAGCAACTATGCTGATGAAAAATCCCATGTGGTAAAAAAACTGGTTGATAAAGGAGTTACTGAAGGCAATGCGGAACAGGTAGCAATGAGTATGCCGGCTTATTGGGGAAAACTTTACACGTCCGGACCTGCATACCTTGGAGTGATTATTTGTCTTTTAGGACTGATTGGTTTTGTAATAGTGAGGAACCCGGTCCGGTGGGGTTTGCTGGCCGCTACCCTTTTAGGCATCTTAATGTCCTGGGGCAAGTATATGCCCGGTTTCAATACTTTTTTATTTGAACATTTACCACTCTACAACAAGTTCAGGTCTCCCGCCTTTGCGCAGGTGATCCCACAGTTAACAGTTGGCATCAGCGCTGTATTGGCCTTGCAGCAATTATTATTTACTGAAAAACTTACCAAAAAGGATTTTAAAAAGATACTATACACAGCAGCAGGCTTGTTCACCCTGCTCGGTATCATGTATATGACGATGAACTACAGTTCACCGTATGACAAAGAAATATCACAGAGCATTTCACAGCAGTCGCAGAATGAATCTATAGGCCGGGCAGTCATATCCGGGTTGGTAGCCGACAGAAAAGCATTATTCGGAGGGCAACTACTGAGGGCTCTCGGGCTTTCTTTACTGGCATTGCTGACCCTTTTCTTTTATTTCAAAAACTGGATAAGCGGATTTATCAATGCCATTATCCTATTAGTCATCAGCACACTTGAAATTACCTTTACAAGTCATACTTATTTTAGCAACGAAAAAGGCCCCAATGAGAACAAACAGGAAAAACTTTTTATTCCTGCCGACGAATATGACAATGTAAATTTTGGAAAGACAGCCATTGATGATGAGATATTGAAAGACAAAGACCCGAACTTCCGCGTATTCAATATGGCGGGAACGGCTTCCGGTACATCTTTCAGTGAATCCCGTACATCCTATTATCATAAATCAGTAGGCGGTTACCACCCTGCCAAGCTTCGGATATACCAGGACATCATTGAAAAATACCTGTCTGCAAGGCCCAACCCTGCTGTACTAAACATGCTGAATACAAAGTACATTGTAGTACAAGATCAGCAGACCGGTCAGCCCAGACTGATCACAAACCCCGACGCCTTCGGCCCCTGCTGGCTGGTAAAGAATATAGCACTGGCTGAAGACAAGGTAGCTTCAATCAAGGCACTTGGAACAACCAACCTGAAGGACACAGCCGTGGTCGAAAAATTATTTGCTAAAATCGTAATACAGCCACAGCGGGATTCTGCATCCTCCATAAAGATGACAAAGTTCGATAATGATGTAGTTGAATATGAAGCCAATTGTAATGGGCCTCAATTCGCTGTGTTCAGTGAAGTGTATTACCCCCTTGGCTGGAATGCATACCTCGATGGAAAGAAAACCGAATACTGCAATGTGAATTATATTTTGCGGGGCATGTCCATACCCGCAGGAAAGCACAGTGTAAAATTTGTGTTTGAACCCCGGTCGGTAAAAAAGGGAACCTCCATTATGTTTATGGCGTCCATTGTCATCCTGCTGGTATTCCTGGGCGGATTGTTTATGCATTTCAAAAAAAATCAAACAGCAGGTAAGTCATAGGCCATAACGCCGCATGAAAAAAGTACTTGTGATAGCTCCTTATGCCTACCTGCCCTTTTTCTCAGGCGGGCAAAAATTTATTGCGCAGTTCCTTCATCATCTCGGAAAGGAAACGGACCTGACTGTTATATCTGTAGCTGAAAATGATTATTCGCTGGCCAAACATTATAGGACAATCCCGCTGCTCAAAAAAACATTTGCCCGGTATTATGATTTCAGCCTGGTCAAAAAAATTACCGCCATTGTAAAGAAGGGCAGATTTGAGACCATTATCTGGGAACACCCCTATTATGCCTGGCTGGCATTTCGTATCCGTAAGAGAACGGGGATCAGAACGATCATTCATACTCATAATATCGAGTATCAGCGTTTCAAAAGTACGGGCAGGTGGTGGTGGCCGCTTTTAAAGTGGTATGAGCAAAGATGCTTTAAAAAGGCCGATGGTATCTTTTTTATTACGCCAGAGGACAGGGATTTTGCCATCTCCCAATGGCAGATACCAGAATCAAAATGTTTTGATCTTCCGTTTGGGGTTGATATCAATCGGTATCCCAATGACCGGGCTCAATGCAAAGCAGCAATCTGCCGCCGCCATAATATCCCTGAGCATGAAAAAATATTGCTGTTTACCGGGCTGTTGAATTATAAACCAAACCTGGATGCACTTTCTGCAATCCTTAGCAAGATAAACCCGCTGCTTTTAGCTCAACCGGGGTTCGGGTACAAAATGCTGATCTGCGGCAAAGGCTTGCCGGAAGAGATGAATGAGCTAAGAGTTTACACAGGCAAAAATATTATTTTTGCCGGTTTTGTAAAGGATATTGATGCATACTATAAAGCAGCTGATATTTTTCTTAACCCCGTTCAAAGCGGCGGCGGTGTAAAAACCAAAATGATGGAAGCAATAGCTTACGGGGCAACCGTTATTTCATCGCAAACAGGTGCGGCAGGCGTTGACCGGTCAATCTGCGGGAATAAACTGTTGGTACTTAACGATAATGACTGGCGGGGATTTGCTGCAAAAATTATTGAGACAAGCCGGAAAGAAGAGCAGGTAACCCCTTTAGCATACTATCAAAAATATAATTGGGAGAGTATTACGCGGAAAGCCGCCACCGGCTTCATTTGATCAGTTTTCCGGTGAGCCTGTAATAAACTAATTTGACGAAATTCCGGAACCATTCTTTACAAACATATATTATTGTAAACGAATAATAGTAAAACCCTCTTCCTTTTCGCAATCGCATAATCTCTAATTCATGCCTCATCATTGTTTTTCGCAGGACAAGTTGTTTCGATAATCCTGTGCTGCCGCTGTTAATATGAATGAGGGTTGTGCCTGCATAAAACAAGTTCTGATACCCGAGTTTTTTTACCTGTTCACACCAAAGCTGATCCTCACCGTACATAAAGAAACGGTCATCCAGCTTTTGTCCGGGTAATTGTGCAAGAATTTTCCTGGGGAAAATAAAAAAAGCCCCGTTCAGCCAGTCGCATTTAATATTCTCATCATGCCGGAAATATTTCCCAAGCATCCTCTTCGCCCTGCTGCGGTAAGGCATCAGCCAGGGAATAAACCGGAAAAGGTCAAGCAATTCCCAGCTAATGCTGCGGAAGCGCCGGGCAGTATATTGTACGCAGCCATCAGGATAGGTCATCCGGCAGCCCAGCACCCCTGTTTCCGGGTGCTGCTTTAAAAACCCGGCTGCTTTCGATAAACTGTCTTCCTGTAAATTTGTATCACTGTTAAGCAGCAGAATAAAATCACCTGTTGATTGTTCAATACCCAGGTTATTTCCGTAAGCAAACCCCCCATTTATTCTGCTTTTCACCAGTTTGATATTGGGGAACTCCTGCCGGAAGTTCTCCGCATCACATTCTGTGGAGGCATTATCAACCAGTATGATTTCGTAGTTAACCGCCTTTGATTCCTTTACAACCGAACGGATGCAATTACTCGTTAAATTAAAAGTGTTGTAGTTGATGATGATGACAGAAACCTTCATACGGGTTAGCGTAAATGGCGTAATATTGCAGCTTTAAAACCCGGCAAAATTAATGTACCAGGAAATTACCCGTTGCAGGATAAGCGGCAGCAGCAATTTAGTAAATGTATTATCATTAGGCGAACAATATTTGACCGGTGTTTTTCCAACATCCAAAGAGCAGGCAGTAACTAAAGGCCCCGTGGATATGGTTTGGTGCCCCGACTGCGGACTGGTACAAATGAAGCAGTCCTACAGCCTTGATGAAATGTATGGCGACAACTATGGGTACCGTTCTGGCTTAAACCATAGTATGGTTAACCACCTGAAAAACAAAGTGAACATGCTGCTGCGGAAGGTGCCAACCAAAAAGGGTGACATAATCCTTGATATTGGTAGTAACGATGCTACCTCCCTTAAATGCTACCCGGCTTATATGCGCCGGGTTGGCATTGACCCCACCGGTAAAAAATTCAAAGAATATTATACAGACGATATTTCCCTGGTCCCTGATTTTTTTACAGCGGATAATTTTCGCAAAATATTCCCGGATGACAAGGCAACTATTGTTACTTCCATTGCCATGTTTTATGATTTGGAAGACCCGGTGAAGTTTGCCTCCGATATTGCATCGGTACTGGCAGATAATGGTATCTGGCATTTTGAACAAAGCTACCTGCCCTCTATGCTGCGGACCAATTCTTACGATACCATTTGCCAGGAGCACCTGGAATATTATTCGCTGATTGCCGTGCAATACATATTAGATAAAGCCGGTTTGCGCATCATTGAAATTGAGCTCAATGATATTAACGGGGGAAGTTTTGCCGTAACGGCTGCCAAAAAAGAGTCTTCCCTCCAATCAAATCAAGCGGTTATCAACTGGATGCTGGAAGAAGAACTTAAAATGGGGCTGAACACAGAAAAACCTTACCGTGAGTTTGCTGAAAGGGTAACAGCACACAAATCCAGTCTTATAGGCCTGCTGGACCGGTTAAAAAATGATGGTAAAAAAATTATTGGTTACGGGGCATCCACCAAAGGCAATGTTTTATTGCAGTATTGCGGTATTAGTACACAATACCTTGATTGCATAGCAGAAGTAAATGAGCAAAAATTTGGTGCATATACACCAGGCACATTTATTCCTATTGTTTCAGAATCCGAAGCAAGGGCGATGAATCCCGATTACTTTTTAGTGCTGCCATGGCATTTTAGAAATAATACTCTTGCAAGAGAAAAAGAATACCGTGCAGGCGGCGGTAAGTTTATATTTCCTTTACCATTTATTGAAATTGTGTAAAATGAGAACATCTGTATTATTCGTAAATCACGCGGAAAAAGAATGTGGGGTTCATCAATTCGGTGAAAATGTTTTTGGGGCAATAAAAAACTCTGCTCTGCATAATTTTATTTACTGTGAATGCAGTAATAAGGAACAACTAAAAGAATTCATTACTTTATATAAAGCTGCTGCGGTTATCTATAACTATTATGGAAGCACAATGCCGTGGTTAAACACAGGCATTACCCGTAAAATCAATATACCCCATATTGGTATTATTCATGAAGTAACGCAGGAAAGGGTGAATGAAGCAAATAAAACTTTGTTTGACTTCCATATAGCACCTGATCCTACGGTACTGTTAACTAATCCAATTGTTTTTAAAACAGGCCGGCTTGTCCCTGAATACCGCAGCAGCGCAAAGAGCCCCGAGCAGTTTACTATCGGAAGTTTTGGATTTGGGACTCAAGGAAAAGGGTACACAAGGATTATAGAAGTTGTACAAAAAGAGTTTGACAACGCCGTTATTCGATTCAATATTCCTTTTGCACGGTTTGGAGATAAAGATGGAGAAGGCGCAAAGGCTTATGCAGAAGCCTGTAAAAAGTTGATAACAAAACCTGGAATATCGCTTCAAATAACCCATGACTTCTGGTCGCAAGAGCAGGTACTTGATTTTCTTGACAGTAATACAGTAAATTGTTTCTTCTATGAAGAGAATAAAAACCGCGGCATTTCAAGTGTTACAGACTTGGCATTAGCCGTAAATAAACCTATAGCAATAACCCGGAGCAATATGTTCAGACACATATCCGGTACCGAACCTTCAATATGTATTGAGGATGCTTCATTAACTACGATAGTTAAAAACGGAATTACCCCATTTATTCCTTATAAAAAAGAATGGACTGCTGAAAATTTATGCTGGGATTATGAGCGGATAATTAAAGCTGCTGTTGAAAACTTTAAGCGACAATCTGCTGTTAAAAGTTCGATTTTTTCACTTATTGAAAAAACACCGGCGAGGAAAGTTTTTTCTAAATTTAGAAATATTACTTTCCGTTCGCTCAATAAAGACAAGCTGATGCTTGCAGCAGCGGAATCCATTAAAAGAAAGGAAGAATATTTAAAATACAATATCCCCGTTCAAGGGCTTCTATACAAAGAATCCTTTTTTAACAGGATTCTTAATAACGGAGCAAGGGAACAATATGCTAAGGTGATTAAACTGCTTTGCCAGCTTTGCCCGGATGAAATGAGCCGTAAAATTCCGGAAGCCAATATACAGCAGGCTTTTGTTTTTGAAACAGTCAGAAATCTTTCAGCAAACTTCCCACACCCAAGAATTCTCTCTGTTGGCTCCTATGAGGATACAGCCTACATAGGCCTGCAAAAAATCGGTTATACAGTTGAAGGGATTGATCCGGTTTTAAACTATGACCTTACCACTTTTCTAAGTAAGCCCGGAGTAAAAGAAAACAAGTACGATATTATTTTTTCTACCTCCGTAATCGAGCATGTAAAAGATGACAACCAGTTTGTAAAAGAAATTGCCGGACTATTAAAACCGGGCGGATTTGCAATACTAACCTGCGACTATAAACAGGACTATAAACCGGGGGATAAAATACCTTGGGTAGATTTTCGTTTTTATACACCACATGATCTCGAAGAAAGGCTCCCTGGCAATATGAAAGATTGCGAGATATTTGGAGACCATAACTGGGAATGTTCACAGCCAGATTTCTGGTTTGAAAATATTAATTACACCTTTGCTACGTTCGTAGCTAAGAAAAACTAAGGCTACTTAACTGGCGAAAGCCGGAAAGATTCAAGAATATCATCTCCGTTTTGTTCAATTGCTGTTGTTGCGTAGATAGCTGAAGGAGTAACTTACACCATCCTCCAGGTAAAGAATATATCTTGTGAAAGATGTACAGTTAAATGAATAGTATTTTTGGCTGATTTATCAAATTGCCAGCTAGTTTGATGCATTTTCCCAAACTGATCTGTATGGGTTCCTTTTCCGTTTTTCCGGAAAGAAAACCTCATGTTATCATAATATACATTAGTAGTGTTCTTATGGCCCTTTAAGTAATGCGAATTTTCGCAATGTATATTGCGAATTAACTCATCTACCTGCCATGAGCAGCCTGTCATTATTTCTTCAATATTTTTAACAGCAGTGCCTGGGGCATTATTCTTTCTGCTGCAATCAGATGTGGCTACAACAGCTCCTGTAAATAAAATGATTAATGCTTTCATACTTGTTTGGTGTTTAGAAATTCCTCTTTATAAAATTTCTCACCAGCCTTAATGACTTTCCAAACCTGCCCTTTCTGAAAAACATAAACGAATACTTCAGCAAAGATATAACCCTTGGTTTTAGCCGGCGGTGATACACAGGCCTGCAAACAGCTATTCCCCTTACCAGCACATCGCTGATTAGTTTCACCGCATCCTGTACATCATTATTTGTGGTTTCAATGATCTGCGAATCATCCAGCCCCCAATATCGATGGTCATAAGCGACCGAGGCAAACGCAAAACCAATCCCTCTTCTTAAAAACTGTATCATGGGCAGCCGTTTAGCCCAATCAGTAGTGGCTATCCATGTTATACCGCTGGAGCAACCAACTAACAGGGTACAATATTTTGTCAGCTCTGCATTTTCCCTGAGGGTTAGGTGGCTGGCAGTTGCGATCCTGGGATGAAGATTTTCCAGCCTAAAATGAGTGGTAATAATTATAAAAAGATCTTCATGATGGCGGATTAAATTTTGAGCAACTTCCATCGCCCACTCAGGAGTTACAAAAGACTGGCCGCTGAAAGCGGAACATTCAAAAAGAATGACCTGCCTGTACTGTTGTAACCCATACTTGTCTGCAAAGTCTTTTACCTTTTGTACTTCATCCTCTCTTAAGCGTATGACCGGTCGGGTATCCACTGTTACCGAGAAAGGACAGGCATTGTAAATGGTCCCTCTTGTGGTGCCGTCATAATGATAGACATTTGAGGGATATATCTGGGTAAAAAAAACTTCATCGAACTCACCTGCTCTCTTTCTGGCCAAAGCCAGTTGCCGGAAGGAAAACCAGTCTTCCTTCAAAGCAGCCATTTTTGAACTCACCTGTACTTCCCATATCGCATCAATATCGGGGTTATTCTCAATTACCTGCCTGCAAAGATTGCTTATTGCCCAGGTAAGATGACAGCCGGGGAAGTCTTTTTTGATCTGCTTTGCCAAAACGGTGGCCATCAGGCAATCGCCGTTGGAAACCAGCATACCCAGCAATATTTTTTTTGAAGTTTCCTGCATTATTGTTCGGGGGAAGATTGGAGCATCATCTCTGCCAGTGTCTCAATTCCTGTTTTCGAAGACCAGCCAGTTTTCTTAATAGCGGACGGATCGCTGACCAGTTTCTTAAAATCAGGTGTATAATTATTATCCGGCTGAACATAGTCTTTCCAGTTTTTACCAACAGATGTGAAACAGAGTTCAAGCCATTTTTCAATGGGATAAGCTTTGCCGGTTCCGATGCAGGCTTCAAAAAGTTCTTCCTGCTGTATCAGATGGAAAATGCCTTTTGCAATATCACCGGCAAAGCCGAATTCCTTTTCCACGGTTACATCCCCGATAGTAAGCGGGTAATCCTCACCCCTGCCCGCAGCCAAAGCGGCGTCTGCAATTCTGCGGTTCAGGTGCCGGGTTGTTCTATAGGGACTATCATGATGAAAAAGGTATCCTGCATATACATTAAATCCCTTGCTCCGGTAATACCTGGCAATATATACTGACTGTATGCGGGCAAGCGAATAAACATCCCGTGCAAGAAAAGGGGTTTGCTCACTGATGGGGTTTCCTTTGTTTTCAAACTGAAGGCCACTGCCTGTAATAAATATTTTTGAGCAAGCAGAATATTTTGACACAGCTTCCAGGATATTCAATGTTCCGTCAACAATGGTTGACTGGTGCTCAAAAATCAGTTCATGATCGGTTTTTGAATTAGCGGCAAGGTGAAAAATGTATTCCGGCTTTTCTGATTTAATAATTCCCTCTGTGAATGCCCTGTTCCCCACATCGCCCTGCAGCCACTGACCCTCAGACCTGGAAACACCCTTTACTGCTGTACCATTTTGCTGCAGCAATTTCTCCAGGTAAAAGCCGTCCTGTCCGCTAATGCCAAAAATGATTGCTCTGGGCATACTGTTATTTTCCGGTGATCATTGACTGAAACTGGCGGTCAATGGCATCAATGCATTTGTTTCTTTCAAGGTTCAGTACAGCAAGTCGCTTTATAACCATGTCCTTTTCTTCCGCTGCCACCTTCTCAAAATCATATACTTTTTCCTGCTCATGCCACAGATCGCAGTTTACTTTGGCCAGCTCGGCAAACACTTCCCCGATGTTACCGGTAATGTTCCGGGTCTCATTCCCCTCTTTTTTGAACACCTTATTGGCCGAAAAAGTCAGTCGCTCCGGCAAAATATTTCCCGCCACTGCTGCTGCGACAAACTCATTAATCTCTACCTGCAACTGCTGTTCCTGGCTACCGAGGCTTTGCAGCCGGGCCCCGTCCTCCGTATGATATTGTTTTAGCTTGACAATGGTGAGTTTATCACACAGTGAGCCTAAAGTTTCAGCCATAGCATTTTATATTTATTGCTGTGCAAACTTAACAGCAAATAAAGTAAGGCACAAAATTGTATTTTTGCCCCCATTAAATTAAAACAGGAAATGAAAAAAAAGGCATTAATAACCGGGATCACCGGACAGGATGGGGCTTATCTTGCTGAACTGCTTTTAAGCAAAGGATATGAAGTGCATGGAATAAGAAGAAGGGCCTCGCTGATCAATACAAACCGCATTGACCATTTGTACAGGGATATTCATGAAGACAATATAAACCTGTTTCTCCATTACGGCGATCTTACCGACTCTGCAGGCATTCTTCACATTATACAAAAAGTACAGCCTGATGAGATCTACAACCTGGGAGCTATGAGCCATGTGCATATAAGCTTTCAGACTCCTGAATATACTGCTAATGTAGACGGTATGGGTGCTCTTAGAATTCTGGAAGCCGTTCGCATATTGGGGCTTGAAAAGAAAACGAAAATTTACCAGGCCTCCACATCAGAGCTATATGGCAAGGCCCAGGCCATTCCGCAAAATGAAACAACTCCTTTTTATCCCCGTTCCCCATATGGCGTGGCCAAACTGTATGCTTACTGGATAACCGTGAACTACCGGGAAGCTTATGGCATGTTTGCCTGCAACGGTATCCTGTTCAACCATGAAAGCCCGGTCCGCGGCGAAACTTTTGTTACCCGTAAGATCACAAGGGCAGTGTCACAAATTGCGTTAAAGCAAAAAAACACCCTTTACCTCGGAAACCTGAATGCCAAAAGGGACTGGGGCCATGCCCGGGATTATGTAGATGCCATGTGGAGGATCCTCCAACTGGACAAACCGGAAGATTTTGTGATCGCCACCGGCATTACTACTACGGTAAGGGATTTTGTCATCAAATCATTTGTCCACTGCGGAATCGAACTGCGTTTTGAAGGTGAGAATGAAAATGAAAAGGCTTTTGTTTCAAAATGCAACAACCCGCTTTACCAGTTACCCGGAGGACAGGAAGTAGTAAGTGTTGATAAAAGATATCACCGCCCGACTGAAGTTGATCTGTTATTAGGTGATGCTTCAAAAGCCAGGCAAAAACTGAACTGGCAGCCTTCCTGCAGCCTGGATGGCCTTGTTACTGAAATGATGGAAGCAGACCTGAAGTATGCTTCTAAATAAGTTTCAGTTGACAATATCACCCCGGTATTCCGAGTTTCCGCAATATTTCGTGGTAGTTGGATAAATCAATATTATTTCTACATTTCTTGCTGCAATTTGACGATAAATTCGAACTGATTTAGTTTGGCAACCTCGTTGCAGATGCCAGATAGCTGATTGTACCTGTAAAATACTGGACATACTTAAATAGAGTTCCGGTAATCTGGATGTTTTCAAGAAATATAGTGATTGGTGCAGGTGGCTGATTAATAACAATGGTCATTTTTGTTTTTTCAGCATCTGTAAAATTCCAGGTAGTAGTATAAGAGGCCCCGGAATATTAATAAATTCCTGTATTGTTAGTATTGAACTTCAGTGAATCAGAATCATAAACAGCGCCTGACACACCCCTTTAATAGCAAATAGTGGAATTATTACTTAGTTGTACCCTTACTTCATCTGCCTTCCAATTTTTTTCGGTCAGAAGCTGCTCCGGTGTTTTTGTGGCTGGTGTTGTGCTACCTGAGTTATCTTTTTTGCAAGAGTTAATGCCGCCAGAATAGGAATAATGATCATATTTTGCTTTACAAATAGATTTAGCTAATATACGTACAACCCTGTTTTAGAAGAATTATAAATGAATTGTTACGGAATCAGCTCAAGAAAACGGGCCATCCCTTTCTTTTTTGATTCATCAAGCCTGTAACTGAGATGCAGGGTATAGTATTTTTTCAACTCATACAGCTCAAAGAAGATCGAGGCTGCTATTTCATCAATCTGCCCAAGCCCAAGTGCATTGGCTTTGTTGAATTCAGTAATAAAATCATCCGAAAGTTTCTTTTTGCTGACCCACACCGCAAAAACAAAAGGCAGCCCAGTAATTTTCCGCCATTCAGAACCCAAATCGTATATAAAGGTGGAGACTTTGCGCTGCTCAAAAGCCCGGTCGCCAATTACCAGCCCGGCTGTAGTCCCGGTTATTTCAGCCCGGTAGTTATCATTCTCCGCCTGCACTATTTCAGGATTTATTCCCCAATAATCCTTCATCAGGTACTTCAGCAGTTCAACAGAAGTCTGGCTTTGATAATCCAGGTACACTTTTTTTATTTCATTTACCGGCACCTCGCTGAATAATGCCACCGAAGCAATTTCGCCTTCCGTGCCGATGCAATAGTCGCCAATGATATGGTATTCCGGCATTTTTGTAAGCACTGTCACCGGCACTAGGCCCACATCTATTTTATCATCCAGCAGCATTTGCGCAATCTTTGCAGGATAATCGCCTGTCAACTCGATTTTTTCAGCAATGGGCGGTTTCAGTAACCCATATAAAAGCGGTTTTGTATTCAGATAGTTTACGATGCCAACTCTAATCTTCTCCAATTGGGTTATTTTTGCCGGGCAAAGGTAAAGGAATCCTCCTTCGCTGTGGCTACGGAGGACAGGCAAGAAACAGGCAACAAGTCCCGACGAAGCGAAGCTTGTTGGGATGCCGACCGTAGCGTCGGCAGAACAAGAAACAAAGAATACTAAATGGAACTTACTGCCCTCACCGCTATTTCCGCCGTAGATGGCCGCTACCGCAGACAGGTGCAACATCTGGATGAATATTTTTCTGAATATGCCCTGATGAAATACCGGGTGCAGGTGGAGATTGAATACCTGCTTTTTCTCGAAAAAAAGAAACTGTTCAAATTACCCGGCAAAAGCATCAAACACCTGCAAAAACTGGCCGAAAATTTTGGCCCGGAGGATGCACAGGAAATAAAACAGATCGAGTTCAGCACCAATCATGATGTAAAAGCTGTTGAGTACTTTCTGAAAAATGAATTAGAGAAAAACAGCGGCAAAGACGCCAAAGAGTGGGTGCATTTCGGGCTGACATCGCAGGACATTAACAACACCGCCATTCCCCTTTCCTGGAAACATGCCATCGAATATGAATACCTGCCGGCATTGCTGAACCTGAACACACAACTGAAACTGCTAGCTAAAGAATGGAAAGATATTCCCATGCTGGCACACACCCACGGCCAGCCCGCCAGCCCTACCCGGCTGGGCAAGGAGGTGATGGTGTTTGTGGAAAGAATAGAAAACCAGATCGAACAGTTCATCGGCATACCTTTTACAGGAAAATTTGGCGGGGCCACCGGCAATTTCAATGCGCATCATATCGCCTTCCCCAAAACTGACTGGATAAAATGGGGTAATGAATTTATTTCCCAATTAGGGCTGAACCGTCAGCAACATACTACTCAAATTGAGCATTACGATAACCTGGCGGCACATTTCGACTGCTTGAAGCGCATCAATAATATTCTGATTGATTTCTGCAGGGATCTGTGGAGCTATGTTTCCATGGAATATTTCAAACAAAAAACAAAAAAAGGAGAAGTGGGTTCTTCCGCCATGCCTCACAAAGTGAACCCGATCGATTTTGAGAACGCCGAAGGAAACCTGGGGATAGCCAATGCCTTGTTTGAACACCTGTCTGCCAAGCTGCCGGTATCCCGTTTGCAAAGAGATCTCACCGACTCCACCGTACTCCGCAATATCGGCGTTCCCTTTGCCCATACACTGATAGCATTCCGTTCCGTTGAAAAAGGGTTGGGTAAACTAGTGGTGAACGATGCAAAAATCTATGAAGACCTGGACAATAACTGGGCGGTGGTGGCGGAAGCGATTCAAACGATTTTGAGAAGGGAGAACTATCCCAATCCCTACGAAGCGCTGAAAAACCTTACAAGGGGCAATAGCCGGGTGGATAAAAAACTGATACAGCAGTTTATTGACAGCCTGAAAGTGAAGGAGGAGGTAAAAAGAGAGCTGAAAAGAATAACACCGCTTAATTATACCGGCATCCTGGCAAAATTCTAAGTATTCCGCCTCACAATAAATATCGTCAGATCTTTCCCCTCCTCCATTTTTATACTGTGAAACTGAAACCCGGCTTTCTGCAGCACTTTCATGGAAGCGGTGTTGGCGGTTTCCGTCACGCCGTATATTTCAGGAAGATCAGTGTTATCCAAAAAGAACTGCAGCCCTGCCTTGCTTACTTCGGTGGCATAGCCCTTTCCCCAGGCCTCCGGGATAAAAGAATATCCCAGCTGTGTCTTTTCCGGCTCCGAGGGAATGGGGATGATGGCAAAAGAGCCGACAAATCTGCCGGTAGCTTTTTCTTCAATAAGCCAGCGGCCCTTTCCTGCAGCAGGATTTGCCGCCTCATCCGCAAGTATCGCTTCCAGGTGGGCATCGCTTTCTTCCCTAGTCTTTGTGGCACGGATATAACGCATCACTTCCTCATTACCGTTCAGCAGGAAGAAATTGTCTTTATCCTCCGGGGTTAGCCGGCGAACAACCAGTCTTTCTGTTTCAAATGCTATCATTCTTTTTATTTGTTTATCTCAGTCGTAAAATGAAACCCCATATCGCATTATTCGTCCGATCTATAAAAAAATACAATTTGAAAAACAAAGACACCAAAAAAAAAGTGGCACTAAGAATCAGCCTTTTCAAAATACTTATTTTGCTCAATATCTATGTATTGATGTATTCTTTGCGTCGCTGCTCCTTTGCGTCTTTGCGTGAAACCTCACTTATGAATCTCACTCGTAAAATGAAAAGTAATATCCGGACTGTTCGTCATCTCCGTATTTAAAAACCACTCACTTTGCGCCAGGTACACCGGGTTACCATCCTTATCCTCTCCCGCATTCGCCTGCTTAAAACGTAGAAACTCCACCAGCTTCTTCGGGTCTTTGCTCGTCAGCCAGCAGGCCTTATAAAAAGGAAGGTTATTGAACACCACCGATGCGCCGTATTCATGCAGTAACCGGTATTGTATCACCTCAAACTGCAGTTCGCCTACACAGCCGATTATTTTTTTATTTCCACCAAACTGGGTAAACAACTGCGCCACCCCTTCATCTGTTAACTGCAACAGTCCTTTTTCCAGTTGCTTGGTCTTCATCGGGTCTTTATTCACCACTTCTTTAAATATCTCTGGAGAAAAAGAAGGGATGCCCGTGAAATAAAAATCCTCACCCTCTGTCAGCGTATCACCTATTTTAAAATTACCCGTATCAAATAATCCTACCACATCACCGGCATAGGCATCTTCAATTACACTTTTATCCCTTGCCATAAAGGAATAAGGGTTGCTGAAGCGGACATCCTTATCCAGCCGTACATGATGGAAATATTTATTGCGTTCAAAGCGTCCGGAACAGACCCTGAAGAAGGCAATCCGGTCCCGGTGCTTGGGGTCAAGATTGGCATGTATCTTAAATACAAAGCCGCTCATCTTGTCTTCTTCCACGTCCACATCACGCAGGGTAGCATGCCGGCTGCGGGGCGTAGGCGCAATGCGGATAAAAGTGTCCAGCATTTCCTTTACACCGAAATTATTTATAGCGCTGCCAAAAAATACCGGCGCCACTTTACCGGCGAGATAGTCATTCGTCTTCAGTTCGCCATGTACGCCGTCTACCAGCTCCACATCTTCCCGCAGTTGTGCAGCGTCTTTTTCACCGAGGCTTTCATCCAATACCTTGTCGTGAATGTTTTTAATAGCAATAGTATCCTCATCGCCCTTTGTATTGGCGCTAAACAGGCGGAGATTCTTATCGTGCAGGTTATATACTCCTTTAAACTCCTTGCCGCTGTTAATGGGCCATGTCATCGGGTGCAGGTGTATAGAAAGTTCTTTCTCTATTTCTTCTAAGAGGTCAAAGCGGTTTTTACCATCGCGGTCCATTTTATTGATGAATACAATTACCGGCGTATCCCGCATGCGGCACACTTCCATCAGTCTTCTTGTCTGTTCCTCTACGCCATTCACACTGTCCACTACAAGAATAACACTGTCTACAGCCGTTAATGTACGGTACGTGTCTTCTGCAAAATCTTTGTGGCCGGGAGTGTCCAGCAGGTTGATGAGAATATTTTTGTATTCAAAACTCATCACGGAGGTGGCCACGGAGATACCCCGCTGCCTTTCTATCTCCATAAAATCGCTGGTAGCGAATTTTTTTATCTTATTGCTCTTTACCGCACCGGCCACCTGTATAGCGCCGCCAAAGAGCAGGAATTTTTCCGTCAGTGTGGTTTTCCCGGCATCCGGGTGAGAGATGATCGCAAATGTCTTCCGCCTGGCTATTTCGTTGTGATATTTCATTGTTGGTTGATAGTTCATGACCCATGGTTCATAGTGGGCCGTTCTGCTATGAACTATCCGCCATGAACAATGAACTTTAAAGGCCACGACTTCGCTGAAGCTTCGTCCGGCGAGGCGCAAAGGTAAGGAACGGACTGTCACCGTGCTTGCCCCGATTATTTCGGGGAGCTTGTCGAAGGGTGCCTAACTTATCCTCTTGAAGTATCTTTAATTCACCCATTTGTGAAAATAAAACCTGACAACAGGGTATACCAAAAAAGTAGTACGCCTACACATGCTGATAAAATCTACCTTCGTACAGCGGATCGTTTTATACTTACCGCAACGGGTAAAAAAAAAGACGGTAACCAACTAAAGCTTTTTTTATGCAAAAAAAATGGATGCCTGTCATCGGCATGCTTTGCATGGCAGCAGGCCTTTATGCCAACGAGCCCAGCTTTGAAAAAAACATTGGCTGGCTTTCCTTCCGGGACCTTAGCGGCGAATCATTCGGAGAAAAATTTCAGCAATACAAAAATGCCGGCTACATCATGATTGATATGGATGGCTATGAAACATCCGACGGTGTACGCTATTCTATGGTGTGGGAAAAAAATACAACGAACCGCGGCTGGGCCGAATACCGGGACATGACAGACGGCGGCTACCATGAAAAATGGGAGGATCTGAAAAACCAGGGCTACCGGCCGGTGGATATTGAAAGCTATCGCATAGGGGGTAACCAGCGCTTTGCCGGCATCTGGATAAAAAACACGGAGAACCATGGCTGGTCGTCAAAAAGAGGAATGACCAAGGCTGAGTTTGAAGCCTATAAGACCGAACAAAAAGATCTGGGCCGCAAAATGATTGACCTCGAAATGTATGAAACGGGCAGCGGTATCCGCTACGCCGCTGTATGGGTAAAAAATTATGATAACACCGACTGGAAACAGGAGCATGGCCTTGACAGAGACAGTTATCAGGCCCGGCTGAATACGCTGAGCGACCAGGGTTACCTCTTTACTAATTTCGACTCGTACAAAGATGGCAACACGCAGCGCTATGCTTTCATCTGCGAAAAACGTTCCGGCACCGGGTACCAGGTGCGCACCGACCGCACCGAACTGGAATATGCAAACCTGTGGAGGGAATACCGGGATAAAGGATACCGGCTTATAGATTTCGAATGTTACTCCACTTCATCGGGCATGCGCTATGGCGGAATCTGGATTGAAAATAACAGCCGCTTCGATTATGCTAAGAAAGGAGAACTGGACAACCTGATTACCAAATACCGCAACGACAATAACCTGCCCGGCATTTCGGTGGCCATTATAAAAGATGGTGAAAGTATTTACCGCCGGGGCTTTGGCTTTGCCAATAAAGAAGCAGGCAAAGTGGCGCATGGCGAAACGGTGTACCTCGCAGCATCTGTATCAAAAGTAATTGGCGGCACACTGGCCGTAAAACTGGCCGATGAAGGTAAACTGCGGAATGGTAATGCCGTAAGCCTGAACCTGAATAATACCACCCGCAGCTATCTTACCAATGTAACCAAATCAAACGGCAGTCTGGTAACCCTGCCTGCCAAACATACCCACACGGTAAAACAATTGTATGCCCACCTGGGCTGCATTCAGCACTACGATGGCCCCGAACCATCCACGCAGCAATACAATAAAGCCATTGATGCGTTAACACAAATATGGGATGCTGATTTTGTATCCGGCTGCACCAATGGCACCAATGCCAATTACAGCACTCATGCCCATACTTACCTTGCAGCTGTGCTGGAAAAAGTAACAGGCCGGACTTCTGCTCAACTGGTACAATCTGAACTGGCCGACCCCTATAACCTGGAAAGCCTGCGGGTATTGTTCACCACTTCCAACCCGCCGGATGATTATGACAGGGCCAAACCCTATAACGATAATAACACACCCACCAGTTTTGCCAATAACAGCTGGAAAGTATTTGGCGGTGGTATTGAAATAAATGCAGTGGACCTGGCCCAGTTTGGCTGGAAAGTACTGGATGGTAAGATCGTAAAACCGGCGGCAAGAGATAACACGATGTGGACAAGGGTGCTTTCAACAGAAAGCTACAGCATTGCCTGGTCACTGAGCGGCAGTGGCTCAAACCGGATAGCAGAACATGGAGGAAGCTGGAACGGCGCCCGTTCGCACCTGCGCATCTACCGGGATAAAGGGCTTGTGATTGCTATCATGTCAAACAGAGACAATCATACCGTGGATGATGTATCCGGGCTTGCAACAAAGATTGCCGGCATTGTATTATAAAGGCTATCCGGCAGTTTTCCTGTTAGTATGACCGGTGGACTGGTACCTGATCCCCGGCAAAAACGGTACTTGCCGTCACAAGCAACCATTAAATTTTTAAGACATGAAATATAGTATGACAATAATCCTGTTAGCATTCATACAGGGTTTATTCGCCCGGGACATTCACTTCAATGCCGAAAAACGCATCGCTTTGATAATCGGCAATGCTGATTATGTTAATGGATCCAAACTCAAAAACCCTGTGAACGATGCAAACTTAATGGCAGATAGCCTGAAAAAAATTGGCTTTGAGATCATTAAAGTTACTGATGCTGATAAATCCACATTTGAAAAAGCCATTTATGACTTTAGTAAAAAACTGCCCCGCTACAATATAACCATGTTTTTTTATGCCGGACATGGCGTTCAGGTAGATGGAATAAATTACCTGCTTCCTGTTGATGCGGTGTTAAATGAAAAAAATGATGTTAAATTCCAGGCCATCTCTGTGAACTTTATCACTGAAGAATTTGACAGATACCCGGGTAACACAAGTATTTTAATACTGGATGCGTGCAGAAACAATCCATTTCGTTCGTGGATGCGGGGAGCTGAAACAGGATTTAAGAGTATTGCCGATCAACCTGCCGGAAGTATTATTGCCTATGCGACCCGTGAAAATGCAACCGCATTGGACGGAGTTGGTAAAAATGGATTATACACAGAAAGCCTGATAAAGGAAATAATGAAACCCCAATCAATTAACGAGGTCTTTAACAATACCCGTTATGCCGTATTGGAGAAAAGTAAATATAGCCAATGCCCCCAGGAATGGAATATGATGATCAGAGCATTTTATTTTATAAAGCCAGTTCATGAAAGCTCCAATATGCCTGTTTATAAAGCGAGCAGTCTAATTAATGCAGTTTACAGTTTATATTATGCTGACGATGAAAAAAGAGATATTTGTAAGGTCACGGAGTTTGAAATATTTGATGTAAATGAAACTTCATTTAAGATCAAAGGCCTTGGCCAAACATGGAGCGGAATAGGGGTAATTCACAAAGACAACACAGGCAGGTATGATTGGGAATTTGAAAATGGTGCAAAAGGAAGCACCTATATCAGGATCAATAGTCACGGTAGTATAAAAGGTAAAGTGAGCGGGTCAAATGTGGAATTGGATTGGATTTATATTGCTTACCCTATGAACTAGTCTTCCTTCAATCACATAAACCAAAGGATCATCCCCCCGTTTTATATATCCTCTCCAGCATTTCATACAAGTCCGGGTGATTGGCTTTTAATAAGCCGGGTTGTTCAAAAAAGTATTCGGAAATAACTGCAAAAAACTCTACCGGGCTGGTGGCGCCGTACATATCAATATCAGAGCCGTATGCTTTCATCTGCCCGATCGTTGTATCCATCATATTCTTCCATTGCTCCTTGTATTTCCGCTCTAAAATTATTTCCGGAACGCCATCCATCGTTCCATCCATTTTATCTATTAAATGCACAAATTCATGTATAGCGGTGTTGTGGGTATCCTGCTCATTGATAAACCCCTGCCTTAATTGCCATTTGGTAATGATCATGACATATTGCATAGCCCCTGTACCCACCATGCCTGCAACAGGGCGGTCCGACCCACCCTGTTCAAAATCTTCATTGAAAGCCCCGGGGTATAATAAAACTTCATGCAGGTTGATATATTGCCAGTCGGAGATGGCAAATACAGGAATAATAGCCCCGGATGCAATCAAGAGTTTATCGAGATCTTCTGCAATAGCATTTACACCGGTTATTTTTACCGCTGATAAAAACTGCTCCACCCTTTTTTCAAATCTTTCCTTTCCTTTATCATCCAGTTGCCGGTAAAATTTTACGTAATCCGTAAGCAACTCCCTGTAATGCTCCGGTAAAAAAATAATCTCTTTTACTAAACTTATCCGAAAAACAAATAAGATTATTAAAACAATCAATCCAAAGCCAATTAAACCCTGCCAGACAGTGAACATAATCGGATGAAGTTAAACAGTATTTACCAACTGTTGAACCCCTGTTTTTGCTTTGTTTAAAGTACAGAGCCTGCCAAGGAATAATTTCTTTCCTCACTCCCCATCTTCCGGTAATTTTACAACATGATCCGCCGTTCCATAGAAATAGTAACCAGCAGTTTTAAAATGGCGCTGCAGGAACTGTGGAAGAACAAACTCCGCACATTTCTTTCATTGTTTGGCGTCACCATCGGCATCTTCTGCATCATCGGGGTGCTGGCCACGGTGAACAGCCTGGAACAGAATATCCAGAACGAAGTGAAATCGCTTGGCACCAATACCATTTACATTGACAAATGGGATTACAGCGCCGGCGGCGGGCCCGACTATCCATGGTGGAAATATGTGAACCGTCCCTCTCCGAATTACTTTGAAATGACACAAATAAAAGAAAGGACACCGGGCGCCAAATATGCCGCCTTTGTAATTAATGTTTCCGATCATGTTGACTATGCAGATAACCTTTTGTCAAATGTAAATATCTACGGTATCACGGAAGAGTTCAGGGAGATACAACCCATAGATATCGGATCCGGCCGTTTTATTTCAGATGCTGAATTCAACTATGGCAGCGCGGTGGCGGTAATAGGCACCGAGGTGGCAGAAAAATTATTTGGCGCCGCTGAGAGGGCCGTTGGAAAAACTGTCAGTTGCCGCGGCAAAAAAATAATAATAACCGGCGTTATTAAGAAACAGGGCAAAGCCATGATTGGCGGCTGGCAGTTTGACCAGAGCATTGTGATACCTTACCGTTTTGCCCGCAATATCATGGATGAAAAAAAAGCTGAACCGATCATCATGGTGCAGGGACAGGACAACCTGAGCAGTAAAGCGCTGAAGGATGACCTGACAGGAACCATGCGGGCATTACACAAACTTCCACCTACTAAGGAAGAAGATTTTGCACTAAATGATGTAAATGATTTCAGCGAAGCTATCAGCTCGGCCTTTGTTAGCCTGAATATGGGTGGTTGGGCCATTGCGGCATTGTCGCTGATCGTAGGCATGTTTGGCGTAGCGAATATCATGTTTGTATCGGTAAGGGAAAGAACCAGCCAGATCGGTCTAAAGAAAGCTGTCGGCGCCAAGAACCGGGTGATACTGGCCGAGTTCCTGCTGGAATCGGCTTTTCTCTGCATCATCGGCGGGATGATTGGGCTAACACTCGTTTTCCTGCTAACACAGGTACTCACCAGTGCATTGGATTTTCCGGTATTCATTTCCACTTCCAATATGGCGCTGGCCGTTATCATCTGTATTATTGTAGGCATCCTGGCGGGTTATATTCCTGCCCGGCAGGCGGCAAGGATGGACCCGGTGGCGGCGATACGGAATAAATAAACGGCCGCTCCAAACCTCCCCGCAGGGGAAAGTTTCGAACACACTTCATACTTGTAAATTCACATTACACTTCAAATAACTTTTTCATACCCGAAATCTGATGCAACAATAGAAAACAACTGACTGTCTTTTTGGAAAAGAACGGATGAGAAAAATTTTTAAAGCCATATTTCCAATTTGCTCCCTTGCATTACTTGTATCCTGCAATAAAAACATTTCTGATGAGGAAACAGGTATTGTAAAAAATTATACCGGTCTTGACGGCTGCGGGATTTAATTGTGCTTGACAACGGAACCCATCTTGAACCTGCAGCTGTTCCTGCCAATATCACACTTATTGCCGATAAAAGAGTAGCGTTTAAATACCGGCCCCTTATGGACAGGGCTTCCAGTTGCATGTTGGGCCCCATCGTGGAAGTAGTGAGGCTTCGCTACCTTTGACGACCCATGGCCGTTATCATTGTAGCAATCGAATCAAGTTGTGATGAAACTTCTGCCGCTATTTGTGCGGATGGAAAAATTCTTTCCAACGTTATCGCCAACCAGGCCATTCATGAAAAATATGGCGGCGTGGTGCCTGAACTGGCATCGAGGGCCCATATGCAGCACATCGTACCCGTTGTGGATGCAGCATTGAAAGAAGCAGAAACTGAACTGAGCGATTTGGATGCAGTCGCATTTACCCAATCTCCCGGCCTGATAGGCTCCCTGCTGGTAGGCAGCCAGTTTGCCAAATCACTGGGCCAATCTCTCAATAAGCCATTGATCGCTGTTCACCACATGCAGGCACATGTATTGGCCAATCTTATCGGCGAACCCAAACCTTCTTTTCCTTTTTTGTGTCTTACAGTTAGTGGCGGTCATACACAAATTGTTTTGTGTGAATCTCCCGCCAGCATGAAAGTGATCGGTGAGACGATTGACGATGCAGCAGGCGAAGCTTTTGATAAATCGGCCAGGCTGCTGGGCCTGCCTTATCCCGGCGGACCGCTGATTGACAAATATGCGAAAAATGGCAACCCCGGTCGTTTCCGGTTTCCTGAACCACAGATAGCGGGACTTGATTTTAGTTTCAGCGGACTTAAGACCTCTATTCTTTATTTTTTGCGAAATGCAGGCAAGAGTAATTTGTATAAAGAAGAATTTAAAGCAACAGAGGAAGAAAAAGATAAGTTCATCCAAAACAACCTGGCAGACATTTGCGCTTCCATCCAGCAGCGCATCACCAGCATCCTGCTGAACAAATTGAAGAAAGCCTCGGTTGAAACAGGCATTAAAGATATTTGCCTGGCAGGTGGTGTTTCCGCCAACAGCGGGTTAAGGGCGGCGTTTGAAAAAATGGGAAAGAAATACCAGTGGAATACATTTGTCCCCGCTTTTGAATATTGTACTGATAATGCTGCCATGATCGCTATCACCGGCTATTATAAATACCTGGCAGGACAATTTGACGATCTGTCAGTCAGCGCTTCAGCAAGGGTTGAGTGGTAAAGGCAAAAGGAACAAGTGAAATTCCGATTCTTGTTCCTTGTGCCCTGTACCTTGTACCTTATTTCTTATGGCTAACAACTATTTCCAGTTTAAGCAATTCACCATTCAGCAGGACAAATGCGCCATGAAAGTAACGACGGATGCCTGTCTTTTTGGAAGCCACCTCCCAATCTCTTCCGAAGAAGGAGGAGTTGGAAACGTACTTGATATTGGAACAGGTACCGGATTGCTGGCATTAATGTATGCACAGCGAAATCCACTTGCAGAAATTGATGCCATTGAAATAGATAAAGAGGCTGCGGGACAGGCTGGAGAGAATGTGGCGGCTTCCCCCTGGCCTGCCAGGATCAACGTCATTCATGCAGATGCCAGGGAATTTGATTATCCTAAAAAGTATGACGTCATTATCAGTAATCCTCCTTTTTATGAGAATGAACTGAAAGGAGATGATAAAAAGAAAAATCTTGCTCATCACAATGAGGGGTTGCTCTTACCTGAGCTGCTGAATATCATTAAGAAAAACCTGGCGCCCGGAGGAAGTTTTTACCTGCTGCTGCCGTACAAGAGAAATGAAGAAATTAAAAAGCTGCTTATGGAGCATGAACTCGCAGTCCGGCAAATTACATTTGTTAGGCAATCTGTCATGCATGATTACTTCAGGATGATGATTGACGGGAAACCGGAAGCTGGCAAACCGGCAGAAACAAAAATTGATGATATTTCAATAAAAGATGAAAACGACCGGTACACACCTGAATTTACCGTTCTCTTACAGGAGTATTATCTCTACCTGTGAAGACTAATGACTAATCAACTAATTAACCAATTAACCGTCAGCTTCAGCATAATCTTTTAAATATGCAAACCCATCGGTTAGCTTCCCATCCTTAGTCATAGTGGCCCTGCAGATAATATCCGAACCATTGCCCACCAGGTCTTCCAGAACATGTTTAATTAACTGCTCACCAAAATAGCGGCTCGCATCTCTTGGCAGTTCATTGGGAAGGTTGCCCACGGCCAGGATATCTATAGAACCCGGCAAATAGGGAGGAGTCTTTCCGAATGTATGCCTGTTTATGCCATACACAGGGTCTTCAATAGTCTGGTCACCAGTATTGATGGGCACCGAGCCATTCACATCGTCTGTAATATCAGCGATTGTCTGAATAATAAAAGTACCCGTCTTTATATCATCCTTTTCAAAAAGCCGCGGAACATTCTTGTCCCAATAGACTCCGTTCATCAGTATATCCGTCTGTGCTGCATAGGGAAGAAACTTACATTCATATTTTTCAGGATGATGATGAAAATCGTCACGACTATATCCCCCAGTATTCTTATTTCTGTACAACTCAGCGCCTTTCAGTTGCGTGTAAACGGGATAAGAAAACCTTCTTTGCATGTAATCATCCGGTTCCACTTCATGGATCCCCATCAGGTTCATCACTTCCTGTATGCCATGAGCCACCCGGCCCGAACCGGTGACTGCGATCTTTACATTTGGCAGCCGGAGGCCAAAATAATTATGTATCAGCTCCCTGAAACTGCGCTGCTTATACACCCTGTCTAATGTAAAAAGTCCGGTACGGTTCCCATAGGCCATCATGCCATTATGAGCACCCACCACCCCGGCGAAGAACCCAAAGCCGATGAGGCGTTGCCCGTCTTCATGTTCCAGGCATTCAAAGTCAATTAGTGTAATCTGCTTTTCCAGTATGGCCTTCAGCAATTGCTGGTTCTGTGGTTGTTTCTTCTTGGTGTGGGAGAAAAAAAGATACGTTTTACCCGGTATCAACTGGCTCACTGGCACCTCTTTTATGCCAATCAGTATATCACAATCACTAATATCATCCTTTACCTCCACTCCGGCTGAACTGAATTCCCGGTCAGAGAAACAGCGGTTGACTGAAGATTGCGCCACTATCTGTACCTCTGCCGAATTTTTATGGATCCATTTGCACTGGGCCGGGGTCAGCGCCACCCGGTTATCTGCCGGAATTTTTCCTTCCCGGATAAGTCCTATCCTTGTCATACAGCATGTTATCGTTCAATAATTACCCGTTTGCGATATAGCTCTGACGGGCAGGGGCAAAGTTGCCGTTTAAAATAATCCTGGACAAACATGATTTAAATCACTCTTCCCCGCATGATTAATGGGGTATCTTCGGGTGCCAAAAAATCATTCGGCCGCTTACATTATTATCCTTTCCGTTTACAGACAAAAAAAGATACAGTTTAATCAGAAAATTATCGCTTTGGTGTTTAAACTGATGGAACAAAAACAAAAGCTAAAGTAGTGCTGTCCGGTATCACCTTCACCGATAAGTTCTATCATTTATCGGCCGGGGATTTGTGGCATTGCCGGTTTATAATTCATCTGCTTCCTCTATATCCACTTGAGCATCTTTACCTGCCTTATTAGCCGGCCGGTAATTTCGCTGTGATATTTATGAGTTTCATCATTTTTTATCTTCCGCAACAGTGGCAGGGCAAAATCATAATCTTTGTTATTGATATAAGCGAGGGCCAGGTAATATTCTGATTCATCATTCAGCGTTACGGCAGTGGTCTTTCTGTTCATTTCCAGTACCTCATTAAAACATATAATGGCGTTGCTGTTGTCCTTTACTTCAAGGGCAGCAGCTCCGCAAAAAAATTCCCCTTTGAGTGTTTTATCCTCCCCCGCATCATGAATGCGCAGCACTTCGTTATAATTTTTTTCGTTGTATGCTTTTACGGCTGCTGTGGGTGCGGCGGTGTTTCCATCACGGGTAATACTCATCTCATAAGTGCGGTAATTAGAAGAAAAAACTTTACCTGAGGAAAGAGTGAAAAAATTATAAGCCATATAACCGCCAATCAGCAGGATAAGACTGGCTGTGGCAGCCATGCTGTAGCGCAGTATCCTTTTAGCCTTGCTTATTTGTAAACCCTGCGGCTGCATTTCCCCCATCATCTGCCCGTGTATGCTGCCAATCTTTTACGTTAACCCGTAGTGCCGTATTACGGCCCGGGTTTGCAGCAGGCTTTCGTATTCTGCTTGTGCCGCTGCACCTGAGGCCAGCCATTCTTCTACGGCCTTTTTATCAGCTTCTGTAAGGGCGCCGTCCAAATAAAGCACTAACTTCTCAGTAATATTATGAGTAGAATTATCCATGCACCAGTTTTTTCAGGCTTTGTTTCAAATGTGGTTTTTCGTTCAGCATCTGCTCCAATTGTTTCAGGCATTTGTATTTTTTATTCCTCACCATTTGTTCATTTTCATACTCCGTTGCTTCCAATATTTCCCTCATCGAAAGGTTTTCATAATAAAAGAGCAGCAGTATTGTCCGGCAGGTTTTCCCCAGCGCTGCCACCAGTGAGGGAATGGTTGCCTTTTCTTCCCGGTCCGCTATCAGCTGGCTGGTGTCCATCTCCACCCTTTCCTGCCCTTTCTCATATTTTTTCCCCTTGCCAGTGCCCGGCCCCTCCGTTTCAGTTCATTCAACCAGTTTTGGCGGTTCATGGAGAACAGGAATGTTTTGATGCCTGACTCTCCCCTGAACTTTTCCTTCTGCACCAGTTATATAAAATTCACTACTACTTCCTGGAAAATTTCATTCGCATCCTGCCTGTTGTCGCTGTTTTGGGTAATACAGCGGCTCAGGCCCTCAAAATGACTGCGGTAGATGGCTTTAATCGTCTCATCCATTCGCTGCCCGAAAAGAAGGTTGGCCACTATTTCCGCATCCGGGAAGTTTCTGATTACTTCCATGCTATATTCGGTTATTTGTAAACAAACAGGCTAATTTTGTAACCCAAACTAAGCATTATTTGCTAAGAAAAAACAGGGCTTAAGTACAAACGGCATGAACTATTTTGAACTCTTTGAAATACCCGTACAACTCAAAGTTGACAGGAACTCATTGCCGCTTAAGTATTTTGAACTTAGCAAGAAATATCACCCGGACTATTTTATCAACGAAAGCGGGGAAGCGAAGGCTGAAGCCCTGGAGAGATCTGCTTTGCTGAATAGGGCATTTAAAACATTTCAAAACCCGGATGAGACCATTAAATATGTGCTGCAAATTAAGGGGCTGCTGGAGGAAGAGGAAAAGTATGAACTGCCCCCCGGCTTCCTGATGGAAGTGCTGGAAATAAATGAAGCGATGATGGATGGAAGTGAGGCGGGCGGCGGGTGGCGGGCGGAGGAAGACGGTACCATCCTGCCAATGATTGACAAACTACAAGCAGAAATATATGAGCCTGTTAAAGAAATTGTGGAGCAGTATAAAGACGGCATTACTTCCGAAGAAGAGTTGCTGCAGGTAAAAGAATATTATTACAAGAAGAAATACATTGACCGCATCCGGCAGCAGTTGTCAGCATGAGAGTATTTTAAATTTCACAGTTCTCATTTTAGATTTTACATTTGCTCCCTCCCGAAACAATCGGGACAGGCGCAGCCCGGGTGGCGGAATTGGTAGACGCAGCAGACTCAAAATCTGCCGTCCGCAAGGATGTGCTGGTTCGATTCCAGTCCCGGGCACAAAGCGACTCATGCAAATCGGGGTCGCTTTTTTATTTGTAGATTTGAAACAAACAAAGAATAAATGGCAACCGAAATAAAATGCCCGAACTGCGGTACTGAGTTTGAACCAAACGAATCTATCCGGGAAGAGATAAGGAAAGAGGCTAATGCAAAGGCCGAAGAGTGGAAAAAGAAAAAAGAAAAGGAGTTCGCCGATGAAAAAATAAAGCTTCAGCAGCAACTGGAAGAAACACAGAAATCAGCACGGCAGAAAGAAACAGATTTTCTTCGCAAAGAACAGGAACTTAAAAATAAAGGGGAAGAGATAGACCTGACCGTTCAAAAACTGCTGCAAAAAGAAAGAGAGAAGCTATCTGAAGATATCCGGAAAATAGAGGAACAAAAGGTGGCGGCTAAAGAAACAGAACAGCAGCTAAAAATAAAGGAACTGGAAAAACAATTAGACGATCAAAAAAAATTAGCTGATGAAATGCGCCGGAAAGCAGAGCAGGGTTCCATGCAATTGCAGGGTGAAGTACAGGAACTGGCGCTGGAAGAAATGCTGAAAGGAGCTTTTCCCTTTGATATAATCAACGAGGTAGGAAAGGGTGTCCGTGGCGCCGACTGTATCCAGACTATCCGTAACAATTTCGGTCAGGAATGCGGTCGAATCATCTTTGAAAGCAAACGAACAAAGGATTTTTCCGGCGACTGGATTGAAAAACTGAAAGCCGATATGCGCAGCCAGGGTGCCGATGTGGCCGTGATTGTTACACAGTCCTTGCCCAAAGACATGAATAGTTTCGGGGAAAAAGATGGCGTATGGATATGCTCGTTTACAGAAGTAAAGGCGGTTGTAACCATGCTGCGGGATGCCGTGATAAAAATTTTCAATGCCTCCAAAAGCCAGGATAATAAAGGCGATAAAATGCACCTGCTCTACGATTACCTCACCAGCCGGGAATTTGCAGAGCAGTGGCAAGCTATCCGGGAAGGATTCATGAGCATGAAACTTTCAATTCAAAAAGAAAGGGATGCCATGGAAAAACTATGGAAGCAAAGGGAAAAGCAGTTGGAAAAAGTGCTGCTTAATGCCGCACATGTCAGAGGTTCTATTGAAGGTATTTCAGGTACTGATGTTGACCTGAATTTGCTGGAGAATAACAGCATTGACGGCGAAGAATCATGAAACCACCCATGCCAGCGTCAGTCCATCAAATTGCCGGTAATTGATGACCAGTTCCGATCCATTCTTTGCAAAAAAACAATCAATGGTCTCTTTTCCCTCCATCAGGTTGAATAACCGGATATGCTGCCGGAAATCCACACCCCCATCGCCGTACCACTTGAAAACCGCCTCTTTGGAAGACCAGAGGAGAGTTGGCAGTTGGCTCCCGATATTTATCGGGACGGTATTCAGTGGTATGCCGTTTTGAATTGAATATTGAATATTAAATATTGAGTGTTCTTTCTCACTTAAAAACTTATCCGATATCTTAAGGATCTTTTCTACCGGTATCTCCACATCCACTCCCACCCTGTTCCGGCTGCTTACAATAGCCGCCGCATAATCCCCGCAATGCGAAATAGAGAAATGATACTGCTCATCCGGCAGGTAGGGTTTACGGGTATCGGCGATCTGTATCAGTTCATAAGGGAAATCAGGAAACAGGAACTGCAGCAGAAACCTCCCCGCCAGGTGCTGCAGCCGCTTGTGCGGATGCGTAACATCCCGGTGTTGAGGTACATTATTTTTGAAGAACCCCTCTGTTTCCTCAATCTTCCACACGCCTACCCGGGTATTTTCGTTGACCTGATGTTGAAAAAAAATCGGCACAAAAGGGATTTTAGATTTATACTTGTAAAAATAATTACTAAGATGGGCCGAAATACCCGTCTTTGCTGAGTAAAGATATGCAGTATAAGGGTGCTACGTCCGCCCGGCCTTGCCCCGCCAGAATGAAACTTTCGGGCTGGCATTCGGACGGGCAATCAAAGATGATAGTAGTAATACAGCAGGCTAAAAAATAAAGAATGATTTTATCTGACACAAGGATTCTGGAAGAAATAGAAAAAGGCACTATCAAAATTGTTCCGTATGACCGTGAATGTCTTGGCAGCAACTCTTACGATGTACATCTTGGCAAAACACTGGCTACATATAAGGAACATATGATTGATGCAAAAAAACACAACCATATTGAATACTTTGAAATACCGGATGAAGGCATCGTCTTATATCCTCATATCTTCTACCTGGGCGTTACCGATGAATACACCGAAACCCATTCCCATGTTCCGTTTCTCGAAGGCAAATCATCCACCGGCCGGCTTGGTATAGACATACATGCCACCGCCGGTAAAGGTGATGTGGGTTTTTGCGGTAACTGGACACTGGAAATCTCGGTAAAACAACCGGTAAAAGTGTACAAAGGCATGCCGATTGGCCAGCTCATTTATTTCCCTGTTGACGGAGAAATTGAAATCAAATACAACCAGAAGAAAAACTCCAAATACAGCAACCAACCGGATAAACCGGTGGAGAGTATGATGTGGAAGAATAAGTTCTAATTCATCTTCCAGATTGTATAATTAAGCATTGCAGCGAAACTTACCCAGCAGATATAGGGTACCAGCAGCCAGGCAGCTACTTTACTAACATGGCCAAATGCAAAAATGGCAGCCACAATGAATACCCACATCGCAATTATTTCCACCAGTGCCCATCCTACCAACTGCTGATTAAAAAAAATAAATGACCAGAAAAAATTAAGAACAAGCTGTACAGAAAACAGGGCGATTGCAATCTTTTTCAATTCAGCACGGGTATCAGCCGTCCACACCAGAAATAATGCAATACCCATCATTATATACAGAGTCGTCCACACCGGCCCAAACACCCAACCCGGTGGATTCCAGGATGGCTTATTAAGGGTTTGATACCAGCTGTTGACCCCGGTTACTGTAAAGAACCCGCTGGCAGCACCGACTGCGAGCGGAATGGTGATAGCAATGAAAATCTTAGCAATAATATTCATATTAGTAAAACAACTGTCACGGCAAATTGTTTACATCGCATTTATGCCAAACTTCTTATAATAAGCAATCAGCCAGATCACCACTTCATTATAGCTTCTTTTCCCGGATGGCTGGTTATTGGCTTTTAAAAACTGCCCGTAGCCCCAGGTTATTAGCGGCTCAATGGGATTTTTGTAACGCCGGTAAAAATCCCTGAACTCTTTTTGGTCCCTTAGCACCTGCGGATGCACTTTATCCTGGAATGATTTTGCCAGCGTCGTATCCTTTCGAATAATTTCTCCGAGGGCATAATTGTACATATCGAGATAAACAGAATAACGAAAAGCATTATTATTATATGCCCGGCAGGCCAGGAAGCCGGCAAAATTGGCCTCATTTTCTTTTGCATAACCCAGCTGATGCGCTATTTCATGTGCCGCTACAAAAGGTTCCATAAACCGCGGCACCGTGGTATTTACCTGACCCTCGCCGGAGAAAGGATTATAATATCCCTGAAAACCGAGGTAGTTTCCCAGATAGCTGTACAAAGAAGGTTTGACAGACCGGTGTTTGTATTTCATGAAAGAATATTGCCTGCCCGCTTCATCAAACGCCGCTGCAGCAGATTTGAACAGCCTTTTCTTTTTGTCAAATGAATCCCGCTGTGCTTCAGTGACAAATGCAGCATAATAGTTGACCCGGTTTTGGATAACGGTGGTCAGTGTATCCAGGTCGGCCATCGAATATTGCTTAACCTCAAGCCCCAGCTGATGGGCAATGCCCCTGCGGTTATAGTTCAGCCCCCACAGCAGGTTGAAGAATACATACATGAACAGGAAGAAGAAAATGATCTGCTGCAGCCCTGCAATAAAATACTTTCGGCTAAAACGGCGTTTGAAAATAGCTTTGAAGAAATGGAATGTTTTATACAGTATTACTACTATTAAAAAACCATAGAACAAATCGCCAATGCTCAAAGGCAGCCAGCCAAAAAGGATACGCTGCAGTTTGGAGATAAAAGGATAGATGCCGTTGCTGTAATTTAGTTCCACCCAGCCCGGGTACCACGAAGCCCATTTAATAAGTATGGTCAGCAGGATGAGCAGCCCCCAGCTCCGGCTTTTCATAAGGCGTTCAAATAATCTGGCAATAACCTGTTGCAAACGGTTAAATAATAAGGGTTAAGGAATTTAACGAAAGTAGCATGATTTGTCCAAAGGGCTCATTCGGAAGGTAAAAAAAGTCCAAAATACTGATTCCTGATAAAGGCTTTACCCTACCTTTGCACTCCTGAAAAAGTCGGGATTTTTAAAAGTTGATAAATGAGCCGCCGCCGGGAGTTTGAGATAGCTTTTGTGGGGTTGAAACCCGGGGTTCATGAGTACAGCTATGTGATTGACGACCGGTTCTTTGAGGCCTATCAGCAGCAGGATTTCAGAAACTGCCTCGCCAAGGTGAAACTGGCGCTTGATAAGAAGAGCAGTTTCATGTTGCTCCGGTTCGAAATTGGCGGATGCCTGGAAGTTACCTGCGACCGTTGCAACAGCAGGCTGCCGTTTGATTTATGGGATGAGTTCAGCATTACCGTGAAGATGGTGGAAGAGCCCGAACTGATGAACGGGCAGGAAGATGACCCCGATGTATATTATATCAGCCGCGGTGAAAGCCACCTGGATGTAGCCAACTGGATCTATGAATTCATCAACCTGAGCATCCCGATGCAAAAAGCCTGTTCGTTTGAAGATATGAACGGCCCGCATTGCAACCCGGCTGCCATGGATATGCTCAGGAAACTGGAATCGGAAGAAGACAACAAAGAAGTAAAAGAAAACCCGATCTGGAAAGGGCTGGAGAAGTTTAAAGACCTGAAAAGTGAATAGGCAATAGCGAATGGTGAATGGTGAATCGGAACCCCCGTAATTAAAATTTACTATCGACTACCGTCTATTTGACTATTGACCATTCATCATTCACCATTGACAAAAAAATATTGGAGTATCTTAAAATAGTAGTTTATGCCAAATCCGAAACGCAGACACAGTCAGCAAAGAAGTGCAAAACGCAGAACGCATTATAAAGCAACGGCTGCCCCATTAACAACCGACGGAACAACAGGTGAAACACATCTACGTCACCGTGCCCATGTAAGTGAGGGCAAGCTTTATTACAAAGGCAAGGTGGTGGCTGAAAAATCACCCGTAAAGAAGTAAAATATCAAATAAAAATTACAAATTCCAAATCCCATCTGTGATAACCGGCTGTTGTCATTGGGATTTGGAATTTGTTTTTTGGAATTTTTACCCTCTATGACGATAGGAATAGACATGATGGGCGGCGACTATGCCCCACTGGAAGCGGTAAAGGGCATCGGTCTTTATTTATCAAACCATAATGTCCCGGTTTCTCTCCTGCTTATTGGCTACAAACCCCAAATTGAAAGTTTGCTGGCAGAGCATGGTATTCCTTCAGAAGGCATCGCAGTCGTTCATGCCGAACAGGTGATTGATATGCATGAGCATCCCACCAGGGCATTGAAGGAAAAACAAAAATCTTCCATCGCCATTGGGTTTCATCTACTGGCTACCGGCAAAATGGATGCTTTCATCAGCGCCGGCAACACCGGGGCCATGTTGGTAGGCGCCCTGTTCAGCATTAAAGCGCTTGAAAGGGTTATCAGGCCAACCATTTCCACCGTTGTTCCGAAAAGCAATGGCCGTACCGGCCTGCTGCTCGATGTGGGGCTGAATGCAGACTGTAAACCCGAACAACTGAAGCAGTTTGCCATCATGGGTTCAGTGTATGCCCGCCTCATTTTGGGTATCGAAAATCCACGGGTAGGCCTGTTAAATGTGGGCGAAGAAGAAGGCAAGGGTAACCTGCTGGCACAGGCTACTTACCCACTGCTGAAAGAAAACAGCCATATCAACTTTATAGGGAACATCGAAGGCCGAGATGTGCTGACGGATAAAGCGGATGTAATAGTATGTGAAGGGTTCACGGGCAATATCATCCTCAAGATGGCCGAATCCTTATACGACATCAGCCGCCAGCGCCTGGTGAAAGACGAATTCTTCAGCCGTTTCAATTTTGAGAATTACGGAGGCACCCCGGTGCTGGGTGTGGCAAAGCCGGTCATCATCGGCCATGGTATCTCCGGTGAAATGGCCTTTATGAATATGATTCATCTTGCACAACTCATGATTGAAAAAGATGTGATGCAGCAGATGAAAGAAGAACTTTCCTGAACCAAGCCTTACCGGAAAACAGATCCTGGGGTTTGTTGATAAGTATTGGAAAAACTTTTGGCACAAAGACGGTTGAACTGTATTTTTGCACTCCCCAAAAAAGTTACAAAGTTGATCTCGTAGCTCAGCTGGTAGAGCACAACACTTTTAATGTTGGGGCCCAGGGTTCGAATCCCTGCGGGATCACCAAAAAGCCTCCAGACGGAGGCTTTTTCTATTTGTCCTTTTTTCAAGTAGGTTTGTGCCGGTAATTTATCTTTCATGGCAAATTATTTCAACGATAAAGTGGTGGCGGTAACAGGGGGCAGCGAGGGCATTGGGAAAGCTCTTGTAACTGCACTGATTGAGCGGGGCGCCAAAGTGGCCACCTGCGGCCGTCATCATGATAAACTCTACCGCCTCCAATCAGAATTTCCTTCTGCCGACCTGCATACCACCATAACAGATGTAAGCAATGAGAATGACTGCCGCCGTTTTATTGAAACCACTATCAAAGCATTTGGCGGCATTGATATCCTCATCAACAATGCCGGCGTTTCTATGAGGGCCTTGCTGAAAGAAACCAGTGCGGACGTCATTCAAAAAGTCATGGACATTAATTTTTATGGTACGGTGTATTGCACCAAATATGCGCTGGACTCACTGATTGAACGAAAAGGAACGATTGTCGGAGTATCATCAATTGCCGGATACCGCGGCCTGCCGGGCAGAAGCGGTTATTCCGCCAGCAAATTTGCTGTGCAGGGCTGGCTGGAAGCTATCAAAACAGAACTGATGGCCGACGGTGTGCATGTAATGTGGGTGTGCCCAGGTTTTACCACTTCCAATATCCGGAATGCTGCGCTGAACAAGGAAGGAAGCTCACATGGAGAAACACCAATGGATGAAAGCAAAATGATGAGTGCAGAGGAATGTGCTTTTCATATTTTAAAAGCTATCCGGAAAAAGAAAAGAAGCCTGGTACTGACCTTTACCGGAAAAAGAACAGTATTCATGCAGAAATTCTTCCCGAAGCTTGCGGATACACTGGTTTACAGGTTTTTCTTTAAAGAAGGGAAATTGGTTAAATAGTTTCGGGTTTCGGGTTTTTCAAATGTAAAATTTCATTCTTATGGCAACAATATCAAAATTTGAAGAACTGGAAGTATGGCAGTTAGCAAGGGAACTTGCAAATGAAATATTTGAACTGTTTAATACTTCTGAAGCACTCTCAAAAGATTTTAAATTAAAAGACCAGATCAATGGATCCAGTGGTTCCGTTATGGACAATATTGCCGAAGGGTTTGAGCGGGGAGGAAGAAATGAATTTATCAATTTCCTTACTTACTCAAAAGGGTCTGCAGGTGAAGTAAAATCGCAACTATACCGGGCTTTAGACAGGAAGTATATTACACAAGAACAATTCGAAAGATTATATGAAAAGGCTGATATAATTGGCAAAAAAACAGGCTCGTTTATTAGTTATCTGAACAGCACTGAGCATAAAGGAACTAAATTTAAAAACCGAAAAAAATGATCCTGACAAAACCCTGAAACCCGAAACTCGAAACCCCAAACCCACACAAAGAACCGCCTTGCCCCTCATCACCCTCACTTCGGATATTGGCAGCCCCGATTATCTCGTCGGAGCGGTGAAGGCACAACTGTTGCAGCTCAATCCCGATTTTCAGATCGTTGATATTTCCCATAACATTCCGCCATTTAACTATCCGCAGGCAGCGTATGTATGCCGTTCGGCGATAAAAAATTTCCCTGAATTTTCGTATCACCTCATTCTTGTTAACCTGTTCGAAAAAAAACCGGAACAATTACTTCTTGCATTTCACAATAACCAGTACCTGTTCTGTGCCGATAATGGTTTGCTGACCGTGATACTGGAAGAAACACCCGAAATGGTCATCGGCCTGCCGCTGGATAAAACAGCCGTCAAAAACACCACCTATCTCACAGCCGTAATGGGTAAAGTGGTGAACCAGCTCGCCAACGGCGAATCGGTAAAAAATATCGGCATACCTGATGTAAAGTTCATGGAGAAACGGCACCTGCGCCCCACCCTGGATAATAATCTTATTGAAGGGCAGATAATTTTTATTGACAGCTTTGAGAATGTAATCGTCAATATCACCCGGCAGCAGTTTGAAGAACAGCGGCAAGGAAGAAATTTCAGAATTGTATTTACCCGTGAGGAATTCATTGACCGCATCAGCGAGACCTACGCCGATGTGGCCGAAGGCGAAAAAGTAGCCCTCTTCAACAGCGCCGGGTACCTGGAAATTGCCATTAACAAAGGTAATGCAGCCGGTCTCTTCGGTTTAAAAGGTTTTTCGGATAAAATAAGGGAGGGTCAGCTTTCCTACCAAACTGTAAAAGTGTACTTCGAATAAGCCTGCAACTCCAATGCTGCAAAGCACCCCCTTGGAAAGCCCACCGGACCGCCCGGCACTTTTAAGATTTTACCCTGAAATGCAGGGTCTTACCGGCTGATGAGCTTGAACTGATTATCCCTATTTTTGCTAACCCCAAAAAAGGGGAAACAGGTGGTGCTGCAGTTTGGTGTAGCCAACCCCGGAGTTTTGTCACTCCGACGAAGGAGGAGTCTCAAAGACTTCAAATTTATTTGCAAGTCGAAGTTGTTGAGATGCCTCGTTCCCCTGCCTACCGGCAGGCAGGTCGGCATGACAAATACTTTTAATGATCGGGATGTAGTAAAAACCAAACCAGCATTGCAAAAAATCTACACTTTATGAGTTTCAGAAGAACCAATAACATTACCGGCTGGCTGGTTTTCTTTATTGCCTTTGCTACCTACTTTTTAACCCGTGAGGCAAGAGGCAGTTTGTGGGATACAGGTGAGTTTATTGCCTGCGCCAAAAATATGGGCCTGCCTCACCCTCCCGGCGCCCCGGTGTTTGTGCTGCTGGGCCGCTTCTTCATCATCCTGTTTGGAGAAAACAATGCTGCCAGCGCTGTGAACTTTATGAGCGCCCTGGCAAGCGCCGCCACTATATTATTTCTTTTCTGGAGTATCACACACTTTGCCCGCAAGATGTTTGTGGGAGTGGGTGAGCAATTAACTTCCAACCAGCTTTTTACCACCATGGCGGCCGGTGTGGTGGGCGGTCTTGCTTATACCTTCAGCGATTCATTCTGGTTCAGCGCTGTAGAAGGCGAAGTATATGCCCTTTCATCATTTTTTACTGCACTGGTGTTCTGGGCCATGCTGAAGTGGGAACATGCAGATGAACATGCCGGCAATGACCCCGGTGCAAGGGCAAGAAGCGATCGATGGATAATATTTCTTTTCTTCATGATGGGCCTTTCTATTGGTGTTCACCTGCTGAACCTGCTGGTGATCCCGGCTATTGTGATGATTTATTATTACCGCCGCTATCAGCCCACTACCAAAGGGGCTATCTGGGCATTTATTACCGGCTGTATCATCACTCCGCTTGTGATGGTGGGGGTTATACAATATTCTATGAAGGCCGCGGGCCAGTTTGATATCTTTTTTGTGAATTCACTGGGCATGCCTTTCTTCTTTGGCTTCGGATTTTACTTTTTGGCGATTGCAGCGCTTATTGTTTGGGCGCTTCGCTTCAATGAAAGAAAACTATCGCAGACTAAGCTCATCATCTGGTTTGTATTGTTTCTATGCTTGTCTTCCCTGCCGTTTATTTTTAAACCTGGCAGCGGGCTGCGGTTCTTTCCCTTTATCCTGCTGGCGGGCGGCGCTGCCGCTATGGGTTATTTCTTTAAACCGGCAGCATTAAAGATCCTGAAGCTTTCGCTCTGGTGCTATGCCTTTATGATGATCGGCTACTTCATGTATTTTACAGCGCTGATACGTTCCAATGCCAATCCAACGATTGACATGAACAATGTGGACAATCCCATCAACCTAGTTTATTACCTGAGCCGTGAGCAGTATGGCGAAGCTCCGCTGGTATATGGGCCGCATTTCGCCGCCGAGTATAAAGAAGACCCCGAGAGTGCCAATGGCATATCTATGAAGAGAGGCGAGATGAGGTATGTAAAGGGTGATAAAAAATACATCCCCATCGGAAGAAATGACAAGCCACGGTACAGGAGTGAAGACATGCAACTGTTTCCCCGGGTATGGGATTCAAGCAACGACCAGTACCATGCAGAGACTTATGCAGACTGGCTGGGCCTCAAAGATGAGTCAACAGGTAAATATACCGCTCCCTCCTATGCCGACAATCTGCACTGGTTTTTTGAATACCAGAATGGCCTGATGTACTGGCGGTATTTTATGTGGAACTTTGCAGGCAAGCAGAATGATATACAGGGCATGGGAAACCGGAGGGATGGTAACTGGATCTGCGGCATATCTTTTATTGATAATGCTAGGCTGGGTGATCAGTCCAAACTGCCAGACAGTATTAAAAAAAATAAGGCCGGCAACAAACTGTTCCTGCTGCCTTTCATTTTGGGTATTGTGGGATGTGCCTACCAGTTCTTCAAAAACAGGAAAGACTGGATCGTTAACTTCCTGCTGTTCTTTATGACGGGTATGGCCATCGTATTCTACCTGAACCAGCCCGGCCCGCAGCCCCGTGAACGGGACTATGCCTATGTAGGCTCCTTCTATGCTTTTGCAGTATGGATCGGTCTTGCCGTGGTTGCTTTTGTAAAACTTGCACGGGAAAAAATCAAATCGCTTGGTTTTCAAAACACACTGATCGGCGGGGGCATCCTCACTTTCTTTATCACACTGATGAGCACTTCACCCGGAGCTTTTGGCGATATGCTGCTGGTTTCCATTTATGCCACTGTGTTGTATGCCGCCGTACTGGCCGCCATCACCTCGCTGCTTGGCGCTCTTTCATCCGGTGGAAAGAATGAAAGAACGATGAGCCTCGGAGCCGGCTTCATTTGCCTGGCTGTACCACTGCTGATGGCACAGCAGGAATGGGACGACCATGACCGCAGCCGCAAAACTACGGCGCCGGATTTGGCCAAAGATTACCTGGAAAGCTGTGCCCCAAACGCAATTATCTTCAGTTTTGGCGACAACGATACCTATCCCCTGTGGTATGCTCAGGAAGTAGAGGGAGTGCGGCCCGATATCCGTGTCATCAACAACAGCCTGCTGGGTATTGACTGGTACATCAACCAGCTTCGTTACAAGGTAAACAATGCCGATTCGGTGGATGTAATCTGGTCGCCTGAACAGATTGAAGGGCACAACCGGGAGTACATGAGATATAACCCACAGGGCAACCCCAATGAATATTACGATCTCTATGATGTGATGAAGAATGTGCTGGGCAAACCGGCCATTGATGAGGACACCAAGAGGGATGTGGGATACGGCACCTATCCGGTTGTCAAATTCCGGGTGCCGGTAGATACAAATCTGGTAAGAAAGAACGGAACGGTGAATGCAGATGACATAGTGCTGTCCGAAATAAGATTTGAACTGCCGAAAGATAAAGCCACCCCGCGAAGCGGCGTGATGGTGAGAAGCGATTTCATGATCCTTAATATTATCGCCTCCAACCAATGGAAGCGGCCCATCTATTTTACTTCACCAACCGGCGATCTTGGTTTTCCGCAATACCTCCGCAAAGACGGGCTGGCATACCGGCTGGTACCGGTGCTTTCCAAAGGCAGACAGGAAAACTGGCTGGCACATCTGTCACTCCGGCAGTATGGACTTGGTAGCAGCCAGATCAGGGACAATAATAACCAGGTCATCTTTAATAACCTGATGACCAAATACGGGTTTGGCGGCGCTGATAAGAAAGGGATTTATTTTGATGAAGAGAACCGCCGCCACCTGCTGAACCTGCGGGCTCTTTATGGCGAAGCGGCGGGCAACCTTGCCGATGCAGGGAAAAAAGAAGAAGCAAAAAAACTGATTGATAAAGTGGAAGCGGGCATCCTGCCGGAAAACCTTCCCTATGCCCTGGTCAGCCGCTTCGGATCGCATAATCAAACCGCCGTGATTTACCTGGAAGCCTGTTACAAAGCTGGTAAAACAGATATTGCCGAGAAAGTGCGGCAAACCCTGCGCAAAGACCTGGAACAATTGCGGGCCTATTTTATCTATATGAACGGAGGTTCGCAACCGGTCGTTACAAGGGATGGCGTAATGCCGGACAACAAACTGTTTGAAGGACTGGGCACCGAATACCAGATCAACGAAGCCCTGCTGGCGGTGCTGGATGATCTGGAGAAAAGATATGCACCGCAAACACAGGTAAAGCCGAATACCGAGGGGCCTGCCACTATTAATAACCCGGCTGACAGTATAAAAGCTGCAGACACAGGTAAACAGAAATAATGAACTGCATTTTCATAGAAAGCCCTCCGCAGGTTGCGGAAGGCTTTTTTTTGAACATCCGGCAACTTAAGTTGTTGTTAAGAGCAAATGCCGGCAAACTATTTGTCGTAAATTGTGAAACGAAGCCTGAAGTCTGACTGTTCCTTTCCATTGTAAATTCCTTTTCTGACCTAAGACCCCCGGCTTCGGACCTCATATCTCATTACTATGCGTGGATTTCATTTTACAAGATTTGACCCCAACTTCGAAGGCAAAACCCGTTTTGAACAGATGCTTGACATCTTTATGCAAATACTTACCTACACCAGCAGCGATGTGGCTGAAGCATTGCAATGGATGAATGAACTCGACAAACAATACCAGCTGACTGATGATGAATACGGCATGGGAGATTTTATAGATGAACTGAGAGAGAAAGGCTACATCACCGGTGACAATGAGAAGGGACAGATAAAAATCACCCCGAAAACAGAACAGGGCATACGCAAAAGAAGCCTCGAAGAAATATTCGGTAAACTCAAAAAAACAAAACTGGGCGACCACCACAGTTTCAAACCCGGACAGGGCGATGAGCAAAACCCGGAGACAAGGCAGTTCCAGTTTGGCGATATGCTGGAGCAGATTGATTTTACTGAAAGTATCCGCAATGCGCAGATCAATCATGGCATCGAAAGTTTCCAGATGCGGGAAGATGACCTGAGCATCCGGGAAACAGATTTCAAAGCGCAGACCTCCACGGTGCTGATGATAGATATTTCTCATTCCATGATCCTGTACGGAGAGGACAGGATTACGCCTGCCAAAAAGGTGGCCATGGCATTAAGCGAACTGATTACTACAAAATATCCGAAGGATACACTGGATATCGTAGTGTTTGGGAATGATGCCTGGCCGATTGAAGTAAAGGACCTGCCCTATTTACAGGTGGGCCCCTATCACACCAATACCGTTGCCGGGCTGGAGCTGGCCATGGATATTTTACGCCGGAGAAAAAATCCAAACAAACAGATATTCATGATCACTGATGGCAAACCCACCTGCCTGAAGATTGGAAAAAGATATTATAAGAACAGTTTTGGTCTTGACCGTAAAGTGGTGAACCGCTGTTTAAATCTTGCAGCGCAATGCAAGAAATTAAAAATTCCCATTACCACTTTTATGATTGCCACCGACCCTTACCTGCAACGTTTTGTACAGGAGTTTACAGAAATGAACCATGGTAAGGCATTCTTTGCCTCATTGGATAAGCTCGGGGCATTTATATTTAAGGATTTTGAGAGCGGGAAGAGAAAGACGGTTTATTGAGCCCCGTAGGGGCGGTATATCTATAACCCCGGATTTCAATCCGGGGTAAACAAACGATGAACAGGACAGAACCCCGAAGGGGTTCAATAATCAGTAGAATAGAATTGCTTCAGCTGATGAGTGCGACCCTTCGATTCCTCAGGGTAAACTGCACAGACGATGCCCAAAGAACCGGACGATGACAAAATAAAAATTATGACCCTTTTAAAAATAAAAACCCTCGGCGAACTCAAAGCTTCCGGTTATCAGCCCAAAAGCATCAAAGAAGAACTACGCCAGAACCTGATTGCCAAACTGAAAAAAAAGGAAAATACTTTTCCCGGTATTGTGGGCTATGAGGACACCGTGATTCCTGATGTGGAAAGGGCCTTGCTGAGCAAACACAATATTCTTTTTCTTGGTTTGCGGGGACAAGCCAAAACAAGAATGGCGAGGCAGATGACAGAACTGTTAGATGAATACATTCCTGCCATCCGCGGCAGCGAGATCAATGATGACCCGCTAAAACCGGTTTCAAAATTTGCGCAGGAAGAAATTGCTGCACATGGCGATGAGACACCTATTCACTGGATACACAGGAGTGAGCGATATGGAGAGAAACTGGCGACTCCGGATGTAAGTGTAGCAGACCTGATCGGCGATATTGACCCCATTAAAGCTGCTAACCTGAAACTGAGCTTCGCTGATGAACGGGTGATACACTACGGAATCATTCCAAGAAGCAACCGGGGCATATTCGTTATTAACGAATTGCCTGATTTGCAGGCAAGAATACAGGTTGCCTTATTCAACATTTTAGAAGAAGGCGATGTGCAGATCCGGGGCTTTAAATTGCGGCTACCGCTGGATGTTTTGTTCGTATTCACCGCCAACCCGGAAGATTATACTAACCGGGGTTCCATTGTCACCCCGCTGAAAGACCGCATCGAAAGCCAGATACTCACCCACTATCCCAAAAGCCTGGAGCATGCGCTGGAGATAACCGAACAGGAAGCAGAGGTAAGCAATGAACAGAAAGCCAAAGTGAGAGTAAGCGACCTGGTAAAAAGATTGATCGAGCAGGTAGCAATTGAAGCGAGGAGCAGTGAACTGGTGGACAAGAAAAGTGGTGTGAGCGCCAGGCTCAGCATCTCTGCATTTGAAAATGCCATCAGCGCTGCAGAACGAAGGGCTATCATCAACAATGAAAAACAAACACAAGTCTGGATCAGCGACCTCGCCGGCATCATCCCTTCCATCACCGGCAAAGTAGAACTGGTGTATGAAGGCGAACAGGAAGGCCCCTTCCAGGTAGCGATGAATTTGGTGGACAAAGCCATCCGCTCGCAGTTTATTCAATACTTTCCCAATCCTGATACATTAAAGAAAAGGCGTACTGCCGCCAGGTCCCCTCAGGAAGAACAAAAAGACGATAACCCCTATCGCTCTGTCAGCAACTGGTTTGACAAAGGCAATCACCTGAATATCTCTTTCAACACATCTGATAAAGACAAGATGTTGCTGTTGTACAAAGTGGAGGGACTTCATTCCTTAGTGAAGAAATATTTCCCAAAGTCCAATGAGGAACAGGCTGCCCTGCTGATGGAATTTGTATTGCACGGCCTCGCTTCTTATTCACTCATCAGCAAGAAAATGTTTGAAAGCAAAGTGGAGTTCAAGGACCTGGTGGGCAGTATGATGAATTTTAATGAGAAGGATTTTGAATTTGATGAAGAGGCGTAAATGGTTGATTGGTTAATTAGTTAATTGCGGGACTGGGTTATATTATATTGACCTCTCTTTCCAGTTGGACACCAAATTTTTCCTTTACACTTTGCAATATCTCTTCACTGAGGTCAAAAATTTCGTTGCCACCGGCATTACCATAATTCACCAGCACCAATGCTTGCCTGGCATGACAGCCCGCATCACCCTTGCGATAACCTTTCCAACCGCATTGTTCGATCAGCCAGCCTGCTGCCAGTTTAACTGTACCATCTGCATTTGGATACCCGACAATGTTTTCGAATTTTGATTTCAGATTTTTGAATTCATCCTTACTCACAGAAGGGTTCTTAAAAAAACTTCCTGCATTGCCGGTCTCTTTCGGGTCGGGCAGTTTGGAAGAACGGATATTAATAACCGCATCTGAAATTCCCCTGATGGAGAGTTCCTGCACTCCCATTTTTTCCAGTTCCTGTTCTATAGCCCCGTAACTTGTATTGAAGCGGGGTTTCTTTCTCAACTGGTATGTCACATTCAGGATGACAAACTGGTCTTTGTATTTCCGTTTAAACACACTATCCCGGTAGCTGAATTCACAATCGGTTTTGGTAAATGTGACCAGTTTCCTGTCCTTAATATGATAAGCTTCCAAATCCCAGAACACTTCCTCCATCTCCACACCATAAGCTCCGATGTTCTGCATAGGCGATGCACCGACATTGCCTGGTATCAGCGACAGGTTTTCAATACCCGCCCAATTGCGCTGAATGCAATGCAGTACAAACTGGTGCCAGTTCTCCCCTGCCCCTGCCCGTACATATACATATTCGCTGTCTTCATGTAATTCGGTAATTCCTTTGATATCATTTTTTAAAACCAGGCCATCATAGTCATTGGTCAATAATATATTGCTGCCGCCACCGAGGACAAGAGCCGGGAGCCGGGCTTGCCCTCTGAAGCATTGGCGAAATAAGGAGCCGGGAGTCAGGAGTTCTTCCAGTTCATCCGTGTCGTTAAAGTTGGCGAAGTAACGGGCTCTGGCATCAATCCTGAAGCTGTTATACGAACGGAGTGAAATATTTTCCTGAATTTGCATACAACAAAAATACGACTACTCCGCATCTACATCCGCTACAATCGTTACGCTTCTGAAAAACCTCATCCCCCTTCTCCTTCCCCGCAAGGGAAGGAGCGGAGCTTCATTACAAAGCCAAACTACATAACTACCACATAAGCTTCGGTACATAACCCGGCAATTAAGAAAACTCCGAATGTTCTCAGCAACCCTGAACTGTTTGGGCTGTGTGATGCGAAGCCCTCCCTGCGGGAGGGTTTGGGTGGGCCTATATTGCATCTACATCCGCCACAATCGTTACGCTTCTGAAAGATTTATCCTGGTGCAGGATGGCAATTTGTTCCAGCAGGTTCTTTTTGCATTGGGTAATGGTTTTGCTATCACGGGGCAGCTTCAGCAGCAGTTCCATTAAATACTGGTTGCGGATGCGGCCGATAACAGGTTCGGCAGGACCTACAATATAATTTCCATACTTATTCTTAAGTGTATTGGAATACTGAACCGCTGCCCTCTCCACCACTTCTTTGTACTTGTGCTTAAAGGTTAGGTGAATAATACGGCTGAAAGGCGGATAAGCAAATTCTTTTCGCTTTTTCAGCTCTTCATCAAACATGGCTTTATAGTTATGCAGCTGAACCACCTGCAGCAACGGATGCTGCGGTTGAGATGTCTGCACTAATACTTTCCCTGTCTCTTCCTTTCTTCCAGCCCTTCCGCTTACTTGCTCCATTAACTGGAAAGCTCTTTCATTTACCCTGAAGTCGGCGAAATGCAGCAGCCCGTCTGCATCCAGTATGCCCACCAGATCCACATTATCAAAATCCAAACCCTTGACTACCATTTGTGTGCCCACTAAAATATCAATGCGGCGCTGTTCAAATTGTTGTATCAATACATCATGGGCATTCTTGCCCCGCACTGTATCCATATCCATGCGGGCCAGTTTTGCATCGGGGAATGTTTCCTGTAATAGTTCTTCAATTTTTTCGGTGCCGAAATTTCGTTGTGCAAACTTATCGCTGCCGCAGGCAGCGCAGGTATGCACCGGCGGATAAGTGCTGCCGCAGTAATGACAAACTAATTTATTGCTGAGTTTATGAAAAGTGAGTGACACATCACAGTATTTGCATTGCGGTATCCATCCGCAAGTCATACAAACCTGGTAAGGTGAGTAACCCCGGCGGTTTTGAAAAAGAATAACCTGTTTGTTTCTTGCCATCACTTCGTTGACGGCTTCTATTAATTGTGGTGATAACATTACTTTGCCATGATGAGCCTGTTTTGTTTTGTCATGCTGAGCTTGTCGAAGCATTCTTGTATCAATGATTTCAATGGCCGGTAATTTCAGATCGCCGTATCGTTGCATCAGTTCCACCAGACCATATTTACCGGTTGTGCCCCGCCCATCAATGCTGGTCGGGCAGGCGTTGTAATAACTTTCAACGGAAGGTGTGCCGCTGCCCAGTAAAGTCTTTGCATTAAACAACGAAGCAAAATAAATAGCAGCGTCTCTCCCATTGTATCTTGGCGCCGGTTCCTGTTGTTTGTAAGATGTGTCGTGTTCTTCATCACAGATAACCAATCCAAGATTCTGAAACGGAAGAAAAACGGATGACCTTGCGCCGAGTATCACTCTTAATTCACCGTTCTTTACTTTGTTCCATATCTCCACTCTTTCATTTTGTGAAAATTTGGAATGATAGACGCCGATGTAACCGCCAAAATGTTTTTGCAGCCGTCGGATGATCTGTGAGGTCAATGCAATTTCCGGAAGCATGTAGAGCACCTGCTTTCCCTGTTTGATGAAGTCTTCGATTAGTTTGATATAAATATTGGTCTTGCCGCTGGAAGTGACGCCATAGAGCAAACAAACTTGTTTGTTTTTTAATTGCTGCTGCACTTCTTCGAATGCTTTTTGCTGCTGTTCGGTCAAGTCAAAATCGATCTGAACATTCTTGGGTAAGTATTGAAGCCGGTCAACATTTTTCTTTTCTGTCCGCAGAATATTTTTTTCTATCAATCCTTTCAACTGTGCATCTGATGCGCCGGATTTTTTCAGCAGATTGGGTTTGGTTACTTCGCCTTCAGTTTTTATTAAATGGAGATAACTTAAAAGCAACTCCATTTGTTTTGGAGCTTTGGTCCAGTTGTTCAGCAGTTCAGAAAGATTGTCTTCATTAGCAAATGCAGGATTCAGCAGTACATAAGTTTCTTTTTTGGGCGAATAAGTTTGCTTCAATGCTTCCCAGACAAAACAAACTTTTTGATTGATCAGCCGGTTGATGACCGGATAAGCATGTGATGAATCCAATACCTGTTGTACTTCTGAAAGGCTAAGTTCTTTTTTTATCAGCAAGGCTTCGGCAACAATATATTCATCATGATCGAGGGCGGAAAAATCATCGCCGTATTCTTCGTTGTAAATTAAAATCGTTTCACTCGACAATTTAAAATGCGCTGGCAGTGCCGCCGCCATCACTTCTCCTTCGCTGCACATATAATAAGATGCCATCCACTCCCAGAGTTTTAGTTGCTGTTCAAACACCACCGGTTCTGTATCCAGCACATTCAGGATATCTTTTGTTTCAATAAACTCCGGCTTGTCTTTCAGCAATTTCTTTACAATGCCGGCATATTTTTTTGTTTTACCTAAGTTAACCTCTACCCGGCAACCGGGTTTTACTTCATCCAATAAGTGAGAAGGAATGGACCATGTGAAATTTTTGGGAAGGGCGGCGGGTATGATGATTTCAGCGTACCCTCCCGCTCCGCCGATTGGCGGAGCGCCGGATTCTTTTATATTGGAATTAGTTTCCTGCATCGGGGCGTTAAAGATAACAATGAATTATGGAGACTGTATTACGCACCGCCTACGGGCGGATCGGTGGTTTTCTCCATGCTGCATCATACTCAATCAGTTTTTTTTCCATAATTGCATATACCTCATCTTTCAATCGTCCTACATCTGCCAGTGTATAACCGTTTACCGGTATTTCATTTAAATAAAGAATGCGGTTGATGCCGGGGCTCATCCGGAACATACTTTCATACGGCATCCTTCTGTAAGCATCGAGGAACAAAACCGGTTTCACCGGGGTTTGTGTTTCGATGGCGACCCGGAAGGCTCCGTCATAAAACTCTTTAAGCGGCATGGTGCCCATATTAAAAGTTCCTTCCGGAAAAACCATAACAGAGATACCTTTATTAATGAGTGACTTCAATACCCTCACACTATTGGCACGGTTGGCGCCGCTGCTGCGGTCAACTGTTACAATGGCATTCCGGTAGATAAAACCAAAGACAGGAACTTTGCTCATTTCCACCTTACCCAACGGCCTTATTGGCTGGCGGTATGCTTTGGGAATTATGGCTGCATCCAGGTAGGAAATATGATTACTGACAAAAATGTATGGCCTGCTTGTATCATGCGGCGTCTCATAAATCTTACTGTGCCGGATAAAAATTAACGGAAACCACAGGTCGGCCCAGAGCATGCAAAGCCTCATCATCAGATTGCCGCCTTTGATGCGGCCAAAAAAACCGGTAATAAGTGAAAAGGGAAATATCAGCAGCATGACAGCCACAAATGTGATGAAGGCGTAGATACTGTACATCGCTTTCAGCGGCTTCAGCATTGCCTTCATCAGTTGCGGTTTTGGTGTCGTGAGTTTATCGAACGATCATCGTCGCTAGGGCAACTGCATTTGAAATCGGTCTCCAGGTCAATCACCGTAACCACCACGGTATAATTGTTGCATTGGGCAAAAACAATTCTGACTTTTTGGTCATCCTTAGTTATTCCTTCCACAGCATAGCGGGGGCAACGGGCATTTTGCAGATCACTTTTATTGTAATTTATTTTTCCTTCCCTCATTATCTCTTCCACCTCTGCTTTTGATATCTTACGGCACTGCATCCGGCAGGTGGCATGGTTGCTGTATTCGAGGTAAGAACTGCGGCGGTCAAAGCCCCTGTCCCGGTCAGTGGGGTTGCTTGCGGGGTCTTTGGGTTTATTTTTATTGGTCACCTTTGGATTCGGCGCCAGTTCTTCACTGCTCCTGCGCTTCTTAATCACAACAATTGCTATCAGCATCAGCGCCATCAGCAGATAAGGGATCCATTTCTTGTTCAAGGCAAGTTATTTGATACAAATTAAAAGTAAATCTGTGATAGTCAGGAATTAAATACAGCCACACAGTTGTCACGCCTGCCCGTCCGTTCAGGCGGGTACAGGACAGATTGATAACGGATTTATTCTGCTTCACAGAATTTTGGATTTGACGCTCTTAAAAACTCATCCGTTTAAATGCCTGCCTGCCGGTAGGCAGGTATTTAATCTGTGTCATCCGTGTGCTTGTATTATCTTTGCGATTCTTATGGCAGCTTCCAGAACAGTGGCGTTTCATACCCTTGGTTGCAAGCTCAATTACTCCGAATCATCTTCGCTTTCCCGCATCCTGGAAAATGAGGGCTTTGAGAAGAAAGAGTTTGAGGACACGGCAGACGTGTATGTCATCAATACCTGCTCTGTTACTGATAATGCCGATAAAGAATGCCGGCAGATCGTCCGCCGTATTCAGCGAAAAGCCCCGGAGAGCTTAGTGGTGATTACCGGCTGCTATGCACAACTGAAACCAAAAGAGATATCTGAGATACCAGGTGTTGATTTAGTATTGGGTGCAGCGGAAAAATTCAATATTGCCCAGCATCTCCTTGAACTGACTAAAGGGGATTCCGCTAAAATCTGCAGTTGTGATATTGAAGAAGTTGCTGACTTTCATTCTTCGTGGTCGGTAAATGACCGGACGAGGACTTTCTTAAAAGTACAGGACGGTTGTGATTATAATTGTTCTTTCTGCACCATACCGATGGCCAGAGGAAAGAGCCGGAGTGATACAATTGACAATGTGGTGAAGAATGCTGAAGAGCTGGCGGCCAGTGGTGTGAAAGAAATTGTACTGACAGGGGTGAATTTGGGAGATTTCCACACCCCTACCCTCTCCACAGGCGGAGCGGGGGTTGCGAAGACTCCGAAAGATCGAAAAGAAAATTTCTATAGTCTCGTACAGGCTCTTGAAGAAGTAAAAGGCATTCAGCGGTACCGCATCTCATCTGTTGAACCGAACTTATTGACAAATGAGATAATTGACTTTGTGGCCAAAAGCGGCAAGTTCATGCCGCATTTTCATATCCCGCTGCAAAGCGGCAGCAATAAAATACTGGGCGCCATGCGCAGGCGTTATAAAAAGGAATTGTATGCCGAACGGGTGGGTCTTATCAAAGCCCTGATGCCGCATTGCGCTATCGGAGTGGATGTGATCGTCGGTTTCCCGGGGGAAACAGAAGAAGAGTTTAAAGAAACCTTTGATTTCCTTCACTCACTCGATATTTCTTACTTGCATGTATTCACCTATTCGGAAAGGGATAATACCCATGCACTGTCACTGAAACCGGTTGTTCCTATGTACGTAAGACATGAAAGAAATAAAACCCTCCGCAATCTTTCTTATATGAAGATGCAGTATTTTATCGGGCAGCATGTGGGACAAACAAGAAAAGTGCTGTTTGAGGATCATCATAAGAATAGTATGATGGAAGGCTATACTGATAATTACATCCGCATCAGCACACCTTACCGAAAGGAATGGGCCAACGAGATTGTGGAGTGGACGATCTGATCCGGTAATCGATTCACAATAAAACAAATACCAGATATCATTCTTAAACTACCCTTTATACGGTATTGCTCCCCAATGCCGGCCTTCGTATTTTCAAAAGAAAAATCAATGTTCCGGACTAGTTTTTTGCTGACCTCCTGTTGCCTGCTCTTCAGCAATATTTCCTTTTCGCAAACAGAGAAAGAGGAATATGACACCGCTCTGTTCCGGGCGGAGAAATTTTATAATAACAAAGTATATGACTCCGCCCTTGCATACAATCTGAAAGCGGTGAAGATAACAAGGGAGTACAAGGAAAATCCCTATTTTTTGGCGATGTCACAGATAGCATTTCTGAATACCGGCAAATGCTATATGGAGCTGAAGGATGTAGCCAATGCCCATAAATACATGATGTATTCATTGCAACTGGCCAGAGCCAATAAACTTCCTTTTGATATAGCCTATGCCTTTGTTGCACTGAATGACCTGCACCGGCACATCCGCACCCGTAACCTTCCTTTTGCTTACCCCGCTGTGGAAACCACGGAAGAAACAAACATGAAATTCTCCATATCAAAAGTGGATAGTATTTCCCAAGACTCTGTCCGGCTTACTATTGAAGCGGGCCGCCTGGATGGAATAGATGATTCAGTAAAAAAAGGAGGTGTGGTGGCCCGGTATGATTTCAAAGAAAAAAACCGGCCCTACCTGCTGGTGAACTGTTATATCCGGGAGCTGCATGACAACTACCTGGTTGCACATGCCAGAAACGATACATCACTGGCAATAAAGAAGGACGACCTCGTTGAATTTAAAACCAGGGTGCCTGCCCGCTGGCGAAAGCTGGATGTCGCCAATGCACTATTGCGGGGTATTTCTTTTACGGACAATTACCGGCAGCCGGTTTTTCACTCCCGCTATTTATACTATTATGCTGACAGCCTTACTAATAAAGAACTTGTGATAACCGCTAAAAAACAAATTGATGAAATTGTAACCACCCTAGCGGAAGACACTGCAAAAGGCGACTATGTGCATGTAAAAGGCAACAAAGGCATCTTTGCCGGCGAAAATGTGATGAGGGCTATGTCACGCAGCAACGAAGAACATGTAAAACTCTTTCTTGAATTTTCCAGTGAATTTTCAAGGACCTATGCAGGTAACCCATTCAAATTTTCTGAGGTGTATGCCACCTGGGTAATTAATAACACTCCCCTTGCCACAGCATCCGTAATGCCCTGGCTGTTGAGCTTTAATCCCGGAACCGCACGACAGCAAATGGCAGCCAATTTGTCAAAAGATATAAAAGACAATGAACTTATTGATACTTGGTTTAATGATGGTATGTTGATGGCTAATGCAGACAATACTGATTCGGCCTTGTATATGGCCGGCCTTATACATGATGCATGCCTTGCTATAAAAGACAGCAGCCGAGCCGGCTGGGCTGCTTATCTGCAGGCCTACACAGAGAAGAAAACTGGCAATTACAAAAAATCGGATACCTTGTTTTTAAAGGCGCTTCAGCAATTCAGAAAAAACGGAAACAGGGAAGGTGAAATATGGGCCTCCAATGCATTAAAACAGCTAACCAAAAGCCGTGAAATTTCAATTGCCGTTCAAAACGGCCACACTTTCTCTTACCTAATGGCCCCTTCACCTAACTCAAAATTTCTGGCCACCGGCGGAACGTATGACGGGCTGATAAAAATCTGGGACCTGATACAGGGCCGTACAATTGCTACACTTTCCGCCCATAGTTCAGGAATCAACTCCATTAAATATAGCCCCAATGGCCGCTACCTGGTAAGCTCAGCAGGCGACCAGACCATTAAAGTCTGGAACGCCTATGATTTCTCGCTGCTGAATACTTTTGAACGGCCTTCCAATGAACTGGATGTCATCTTTACCCCGGACAGTAAACAACTGATTGCGGGTGGATATGATTCACTAATTAAATTTATTGACATTACTAATGGGAAAGTACTTCGTACAATAAAGCAGCACCGCGCCGCCGTAACCAGCCTTTGCTTTCAGCCTGGAAGCGACCGTTATTTCTACTCTGCCGGTAATGACAGTTTGGCCTACAAATGGGATATAGATGAGGATGGATATCAACACTGGTACAGCACCAATGCCCGCATCATGAAAGTGGATATTTCTGCCGGTGGTAAATACATGGCACTGATTTGCACAGATACTTCCATCCGTGTGTGGAAACTTGAGCCCAATAAATTCCACTTCAGGATACGTCCCAATTACTCCAACGGCAACCCTGTTGATATTGCCTATCCTTCTTTCTCACCCGATGGCCGGTATATTGCTTTGGCCTATAAAAGTGATACACTTGATATTATTGAACTGGCAACTAAAAAATACCAGGTGTACGGTTTCAAAAACGAAAAAAAACAGGGCATGTATGATATGGTGTTCAGCCCCGACGGAAACTATCTTGCTGCCCGTATGGACTTAGGCGGTCCTATCCGGATTTTTAATTTCAGCGACTGGGATTTTCACACCAACCCTTACCTTAACAGGAAAGAGATACAACAATACGGCGATATACCCATGGGGGTTCAGTTCAGTCAGGATGATAAATCACTTACCATACTGCACCAGGCCTTTTCCCGGTTTGACCTGCGTAACGGAAGCACCACCGAATTATTCACCGGTGCATTTTTCTTCCAGAATAACTACCTCCTGATGAACGATGGAAAAAGCGGCCTGTACTCCGATCTCTACGGTTCATCACTTAAAAGGTATGATATCAGCAACAAAAAAGACACTGTCATATACTTATTGCCTGATGAAACAGAAGAACTAAAACGCTTTGAACTTACAGCCGATAACAAATATATTTTTCTTGCGGGAGAAAACGCAACCGTTGCCGGCTATGACGTTGCTACGGGGAAATCGCTTTTCAGCAAAAAATATAGTACAGGGAAAAACAATGGTGTGAACTTTATCCGGTATGACAGCCTGCGAAAGAAATTATATGTTATTGACAAGAATAACCAATTACTAGTTATTGACCCGGCAAATGGATCGCTGCTGAACAAAATAACAGCTGAATTGCCCGGCACCATAGAAGTAACACCCCAGCACCTCTATGTTATGTGCGACAATGATATGGTATGGAAATACGATGCAAAAACATTGAAACTTATTAAGAAGATAAAAGTATATAACAGCGGTACCGAATGTTATGGCTCGGTAATGAGTAATAATTACAAATATTTAGTGGTACAGGTATCGGACAGATTTGTAACGATTGATACCAGGTCAGATAAAGTGCTGTACACAAGGTATGACCATGATTATGCCAACGGCACTATGGCCATCAGCCACAGTAATCAATTGCTGGCTACCGGCGGGTTCGACAGCCGGGTAAATATGTATAACCTGGCAACAGGTAAAAAAATCAGCACCATCCATACACCGAGGGGTAAAGACTTTATGCTGGTGGACAGCGCCGGTAATTACCTGGCACCCAAGAATACACTGGATGTGGTAAACTTTAACTTCAACAACAACAGTTATGGATTTGAACAGTTTGATACCCGGTTTAACCGGCCGCACCTTGCTTTAAAAACTGTTGGTATGGCCGACCCTTCTTTACTTTTAACCTATGAAAATGCCTGGAAGAAAAGGTTAAAAAAATTAAACATTAATGAAAAAGACCTCAACGCCGGCATCCACCTTCCTGTGGTGCGACTGAAAGATAAATTTGCTATAAAACCGGGCACACTTAATCAGGAATATGAGCTGACGGTTGAATGCTTCGATGCAAAGTATCCGTTAAAATCGCTGCAGGTACTGGTTAATAATAACCCGGTTTTCGGAACTGCAGGTTTAGCTATTACGGACAACAGTTTTCATAAAACTATTACGGTAAAAGTGACGCTTTCCACCGGCATCAACCGGGTAAAAGTATTTTGCACCAACAGCAAGGGAACTGCTTCACTGGCCGAATATGTGGAGATCAACGGCTCCTTCACCCCTGCCAAAAAATCCAAAACATATTTTATCGGCATTGCTGTCTCCCATTATAAAGATAGCTCAATGAATCTGCGCTTTGCCGCCAAAGATGTCCGGGATCTGTCCGCTTCATTCGGTAAAATGTTTGAAACCTCTTACGAGGCCGATACACTAATTGATGCGCAGGCCACAAGAGAAAATATTCTGCAGCTCCGGGAAAAGCTGATGAATACTACCGTGAACGACAAAGTAATCATTTCGGTAAATGGTCACGGCCTGCTCAGCGACAGCCTTGATTTCTATTATGCCACTTACGATTGCGATTTTAAAAACCCAACAACAAGAGGGCTGAAATATGAAGACCTCGAAGCCCTGCTGGATGGCATACCGGCCCGCAAGAAATTGTTGTTGATTGATGCCTGCCATTCCGGTGCACTGGACAAAGAAGAATTGTTAACCCGGCAAAAGAAACAGGCAGACACGGAAAAGGATGTGGTTGCAAAAAGCGACACGGTAAAAGGATTTGCATCCAGGGGATCCATTCTCCGAAACACCCAAAGCAAGATTGACGCCAACAGTACTTACGAAGTAATGCAGAACCTGTTTGCAGACTTATCCTCAGGCAACGGCGCCGTCATTATTTCTGCCGCAGGCGGAATGGAATATGCTTTTGAATCAGACAAATGGAACAACGGCGTATTTACTTACTGCATCCGCCGGGGGATAGAGGAAGAACTGGCAGACAAGCAGGATGGTAACGGCGATAACCGGGTGAATGTGGGTGAGCTGAAAACCTATGTGAGCCGCAAGGTAAGCGAACTAACCGGGGGCAAACAGCGGCCGGTATCCCGCAGGGAGAATATTGAGTTTAACTGGATAATCTGGTAGTTCATCTACAAAAGACTGTCCTGGCATTTACTAATAAAGAGATTTATTAAGTTTTTGGAGATTAAGTTCATATACCCGCTGCCGGGTATGCGGACATGCCCCGGGCCGCCGTATATTTACTCCATGATTACCACTACCAACCTCCAAAAAAACAGAATATGATGAGGAAAATCCTTTTAGCCGCTGCTGTTCTCTTTACTGCTACTATGAGCAGTTTTGGACAAACCAAAAGGGCCTTAATAATCGCCATTGGCAACTATAACTTTGAAGAAAACGGCTGGCGCCCTATCAATGCGCTGAATGATGTGCCGCTGGTACAAGCTGCATTGGAAAAACAGAATTTTCTTTCGGCAAATATTAAAACGCTGACAGATGAGGCAGCTACCAAAGCCGGAATAGAAAAAGCGCTGAGCGATTTAGTGAAGAGTTCCGGTCCGGGTGATGTGGTAGTCATCCATATCTCATCCCATGGTCAGCAATTGGAAGATGATAATATAAGCGAAGAAATGGATGGGCTGGACGAAGCCATCGTACCTTACGGAGCCACCTATTCCATGGATAAAAGTATTTACAACAAAGTTGCCGGAGGCTATTTCCGGGATGATGATTTTGGTGAAAAAGTGACCCAGCTGCGTAACAAACTCGGCAAGAACGGCGATGTGCTGGTCAGCATTGATGCCTGTCATTCCGGAAGCGGTACCCGGGGTGGGGTGGCTCTGGCAAGAGGCAACAACAGCCCGATGGTGAGTGATAATTTTGCAAAGAAAAAATTGCCGGCAAAAGATGCAGCCGGTGTGTTCAAAGAAAATACAAGAACTAAACTCAGCAGTAACGCCGCAACCTATGTGGTGATATCAGGTGCACAGGCGCAGGAACTGAACTTTGAATGCCTTGATGACCAGAACAGGGCTGTAGGTTCTTTATCCTATTCTTTCAGCAAAGCCATCACTTCGCTGGAAGGTAAGATCACCTACCGGGCCCTTTTTGCAAGAATTGAAGAAGTGATGCGGGAAAAAGCCCCCAAGCAAAAACCGGTGCTGGAAGGCGATGGCATTGACCGGGAACTGTTTGGCGGAAAATACCTGCGGCAGCAGCCTTATATCACCATTAATGCTGAACAGAGTAATAGCACTGCTATCATACTGAAAGGAGGTACTGTTTCTGGCGCAACAGAGGGGTCTGTTGTCAGCTTTTACCCGGCCGGCACAACCGACCCAACAGGTAAAGACCCGCTGGCAAAAGGAAAAGTTGTATCTGCTTCAAATTTTATTTCAACCGTAAAACTGGATAAAAAAGATGACGTGCTGGTAAAAAAAATGCCCTGGGCCTTTATCACAGAAACCGTTTATGGCAATAACAGGATAAAGCTGGGACTGGATTCACTGGCAGAGGCGGAGGGTAAAACGGTCAGGGAAGCATTAAAGGATTTCCAACTGGTGGACATCAACTCCAAATGCGAATTATATCTCGGTCAATCTGAAACCGGCAGCGGCCATGCCTTACGCTATGCCAATACCGGTTCTGTTTTTGTGGATGAGATAGATATCAGCAATACTGAAGCATTAAAAGATGTACTGAAAAGATATGACCGTTTCCGCTACCTGCAAAACCTGAAGTTCACCGAGAAAGGCCTTTCCGCCAGGGTGGAGCTGGTTTTCCTGGATGCAAAAGAGAATATAGACCATGCCAAAATAAAAAGCCGCACCAAATTCGGCCGGCTGGAGCTTAAGGTGGGTGATGTGGTTTACCTGAAAGTGATTAATACAGGTGTGAAGAAATTCTATGTGAATGTGGTGGACATCCAACCTGATGGCAAGATCAATGCAATCATCCCCAATAAAAAGCTGCGTGACATCAATGAGAATCCCGCTCCCATCCGCTGGGACCAGTGCGTGGTGAACAAAGGAGATTCACTTTTCTTCAAGGACCTGTCCATTACCATCGGCCCCCCGCTCGGCGAAGAGATATTCAAAGTGTTTCTTTCCGGTGACCCGCTTGACCTGGAAGAAATACTGACCACCAATACCGAAACCAACAGCCAGAGCCGTGGCGTACTGAACAACCTGGCAAAAATTTTTAAAGAATCACAGGTAAATGCCACCGGAACACGGGGTGGTGAAGGAAAGATCAATACAGCGCAGAACGGAACGATCTTCGGGTTGAACTTTGCGATTGTGGAGAATTAATCCCGGTCTTTATAAGCAAGGCCCGCCTTCGTTAAAACTATGGCGGGCAAGTGGAACGTACTGGATTCGAACCAGTGACCCCTACTCTGTCAAAGTAATGCTCTAAACCAGCTGAGCTAACGTTCCGGATTAATAAGATCCCGGTAAAAATAAGTCTTTTCAACATTTGTTCGCCGCCGGTGCAACTTTCTTAGTTTTAAGTTGTCAATTAAAGAACATGCCCAAATACCAGGCGACGATACAGTTTGAAATGAATGATGAATTCATGGAAGGGGTGCCACCACACCGCACCTATATTAATTTCCTTATCAATAAAGGTATCATTGACCATTATGCAGTAAGCATGGAAACCCAAAGGGCCTGGATTACCATGAATGCGGAAGATAAAAAAGAAGTGGAGAAATTATTGAAGAAATCTCCGCTGTTCAATTTCTGGACTATTGAAATTGACGAGTTATTTGTGCTGGATGGTCAACATTATCGCCTCCCCGAAGTAAACCCGAATTGAATATTGATTGCACCTTCTCCAGACTATTGACTAACGGCTCCCGACTCTTCTCCCCGCCCACATCGGCTTTTGCTTCATCACTTTCTTATACACAGGGCATGATGCAGTATGTGCACCCGGAAGGTAACCGGTACTCATCAGGAATTCATTCACAATCTCCCCGCCGGTAAACCGGAAGGTCTGTTTAAACAACCTAACCCATTCTTCTTTTGTTTTTGGTCCAAATGATTCCATGCGGAGATGATGATCGTCCAGCCATTTTTTAAAAGAGCCGGATTGTTTCTGAATGGCCTTTATACATTTTGCATTATGTACTGCGGCTTCTATTTTCAACCGGTTCCGGATGATGCCCGCATCCAGCATCAGTTTCTCTTTTTTCTTTGCAGCATAACGGGCCACTTTATTAATATTGAAATCATCAAAGGCTTTAAAAAAATTATCTTTCTTTTTCAGGATGGTTTCCCAGCTTAGCCCGGCCTGCTTTATTTCCAGCACCAGTCTGGCAAAAAGCTGGTTGTCGTCATCAATAGGAAACCCATATTCATTATCATGATAATGCTGATGAACGCTGCCTTTTCCTTTACCCTGAACAAATGCGCAGTAAGTGGTTGCCATACATTGATATTTGATTGCAAACAGAGGAAAAATATTTTGTCTGAAAAGGCATGTACCCCTATCTTTGCCGTCCCGAAAAAGGGAGTTTAGCTCAGCTGGTTCAGAGCATCTGCCTTACAAGCAGAGGGTCGGCGGTTCGATCCCGTCAACTCCCACCAGGCCCCGCAAATGCGGGGTTCTTATTTAGGTATCGGCGGCTCCCACAACTCAATTTTATTACCCTCAGGGTCAATAATCCAGCCGAACTTTCCATATTCCTCATCCATCGGTTTGCCTGTAATGGTCACCCCTTCTTTTTTTAAGTCTTCCAGCAGTGCGAAAAGGTCGCTGACAATAAAATTTATCATCACTTCTTTGCTGCTGGGGCTGAAATAGCCTGAGTCTTTTTTGAAAAAAGAAAAAACATTATACCCCGGCAGGTTTTTGCCCTCATTATCAGTAAACTGCCAGTCAGTGTAAGTATTGCCTTTAAAGTCAATACCGAGGTGTTTCTCATACCAGGCAGCCAGCGCTTTGGGGTCATTGGCTTTGATGAAAGGACCACCCAGGCCAATTACTTTTTGCATAAAAATCAGTTTGGTTAAAGGTATAAAACAATGATGTATTTTTGGGCCAGTGAAAGGAATTAACCCCCATATCAGCTCTGAAGGTCTGGAAGAAACAACTGTGCTGACCAGCATTGAAAACCCCTGCCATTTAGTGGTGTGGAATGACGAGGTGAACACCTTTGAATGGGTGATAGAAACATTAATGGAAGTGTGCAGTCACTCAGAAGAACAGGCAGAACAATGCGCTTACATTATTCACTTCCGCGGAAAATATGCTGTGCAGAACGGCAGTTATAATGACCTGAAACCCAAATGCGATGCAATTACTGAACGGGGCATTAATGCCACTGTTGAAATTCCCGTCTGATATTCTTCCCCGGATTATGCCCCTCTTTTCACTTGATAAAGAAATACTGTTTCCCCCTGTACACCTGGCCGAACCCGACGGCATGCTGGCCATGGGTGGCGATCTGTCGCCTGATAGATTATTGCTGGCCTACCGCAGCGGCATCTTTCCCTGGTACGAAGGTGATACCATACTCTGGTGGTGCCCCGACCCAAGGTTTATATTATTTCCCGGTGAATTAAAAATCAGCAGAACTGTCAGGTCGGTTTTAAAGAAGAATGAATTTGAATTCACTGTCAACAAAGCCTTCGCCGGAGTGATTCATCATTGCAAAGAAATAAAACGACCCGGGCAGCAGGGAACATGGATAACCGATGAGGTAGAAAAAGCCTATTGCAAAATGCATGAACTGGGCCATGCCCACAGCGCTGAAGTATGGAGAAACGGAAAACTGGCCGGAGGATTGTATGGAATCAAATTGGGTAAAGTATTTTTTGGCGAAAGTATGTTCAGCAACGAAAGCAATGCCTCCCGCTTTGCTTTTGTAAAATATGTGCAGTTATTACAGGAAGAAGGAATTGAGCTGATAGACTGCCAGGTATACACAGAGTACCTCGAAAGTTTCGGGGCCCGGATGATCGACCGGAAAGATTTTATTGCGCTTCTTCGAAAAATTTAAAGCTTCATATACTCCCTTTTAGGGGTAAAATCAAATCTCAATGATCGGGTTATTACCGGAGGTTAAAACTTACTTCCCAAATAATGTGGCAGCATGGCCCGCCAGGTGTTCCAGTCATGCGGCCACTCCTGACCCCATATATCCAGTTCATACCAGATGCCTTTGTCGTACAGGATCTTGGCAAACTTACCGCTGGCAGAGGGGTCTTCATACGACCCGCTGCCGGTAAGGATATGTATATGCCTGCTCTGTCTTATCTGTTCTAAAATACCATGATCAGTCAGGTTGCTCATGAAATGAAAAGGACTGTTAAAGTAAACATCATCGTCAAAATACCCCTTGGTATATTCAGACAGGTCATACACACCACTCATGGCAATCACGCCGTTGATGATGTCGGGACGTTTCAGGAAAAGGTTCATACTGTGCAAGGCCCCGAAAGAAGCTCCACAGGTGATGATCGGCGTATCGGCACTGGTGCTGTTGCGAACAAAAGGAACCACTTCGTTAAACACATAGCTGTTCCACTGCTGGTGGCGGATGGATTTATACCGGGGTTCCATCTCATTATTCAGCCAGCTCTCATTATTAATGCTGTCAATAGAGAAAACCTTCACTTTGCCCCCGTCAATAAATGGGGCGATATGGTCCATCAGCTGGAACCGCTCATACTCCAGGTAATCGGCAGCCGCAGTAGGCACCAGCAACAGGGCAAATCCATAATCGCCATAGGCTGCAATCGGCATATCCTTGTTCAGGGATGGACTGTACCAGGAAGTTGTTTGTTTTTTCATAAAAAATGATTTGTAGCAGATAAACCAATAAGCAGCGAATATAAATGTAAATCACCTAACTATTCAGGAGAAAACAGTAGGCTAAAAAGAAAACTGATGGCTTAATAAATGAATCAACCACCATTTAAAATGCACTCATTTTAACCAAAAACAAAGTAAATTTGCCGCTCATTCACAGCCAATTCTCCTGTAACAAAGATTAAAAGCCAATAAACCGGAAGCAAACCAAGATGGAACTGAGCAAAAATTTTGACCACAAGGCCGCTGAACAAAAATGGTACCAGCACTGGTTAGACAAAAACTATTTCCACAGCGAGCCGGACGGGAGAGACCCGTACACTGTTGTAATTCCTCCGCCCAATGTAACAGGTGTGCTCCACATGGGGCACTGTCTCAATAATACTATCCAGGACATATTGGTGCGCCGGGCAAGGATGCAGGGAAAGAATGCATGCTGGGTACCGGGAACTGACCATGCATCCATAGCCACCGAAGCCAAGGTGGTTCATATGCTGCGGGAAAAAGGCATTGCCAAATCATCGCTCAGCCGGGAAGATTTTTTGAAATATGCATGGGAATGGAAAGACAAATATGGAGGTATCATTCTGCAGCAGTTAAAAAAATTAGGCTGCAGTCTTGACTGGGACCGCACTACTTTCACTATGGACCCGTATTATTACCAGTCGGTCATCAATGTTTTTATTGATTTATATAATAAAGGATATATCTACCGCGGCAAGCGGATGATCAACTGGGATGTGAAGGCGAAAACTGCTTTGAGTGATGAAGAAGTAATCCGTAAACAAACTCAGCAAAAACTTTATCATGTAAAATATAAACTGGATGTACCCGGCAATGAATACATTATCATAGCAACAGTGCGTCCCGAAACCATTATGGGCGATACTGCTGTCTGTGTGCACACGGATGATGAAAGATACAAACACCTGCAGGGCAAGTTTGCTTTTGTTCCATTAATTAACCGCCGCATCCCCATTATTACAGATGAATATGTAACGATGGAGTTTGGAACCGGAGCACTGAAGATTACCCCGGCACATGATATGAATGACAACCACCTCGGGCAAAAGCATAACCTGCAAGTGGTGGATATTTTCAATGAAGACGGAACACTGAATGCCGAAGCACAGATCTATGTTGGCGAAGACCGGTTTGTGGCAAGAAAAAAAATAGTCAAAGAGCTGGAAGAAAAAGGACATATTGTAAAAATTGAAGACTATACCAGCGAAGTGGGCTATTCGGAAAGAACGGATGCCGTGGTGGAACCCCGCCTCTCCCTGCAATGGTGGGTGGATATGAAAAAAATGTCCGGGCCTGCGCTGAATGCTGTGGCGGATGATGAAATAAAATTCTATCCCGCCAAATTCAAAAACCTGTACCGGCACTGGATGGAGAATATCAAAGACTGGTGTATCTCCCGGCAGCTTTGGTGGGGGCACCGGATACCGGCATGGTATGATGGAGATGGCAAGTTTGTAGTTGCAGAAAATGAGGAAAGGGCAAAAGAAATATTCAATATTCAATATTCAATTTCCAATGCTCAGTTAAAACAAGATGAAGACTGTTTAGACACCTGGTTCTCCAGCTGGCTCTGGCCTTTTGAAGTATTTAAAGGATACAGCAACCCCGGTAACAGGGAAGTAAACTACTACTACCCTACCAACACATTGGTGACAGCCCCGGAGATCATTTTCTTCTGGGTGGCCCGGATGATTATGGCGGGCTTTGAATACAAAAAAGAAAAACCTTTCAGCGAGGTTTATTTTACCGGCATCGTAAGAGATAAGATTGGCAGAAAGATGAGCAAGCAGTTGGGAAACTCTCCAGATTTGCTGGAGATGATAGATAAAGACGGCGCCGATGCGGTACGCTTTGGCATTATGATTTCATCTCCGGCCGGCAACGATTTAATGTGGGATCCATCAGGCAATGAGCAAGGCCGTTTCTTCATCAACAAGATGTGGAATGCATTAAAATTAGTCAGGAGTTGGGAGTCGAGAGTCAGGAGTTGGGAGTCGGGAGTCGGGAGTCGGGAGATGGGAGACGGTAACTTCGCTGTTCAATGGTTTGAAAATCGTTTAAATGAAGTAAGAGCCGAATTAGATGCACAATTCAAAGATTTCAGATTGAGTGAAGCGCTGAAAACTACTTATTCCCTTATCTGGGATGATTTCTGCAGTTGGTATTTAGAATGGGTGAAACCGGGTTTTGAGCAACCCATAGATAAAACGGTGTATGATAAAACAGTGTGGTTCTTTGAACAGCTTATGCAATTGCTGCATCCCTTCATGCCTTTTGTAACGGAAGAGATATATCATCAGCTGTTAGAACAAAAAACCGACCTGACCATAAAACAGTTTCCTGCTGCTGGCAATGCCAATAAAAACATTTTAGCCAATGCCCTTTTGCTTAAAGAAGTTATTACAGCTATCCGTGATGCAAGAAATAAGAACCGGCTAAAACCAAAAGAAACTGTGAAACTGCATATCCAGACTAAGAACAGGGATACTTATCAGGCTATCGAAACCATACTGTCCAAACAGGTGAATGCGGAAGCAATCAGTTATACTAAATCTGAAGCACCAAATAGTATCACGGTGGTTGTGCAAAAGGATAAATTCTTTATTGAAACAACCACAGCGTTGGATACTTCTTCACAAAAAGAGCAACTGCAAAAAGACCTTGACTACCTGAAGGGTTTTCTTGTTTCCGTAGAAAAAAAACTCGGCAACGAACGGTTTGTGCAAAACGCCAAACCCGAAGTGATCGAAGTTGAAAGAAAGAAAAAAGCCGATGCAGAAGCGAAGATAAAAGTGATTGAGGAAAGTTTAGCTGCTCTTTAGAAACTATCCAAAAAAATTGGAGCACAACGAACACAATGAAGTCACAAAGGGCACAACGTGGATACATTTATTATACTAATCTTTGTGTTCTTCGTGTAAGCCTTAGTGTTCTTTGTGTTCCTCTAAAAATTCATAGACCCCTATCTTGGTATAATACTCACCGGCAGCACCAGCTCAAACCTCGTTCCCCGGAAACCATCAAATTGGTCGGGATCCAGCAACCGGCTGATGCGGAAACCAAATGTCAGCGGGTATTGGTTCCACCATTTAGTATCAAAAAATATTTCCCCTCCTGCACTTCGCTGATCCCTTGTCTGCGTTTTATCCCTTGAATATACTTTGGCAAAATCGTAAAATGTATTGGCCCGGATGCGCTGCAGGTACAGGATATTGCCAAAACCCCAATCAGGATATAAGATTGGAAAATGATAATTTGCCGACAAGCGCCACATCCGGGAAAAATACCTGCCCTCATATCCCCTTGCATAGGCAAAACGGTCTGAGAAAACGATTTGCCCCAGCGTATCCCGTTGCTGAAACGAACCGCTAAGCACAAGGTTGTGAGTTGATAAAAGCCCCGGCACATACAATGCCGCGCTGCCAATAAACTGGTAACCGCTTACCTCGGTGATGGCATGACGATGATTTGCTGCCAATGACCAGGCAAACCGGGGGTAGATATGTTGCACCGCCCTTTGCACCTGCTGAGTCCATGACAACGTATGCAGCAGGTAGCTGAATGAAGTATTGCCAAGTGAATCCTTGAAAAAATTCTTATTGAATTCATTGCGCAGTACGTAATAACTGCCGGCGCTGAAATTTTTATAGGTCTGGCCGCTGGCATAGCTGAGCGGAATGCTCAGGCCGATACGGCTGTCCAGCTGCCCCCACTGGCGGATGCGGTTGCCGATAGGCGTTTCGTTGTCAAATGTATATTCCAATCCGCCGGTAAGCCAGGGAAACCATGCTCCATAGGTGCTGAAAAGGCCAACAGAATTTGTTTTGTCATTCTGGTTATAAGAGTAGAAGAGTTCGGTCTGCAGGGTATTCAGCACATTCTCGCCATAGATGGAATAAGTGAAGATGGGGTCTGAATAATAAGGGCGCCAGCTGTGTAGGTTGAGCAACTTTGTACCTTTTTTGTAGTTACTGACAGAGAAGTTTCCCGGCCGGATCTTAAAGTTTAATACATCGCCTGTTCCATCCGCTTTGCTGACCGGTTGTTTCTCTGTTAGGGTCTCTGTGTCTGTCCCACTTATTTCTTTCCAGTCAATATCTTTTTCATTTATTTGCTTTAGCTGATAGCCTTCGGCCGTAAATGCGGACCATGTGATTTTTCCCTGCCCGACTGAATCGTTCAGGCGGGCATTGGCAGCATTCACAAAATAATTTCCCAAAGGGCCCTCTGAGATTTTGAATATTTTTCTGTCGCTCATCCTCAAAGCAAACACATCATCATTACCGCCATAGGAAGCCGTGAAATAAACTGTCCCGTTGCTGAAGCAGGGGTAGCCCAGCACATTAAAGGATGGCGATGTCAGCATCACCAGGTGCCGGCCCATTGATATATCTGTTATGGCCAGCGACATTTTGCCGTCATCATGACGAACACATGCCAGCAGCGTGTTATTACCAATAAATTTTGGGTCTGTGATCAGGCTCACCCCTGCCGGTTGTACTACAGAATCCATTACATGGCCATCCCCTGCATCCAAAATATGTATGGCGCTGCGGCCACCGGGGCTTACCTGAACTGCCGCTACTTTATTACCATCCGGGGAAATGTCAGGAGTAAAGTATTTTGTCTTATGTGTCAGTGTCTGCTGCTGTCCGGTTTCCACATCCAGTATCCGAATCACACTGTAATCCATCCAACTCCGGCGGGGGTCGCTTTCATAAGCAGCATAAACAATTTTTCCGTTACGATAGGAGAACTGTTCATCAATAGAAATATCCCTGACCCGGATGCGGCGTTCCCTGTTCTTATCTTTTATCATAAAGGCGGGGCGGTGACGGTAGTCTGCTTTCAGGTAGATGAGTGAATCGCTGCCGGCAGCATAAGGGAAGAAATAATTGGTCACATAATTTTTCTGAACAGGATGAATAAATGCATCCCTTGAAAGCGACACTCTCCCGGTTCTCATTTTATAAGAATCCATCGCTTCCTCCCGGAAGATTTTATAATCCACACCTGCATGTTTTTTAATTGCTCCCTGGAAGGGATAGAACAAAGTATTATAGGCGCTGGCATCCTTAGTTACTTTGGGCCAGAAGTCGCCCCCGTACTTTTCCCTCCCATAGTTCACCAGCAGGTAACCGAGATAATAATGGTTGGGCACATAATCTTTCAGTGAGCCGTTGCGCAATTTCATCCATGAATATTTTTTACCCGCCTGCCAGAGTGCCGGAAAAGTATTCATGAACTGCGGGAGGCGGCCCCGGCCCTGCTTTGTCAGCGCTGTTTCGGCATACACGGCATCGCCTTCATAAAACCAGTTGGGAATGGCGGCATTGATGGCAAGATCGTAACCCTGCTCACCTGAAATTACTTTCATCAGTTTGCTCAGCCCGTTGTTGAAATTATTAATCTGCTGCACATGGCGGTATTCATGCAGGGCCAATTGGTCGGCCCAGGGAATGCTGCCCTGCCCGAGATTATTTAAATCAGGCGTAAGGAAAAACTCGCTGCGGTAAGGGCCAAGACCCACATAGCCGTTGGCGATAACTGTTTGGTTTTGCAAAACAATATTGATCTTCTTCAGTTGATTGCCCAAAGAGATAGGCTGTTGTGCAGCGAGATAATGAACCACCGAAGCCACCCGGTTCGCAGAACTGTCCATACCTGCCGGGAAAATGACCCTTGCCGTATCAGTATTGATCTGCTTCCATTTGAGCGAAGACGGGTTGCCGCCGAATTGCTGGCCATACAAGCTACCAGCAACCAGTAACCAGCAAGCTGTAAAAAGTTTCCGCATGGGGTGGAATAATTTTAGGGGAAGTTACGGTGGAAAAGGCTGAGATTGAAATTAATCCTTGTCCAAAAAGTAATTTAAATTTGAGAATTAACAGCCATATTAGAATGAGACATTTATTACTAGTTCTAGTTTTCAGTTTCCTGAATTGCTTAGCAATATTGAAGCTTTACCTCATTAGCAAATTCTGTTGAAACTTACAGTTATATATTCAGAAAATAATATGGTATGTAATGTGAAAGAGATATCGCCCCGACGGAGCTTATTAATTTCATTTTGACTTTTCTACCAATATTCCGCCTCTACGAGGCTTATATCTGAACCCTGGGTCTGAACATGCAGATGACTAACGACTCCTGACTATCGACTAACGACTCTCCCTCAATCCTCCATCATCTAAAACGCCCCCCAGTACAGAGGCGCTTTGAACTTGTCATTCGCCATCAGTTGCTGATGCGCCTGCTTAAAGGCTTTTGGGCGGTCGTTGCTCTTTTTGCAGAAATTGAGTAGCAGCGTTTATCAGGCGACGAGTCCCTCCACAAATATTCCTATAATTTGAAGATACCAATGGAGGAGACTCGTCGGGGAAGGAAGAAACTCATGACTACCGACTACCGACTTCCCTCAATCCTCCATCATCACAAAAGCTCCCCAGTACAGCGGCGCTTTGAACTTGTTATTCGCCATCAGTTGCTGCTGCGACTGCTTAAAGGCTTTTGGGCGGTCGTTGCTCTTTACCCAATTAGTATAAAAATTTTTCATCAGTTGCTGCGTGGCTTCATCATCCACTTTCCAGAGGCTCATGATGATGGCTTCTGCGCCGGCAACAAGGAATGCCCTTTGCAAACCATACACTCCCTCGCCTGCTTTTACTTCACCCAATCCTGTTTCGCAGGCGCTGAGCACAACGAGGTCAGTTCCTTTCAGGTCGAGGTTCATAGCTTCATAAGAGGTCATGATGCCGTTGTTGCTGCTGTCGAGAGTTTGTCTCGCCTTGTTTGCCTCCGAGGCGCCGGTGAGCATCAGCCCGGAGCGGAGCAGCACATTGTCTTTGGCATAGTCGGCATGCACACCAATGGGCCAGCTTGCTTTCTCCACATCTTTCAGAAAATAACCGTGGGTGGCGATATGAAGTATGGATGGTTTGCCGGAAGACTTCAGGTTGGTTTCCGTAGCTTCTCCTTGTGTTAACTCCGACACCTGGAACCCGGAGGTCTTCAGTAATTTGTTGATGGCATCCACTTCCACTTTGGTGCCGGGCAATTGTACGATAACACCGGAACCATAATCCGGGAAACCGAGCAGGGTGGCTATCTTGCCTGCGCCAATTCCTGTTTTGCTTTTATGAGTCACCAGGTCACGGGGGTTGCCGATCAATATCACATCATACTGGTTGATGAGGAAATCACTACCGGTCTTTTTCAGAGTATATAGATTAACCTGGTTATAAACACCGTCCGGCGAGAAATAAATTTTCTTCTTTCCTTTCACATCCGCATCCAGCGGCGCCCAGAAATGATTGTACGACTGCTCATCATTCGCTTTGTTCTTCATGGAAACACGGTAAGCCTTTGCATGTTTGCCTTCCATCTCCGTTCCGTTTTCCATCAGCACCAGTTTGGGTTGTGATCCGTTTTTGGTAACCGCCAGCGCTGCATAGCGGCACTGGTCGGTGAACACCTGGTCAAATTTCCGCAGCCTTATTATTTCTATCAACGCTTCATCCGCTTTCAGTTCCTTCTGCACTTCGGCAAACTTTACTTTGGAAGTAAAGACGAACTGGGAAAATTCTTTGGAGTTCTCCGACAATCTTTTTTCCATGGCGTTGGTGGCTTTTTCCAGCGAGTCCACATTCACCGCCTGTTCTTTCAAATCTTCCTTTGAATAAGCGTAGAGGGCGGTCAGTTGTTCCTTACTGTCGAGCCAGTCAATATAATCTTCGATCAGTTTTTTATTCCCGCTATTCAGGATGCTTTCACTTACTTTTTTTGTCGAACTCAGCAACAGCCCTTTTGTGGCCAGCCTGTATTCAAAAAGATCGTTGATCATGTCTTTGTTTGTTGCAGCAGCTTCAATGGCGAAATTGTAAAACCGTTCAAACCTTGGCGACAGCAGGTCCCAGTACCTTGTCTTCTCTGCCTCACTCATCGGCGGGAAATAGCGGTTCACAAAGTCCAGTGATTTTTCCATCACATCATTATACAATACTGCAGCTTTCGCCATATCTTTTTTCTTCCAGTAATAGATGGCGAGGTCTTCCTGCGACTGTACATATAGCGGATGCACATCGCCCAGTGTTTCAAGCCTTATCTCTACGGCCTGTTGCAACAATAATTCAGCTTCGGCATAGCGGCTTTTGTAGCGGTAAAAGTTGCCAAGGTCGCTGATCACTTTGGCATAGGCCGGGCCTCTTTCCGTCATCGTGGACTTATAAATCTCAGCTGACTGTTTCAACATCTGTTCCACCCGGTCTTCTCTCTTCATCAGCATGGCGAGGATGGCCACATTGTTAAGAAAGTTGGCAAATTCAGGCTTACCTCTTTCCAATCTTTTTTCCAGTCCCCTGTATATTTCTTCGGCTTCTGGGTATTTTCCCATCTGCTGGTACAGCAGGGCGAGGTTGGAGAAGAATTTCAAATGGTTTCTAGCCTTGCTTACTTCTAATTTTCCCGCTAACTGCAAGGCTTGCTTCAGCAAACCTACCGCCTGATCATAGCGGCCCATGGACTGGTAAAGGATGGCCTGGTTATTCAGTAAAATCGCATAGGGCATCGCATCCTCCTGTTTGTTGGCCTGGATAACATTGATAGCCGAAGCAAATTCTTTCTCTGATTCATTGTACTGCCCAAGGTTGTAATGCAGTACGGCATAGTTGTTCAGCGAAGCGGCCACCGCCATATTTTCTTTGCCTAGTTTATCTTCCCGCAGTTCCAGCGCCTGGTTGGTAAATTTTTCTGCCTGTGAAAAGCGGCCCATGGAAGTATAAAGCAATCCCTGGCTGGCAATGGTTTTAAGGTAGCTGAGATCATTCCGCATCCCGGCCTTTTCAAAAAAAGTTTGTGCAGCCCTCAGCCGCTTGGCTGCATACACATAACGGCCGGTGGCATAGGCCGACTGGCCGAAGTGCAGGTTGAGCCGGCCTGCTTCCTCGTCACTCATATCCTGATCTTTGTACAAAGACTTGCCGATAGCTGTGAGCCGCATGAACTTGGTGCCTGTCTCATTTCTGCCCCTGCCGCCAAACAGTCCGGAGTTATCACTCAATAATAATGCATAATCTATATCGGTGGAATCAAATTCTGCTTTGAAATCCTCAAGTTCTTTATATGCCGACTGACGGGCTTTGTACTGTGCATCATATTTGGCCTGGTTAGCTTCGCCTTTGGCCTTGCCTTCCACCCGGTCTTTTATTTTTTTCAAGATTTGAGAGGATGACGAAATAGACATCAGGCATACTGCGGCAACAGCAAGAATTTTCATGCGGGAGTATTTAGGTTAATCGGAAAAGATTACACAGTAAGTTACAGCATTATTTTATTCTAAGTAATCAAAAGGCCTGGCTGCAGGCTGAACTCAGTTAATAAACTAATTGCATCCCCCTAATATTTCACAAAGCTTGGCCCGAAGATCAGGCCCACGAAGATTACGGGCTACTATTTTTCCGTTGGGGTCAACTAAGAAATTCAATGGAATGCCTTCCACATGATACATTTTAGCGACGGCGTTATTCCACCATTGAAGGTCGCTTACATGGGTCCAGGTAAGATTATCCGTCCTGATAGCTTCCAGCCATTTTTCCTTATAGCCGGGTCTGTCCAATGATACACCGAGAACCGTAAAGTTTTTATTCTTGAAGTAATTGAAATTCTCCACCACATTGGGGTTCTCCGTACGGCAAGGGCCGCACCAACTGGCCCAGAAATCCACCAATACATATTTGCCGCGGAAAGAAGACAGTGAGACGGGTGTGCCGGTGGTATCCGGCTGGGTAAAATCCAGCGCCATAGTGCCCACGGCGCCAATCTTGCTTTTGGCTATGAAAGCTTCCAATTGCTTACCGGTCTCTGAAGTCTTTATTTTTTCCTGGAGTTTGCCGAAACGGTTTTCCAGCATTACGATATCATTATTGAACTGGTAGGTGACATTTAAAACAAAAGCTGTAACAAATGAAGCCGGTTTCTCATCCACAAATTTGTCAATCTGTTGTTGCAGGTTTTGCTGTTTTTGGGTATAGATTTTCATCAGTGAGTCCCGCAGGCTGCCCGGCGGGCTGGCGTTTACACTGCCTGCGGCAGCATTCAGCTGCTGCGCCAGGGGCATAAATGAGGAAATGAACTCTGTAAAATCTTTATGAGATTTGGAACCCGATATTTCATACTTGCCCGGCTGGTTTTTATTTCCTTTTACTGTAATAGTGGTATTCTCCACATAAAGTTCCAACGCGTTGGGCACATTTTCGATGACGATAAAACACAGAACCGGTTCATCGGTCGCTTCCTTCAGGGTAAATTTTCCTTTTTCTAATTTAGTGGCCACCCATTCGGTTTGTACCCCGTTTTTGTAGAGGCCGATTTTGGTGCCGTCGGCAAAGCCGTCCAATTTACCTTGGATGGTAAATCCTTTGGGCCCGGTTTGGGCGCTAACAAAAGCCGGGACGAAGAAAAGGAGGAATAATATTTTTTTCATAATCATTTTATGTTTTCACAGGCTGATGCCTTAACTGTGTGCAAATTTAGAGAATGAAACCAGAAGGCAAAACCCTTCTTAGTTGATTATTGACGAAAGAAAAGATTTTGTGGCTGCATTAACATCCGGGTTGTTTTCCAATGCTTTAATATAGGCGCTGCCGATGATGGCCCCGTCGGCTACCTGACAAACGGCATCGAAGGAAGGCTTGTCCTTTATACCAAAGCCCACCAGTACCGGGTTTTTGAGTTGCAGGTCTTTCAGCCGTTTCAGGTAATCTTCAATACTTCCGGGTTTGTTTTCGCTGCCGGTGGTAGTGGAAGAGGAAACGGCATACAGGAACCCGCTGCTGAGGCTGTCTAATTTCCTGATTCGCTCTTCCGATGTTTCAGGGGTGACTAAGAAAATAAAATTAAGATTATACTTTTTAATGATGTCGCCCAATTCGGTTTCAAATTCATGTTCCGGCAGGTCGGGTAATATCAATCCGTCAATTCCAATGGCGGCGGCATCAGCGCAAAATTTTTCGAAGCCGTATTGGAGAACGGGGTTCAAATATCCCATCAGGATAACAGGGATGACCTCCCCAACCCCTCCAAGGGTGGGGCTTCTGCGAAAGTCTTTCAATTGTTCAAAGAGTTTAGCTATTGTCATCCCATTGGTAAGTGCAATACTGCTGCTGTGTTGTATTACCGGGCCATCGGCCAGCGGGTCGCTGTAGGGCATACCCAATTCAATGATGTCGGCTCCGTTTTCCAGCAGCGCTTTCATTACGTCAAGAGTTGAATGTAATTGAGGATAGCCTGCGGTGCAGTAAACATTAAGAATGTGGTTTGATTTTTTCTGAAAGATATGCCGGAGCCTGCTCATAGTTAATTGACCTCACCCCAACCCTCTCCTTAAGGAGAGGGAGAAGAGAGAACCCTGTAGTTTTATTTTTCTGCTGCTTTTCTGATCTCGTTTAATACAAATAATATATTATTCTCTACTTCACTATTTCTAAATCGTATCACTTTAATTCCTGACTCTTTTAGTTCATAGGTTCTTGCTTCATCATATTGAGCATTCATCTTATCATTATGCACAGCGCCATCTAATTCAACAACCAACTTTTTGCTGTGGCAATAAAAATCTGCAATAAAATTATCAATCGGGTGCTGCCTTCTGAATTTTAATCCATCCAGGTTTCTGTTTCTCAAATACTCCCATAAAATCTTTTCAGCCTTTGTTGAAGATTGACGAAGCTCTCCTCCATACTGGTAGAGTTTACCGATTGCACCCTTGTGCAGATTATCGTTATAAACTTCTGACATATTCCTGTTTTAGTATCTCACCCCATGATAATTTCTGCTAACAGCAAAGTCTTCGCCCCCTCTCCTTAAGGAGTGGGGAGGCAGTGTTCTCAACATCAAAGACTATAGGCGGGGTGAGGTCATAAGTGTTTCATATACGTATCCAAATCCTTATCCCCTCTCCCACTCAAACAAACCACTACCACCTCACCCCCATCCCCACTCCACTTCGTGGCGAGGGGGGCAAGTGCAGCTAACACATGGGCAGTTTCCAGTGCCGGAATTATCCCCTCCAGTTTGGCTAATTCAAATGCAGCCGCCAATGCTTCGTCATCCGTAGCACTTAAAAATGTGGCCCGGCCGCTTTTAAATAAATGTGCATGCAGCGGACCGATACCCGGATAATCCAGCCCGGCTGAAATACTATGCGGCTCCACCACCTGACCATCTTCCGTTTGCATCAGCAAACTTTTACTGCCATGCAAAATGCCCGTCTTGCCCAGTTGAGTTGTAGCTGCACTCTTTCCGCTATTTATGCCTTCCCCTGCCGCTTCCACCGCAATCAACTGCACCGAAGGTTCATCCAGGAAATGATAAAAGGCCCCCGCCGCATTACTGCCGCCACCCACACAAGCTATCACATGAGTTGGTAATTCACTACCCGCCTGCCCGCCGTGGCTGGTTTTTTCCAATAATTGTTTCCGCATCTCTTCGCTTATCACACTTTGAAACCTCGCCACCATATCCGGGTAAGGATGCGGACCCACCACACTGCCGATGATATAATGCGTATCATCCGGATGATTGATCCAATCCCTAATCGCTTCATTCGTTGCATCTTTCAGGGTCTTGCTGCCGCTGGTGGCCGGTATCACCGTTGCACCCAGCATTTTCATTCTCGCCACATTCGGCGCTTGTCTTTCAATATCTTTTTCGCCCATATAGACAATGCACTCCACGCCTTTCAATGCACACACAGCAGCCGTGGCCACTCCATGCTGACCTGCGCCTGTCTCTGCAATAATTCTTTTTTTACCCAACCGCTGAGCCAGTAATATTTGCCCGATGGTGTTATTGATCTTATGCGCCCCGGTGTGGCAGAGGTCTTCCCGCTTCAGGTAAATTGTAGCGCCGTAATGTTTACTCAACCTTTCTGCCAGATACAACGGTGTTGGTCTTCCAACGTAATCTCTCAACAAGTATTGAAACTCTTTTTGAAATTCCTCCTCATAAATAATTTCCAAATATTTTGTCCGCAACTCTTCTACATTACGATGCAGCATTTCCGGAATGTATGCACCGCCGAACGGACCGTAGTAGCCTTGTTCATTTGGTAGCCGATATGTTTGTGTTGTTGTCATTTAATATTTGTTTAGCCAGCTTCAGTTTTTCATGGCATCGGTTGTTGTGTCACTCACTTGTACGTCCCGTTTTCATGGCATCAAAACCCACCACTGTTTCGCAAAGCATGTAGTTCACTTAATTCGCCCCTCCAGGGATGGGATGTGTCCTATAGGACAATGAGTGCTTTGCTGCCGAACTAAAACGACCGTCATCCCCTCCCTGGAGGGGCCGCAGCCTTTATCAATAAAGAAATTTCTAAAAGGGGTGGTCAAACACGCACTTCCTTTTCCGCAACGCAAACTCACTCACTCCATTCTTTTCTTCATACACTTCTATCCATTCTCTTATTTCTCTAACTGCAGCTTCCACTTTATTTACTACCAACAACGCATCAAATCGTAAAAATGAAACACCATAGCTTTCTATATCCCCCTGCCGTATAATATCCTTTTCAATTATTTTTCATCTAAATGCGTAATACCATCTACTTCTATCGCCAGTTGAAGGTCTTTACAGAAAAAATCAACAATATAATTACCTATCGGTCTTTGCCTGTCAAAATCATACCCCATCAGTTGACCGTTCTTTAATTCATTCCAGAGTTTTACTTCTGAAAAAGTCATATTCTGGCGAAGTTGCTTCGCCAGTTCTATGAGCCTTGGATTGTATGGTATTATCTTTCGTTGCATGATGACCCACCCCGGTTTCTTATAGCATTTGTTTTTCTTCAATTTGCCCCTCCGGGGAGGGGATGTGTACTAAAGCAATTTGTTCACAAAAAATACGAACTAAACCGACTGCCATTCCCTTCCGCCAATTGGCGGAGCCGAAGTACCTTCTAATAAAGAAACTTCCGAAATGGGTGGGTTTTACATTTTCATCGCCTGACGAAACTGCAGCACCTTACTCATATCCTTCACTCCCGGTTCCTTTTCAAACAAACTGTTTATATCAACTCCAAAAAAATCAGGATGCTTAAAGGCTTTTACTTTCGGTGCATCACCCGGACCAATGCCACCACTTAAGAAAAAGGGTTTTTCAATCTTGGCTTTATTTAAAATATTCCAGTCAAACTGCTTTCCGGTTCCTCCGAACGATTCTTTTAACCCACCGGAATCAAATAAGTAATAATCACACACGGCATCATAAAGCGCTACCAGTTCATCTATATTTTCATTGCCGGAAATACGAAATGCTTTTATTACTTCCACTTCGCTGCTCAGGTCCTCGCACATTTCGGGGCTTTCATCGCCATGCAGTTGCACTACTTCCAGCCCGTAATCATCAATGGCATCCAGCACATCAATCATTTCAGGATTTACAAACACTCCCACTTTCTTTAAGTCAAAATCAGCGCTTTTCAATTCCTTTTTAGAAATCTTCTCGCCGATGCAGCGACGAGATTCTTTGTAAAATATCAACCCGGCAAAATCAATATCCAGCCCGTCGAGCTGCTGCAGTTGTTTCATTTCGGTGATGCCACATACTTTAATATTCATAGTTCCAATGTTTTTATACAATAGCACATGGATGACGCTGATTAGGCGGATGAAAAACGGATTTTATTCTGCATTGCAGAATTTCGGATTTATGTACTTTATCCGTACAAATCTGCTTAATCCGTGTCATCAGTGTTCCTATTCTCTAATTAGCCTTCAGGCTTATCACAAAATCCTCAAATGCCTTTCCCGGCTGTTCTTCTTTCATAAAATTTTCCCCAATCAAAAACCCCTTAAACCCCGCATGGCGCAAAGTTACAATGGCTTCCACACTACTGATACCGCTTTCCGCAATGGCCGGTTTGCCGGCGGGTACCTTATCAACCAGCTGCAGCGAGGTATCAATATCTACTTCAAAGGTCTTCAGGTAGCGGTTGTTTACCCCTACCATGCTTACCTCATCACAACAATGCCCGAGTTCTTCTTCATTATGTATTTCTAATATGGACTCAAGCCCGATACTATTTGCATACGCTGCAAATTCTTTTACCTCTGCCGGGGTAAGACAGGCGGCAATCAGCAATATCACATCTGCCCCGAAAGCTTTGGCTTCGGCTATCTGCCATTTGTCAATAATAAAATCTTTACGCAGTACGGGGATATCCGTTACGAATTTGGTTTGAATTAAATCATCCAGGTCGCCGCCAAAGAATTCACCGTCTGTTAATACCGAAATTCCAGCTGCACCTTTATTATAGGCTGCAACCACAGGTTCCACTTCCAGCTCTTTTGTTTTAAGCCATCCTTTGCTGGGGCTTTTCCGTTTAAACTCAGCAATGATGCCGGTGCTGTCGGGCAGTAATAAACTCTGCATCAGTGAGCGGTTTCTGATCTGCCAGAAAAACCCCTCCCGTTCAAACCTTTTTATCGGGCTTTTAGCTTTGAATGGTTCGATTTCTTTTTTCTTGGCGGCCACTATTTTTTCTAAAATGTCCATTCCTGATTTTAATATATCGCCCCTACGGGCTTCGGAAATCATTTTATTTACGGTTACCCCGGATTTCATCCGGGGCTAATATTTAACCCCTATGGGGTTTGCATCGATAACAGTTTATTCAGGCATTTATTAGCCTTCCCGCTCTCCAAACTTTCTACCGCTCCATGATACGCTTCATCGTAAGTTTGATAATTGCCGGTGCCATGTAATGCCATAGCAGCATTGGCCAGCGCCACGGCATTCTGCGCCCAGGTTCCTTCACCTTTCAATATTGCTGTGAAAATCTTAGCCGCTTCTTCGACACTGTTGCCTCCGTTGATGTCCGGTGCATTTACCATTCGTTTCCCCAATTGCTCTGCTGTCATTATCCGCTCCCCTTCATTCGTTATCACTTTGGTATCGTTCGTCAAAGAAATCTCATCGTACCCATCCAAACTGTGAATGATGGTAAATGGTTTGCCCCCCAATTGCAACAGATAATTATAAATCCTTGCCATCTCCAGGTTATACACCCCAATGAGCTGATATGAAGGATTGGCAGGATTGGCCATTGGCCCCAGCATGTTAAAAAATGTCCGCATCGCAAGGTTTTTTCTTATTGGCCCGACCGTTTTCAATGCCGGATGAAACAATGGTGCATGTAAAAAGCAAATGCCCGCATCATCAAGCTCCCTTTTTAATTTTTCATTTTGACTTTTGAATTGATACCCCAGTTGTTCCATCACATTCGATGAACCACTGATGGAAGATGCACCATAGTTACCATGTTTGGCAACTTTTTGTCCGGTTCCTGCCACAATAAAACAGGCCAGTGTGGAAATATTGAAGGTATTCTTCCCGTCACCACCCGTGCCTACAATATCCATCGTTTCGTACTCACTCAAATCAACTTTCACACAAAGCTCCAGCAACGCTTCCCTGAACCCCTGCAACTCTTCAATCGTTATGCTGCGCATCAGGTACACTGTCATAAAGGCTGTTATTTCATGTTCATTGTAAATGCCTTTTCCGATGTTTACTAAAACATCCTTTGCCGCTCCACGACTTAAGGTTTTGTGTTCGAATAAATATTGCAGAATCTTTTTCATTACGTTTTATTTGCCACTGAAACACAGAGGCACTGAATTATTTTCTGTGTTTCTGTGCTTCTGTGGCTATTTTAGCCAGTTTCTCAAAATCTTTTCTCCATCCGGTGTCAACACACTTTCCGGGTGAAACTGCACACCCTGTACATCATATTTTTTATGCTGCAATGCCATGATGTAATTATTTTCATCCTTTGCCGTTACTTCCAGCTCCTCCGGAAAATTTTCGTCGGAAACAATCCAGCTATGATAACGACCCACCTCAATCCTGTCAGGCAAGCCTTCAAATAAAGTACTCCTGACTCCCGACCCCCGGCTCCCGACTCTTATCTCAGTAGCAACACCATGATAAACTGTCGAAAGATTTATCAATTTCCCCCCAAAGGCCTGACCAATCGCCTGGTGACCCAAACAAACACCCAGGATTGATTTGGAAGAGGCATACTCTTTGATCAATGGTAAGAGCAAACCAGCTTCATCGGGAATACCCGGGCCTGGTGATAAAATGATCTTATCATAGTCCTTCACTTTCTCCAACGCCAGCTGGTCATTGCGGTACACCTCCACTTTAATATGCATTATCTTCTCCACCAAATGGACAAGATTGTAAGTGAATGAATCGTAATTATCGAATACCAATATCCTCGGCCCCACCAAAGCTCCCCGAGGGGGAGGCTTTGGGTCGCTAGTGTCATTTGTTTCATTATTTCTATTCAGCATTTCTAAAATTATTTTTAAAGGTGAAACTATATTCTTTAGGGTTCTAAAATCCCTCCTCCGGAGATTCCCGTCAGGGAACGAACGAAGTTCATAGGGAAGCCGCCATCTCAATCGCTTTTTTCAACGCCCCTAATTTATTATTCACTTCCTGCAACTCACTCTCAGGATTGCTGGCGGCCACCACACCGGCGCCGGCCTGATAAGTGAGTGTATTATTCCGGCTCAAAAAAGTTCGTATCATAATGGCATGGTTGCAACTGCCGTCAAATCCGATAAAACCAATAGCGCCGCCGTAATAGCTTCTTGCAGTTGGTTCATACGCATCAATCAGTTCCATCGCTTTAAATTTTGGCGCCCCGCTGAGGGTTCCTGCCGGAAATGTTTTGGCTAATAACTCAAACGGGTTACTGCCCGATCTTACCTTACCTGTCACTTCACTTACCAGATGAATAACATGGGAGAAATACTGCACCTGCCGGTAATGCGCCACTTCCACATCAACACAGAGACGGCTTAAATCGTTGCGGGCCAAATCCACCAGCATCACATGCTCGGCATTTTCCTTGGCATCCTTTAGCAATCGTTCCGTAGCAAGATTATCAGCTTCATCGTCACCAGTTCTTTTAAATGTTCCTGCTATCGGGTGAACTACGGCTTTACCGTTTTGTATCACCAGTTGCGCCTCGGGTGAAGAACCCATCAGTTTATAATCGCCATAATCAAAAAAAAATAAGTATGGGGAAGGGTTGATGCTGCGCAAAGCCCTGTACACATTAAACTCATCGCCAATAAATTTTTGCTGAAACCTCCTGCTGAGTACAAGCTGAAACACATCGCCCCGGTGACAACCGGCAATCCCCTTTTTCACCATTTCTTTATAATCATCATTGCTCATGTTAGAACTCTCCTCACCTTTCAGACTGAAGGGATAAACCGGAACATCTTTGCTCCTGATTAATGATTCTACCACCGCTGCATCACTTTCAACTCCGTTTATTTTATTTTCACAAATAAATAATACGTCTTTGAAATGATTGATGGCAATAACATACTGGTACAGCCTGTACCGAAGCCCTCCCACCCCGGCAAGTGGGGATTTTGAGAGCTTTAACGATTCAAAAAACATTACTGCATCATACGACGTATAACCATAAAGGCCTTGTGCAAATCTTCCCTCTTTCATTTCAGGCTTTTTTGCATCAAATCTTTGCATGAAATCCCAAAACAATATTGGAACAGCATCGCTGCTTTTCAGTTCTACCCGTTCCGGTTTTTGCCCGGGCAACTTAAACTCTGCTTTATCTTTTGAAATAATCTCCATCCCGCCAATCGCATGAATACAGATAAAGGACCAGCTGTTCTCCGATGAATGATGGTCGGTGCTCTCCAGCAGTATCGTATCCCGGAACCGGTCACGCAGCCGCAGGTAGATACTCACCGGGGTAAACACATCTGCCAGCATCCTTTTACAATCAGTATTTATTTCAATCTTCTTCATATAATCCGCTAAATCAAAAACCCCGGATAACCGGGGCTTCATTATATAAATTACATACACAGGTATGACATTACAGCCCCTTTCGAGTTGCAAGCCACCACCATATGCTGATATTACTTCTTTTCATTTTCACCTCAAATATAAAGGCTAATTTATTAACTGCAAATGTTTTTTGGACCGGCAGCCATATTTTGATGAGTGGCTGCCTTATATTGATAGTTTCTTTACCTTTCATAACAATATTTCTTCTATGCCCAGAACTACCCCCATCGCAGCAATACTCCTTCTGCTCACCGTTACAGAACTAACTGCACAGGACGATGTTTCGTACAAACTTCCTCCAAAAGATATTGCAGATATGCTGCTGGCCAAAACTGCACCAGGTGTAAACATTGATGATAAAGGCGAATGGATGCTGCTCACCGAAAGCAACAGTTACCCTTCTGTGGAAGAGCTGGCAAGACCGGAACTGAAGATCGCCGGGCTCCGCATCAACCCGGCAAATTATGCCCCCAGCCGGCAGAATTTCATCAACAACCTCTACCTGAAAAATATTGGCTCCGGAAAAGAAATGAAGATCAGCGGTCTTCCCTCGCCACTCTATGCCTCTGGTATTAGCTGGAGTCCCGATGATAAAAAGATAGCTTTCACCCATACTGCATCAAACCGTGTGGATCTTTATGTTATTGACATAACCACCCTGAAAGCGGTGAAAGTCAATAAAACTGCACTGAACACTATCGGTGGCGGGGTAGTTTGGTATGATAACAACAGCCTGATCTACCGCACGGCCCCTAAACCGGCCAGTGCAGCGCCGGCTAAACCCGCCATGCCCAAAGGCCCCACAATGCAGGAGAACTATGGCAAGGCTTCACCAAGGCCCACTTTCCAGGATCTGATCAAAAACCCTTATGATGAACAGCTCTTTGCATTCTATGCCACCACACAACTCGTAAAAAATACCAATGGTGCGGAAACAAAGATCGGGCAGCCTGCCATTTATGGCGCTGTCAATATATCGCCGGATAAAAAATACATGCTGATACGCACATTAAAAAAACCATTTTCTTACACGGTGCCTGCCAATGGTTTTCCGGCTGAGGTAGTGATCACTGATATGAATGGCAAAAAATTAAAAGAGCTGGCCGATCTGCCTTCTTCTGAAACAGCGCCGGCCGGTAATGATAATGTGCAACTGGTGCCCCGTGCATTCGACTGGCGGGATGATGAACCGGCTACTGTTATCTGGTGCATGCCGCTTGACAGTGGTCTTATAAAAACGAATGTGGAGTACCGGGATGCAGTGTATGCACTGCCTGCGCCCTTTAATACTGCTTCAAAAGAATTGTTCCGCACCAAAATGCGTTACCGTGGCGCCACCTGGGGCGATGCCAATGTGGCTTTTGTAACCGAAGGGCTCACCGGCAAGCAACTGACCCAACTCGACCGTTTCAACTCCGTTACCGGCGACCTGGAAAAACTGTTAACCCGCAACACCACGGATGCCTACGCTAACCCCGGGCAGCCGCTTACGGCGCCCAATCAATATGGCAGAAATGTACTGGTGACTATTGACAACGGCAACAAAGTAATTTTCAATAATACTACCGGCAGCTCGCCCAAGGGAGATCGGCCCTTCCTGATGTCGTATGACATCCACACCAAAAAAACCGACACACTCTGGCGCAGCGCCGAAGGATATTATGAATATGTGGTGAGGGTGCTGGATGCTGATAAACTTTCCCTTATCACCCGCAGGGAATCTGAAAAAGAAATGCCTAACTACTGGCTCAAAAATTTAAAACTGCGGATAGCCGACCGGCAGCTTACAGCCTTTTCCAATCCTTACCCGCAAATGCAAGGGGTGAGCAAAGAGAAAATAAAATACAAGAGAGCCGATGGGGTGGACCTTACCGGCGACCTGTACCTGCCCGGGGGCTATGATAAAAACAAGGATGGCAAACTGCCGGTGCTGATATGGGCTTATCCTGCCGAATACAACTCGGCTACCGATGCCGCACAGGTGCGGGGAAGTGAGCACCGCTTTACCCTGATCGGCGGCGGCTCGCCGGTGGTATATGTTACACAGGGATATGCCATCCTCAATAATGCCGAGATGCCGATAGTGGCCACAGGCAAGGATAAAAAACCAAATGACCATTTTATTGAACAGCTTAAGATGAACGCTGAAGCGGCTATCAATGCACTGGACGAAATGGGCGTAGGCGACCGCAACCGGGTGGCGGTGGCCGGGCACAGCTACGGCGCTTTTATGACGGCCAACCTGCTGGCACATACCAAACTCTTTAAAGCAGGTATTGCCCGGAGCGGCGCTTACAACCGAAGTCTTACCCCTTTTGGTTTCCAGAATGAGGACCGTACTTACTGGCAAAACCCAGAGTTGTATAATAAAATGAGCCCCTTCAGCTATGCCGACAATATAAAAACTCCACTGCTGCTGGTGCATGGCGATATGGACAACAACACTGGCACCTTCCCGATACAAAGCGAAAGGATGTTCAATGCTATAAAAGGCCATGGAGGCACGGTAAAATACCTGAGCCTGCCTTACGAAAGCCACGGCTACCAGGGCCGGGAAAATTTGCTGCACCTGCTGCAGGAACAATTAGCCTGGATGGACAAGTATGTAAAGAATGCAGGGAAGAAAACTGAAGATAAAAAAGCGTTCTAGGCACTACGAAACAGATTTTATTTCTGGTGTGATTGGATTGCCGCAGGTTTAACGCTATGAATGAATGCACCATTTGCTGTGGGGAAGCAGCTGGCTTTTATCTATCCTGGAACAACCAGTTTGCAGAAGCAAGTGGCGGGGAAAAGAGTAAAAGAATTTGAAGGACATTTCTTAATGGAAATGGAAAACAAACCGACCAATGTAATGGCTTAGTTTAAAGAAGTTATTTACCCAGGGAAAAATTGAAAATGATATTGGAAATGGGCATTGAATTGACACCGCAATATCCATCATATTAGAAGTTGAATATCTTACAAATACCACCATTTGAAGCGGGTTTTGTTTTATTTCTCATTTGGAAATTCTTATTTTTACATGAAAGGAAACTACGATGAGAAGTATTGACAGGAAATACAAAGCGTTAATAGTTGACGATAACAATATGGCAAGGGTATTGCTGACCCAACTCCTGGAACAAGTGCCATCAATTACTATTTTCGGGGAATGTGAAAATGCCATTGAGGCAATTGATGTTCTTCAAAAAGATGAAATTGATATACTTTTCCTGGACATTGAAATGCCCGATATGACAGGCATTGATCTCTTAAAATCGTTACCAATCAGGCCATTAACCATTCTTACTTCTGCAAACAAAGGATATGGCGCAGAAGCATATGAGTTAAATGTGGTGGATTACCTGGTAAAGCCATTGCAACTTCCAAGAACAATCATGGCTGTTCAGAGGGCGATCGAATTGTTAAAACAAAAAGATGTACACCTGAACCAGGTAGAAGCCGGTCATATTTTTATAAAAGAAAATAAAATAATCCGTAAAGTCCTCATTGATGATATATACTTTCTTGAATCCAAGGGCGACTATGTAAAAATACATTTGCTTGAAAAATATCATATCGTTCATGCTACCCTCAAACTATTTGAAGACCGGTTGCCGGCAGCAAAATTAATGAGGGTGCATCGTAGTTATATTGTAGCCCTTGATAAAGTTGATTATATTGAAGAAAATAATTTATACATCAATAATAAGCCGGTTCCCATTTCAGACTCTTACCGAACCATTTTTCTTAAAAACCTGAATTTGTTGTAAACAGGTCTAACATGAAAAAATCTGCCAATTTTTTTTTGTGGATAGCCTTACTGGCCGTTAGCCTGTTAGTCACTATAACTATTACGCAGATAGTAACCCAAAAATCTCTCTCCCGCCTTCAACAGGGAAATCAGCAGGCTACTGCCACTTTTACCATGAATAACCGTTTGCAGGAAATGGTGAACCTGGCCTTTGAACTGGAATCAAAGATGTTAAGTGAACAGCCGGATCAATTGTTATCATCCAAAAGCGGAATCAAAGATTCATTAACCAGGCTCGAATATAATGTAGGAGTGCTGGAAAAATTATGGCCTGATTCTTCTGAAGAAAGCGGCATAAGCAAACTGGCGAAAGCAGTGCAGCACCAGGTTGGTGCGTCATTTAATATTCTTGATGCGATGCAAAAGAAAAATACTGCATTACAAAAAAAATTGCTGGATTCATTACGAAAAGGGCACTGGGGCGATAGCATTTATTCTTCTGCTATTTCATTTCAAAAAGGGCTGGAGCGAAATCTTGGAAATACCCTGGCAAAAAACAATAAAGCATCGTCGGAATTATCTGTTTTAAACAGGCTCCTGGCCCTGGTTTCTTTATTTGCCATATTAATACTTGCAACCATCATCATCCGCAGGCAGGTAAAACAACTATCGCTGATTAAAGCTTTGGAAGAAGCCAGAAAAGAAGCGTTGCAATCTGTAGAAGCCAAAGATCAGTTCCTGGCTAATATGAGCCATGAACTCAGAACACCGTTGAATGCGATTAAAGGGTTTGGCAAAATTTTATTGCAAACTCCATTAAATGAAGAACAACAAAAATACACATCCATCATTTCAACCGCCAGCGATAACCTTTTACATATTGTAAATGATATCCTGGATTTTTCAAAAATTGAAGCTGGTAACATGGTGATGAAGAAGAAAGCTTTTAACCTGCTACAATTAATAAATGAGGTTGAATTATTATTTGCCCCCCTGGCCCGGGAAAAAGAATTGAAACTGGACTTTTCCTGTGAAAATGCTATACCCGGCTCAGTAAAAGGAGACCCGGAAAGGCTGAAACAAATATTGGTCAACCTGGTAAGTAATGCTATTAAATTCACCAATCAGGGAAGAGTTTCTCTTGAAGTTAATGGAAAAGAATCCGATGATAAAATAAATACACAATTCATAATTGCCGATACGGGTGTTGGAATTCCTGATGAAAAACTAGGGATCATATTTGAACGATTTGAACAACTCGAAAATACGGTTACCCGGCAGCAGGGAGGTACTGGCTTAGGACTGGCTATCACTAAAAAGCTGGTGGAAGCGATGGGTGGAAAAATTTCAGTAAAAAGTGAACTGAACAGGGGCAGTGTTTTTACAGTAGAACTTGAGTTTGAAAAAGTCAATAAGGATGAAAAGGTGGAACAACTGGCAGAACCATTGGTTGATCTTGAAAATGTTTCATTAAAAAATATAAGGGTATTGGTGGCAGAAGACAATAAAATGAACCAATTACTGATAAAAAGTATGTTGGGTAATTACCAGGCAATAGTTGAAATAGTTGAAAATGGGGAAGAGGCTGTCCTGGCAGCAAAAAATAATCACTATGACCTGATCCTGATGGATGTTCAGATGCCAAAAACAGATGGTATTACGGCAACAAAATGGATCAGGAAACATATTGCCAAACCCGTTCCGATTATTGCCATGACGGCTTATGTACTTCCCGGTGAAAGGGAAAAATGTATAGAAGCGGGGATGAATGATTATCTCTCCAAACCATTAGATGAAATTGAAGTGATGACCATACTGAGAAAATATATTTCAGTTACGGGTGAAAAGAAATTTGCTGAAAACGGCTATTACCAGGCAGCGTGGTTAAATATGGATTTTCTCAATAGTATTTGCGGAAATGACCATTATAGAATTCAGCGGATTCTTACTGAACTGCGGAAACAACTTCCACAAGAAATAAATATGTTGCAAAAAAATCTTCCGGCATTTAAAGCCAGTGAATTAAAGCAAATATGCCATCACCTGAAGTCCACTTTATCTCCCTTATCTGCCACAGCAAAACCGGTAAACATCCTAAGAGAATTAAGCGTTTTGGTAAACAATGAAAAACCTGAAACCCTTTTAAGAGAGAAGGTCAGCCAGCTGCTAAAAGAGCTTGGCATTGTTGTTGTAGAATTAGACACAATTTTAAAGAAAAAACCCATAAAATAATAAATGCTTTTACTATCTTTATATTGAAAAATCACTTACGCAAAAAGATGAAGAATAACCTGACTACGATACCTGTACTCAAAATAAATTCTTTCCGCCAGGCAAAGAAGGCATTTATTTTTATATGGATTTCAGGCGTTATTTGTATTATAACAGGCCTGCTTACATATTTTAATTTTTTTTCGCAACAAAATAATAAGGATAGCTGGCAACTTGCGCCTGCGGATAGACAGCAAAGCGGAATTTCAATAGACCCGCTTTTACTATCTTCGGATGAAGCATTGTTGGCCGATAAAAAATCGTTTGTAAATAATGCGTTGCGGTTTCAATGGCGCAATCAGGTGCCTGATTTGAACCTGGAGAATAACAGGGTAATTTTATATGAAAATATTCTTAAAAAGAAGTTACAACAATTTCCCAGGGCCAGCGTAGCTGATTTTTCGATTAAACCAATTCCTAAATAAACATTTTCCGTATGAATGCTTTTTTAAAATTGGTATTATTGACAGTTTGCATAACAGGTTTTTCCTGTATAGGCGCCAAAAAGATGGGGGGAGCCAAAGACAGGTTGAATAAAATACAAGAAGGGCAGGTTGCTGAATTAAAACAAATTAAACAGATAGCATCCACTGTAGAAACGAAACTGGATGAGAATAAAATCGACAGCATCCTGCATCTTCGATTTAATACCCGGCTTGTAAAAAGTAAAAATGAATTGGATTCTATTAGCAATGCAATTGGGTATCTCGATAGCCTGATGACTAAGAAATCTGACTTTCGTAAATCGTATAAAAAAATAATTGTCCCAAAACTTCTATTATTGGATTCTTTCAGAAAAGAAAATTCAAAAAGAAGCCAGGTTTACCTGATGCTGGAAGATGGGTTAAACATTTCGAATTATACTCTATTTGACCTGGCGGCCTTTTTCGGGCCGGGTAAATATCAGATACCCGAAGATAAACTGAATCTGGCTACCTTAGCTTTTTCGCCAATGGTGGATTCCATTATCAAATTTTCAAATAAGTATGCTGATATTCCCAGGACTGCTTCTCTTATAATTCTTGGATTTGCAGATGGAACCGGCTTTAGTGAAGGCCCTTTATTTGACACATTGACCAGTAGAATTGGACGCAAAAATGTTACAAAAGAAGAATTAAATCAACAACTGTCAGAACTAAGGGCTGAAGAACTTATTGGCCTTCTTAATTTGCAATTTTTGAAAAGAGCATCAGCTATCGAGAAATTTGAATTGATGGGCGTAGAATACCTGGGCCAGGGCAAAGGGGAGCAATATCCTTTACGCACTATCAAGGATTACCTCGTAGACGATGAACGACGCAGGGTGGTACTTTGTTACTGGGCAGTCGTTCCGAAATAACTTCTGCTTTTTATCTGTTAATATAGCCTGTTCAACTTCTTTCCGGCTCTATCCACCGATTATTTACTTTTTAAATTGTCATCACCTTTATTTTTACCCATCCTATTGAAACAAATGGAAGAGGTTGAAGATGAAATAGTTCGTATGGCAGTACACTATTTTATTACAGAAAGCTGTTATATTACAGAAAGCAGTGATGCGTTTTCACAAGTAATATTTGTTCGTTAGTTACCAGCTTTCGGCCTCTTCCAATTTTTTATTCTGATTATATGATAAAATATTTTCTATCCATACTATTACTATCAACAGTACTGAATGCATCCGCGCAGGTAAGAGAAGTAATTGAGGCGCTGAAACCCAAAAAAGCTTTTGTTGGCGAACCGGTTATTACGAAGAAATCACAGCTAATTTCCTTTAGCGCCGGTGTACCCAATAACATTGGACAGTTTCTCAACTTCGGGGGATTCGGCAGTTTTTTCAGTTCAGCCAAAAGTAGTATTGGCCCGTTTTTTATCCGTTATGAATACCTGGTTAATGATAACATCGGATTAGGAGCTTCCGTGTCTTATGCACAAGCGGAAGAAACCTATAAAAATCCTATTGGCTCCGGCACCATCACCGGTAAAATTTCCGGCTTTTCTATCCTGTTATCTACCTATTATCATTTTTATACAACCAATAAGTTTGATACCTATTCAAAAGGATCAATAGGGCTAAATATCTGGTCGGGTAGTTATAAAGACCAAAATGATGGGGAAGCACAGAAGTTTACCGCCCCAACACCGGTAGCTTACCACGCAGTTTTGGGCATCCGTTATTTTGTTACGCCCCATGTCCACCTCACCGGGGATCTTGGATATAGTAACCTTAAATTATCAGCAGGAATAGGTGCTGGTTTTAAATTAAAGTGAGTAAAAGAAAAGGAGACATAAAATTTTCAATGTACCGGTTTAAAAAAATATTTCTTAACAACCGTTCAATGCGGGGTCGTATTAACAGGATTAATTTTGTTCTTATGCCATTGGCTGTAGCGCCGGTGCCTTTGCATGCACAATTCAAATTAAAAAATAATACACACAACACGTTGATAAAGCCCCCGGTTCATGGGCAGCCATTGCCGGTATTTTCTTTTTATCTGCCGGTGTTTAAAAAGAGTGACAACAGGACTGATACATGTAAACAAGCTGATAAGGGAACTAAATTAACAGATACTTTAATTTTGAGAAACCCGGTAGATTACCCATCTGATGATTTATATAACCAGGCTGCAAAAATCAAAGAATCCATTTATCCCTCCTTTCAAAACAGATATTTTAAGTTGCCGGGCTTTGCAGGTGTGATTTCAGAAAATAGCGCAAACCTGAGCTGGCAAACAACTATTAATGAAAATGTCCGGTTTTTTTTTATTGAGAGATCAACTGACAGAAAAAACTTTCACAAAGTGGGTGAAATTGATCTGGCCGGAAAAAGTAGTATGAAAAATTTCTCTTTTACGGATTCCTCCATATCCAATTCCTTACTTTACTATTACCAGGTTAAGGCATTATTGACAGATGGAAGTACTTTGACGTCAGATTGTATTTCCATTAAGAATAGCATGGTGGAGTTAAAGGCTTCGCTTTCTATTGATTCAATAAAAGACATTCTGGTGTTGAGGACGAATCAACCCGTCCGGAAAATTGAAATCATTAATATGGATGGGCAGGTTGTATTCAGCAATAAAAATTTAAGCCAGGAAGAGGTTATTAATATCAGGGAGTACCTGCCCGGTTCATATACATTAAAGATATCAGGATATAGTGGGTTTGTAACACAATTATTCTTTAAGAAAGAAAATTTTAATAAGTAAGATATTCAAGAAGGTGAACCATAAGTTTACCAAGGTTTAATGGTTAATAAATAAGCCCGCCGATTCTTCGGTGGGCTTTCTGTTATGTTCTATGGATAAGCGGATCATTTGTAAAAACACCGACAGCAGAAAATATTTTAACTTCCCAATTACCCCTTTTAACGGTGATATTAGCGTTTTCAGCGATTTTTAAAACCTGCAGCCTGTAAACAATGTTTCTTTGTACCGCTTTGAGGTAAACAGGCTACAGGGGAGGGCACAATACTTTAGGTTAATGGTTGGTCCAAAAGGCCGCCTTCCCCCTGTTTGCCTGGAGAAAAATTTTCCAGTTTACTAAAATTATTATTTGAAGATTTTTAAACTAAAAAAATAAACATTGAAAAAAATCTACTTAATTTTTATCATTTTTTTATTCGCAAAACAACTGGCAGCTCAAACCGGCTCATGTGGATTCAGCAATGCCGGTGTCAGGCTCAACTATTACAGTTCGCAGGCTAATGGAAACTGTCTGGTTAATATTGACCTTAGTTTTGATATCATAGCCAACAACGGGCAAAAGTACATTTACCTGCATTTATGGCCCACTTCCTTGTATCCAACGGGTTATGTATTTGCAGTTTCCAATCCTCCGGACTATAGCCTGCCAGGCGGTAACCACATTTTGCAAACGGCTGTAGCAACCGTTTGTATTGACAACTCAGGCGCCACCCCGGTTTTATTGTCAAGTTATGTCGTAGATCCTGCCGCGCCGGTCCAATATGCCGGAATGACAGTTTCAACAATCACCAATGGTTCACAGACAACATTCATCATTACCAATTTAACACTTACTTTGCCCGGTGGTTGTGCTATTGTTCAGAGTATATCCGGTATCGTTTGGGCCACGCAGGCTGCTTCCGGCGGTAATGTGCAATGTGCCACAGTAAATTTTAATTTTATCGCCAACGACCCCACTCCCCTGGGTTGGATTTCATGCAGTATACCCAGGACTTATAAAGTTTCAATTTCAACGTTAAACGCCGCACAACTATCTGGCACTTATGATGTGTACAGGGATAACGGGGACGGGGTCTTTAACCCGGCAACTGAATTACTGGTAAAAAATGATGAGCCTTGGACAGCCGTGAATGGAACGCCATATGCTTCAACTTGGTTTACTTATCCTGGCAATAATGTATTGCCGACTTCTGGTTATTCATTGTTTATTATTGTTTCTGCAACGGGATATCCAAATACTACAATGAAAACTATCTCGCCGGCTTCATGCTACCCCCTTCCATTGACCCTTTTAGAATTTCAGGGATCCATCAATAATAACATCACAAAGCTGAATTGGAGTGCAACGGAGGAAAATAATTTTAACCGCTATGAAATAGAACGGAGCACAGATGGTTCCGGTTTTCAAACCGTTGGTATTCATTTTGGCAGGGGCTCTTTAACTACTACCGAAGATTATCAGTTTTCAGAAAATGTGTCTGCCCTAACAGCATTTAAATTCTATTACCGCTTAAAAATGGTGGATAATGATGAAAAATACAGGTACAGCAATGTACTTGCCTTAAGGAAAACTATGGGTAAAAATGATTTTTCAGTTTATCCCAATCCGGTTTCTGACGGTAACCTGGTTCTCCGCATTAATTCCGATTTAAGAAAAACAATCCTGGTTAAAGTTTATGATATGACAGGAAAGCTGGTTTACAGCAACCATCAAATCATACTGGCCGGAAGCAATGCAGTTACCCTGAACATTAGCAGGCTTTCAAATGGCGTATATACAATACAGGCCGGGAACAACGATTTTTTACCTGCGAAAATAATTGTGAATAAATAGAAAACATGAAATTTCGTTTTAATAACAATGCAATAACAAAGGGTGGATGTGATGTTAGCCACTCTTTGTAATATTTTATCCGGATAATAACCACATTCAGGGAAGGAATAAACTTCAAATATTAAAAATTCGTTTCTTTCGCCCCCTGGTTTTTCAAAAAACTTTTTGCGGCCTTTGTTCTGCGCCTGCCTGGCAGGCAGAGGTTGGGCGGGGCCTGTGCAGCGGATAAAACAGCAGCAAAAATAAATATTCAAAGATCCGGGTAAACTGTTCATCCCTGCGCTTGTCAGCTAAATCCATTGTTGGAAAATCTTTGGCGGTTACTTAATGCATACCGCCGTCAAAATTCCATTTCTTCCATGAAACCCTTCACCATGAATTTGGATAAGGATTAGCTAACGGCAGGCAGGCACCCGGCAACGGTGTGTTGTTTGGTGGGAACACCAACCGGGGCTACAATCACCGTGGTGCAGGGGAAAATTTACCTGTGTGAAGAAGTGAGCAGGAATGCGCTTTGGGTGATTCCGGAATATCTTCCCCGGCCCGGGCCATCGTTCAAAAATCTGTTCCTGTCCATCAGATACAGTATTGCGGCGAAAAAGAAAAACTTGTGTAACAGGCCAGGGTACTTTCATTGCAGTAAGCAATTGATTTTTTCATGTTTTTCTTTTTATTTAAGCAGGTGGTTTTACAAAATAAAATGGCAGGATAGGATAGATTGCCTGAGATTTTCTATTCTTCCGTACCCTATTCAACCTTCCATGATATTACTTCGCCGTTTTTTTTACCCGGTTCATCGAATAAAGGCTGTTCTGTCCGTTGTGGGCTGTAACTTGAATACGCTTTAACGTGAAAAGTAGTTATCCACGGAAGAAAATACATGTATAATAAAGGGGCATCTCAAAAACCTTTATCTTTTTTTGACCTCACCTTTAATTCCTCTCCAGAAGGAGAGGAAAAGGCAGGTTTTCAGATATGCCCTAAGGATAATTGTTGGTCAGGGTGACTGCCTTCCTTTTGATTGATGCTTGTCATCTGCTAAGAGATTGATTTTAGCATCCGCTATGGTGAAATGGCAATGAGCAAAGTGATTATTAAATAAGCAGGTTGGATTTGTTTCAGGCAGCATATACAATATTCCGGAAACGGAAAGATTGGGTTACGCCATCCTTACCGTTTTTTAAAACCGGTTTTTATTTTTGAAGGCCTTTTTACAGCCGTAATAATAATAAACTGTTCATTCAATTAGCAGGGAATCAAAATAGCAGTAAGTAACCTATTCTTCTAATACAACCAAAAGCCCGCCGGGCAGTAGCCGGTTCCCGGCGGCAATTTAAAGCTATGGAAAATTTTAATCTCTTACCGTCTTTATTAGTTTTGTTGGTCTCCTGTACCATTTCATTTTTATTCGCATTTTTTTTAGGGAAATTATCCCGTCATAAAGAAATTACTAGGTTTGAAAAGGAATTGATGGAGAGTAATGCTGAACTGCTGAGGATAAAGAAGGAGAATATTATATTGGACAAAACCATCAGGAATTTGACAGCCGGTAACTCCCAAAGGGGGGTGGCCTGATTAGTTTCTTTTTCCTTTAATAATTTCACACCAACATCACCTATGTATAAAAAAATATTTTACGATCTTCTACTTTTTATTTGCCCTGGATCTGATGCACAGGTCAGGGAAATATCAGAAGCCGTAAAACCTAAAAAAGAATTTACGGGCATCACGGCTTTACAGAAAAAATCACAGGTGTTGTCTGTAGCTGCGGGTGCGCCCAACAAAGTTGCTGATTTTTTAAATTTTGGCGGCGCAATCAACCAGTCGGTTCTTCTGCCCGTGGGCATAAAACCAGGCGGCTATATCTTACAGGTGGCTAATGATGGTGAAAAAGTGATTAGCCGGGCATTTATAGCCCAATAGATTATGGAAGAAGGCCAAACAGCAAAAAGGGTAAAAAAGGGGCGGATTACTTGAAAAAAAATTAACTTGAGTATCAAATTTTTATTCAATGAACTTTTTTAATTATTGGCAACCTTTTTGAAGCGAAATCGTCTTCTGACTTAGTAATTAATATTTAAAACTATGATTATGAAAAAGTTTTTTTTGATTCTTTTTGCCGCATTTTTTTCAGCCGGGATAATGGCACAGGGAAACAGCGGCGGAAAAGGAAAATCAAAGGATAACCCTGCAACTGCTCAAAAGGACAGCCCGGGAAATAGTAGTGACCAGGGTATTACAAAAGACAAGGACAAAGACAAGGACAAAGACAAGGACAAAGACAAAGTCAAAGACAAAGACAAGGACAAAGACAAAGAAAAAGATAAAGAAAAAGACAAAGAAAAAGGCAAGGATATAGAAAAGGATGACAAAAAAGATGATAAAGCTAAAAATGATGAGCATGACAGAAAAGTATGGGATGGTATCGGGGATAACAGCTGCATGAAATTCTCCAAGAACCAGCCGGCCAAAGTAAGGGCTTCGTTTCAGCGGGATTATCCAGGGGCTACCAATGTGCGGTGGACAAAATGCCGGGGCGACTGGACAGCTACCTTCAGCAATGTATTATTACGCTCCACAGCCGTTTATCATGCCAACGGAGAAAGAAGGGATACCAGGACCCCTGTAAACAAGGATAAGATTCCCCCAAAAGTGCTGGATGAAATACTCAAACGCCGCCCGGATACCCGGCTGGAAGAAGCAATAAAAATTGAAGTGCCCGGCGCCGTGAAAGAAATATTCAGGATTAAGGATATTACCGGGGGCAAAACTGAATTCCGGTATTTTGACAGAGATGGGGTGCAGGTAAATTATAATTATTAACTAATTTTCTTCTAAAATATTTCCGGGGGTGAGGCAGGTTGCCGCACCCTTTTTTATACCCGCTCAGCATGATTCCTGACTGCTTCGGGCAGGAGGAATTATTTCAATCTTCAAAAGCATATTACCGGCAATTAAAAAAAATCAAACCGGGATTTCCCGGTAAGTAAATACAAATGGACGGCTATAATAAATCCACAACGCTTAAAATAAGAGACAACAGCAGGCGATTTTTGAAAATAGCCCTATACATTTGTTGACTGAATGATGTTTTTTTAAAAACGAACCCTGCAGTTGAAACCGAGGCCATTTTCATTATTACATTTCACGGAATTTAAAGATTACCTCACGGGCCGTTTTCTTTTTGTAACAGGCATTCGGATGCAGAGTACCCTGCTGGGGTGGTGGTTGTATGAAATAACGGGCAGTGTGCTGGCTATTGGCCTTATCGGGCTGGCAGAAGTGGCGCCTGTCCTTTTTTTTGCCGTACATGCCGGCTATAAAATTGACCGGAGTGAGAAAAGAAAATTATTGCTAACCTGTGTTTTTTTCTCGGGCATTTGTACAATTTTATTATTAGTTCTTTCTTTAATGCTTGTACAACGGCCACAATCAGAAAATGTAATACTTGGGGCTATTTATGCAATCATATTCTGTACAGGAATCATCCGGGCATTTGCGGCGCCGGCCTATCAGGCAATCACCCCCAGTCTTGTTCCAAAAAAATTTATTCAACAAGCCACGGCCTGGAGCTCGGCCACCTGGGTATCCGGAAGTATTTTAGGCCATGCTTTTGCCGGCTTCTCTATTGCTTACCTGGGGGTGAGCGCTACACTGGTTTTTATTGCCGCCCTTATTTTCAGTGCATTTTTCCTGTTGTTCCTTTTATTCCCCAAACCAGCAATGATTGATAAACCCGGCACGGAGATGCAGAGATGGCATCACATCAAGGAGGGGTTTCAGTTTTTTTTCAGTAATAAAGTGATGCTTGGGGCCTTATCACTCGATCTTTTTACGGTTTTTTTTGGGGGCATCGTTGCTATCATTCCGGTAGTGGCAAAAGATATTTTAAAAACGGGGCCAATAGGGTTTGCCTGGCTCAATGTAGCCTCCGATATCGGGTCTGCTTTAATCCTCCTGTACCTTATCCGTTTCCCCCTGAGAAGAAAGCAGGGGGAAAAATTATTTATCACCGTAGCCCTATTTGCATGCTGCAGTATCGTATTTGCTTTTTCCCATTCATTCATTTTATCTTTTACTGCTTTGCTGATCAGCGGTATCGCCAACGGAATTAATTCGGTTATAAGGGGTACCATCATTCAACTAAAAACTCCTGAACATATGAGGGGGAGGGTAATGTCCATTAATTACCTTTTCACCAACTCGTCCAATGAACTGGGCCGGCTGGAAAGTGGCCTGGCAGCGTCAGCGATGGGAATTATACCTTCCATTCTATTTGGAGGCGGTCTGGCGCTGCTGATTGTCGGGATTACTTTTGTGCTTACCCCCGGTCTTAGAAAACTGGAATATTAACCCAGAGTATCCCCGCTTTACCGAAAAAATCATAGCTGAAAATGATTTCAGCATATATTGCTTTTTTCAAAAATTCCGGCGACTGGAGTAATTTATTGAGGTAAAATACAATGACCCCCCTTTCTGTTCATACCTTCAAAAAAGCCCTTACAACAGCTCAGCCCCTTCCCTTCTGTGAACTGAAAAACAGGGGTTTTCGTCTTGTTTATAATGAAAAAAAAGAACCTGTCAATTTTTTTGGAACCAGCTCGGTGGTTTTTAAAATCACGGATGGCAGCCGGTTTTATGCCTTAAAATGCTTTACCACAGAATTATTTAACCGTTGGGGGTACCTCAAAAATGTTCAAACAATGCTGCAGTCCCTTCAGAAGGGCTGGATAGCCCCTTTTGAATTATATGAAAATGAATTGTACATAGAAAACAGTGAGCAACAACAGCAATTTTACCCGATTGTATTAATGCCCTGGATAGAGGGCGACAGGTTATCAGACCTGGTCAGGTTATACTGTTCAGGGAAAAGTTTACATGGTAACCTGAAAAACCTTTCCGATTCTTTGATACTATTGGCCAATAAGCATCTTGGCCAACTATTTTCACACGGGGATATAAGCCCTGAAAATATTATTGTTACCCCTTCTGGGAAAATGATGCTCATTGATCATGACAGCTTTACCTTTGAGGGATGGAATAGTACAGCAGGCCAGGGTGGCTGGAGTTACCCTTATCAGCATCCCTCCCGGAATCTCCGGAAACCTGATTTGGATGCGGATCATTTTTCTTTCCTTGTTCTGGCAACAAGCCTGAAAGCACTGGAACTCAATCCGGCTTTATTTCGGCAGTATAACAGCAGCAGGGGCCTGCTATTTACTATTGATGATTACAGGTATCCCGAACGGAGCAACCTTATCAAAGAAATAGAAAACATAGATGACCCATACCTTCTTCGTTTGCTGAAGTTGCTGCTTGATCAGTTAAATAAAAAGTCCACATCAATTCCTGGATTGCTGAATTATCTTGACACATCAGATCAGGAACAAACGAACCTAATTGCCGGATGGGCGGCATTTGAATCAGGTAATGATCAGGAAAAACAAAATTTTCATTTTTATCCGGCGCCTGCCCAAACCGACCCGCCTGTAATAAGTGAACTGAAAACCGGAAAAGAGAATAACTTTCAAGAAGAGGTATTGCAGGTGGAGGAATGGAATAAAAAAGAACTGCAAAATGCAGAATCGGAAAGACAAAATTTACTGAAAGAAGCCCGTCGCCAGGAAGCGCTGCGCATTTTAGCACAGCAAAATGAAGAACTGCGGATTGCAGAATCAGAGATGCAGGAGCTGCTGAAAAATGAAACAGAAAGAGAAGAACAACAGGAAGAAGAATTTTCGGAAACATGGCCCTCAAAGAAAAAATTAATCCCTGAACATGAAAAACAAAGAAAAAAAATACGGGCAGGCGTATCCGCTGCATTAGCTGCTGTACTGTTTGTTTTGTTGGGGATAAAATTATTTTTTCCGGGTACAAAGCTTGTAAGCCCTGTAAATTATAAAGAACCATCTTCCACCCCGGGGAAAAATAATGCGGCAGCAACAATTGAGCTGATACATAATGAGGCAGTAACCGCCACTGACAAAACTGATAAAACAGTAAAGACGGACAGTGTAACTTATGACAGGGTTGAAACTTTAAAGCCCGGAAATGATAATAGCGGCAAACCTCCTGTGTTAGTATCTGTGCAACCTGTTCGGAAAACAGTACAAAAAACCCTTCCGGCACGGAAGCCGAAATATCAGAAAATGGATTTCCGGATAGCCCCCGTTCCTAAAAAATGATAGTTAAACGCAAACTAAAAAAACAACAGGAATATTATTGTCACTATTCGCAGCTCAGGATTTTAAAACTCCCGCTAAAAACATGCACATGGGAAAAAAATCATAGAAACAGGCATTTAATTCTATCAGCCATTTCTTTCCATAACCTTTTTTGTCTTTCTTATTAATTACTTCATCAGAACAATCCGTTACAAATTAATAAGGGGTGTGATTTTACTTATTCTTTGAAGTAAACAGGCAACAGGGGGGCACAATAATTTAGGTTAATGGTTAGTCCCAAAGGCCGCCTTCCCCTCGTTAGCCTGAAAATGAAAGTATGAAATATCCATGAGTAATCATTACTCACCAACCGAGGATGATTAAATTTTTGATATTCATTTTCAATCGGTTATAAAATTTAAACAGATGAAAAATTTTTCTTTTACAGATTCTTCCATATCCAACTCATTGCTTTACTATTACCAGCTTAAGGCAATGTTGATAGATGGTAGTTCGTTGATATCAGATTTTATACCTGTTAAGAATAGTATGGTGGAGTTAAAGGCTTCGCTTTCTATGGGTTCAGTAAAAGACATTCTGATGTTGAAGACTAATCAACCCATCCGGAAAATTGAAATCATTAATAAAGATAGGCAGGTTGTATACCGGAATAAAAAAAAAGTTAGGAGGAGTCCATTAATATCCGTGAGTACCTGCCGGGTTCATATTCATTAAAATATCAGGATATAATGGGTTTGTAACACAATTATTCTTTAAGAAAGATAATTTAAATAATTAGCAAATTCAAGAAGGTGAACCATAAATTTACCAGGGTTTAATAGTTATAATAAAAGCCCGCCGATTCTTCGGGGAGATTTCTGTTATTTGCTATGGATAAGCAGGCCATTTGTATAAATACCGGACAGCAGAAATTAAAAATACATTCTTTACTGTATTTTTTAATCTTTCAAACAAAACAGTTTTTTACCAACGACAAAAACGAAACAAACAAAATTTTTGCGTAACTTTAACGAAGCAATTTTATAGGAAATGATACAACGGTTTTACTTTGACACATCCGTAATTGGTGGCGTTTACGACACCGAGTTTGAAGAGCATTCAGCCATTTTGATGGAAAAGGTAAAACTTGGTGCTATCAAAGCGGTTATTTCCAATGTGACAGAAAGGGAAATTATAAAGGCAAGGAAAGAAGTTCGTGACTTTTTCACTTCCCTTCCAAAGGACAACATTGAGTTTATTGAACTTACTTCTGATGCAATCAAGCTTGCAGAAAACTACATCAAAGAAGCAGTCGTTGCCGAAACACACATTGACGATTGTCTGCACATTGCACTAGCTACAATTCACCATGTTGATATTCTTGTAAGTTGGAATTTCAAACACATCGTAAATATTTACCGAATCAGAGGATACAATTCGGTAAATCTTAAACTTGGTTATCCGACATTAGAAATTCGTTCACCAAAAGATATTGTATAATGAAAACAAAACAAAAAAAAGCAATCAAGAATTATGACGCTGTAAAAGAGATGCGTAAAATCCGTGACAAGATTTCGGAAGAAATCGCAGGCATGAATGCGGAACAGATAATTGCGTATTTCAAGCGAAGCCGTTTGCAGAGAGCAAAGTAATTGTCGCCTTGAATAGACTTTCGTAAGGACTTCAAACTGACGGACTCTGAACCTACAGCAAGCCAATGTATAACATAAGACCTGCCTGCCTGCAGCTAATCCTTAACCAAATTATTTTGTATAATAATGTCATAAATAGGGCCTGCTGTTTAACCTTACAAACGATAATCGCTATAAGTTTTGATTAACTTGTATTAACTAAAAGTACAAGGAAAAATGGAAAAAGCTCAAAAAAGGCCGTGCATCAATCGAACCCTTTTCACCGGCTCCTTTATCATCAACATGGGCGCCACTAATCCCACAACACCATTGCCAAAACAAATCAACCCGTCCGGAAAATTGAAGTCATTAATATGGATGGGCAGGTTGTATTCAGCAATAAAAATATGAGCAATGAGGAGGTTATTAATATCAGGGAGTACCTGCCCGGTTCATATACATTAAAAATATCAGGATATAATGGGTTTGTAACACAATTATTCTTTAAGAAAGAAAATTTTAATAAGTAATATATTCAAGAAGGTGAACCATAAGTTTACCAAGGTTTAATGGTTAATAAATATGCCCGCCGATTCTTCGGTGGGCTTTCTGTTATGTGCTATGGATAAGCAGGCCATTTGTATAAATAGCGGACAGCGGAAAATATTTTGACTTCCCAATTACCACTTTTAACGGTGATATTATCGTTTTCAGCGAATTTGAAATACCTATAGCCTGTAAAAATGTTTCTTTGTACTGCTTTGAGGTAAACAGGCTACAGGGGAGGGCATAATAATTCAGGTTAATGGTTGGTCCAAAAGGCCGCCTTCCCCTTTTTAGCCTGGTAAAGTTCTCTGATATATTACATCAGTAATGAAACCGTTCATTTAGTTCTTTTACCAGGTAATTATACCATAAAATGAAGAGGGGAAATACGATAATGACAATAATAAGTATCCTATCTCATGGTTAACCGTTAACATTTAAAATAATTAATCCAATATATACGTTTATTAAAAACCCTGGCACTTGCCAGTATCCTGAATAAAAATCAATATCCATGAACAAATTTTTACGTCTGGGTTACAAGCTGGCTATGCTTATAGCAATTTTGGCTTTAAGTTCAATATCTAAAACCAATATTATATGAAGTATCTTTATTTAACCTGTCAGCAGAGAGTACTTGCGCCACTTCTCTTCATTTTATTTCTTTTTGTTTTTAGTACCAGGCAACTGTCAGCACAGTGTAACCCTAATGCCCTATACGATAATATCGTTGGCGGTTATCATGGAGCTATAGCAAAACAGCCCGATGGCAGCTTTAAGGTTTGGGGGGAGTACATGCTCAACAATGGCTTATCGCATGCTTTCACTCCCACAGTAATTAATTCAACAAATTATACTGCACTCACCGGTACGCCGCTGTTTGCGTCCTTAGGCGGTAATAACGACCACCAGGCAATTGTACTTACTACTACCGGGCTATTTGCCTGGGGCTTTGAAGGTGTAATGCTTGATAACGCCATTACTTCAAGTACTACTTTTCAAAAATTAACTATTAATGGTGAAACGGATGGACTACCCGCTGGTATAAATCCTACCGATATAAAAATGATTTTTACCTCCAACCAGTTGCTTGCCATTTTAACCAATAGTGGTAATGTATATGTAATATCCCAGACTGCTGATGTCAGGGGTATAGGTGGCGGCGGTAGTAATATGCAATGGTACCAGGTAACAACATCTGCTTCGGGGTTCCCTGCAATTTCAAATATTACTGCAATACGGGGTAATGGACGTGGTTCAATGATGGCCTTATCATCAACAGGGGTGCTTTATACCTGGGGCGCCTCCACCTTTTTAGGAGATAATTCCGCCGCTGCAGCACGGAACAGGGCCACACCAATGACATTACCTGCCGGAGTATCAGGTTCTGATATTAAAATGATAGGAATGACAGCAAGGACAACGGCTGACCCTTCATCGCATTACTTATTAACTTTTAGCGGTTCTCTGTATGGCTTAGGCGAAAACTCCAACAGGCAGTTAGGCGATTTTACCACGACAGACAGAACAGGATGGGTAAATGTAAAGAAAACCGCAACAACCAATTTTACTGATTGTATTTTCTTTAGTCCTAATGAACATGATTTGGCTTATGGCGCCGTAAATGCCATTGATGCAAACTACGATTTGCTGAATTGGGGTATCAACAATAGTTCAAGTCTGGGTCGCGGGGCCACCGGTACTGTAGACCCGGGAACACCGGCAGGCTTTACCCCGGGAACGGATATTGCATTTATAACCGAAACAGGAGGCCACTTTACAATATATGTAAAAGAGGGTAGTACCAAGTATTGTTACGTAGGACATAAAACAAATGGCAGTGGTGGTGATGGTACTACTTCTTCTGCCACTATATTATCTTTCGATTGTACTAATACAGGTGATGCCCAGGTTTGTGGCGCCACCTCTTTTGATGCCGGCGATGTACCCATCAGTTATGAAGGTAATGGCGGCACCGATTATTGTACTCATAATATTACTGCAGCCAATAACAACACCTTGTTCCTTGGTATAGTAAAGCCTACTGCAAATAACATGAATCTTAAAAATGTAACCGCTTATGCTGATAATACCGGCACCAATGGCGATAATGTACAGGAAGATGGTTTGCCGGCAACAGTTAACGGATTTTTTATTGGAAACGGAAGTTATAGCTTGTCCGTAAGTGTAACCAATACTACGGGTGGCAATGCTAATTTATACAGCTGGATAGACTGGAACCGGGATGGTGATTTTTTAGATGCTGGTGAGTCAGCATCTGCAGTTGTAACAAGTGGTTCCACAACGGCTACTTTAAATTATCCATCTGTACCGGCCGGAATAATACCTGCTGTAAAATATTATATAAGGCTTCGTTTTACAACAGCGGCCCTTACATCAGCACTGGGTTATGCTCCGGATGGGGAGGTGGAAGATTATTTTATGAAGGCCGTTCAGCCAACACCCGATGTAAATGCTACCTTTGTTAATGTGGCTGTAACAGGCAATGTTTCCACCAACGATGGTGCGCCTGCCGGTTCCACGTATGGCACTCCGGTTGCTATACCGGGCAATCCTGGCCCTGCTGTACCAACAATGAATGCAGATGGTACTTACAGCTTTACTTCAGCCGTACCGGGTGTGTTTTACTTTAATGTTCCCGTTTGTCCGCCTGGCCAGTCTGTCGGATGCCCATTGGTACAATTGAAAATAACTGTATTGGACCCTAATGCTGCAAATAATCCACCGGTGGCCAATACTGATATTGCCATTACACCGCTGAATACACCGGTTACATTAAACACACTGGCAAATGACAAATCGGGAAATGCCGCTACAACTCTAAATCCGGCAAGTGTAACAGTTACGACTGCCCCCGTCAATGGAACAACTTCTGTAAATCCTGCAACCGGTGAAATTACCTATACACCCAATCCGGGATTTGTGGGAATAGATACGCTTACATACCAGGTATGTGATAACAGCACCCCAATTCCTCAATGCACCACTTCGCAGCAAATAATAACAGTGCTTCCAACTACCGGCGTTGATAATACAACTGAGGCTGCAGATGATTATAATAACACACTTTTAAATACGCCGGTTTCAGCAAGTGTGCTTACAAACGATAACGACCCAAATGGCAACACACAAACTGTTACGCCACAAAATACCACCCTACCGGGTGTGGGAACACTGGTATTAAACAGCGATGGTACCTATACTTTTACACCTGCCGCTTCCTATACCGGCCCCGTTGCTTTTCCTTACCAGGTATGTGATAACGGAACGCCGGTTGCCTGTACCAATGCTACATTGTACATTTTGGTAAGAAGCGCCAGCACTTTGCCTGTTACGGTTTTACAATTTACAGGAGAAAGAAGGGGGAATGACATTTTAATAAGATGGAAAACTGAAAATGAAACCAATGCAAGCCATTATGAAGTGGAGTACAGCACCGATGGTATCAACTTTACGAAGGGGGGCATGGTAGTGGCAAACGATTTACCTTCTGTCAATAACTACCAGTTTATTTTATTTAATTATACATCGCCGCTTTATTACATCCGCTTAAAATCGATTGATAAAGACAGCCGGTTTAAATACAGTGGTATAATAAGAATAATAATGAATAGCAAACTGGTAAAAGCATTAGCTGTTCTGCCAAATCCTGTAACTGACAAATTAAATATCAGGCTAAGTTCTGATGTGACTGCAAATTCAGATTTAAAACTGATAAATAACTTAGGACAGGTTATTTACCGACAAGGAAGCAGTGTGGTAAAAGGCGACAATCTGATTACTATCAATAGCCTGAATATCCTGCCAAAAGGTATTTATTCCTTGCATATTATAATAGATAAGGAAATACTGGTTGCAAAGATTCTAATAAATTAAATTTTATAGCGGTTAACAAAGCCGTCCCGGTTCACTCGGGACGGCTTTTTATTTTAGTTCTTTTCCAGGTAATTATACCATATCATGCAAAGGGAAAAAACGATAATGACAATAATCAGTTTACTTTCTGATATCAATCGTTGACATTTAAAACAATTAATCCAAAATTTACGTTTATTAAAAACCTGGTATTTGCCATTATCCTTAAATAAAACCATTAACCATGAACCTATTTCTTCGCCCGGCATACAAGCTTGCTATGCTTATAGCAATATTGATTTCAGCTTCAAATTCTGTAAAAGCACAAACACAATCTTTCCCGGCGGGATCAATTATTGTAAATATGGGCGTTACCCCCCAAACGGTTAACAATGCCCTTCGTCCCTACGGAATGATTTACGACCTGATGCGTAACCAGAATGTACCCATTAAATGGATCATCAATCCAAACAAAATAAAAGACGGTACAGACTTTACCTACAACGGCCGTGTGTATAAAGGCGGACCATTTATTATTGATGCATCATTCAGAACGGCTGCCGTAAATACCCTGATGCAGTCATGGGTAACCAGTTCGCCGGGTTTGGACCTGGATACTGTTGGCGCTACTCCATTGGTATTGGATAATTCATTTATAGCTGCTACACTGGTATCAGTACCGAGATGGACGTTGGATGCCACTAACGGGTCAATAGCCCGGGGATTTCTTACGGCAGCAGGTATTACCAATACCGGTTTTTCAGCCGGGGCTTACAACTGGAAACTGGTGGCGACGCTGGATTGCTGCGATGACTTTTTTGTAATGCCGCATGCCGACCCCACCTGGACTACACATAACAGTTTATATACATGGAACCAGGATTGCCTGGGCGCCATCTGGGCCGGCTGCCATGCTGTGAGTGCGCTGGAAAACAGTATCAATCCTTCTAACTCCGCACAGCAAATGAACTTTTTGAGTACCCGAACTGCTGCCACCACGCCAACCCCCTGGCCCGATAACAGTTTGAAATTATGGGGTAAGCATTCAGGAGGCTCTGTTCCGTACACACATACCCGTTTTGCCGATCCGGTGGCCCAATATATTGGCTCTACCGATGCGGCCCAGCTCAACGGTTCTGAACAGATTTATATTCCCAAGCAAAGTACCGACCCCGGCGGCGCTACCCGCTGGAGGCCCGAAACAAATATCGTGGCTTACGACCCTTCGCAGGTTAATGTACCTGCGCCTGACTATGCTAACGGTAATGTAGCAGCTGTAATCGCTTATGGCCGTGGTTTAGGACAAAATAACAGGGGATATGTTATGTATGAAGCCTCGCATAATATCGGGGGAACGGGAGCAGCCAATATTGCGGCACAAAGGGCTTTCTGGAATTTCAGCTTCTTCCAGGTACTGCCCAAAGCGCCCCAGCTTAGCGCCATTTCAGGTATTACCGCCGGACAAATTATCCAGGGCGGCCCTCCGGCTATTCCATTATCTATTACTGCGTCCTCACCCTTAACAGGTGTTACGTTCAGCTATCAGTGGACTTCTTACTGCGATGGTACTTTTTCAGCGCCAACCGCTGCCAGCACCACTTTTACGCCGCCTGCAGTGGGCAGTATCACTTCCTGTATTGTTACCTGTGTAGTTACTGATAATTGCGGCAGAAAATCCTTCCAGTCAGTACCGTTTACCGTTGTTCCGCCACCTGCACCCCCCACACCACAGAATGATGTGGCCACACTGGCCGGTGGTTGTACACCGGGCACCAGTGTAACGATAGATGAATTGGCCAACGATACCGACCCCCAGGGAGCCAGTTTTAGCTTTACTTCTTTGAACCAGGGAACGGCAAGTCCTCCCAATGCAGGCACATGGAGTAATGTAGGCGGAAGTGTAACTTTTGTACCGGACCCCAACTTTAATGGTGCAGCAACTATTACTTATACCGTTACCAACAGCTTTGGATTATCGGCCAACGCTACCATTACGGTAAATGTGGGTACACCGGATGCTGATGGCTGCTTCCCGAACCAGGTTTATGCACCATTGAATACCGGATTTTTGAACCTTACGGATAATTTTGTAAGCCAAAGTGGAACTTCAGCCAATAGTGGTGAAACGTCTTTGGATGATGTAGAAGATATATATAGTGATAATAATGCAGATTATGTAAATTTTGGAACAAACGCAGCCAACCATCTAATTCTATCCATTCCGGCTCCGGCACTGAGGGCAAAAGACAGTATTAATATATATTGGTCAAAAGGTACCAACAACTCAACAGGTACCTTGTCTGTGCAAATTGGCACCTCAGCCACCGGACCATGGACCAATACTCAAACATTTACCATTACAACTACCGGCACCGGAGCAGCTGTCTCCACTGTATCGGTTTATGCATTGCCCACAGGCACCAGCGGAATAACCCATGTCCGTATCAGCGCAGGTACACCACCTTCCACTAACTCAGCTGCCAATGTTTGGCTGGATGCTGTGGAATATGAATACCTGAGTTGTATTTCCCGTGCCCCCGTTGCACAGGACGACGCCACGGTATTACTGGAAGATGTGCCAACGGTTATCAATGTGTTGGCTAATGATACAGACCCAACTGGTTCTGTAATGACAGTAAGCGACATAGTAACACCACCCGCCAATGGTAAGGTAAGCATCAATAATGATGGTACGGTTACCTATGTAAATACCACCGATTATTCAGGTGCCGATGCTTTCACTTACAGGGTTTGTAATGCGGAAGGCTATTGCGCCACAGCTACGGTTAATCTTACTATTGTGGATGATGGCTGTGCTGCCGGTGAATACCGGCCCAACCCTCCCAGTGGCGCAGTTACCAAGGTATTTCAATACCAGTTTGCCGGAACCAATGCTGCTACAGCCAATACAACAGCAACCAACTTTAAAGATGCCTGGCTTAACCGTGAAAACACCACACAGGTAAATAATAATGCCACGCTTGAAGTTGGCAAATTAGCCCCCTCCAAAGGCAGAAGGCCTGTGCTGCAGTTTAATATTGCTGAAATACCTTCATCAGCCATAGTACAAAGCGCCGTTTTTTCATTACTCCGAAAAGGTGGCGATGGAAATACACAAACGGTGAACCTGCATGGATTAACTAATTCTTTTGTGGAAACACAGGTTTCCTGGGCTAACCGTTCAACCGGCCCCGCAGTTCCCTGGACAACCGCAGGTGGTGATTTTGGCGCAGTACTGTCATCCACAAGTGTTACTAAAACGAATGTCCGCTATAGTTGGAGTGGTTCATCCTTAAACAGCCAGGTACAAACATGGGTAACCACCCCGGCTAATAACTTTGGGCTATTATTAAAAACCCCGGAAGACCTGGATAAGCGCCACCAGTTTTATGCAAAAGAAGAAGGAACCATTTCAAGAAGGCCGAGTTTATCAGTTACTTACGTTGTTCCTGAGCCATGCCAAGGAATACCTAACCGTAACCCATTAGCCAATCCGGATACAACCACTACCAATTCAATAACACCGGTTACCATCAGTCCGCTCGGTAATGACAGTGACCCCGATGCAGGGCAAACGATTAATTTGTTAAGTGTGGGCACGGTTACCGGTGGTTCGGCAGTTGTAAGTGGTAATAATATCATATTTACCCCCACATTCGGGTTCAACGGTAAGGCTACTGTTATCTATAATATCCAGGATAATGGTACCGGTAACCTGCAGGATCAGTCCATTGTTTACATCCGTGTAACCAATGCACCGCCCACTGCAAACAGGGATTTTACTTCTGCCAATTCCGGTACTAACCAGGTGATCAATGTAGTTACGGGAGTGCCTGCTCCATCGGGTACGGATGTGGATCCGGAAGGCGGCGCCTTAGCAGCCCCCACCATTACCCTGCAGCCTAAAAATGGCAGCGCCAGTTTTGCGGGTAATGTACTAACCTATGTTCCCAATACCGGCTTTACCGGAAATGATACCCTGATATACCAATTATGCGAAGCCACTGCAGGTGCCTGCTCGCCGGCTCCCTTCTGCGATACGGCACTGGTGGTATTTACGGTAATAAACCAGCCACCCGTTGCCAATGATGATAATGTAAATTTCAATCCTTGTCAGCCACTGCGCATCAACCTTATTGGTAATGATACAGACCCGGAAGGCGGATTATTAACAGTAAATATCGTTATGCCTCCTGCCTCAGGCACCCTGGTGAATAATAATGATGGTACGGTAACATTTATACCTGCGCCCAATTCACCCAGCCCGATAACCTTTACTTATAATATCACGGACAATGGAGTAACGCCGCAAACATCGGCCAATGCAACCGTCACCCTTACCATTAACAGCAGCCCCAACACAGCCCCGGTAGCTGCTGACGATGTAGCTGACCCGCAGTACATGGGTGAGATTATTTATACTTCGGTGCTGGACAACGACAGTGATCCGGATGATAACCCGCTGGGCCCGCCGGTAATTACCGTACAGCCACTGCATGGTACGGCCACTGTACTAGAAAATGGATTGATACAATACACCCCCAACCCGGGTTATTATGGTACGGATGTACTGACCTACCAGGTTTGTGATTCAATAAGCAATCCGGTTACTTGTACAAAAACCGTTGGCTTGTGTGATGTGGCCACGGTTTCTTATACCATATTGCCGCCAAATAATACTACCAATGCCTATAATGATGAGCACAGCACCTGGCAGGATGTAAATGTGAACAATAATGTGCTTACCAATGATAATGACCTGGAAGGGGATGCACAGGTGTTGGGGGGCTTCTTTGATAAAGACGCCAACATGTATGTTACATCCGGAACCTTTAATGTGTATGCTGAAAATGGTGTAACGCTGGCAGGAACCATAACCGTAGCGGCCAATAGTGATTTTACTTTTGACCCCTTGCCCGCATTTTTAGGTGTTGTATCTACACCCTATTACATCAACGATGTGGTTTCACCAAGTGGATCTAAACCTACTGCTGCCGATACAGCTTTACTTAAAATTACAGTGAACCCGCTGCCTACGGTAAGCAACAGTATAATTGCCAATAACGATGAGTATGTTACACCGTTGAATACAAACGTAAACAGCAGTGTAACGGCCTACAATGACTTTGACCCGCAGGGTAATACCTTTACCGTAACTGGTTTCACATTTGACAGTGACGGAAACGGCACCCAGGATGGTACAGGCACATTGGGTACGGCTATTCAAATTGGCGGCATTTCCACAACCGGAATACCTACTAATAATGCCGGCACCCTTACCTTAAATGCTGATGGTACATTCAGTTTCAATCCGCAGGATGACTTTACCGGCAGCATTGATGTGGTGTACACCATTTGCGACCAGGGCGCAAGCCCCCAGGCCTGCACCCAGGCAGTATTACATATTGATATATTACCGGATGTAAATGGCCCGGCCAACGATACACCTTTTGGCGGCGATGATTTCAAATATACCAATATAAATACACCGGTTAGTGGTAATACATTAAGTAATGACAGCGATCCGAATGGGCATACCATTACGGCTACCCCACAAAACACCACTATACCGGGAGTAGGCACCCTGGTGCTGGCTGCAGACGGTAGCTATACATTTACACCTGCACCGGGTTATGTGGGTCCTGCTGCCTTCCCTTATACTATTTGTGATAACCAGGTTCCGGCACTCTGCACCGATGCCACCTTGCATTTCCTGGTGGGTCCTCTATCCACACTGCCTGTTACAGGGTTAAAAGCATCGGCAGGCTTGTCGGGAACAATAGCTACCATTAAATGGGAAACGCTCAGCGAGCAGAATACAGATTATTTTACGCTTGAACGCAGCCTGGATAATACCAGCTTTACTGCAATTGGCAGCAGCATCAATGCCGCCGGCAACAGCAATTCAAGAATTGAATACCAGCAGGAGGATAATATCAGCATCCTGACCCAGTATGCCATTATTTATTACCGGGTTAAACTGACAGATATTGATGGTAAGGTAAAATACAGCAACGTGGCGGCAGTAAGAACAGGCAAGTCACCGGGAACTACTGTATGGCCTAACCCATTCAGCTCCGCAATTACGATTAACGTAGCTACCACTCAATCTACTGAATTGGAAATCCGTTTAACCGATGTAGCGGGCAGAACTGTAGTAATAAAAAATCAAACAGCGGTAAGAGGAGTAACCCAGGTTACATTAAGCGAACTGGATCAACTCAGCAATGGCATATACCTGCTGAATGTGACTGAAAAAATTTCCGGAAATACAACAGTGGTTAAATTAGTTAAAGAGAATTAATTTAAATAAAAACTGTTTCAATTAAAGCCGTCCCGTTTCAAACGGGGCGGCTTTTTCATTTTAATTCTTCTGTAAAGAATGAAATAATCAGAACGGTAATTCCAAATAATAGCTTATTGTAATTTCCTCTATACAAATCAATAGTAAAAATCCTGCAGGGTTATTTTTTAAATCGTTGATAATTACCGGCAATCGTAATTATACTTTACCATTTTGCATAATTTATTTCGTGAAAATGTACGATATGCTTGCAGGTAAAAAAACTGCGTATTACTTTTATACCAGAATTGAACGAATCCTTAGAAAGCAAGGTAATCCGACCAATGAAACAAACTATACTTACAAAGGGAATATACTCCCGGTCTGTTTCAACTCTCAATAATCGGTTTTCATTGCAATCTGAAGAAAAGTTCACCAGAACAAGAACCCTGATTTAACCGTAACCCTAAAATGAAAACAATCTTTACCCTTTTACTCAGTACTGCCAGTATCCTTTTTCCTGGTAACGAGGTTATTTCTCAATGTAATTATTCGTCCGGCGGTAATGGTATATCCACAGCCCTTCCTGCGGCTATTACCATTGATGGAAATATGACTGACTGGGCGCCTTACCTCAACGATCCGGATAATAACTCTTATGACAATACCGGCGGCACAGACCTTGACGCACCCATAGCTGATGCAGGCAGGGACCTGGTAAGATTTACATTTACTGAGAATGCCAATAATCTTTTCATTTTCCTGGAAAGGGTAGGCTCGGAAAATAATTCGGTGGATATTATTTTTTATGCCGACATCAACAATAATGATTTTATGGATTTGAAGGAACCTGTCATTCAGGTTAACTGGAGCGGGGCCAATGGAATCGCATTAGTCCATGTACATAATTATATCCCTTCCACCACCAGCCTATTAAACAAAATTTCTGCTAATCTTGACGGGTCTGCCCTGTGGGGAACTTTACTTTACCGCAATTCTGTTGGCCAAACCGGTAAGGGTTCCGCTGATGGTAAATCTGTAGAAGTGAGAATCCCTTTTGCAGAACTTACCCAGTTGGGCGCATCAGGTAATGTAATAAATCAATTAAATTTCGGACAGAATTTTAAATTTCATGTTTCCACTATCAATGGTAATGTTTCAAGCATTCCTAATTCAAATTCAATTAATGACAATTTTGGCGGTTGTTTAACGGCCCCGGTCTTTGTATTACCTGTTAAGCTAATATCTTTCTCTGCCGTGCTGGCCAATAATAAAGTTGACCTTAAATGGGCAACTGCCTCTGAAATAAATGTCAGCCATTTTGTAGTGGAAAGAAGCACGGATGGCGCCAACTATACTGATGCAGGCGTTGTATTTGCTTACGGAAATGCTACAGACAAAACGAACTATAATTTTTCTGATAATGTAAGTACTATCCAGTCAGGTGTAGTTTATTACAGGCTTCGTTCTGTTGATATTGACGGTAAAGTTCAATACTCTGAAACGAGGATTATCAGGATAAACAAGGGGAAAGAGAATACTATTACCATCCAGACTTTTCCTAATCCTGTAACCAATGAACTGCGCATCACTATACCTGCGGCATGGCAAAATAAAAAGGTGATTTTCGATCTGTTCAATGTCACCGGGCAGGGTTCCAAAAAAATAGAAACTGCAAACAGCAGCCAAACAGAAACCGTAAACACAAGTAATCTTGCCCCGGGGCTCTATATCGTAAAGGTAAGTTGCGAAGGGCAAAGTATTCATCAAAAAATCATCAAACAATAATTTTAAAGATCGTTTTCTAGGGTATAAGCCGGGTCCTGTAATGGGGCCTGGTTTTTTTTTGATACTGTCAGGTTATCCTAATTCCCTGCTGTTGGGGTTTGTATCGTCTTGAAACAGGTTGACCCATAAATCAAACACTTTATGGACAAAAAAGAACAGATTAGTCAGGAGTACCTGTAACAAGGTTGTGGATGCCCCCTTTCTTCAAAATTTTTTGGTTGCTTTGCCTTGCCCTGTTGGGCACTATTCGGGAAGTATTCGCTGCCAGCTTGCCCCCCTCCCGCCCGATTATTGCACCGACAGTAAACTTTTCAAAATTTGCCGGATAACCTGCCCTGAAAGCCCCCGGTTATTTTACCCAAACTCCTTCACATCCCTCATCAGTTGCATGGCAATATTATTCGCCTTCGTTTCCAGGTCGCTTTCGGCATAAATACGGATGATGGGCTCGGTGTTGGAAGTGCGGAGATGCACCCAGTCCCCGTCAAACTCAATCTTTAACCCGTCTTCGGTGTTCACAGGGTTCTTTTTGTATTTCTTCTTTATCTTTTCGAAAATGGCTTTAACATCAGTACCATTTTCAAGTTCAATCTTGTTTTTGGAGATAAAATAATCAGGGTAGCGGTTGCGGAATGACCGCATACCGTTTTTATGTCCCGCCAGGTGGCTTAGGAATAAACCGATGCCGATGAGGGCATCCCGCCCGTAATGAAAATCCGGAACGATGATACCGCCATTGCCTTCGCCGCCAATCACCGCATTCACTTCCTTCATCTTCTTCACTACATTTACCTCCCCTACTGCCGAAGGAAAATATTCGCCGCCATGTTTTAGTGTGATCTCCTTCAGGGCTTTGGTGCTGCTCATATTGCTGACAGCATTGCCCTTTATTTTTCCCAGAACATAATCCGCCACCGCCACCAGGGTATATTCCTCGCCAAACATGCTGCCGTCCTCACATACAAAACAGAGCCGGTCCACATCCGGATCCACAGCAATGCCGAAATGGGCCTGCTGCTTTACCACTTCTGCGCTGAGCTGTGTAAGGTGTTCAGGCAAAGGCTCGGGGTTATGGGCAAATTTTCCGTTCACTTCTCCATTCAAAACGATCACCTCATTGATGCCTAATGCATGTAACAATGCCGGTACAAAAATGGCCCCGGTGGAATTCACCGCATCCACCACCACCTTATAGTCCTGTTTTTTGATGACCCTTGTATTTACCAGCGGATATTTCAGGATGGCATCAATATGTTTTTGCAGATAGCTGTCATTATTAATTATGACTCCCAGTTTATCAACGGATCTAAAAGAAAAAACTTCTTTAGCTGCCAGTTCCAGCACTCGGGCGCCTGTTTCAGCAGTAATGAATTCGCCTTCGCTGTTCAGCAGTTTCAGCGCATTCCATTCTTTGGGGTTGTGGCTGGCAGTAATAATGATACCGCCACCGGCATTCTCCATTTTTACCGCTATTTCCACTGTGGGTGTGGTGGAAAGGCCGAGGTCAATGACATCAATACCCAGTCCGACCAGGGTGTTCATCACTAATTGCTGCACCATAGCGCCGCTGATGCGGCCATCACGGCCCACCACTACCTTACTGCCTGAGCCCTGAGCCTGCCGAAGGGCCGAAGGGTTCGCTAAGATGATGCTGCCGTATGCTGCTGTAAACTTCACTATATCCACCGGGGTCAGGTTCTCGCCCGGTTTACCGCCAATTGTTCCCCTGATGCCTGAAATACTTTTGATTAAAGCCACGGATTATAATTAAGCTGACAAAAATACGGTTTTAGGCTTCAACCTTTTTTTAGTCCTCTCCTTACATTTGCTTATGGCCGAAAAAATATGGTACCAGGACTGGTTCAGTTCACCCTTTTACCACAAACTATATTTTGAACGGGATGAAAGTGAAGCTGAAGCATTTATCAATCGTTTGATTGATTATTTGCAACCTGCCCCCGGCAGCCGCATGCTCGATGTGGCCTGCGGCAAAGGCAGGCACAGCAAGATTCTCGCCTCACTGGGTTTTACCGTCACCGGCATTGATATTTCCTTCAGTAGTATTGCTGCTGCCAAAGAGTTTGAAACGGAGAACCTCGATTTTTTTGTGCATGATATGCGGCTTCCGTTCTGGGGCAATTATTTCAACTATGCCTTCAACTTCTTTACCAGTTTTGGTTATTTTAAAACAAGGAGGGAGCATGACGACGCCATCCGCACCATTGCCAAAAGCCTGAGGCCCGGCGGCATTTTTGTGATTGACTACCTGAATGTGCATTATGCTGAAGACCATCTGCGGCATGATGAAAGCAAACAAATCAACAGCGCCACCTACACTATTCACCGCTGGGACGATGAAACACATTTCTATAAAAAAATCATGGTGACAGACGAAACACTGGAAGGACCACTGGAACACACCGAGAAAGTAGCCAAGTTTTCTCTTGGAGATTTCACCGATATGCTGGCCTACCAGGGCCTGCAGGTACAGGAAGTGTTCGGGGATTACCAACTCGGCAGTTATGATGTAAGAAAAACACCGAGGCTGATTCTTATCGCTTCAAAAAGAAAGCAGTGAGGAAACAGCAGGAATATATGAAGCGGGTTTGTTCCTTACTTGCCTGCCGTAGCTTCGTCCGGCGCCATAGGCTTTGACCGACGGCTGTCGGCGAAAGCAAGTGACTTTCAATCATTCCTTCTCATTATTCATCAGCAGATATTTTGCTGTTTCAAAATAAGCATCGGTAAAAACGGAGAGTTTTTTCTTTAAGGAATCTTTGGCGGCTGAGCTGAACTCCAATGAGCCATTATGCAAAGAACTCAGTTGCTCTTCCTTTGAGTTGATGTTCCTGGAAAAATAAAAATCATCCGTCACCACGCCGATCAAATCTGCCGTGTTGGTGATGAAGGCAAAATTATTTTTTTTTGCAGGGTCCAGCAGGTCCCTGCCCAGGGTGGTGTTGATATACGACTGGCGCAGCATCCCTGCAATGGTCGGCAGAATGTCAATCTGTGATACCACTTCGCTTCTCCATTGCGGGGTAAGCAGGCCCGGCGCATAAAATAATAACGGCACATGTTCATCGGTAAGACGCTGCTCCGTCCACACGGGCGGGTACATGGCGTCGGCATTGCCGGCCAGGCCATGGTCACCAACGAACACAAAAATGGTATTGTGAAAATATTTTTCTTTCTGCGCCGCCGCCATAAACCGCTGGACGCAATAATCAAAATAACGGAAGCTGTTGAATTCATCAATGGATTCAAAGCCGTATTTTTTTAAATCTACCTCCGGCACTTTCACCTTCACAAAATCAGTATCGGTTTTCGCCATCGTCTTATCGTAGGGCCGGTGGTTGCCTGAGGTCTGGATATAGGCAAAGAAGGGTTTCCCTTTTTGCCGGAACACATCATTGGCTTCCAAAAAAAGTTCCTTATCGCTGATGCCCCATACATTCAGCTCGGGTATATTATTTCTTTTGCCGGAATGCATCTGCAGGCCGTCAATATTATTCAGCAGGCCGTCAAAATTGCCAAACTCCGGGTCGCCGCCCAGGAAATAATGCTTTTCGTAATCAGTAAGGTTGTTAACTATGGTATGCTGCTTCACCGCTTCGGGGTTGCGGCTGGAGAATTTAAACAACTGGGCATCGGGTATGCCCGAAAGAATGGCAAACAAGGCCCTTGCAGTGGAGAAATGCGGGGTGAAGCAGCGCTCAAAGAAGATACCGTTCCGGCTGATGGAATCAAAATAAGGTGTGGCATCCAGCGGGTTGCCGCTCATGCTGCTTTTGTACATGCTGAACGATTCGCACTGCACCAGCACAATATTCGGTTTGCTCTCAAATGCATTACTGCGGGGGCCAATTTCCCGCCGGTATGAAAAATTATTCTTGTCCGGCAATTCCATCCATTCTGCCATTACTGAAAAAGATTCCCTTGCTTTCTGCTTATTGAAATCAGGCTTGCGGAGTTTCAGGGTGGCAAAAAAATTCTGCAGCGGGTTCAGGGCCAGGTAAGATTTAAAACTGCTGTTGAATTTAAAGCAGTCGTTCCGGCTCAGCGGCGGCCAGGACAGGTTGCCCCATACAAAGACGAAAAGTATCGCTGCGGCCATTACAAAAAATTTTCTCCGGTAAGGGATGCCCATCCCGCCGGTGCGGTTGATGACCTGCCAGTGGCTGCGGTGGTACATCCAGCGGAAGAAAAGTACCGCCACCACCAGGCCCAGCAGCATCCAGAACAGCGGATAGGTCTGCTTCATCATCTTCCAGGATATGCTGAAATCCTCAGCAAAGTTCATGGCGCCGGCATCCAGCGGTGTTTTGTTGTAAGAAAAGCTGCCAAATCCTGCGGCAAAAAAAACAAAGACAACAAATGTGATGACTGCCAGGTACCAGGACCAGCCTTTTTTATTCCGTGCAGCATAAAATGGCGACAGCCGGGGCCACATACTGAGCACCACCACTGGCAGCAGGATAAATGATATCCAGCGCAGGTCATACCGGATACCCATCAAAAACGAAGGAACGGCATCGCCCAAAGAAATGCTTTTGGGTTTGAATGCAATGAAGGTGACCAGCCGGTACAGGGTAAAAATGAGCAGGAAGATGAGCAGCAGGTTGAACACCCATAGCAATGTTTTTGGTATTTTATAGCGACGGAGCATTATGCTGTTAAGTTGCCCTGTATTGAACTACGCAAAATAAGCCAATTCATATATTTTCTCAACAGCCAAACGCCCTGTTACCCTCCAACCTGTACTTTTGCCGGCATGGATCCGGCAGCTTCCTCCTTCTGGCAAACCATACTGAAATGGGACCAGGGCCTGTTTAAAAAAATAAACAGCGACTGGGCCAACCCGGTTTTTGATGCTATGATGCCTTTTTTACGCACCTCGCTTAACTGGGCGCCGCTTTATCTTTTTGTACTCGTTTTAGTGCTTCACAATTTTAAACTAAAAGGGCTTTGGTGGGCAGTGCTTTTCCTGGTTACGGTTTCTCTTACCGATATGACAGGCACTTACATCTTCAAACACAATATAGAACGGCTCCGGCCCTGCCGTGATCCGGAGTTTTTTCAGCAGGTGCGGCTGCTGCTGAAACAATGTGCCGGTGGATATAGCTTCACCTCCAACCATGCTGCCAACCATTTTGGAATGGCTGTTTTCTTTTTCATCAGTTTCCGCCGCATTATCGGCAAATGGGCCTGGCTTGGTCTGTGCTGGGCAGCTTCTATTGCCTATGCACAGGTGTATGTGGGAGTGCATTACCCGCTGGATGTGCTGGGGGGTGCCCTGGTGGGACTGGCTTTTGGCTGCATCACCGGGTATCTCTTCAATAAGCGGTTTGGATTTGCTACCTTCGGTAATCAACCAACTGGTTTCCCTTAATGGACATAATCATATTGGGCTTTCTCATCCTGCTGAATGGCCTTTTCTCCATGTCTGAAATAGCGCTGGTATCTGCCCGCAAGGCAAGGCTGGAAAGCCAGGCCGAACGGGGCGACAAAAAAGCAAGACTGGCGCTGGAAATGTCGAACCACCCGGAAACTTTTCTTTCTTCCGTACAGATTGGCATTACACTTATTTCCATCATCACTGGTGTATATTCCGGCGAAAAGTTCAGCAGGGACCTGCAGCCCGTGGTTGAAAGAGTTGAATTGTTCAGGCCATATGCAGATGCTATCTCTACCACCCTCATCGTTATTGTTGTCACCTTTGTATCCATCATCTTCGGCGAGCTGATACCTAAACGCATTGGCCTGCTTCGATCAGAAAAGATTGCAAAAAATGTGGCCGGGCCGATGCGGTTCTTTGCCCGGCTCTTTCATCCCGTTGTATGGCTGCTGAGCAAGACCAGCAATCTTTTCTTCCGCATTTTCAATATCCGCCGGATGAAGGAGGATGCCGTGACAGAAGAAGAAATCAAAACACTGATTGTGGAAGGCGCTGAAGCCGGTACTATTGATGAAGCCGAGCAGGAAATCATTGAACGGGTTTTCCACCTGGGCGACCGCAACATCACTTCGCTGATGACGCACCGCAGCGATATCATCTGGTTCAGCCTTGATGACAATGAGGATAAAATAAAAGAGAAAATTTTGCAGGAACCGCATTCCTCTTACCCAATCTGCGATGAAACAATTGATAATATCAAAGGCGTTGTTTCCATCAAAGATCTTTATGTGGCGCCCGACACCACGTTATTCAGGGATATAATGAAACCGGCTTTGTTTATTCCCGAAAATAATTCTCCCTACCAGGTACTGGAAAAATTCAAAGAATCAAAAATTCATTCAGCATTTATTGTGGATGAATATGGCAGTATATTAGGATTGCTGACGCTGAACGATATCCTGGAAGCCATAGTGGGTGATATGCCGCAGCCGGATGTGTCTGAATATGAGATCCGGAAACGGGAGGATGGCTCATACCTGGTGGACGGGCAGATTCCTTTCTACGACTTTCTCACCCGTTTTGAGAAAACAGAATGGATGAATGAAGGCGAACATGATTTTGACACACTGGCGGGATTTATACTGCATGAGCTGGAGCGGATACCCAAACCCGGCGACAGACTCGACTGGAAAGGCTTCAAAATTGAAGTAATGGATATGGACGGCCACCGGATTGATAAACTGCTGGTGACGCTGAGTGAGAGGCTGAAGGGGGAGATTGAGGAGTGAGACTGGTTGCTGGTTGCTCGTTACTGGTTTCTGGTCAACTCACTAAAATAGTAGACCCTTTATATCATCGAAAACCAACCAGCAAACAATAACCGGTAACCAGCATCAGAAACTAATCACAGCTTCCTTATCCGGATAATTCAGTTTAGTGCTTTTTCGTTTCCCATCCACCGTTACATGAAAGATATTCATCTGGTCATCAAAGAGGTCGTACATGATGCTGGTGGAAATATCAAATTTATTTACTGCGGGTATGTTCGGCACTTCAATATAACCATACGCAGCTTCATGGTCGTTTTCAAAACCGAGATAGTCGAAAACAACTGGCTTACCGTTTGCTTTGACAGACAAATGGCTGAACAGGTATTTTTTAATCAGTGTATCCATCTTTGCTTTATCCGGCGGATTGATAAGGTCAACTTTGGTCTTGTAATTTTTCGCCAGCACTTTTTCAAAATCGTCTGTGAATATCTTACAGCTTATCTCCAGGGTCTTATCCGTGGCATTGTGGTTGATCTCGATCACACTTACATGAAAGGGATGGAGCCCCCATGCCCCCCGATAGGGGGTTCTGGAATCCCAATGTTGAAGGTTGCCTGAAAGCACTAATAAAAACCCTGTAGACAGGGAAAGAAGGAACCATTTATTGACAGATGTAGCCATTAGCACAATAATTTGCTGGTTTACAAAAGTCTGGATTATTTTGATGCCCTGATTAGCCTTTTCGCTAATTGATATAACGCTTGTAAGGACGTCAGTTTTAATTGATACGATGCAGGATTTCTGGTTTTATTTCGGGCTGGGCTGGGAGCATATCATCAGCAAAGACGCACTGGATCACCAGCTCTTTATTGCGGCGCTGGTAGCCATCTATTTGTTGAAAGACTGGAAACAGGTATTGATATTAGTGACCGCTTTTACCATCGGCCATTCACTTACCCTGGTATTGAGTGTATTTGATGTGATACGCTTTGACAGCAAATGGGTGGAGTTCCTGATACCGCTTACCATTGTCATTACCGCTATCCCGAACCTGTTTCATAAAAATTTCACACCCAAAACGATCCGTATCAATTATTTTTTAGCGCTGTTCTTTGGTTTGGTGCACGGGATGGGTTTTGCCAACGCTGTCCGCTTTATGCTGGCATCGGACCAGAGCATTGGCTGGAGTTTGCTGGGCTTTAACCTCGGGCTGGAAGTTGGGCAGGTTGTGGTAGTCATTCTGCTGCTGCTGCTGGCTCACCTGCTGGTAAGCATGCTGAAGCTAAACCGCCGGGACTGGGTTATTTTTTTATCTGCCGCCGTTTTTGGCCTTGCCCTGAAAATGGTGCTTGAACGGATACCTTAAATATTTATAAACATAACAGCCATGAAATGAGCCATAAAAATTACCGGGCAATTTATTCCTGCCTGCGATGATCCGCCGGTAGGCGAATTGCGAATAACATTTGACTAAAAAAATTAAAAAAATGAAAAGAATAATTGTACTGAGTTGTGTGTTACTGGTGATGTCTGCTGTTACACAGGCACAAATCCTGAACAACAGCGCCTCCAATCACGGAAACAAATTTGAGCAGTTGGGTACCATCCTTCCCACTCCCAACGAACAGCGGACGGCCAGCGGCGCACCCGGGGTAAAATATTGGCAGCAGCGGGTAGATTACGATATCAAATGTGAACTGGACGAGGACAATAATAAACTGTCCGGCAGTGAGACCATTACCTATTTCAATAATTCACCTGATGTGCTCACTTATTTCTGGATGCAGCTCGATGAGAACCAGCACAGCACGGTGAATAATGCGAATTATCAGAACCAAAACCCGATGCCCGGCAATAACCAGTCCACTGATAAAATACTGGACAGGTATGAAGAAAGAAGAACGGATAACGGGTATGGTGTTACTATTACCAAACTTACAGATGCAACAGGCAAACCCATCAATTATACTATCAACAAAACAATGATGAAAGTGGATTTGCCTGTGCCATTGAAGCCCGGCCAGAAATATATCTTTAAAGTGGCCTGGAATTATAAGATTGCCAACCGTGGAGATTTTATCCGCTTTGGCGGCGCCAGGGGCGGCTATGAGCACTTTCGGGAGGATGGTAATAACAATTACACTATAACCCAGTGGTATCCACGTCTATGCCGCTACAGTGATGAGCAGGGCTGGCAAAACCACCAGTTTACCGGTACCGGTGAGTTTACACTTTGCTTTGGAAACTTCAAAGTGCAGATGACTGTTCCTGCAGATCATATCGTTGGCGCTACCGGAGAATGCCAGAACTATGCGCAAACACTATCAGCCACACAAATGGCCAGATGGCAAAAAGCACAGACGGCCAAAGAGCCGCTGCAGATTGTCACATTGGATGAGGCATTAACTGCCTCTAAAAGAACAAGCAACAGGGCTAAAAAGACCTGGATATACAAAGCCGACAATGTCCGTGACTTTGCCTGGACCTCTTCCCGACGCTTTGTGTGGGATGCCCTGCCCACGATGATTGAAGGAAAGAAAGTAATGTCCATGAGTTATTATGCCAAAGAAGCCTATCCTATCTACAGCAAGTTTTCAACAAAGGCTGTGGCACATACATTGAGAACTTATTCCAAATTTTCGATCCCCTATCCCTATCCTGTTTGCATCAGCGTGGAAGGCAACCAGGGTATGGAATACCCGATGATCTCTTTCAATCCCGGCCGTGCCGAAAAAGACGGAAGCTATACCGAAGGCTCTAAAAATGCGGCAATACTCGTTATCATCCATGAAGTGGGCCATACCTTCTTCCCGATGATCATCAACAGCGATGAACGCCAGTGGACATGGATGGATGAAGGATTGAACTCTTACCTGCAATACCTGACACAGGAACTGTGGGACAACAAATTTCCTTCGGATGGCGGCGTGCCATCACAAATCACCGATTATATGAAACTTCCGAAAGACCAGTTGGAACCGATCATGACCAATTCGGAAAACATCAACAACTTCGGCGCTAATGCGTATGATAAAGTAGCCACTGGTTTAAACATCCTGAGAGAGACCATTGTGGGCCGTGAATTATTTGACAATGCATTCCGTGAATATTCAAGGCGATGGGCATTCAAGTCGCCCACACCTGCTGACCTGTTCCGCACACTGGAAGACGCCACCGGGGAAGACCTCGACTGGTTCTGGAGAGGCTGGTTCTATGGTATTGAAGCCTGCGATATATCCATTGATACAGTAAAACATGCAAAACCGGATTTAACCGCTGTGCCGGCACAAATAAATGACACCGTTGTGTATCGTTCGTTAGTGAAGCCGGCGGTAAATGAATTTGAAGACCTTTCAAAAATCAGGAATAAAACAGACAACAGCATCGTATTTGAAACAGATAAAGATACTGCCCTCCGTGATTTTTACTGGAGATATGCAAGGGATATTGAAAAATATGATACCAGCAAATACCCCGTATTGGTAAAGGCACAACTGGAAGCTTTAGATGAAGAGGGACGGAGAAAATATGGCAATAAGAATTTCTATGAGATCACTTTCAGCAACAAAGGCGGGCTGGTGATGCCGATTATTATTGAGTGGACTTACAAAGACGGCACCAAAGAAATTGAAAGGATACCTGCACAGGTTTGGCGCAAAAATGAAAAGAAGGTCATTAAATCTTTTATGAAAGATAAAGAAGTAGCCTCTATAAAATTAGACCCATATAAAGAAACGGCAGATATTGATGAAAGTAACAATACATTCGGCGATATAAAAGAGCCCAGTAAGTTCAAACTCTTTAAACAAAAACAGAATGTGACCCCTGCTCCCGGCATCAACCCGATGCAGAAGGCAATGGAAAAGAAAGGATTTTAATGAAGGACGGCAACCGTTTAAACAAACTGGAGGTTGATTTGTCATGCCGACCTGCCTGCCGGTAGGCAGGGGAACAAGGCATCTTGAGTTTTCAGACTGAATGTTTATTGCAGACTTTGAATCTCCTCGTTCCCCGAAGTGACAAAACCCTGAAAGCCGCTTATACAAGGGCGGCTTTTCTTTTAACCCAATTCTCTTAGTTTTGAAGGCTTTCAATGATAAACCAATAAACTCAGATTAAAATGAAACATTTCATTTCCTGCTTGATGGCTCTTGTAATTTCTGTAGCAGTTTCCGCACAGAATACTCAAAATAACCCCGGTAGCAATCACGGCAACAAATTTGAACAGATGGGAAATATCTTCCCTTCTCCGAATGAATACAGGACTGCCAGCGGCGCCCCCGGCCCCAAATACTGGCAGCAACGCTGCGACTATGACATAAAATGCGAACTGGATGAAAAAAACCAGAAACTCACCGGCAGCGAAACCGTTACGTATTTCAACAACTCACCCAATGAACTGGTATTTCTCTGGCTGCAGCTCGACGAAAACCAGCACAGCAGTGTGAACAATGCCAACTACCAGAACAGCAATCCGATGAGCAGAAGCACAAGCCCCCAGCAAATTGACCGTGCCGCTGAGAGCAGATCCGACAACGGTTATGGCTTCAATATCACCAAACTTACCGATGCAACAGGTAAATCGCTTACATACACCATCAATAAAACAATGATGAGGGTAGAACTTCCGGCTGTGCTGAAACCCGGCCAGCGTTTTACTTTTAAACTTGACTGGAACTATAAAATAGCTGACCGGATGAGCCGGGGCGGCCGGGGTGGTTTTGAATATTTTCCCGAAGACGGCAATTACATCTTCACTATGGCGCAGTGGTACCCCCGTCTTTGTGTCTATAGCGATTTTAAGGGATGGCAGCATGGGCAGTTCACCGGGCGTGGTGAATTTGCACTGACATTCGGCAACTTCAAAGTAGCCATGACCGTTCCGGCCGACCATGTGGTGCTGAGTACCGGCGAAGGACAGAACTATCCGGCTGTATTGACTGCTGCACAACTGGCCCGCTGGAACAAGGCACAGGTTTCCTCAGAACCCGTTGAAGTGGTGACTCTGGAAGAAGCAAAAGCTGCCGAAAAAAGAAATGCTTCAGCTTCGGCCCGCAAGACCTGGATATTTAAAGCAGACAATGTCCGTGATTTCGCCTGGGGTTCTTCCCGCAAATTTGTATGGGATGCCCTCGCTACTAAAATCGAAGGCAGAAGGGTGATGTGTATGAGTGGCTATGCCAAAGAAGCCTACGGTCTCTATAGAAAATTTTCCTCTAAAGCTGTTGAACATACGATTAAGACCTATTCCAAATTCACCATCCCTTACCCTTACCCGGTGGCACAAAGCATAGAAGCTTCCAGTGGTATGGAATACCCGATGATCTGTTTCAACTTCGGCCGCACAGAAAAAGACGGTACGTACAGCGAAGGAACGAAAAACGGGATGCTGGGTGTGGTGATCCATGAAGTGGGGCACAACTTTTTCCCCATGATCATCAACAGCGATGAACGCCAATGGAGCTGGATGGATGAAGGGCTGAACACTTTTGTTGAATATCTTACTGAAGAACTCTGGGACAACAAATTCCCCAGCCGCCGCGGACCTGCTGCCTATATTACCGATTACATGAAGCTGCCCAAAGACCAGTTGGAGCCTATTATGAGTAACAGTGAGAACATTGTTCAGTTCGGGCCCAATGCTTATTCAAAACCGGCCACCGGCCTGAATATTCTCAGAGAAACAATCATGGGCCGTGAACTATTCGACTATGCCTTTAAAGAATATGCCAGAAGATGGGCTTTCAAACATCCCGAGCCGGCGGATTTCTTCCGCACACTGGAAGATGCCAGCGGCGAAGACCTTGACTGGTTCTGGAGAGGATGGTTTTACAGCACGGAAGTTTGTGATATTTCACTGGACACAGTGAAATACGCAAAACCTGATCTGGATGCCATGAGCCCCGAAACAAAAGAAAGCACAACGATGCGAAGCGCCGACAAACCCCAGGTTCCCGCATTTGATGATATATCCAAGATCAGGAACCGGGAAGACAGGAAAATTGTTTTCCAGACAGATGCTGATACAACCACCCGTGATTTTTACTGGAGGTATGCAAGGGGCATTGAGCCTTATGATACATCTAAGCTCCTGGTAATAACCCCGGGAAGACAAGCCGAAGGGCTTACGGCTGAAGAAAAGGAGAAATATGCCGGCAAGAATATGTATGAACTTACTTTCAGCAATAAAGGCGGTTTGGTAATGCCCATCATCATCGAGTGGACATACAAGGATGGCACCAAAGAAGTGGAAAAGATACCGGCGCAGGTATGGCGGCTGAATGAAGGCAAAGTAGTGAAAACATTCATCAAGGATAAGGAAGTAGAATCCATTCAGCTTGACCCGATGAAGGAAACTGCTGACATAAACACAGATAATAACGGATGGAAAAAAATAGCAGAGCCATCTAAATTCACCATCTTCAAACAAACACAAGGTGGCCGGAGGGCCGGCGGTGGCCAGGCCGGCAACCCTATGCAAAGGGCAACGGATAAGGAGAAGAAAGGATTCTGATATTTAACAAAAAGCAAGGCCTCTTATATGTATGTAAGGGCCTTTTTTTTCCTGGTATCTGTGTAAATTGGTGCAATCCCCTCCCGGCCATTTTGTTACTATTTTATGGATGGCGGGCAGGTGTGAGCATTACATTTCATCTGGCATTGCAACGTTGCCGCCTCTTTTTTTATCTTTAAGGCATGAGATTTATACCTGCTTTCATATCTGCGGCACTTTTCCATTTTCAGATAAACGCTGCCGTGGTGGATACCATTTCCATCCCCAGCAAAGCAATGGGTAAAAGTTTTAAATGTGTTGTAATAAAACCAGATAGTTATCACTCTTCGCCTGAAACAATTAAAAACAAAAGTTACCCGGTTGTTTACTTACTCCACGGCTATGGCGGCTGGTACAGCAACTGGGTCATTCGTATGCCTCACCTGGTTGGCTTTGCTGACAAATACCAATTCATCATCGTTTGCCCCGAAGGAAAAGACAGCTGGTATATTGACAGCCCGGTGGACCCTTCTATGAAATTTGAAACTTATGTGGGTGTGGAAATACCCGCATACATAGATGCACATTACAATACGATTAAAAACCGAACCGGCCGGGCCATCACCGGTTTCAGTATGGGCGGGCATGGGGGATTGTATCTGGGTTACCGTCATGCAGAAATTTTTGGCGCTTGCGGCAGCATGAGCGGCGGTGTGAACCTCCGCCCCTTTCCCCGGAACTGGCGGCTGATGAAACTACTTGGCGATACGATTCAAAAAGCGGAGAACTGGAAATCCTTTTCTGTCATCAATGTAATAGAACAAAAGCCCAAAGACTCAATGGCCATCATCATTGACTGCGGCACGGGTGATTTCTTTTTTGATGTGAACAATGCCCTGCATGCAAAAATGGAGAAACTGAATATTGCCCATGACTATATTATCCGTCCCGGCCAGCACGACTGGCCCTACTGGATGAATGCAGTGCAGTACCAGTTCCTATACTTTAGCAATTATTTTGAGAAAATACGGAAGACCAGATAATACCGGGAATAAAGAGTAATCTTATTTACAGAAAATCACCTGCAATGGCACAACACATTAATTACAGAATATTACTTACCAAAGAACCCGAAGGGGGTTATACAGTGAATGTCCCCGCACTTCCTGGCTGTATCACCTATGGTGAGAACATGGAAGACGCTGTGGCAATGGCCAGAGATGCTATTTCGCTTTATTTAGAAAGCCTGGTTGCTCATGGCGAGCCTATCCCCACTGAAGAAAATACGTTTGAATATTCTGTCACCGTTGTTGCATGAGCCATAAAACACCTGGTTATACCCCAAAAGAATTCATCCACCTGCTAGAACGAGAGGATTTGTGTTAGACCGGGCCAGCGGCAGTCATCAGATTTATATGTTGCCGGATGGCACAAAAAGGATGATCGTTCCGCTTCATAATAGATGATCTGCCCAAAGAAACTTTACATAGTATTTTAAAGCAGGCAGGGATTGATAAGAAAGAGTTATTGATTTTAGCAATTATTTTGAAAAGCGGCAAAATTGAAGAAATAAAGAGTAAGGCAGAGGTGTTTCGGGAGAGACTCAGTGTATGCTAGTAGCTAAGGCCTTGGCAGGTTACCGGTAGAGCCATCCCTCACTTTTATCTTTTTCTTACCGGAGTTTTTCTTTTCGTAATCGAGCACCACCTGTGGTTTTTGAGTGGTTTTGCTGCCGGCAGTATCTGCTTTTTGTTTTGCCTTGCTGATGTCAATAGGCCGCAGATCGTCATCGGCAATCATCTCATCGTCTTCTGTCCGCAGTTTGTTCATCACATAAAACTCTGTGGCCTCCACTGTTCCTTCACGGGGATCGTAGTAGATCCATTTGCCGTGTTTCATCGCAAGGCCGTCATTTTTTACCACTACCCGGTCTATTTCTTTGCTGGGGTCTTTCAGGTCGTATACAGAAACCGTGTCGTAGGGATTGGCCGGGTCAATGGCCCGCCAGTTTTCTTCACGCATCAGTCCGCCATTGTAGGTAAAATAGTGCTGCTTCCCGTTCAGCTTTCCCCAGCGGTAATTTTCCTGTGCAATCTTCACCCCTTCCAGCGAAAACCGTTTCCACAAGCCGTCCTTTAGGTCATTTTCAAAATAGCCTTCTTCCTCGTAACCCCGTTCGCCTCTTAAATCAGGCACTTTGATTACCCAGGGGCCCTGCTTTTTCCCGCTCATATCCACCCGGTTCAGCGTATCGCCCCCCGGGCTAATTACATAATCTTTCCATTGAGCGCTGCCACTCACGGAAATAAGAAGAAAGAGAATAACAATCAATCGCATAGTTTAGTAAGTTTGAAGAAAGCTCTTAGCTAATAGCTGCGAGCTACAAGCTGCAATTTACTAACGAAAATCTACTGCTTTTATGCTCCGCCTGTTAAAAATCGCTTTCAACCTTGTATTCCTGCATTTTTGTGTCGTTGTTTTCCCGCAGGTAAACCCCACTCCCGCCGGTGAGCGGATGCAGGGGCTTGACCAGCGCCGCAAACTGCAGGCCCTCTCCCCGCTGAATGATATTAAGTTCCGCAGCATCGGCCCCACCATTATGAGCGGCCGGGTGGTGGACCTGGAAGTAAATCCTGACGACCCCACCGAGTTTTACGTTGCCTATGCCACAGGCGGCTTATGGCATACTATCAACAACGGGCAGAGTTTTAACCCCGTCATGGATAACCTTGACATGCTTTTTATCGGCGATATAGCAGTGAATTGGGAAAAAACAACAGTTGGAAAAGGAATAAATAAAACTGACCGGGTTATCTGGCTGGGCACGGGTGAAGTAAACAGCAGCCGCTCTTCTTATGCCGGGGTAGGTATTTACAAAAGCAGCGACAACGGAAAGAACTGGCAGTACCTCGGCCTGCCTGAATCACATCATATCGGCAAGATACAACTGCACCCAACCGATGATAACACGGCATGGGTGGCTGTGCTGGGGCATCTTTATTCACCCAACAGAGAAAGAGGCGTTTATAAAACAACTGATGGCGGCATTACCTGGAAGCAAACATTATATGTGGATGATAATACCGGCTGTGTTGATATTGATATCAATTCTTCCAATCCGGCCGAAGTATATGCCGCCATGTGGTACCGTACCCGCCGGGCATGGAAGTTTGAAGAAAGCGGAAAGAGCAGCGGCATTTATAAAAGCACCGACGGGGGCGAAACATGGAAAATGATTTCAGGCCCGGGCTCCGGTTTTATGACAGGTGATAAGATTGGCCGCACGGGTGTGGCGGTCTATCCCCAAAACCCCAATATCGTTTGGGCCATTGTTGATAACAATAATCCCAAACCCGATACCTCCTCCAAAAAAAATGATTCGCTTTACAAAAAAACAGATTTCAAAAACATCAGCAAGGAACAGTTTGCTGCACTGAAAAATAACCTGTTGGATACTTTTCTCCGGAAAAATGGTTTCCCCAGAAAATACAACTCGAAGAATGTAAAAGAGATGGTTGCAGATGATAAAGTGAAGCCAACGGCCCTCTGGGATTATTTAGACAGCGATGATGGTTTCCAAAACACCGGCATCTATGGCTGCGAAGTGTATAAAAGTGAGGATGGCGGAAAGAGCTGGAAGAAATCGCATGAAAAACCCATCGGCATTTTCAATACCTATGGTTATTACTTCGCCAAGATCTATACATCCCATTACAATCCTGATAAAGTGTACATCCTGGGCTTTTATGCGCAGGTATCAACAGATGGCGGCAGAACATTTAAAACAATGGACAAAGGCAATGTGCATGCCGACCATCATGCTCTTTGGGTAAACCCGAAAAAAGACGCTCATCTGATCAATGGCAATGATGGAGGCTGCAATATCACTTATGATGACGGGGAGAACTGGTTCAAGGCCAATATGCCACCGGTAGGCCAGTTTTATGCCATTACGGTGGATGATGCAAAACCCTACAATGTATATGGCGGTCTGCAGGACAACGGAAGCTGGTGGGGGCCTTCCATCCACAAAGAAGACATCGGCTGGATTGACAACGGGCAGTATGCTTACCGCGGCATCAACGGCGGTGATGGGATGCAGGTACAGGTGGATACAAGGGATAATGTCACCCTGTATTCCGGTTCGCAGTTTGGTTTTTACAGCAGGTATAATAAAGAAAGAAGGGGTGCTGGTAAATTTTTCCGTCCGCAGCATGATCTGGGTGAAAAACCTTTGCGTTTCAACTGGCAGACACCCATCCTGCTGAGCAGGCACAACCAGGATGTGCTGTACTATGGCAGTAACCGGCTCTACCGTTCACTGAACAAGGCAGACTCTATGATTGCCATGAGCGCCGATTTAACCAACGGAAGAGTGCCCGGCAATGTTCCTTACGGCACCATCACCACGATTACCGAGTCCCCGCTGCGTTTTGGATTGATCTATACCGGAACCGATGATGGGAATATCCACCGTTCCAATGACGGTGGTTATACCTGGGAGCAACTGAATCAGACTGCACCCCCTCCTGCACCTGTAAAGAAAGGGAAGGGGCTCCCGGCTCCCGACTCCTTCCTTCGCCAAGGCTTCGAAGGGCAAGCCCGACTCCAGACTAAGAAGCTCTGGGTAAGTCGTGTCACTGCTTCGCAGTACAGGGAAGGAAGGGTTTATGTTTCGTTGAATGGCTATCGCTCCGACCATTTTGCTCCTTATCTCTATGTGAGTAATGATTATGGAATAACGTGGAACCAACTCGGCAAAGACCTTCCTTATGAACCCATCAACGTTGTAAAAGAAGATCCGAAAGATGAGAATATTATTTATGTGGGTACCGATGGCGGCCTGTATGTAAGTTTTGACATGGGCAATGCATTTATGATATGGAATGGCGGTATGCCAAAATCAGTGCCGGTGCATGATATCGCCATACAGCCAAGGGAAAATGAAATTGTGCTGGGCACACATGGGCGCAGCCTCTTCGTAGCCAAATTAGAGGATATACAGATGCAGCGCAAAGACCCGGAATGGATAAAGAAGAAAATGGAGAAGGAAAAACACAAACCGGATCCCACTGCCAAAGCGGATGATCAATAAAGTATCCCGCAAGGGCGCAAAGCGGATTTAGGATTTTTGAGTCCTGGAGCCTTTTCGTGAAAAAATTAAGCCCTTTTTTTCCGTTTCCTGAAAATGAGGAATAAAAGAATCAGCACTACCGCCCCGCCGCCGATGTAAAAATACATCATCATATCCTTCGGCTCCCGGTCTAGGCCATCTTCAATGTTGCGTTCGGTCTCGTCAACGTATTTGTCAATAAAAGGGAATGAGGCATTCATGTCCTTTACCTCATCAAATTTCTCCAGCGCTTTTTTGTAACGCTGTTCGTCGTACAGGTCCAGGGCTTCTTCAAAAGTCAGCGAAATATCACTCATATCCGGCTGAATCCTGGCCTTACGGATGAATTCCTTTACAATGGTAACAGGCACAATGAAATTCATGCCCTGTACCTCGGCCTGCCGCTGGTAATCAATGCTGCCAAAAGTGGCCAGTCCGATCACTTCCCCGTATTCATTCATCACCGGGCCGCCGCTGTTGCCGTGGGTGATGGACGCATCGGTCTGCAATACTTCCCAGCCGTCTTTCATATTCTTTTTGGCGCTTACCAACCCTCTGGTCAGCGTAGCTTCAGAAATGGATTCTTCAGATATCAGCGGATGGAAAGTAGCCACCGCAGGGTAACCCAGCACATATACCTGGTCTCCCACCCTCATCTCTTTATCATCACCCACACGGATGGTGGGATATTCATGTTTCTTTGTGAGTTTCAGTATGGCCACATCTTTTCCGGGAATAGCGGCGCCCTGTGTAATCAAATCAGCCGGAATTATCAACGGTTCTATCTTCCCTCCTTTGCCGGAGATGCCCAGCACCACGCTGAACTCTTTGCCTATTTTACCCACTTCTAAAGTTTGAGAAAAATACCAGCTGTTGGCGCTGGTCAGGTCTTTTTTTTCTTCTTCGGTCAGTTTACGACCCATCCCGGCCTCCAGGTCTTTTGCATCGGCGTCCATTATTTTTTGAAATGCCTGTTCTGCAAAGCTTTGCCTTGTGGTCTCGTCATGCTCATCCACCACATGGGCATTGGTGATAACATACCCATCAGGCGTTACGATAAAGCCCGAACCCACCATGGTGGTGTTTAGCTCTTCGGATAGCCGTTCGGTTCCCTTCATCATGTATTTGTCTATGTTCTTGCTGAAGGTCTTGATATAGGTGGTCCAGAACAGATCTGTAGTAAACGTTCCTGCCGCTTCCAGGTCGGCCCTTACCTGTCTTGCCAGTTGCGCAAGGCCATCTTCATCTATTTCCGGTTTAATCGCCGTCACTGTTCCATTAAAGGTGGCCTGTATCATCACGGTGCCGGGTTTGTTGCGTTCGGCAATTTGTACAGGGCTGAGTTTTTGCGCTGCTGAAGCAAAAACAAAAAAGACCGGGAGAAGGAAAAAAAACTTTCTCATACTAATTGGTTTATTGGTGCATTAAAGATACTGCCAGTAACAGAATCAGGTCAGGTAAAAAGGCTATTTCTGTTTGGCAACAAAATAATCCAGGGCCAGTTCATATCCTTTCAGCCCAAGCCCAATGATACTTCCGGCTGCTTTTCCGCTTACATGTGAAAGTTTCCGGAAATCTTCCCTTGCATGTACATTGGAAATATGCACTTCTACCACCGGGGTTTTGATGGCGGCAATGGCATCGCCGATGGCGACAGATGTGTGGGTGTAGCCGCCGGGATTAAAAATGATACCATCATAGTCAAACCCCACCCGCTGCAGTTCATTGATGAGCTCGCCTTCCACATTGCTCTGGAAATATGAAATGCTTTGACCGGGATATTTTTTTCTCAGGTTTTTCAAAAATTCTTCAAAACGCTGGTTGCCGTAAATATCGGTTTCTCTTTTGCCCAGCAGGTTGAGGTTGGGGCCGTTGATGATGGCGATCTTCATAGCCCGAATATAATTCAAAAATGCCGGGTCTTTTACTACGACGCTGTATGAAGCCTGGCCGGTTATAAGATATACCGGCGAAAAAAGGCTTGCTAGAGAATAAACGGGTAGCTAATGGCTAACTGAAACTGGTCAGCATCCCTCCATCTTTTATAACCAAACCATTTGTTCTGCACCGCGGCATTGTTAGGCGAGGGGCTCGGGTCTTTGGCTTTAACAGAATAGTCCAGCCGGATCACAAAAAAACTCAGGTCAATACGAAAGCCGGCGCCTACTCCCACCGCAAGGTCTCTTCCAAGGCTCTTCATGGAAAAAACTTCTTCTGACGGACGGGTAGGAGACGATTTCATGTACCATATATTACCAATATCAGTAAATAAAGCGCCTTCAACAGGAATTCCAAACGCTTTTACCAGGGGAAACCGGTATTCAATATTCGCTTCCATATGTACATCTCCATAGCGGTCAGGTGAACCGGTAGTACCAAAATCTTTTATGGAAGCGCCGGGACCCAGTTTGCGGAGCCCCCATGCCCGCATACTGTTAGGGCCGCCGGCAAAGTATTGCCGCAGCAAAGGGAGGTTATATCTTCTTCTTTCACTTACAGTAGAGTTGAACGCATAACCGATGCCGGTAAAAGTATGCAGCACCAGCGCCGATCTGTTTAAATATATTTTCCGTGAAAATTCAGCATCTATTTTTATAAACCGGAAAAGATTACTATCCAAAAAATCATGTTTGATAATACTGGACAACAAACCTGAAACCTCTGCATTCAGGTTAAATGTGTTGATATGCCTGTTCCTTCCTCCTGTTACCCTTACACCCGCAAGCATGGATGAGATAAAACCGTCAGCAAAGATGTTCCGTAACGACGGGTTTTTTACAAAAATGGAATCCAGTTTTGGCAAAGACTTGAAAGATGAATATTGAAAATTCGGAAAACGAAGCGTTATTGTTTTTTTGCCCCATAAGAATTCATAACCCCATGAACCGTTAACAGTGTTCAGGTTGTACAACTCCCTTCTCTCAATCAGGGATGCATTAAATACAAGCACCGTACGAAAACTGTTCCTGATCTTTTCAGACAGCCAGTTCATGCGGGGAATAGAGCGGGGAATGGCGATTGTGTGGTTGATACTGAGTTGCCTTGTTTGGATGAATTTGATATCCGTTGCTGTATCCCGGCCGGTTTCTATTCCAAAGCGGATATTGGTGCTGGCCAGGTTGGCGGCCCGTGCAAAATTCCTGTTTTGTAAGCCCACATTCAGTGCAATCCCTAATAGGTTGCCCGATACGGTACTCTTATTGTTGCTGCCTTCCAGGTTCGCCACAAAAGAATATTTTCTTGCAGGGGTAAGCCGGATAATAAAATCGGCGGTATCCTGCTCCCTTCCTGGTATTTGTTCAATGCTGGTCAGCCTCCAGGAATTAAGTGAATTGAACCGGTTGATGGTGCGAAAATAATTCCGCTGATCATAGAGGTCTTTATGGCGCAGAAAAATATTTGCCGGCAGAATCTTTGGCTTGAACATGTTGCGGTAAGAAATGATTCTGATATTACCAATCATCGTTTCATTTTTGGCAAGACCCGCCGTATCCAATTGTATGTCGGGGTAAACCGTTACATTGCCCACATAATACTTTTTCAGCTTGCTGCTGTCGAACCCGGGTTTCAGCCTTATTTCCAGGTCAGCGGTTGGCTTCTCCCTTCTTTCTTTAAGTTTTTGAAGCAGTTCTAATTGTTCCAGCGGGTCAAGGGTGGGACGCAGCAGCTCTATATCCAAAGTATCCCATAGCCCAATCAGCAGTTCACGGCCAAAACGCATATAGCCATTGTTGCGGTACAGCAGCACCAGCCTGTCTAACTCGTCGGATATGGCTGCTTTGGCAAAAGGGTCTCCTTTTTTAATCAGCCCGGGGCTTTGGGTGGCCAGGCTTTGCAGTTCGGGCTGTTTGATATGGTAAGCAAAGGAATCAATGCGGACCACTTTTCCCGGCTTTACTTCAAAATTCACCGTGGTGCGGAGCTGGTTCTTTTCTGATGAGTCAATAACGGTATTATAAGTGATGGTATCTTTAAAATAGCCCAGCGAGGTAAGCAGTGCCCGCATGTAGACGATGGACTTGTCTGCATTACCCTGTTCAAAAGCCGGCGGGTTTTTCATCACACTCCACAGTATCTTCGAAACCGACCTCGATTTCATGCTGTCGTCTAACTGGGCTTTCAGGCGGGAGATGAGGGCGGCCTTCTCCCCGCTTGTAAAGTGGCCGGTAACATGGATATTTGTTTTATAAACAAAGGGCTTGTTGGCGGGGTAGTTTTTTACGACAGTGCAGGATGAAATCAACACAATCAAAAGACCAGCGCAGCCTAGTGACAGGAGGCTCCTGCTAATGATAGACTGACCGGTTAACATAAACTGATAATCAGGATGGTATGCTTTCAAAATCAAAGCTCAAATATATCCAAACTTTAGGCCAGAAAAAATTCAGGCAACTGGAGGGAAGCTTTATTGCCGAAGGCCCGAAGATAGTGTCGGAGCTGCTGATGGCTGAAGGAACGGTGGTGAAAGAAGTTTTCGCCTTAAAGGAATGGATAAACGAAAATAAAAGGTTGATAGCTAAAGTGCCCTGCACTGAAATAACCGTTCCCGAATTAGAAAAGATTTCACAACTCAGCACTCCTAACCGGGTGCTGGCCATCGTTCAGCAGTTTGATGCAGGTGGAGAGATTATGACAAAAGGAAAGATCACCCTCGCATTAGAGAGCATTCAGGATCCGGGCAATTTTGGCACCATCATCCGCATTGCCGACTGGTTTGGCGTGCAGCAAATTGTTTGCAGCGAAGATTCCGCAGACCTGTACAATCCTAAGGTGGTGCAGGCCACGATGGGCAGTATTGCCCGGATAAAAGTTTATTATACAAATCTCCATGAATGGCTGGCTTCGCAAAAAAATATCCGCATCTGCGCCACAGTTTTGAAAGGACAGGATATAACGGCCATGGAAAAGCTGAATGAAGCCATTATCCTTGTCGGCAATGAATCAAAAGGCATCAGCCCGGAGCTGCTGAAATTAGCCAGCAAAAAAATTACTATCCCAAAAAAAGGTAAAGCTGAATCACTGAACGTTGCCGTAGCAACGGGGATTGTGCTGAGTCATCTCATCTGAACTGCACCGCTCTCACCGGCTGTATCCTCTTCACCAGCAAAGAGGGGATCATCATTACAAGAAAACAAATTAACAGCGTACCGGCACATACTGCGGCCACCTGCCACCCAATAATCTTTACGGCGGCTGTGCTGACATAATAAGCTTCTTCCTTCAGCCGGATAAAACCGGTGGCTTTCTGCAACCACAGAATACCTAATGCCAGCAACGTCCCGATAATAATTCCATTGAGTGTGATGATAGCTGCATGACGGAGAAAAATTTTCTGCACCGTCCAGTCCGTGGCGCCGAGGGATTTTAATATGCCAATCATCCTTACCCTTTCCAGTACCAGGATCAGGAAGCAGGTGATAAGGTTTATAACTGCCACAATGGCCATGATGATGATCAATACCGCCGTGTTCTTATCCTGCAGGCTGAGCCAGTCGAAAATATTTGGCGAAATACTTTTAGCGCTGAAGGTATTCCAGGTGGGGGGAAAATGGTCCAGATCATGAATTTCGTCTGCCGCCCTGTCAATATTTTTGTAATCATCCAGGAGAACTTCGTAGCCGGCCACTTCACGGGCCTCCCATCCGTTCAGGCGCTGAATGAGTTTCATATCCCCGATGGCAAAGGTTTTGTCGTATTCTTCTATTCCAGTCTTGTAAATACCTGTCACCGTCAGTTTATCGGGCCGCAAACTACCATCCGGTTTTATGAAGTAGATCAGTATCCTGTCGTTTAGTTTCAATTTCAGCCGGGAGGCGGTAATAGCGGAAAGCATGATCTCACGGCTGTAGCTGCTGTCATTGTACCGAATGAACCTTCCTTCCTGTAAAAAATTTTTCAGGTTACCAAAATCAAAACTGCTGTCAAATCCTTTTATCAGCACACCCTCAATCTCATCTTTTGTTTTCAGGATGGCATAGCGGGTGGCATAGGTGTGAATACTTTTTACACCGGGCTGCTGCCTGATGCTTTCAGCTATGGAATCATTTTTAAAAATGGGTGTTTCTTCGGAAATGATGGCTTTGCCCGGCTCATTTTCCAGCACCCGGATATGCCCGATAAAACTGAATACTTTGCCGCTCACTGTTTCTTTAAAACCATTGACAAAAGAAAGTGTGATGATCATCACCATCACACTGATGACTGTGGCCACCGTGGACAGCCTGATGATAAACCGGGAAAATGATTTCTGCTGATTGAACGCAATACGGTTTGCTATAAAGCCTGCAACCTTCAATGGTAATCGTTTGTCTTTTATCTCCGTGTGGAGTCTGCCGGATGGCGGACAAAAATAAGCCCCCAAAAAGATTTATCCTCTTTTTTGGGTTATTTTAGGCAATATTGTGAACGAATTATCTCTTATTCGCCGGATGAAAACAATACTCAGCTCCATTTTTTGTTTATTGCTGCTTGCAGGAAAGGCGCAATTGCCCGATCATATCTATCATCCCAATATCCGGACGGTGAAGCTTTACAAGGCAGGAGATATGTATAGTTACCCCGTTATCACCCTCAACAGCTCTGAGCAGCTGGAGCTGCATTTTGATGATATGGATTCCGATATGAAATTCTATTACTACAGCTTCCAGCTTTGCAATGCCGACTGGAAACCCGCCAATGTACAGGCCTTTGATTATATCCGCGGCTTCCAGAGCAACCGCATCAGCACTTACCGCAACTCTTCCATCACCGGCATCCGCTACACCCATTACCAGGCTTTTTTCCCGGAGAGAAACTCGGCGCCAACCAAAGGGGGTAATTACCTGCTCAAAGTTTTTCTGAATGATGATACCTCAAAATTAGTTTTCACCAAAAGGTTTTTGGTGGTAAATACCAAAGCAGCTGTGTCGGGAATTGTTACACAGCCTTACAACAACAATTATTTTCAAACACACCAGCGGGTGCAGGCCAATGTAAGCACGGCACAGGGGCAGATCAACACATTCTCCCCGCAAGACCTGAAAGTGGTCGTATTGCAGAACAATGTGTGGGCTTCAGCTTCACTGATTGACAGGCCAACTATATTCCGGGGCAATTATTATGAATACAGTGATGAAGAAAACACCACATTTGCCGCCGGTAAAGAATGGCGCTGGATTGACCTGCGCAGCCTGCGCCTGCGAAGCGACCGGATGCAGCGCATCATGGATAACGACAGCACCAACCGCATTGATGTGTATGTAGCGCCGGATGCCGACCGCCGCAAGCAGGTATATATCTATTACCGTGACCTCAACGGTCTTTATACGGTGGAGAACCGGGACAACAGCAACCCCCTGTGGCAAAGTGATTATGCCTGGGTGCATTTCACATTTGTGCCACCGGGCAAAAAAGCTTTTGAAGGCAAAAGCCTCTATCTTTTCGGGGAGCTGACCAATTATGAACAGAACGATGAATCTAAAATGCTGTTCAATGAGGAAACAGGAGTGTACGAAAAATCTTTATTCCTGAAACAGGGTTATTATAATTACTCCTATGTAACGCTGACGGATAAAAAGAATACGGCTGCTTCTTACGAGAATATGGAAGGCAATTACTGGGGTACCGAAAACAGCTACATGATACTGGTCTATTTCCGCCCTTTCGGCGGCCGGGCTGATGAGCTGGTTGGCTTTACCAGGATTGGCTCCGCTTTTCAGCGTTGAGAAAAGCAAATACCGGCTAATTCTTATTTTAAGGAGCTTTTACCCATTCTTTGTTCACTTTGTGCTGTATATTCTTTGTGGGTTCTTTGTGGTTTTTTGGGCTTTAACCACAAAGGGCACAAAGTGTTTTCACAAAGTTCCATAAATTACCCCTTTTATCCCATCTTTTAGCTTGGCTACATTAAGATTTAGCAATAACCCTATTTGTAATTTCCCAACCTCATGTATGTAAGTGTTTGGGCTAAATGAACATCGTTCAATGCTTCAACGCTTTTAATTTCAATTACCAACTTCTTTTCTACAAGCCAATCAATTCTATAACCACACGCTAATTTTACTTCATCAAATATCAACGGCATCGGTTTTTCCTTTGCAACATACAAACCAGATTTACCAATTTTATAGTATAAACATTATTTGTAAGCGCTTTCCAGCAAACCTGGTCCAAGCATAGTATGTATTTCAATAGCAAAACCGATAATCTTATTTGATAATTCATTTTCTGTCATATTAATTGCGAAAAGGTTCAAATCTACACAAGTAGCGCCTCAAAATAAGAATAAACCCAAAAATTGTTGTTCCTGTTTTCACCCCGGCGGAAGTATAAAATCAAACAACGTCGCTGTAAAAAAACCCCGCTCCCTTTTCTTCAGCACCACATCCCAGTTGCCGATGTAGCGCAGCAGTTTAGGCACCAGGTATTCTCCATACTTTGTCATCTGCACTTCCATGTGCACATCAAAATCATACACGCCGGCATCATAACTTATATCATAGTTGCGGGCCATTATTTCCATGGTTTTGGTATTGAACCAGGTCACCATGCTGTCAATCACAATGGCATTCCGGTCGCCGCTGCTCAAATCCTTTTTAACTTTAACAGAGAACACATAGCAGGACTGCCCCTCATAATCATCATAGTCAATAGTAAAGTCATAGCGCTTTGCCCGGTCGGGGTCAAAGATGTCAATCTTGTCCCCGATAAAGGGGATGCCGGGTATTTTTTTTCCGGGGTTAAAGAAAAGCATTTTCAGTTGCTCCTTATGCCTGGCCACGCCGCTTTTCGACTTTGGTTTGAAATCAACCCCCTTCACCACATTGCTTTCGCCGCACACAGCGCCTTTGGTAAAAAACAACCCGGCATAGAGTTCAGCCGTGTAATAATGATAACTGCCGTCATCTTCATAAAAATCGCCGCTGTGCGTTTCATCCAGTACCTGCATGGTGCGGCAGCCGCCGGCCCTCACTTGTTTTGTTTTGCTTTGCAGCGATGCTTTCACCTTTCCTTTTTTGTCCCGGATGCGGATATCATTCCAGGAACTGAAGCCGAGCACCCGCAGGTTACGGAAGGCTTTGTAAAAAGTGGTGTCTTTTTTCACCTGGTCTATGAATCGAGCTACATTCAGGTTGCTGCGGATGATGACCTCCGAAAGGCTCACCATTCTGGCCAGCCGCTCATTATCCAGAAAATCCTCCTGGCCCCGCCCGGCTACTGGTGCAACCAGCAGGGCCGGAACCATCATCCATTTAAGGTTCATGCTGCAAATTAACGGAAGTACAGGAACCAATAATTTACCGCAGCGAATGCTGTGAAATCTAAGGGGGATCCCTATTTTTATCGGCTAATAAAAAACACCTTAATGATGAAAAAGATTCTTACTTTTTTATATGGACTGCTGATGCTGTCGGCTGAAAAAGCGCAGGGTGCCGAAGCCATGAAAAAGCACTATCTCCGCACTTATGATAATGCCATTAAGTATAACGATATCAGTGTTGCCATCAACGCCCTGCATGGCTATATGGCTATTGACAGCGGACTTATTTACAAAGACACCCTGTCCATCCTGTACCTTCAATGCCAAATCTTATCCGAGTTCGCTCATACTGGCCGAAGAAGTATATAAAGCCCAGGCCGCCAACACTCTGGCTATGGCAAGAGCGGCCGAATGTTATGATGAACTGGGCGACCCCAAAACGGCTGTGGGCCTTTATGAGCAGGTGGTGCCCAAGACCAAAAACCCCTATCATATCTACAAATTAGCCGTGGGGCAATACCAGCTGAAGCGAATACTGGAATGCGAAGCTTCGGCTATGGCAGTATTGATGGATACCACCAGTAAGAAAATAGGTGTGGTATTTAATTCTTTGGACGGCAGCCAGCAGGCGGTACCGGTAGATGCGGCCACCGCCAACCTGATGGGAGTAATGAAGATGGATGCAAAAAATTATGCCGGCGCTAAAGCTGATTTTCAAAAAGCACTGGCGCTATTTGAAAAATTTGCCGGCGCCAAAGGAAACCTGGAAATTTGTGAAAAGAACTTGAAAGGCGGCACTAAACCACCAGCTAAACCGGCTGAAAAACCAAAAGGCACATAACACTTAAAATAAAATTCACAAATAAGAGGCTGCCGGCAAAGCAGTCTCTTTTTTTCTGTCTATATTTCTCCTCTTATCTTTTTAAAATGAATCGGCAAATCACCAACTTCTGGGTTCAATATGAAACAGCATGTGATCTTACGGTGCGGAATAAAATATCAACAAGTAGTTTTAACCTGGTCATAACAATGCCCAGTTAATTTCAACTGGTCGGTTTTCAGCATCCGGGCCATAATGAAGTTTCGCAAAGCCTGTATTTCGATAGGCATAACGCCAAATAACAAATATAACTCCCCATAAAAAACCAGCAGCAAGTGGTTGGAAACAGGCCATAACTAGGCGCTGGCAGTTCTCTTAATCAGCAATCAGAAGTTCAGCTGGAATGACAATTAATATATTCAGCCTTATTATTAAAAAATTATCGGAAGGGATATTCCGATATACAATAGTGAAATCTGGAATGATTAAAGTATCCCGCCAATAATGCCGTATCACTGCAGTTGCTTATTTAAAAAAAAAGAAGGCCAATGCCGGCCTTCCTTCATTTTTTTGTGAGCTTACTCCTTTAAAATCACGGTAACTGGCCTCCGGAAGAAGAACCGGATACCGGCCTTTCAGCAAGCATGTCGTCTGATTTGGGGGCAGTATTGCCGGAATGCTGTGCCGGAAGGGCCGCAGGTGCATTTTGCTGGGCAGTCGCCGCAGGTATTGCATCGGGATCCAGGCTTGGACATAACTTTTAATTATGTCCAAAAATTAAAAACACTCCCAGGATTTTGCAGGAACACTTATACCAATTAGATATACATAATAGTCTGAAATGAGGATAAAAAAATATCATACCCTGTAATGGATTTAACTGCATCCGGGGTTAGCCTAACCCGGGAAAAGCATCTTGTAATCCACGTTCACCTTCCCTTTCGAAATATCAGTCAGTTTACCCTTCATCAGCTTCCGTTTCAGCGGGGAAATATGGTCAATGAAGAGTTTCCCTTCAATATGGTCATACTCATGCAGGATGACCCTGGCTGAGAGGCCTGTGAAAGTTTGTGTATGCTGCTGAAACTGTTCATCGCAATAGTGGAGCGTAACTGTTTTCTGCCGGTAAATATCTTCCCGGATCTTAGGTATGCTGAGGCAGCCTTCATTATATTGCCATTCATCACCGTCCAGCGTTTTGATATGTGCATTGATGAATACAGCCTTTGTTCCCCCGTCGCCGGGATATTCTGCCCTATCCTCTTCATCCATGTTGCGGAACATTTGTTCTGTGTCCACCACAAACAGCCGGATGTCTTTATTGATTTGCGGAGCAGCCAGGCCTACCCCGTTGCTGGCATACATGGTTTCCCACATATCCTCCACCAGCTTGCTGAGGTTGGGATAACCCGGTTTGATATCCGAAGCTACTTTGCGCAGTACCGGGTGACCATATGCAACTATTGGTAAAATCATCCGGCAAATTTACCCCGGCACCTCTAATTAACCAATTACTAATCAACCATTCACTCTCAGGTATTCCTGGAGCATGATAATGGCCGCAATTTCATCAACCAGCGCTTTGTTGCGGCGCTGCATTTTTTTCAATCCCATTTCGAGCATGGCATCCTTCGCCATTTTGGAAGTATAGCGTTCATCCACTTTCTTGACAGGGATGGCAGGAAAATTTTTTTGCAGTTCCCTTATACATTTCTCCACAACCGCTGTGGCATGGGTGGCCGAATCATCCCGGTTGGTGGGCCAGCCGATTAATATGAGTTCAACCTGTTCCTTTAAAAAATAATCTTTCAAAAAAGAAATTAGTTCTTTGGGATGAATGGTGGTAAGCCCGGTGGCAATGATCTGCAGGGGGTCGGTAACGGCGATGCCGGTTCTTTTGAGGCCGTAGTCTATGCAGAGGATTCTTGCCATCAGGGGTAAAAGGTGAATAGAGAATGGTGGATAATGAAAGGTGAATGGTGAATGGGGTTTCCGCTGCACATAGTTAGAAATTGATGAGCATGTCTGCAATGACAAAGATGGCAAAAACTACTGAGGCAATTCCATTGGCGGTCATAAATGCAAGGTTCACTTTTTTTAAATCGTATGGCTTAACAATCGAATGCTGGTACAGCAGCATTCCAGCAAATACAGCCGAACCTGCCCAGTACAGCCAGCCAAAATTTCCATAAACCCCTGCATATACAATGGCAGCAGCGCTCATGAGGTGCAGCATCTCCGATACCCGCAATGCTTTGGCCTTGCCCAGCCAGGCGGGGATGGAGTAGAGCTGTTGCGACTTATCAAACTCCTCATCCTGCAGGGCATAGATGATATCAAAGCCGCTGACCCAGAACAGGACAGCCAGTGAAAAGAGAATAGGCAACTGGGAAAAGACCCCTGTTACGGCAAGGTAAGCGCCTATCGGGGCTAATGACAATCCCAAACCCAGTATTAAATGGCAAAGCGGGGTGAATCGTTTGGCGTAACTGTAACCCAGTATTACGGCAAGCGCAACCGGTGACAAATAGAAACAAGGCCGGTTAATGAAATAACAACAAACAATAAACAATAAACAACATACTAAGGTAAACAGCAATGCATTCTTTGGCGTGATGATACCGGATGGAATTTCCCTTATGGCTGTTCTTGGGTTCCTGGCATCATACTGCCTGTCGAGATAGCGGTTAAAAGCCATGGCGGCGCTGCGGGCAAAGACCATGCAGCCGATGACTAATATAAACTTCAACCCAACTTCTTTCCAGGGAAATTGCGGCGGGAAGATTCTGTGACCCCAACCCGGAATGACAGATGTGTTTTCAAATAGTGCCAAAAAAAATCCAACCAGCGCAAAGGGCATAGCGAAGATGGTATGGGAGAATTTAATCAGGCTCAGATAACTTTTTACTTTACTCATGAATGATTAATGTTCAATGCCCAATTTTCAATGTTCCATTGTCAGGTTTGATACTCCCCTTTAGGGGCCGGGGGTATTCTCACCCTTACCAGTTCCCACAGCACCACCCCCGCAGCGGTTGCAATATTCAACGAATGTTTCATTCCCAACTGGGGGATCTCCAAACACCCATCGCACAAAGCAATAGTGGATTGCTCCACTCCTGTTACCTCGTTCCCAAAAACAACTGCTATTTTCTCTTCCGGTTCAAAACCGATGGCATTAAGCTGATAACTGTTTTCGGCCTGCTCGGCAGCATATACATTAAATCCTTTTCCCCTTAACTCTCCCAGCGCTTCAGCTGATGTTTTAAAATATTTCCAGCTTACCGTTTCCTCGGCGCCGAGCGCTGTCTTTTTTATCTCTTTATGCGGGGGTTTGGCAGAATACCCGATGATATAAATCGCTTCAATCAAAAAAGCATCAGATGTGCGGAACACACTGCCCACATTATAGGCGCTGCGGATATTTTCCAGCACCACAATGACGGGGATTTTATCAGACTGCCGGAACTCTTCCACAGATTTGCGGCCCAGTTCCGCCATCGAAAGTTTTCGCATGGGGCAAAGATAGTTATGAGCCACGAGCCGGAATCAAGCGGGTATGTAAGCGCCAAAATCATTGGGTTCTACTCGCAACTCAAAGCCATAGCTCGCAGCTTTATATTATTTTTGTCGCTCATGAGCAAAGCATCGACATCCGATACACCGATGATGCAGCAGCACCGGGCCATCAAACAAAAATACCCGGATGCCATATTGCTGTTCCGTGTCGGCGACTTCTATGAAACTTTCGGGCAGGATGCTGTGCTGGCCTCACAAATACTGGGCATCACCCTCACCAAAAGAAATAACGGCGCCGCCGCTTCTTCCGAGCTGGCCGGCTTTCCCCATCATGCACTGGATACCTATCTGCATAAACTGGTGAAGGCTGGTCACCGGGTGGCCATCTGCGACCAGTTGGAAGATCCCAAACTAGCCAAAGGCATTGTAAAGAGAGGGGTGACGGATATGGTGACGCCGGGCACCACCGTCAACGACAAGTTGCTGGAGCACCACAGCAATAATTTTCTCGCTGCTATTCATTTTGCCGGTACTTCGGCCAATGCCCAACATGAACAATATGGCCTTGCCTTTCTGGATATCTCCACCGGCGAATTCCTCCTGGCGGAAGGCGACCGGGAATATGCCGATAAACTATTACAGAGTTTCAAACCGGCAGAGGTGGTTTTCCAGCGGCACCAGCAAAAGAAGTTCAGGGAGTATTTCAACAGCAAAATTTATACTTACGCTTTGGATGAATGGATATTCGATGCCGCCTATGCTGAAGATATTTTGCTAAAACATTTTCAAACCCACTCCTTAAAAGGATTTGGTGTGGATGAACTGAAAAACGGGCTGACAGCCGCCGGCGCCATCATCCATTACCTGAAAGACACGGAACACCCCAACTTACAGCATATCGTTTCGCTGCAGCGTATTGACCAGGATGATTTTCTGTGGATGGATCGTTTTACCATCCGCAACCTGGAGCTGTTATCCGGTAATTCAGAAGGAAATCATACGTTGCTCAGTGTGCTCGACAACACGGTTTCGCCGATGGGAGCACGGTTACTGAAAAGATGGATTGTCTTCCCGCTGAAAGACATTCAGAAAATAAATGAACGGTTGGATACGGTTGAGTATTTGATAAAGGAAACGGATTTTCGGAACAAGGTTTCGCAGCACATCAAACAATGCGGAGATATTGAACGGCTGGTTTCAAGGATCCCGGTGAAGAAAATAAACCCGAGAGAAATACTGCAACTGGCAAGGGGGCTGAAACAAGCGGAAGCAGTGAAACAACTTTGCCTTGCTTCTTCCAGCGAATATTTAAAACGGCTGGGCGATGCACTGAACCCCTGCCCTTATATCGCAGAGAAAATATTCAAAGAGATCGTTGATAATCCCCCGGCATTGGCATCAAAGGGCGGCATGATGAACAGGGGAGTGAATACTGAGCTGGATGAACTCCGGAAAATTGCTTTCAGCGGAAAAGAATATTTAACGCAACTGCAGCTTAAAGAAGCCGAAAGAACAGGTATCAGCTCGCTGAAGATCGGCTTTAATAATGTATTCGGCTATTACCTGGAAGTAACCAATTCCCACAAAAACAAAGTGCCCCCGGAATGGATGCGCAAGCAGACCATGGTGAATGCGGAACGTTACATCACCCCGGAGCTGAAAGACTACGAAGAAAAAATTACCGGCGCCGAGGAAAAAATATTAAAGATAGAACTGGAACTGTATGAGGCGCTGCTGCATGAGCTGTATGATTATCTGGCGCCGGTACAAACCAACGGCAACCTGCTGGCTATTATGGACTGTCTTTGCTGCTTTGCAGGTAATGCCATCCAATACCAGTATAAAAAACCGCAACTGCACAGGGGTGACGAATGGATGGTGAAAGGGGGCCGCCACCCGGTAATTGAAAGAAACCTGCCTGCCGGCGAAAGTTATATCAGCAACGACCTGGAATTAAACAAAACGGATCAGCAGCTCATCATCCTTACCGGGCCGAATATGAGCGGTAAATCGGCGCTGCTGAGGCAAACCGGCTTAATTACCCTGATGGCACATATGGGTTCTTTTGTTCCTGCAGAGGAAGCCAACATTTCGCTGACCGATAAAATATTCACCCGGGTCGGCGCTTCCGATAACCTCAGCGGGGGTGAATCCACCTTTATGGTGGAGATGAATGAAACAGCGGGCATCATCAACAATATCACCGCCCAGAGTTTGATTTTGCTGGATGAGATCGGCCGGGGCACTTCCACCTACGACGGCATTTCCATTGCCTGGAGCATTGCGGAGCACCTGCATAATTCACCGCACCAGCCAAAAACATTATTCGCCACCCACTACCATGAACTGAACGAACTGGAAGAAAAATTTCCAAGGGCAAAGAACTTCCATGTCACCAATAAAGAAGCGGGCAACAAAATCATTTTTCTCCGCAAACTGGCCCGTGGAGGCAGCACCCACAGTTTTGGCATACATGTGGCGAAGATGGCAGGTATGCCGCCCTCACTGATCGAAAGAGCCAACGAGATTTTAGGTGAACTGGAAATCCGAAGTCAGAAGTCGGAAGTCGGAAGCTCACATACCAGCCAAACACTTAAACAAATAACGGGGCCAAAACTCCAGCTCTCCATATTTGATGCACACAGCGAAACCTTTGAAGAGATACGAAAACTGCTCGACGGGATAGACATCAACCGCCTTACCCCGGTGGAAGCGCTGCTGAAACTGCAGGAGATCAAGAGCAAACTGAAGTAAGCAGTTATAAAAGTCATGGAGGCAAGAGTCGGGAGGCGGGAGTCAAAAGACCTGAACCTATTTGACTTATTTGACCCATTTGACCTGCCTGACCCGTTTGATCTCTCCCCCCCTTTTCCACAACGATTTTTTTAAGATATTGCCAATCCAAAAAACTTCTTACTTTTACGACAAATCGCCAAATATGAAACTGCTAAAGCTGACTGTTTTACCTTTTTTATTATCTGCTTCCCTTATTTATCTCAGTTCCTGCGAACCGGATGCTGAACAAAAGAAGACGACAGATTTTGAAAAGAAAGGAATTCTCCTGACCGGTGCTCAGGAGAACCCCGCAGTAACCACTTCCGGCATAGGAAAAATGGATGTGTATTACACAAAGGAAACCCGCACACTTACCTACAGTGTTACCTGGTCCGGCCTTATTGACTCTGTAACCGCCATGCACATACATGGCCTGGGGCCAAAAGGTTATAATGCCGGCGTGGTACAGCATATTATTTCCGGTGTGGGATCAAGCACTGGTACCAATAGTAGCCAGTTTTCCGCACAGCTTGTTGCAAACGGGCCATACCGGTTTTCCAAATCCGGCAAAATCGCAGGTACATTCCAGATTGATGGTGTGGTGGTAAAAGAACAGGACCTGCTGAACGGAATGTACTATATGAATATTCATACCAAAGCCTTTGGCGGCGGCGAAATAAGAGGGCAAATAGTTTTCCAGTAAATAGAATCCTCCGTAAACTAACTGAACCGTTCCGTTTCCAACGGGACGGTTTTTATTTTACTTCAAACCATAGCGGTTTCCCGCTGTTCCAGTCGCCGTTATAGTTACTGAACAGTTCTTCCCCTGCCCGGATAATTCGCACAGCCTTAATGCTGATCTGCTGATTGCCAAAATCCCCGTCTGACCGGGACATCCGGGCAGGCATCTCATACTCACAATTGCTTTCATGAGAATGATTATAGACAGGTACAAGGCCCAGCGCCATACAGCACTGGACCTTCCGTTCGCCCCACTCAAATATAAAGTCATGCAGCGGGGTCAGGTCTAACAGCTTCCTGTCAGCTGCACTCATTACTATCACGGGTGAAATCCCTACCACCATTCCCGCTTCAATATTTTCAGAAGTGAACACAGCCCGGCCCATTCTTTCAACCGCTGCAATAAAAAGAGATTAAATCATCATAATAATGTGAAATTATAAATAAGGTATAAGAAAATAGAAAGTAAGAATACATCTGACTTCTTAATTTTAATTGCCCGCCTCTTTTTATCATTCCCCATTTTTTTTTCCTTATTTCTGATTCTTCTTTCACTTCGTATTTTTGACACATGCCATTAGAACTGGAACTAATCACCCTGCAGGAGCAGTTTGAAACGCTCATAAAAACGGAAGACAAACTCGCCATCCGTGATTTCCTCGATGACCAGAACATCAGTGATGTGGCCGTACTGGTGGATGAATTCCCGGAATACGAAGACCGCATCATCGCCAATATGTCCATCCACCGGGCAGCCAGTGTGTTCAAGATACTGGACCTGGCCATTCAGAAAAGAATCATCCATGAGCTGCCACCCAATACCACCGCTTCGCTGCTGAATGAACTGCCCGCCGATGACCGTACCGATTTCCTGGAAGAACTGCCCGGCAATGTGGTGCGGGAACTCATCAAGCTGCTGGAACCGGATGAACGAAAAGTGACCCTGTCATTACTGGGCTATCCCGAAAACAGCATCGGCCGGCTGATGACGCCGGATTATGTGTATGTGTATCCCTGGAATACCATTGAGGAAGTGTTCAGCACCATCCGCAAATACGGAAAAGACAGCGAAACGATTAATGTCATCTACGTCATCAATGATAACGGCGAACTGCTGGACGATATCCGCATCCGGGATTTCATACTGAATGCACCGGATAAAAAGGTGGAAGAACTCATGGATGAAAGGTTTATATCGCTGCACCCCGAAGACGACCAGGAAACGGCCAGCGAGGTATTTAAAATGAATAACCGGGTGGCCCTGCCGGTGGTGAGCAAGAGCAATAAACTGCTGGGCATCGTTACCATTGACGATATACTCTGGGTGGCCGAAGAGGAATTCAGCGAAGACATGCAGAAGATGGGCGGTACGGCAGCGCTGGAAGAACCGTACCTTGATGTGCCCATTTTCAGACTGTACAAAAAAAGGATCATCTGGCTCATCATCCTCTTTGTCGGTGAAACCCTCACCATCATCGCTATGTCCAATTTCCAGAAAACGCTGGAGCAGGTGCTGGTGCTCTCCACTTTTATTCCGCTGATCATTTCCAGCGGGGGCAACAGCGGCTCACAGGCAGCCACATTGATCATACAGGCACTGGCACTCGGCGAAATAACGGTGAAGGACTGGTGGCGGATCGCCCGGCGGGAAATAGTTTCGGGCCTGTTCATGGGGGTTACTCTCGGCATTGCCGGCTTCTTCATTATCTATGGCGGACACGGATTGTTTGGTTTGTTCGGCGAACATTTCATCCGCATCGGGTTCGCCATCGGCACCGCTATCATCGGGGTAGTGCTCTGGGGCACCATCATGGGCTCCATGCTTCCCTTATTATTAAAAAGATGGAGGGCCGACCCGGCCACTTCCTCCACTCCCTTTATCGCCACCCTGGTGGATGTAACCGGGCTGCTGATTTATTTCGGAACGGCCTTTCTTTTGCTGAAAGGGATTTTGCTGTAACGGGTATTTACACTTCTGATTATCTTTCTACTGAAATAAAATCTGCGTTTTTTTGCCGGTTTGTTTCAGTCCTGTTTTGAAATCAATACTTTTGTTCCCGGTTGAAAAACAGCAGACTAAAAGATATTTAACCTATGTGCGGAATAGTTGGTTACACCGGGCCCAGAGAAGCGTACCCCATCATTATCAAAGGCCTGAAACGGTTGGAATACCGTGGCTACGACAGCACCGGCGTAGCCCTGCAAAACGGCGGGTTGAAAGTGTATAAGAAAAAAGGCAAGGTAGCCGAACTGGAAGATACGATCGTTGGAAAGAACCTTCATGCCCATGTGGGTATCGGTCATACCCGCTGGGCCACCCATGGCGAACCCAGTGATATCAATGCTCACCCCCACCGCTCTGCCAGCGGCAAACTGGCGATGATCCATAACGGCATCATTGAGAACTACAGCCAGCTCAAGAAAGAACTCAGCAATAAAGGTTACACGTTCAGCAGTGAAACAGATACGGAAGTGCTGCTGAATTTCATTGAAGAGATCCGGCAAAACAACCAGTGCGACCTGGAAGAAGCGGTCAGGGTAGCCCTGAAAAGGGTGACCGGCGCTTACGTAATATTGATCCTGGATGAAGAAAACCCGGACACCATCATTGCCGCCCGCAAGGGAAGCCCGCTGGTGATCGGCATCGGCAAAGGCGAACATTTTCTCGGCTCAGATGCATCGCCCATGCTGGAATACACCAAGGAAGTGGTGTATGTAAACGATTATGAACTGGCCATTGTAAAACCCGATGAACTGATCCTGAAAAACCTGGGTAATGAAAAGATCACCCCCTATGTACAAAAGCTGGACCTGGAACTGGCGGCTATTGAAAAAGGAGGCTACGACCATTTCATGCTTAAAGAAATATTCGAACAGCCGCAAACCATCTACGACTGCCTGCGGGGAAGACTGGATGCCAATGAAGGCACCATCACCATGAGCGGCATCCAGCAATATGCCGAAGAGATCATGACGGCCAGCCGCATTGTGATGGTGGCCTGCGGCACCAGCTGGCATGCAGGGCTGGTGGCCGAATATATCTTCGAAGAACTCTGCCGCATCAATGTGGAAGTGGAATACGCCTCGGAGTTCCGCTACCGCAATCCTGTTATCAACAAAGGAGATGTCATCATTGCCATCTCACAAAGCGGGGAAACAGCCGATACCCTGGTGGCCATTGAAAATGCAAAACAAAAAGGGGCTATCATACTCGGTGTGGTGAATGTAGTGGGCTCTTCCATTGCAAGAACCAGCCATGGCGGCGCATATACACATGCCGGCCCTGAGATTGGCGTGGCTTCCACCAAAGCTTTCACCGCTCAACTGGCCGTCCTTACGATGATTGCCCTGAAGATCGGTTATATCAAAGGAACGATCAGCGAAGAACGGTACCGGCACCTGCTGAATGAACTGCAGCAGATACCTGAGAAAGTAGCCTGGACCCTTAAGCACAGCGATAACATCAAAACCCTTGCAGAGAAATACAAGGAGGCAAGGGACTTCCTCTACCTGGGCCGCGGTTATAACTTCCCTGTTGCTCTTGAAGGGGCTTTAAAGCTCAAAGAAATTTCCTACATACATGCCGAAGGTTATCCGGCCGCAGAAATGAAACATGGCCCTATTGCCCTTGTGGATGAACAGCTCCCTGTTGTGTTTGTGGCCACCCGGGATGCCTACCATGAAAAAGTGGTGAGCAATATGCAGGAGATAAAAGCAAGAAAGGGAAAAGTGATTGCTGTGATTACCGAAGGCGACAAAACATCGGAAGAACTGAGCCATGATGTGATGATAGTGCCGGAGGCCGATGAGATCGTCGCCCCGATGCTGAGTGTGGTACCGTTGCAACTACTGGCCTACTATATCGGTGTGGCCAAGGGCTGCGATGTGGACAAGCCGAGAAACCTGGCGAAAAGTGTAACGGTGGAATAATAACCCTATGCTTAAGGTTGGGGAAAAAGAAAAAAAACAAAGGCTTTTGCCCTGAACGCTAAAACCGTGTATGAACCACATCAACAAACAACCGCTCTCCTCCCTTGGCTACGGCTTTATTGCCCCGCAATACATCCCCAAAGGAAAAGATGAATACTACCTGCGCAACCGGCAGAACCGGAACGGCATCCGCTACCGGAAGCTATCTGCCGCCGAAATCAAAATATTGGAGAAAAACGATAACAGCTCCGACAACTGGAACAATGTGATGGTGGCCGAGGCCTTTGACCCCCGCCTGGTAAAACGCTGCTCTTTCTTCGGGCTGGTACGCATCGGCAGGCTGGAACCCTTTTTTCATGAATTCAACAACCTGCGGATGCCGGTGGGCATTTACAACAGCAGCATCATCAGTTGCGATATCGGTAACAATGCAGTTATTGATAATGTCAATTTTATGAGTCATTATATCACCGGTGATGATGTGATGCTGGTGAACATCAATGAACTGGCAACTACCGATCATTCCAAATTTGGAAACGGCCTGGTTAAACAGGGCGAAAAAGAAGCCGTCCGTATCTGGCTGGAGGTTTGTAATGAAAACGGCGGCCGCAGTGTGCTGCCTTTTAACGGTATGCAGGCCGCCGATGCCTGGCTCTGGAGCAAGTACCGCCAGGATGAAAAACTGCTGCAGCGCTTTAAAGAGTTTACCGATGCCAAATATGATACCCGCCGTGGTTATTACGGCAAAATTGGAGACCGTACGGTGATCAAAAACTGCAAAATTATTAAAGATGTGTGGGTCGGCAGCGATGCTTACCTGAAAGGCGCCAATAAACTCAAGAACCTCACCATCAACTCGGGCCCAACAGCCAAATCACAAGTAGGCGAAGGCTGTGAGCTGGTGAACGGCATTATTGGTTTTGGCTGCCACATTTTTTACGGGGTGAAAGCCGTAAGGTTTGTGATGGGCGCCAACTCGCAACTGAAATACGGCGCCAGGCTGATCAACTCTTATCTTGGCGACAACTCCACCATCTCCTGCTGCGAAGTGCTCAACTCCCTCATCTTCCCGGCGCATGAGCAGCACCACAACAATTCTTTTCTCTGCGCCGCCACGGTGATGGGGCAAAGTAATATGGCGGCAGGCGCTACCATCGGTTCCAATCACAATTCCCGCGGGGCGGACGGGGAGATTGTGGCCGGCCGCGGATTCTGGCCGGGACTTTGTGTTAGCCTGAAGCACAATTCAAAATTTGCTTCTTTCACTTTAATTGCCAAAGGCGATTTTCCTGCCGAACTGAATATACCCATACCCTTCTCACTGGTAAGCAACGATGTGGCCGATGACCGCCTGCTCATCAAACCCGGTTACTGGTTCATGTATAATATGTATGCACTGGCAAGAAATTTAACCAAATACATAAGCCGGGACAAGAGGACGGATAAATCTATTAACATTGAATACGGTTTCCTGGCGCCCGACAGTGTGAACGAAATGCTTGACGCCCTGCTGTTGTTTAAAAAGTTTACAGCAAAGGCATGGGCAATAAAGGGCAGAAAAAAGCTGGCGGAAAAAGAACTGGTTGCAACCGGCAAATCCCTGCTAGAAAAAAATCCCGCTGAAGTAAACAACCTGGAAATACCGGCCGAAGGCATTGAAAACAGCAGCCGTAAAGTGTTGTTGCAAAAAGTACCCGATGCTTATCATTTGTTCAAAGAGATGATCATTTACTATGGCATCACCCAACTGGTGCAGATGATTGAACGCCGCAGGATAACTAACTGGGCAAAACTTCAGAAGGCCCTGCCCAAAAAAGTGCAACGTCTTGCCTGGAGAAATATAGGTGGCTTGCTCATGACAGAGCCGGCCGTGCAAGCCCTGTTAAGAAATATCCGCTCCGGAAAGATCAACGGCTGGGATGCGGTGCATGAATACTACATTAAAAAAAGTAAAGATTATCCTGCTGATAAATTCAGCCATGCATGGGCATCACTGCTTGAAGTGCTGGAGCTTTCCCCTTCCCGTTTTACCAAAAAACTCTTCCTGCAACTACTGCAGCAGTCGGTAGTTACCCGTGAATGGATGACCAAGGCTATTTATGATTCAAGGTCCAAAGATTACAATAACCCTTTCCGCCAAATGGTGTACGAAACAAAAGAAGAAATGGAAAAAGTGCTGGGCAAACTCAATGACAACAGCTTTATAAAGCAGCAGCAGGAAGAAACAGCCGCCTATCGCAGCCGTATCCATTCACTCATCAAACAATTCGGCGGCTGATACTATGCGGACAGTGGATGAATACATCAGCAACCTGCCGGAAGAAAAAAGAAAGCTCTGCGAAACCATCCGGGAAATGATACGGGAAAATGTGCCGGGCATACAGGAAAAGTTCAGCTTCAAAATTCCCTTCTACCATTACTTCGGCATGTTCCTGTACCTGAACCCTAACCGGGAAGGCATTGATGTGGGCTTTTGACGCGGCAAAGACCTGCAGGGCGCTTTTCCGCAGCTTACATTGAAGTCAAGGGCCATGGTGGCCACTGTATGTGTAAAGAATAAAAAAGATATTACAAAACTGGAATTGCGCCAACTCATCATTGCTGCTGCAGCCTGGAATAAAGAAGCCAAACGTCTGAAGATACCCCTTGTGAAGAAGAGGAAATGAGCAGCACCCCGCTCATTCAGTAAAGCACCGGGATTAAAGTTTATTTACCCCTGTACTTGCTGAACGGGTAATAGGTCATGGCAAAACCGGCCTGGTGGCAAACACCGTAATACAGCAGATCAAGCAGGTAATGTTTGAACGGTTTTTTGCCCTCTCCTATCTTGATGACAATCGCTGTGCCCCATGAGGTTTTGTTGATGAAATTATTCAGGTGGTACTGGTCGGTAAACATGATGAGCGCCGAGGTGGACAAAAAATATTTCGGCCCGGCTTCGGGGTCGTTGTTCCTGTATTTGTTTTTCCAGCTGATGGCCGGGTTGAACCATTGCGCATTGGCATTGGGAAACTGCCGCTTGAACTCTTTCCAGTGGAAATGCAGCGTTTCATTGAAGCCCTTGGATGCCCCTGCCAGGAACACCAGCCCGCCCGTCCACAGGTGGTTGCTTGTTATTCTCCATTTGCCGGGGTTTATCAGCACTTCCTTTTTCTTTTTTTCCGGTATGGGTGCCGTGGCCAACGAAAACCCGGTGTTCAGCGCCGGGCCGGCATCCGTTACGGATTGGGCTTTGCCGGCAATAGCTGCCAGTACAAATGCGCTCAGGATTATCAGTTTCATATAGAGAGTGGTTTGTAAACAGTTTGGGGCTGTTCACGGGAAATAGTTTGTCAGACTTGTGTTTTGCAATAAGATACTGGAAGAGGCATTCAGGGAGGAGATGAATTGTTGAAACGGGCATGCCAAATTACTCAGGGGTTCTTAATAATGCAAGTGAAGGGCGGGAAATATTGCGGGTATCGTATATGTACGAACGGTTGATGCCTCAGCCTCAGTTCCTGATTTCAGGGTCTTGTCATGCCGGGCCTGACCCGGCATCTCTAACTTTAAAATATTCATTCTAAAAACACCGGGTCAAGCACGGTGTGACAGTTTATATGATAAAAGCCCCTCCTTCCGGAAGAGCTGAATAAGCAATTGGCCTGGCTGATGGTATTATTGTTTGACAAACCGCAAAACAGTTCTCGTATCCGGTGTATAGGCCAGCACATGATACAGCCCGGCGGGCAGCTCGCTCATGTTTACATTAATAGTGTTGTTGCCTTCGGCGATAGGGGAGAGCCAGCGTTTTACCACATAGCCCGACATATTATATACTTCAAATGTAGCGCTGCCCTGTTTGGCTGCGCTGAGGGTAATGACGGCATTTTCATTGACCGGGTTGGGCGCCACAGAAGTAATGAGCAGGCCTTTGCTGTCATTGATTACCGCTATTACTTTACTATGAGTAACAGTGCCATCAACATCTGTCATCTTCAGGCGGTAGTAAGTGATTCCTTTGTCAAGCTGCAGATCATTATGAAAATAATACCTGCTGAGTTCATTGCCGCCAACCGCAGCAAAGGATCTGAAGTTGCGGCCATCAGATGATTTCTGAATTTCAAACCTTGCATCTTTTGAACAGCACTCGGCCAGTTCCCAACTGATGTGCGCCGAACTGCTGCCCATTTTTTCTGCATTGAAGCTGATGAGTTTGATGGGAAGGGGGTTGATAGCAAACGGGTCGCTGGTTGCAAGGGTAAACGGACTGAAACTGGTGATAGCAGCATTGGTGGTAATGGTGCCGCATTGGTAAGACCCGCAAGTGGCAAACCCACTGGGTGTTGATGGTTCATTCGTCCACTGGCTGCCATCCCATCTGCTTACAAAAGTAGTGAGGGGTACCAGGCAAAAACTTGTCGGGTGTACATCCAGTGCAACAATTTTAGTAGCAGCACCAACACGGTCAAGTGTCCAGTACTCAGCATAGCTGATGTGATCGATACCGCCCGCATATGTCTGGCCATAAACCGCCTGGGGATTGTTCCTGATATACTCGGCTGTAAATTCATCGGTTGTTGCTGCGCCGCTGCCTCCGGAAATGCCGATGGGTGCATAAATGCTTCCCTTGCCGACAGGAAAACTAAATACATCATCCCCGATTTTTTTCATCGGCCCGCTGATAAAACTTGTTATGCTGCCACCTGTGTAAGTGGCATCATCCACCATGGTGAGCAGATCGGTTGAAGTTGTTGTGATTTTCCCGCTGGTTAAGGTAAGATTGTGAGGCAGGGTAAGCGGATCGTTGAGGGTGGCTCCGGCAGAATTATTCATCACAAATGTTATCGAATTCAGTAAGCTGCCGGTGCCTGAGATTTGCTGGTTGGCAGTGCCGTTTAGTTCAAGAGTAGTTGTTAAACTGCTTCCGTTTTCAGTAATGGTTCCGTTTAAAATCAAATCCCCACCTATCTGAAAGGTCATTGTATTTGAACCGGAAGTACATAAATCAAAAGTTGCAGTGCTGCTGATTGTGCAATCATCTTTGACAACGAATGTAATTCCCGCAGCGGGGGGTGTATAATTGTAAGTTACTCCAGTATTTATATTCAAATCCCCATTTATTGTTAGAGTTCCGCCGGCATTAGATGTATAAGTTTGAGTCCCACCAGCTTCATCAGAGGATAGCTCTAGTGTACCAAACTGTCTATTACCTGAAGTAGCTAAAATGTAACTACCACCCGGCACATCAAATTCAAAAACACCATTTTCTGTACCTGCGACTCGAGATAACCTGGAATTCCATCCCCCATGTCCGCTTCTTGTTCTGTGTATGTACCTTCCCCCATCATTAATTCGCATGGTATCATTAATCGTCAGATTTGTTCCTGATGTTACACCAGAGTTATTATCGAAAACACCTCCGTTATCAATTACTACTGTATAACCTGTCCCAGTTGTAACAAATGCATCGGCAGTCACGGTATTCCCTGTAGGTAATAAAAGAGTAATGGTATTGCCGGCGCCGGGAGTTATAGTCAGGGAAATGATTGTAACTGAACCAGCACCTGAGGGAAGGGTGACAGTATAGTTTCCTGCCAATGCAGAATTATCCAATAAAACATCATTCCCGGGCCCGGGGACTACATTTCCTACCCAATTTGCAGCATCGTTCCAGGATACACCATCACCACCCCCATCCCATGTAATCTGGGATTTGGAAACAATAGAAACTACAAAAAGAAAAGTGATTAGTAAAAACCTTTTCATTCGCTTTCATTTTAGTTTTAGCGGCTACGGATAAATGAAAAAGGTTTTCGGGGAAATTTGGATACCGGAAGTTAAGACTTCCTGACATACCAAAAGTTAAGCCGTGTATTTTCCCCCTTTTTTTGTGGAAAAAAGGGCTACTTTTTCCGGAAGAACAGCCGCACCGGCACACCGGAGAGCGGAAACTGCTCCCGCAGCTTGTTTTCGAGGTAGTTCTTATAAGGCTGCTTAATATCGTCCGGGAAATTGCAGAAGAAAGCGAAGGAGGGTACCGCCGTCGGCAACTGGGTGACGTATTTGATCTTAACGGGATGGCCCCTCACCACGGGCGGGTGATAGCCTTCAATGGCTTTCAGCATGGTGTCGTTCAGTTGCGAAGTGGGCACCCTGCGCTGCCGGTTGGCATACACTTCCAGCGCCGTTTCAATGGCTTTGAAGATGCGGGTCTTTTCTTTAGCAGAAATAAACACGATGGGCACATCGGCAAAAGGGGCCAGTCTCTGTTTCAGCTCCTTTTCATATTCCCGGGCAGTGTTGGTTTCCTTGCTCACCAGGTCCCACTTGTTTACCAGCAGCACAATGCCTTTCCCTTTTCTGGCCGCCAGGCTGAAGATGTTGATGTCCTGTGCGGTCATTCCTTTTTCAGCATCCACCAGTAACAAACACACATCGGCCTCATCCATGGCCTTGATGGCCCGGATGACGGAATAAAATTCGAGGTCCTCATGCACTTTACTCTTGCGGCGGATGCCCGCAGTATCTATCAGGATGAATTCCTTCTGGAAGAGGTTATAGTGGGTATGAATTGTATCTCTTGTTGTTCCGGCGATCTCGCTGACGATGGTCCGCTGCTGCCCTGTCAATGCATTTAATAAAGATGATTTGCCGGTATTGGGCTGGCCGATGATGGCGAACTTCGGCAATGCCGCCATTTCTTCGGTTTCCCGGGATGCATCTTCGATAATGATCTCTGTGATGGCATCCAGCAATTCGCCGGTGCCACTGCCGCTGGCAGAGGCAATGAAGAAAACCTGTTCGAACCCCAGGCTGTAAAATTCATTGGCCTCCAGCATGCGGTCATTATTGTCCACTTTATTGACGGTGAGGAAAACCGGCTTGGTGCATTTGCGCAGTAAGGCCGCCATGGAATCATCAAGATGGGTAATGCCGGTGGCCACATCCACCATAAAGATGATGGCATCGGCTTCATCCACCGCTATCAGCACCTGTTTGGCTATCTCTCTTTCAAACATATCATCGCTGCCCGCCACAAAGCCGCCGGTGTCAATGACGTTGAACACTTTTCCGTTCCAGTCGGCTACCCCATACTGGCGGTCACGGGTCACCCCGCTTACATCATCCACAATGGCCTTACGCTGCTCAAGTAAACGGTTGAACAGGGTGCTTTTTCCTACATTGGGACGGCCCACTATAGCGACGGTGAAACTCATTCGATTGCAGATTTCAGATTTTAGATTGCAGATTATTTTCCCAGGTTCTTTAAAGTTGTATTAATTGACGAAACTGTCATCGATAATATTTCATTTCCTTCCTTATATAGTATGCTCAAATCTGTTTTTCTTTCAGGGTTGAATTCAGCCAGCAATTCCAGGAAATACAGTCTTTCATCCGCCTCTTCTTCTACAATCCTCATCTTATTGATAAAATCAGGTTTCGACTTAGCCCGGCAGGCTGCACGATAATTTGCACCTACGGATGCAGAAACCCTGACAACCTGGTCAATATATGATTTAATGACCTGATCGTAAGTAAGGGTTTTGCAAAAACTTGCGACATTTATAGCAAATTGCTTTGTTCTTCTTTTAAACTCGTTCTTATCCATAAAGACATTTTGAATATAAAAAATCTGAAATCTGCAATCGCCAATCTGCAATTAATATCCGTATTCCTTCAGCTGCAGCTCATTCTCCCTCCACTTTGGTTTTACTTTTACAAACAGTTCCAAAAATACTTTTTGGCCGATGAATGCCTCGATATCTTTTCTGGCTGCAGTCCCTATCTTTTTTATCATCGACCCTTTATCTCCTATCAATATGGCTTTTTGTGTTTCCCGGTGAACGATGATGTCGGCCACAATTTTCACCAATGTTTCTTTTTCCTGGTATTTCCTCACCAGCACTGCGGTATGATATGGTATTTCGTCTGAAGCCAGTTCATAAATTTTTTCCCGTACCATCTCTCCCGCAAAAAACCTTGTGTTCAGGTCGCTGATGTCGTCGCCTTCAAAGAAAGGTTCACCTTCGGGTAAAAATTCCAGGATGGCGCTGACTAATTTCTTTTTGTTGATGCCGGATGCGGCAGAAATAGTGATTAACTTTTTGCAATAGGATTTTGCCGAAAAGAAATCCGCTGCTTCCTTTATTTTTTCCTGGCTGGCCAGGTCAATCTTATTGATGGCAACGATGGCGGGCACTTTCAGTTTCAGGGCAGTAAATATTTCATCCGCTTCCTGCCAGTTTTCTTTGATGTCAACCAGCAGCAAAGCGGCATCGGCATCTTCCAGTGCACCCTTCACCGACTGCATCATTTTTTCATGCAGTTTGTATTTGGGCTCGATGATGCCGGGTGTGTCGGAAAAAACAATTTGATATTCCTTCTCCGTCAAAATGCCTTTGATGCGGTGACGGGTGGTTTGCACTTTGGGCGATACAATAGCCAGCTTCTCCCCCATGAGTGCATTGAGGAGGGTGCTTTTGCCCGCATTGGGCCTGCCGAATATGCTGACGAAACCGGATTTCATGATCTGCCGCCTTAATTTTTAAATGGCTGCAAAGGTAAGCCAAAGCAACGGCAGCTGAATTTTAATATGGTTCTTATTCCGGCATTAGTGAATAAAAGTTACCACTGCATTTTGTGGTGTGCCGCTTACGGTAATCACCTGTGAGAGCACCAGTTGGGTCTCCGTCAATGCCACCAGGGTGAAGGTGTTGCTGCCCCCGGTGAAAAAGATAGCTGAAACCTGCAGTATCGTTTCACTGCTTTGCCAGCTCCAGGTGAAGGGGTTGCTCTGCGGATCAGGGGCATTGCACTTGGTGGCGCCTTCGTCCACATTGCCTGTTCCGGCGGCGGCAAAGGTCATGGTATTATCTTTTTGGCATGTCTGCAAAAAAGCGGATACATCACTTCCGCCTACGGTGGCAGCGCTGAACCGCCAGGTGCCCTGGGTAAGGAGTTGTGTTTTGGTTTTGGGAGGAGTACTATCATCCTTATTGCAGGATGTGAGGAAAGCAGTGGCCAAAAGAATAATGAGTAGTTTTTTCATTAAAATTGGTTGGGTTAAAAAGAATATGGTCTGAAAGATAATACATATAAACCTGTTGTGCAAAGATTGCCGGAGGCAATAGAATAGGATTGCAGGATCCTTCGATAATACTCAGTTCAGTTCCCGCAGAGGGATATAATAAAAAGAGGCCAACGGGAATTTCCTGCTATCTCCCTGTATCAGTCTGAAAACTTACCTCATTGGTTGTGCCGATGAAATCAGACTGCCGCCACTGCCTTAGGAAATACTTCAGCACAATCCTCAAAAAAAAGCCCCGGCTGTTAACGCCGGGGCTTTGTATCATCAGGCATTTGCCTTCGTTATGGTTTCTGCCTTACAACAATCTTCTTCACATCCACCCGGTTACCGGCAGCATTCACCAATTCTACCAGATATACACCGTCTGCAATAGCAGGGCCGAGATCCACAACTATGCTGGTGTATGGGGTGGTTGTTACAGCCGTACGCTTATACACTTCGGAGCCTTTGGCATCCCAAACCCTTACAGTAGCTGATTCATTCAATGTATTGAAGAACCGTACCTGGAATGTACCATTGTTCGGTACCGGGTACACCCAAAGATTATCCGAAGGCTGTCCGGTTATCACTACAGCGTTAGATGTATTGACACAACCATTCAGGTCTGTATAAACAAGAGTAATACTTCCGATATCATCCACAGTGAGTCCGGAGAGTACTGGTAACTGTTGGAGTGGGCTGGTGTACAGCACACCGTTCCTGAACCACCTGTACGTACCTCCTGCCGGGCTGACGGTTGAAGAGATGCTCATTACCTGGCCGGGTACTATTGACGGAGCGATACTCGGCGTAATGCTAACCGTTGGCAGCGGGTTCACATACAATGTAGCTGCGCCGGATATAACTTCTGAACAACGGCCAATCAGCCTGCAGCGGTAAGAATTGGTATTATCAGCAAAGCTCACTACCGGGGTTATATATGGATTTACAGTACCAGCCGGTCCGGGTATATCCACCCACGCCGAACCTGTCCATCTTTGCCACTGATAGGCAATAGGCCCGCCATTGGCTGTGGCCATCACTTCAAATGAACCCGGACTGCCCACACAAACAAACCTACTAGTGGGCTGGTTTGTGATTACAGGTATCTGTGCATCATTCACTGTTACGGTGAATGTGCATGTTCTTGTATTGCCTGCAGCATCGTAGGCTGTGTAAACAATAGTAGTAACACCCACACCCGTTGTTCCGGTTAACTGGAACTGAGTAGAAGGAATGTAGTTGATACCCATACCCGTATTAGATAATACCGTTGCGCCTGTCATCTGCCAGGTTAGCCTTGTCACGCCACAGTTATCCGTAAATGTTGGCTGGGGTGGTGTGTAGGTGGCATAGCACAAGTTAAGGTCTGTGTTTCTTACCACATTGGGCGGGCAGAAAGAAAATACAGGCTGTTCGGTATCATTCACAGTTATACTAAATGAACAGGTGGCTGTATTACCCGCAGCATCTCTTGCCTGGAAGGTATTGGTAGTGGTACCAATCGGGAAGGTACCCCCCGGAGGAATACCCGCAAGCTGGGTAAGCACAGGCGGAACAACCGGGTAAGTACCCGTGAATCCGAGTATGATATGGTCATTCGGGAAGCCAAGAGAAGCCAGCGTAACCGGGTTGGGTACACCGCAGGCCGGGGCCGACAGGTAACCCGGAGCCGACTGACCCAGGGAATTGGCTCCGATCCACCATCCGCCATTGGGCACATCCACCGACACCACTACTATGGCATTAGCGGGCACAGTGGGTGCTGCTGTAAGCGCCACATTATAGAAGGTGTTGTTACCGGCAGGAACGGCTACTGTCTGACTGGCAACTTGTGTGCGGACACCGCCCGGGAATGCGCCGGCGCTCGTATATACCCGAACCGTTACTGTTTGGGCAGCATTAGCCTGCTCCACACCGAACCGTACATTAGTGATAGTAACGGGTGCAGGCAGTGCAAGAGGCCCAAGATCATAGGCCCTCCACCAGACATTCGGTCCGGTACCGCAAGCCACAGATACACCAGGTGTTATTGTAGTTGAGTTGGTTGTTTGATTCAGGTTAAGAATGCCTGGCAATGGACAGTTGTCCGTCACGGATGGCAGGGGATAATTAACTATCGCACCGCAGATACCGGGACTGTTTGATACGGTCATATTTGCCGGGCAGGTAATGGTAGGCGGTGTCACATCAACTACGGTAACCGTAAATGAACAAGTGGCTCCCGAAGCGCTGCTTACGTTTACGGTAGTGGTGCCAACCGGGAAGAATGAACCCGAAGCCGGGCTATAAGTAATTGTACCGCATAGGCCGGTAGCCGTAGCAGCAAAGCTTACATTGGCGCCGCACACACCCGGGGCTGCATTTGTAGTGATATTGGCCGGGCAGGTAAGCACACAAGGTGTGCCACAGCATGCCGGTGCATCTACGCTGAAATTATCCACTCTCCATCCCTGAACTGTAATAATATCGTCGGATGCCATCCTGAATCTCAGCCTGATATTCTGACCTGAGGTGGAAGCCGGTAATCTTACGGAGCTATTGATAAAGCCGCTGCTGCTGCCTGTCCATGCAGGCAGGCCTGCAAAGGGACTCGGGGCGCCTGAATTGATAGTACCAGTATATCCTCCTGAAAGGAAAGTACCGCCGGCTGAAATGATATCATTATAAGCGCCGCCATTTATTGAAAGGAAAAGTTTTCCGCCGTCCCATCCGCTTTCCACATTGAAATTATTCTGGAACGAAACCACGGTTCCTGCTGCTGCAATAGCAATAACTGGGGTTTCAAGGTATGCATCCCCGAAATTAATATTCGGAACATATGCAGCATTGGGAGCAGAGAAGTTTGGAGGCGACGGGGTTCCCGCATTGGAAGTTACCCAGGCCGGCCCGCTGGCTGCCACGGATGTCCAACCAGCCGGAAGGGCAGGCGCCGCTACCCCATCAAAGTTTTGAGCCGTAACATTGGCGGTAGTGCCGAGGGGTATGGTAAATGCAACCGTACCGAGGTTAGATGCTCCGTCCTGTACCTGTATGGATGCCGTAATAGTTGACAGACAGGTGGATGAATTGTTGGTGAAAGTGAAGTTGCGGCAAACAGCAGGGCCGCCATTTACGATGACTCCATAGTTCTGCGGAGCACTGGGGGTTATCACTCCACCGCCGGTGAGCAGGGTTCCCACGGCATTCACTGTAGGCGCTGCACCAGTGTTCAGAAGACAGAAACTCATCGTTACTGTCTCACCGGGATCCACCACGCCGTTATTAGGAACACAGCTTTCAGATATCAGGGTTACTGTACCGGGTGAAATAACCGGGGCAGGAACACATCCGCCGGTAATCGTAAAATTAGCAATACGGGTTTGTTGGTTAGCATATTGGTTAGTAGCCCAGAATGACTGATTGTTAGGTACGCCTGCGGCAGAATAATCCTGAACTGTAGTGTTATAATCTCCCCATCTGAAACATCCACAGTTGGTAGCCCCATTTATGATTACCGCCTCTGGTAATGTCATTGTGTTTAGAGGGTCTGCAGCGTTCCGGCCTGTATATCTGATAGACGGGTGGGCTGCGGGTGTTCCGGTACCGGCAACACTATACATAAGGGCTATATTTCCGCAACCATCCATTGAAATGGCGGGCATCCAACGGCTGTTGCCATCTGTTCCGGTTACGTTCCCTTGTTGAAATACAGTCCAGTTTCCTGCTACCCGTCTGAGTTCATACCATCGTACCTGTCCTACTGCCGGGGGCGTTGCTCCACCTATTGTTTGACTTACTACAATAGATTCGGTGCCACTATTATTACGATAGTTTATTTTAAACATCAAAGTTGGTGAAAGTGACCCTAAATTAGATCCTGTCTGTTGTGGAATAGCTCCTGATACAGTCCAGGCATTAACTGTTAAAGGAATTAATGGTCCAATGGTCAGTGTAGAGGCCCCAAAATTTGGGGTTGCTTCAAAAATAGTCACCGTTGTGGCGTTTGTTGGGATCAAAAAAAGTCCGCTTTGTGTGGAAGGAACCATACCCTCTAAACCAACCGAACCCATAGACGAAATGCCTGGCAAATTCTGTCTCACCCTAAGCATCTGCGCAGTTCCGGCTCCGGCCAGCATAGCAGCCCGATCAAACGCCCAAACAGATGAACCAAGGAAGCTGGTTCCTGAAGGGTTAAAATCTCTCGAATACGCATAATATGCATTATGCCAAACAGAAAATTTAGGATAATCCGGGAAAAAAGTAGGGTCAATAAAATTATAAATGCTCCAGGTACCTGTTGGATTTGACGTAGTGGATACTGCAATTATTAATTCGTTGCAACATGCTGAAGGTCCAAATTCCGCCATAAACCACCTGTCAGCCAATTGATCATAGAGAACAATTGGATCCCCGGCACCTGATCTCCCGGTGAGGCTTGCTAAAATGGTAGGCCCTGCCACTACACCGCCGGCTTTGTTATAGATTGTAAATTGCGAACCTGAAACATTATTTACAATTTGTATGACATGGTTGGGGCCCGCGGCAAGATTATTATCTGTTGGCTGAAGACCGGGTGAGGTTTGGCCGTTTATATTTACACCAATTGAAGTACCAGGAATATTTGGAGAAGGTGAAGGATCGGGTCTTTGTAAAGATTCCGGCGGATTGTTTTTAATGGCTTCCTGATACTCTTTCTCTATTCTTTCCCTCATTTCCTCTTCTAATTTTCTTTTTGTCTCCCTTTTATTCCTTGCAAAATCACCACTACCATCTACGATGATGCCATTCATATCACGGGTAATTTTCAGGGGTTCGCCGTACATGGTGGTTTTGTCAATGTCGGCAAGCTTTGGGGTAACTCTTATTAAATGACCTGTAATCGCAACCGTTTCAGATTGCTGCTGAGCCTTGCTTTCAAAGCTGAAGCCAAACAGAACCAAAACCGTTGTAATAAGAGATAGAAAGCGGGTAATAAATTTTTTCATAAAGAGTATTTTTGGTTTTAACTGCATAAAAATAATGCCCTTAGGTCAATAAAAAAATAATTCTTTTTTTTCAGATTTTCGGGGCTTCTTCCAGCGCTTAAATTCCTGCTGAACGGACAAATTGCATGGAAGAGGCTACGCCCCCCTTGAATGGTAAGCCAATGAATTGTAAAGGATAAATGCGGTGTAAAGTTTTGGCATAGCAATAATGTTTAAACTGATAGTAGAAATAATATTTCGGTGTCCGGGGGTTAAGGCAATCGACCCCAACCAGACCGTCCTTAAATCTACAATTATATGCAGGATTGCCAAAAAAAAATCCAGGGCAGCGCTGCAATTCAGTTTGTTGGCTTCCAACTGTCTTTCAGGCTCACCGTCCGGTTGAAAACCATCCTGCTGGCGCTGCTGTCCCGGTCCAGTACAAAATACCCCTTTCGTATAAACTGGTAGCGTTCGCCAAAACCGGCTGATCGTAAAGCCGGCTCAGCATATGCCATCCCGATGGTCTCCAGACTTTTGGGGTTCAGATAATCTTTAAAGTCACCGGCCTCGTCGGTGGGGTCTTCTACCCGGAACAGGCGGTCGTAAAGCCTGAGTTCGGCCTTGACGGCGTGTTTTACACTTACCCAGTGCAGGGTACCTTTTACATGGATGCCGCTGGTATCATGCCCGCTTTTACTTTCGGGGATGTAGCTGCAGCGAAGCTCCGTCAGATTTCCACCCGCATCCTTTACCGCCTCATCGCATTTAATAATGTAGGCGCTTTTAAGCCTTACCATCTGGCCGGGGGCCAGCCTGAAGTATTTCCTGGGCGGGTTCTCCAGGAAATCATCTCTTTCGATGTATAGTTCACCACTAAAGGGTATCTCACGGCTCCCGGCACTTGCGTCTTCCGGATTATTTTCACTGCTAACCATCTCCTCACTTTTATCGTAATTGGTAATAACCAGTTTCAGGGGGTCAAAGATCACCATCCTGCGCAGGGCAATCCTGTTGAGATGTTCTCTTATGCAAAATTCGAGCAGGCCCATATCCACCAGGTTGTCCCGCCTGGCCACCCCTATCCGGTCGCAAAACTCCCGGATGCTTTCCGGTGTGTAGCCCCGGCGGCGCAGGCCGCTGATCGTGGGCATACGGGGGTCGTCCCAGTTGGTTACATGTTTTTCATTTACCAGCTGCAGTAGTTTTCTTTTGCTGGTGACAGTGTAATTAATATTCCGGCGGGCAAATTCATACTGGTGAGACGGATAAATTTCCAATTTTTCGATGAGCCAGTCGTATAGTTCCCGGTGGGGTACAAATTCCATGGTGCAGATGGAGTGGGTAACTTCTTCGATGGAGTCACTCTGCCCATGGGCCATATCATACATCGGGTAAATGCACCATTTATCGCCGGTGCGGTGGTGATGGGCATGCTTGATGCGGTAAAGCACCGGGTCCCGCATCAACATATTAATATGGGCCATATCAATCTTTGCCCGCAGTGTTCTGCTGCCATCCGGGAACTCCCCTTTTTTCATCCGGATGAAAAGGTTTTTGTTTTCTTCGATACTCCTGTCACGGTATGGACTGTTTTTGCCCGGCTCTGATAAAGTACCTTTTAACACCGCCATTTCTTCTGAAGTGGAATCATCTACATAAGCAAGGCCTTTGTCAATCAGCTTCAGCGCATATTCAAACAGGGTATCAAAATAATCGCTGGCATAGCGTTCATGTTTCCATTCAAAACCCAGCCAGCGGACATCTTCTTTGATACTCTCCACATATTCTGTTTCCTCTGTTTCTGGATTGGTATCATCAAAGCGCAGGTTGGTATAACCCGGGTATTTTTGGGTAAGGCCAAAGTTCAGGCAAATGCTGCTTGCATGACCCAGATGTAAATAACCATTCGGCTCCGGAGGAAAACGGGTGATGATACTTTTATAGCTTCCGTTCCTCAGGTGATCTTCGATTATTTCTTCCAGAAAATTAAGGCTGCGTTCTTCAGACATAAGGATTTACAAATGAGGGGCAAAGGTAACAATAAATGAAAAGGGAATTTCAGTTCAAATAAGAACTCATCTCCTGCTGAACCGCAACAGCCACTATCCTTGCCCTGTCTGCAAAATCCTTTCCATTGGAAGCATTAATAATCGCCCGGCTGGAGTTGACGAGAATGCCAAAATCATCCGTCATGGCTTTTTCAGAGATCTCTTTCAGACTGCCGCCCTGCACACCCACGCCGGGAACGAGAAAGAAATGGTGAGGAGTGAGTTTCCTGATATTAGTAAATGAGCCGGCCTGTGTGGCGCCAACAACGAACATTAAATTATCCGGGGTGCCCCAGCCTGAAACTGTTTTGACGACCTTCTCATATAATAACATATCACCCGCCTGGAGCAATTCAAAATCGCCGGCCCCTTTATTGGAGGTTAATCCCAGTACAATTGCCCATTTACCTTCATATTGCAGAAATGGTTTTACGCTATCCTCACCCATATACGGTGCAACTGTTACGGCGTCAAAAGGCAGTGTTTCAAAAAATGCTCTGGCATACTGGTCAGATGTGTTTCCGATATCACCTCTTTTTGCATCGGCAATTTTAAAATGCCCATCGCCAATATAATGAACTGTTTTCTCCATCGCCTCCCATCCCTTTACTCCCAATGCTTCATAAAAAGCGGTGTTGATTTTATAGGCTACACATAAATCTTTGGTTGCATCAATAATCGCTTTATTAAAAGCAAAGACAGGGTCTGGTTCAGCCAAAAGATGTTTTGGGATTTTGGTAATGTCGGTGTCCAAACCAACACAGAGATAAGATTGCTTTTTAAAAATTTGTTTGGCGAGTTGCTGGCGGGTCATGGGAGCGAAGTTAATTGGTTAAATAGTTAAATCGTTAACTGGTAGCCCTCCAAATTAACCAATAGCCAATTAACTAATTAACCTTTTCAAAATCATCTTTTCAATCTCTTCGCTATCCCAGTTCTGCTCTATGCCCGGCAACTCCATCACCTCCTGCATAATCGCTTCCTGCAACTGCCCTCTTTTCAGCGCTTCGCTGTAGCGGATCTGCGGACTGAACGTAACCTGTGAATAGGCCGGTATCCATTTGTCGGGATACTTTTCATGCAATCTTGCTTCAATTTTCTTTTGCAATAAGAATTTCGGGTCGGCAGTCTTTTCCCGCATTTCGGTAAAGTTATTGATGGCCAGGTCTGCAATAGCGTCAGCATCGGGCTTGCGAAGAGTTTGGTATTCCTGTAAAATGGTTTTCCAGTCATCTCCATACCTTCCTATCAACTCATCTAATATGCGACAGTCTTCAAATCCACAGTTCATACCCTGTCCGAAGAAAGGAACAATGGCATGGGCGGCGTCGCCTATTAATGAAAACTTATCCTCTCTTATCCAGGGGAAACACTTTACAGTTACCAGCGAAGAGGTTGGATTGGTGAAGAAATCATTGATGTAACCGGGCATCAGTGGCACCGCATCGGGGAATGTTCTTTCAAAAAAATCTTTTACGCTTTCTTTTGTAGTAAGTTGCTGAAAAGACGCTTCGCCTTCAAACGGAAAGAATAAGGTACAGGTGAATGTTTTATCTAAATTCGGCAAAGCGATCAGCATATAATCTTTTCTGGGCCAGATATGCAGGGCATTTACTTCCATGGCAAAATCGCCAGATGCAGCTGGCGGAATTGTCAGTTCCTTGTAACCGCAATCAATATAATGCTGCTGGTAATCGAATTTATCATGTTGCAACTGGTGCTGCAGCCTTGCTGCTGAGAATGCCCCATCCGCTCCGAAAATGAGTGGTGAGTCATGAATTATGTGCCGGGAGCCAGCCTGTCCGGCAGGCAGGTCGGGAAGCACAAAGCTGACCGAGTTTTTCTTCCAGTCTATTGTATCACATCGGTGATGAAAAAAGATCTCTGCTCCCTGTTGTTCGGCCAGGTCCATCAGTTTCATATTCAGTGTAGCCCTTGAAACGGAATTGATGAACTGCCCTTCTTTGCCGTAAGGCTGGAAAGCAGTTGTGCCATCCATATTATGAATATGACGGCCATGCATAGGTATGGCTATCTTCCATATTTCTTCCAATAACCCAACCTTTTGTAAAGCCAGCAGGCCCCGGTCACTCAACGCCAGGTTGATGGAACGGCCGGCGACCATTTTTTCCTTCCGCATATCGCTGCGGCGTTCAAAAACTTTTACTTTATATCCCTTTTTGGATAAATAGATGGAAAGCAGAGAACCAACAAGACCGGCGCCGATTATGGTGATTTCTTTTTTCATAAACCACAGAGGCACGGCGGCACAAAGAAACACAGAGAAGATTTCAGACTGCGTGAGTCTCCGTGTCTTTGTGTCTCCGTGGTTAAATTAATATGTCATTAATAATTTTTCCGAATCGATAGACATCCTCAAACGAATTATACAACGGTACCGGCGCTACACGAATAACGTTGGGCTCACGCCAGTCGGTTATCACTCCATTTTTTGTCAGTTCATCAAATATTCTTCTCCCATCTTTCAGCATCAGCATCGATACCTGGCAGCCCCTTTCCTCTTCATTAACCGGGGTTATTACATCAATTACTTTTTCGGACTGCCTACTGTTAATTTCATTCAAAATAAAATGCAGGTATGCTGCCAGTTGTTTTCGCTTGGTATGCAGGTTTCCCATTCCGGCTTCCTCAAATACATCCAGCGATGCCTTATGGGCAGCCATGCTCAATACTGGTGCATTGCTTAGTTGCCAGCCTTCTGCAGAGGGTATCGGCTCAAAACCCTTTTCCATTTTGAAACGGGTTTCTTTTTTATATCCCCACCAGCCTGCGAATCTTGGCAGTGCAGTATTGGCAACATGCTTTTCATGAATATAAACCCCTCCCACTCCGCCGGGCCCGCTGTTTAAATACTTGTAAGAACACCAGCAGGCAAAATCAACATCCCAGTCGTGGAGATGCAGTTCTACATTGCCGGCGGCATGGGCAAGGTCAAACCCGGCATAGGCGCCCACAGTATGAGCCGCTTCGGTAATAGCTTTCATATCGAACAACTGGCCGGTGTAATAGTTCACTCCGCCAAATAATACTAATGCAGTTTGATGGCCTGATTGTTTGATGGCTGAAATAATGTCCTCATGCCTGATTGCATACTCTCCTTCCCGGGGTTTTACTTCAATGATTGCATCATCAGGATTGAATCCCTGCCTGTCCGGCAAGCAGGCATGATATTTTGCCTGCGATTCAAATGCATACTGGTCGGAAGGAAAGGCTTTGGCTTCGCAAATTATTTTATACCGTTGTTTTGTTGGCCGGTAAAAAGTTACCATAAGCAGATGAAGGTTAACAGTAAGTGAGTTCATCACCACTATTTCATTTTCCTTACATCCAACAATTTTTGATAATTGTTTCGGGAAAATTTCATGATAGGGCATCCACGGTTTTCTTGCATGAAAGTGGCCTTCTACTCCGAATACGGCCCAGTCTTCTAATTCATTTACTACATATTCTTGTGTGGTCCTGGGCTGTAATCCCAAAGAATTGCCGGTAAAATATATGCATTCTTTTCCATTAACGAAGGGGATATAGAATTTTTCTCTGAAACTTCTTAGTTCGTCTTGCTCATCCAGAAGCTTTGCAAATTCAAGTGTGTTTTGAAAATTCATTTAATATTTTTTACCGCAGAGAACATGAGTTGCCGGAGACATCGCAGAGAGACTCTGCGTAAACTTTGTGTCCCCTTTTCTCTGCGTTTAATATTTTAATCAATCGTTGCAACCACTTTTAACTCGATGGCTATCGGTGTTGGTAAACTTTTTACTTCAACTGTAGTACGGCAAGCCTGCACATCCTTAAAATACTCCCCATAAATTTTATTATATACCGGGAAATCTTTTTTCATGCTGGTAAGAAAAACAGTAACGTCCACTATTTTATCCCAACTGCTGCCGCTGGCTTCCAGCACGGCTTTTACATTGGCAAAAACAGCATGGCATTCGGCTTCAATATCATATTTTTTAATTTCCCCTTTTTTATCCAGCTTTAGTCCCGGGATAGAGTTGTCTTTCGGATTTCTCGGGCCGATACCTGATAAGAACAAAAGATTTCCAACCCTTCGTGCATGCGGATAGGCGCCGAGTGGTGTGGATGCGTTTTCAGTAATTGTTATTGAGTTTGGGGTTAGGGGTTGGGGATTCATCACTTTGCAATTTTCCTGTTAGCAAATTTTTGCCCTTTAATTATAGATTTGTTCAAATACGACATGAATGCATTTATCTTTCTGCATACCATATCCGCTAAATCATATAATTCCTGAAATTTTTCACTGCTCAAATACTTCCTGTCCATGCAACGATATAACTATGATTGTAATTCGTTTCCGGAACCATTTGAGATACTAAGAAACTGAACAAACTCTAGCCTGCTTGCCCTTCCAAAACCTTCAGCAATGTTATCCATAATTGAACCAACCGATGCATGCATCTGGTCTTTTAACTTAAAATCCCGTGAGAGTTTTCCTTTTCCAGTTTCCTCAAAAATCTTATTCTCTAATCGTCTGGACAATTGCCAGATTTCCAAATCTTCAAATCTTTTTATTGTCGCCATATTCAGAAATTTTCATCCTTTAAGCAAAACACCAACCACCCAACTCCAAACCGACCCTCATAGTTGAACACAAACATTCTTCGCCTCTGTAAAAAACCGTAATGCCTCCCAACCGCCTTCCCTGCCCACGCCACTGTTCTTCATTCCGCCGAAAGGTGTTCTTAGATCACGAAGCAACCAGCAGTTTATCCAGATGATGCCGCTTTCTACTTTTGCCGCTACACGGTTGGCCCTGGAAATATCATTTGTCCATATACTTGCCGCTAAACCATATTGTGTGGCGTTGGCTAATTGCAATGCTTCTTCTTCAGTTTTGAAAGATTGTAATGTTACCACAGGTCCGAAAATTTCTTCCTGGTTTGTTTGACAGTTTGGCCCCAGCCCTTCGATTACAGTCGGCTCAATAAAATATCCGTTGGCACATCTTCCTTTTAGTTTTACTGCATTACCTCCACATAATATTTTTCCTCCTTCCTGCTTTGCAGTATCAATACAGCGCAATATTTTTTCATAATGCGCTTTACTTACAATCGCACCTTGTTTTGATTCTTCTTCAAACGGGTCGCCAACCTTTAATCCGTTCTTTACCCAGTTCAAAAAATCCGTTTTGAATTTATCATATACAGATCCCTCAATCAATATCCGGCTTCCGCATAAACATATCTCGCCCTGGTTGGCAAAGGAGGAACGGATGGTATTAAACAACATTTTCTTCCAGCTATCTTCATTGGCGGCGCAATCAGCAAAAATGATATTTGGATTTTTGCCGCCTAACTCAAGTGAGAGTTTTTTAAATTTTGGTGCAGCAATGGACGCAATCCTCTCCCCCGCCCCTGTACTTCCTGTAAATGAAATGGCTTTAACTGCAGGATGCGAAACAATCGCCTCACCAGCCCCGGGACCGGTACCATGAATAATATTTAACACCCCATCAGTCAAACCAGCTTCTTTGCAAATTTTTGCAAGTAAAAAAGCAGTCACCGGAGTTACTTCACTGGGTTTTGCCAGCACACAATTACCGGCAGCCAATGCAGGAGCGATTTTCCATGTAAATAAATACAGAGGAAGGTTCCAGGGAGAAATGCACCCAACGATACCGATTGGCTGACGCAAAGTATAATTCACCGCCTTATCTTCCATAGTATGACTCTCCGTGGCAAAGTGCATAATGCCCGTTGCAAAAAAACGGAAGTTGGCAGAAGCCCTCGGTATATCAACCGACTTGCTTAACCAAAGCGGCTTGCCGTTGTCATTTGTTTCGGCCAGGGCAAACTTTTCTAAGTTCTCATCAATCAGTTCAGCTATGCGGTTGAGGATTTTAAATCGTTCTTCAACAGGCGTTACACTCCATGTGGGAAAAGCTTTTTGTGCTGAGTGAACAGCAACTTCAACGTCTTTCTCATTGCTGTCAGGAATTTGTCCGTACACTTCGCCGGTAGCGGGATTAATATTGTCAATAAATTTGCCTGAAAGAGGACCAATTAAGTTTCCCCCGATGTAGTTTTCTAAATGATATGGTATGTTCAGGTTAATTGGTTTATTAGTTAATTGGTTTATTAGTTAATTGGTTAATTAGTTTATTGGTTAATTAGTTTATTGGTTAATTAGTTTATTGGTTAATTAGTTTATTGGTTAATTGGTATATTTCCTTATTTCGGATTATGCTTTGCTGATTTAGAAACAAATTTGATATAGGCATTCAACTTAAGATGTATTGCATCAACCCGTTGAATCAGTTCATCACATTTTTCCTCTTTAACCAGCCTTCTCCTCTTGCATTTGCCAAGCCACGATTTCGTTTCAAGTAATGACCCTCTGGAATAAAAGAAAAATTGTTTACTTTCTTTGTAATAAAACCTGCCATAGCCTTCGGCAATATTTGCTGAAATTGAATCTGCTGACCTCGCCATTTGCTTGCCAATAGTATCTTTTAAAAATATTTTCCATTCACTAACAATATGCCATATTTCATCAGAAAATTCTTCGGCCAGGATGTAAACTTCCAGTTTTTCTAATGTGTAATCCATAATCTTCAGTTTTAAACTCTCATGAGAATTATAAGACATCTTCTAACAACACGATACCAATTAACCAATAAACTAATCAATTAGATACTCCCCGTTCTCCCTCCATCTACCGGAATACTTGTCCCGTTTACATACGATGCTGCAGGAGAAGCAAGGAAGGCTGCTACTGCTGCCACTTCCGAAGCATCACCAAATCTTTTCATCGGCACTTCCTCCATCATATTCTTTTCTACGATATCAACTACAGTGTTACCTCTCTTTGCAATATTTTCTATTAAAGATGATAATCGTTGCGTAGCCGTAAACCCTGGCAAAACATTATTTACCGTAATATTATATTGACCTAATTCATTTGCCATACTCTTAGCCCAGCTTGCTACCGCACCACGTATGGTATTACTTACCCCTAAATTTTTTAAAGGAATTTTTACAGAAGTTGAAATTACATTGATGATTCTTCCATACGCCTCCTTCTTCATAGAAGATACCACCGCTTTTGTAAGAATATGATTACAGATAAGATGCTGATTGAATGTATTCAGAAATGCTTCTTCCGTTGCTTCAATGACGGGGCCAGCTGCGGGGCCACCGGTATTGTTTATTAAAATATGAACAGTATGTTTTGCAACATGCATTTCTATTACTTTCCTTACCTCATCCGGTTTGCTGAAATCAGCTACGAGGTAATCGTGTTGTTGTCTCAATGCAATATCGAGAGTATGAACAGCCGCCTTCAAAGCCTCTTCATTCCGGGCTATCAATGTGCAGTTAGCGCCGAGCAAAGCCAGCTCTTCGGCTATGGCAAGCCCGATACCCTGTGTGCTGCCGCAAACGACAGCAAATTTTCCTTCCAATGAGAGATTCATAGTGTCAAACCTAATGAAATTTGTTGTAATTTTTCGACCTTATTACTTTACTTAAACCATTGCTGTATGCCAGTCATTGCCCCTTTCAACCTAAAAAAATGGATAAACGAAAACCGCCACCTGCTGAAACCACCTGTTGGCAACCAATGCGTGTATAAAAACGCGGAGAATTTTATAGTAATGGTGGTGGGCGGACCGAATGCCCGGAAAGATTATCACTTTAATGAAACAGAAGAACTCTATTACCAGGTAGAAGGTGATATCGTTGTTAAAATAATTGATAACGGTGAATTCAAAGACATACCCATCAAAGAAGGAGAAATGTTTTTGCTGCCGCCGAAAACTCCGCATTCGCCGCAGCGTGGCCCCAACACCGTAGGTTTAGTAATTGAAAAGAAAAGAGAAAGCGAAGATGATGGCTTTTTGTGGTTCTGTGAAAAATGTGGTAATAAATTATATGAAGAGAGTTTGCATGTGGATGATATAGTAAAACAATTACCTCCCGTAATGAACCGCTTTTGGGAAGATACCCTGAAAAGAACCTGTAATAAGTGCGGGGCTGTGATGGAGCCGCCCGTCAGGAAAAGTTAGTTGGTTAATTAGTTAATTGGGGATTAGGCGCTAAAATCAGAAATGACTTATTGATTTGCACACTATCCCTATAAACCAGTAAACCAATAAAATAATTAACCAAAATGAAAATAGACATTCACACCCACATCATGCCGGAGAAAATGCCGAACTGGACGCAGAAGTTTGGCTATGGAGAATTTATTCACCTCGAACACTGCAACGGTGATGCCTGTATGATGAAAAGTGATAAAGTTTTCCGGGTAGTACAGGAAAATTGTTTTAAAGAAGAAGTCAGGCTAAGGGAAATGGATGAAACGGATGTGACGCTACAGGTGTTATCCACTATTCCTGTTCTTTTTAATTACTGGGCAAAACCGGCTGATGGCCTGGAAACCTCCCGCTTCTTTAATGACCATATTGCAGAAACGGTTTTTAAAAACCCTGAGCGGTTTATCGGATTGGGCACTATCCCGCTGCAGGAAACCGGTTTAGCCATAAAAGAAATGGAACGATGTGTGAAAGAATTAAAGATGCCGGGGCTGGAAATCGGAAGTAATATCAATGGCGAAAATTTATCAGAGAAAAAATTCTTTCCTTTTTATGAAGCCGCAGAAAAGCTTGGCTGCGCTTTACTTATCCATCCGTGGGAAATGATGGGTGAAAAACAAATGGAACAATACTGGCTGCCCTGGCTGGTAGGCATGCCCGCAGAAACATCAAGAGCTATTTGTTCAATGATATTCGGAGGTGTGCTTGAACAATTCCCAAAACTGCGAGTGGCTTTTGCCCATGGAGGCGGTTCATTTCCGCTGACGATCGGCCGCATCGAACATGGTTTTAAGGTCCGCCCTGATTTAGTAGCGGTTGACAATCCTGTCAATCCGAAAGATTATATCGGCAGGTTCTGGGTGGATAGTTTGGTGCATGACAAAAAAGCCTTCAGCTATTTATTGGATGTGATGGGAGAAGATACCATCTGCCTCGGCAGCGATTATCCTTTTCCCCTGGGGGAACATAAACCCGGCCGGCTGATCGAAAAAATGGACCTGGGAAAAAAGACAACGAGAAAACTCCTGTACAGGAATGCATTGGACTGGCTGGGGTTAAATGAAAAAAACCTGCCTGATTTTGGATAAGGCTTACAAATGTTTAACCGCAATGAGCTAAGACGCAAGGCTTCGCAGGCTCCTGCACATTTGCCTGCACTCTTTTCGGTTTATTGTGATTCTTAGCGTCCTGGCGCTTTTGCGGTTAAGCCCGTGAAAATTATTCATTAAATAGATCCGGGTAATCCGTAATAATCCCATCCACTCCCATCCTTTTCAACTCTTCGATCCTGGTTTTGTCATTTACTGTCCAGGGAATCAGTTTCATACTCTGCTTATGACATTTTTCCAGCAGCTTTTCATTGACCAATTGGTAAGCCGGGCTGTAAATAGTAGGTGTAAATCCTAATTCTTTTACCTGCTCTTCGAAAGTCCTTTTATCAAAACCCTCTATCAGCATCGCAGTTTTGATGGCGGGATACTTTTGATGCAGGTATTGCAGGGTTCGGAAATCAAATGACTGGATGATCACATAATCTTCAATTCCTTTCTCTTTGATAACGGACATCAGCAATTCCACAAACTCTTCCGGTCTTGGTTGAAACACCCCGTCAAACTGCGGGTTGCTTTTTGTTTCAATACTATAATACAGCGGGGGTCTTCTTCTCGTCATCATCTCCTTGTTCACACTGTCAATCACATCAGCCAGCAGGGGTTTGGTCGTTTTTATCTTTTCCTGCCTGGGAAAACGGGGATGGGGTTTCATGCCCACATCAAAATCCTTTGTCTGCTCATAAGTCATCCAGTAGATATTGTATTTCCGTTCTTCCCGCTCTCCTATATAAGTGCCGTCGGGTTTGGTGCTGATCTCCCGGCTAAACCATTGTTCATGCGATAAGATGACTTTTTTGTCTTTGGTGACCACCACATCCATTTCCAGGGTGGTAACGCCGAGGTCAATGGCCCTGATCATCGCCGGAATGGTATTCTCCGGCATCAGGCCGCGGCAGCCACGGTGGCCCTGTTTATCAAAAACCCCCGAACCTCCTAAAGGGGGCTTTTGAAAAGTCTTCTGATTTGAACAATTCATAAAAGTTAGTAAAACTATAAAGACAGCGCAGTTTTTCATGACGGAAACACTTTAGATTTTCTTTCTTCCATCAGTTGGCTGATTTCATTTGCTTCACCGCCTTGCTTTCTTAACTGAACAACAACATTATCATAGCTTTTTTCATCCCGGTTCTGGCTCAGCTTATATACATTGTCCATTTCAGTAATTTCTATTTCAAACCCAACTATCGCTTTTATGAGCTTTGACAGGTATTCTTCCGGCAGGTTATCATAAATAGTAGTGGAGGCAGTGTTCCCTTTCTCAAAATGAAGGGAGAGTTTGCGGAGCAGATCAACCAGGCCCTTCTCCTCCATCCATTTTACCCGTCCTCTTGCATGGATGGCAATATAGTTCCAGGTACTGGCCTGCTGCAGGTTGCCGGTATAATACGTGCCGCTTACATACGTATGCGGTCCTGTGAATATCACCAGTGCATTGGGATTTGCTTCCAAAGCCTTCTCATGACTCATTTTCCTGGCGATATGACCGGTTAGAAAAATTTTGCCCTCTCTTTCGTCTATCAATACAGGTATCTGGGTGGCTTCAATTCTTCCATCTTTATCTGTTGCGATAAGCATCACAAACGGATGCTCTTTCATGAATTGAATTATTTTCTCCTTGTCTTGTTCCTTGTAATGTGGGTAATTATACATCGAATTCAATTTATAACAGATTCTGCAATATTCACCGCAGAGAACATGAGAAAAAGAGACACGCAGAGTTCTTTTTCGTTGTATTCAACCTTCTTAACCTGTCTCTGCGCAAACTCAGCGAACTTCTTTCTCTGCGGTTAATTCACTCAACTGTTTCAGCGATTTTCTCCGCACTCATATTCGCATTCCGCATGGCAATACTCCTCACCACATGGGCAGCAAAGCCTTCAAATGCTTTCTTCGTAATTATGTCATCGCCTATCATCACCGGCCTTCCTGTATCTCCTCCTTCCCGGATGCTTTGTACTATCGGTATCTGGCCGAGAAAAGGAATATCGTATTCATCCGCTAATCTCTTGCCACCATCTTTTCCAAAGATATAATACTTGTTATCTGGAAACTCGGCCGGAGTGAAGTAACTCATGTTCTCCACAAGGCCTATCACCGGTACATTCATCTGCGCCTGACCAAACATGGAAATGGCTTTCTTTGCATCGGCCAGCGCCACATCCTGTGGGGTGGTAACGATCACCGCACCGGTTACCGGCACTGTTTGCATCAATGTAAGATGAATATCTCCGGTTCCCGGCGGCATATCCACCACCAAATAATCCAGTTCATCCCAATACACATCGGTTACAAACTGCCGGATGGCGCTGCTCGCCATCGGCCCCCGCCACACCACTGCATTTTTTTCATCCACCAGCAGCCCGATACTCATCAGCTTCAGTCCATATCGCTCCAGCGGCGCTATCATCGGTTTTTTCCCGCCCACATCTATCATCAGCGGCCGCTCACCCCGCACTCCAAACATAATAGGTACACTGGGCCCATAAATATCTGCATCCATCAAACCCACTTTGGCGCCACCCTGCGAAAATGCAATAGCCAGGTTAGCGGCCACAGTTGACTTTCCCACTCCGCCTTTTCCGCTCACCACGGCTATAATATTTTTTACTTTGGGGAGCACAGTTCCCGGATCCGTTCTCTTTGTGGTGGTATTGGAAGTAAAGTTGATTTTTACATTGGCATCCTTGTTCACCAGCAGTTTGATGGCATTGGTACTTGCCGTGCCCATCAAATCCTTCAACGGGCAGGCGGGTGTGGTAAGCACAATGGTGAAGGAAACTTCATTACCATTGATCTCAATATCCTTTATCATATTAAGCGTTACCAGGTCTTTTCCAAGGTCAGGCTCCTGCACATTGCTTAATGCTTCCAGTACTTTTTCTTTCGTCATTTTTCCAAGTATTTGTTAAAAGTCAACTGAAGCAGCAAAGTTAACCAATAGAAGGGGCAATTTGTTTTACTAAATCAGCAACTTGTCTTTATTTTTGGCGCAGTGAAGAAAACTATACCTTATACGATTATACTGTTCCTCTTTTTCTCCAAAACCACCAGGGCCCAGTTTGAAACATCCCGTGATTCGGTGGTGCAGTTGTACGGTGTGGTGATGACTGCCGACAGTCTCGTTGGCATTCCCGCCGTAAGCATTGTGGTGAAGGGGCAGAATCGCGGCACCATCACCAATAATCAAGGTGTTTTTTCTATTGTAGTGTTGAAAGGCGACCAGGTGGAGTTTACCCATGTTACATATAAACCTAAAACGGCTATTATCCCCCGCCACCTCGAAGGCAACCAGTACAGCGTAGTGCAACTGATGGTGATTGACACCGTGTATCTCCCGGCAACCATCATCAAACCACGGCCTACGCCAGAACAGTTTGCCCGGGATTTTGCAAACAATAAAGTGCCGGATGATGATATAGAAATTGCCCGGCAAAATACCAGCGATGCCAAGCGAAGGATATTGCTGCGTACTACCCCTGCAGATGGCGGCGAAGCCACCCGCATGCAGTTCAACAAGATTGCCAACCGGGCAGTTTACCAGGGACAGACCCCGCCGATGAACATCTTTAATCCCGCAGCATGGGCCAGCTTTATTGAGGCATGGAAGCGGGGGGATTTTAAGAGAAAGTAAAACCCCTGTCCCCTAAAGGGGAACTTTGATTCATTATTCAGTTTGACTTCGACAATTCTTTATAGCAGTTAGCTTTTATTTGTTTAGCCAGCTTTGGTTTTTCATGGCATCGCCTGTTGTCTCAATTCTTCCAGCGGAAGAATTGCTCACTTCATCCGTATATCGCTACCGGGCAAAACCTCACCCCATCACTATTCGTTAATGATGAAGACCCTTCCACCCCCTCCTAAAGGGGAGGCAATAGGAAATCCCCGAATATCGGGGTGATTGTGGGGTGAGGTCGTATGCCGCCGGATGAATACCAATTACCTATTTTTGCCCCGTAAATAATTCAATCACTCTTCCCCTAAATGAGTTTTCCAAAAAAACTCCACTTTAGAGGCAAAAGAAAATTTCAACTTTTATGATTTCATCCGGGGGTATTATATCCGTCATCGGCGCCGGCACCATGGGCAATGGCATCGCTCATGTTTTTGCACAACATGGTTTTAAAGTAACACTGGTGGATGTGTCGCTGTCGCAACTGGACAGAGCGCTTGCCACTATTGGAAAAAACCTGGACCGTATGGTGACCAAAGAGATTATCCGCAAGGAACTGAAAGAGGAAACACTGGCGAACATCACTATTCAATCCAACCTGATCGAAGGTGTGAAAGATGCTGAACTGGTGGTGGAAGCCGCCACGGAGAATGCAAACCTGAAACTGAAGATATTTGAAGAACTTGACAATTATGCTCCCAAAGATGCCATACTGGCCACCAATACTTCTTCTATTTCCATTACCAAAATTGCTGCTGCCACCGGCCGGGCCGATAAAGTAATCGGCATGCATTTTATGAATCCCGTGCCGGTGATGAAGCTGGTGGAGATCATCAACGGCTACGCCACTAATAAAGAAGTGACAGAGAGCATTGTGGAGCTGAGCAAGCAATTAGGCAAGGTGCCCTGTTTGGTAAATGATTATCCCGGTTTTATTTCCAACCGTATTCTAATGCCGATGATCAACGAAGCCATCTGCAGCCTGTATGAAGGCGTGGCCGGAGTAGAAGCAATAGACACCGTAATGAAACTGGGCATGGCCCACCCCATGGGGCCTTTGCAATTAGCCGATTTTATAGGACTTGATGTTTGCCTTGCCATATTAAAAGTGCTGCATGATGGATTCGGGAACCCCAAATATGCCCCCTGCCCCCTGCTGGTAAATATGGTAACAGCCGGTAAACTCGGTTGCAAAAGCGGCGAAGGGTTTTATGTTTATACGGCGGGGAGTAAGGAGCTGGTGGTGAGTGAAAAGATTTAAATAGGGTAAGGCTTCAAACTTACTGCCCCGGTCTTTGAATTCCGTAATGCCTGGCTTTTCTATGGTACTATAATAGAAGTCTCTGGTCAAGTGGCTGGTTTAAATATTTCTATCTTATCTGTCAGGAGTATTTGCCCGTCTGTTTTTAAGGCAATGGGCAATACCGGTGCAGACAACCCATTGCCGATCGCCAATTCATCATTCACTATTACTCTCGCCTCATCCCATACCCCCTCATCAATAAACGACTGCAACAATCTTGTCCCGCCCTCGACGATCACACTTTGTATTTTCAGCTGGTACAAGGCATTCACCATTTGATGCACAAGGCTTACATCATGTGTCACCTGGTAATACAGCAGGTTGTCCTGCTCCTCATGTTTGATGGTATTGAACACAATCGTCTTCACCTTTCTGTTAAACAGTTTTAATGCCGGAGACAGTTTCAATTCCATATCCACCACCAACCGTACAGGTGATGGTCCAGGCCACAACCGGTTGGTCAGTTCCGGGTCATCCTGCAAAGCTGTATTGGTTCCAACCAGGATGGAAGCTTCTTCACCCCGCCATTGATGTACGAGGCGATTGGTGTATTCATTGCTGATAAGCAACCTGGCCTCCCTAAATCCCCCCGCAAGGGGGACTTCCGAATCCTCCGCAAGTCCTAAGGAGTCTTTAAGTTTTGAAGACTCTAAAACCCCTCCTTTGGAGGGGCTTGGGGAGGCTTCCCTCTCGGGGGGCGGGGGGGCGATGAATCCATCCGCCGTCTGCGCCCATTTCAATATTACATAGGGCCGGTGTTGGGTATGAAAAGTAAAAAAGCGTTTATTCAGTTCTTTACATTCTTCTTCCAGTATTCCGGTCACAACCTCCACGCCGGCTCCTTTGAGTTTTTCTATTCCATTACCATCCACTTCTTTAAAAGAGTCACGGCAGCCGATTATCACTTTGGGAATTTTGTTTTGAATAATTAAATCGGTGCAGGGGGGGGTTTTTCCAAAATGGGAGCAGGGTTCCAGTGAAACATATAAAGTGGATTGGGGAATAAGTTCCTTCAGGCCGTTTTGAACGGCCCGGCTGATTGCATTTGCTTCTGCATGCGGTTCTCCATATTGCTGATGCCAGCCCTCACCGATTATCCTGTCATCATGTACCAGCGCTGCACCTACCATGGGATTAGGTGCCACGTGGCCTGCACCCAGTTTTGCCAGCTCCAGGCAACGGTGCATGTATTTGCTGTGAATGGTCAAAGGTGATCGTTGAACAGTGGTAACAAATATAGTATTTCACGCAAAGCCGCTAAGGAGCAAAAACGCAAAGTGAAAATATGCCTTTGGGCCTTATATACTTTGCGCCATTGCGTGAAACTAAAAGAGCTTAACCGTATCCCATTCACTTCGTAAGTTTGCCGCTCCCGCAGAAAGGGACAGGTTATGACAGTACAGGAAGCGACTTATTATCTTCTGAACAAGCTGCGGACCATTTATGAGGAAGGCGAAGCATCACAGGTTACTGACTGGGTAATGGAGCATATTACCGGCTCAAAGAAAACAGAAAGAATGCTGTATAAGAATGAGGCGCTGTCTGCTGAGGAAGAAGAGCGGCTGAAAAACATCAGCAACCGGGTGATGCGGCATGAACCCGTGCAGTATGTGCTGAACGAAGCCTGGTTCTGCGGACTGAAATTTTTTGTAGACAGCAATGTACTGGTACCAAGACCCGAAACAGAAGAACTGGTAGAGTGGATAATCAGTAACTGCAAGTTCCCCGTTGATGAATTAAAAATATTAGACATCGGCTCGGGTAGCGGCTGCATTCCCATTTCGCTGAAAAGAAGAATACGTAAAGCAGAAGTGTGGAGCTGTGATGTGAGTGACGGGGCCCTGACAGTGGCAAGGAAAAATGCAGCTGAGCTGGGAACCGAAATAAACTTTCTTCATCTTGATTTTCTTCAAAAAAATTTATGGAACGATTTGCCATCCTTCGACATCATCGTCAGCAACCCGCCCTATATTCCTGAAAAAGACAGTCAGCAGATGCAACCCAATGTATTGAATTACGAACCGGCCACCGCCTTATTTGTCCCCGATGATGACCCGCTGGTTTTTTATAGGGCCATCGCAGAGTTTGGCAAGACCCATTTGAAAAAGCCGGGAAACATTTACACAGAAATCCATGAAAACCCCGGCCCGGCAATTACCGGTTTGTTTCAATCCATGGGCTATACTACCGAACTAAAGAAAGATATGCAGCAAAAAGACAGAATGATTAGAGCAGTCTTTCGTCGTTAGCATCGTTTCCAACTTCAGACTAAAGACTAACGCTATTGACTATTGCTCGATTCTCGCCACCACTTTGGCTGAATCTTTTTTGGCGATACGCATTACCCGGAACACTTCACCATAAAAAGCGCTGGTATCGGCGTTGATCACCACTACCGGGGTGTCCCGCAGGGCCCGGTATTTTCTTATTTCCATCGAAAGCAATGAATCAAACTGGTCAGAGGGTACTTTCCTGCTGCCGATGGCATATTGCTGGTTTTTGTCAATGGATACCATGATGTCCTGTTTGGATTTGGTATCTTTGGTGCCTTTGGGCAGTCCGACCTTTATCACATTCGGGTTGGCCAGTGTGGCCACGATGAGGAAGAACATCAGCAGTATGAAAAGGATGTCGTTCAGCGAATCCGTGAACACTTCCGATTCTTCTTTATGTTTTTTTCTGAAACTCATTTTTCTTGCTTGGGTGATGAAAACGGCTTTACATCCAAAACGTACCCTGTTTATCTTGTTGGTTCCTGCAGTATGTCGAGGAAATCCGCTTCAGCTGCTTCCATCTTATTGGCTGTTTTGTCAATTTGTGTTTTCAGGTAGCTGTAGGCAAGGTAGGCGCCCAAACCAATCACAAGACCTGTAATGGAAGTAATGAGTTTGGTATAGATACCGCCGGCAATGGTGCTTACCTCAAATTCGTTGGAGGTATTTATACGGGAAAACAACTGCATCAGACCGACCAGCGTACCCACAAAACCGAAGATGGGGGCCGCTTTGGACACTACTGAAAGCACTCCCAGGTTCTTTTCCAGTTTATACATTTCGAGTACTCCCACATTGTCCATACTTTTTTCAATACTGTCGAGCGGTTTGCCAATGCGCTGGATGCCTTTGTCTACAATCCGGGCTACCGGTGTGTTATTGTTTTTGGCAAAATTGCGGGCAGCTGTAACATTACCGCTGACGATATTATCCCGGATAATGTTCATAAAATTGTCATCAATCTTTGATGCATTGCGGATGGCAATGGTACGTTCGGCAAAAACATAAACAGCCAGCAGCAGCATAATGGCCAGGGGGATCATGATCCAGCCTCCCATTTTCAGCAATTCAAAAAAACTAAGGTGTCCGTCATGATTGGTGTCGCCGGTGGCGAACTGGGCTGCTTTCTGTAAACTATCATTAGCGATCTGCAGAAGGTCAAACATAATTTTCTTCTTTAGGTGTAAAAGTAGGTGTTGACTCCAAAATTGTATTTAGCTGTTATCAACAGTTGTGCATTGAACGAGAAAAATAATGCCACGTTGTTCTAAGCCGGTAAGTTTTAGAGTTCTTTAACAGGAATGGTTAATTGGATAATTAGTTAATCGGGGAGTCCCGTAAAATGGAAAAAACAGCACAGAACGCCGCACCGTTCCACCAAATAACTAATAAACCAATTAACCAATCATTTACTCGCCCCTGCCTGCTTTACCATCAGCGCCTGAATTTGCTTCATCGTTCCTTCCATGCCATCGGGGCTGCCGTCCAGGAAGATTACATTGCCTTTTCCGTATTCGGCAAAGTTCTTTATAGCTTCAGTCCACATGCTGAAGAGGATTACATTGGTATCAAGGTTGGCTTGCTTCATCTGTTCGGCAGCCTCCGTCATACCGGATGCCACTTCTTTGCGGAATAATGCCACACCCTGTCCCCTCAGTCTTGCCGCTTCTTTTTCCGCCTCGGCTGCAATCTTTATGGCGTTGCCATCCGCTTCAGCCTGTTTTGTTTTAGTGATTAGCAGCGCCTGTCCTTCATTCTCTGCTGCCGCTTTCAGGTTGTTGCTGGCCACCACCTTGCTCATAGAGTCCAGAATCATTTTATCAAAAGTGATATCATTAATCTGCAGGTCTTGCAGGTGATAACCCCAGCCTTCAAGGCTCTGATCAACATGTTCCTTCACAAATTCTACAATTTCCCTCCGCAAACCCAGTATCTCCGCCTGCTTTTTTGTAGCTACATAAGCCCTTATATTGCCTTCAATAGTGCGGATGAGCGCCTGCATCAGGTCTTTGTCGCTGATAAATTTGAAGGCCACTTTTTTAATGGTCTCTTCATCTGAATTCTGAACGGAATACAACAGCATACTTTTAAAATAAACATTGGCCTGGTCGGCTGTTACGGCCTGGAACTCCAGTTCCACCGAGCGGTTCTGTATAGATACTTTTCTGAAAACTGCTTCCAACACCGGGATTTTCATATTCAATCCGGGTCTGGCCACCCGGCGGTACTTACCGAACATGGTGATAACACCGATATAACCCTGGTTGATGGTGAACAGGGAGCCAAAAAAAATAATAACGGCAACGATGATCCACCAATACTCTGAAAGCCATTGTCTGATATCCATAATTGTAAGATTTAGAAATGTAATGTACGATAAGTTGAAAGATAATTATTCTACCGGCGTCCGGTTCCCTAAGCAGCTTCGTTGCGACGCTCCGTTCATCGTTCTGTTCGCTATTCAGCAATATTGAACCCCTTCGGGGTTCTCAAAACTCTGCTATTTCAAAATCTCCGGGTTTTGCTTAACGGATCCCTGCCTAAACCAGGCGCTACCGCATTCAGTTCCTGTGGGGCTTTCACAAGTTATTCTGTCAAAAAGTCTTTCTTTTCCTCCTGCGGGGAATAAGAATTATTCGGCATTCGGGTTATCACCAGGGGCTTTTTCTTCCCACACCTGCACAAGGTGCACCAGCATCTGCACCGCTTTCTCCATATCCTGCACACTGATATGCTCCAGTTTGGAATGAATGGCCTGTTCGCCGGCAAATAAATTAGGACAGGGCAATCCCATAAATGACAACCTACTGCCATCTGTTCCTCCGCGGATGCTTTCCATTTTCACCGTCAGCCCCGTCCTGCCGATGGCCTCCTTGGCATACTCCACCACATGCGGATGCAGGTCGAGCACCTCTTTCATGTTCCGGTATTGCTCCGTTATATGAAATTCAAATGAAGCTTTTGGATACGTACGCATCCTTTCTTCTATCTGCGTCCGCAAATAATCTTCTTTTTTTGCCAGGCCTTCTGTTTCAAAATCCCGGATGATGAAATCTATTGTGCATTTCTCTGCAATGCCCTCCACCCTTACCGGGTGAATAAAACCTCTTTTCCCTTCCGTGGATTCCGGCGATAACCTGTCTTTGGGAAGAAAGGCCAGTATCTCCCCGGCAATCTTCATGGCATTGATCATTTTTCCTTTGGCATAGCCCGGATGTGCTATTACGCCATGTATGATTACCTGCACCCCATCAGCGCTGAAGGTCTCGTCTTCGAGGGCGCCGGCATCGCCACTGTCGAGCGTATAGCCATAGTCGGCGCTCAGTTTCTTCAAATTCACTTTCGCCGTTCCCTTTCCCACTTCTTCATCCGGTGTGAAAAGGATCTTTATTTCTCCGTGTTTCAGTTCGGGATGTGTGACCAGAAAATTCGCCATGTCCATAATCTCTGCCACGCCGGCTTTGTCATCAGAGCCAAGCAGCGTTGTTCCGGAAGCAGTGATAATATCATTACCTGTTTGTGTCATCAGGTAAGGGTACTCACTCATTCGCAATACCTGTAAAGTGTCATCGGGTAAAACAATATCCTGCCCCTGATAATTTTTATGCAAAATGGGTTTTACACCGGTACCGCTGCAATCCGGCGCCGTATCCACATGGGCGCAAAAACAGATGACCGGAACTTTTTTATTTGTATTGGAAGGAATGGTTGCATATACATAACCCCATTCGTCCATATGTGCATCAGCAATACCCATTTGTTTCAGTTCATCAGCCAAAATCCTGCCCAGGTCTTTCTGCTTTTCCGTTGTGGGATGTGTGGAAGATTGCGGATCGCTTTGTGTATCAATCTGTACATACCTCATAAATCTTTCCGCAGCCGTAAACCGATAATTTTCAAACATATAATCCTTTTTGGGGCGTCAAATATACGATTATCAGGCGCTACCGGCTAATCGGGTTTGACAATACTGCCCAATATTATTACCTTTTATACCTAAACCAAAACTCAGCAACATGAAAAAATGGTTAATCGGCTCTCTGGTCGGGGCACTGATTGTTTTTGCCTGGCAATCCGCCTCCTGGATGTTTCTCGGCATTCATGACAAGCAAATGAAATACCACCCTGCACAAACTGAGATTATGGATCTTCTTTCGGCCAAAACCACCGAGGAAGGTCTTTACATGATGCCCAGTGCTCCTGCCAAAAAAGAAAAAGAAGAATTGATGAAAACTATGGGAGGCAAACCATGGGCCTCTGTTATTTATCACAAATCATTTAATGATAACATGGCCATGTCAATGATCCGGGGCTTCCTGGTCAACTTTGTTCTTGTTTTACTGCTGGTGGTCATTCTTACAAAAGGAGGATTGCCCGATTTTATGGGGTTCGTAACAGGCAGCCTTGCCGTGGGAGTATTTACTTTTTTATGGGGGCCTTATACCGGCCATATCTGGTTCCAGCTTCCCTGGCATATGATCCGGGGAGATATAATTGATGCGATCGTAGCCTGGGGCCTTTGCGGAGCATGGCTGGGTTGGTGGATGAACAGGAAGTAGCCGGGAGTTATTTGTTCGATTCAGGAGTCAGTTTTTTCGCTGACTCCTGACTAAAGACTACACACTACCGACACAATCAGGGCATTATTATCAGCGGGCTTCCCCTATTATTTCTACAAGTTCCAGGTCAAATCCAAGGTCTTTTCCTGCCAGCGGATGATAGGCATCCAGCACCACCACGGATTCTTTTATCTGTGTGATGGTCACCTGAAACTGGTGCCCTTCCTGGTCACTCATCATCAGCGGCATGCCTGCTACCAGTTCCATATCTGCCGGAAACATTTATTTGGCATATCAATCACCATCTCCGGGTTTATAGGCCCGTATGCTTTATTGTATGGAATATTGATTGTTTTCTTTTCCCCTGCCGTCATGCCTGTAACACCATCATCAAATCTCTTTATCACCATACCGCCACCCACTTCAAACTCCAATAGTTCCCTGCCGGCCGATGAATCAAATGTTTCGCCGGATGTGAGTTTGCCATGATAGTGCACTTTTACTTTGTCCCCGCTTTTTACTTGCGCCATAATCTTTTTTTTGTATTAAAAATGGCTTGCGAGGTAGCTGAAATATGACAATGCAACCGTTTAAATATTTACTTTAGTCTTAGTAAATATTTTGGGTATTTTACCTGTTCATATAAAAGATAATTATGAATCTGATCAAAACCCTTTTCCTCTCATTGCTGGTAACAGTTGGATGCCATGCACAGAAAACAGCAGTAACTATTCCTGTGGAGGAACAAACAACAATTCTGTCTGGGGCCGACAGGATAAATGTCTATCTGCCGCTTATCATAGGAAAGACCGTGGGTATTTTCGCCAACCAGACTTCAATGGTGGCTACTACCCATTTGGTGGATACGTTAAGAAGCCTTGGTATTGACATTAAAGTGATCTTCGGACCGGAGCATGGTTTCCGCGGCACCGCTGATGCAGGAGAAAAAGTAGGCAACTATACAGACAGCAAAACCGGAATTCCTGTTGTATCACTATACGGCAGCAAAAGAAGGCCCTCTGCGGAGGATGTAAAAGATGTGGATGTGTTGATTTTCGATATTCAGGATGTGGGTGTCCGGTTTTATACCTATATCTCTTCGCTGGAAGAATTTATGGAAGCAGCATTTGAACTGAAAAAACCCCTGCTGCTGCTGGACAGGCCCAATCCCAACGGTCATTATGTGGATGGCCCGGTGCTGGACCTGAAATACCGTTCATTTATAGGCCGACAGCCGGTGCCGGTTGTATACGGAATGACGATAGCTGAATATGCCATGATGCTTACCGGCGAAAACATGCTTTCAGAAAAGGCAAACGCTTATGCCGGTTATTTTAGAAATGTAAAGGAGCACCACCCGGATACTCCTTTTCATTTCCAGGTCATCAAATGCAAGGGCTATGGCCATAAAACAAAATATATGCTGCCTGTAAGACCATCGCCCAATCTTCCCAATATCCAGTCCGTTTACCTCTACCCTTCTACTTGTTTTTTTGAAGGAACCGTTTTAAGTGAGGGCAGGGGCACCAATAAGCAATTCCAGGTTTTTGGCCATCCATCACTTCCCAAAAATATGTATTCTTTCACCCCTAACCCCAATGAAGGCGCCAAAAGTTCCAAACTGTACGGGCAGGTTTGCTATGGCTGGGATCTCAGCGGCACTGTAGCAGAGGTACTGGCCAGGGTTGATAACAAAGTACAGCTGAAATGGATGATGGAAGCCTATAAACTATTTCCTGAGAAAGATAAGTTTTTCATTCTCCCCAAATCCGGTAAGATGGAAGAATCATTTTTCAGCAAATTAGCAGGCAATAATGAACTCTGGCAGCAGATAAGGGATGGTAAGAGCGAAGAAGAAATAAGGAAAAGCTGGGAGCCTGCCCTCAGTAACTTTAAAAAAATAAGGAAGAAATATTTATTGTACGAAGATTTTGAATAGCAGGGAACATTACCCCATACATAGTTTATTTACCTTCGCAACGATATGGAAAAACTTCAATCGCTGCGCATCGTTTTCATGGGCACCCCGGAATTTGCCGTTGCATCACTGGATGCTTTGGTAAAAGCCGGTTGCAATATTGTAGGCGTAATTACAGCACCGGATAAGCCTGCCGGCCGTGGTATGCTGCTTCAACAAAGTGCCGTAAAGAAATATGCTGTTGAAAATAACTTAACTGTTCTGCAACCAGAGAAATTAAAGAATCCTGAATTTTTGGCGAAGCTGAAATCCTTACAAGCCGATTTGCAGATTGTAGTTGCCTTCCGCATGTTGCCGGATGTTGTCTGGGATATGCCGCCCATGGGCACCATCAATCTTCACGGAAGCCTGTTACCCCAATACCGCGGCGCTGCACCCATTAACTGGGCGGTGATTAATGGCGAAAAAGAAACCGGCGTAACCACCTTTAAATTAAAACATGAAATAGATACCGGAAATATATTGCTGCAAGACTCTTTCCCAATCGGGGAAAACGAAACGGCAGGAGAAATACATGACCGGATGAAAGAAATCGGCGCAAAATTATTGGTGAAAACAATAAAAGGAATAGCGGAGGACACCCTGAAGGAGATGCATCAATCCGAAATCGGAAATCGGAAATCGGAAATTCTCCATCATGCTCCTAAAATATTTAAAGAAACATGTAAGATAGACTTCAGCAAGCCGGCAGATGAAGTAAATAACCTAATCAGGGGCCTATCCCCTTTTCCGGGTGCCTTTACGACCCTTAATGGAAAGACAATAAAGATTTTTAAAACGGAAAAAGAGATAACCTTCCCGACAATAAAAGCAGGCGATTACGAAACTGACAAGAAAACTTACCTTAAGTTTTCCTGCACTGACGGATACATCAATGTTAAAGAATTACAACTGGAAGGAAAGAAAAGAACAGGTGTTGAAGAATTTCTCCGTGGCTACAGGTTTACCAGCAAACAGTAACAGGAATCCAGTTTTAGTAATTCACCGTCACAATAAACTTATCCTCCCCGGTTATTTCCAGTGCTGAGGCCGCTGCATTGCTGATACGGATATTATAACCCTCATTCTGCCGGATACCGGCCATTTCACCGAGCACCTTGGCATACACTGCTTTGCTGTTAGAAGGATTAACGACTTTTACAATGGTGCCCGGTTGCACTTTGTCAATCAGTAAATAGTATTTCGCATCTTCCCATCCGCTGGTGGTTTTAAATATTCCTGAGGTTACTGTTTCGTTTTTGGAAACAGGCAATACCCTTACCTGCTGTTCAAAATGACTCCTAAAATAGCCCTGCCCTTCCGCAGCAGGTTTTCTTATCTCCTTTACTTCAGGCTGCGGGTCTTTCTTTTCTTCCTTCTTCTCCGCCTTTAGTTCTTCTTCCGCTGTTTTCTTTTCTTCCTTTTTGGTCATATCCTCTGCAGGTGGTGTAGCTGAAACAGGCTTCTCTTCTTTTTTGGCCACCGGCGGGTCAGCAACAGGAGCAAGTGTCACTGATTTCATTTCCCCGCTCTGCAAAAATCCAACAATGATCTTGCTGTCTTTTTTAACCTCATCGCTACTGAGGTTGTTCCATGAACGCAGATCGGCGAGCAGCACATTATTGTTTTTCTTACTTACTGTCAACAGGCCCTCCTTCTCCCTTACCTTGTAATATACCGGCGTGCCGCTGTTGCCCTTTTGTGTGAAGTTGGTATCGAGCAGCGGAATCTTTATTTTCTGATCAATATTCAGGCCCTTGTTCATATCCAGTTTATTGAAGGCAGCAATAGATTTGGGGTTCAGGCAGTATATACGACCCAGGGAATAATAAGTTTCTTTGGCCACTACTTTATGATCCAGGTAAAGGCCATTGTCACCGCTTTTGACGATTAAATCACCCTTTTGCGCCAGCAGGGATAAACTTCCGAAAGCAAACAGGAGGATTATAACAACAAAATTCTTCATACCGGAAATGTTTGGACTGCAAAGATGTGGATTTTTTGATTCTAACAGTCGCTCAGCTATCTTTTAATATCCTCAGTTCTTTCGGATAATAATTATTGATGCGGTTAGGCAGTACATTTACCCAGCCAAGCGGATGATCCTGGTATGTAACCAATTGCCAGCCTTTACCTGTAATAGCTGCATTAAGTTCTTTTCGCTGCAGGTACCGGATGGACTGCTCATAAGTAAGTTCAGTCCGGTTAATGGCTGCTGAAACCAGTAAACTCATGGCCAGGGCATGATCAGGCACTAGTTTGTCCCGCATCAGTGCACCAGCCAGTACTCCGGAATAAACCAGCTTCAGTTGTTCCAGCAGGAAACTGAAATCATGGAAATGAATTTCGGGCCAGGCATATACTGTCTGCTGGTTTTTGATAAATAAAGATCCCGGAATTTTCACCCAATGTTTTAGTACATCCCATTCTTTTTTGGAAGCCTGCTCTATTCTTTTCTTCGGCCCTGCCACAGACTTATCTTCACCTGTCTTTTTTCTGAGGCAGGAAATAAAAAAGCCTTCCCCTTTCACTTTATCCGGCCAGAACCGAAAGCCGCTTTCTGAATCAACAATCCCCCAATCAGGGTCTGTTTTCAGCGGTATATTTTCAGCAGCAAACTCCTGTTGCAACCAATCCACAATATCCTCATCCTCTTCCTGCGAATAAGAACAGGTGGAATATATCAAAATCCCGTCTTTCTTCAGTGCAGGGTAAATATCAGCCAGTATCCGTTGCTGCCGCTGCGCACAAAGCTCAACATTATTCTCACTCCACTCATTGATTGCTTCAGGTTCCCGGCGGAAAAGACCGCTGCCGCTGCAGGGCGCATCCACTACCACCACATCAAAATAGTTTTCCAGTTTCGAGAAATCTTTCGGGTCGTTGTTCGTTACCACCACATTCTCACAGCCCCATTTGATGATATTATCTTTTAAAATATTTGCCCTGGAACGTATCACTTCGTTACTGACTAATAAGCTCTCTTTTGAAATCAGTGAATGAATATGGGTTGATTTACCGCCCGGGGCAGCGCATAAGTCAAGTACTCGCAAAGGCTTTGTCAAATCAACAGTTTGTTTCAAAGCCTGTTCCAGGAACATACTGCTGGCTTCCTGCACATAATAACAACCGGCATGAAAAAGCGGATCGAAGGTGAAGGAGGGACGGGAATTGAGGTAGTAGCCGTATTTAGTCCAGGGAATTTTAGATTTTTGATTTTTGTTTTTTGATTGTTTCGCCGGATTAATTCTGATGGAGGTTATTTGTTTTTTCGAGTTATGTGCCTGTTCAAAAGATACTTGATTAAAACAATCCAGTTTATTTAGTGCTTTAATTAATTCAACCGGCAGCATTCGTAAATGTAAGAAAACTTAAAATTAAGCGTAACTAAAACCCCTCCTTCGGAGGGGCCTTGGGGAGGTCTTTACAAACTCTTTACCTCCCCTACCAAATCCTGCAGTACTTTCTTTGCATCCCCAAAAAGCATGGAAGTCTTTGGCTGAAAGAACAGATCGTTTTCGATGCCTGCATAGCCCGGTTTCATGCTCCGCTTATTCACAATAACATGTTTCGCCAGTCCCACATCCAATATAGGCATGCCATAAATGGGAGAAGAGGGATCTGTCTTGGCTGCAGGGTTCACCACATCGTTTGCGCCCAAAATAAGCACTACATCCGTGTTAGGAAATTCATCATTGGCCTGTTCCATTTCAATCAGTTTATCATAACTCACATCGGCTTCTGCCAGCAGTACATTCATATGGCCGGGCATACGGCCGGCAACAGGATGTATGGCATACTTTACTTCCACTCCTTTTGCTTCCAGCATTTTTTGGAGTTCATGGCAGGTGTGCTGCGCCTGGGCTACCGCTAAGCCATAACCCGGAACAATCATTACCCTATTGGCAAAGCACATTATCACTGCCACGTCGTTAAGTGATATTTCTTTATACGAGCCCTGTTCTTTATCTGCCCCGCCTGCAGCTCCGCCACCTCCAAAAGAGCCAATCAGCACATTGGCAAGTGAACGGTTCATGGCCTTGCACATGATGAAGGTTAGAATAGTACCCGCAGCCCCTACCAGTATGCCTCCGGTGAATACAACTTTATTATCATACAAAAACCCTCCGCAGGAAGCTGAAAGGCCGCTGAGAGAGTTAAGCAGCGATATCACCACCGGCATATCAGCTCCGCCGATAGGCATTACAAACAATATTCCATACACCAGCGATAAAAGAAAAACAAGATAAAAAAGGACAGTGCTGGTCAATCCTGCCTGAAGATTCATACATATATAAACCGACAGGACTATGCTGGTCAGCAGCAACAGTATGTTCACAATATGCTGCCCTTTAAATGCGAAGTCCTTCACCTTACCGCTTAGTTTACCCCAGGCGATCATACTGCCCGAAAAAGTGATATTGCCAAGAATGATACCGGAAAAAATGATAGCAAGATTTCCTGTGGTGGCAGCATCCGGCGGGAAGCCCGCATCTGCAAGATGGTTGAATTCAATAACAGAGATCAATGTAGCGCTGGCCCCTCCCAAACCGTTGAACAGGCTCACCATCTCGGGCATAGCTGTCATTTTCACTTTCCTGGCCGACCAAACGCCGATAATGGCGCCCACCGCAATACCGCCAAAGATCCATACATGATTTTTCAGCAGGTTTCCATCCTCATTTCGGAAAAGAAAAATTGTTCCGAGAATAGCTGCAAGCATGCCGGTACCTGCCACTATATTTCCTTTCCTTGCTGATGCGGGGTCCGACATCATCTTTAACCCCATAATGAAGGTAACAGCGCCAACAATATAAATGATGCTCAGGATTGATACTCCCATTTTAAAATTTTTTCCCCGGTTATTTTTTCTTTTTAAACATTTCCAGCATCCGGTCAGTTACTACAAAGCCGCCCACTACATTAATAGTTCCAAGTATAACAGCGAGGAACCCTAAAATTAATGCCACATAATTATTACTATCGGCCCGGCCCATTACTATGATGGCGCCCATAATAACAACCCCGCTAATGGCGTTGGCATGGCTCATCAACGGTGTGTGCAGTACCGCAGGCACCCTGGCAATGACCACAAACCCAAGGAAAATGACCAGTACCAGGATGTAAATCATCTGCTCATTGGCATAAATCCATTTTAATACTGATTCCATAAGCCCCCTCCGTCTCCCCGCAAGGGGGAGTGACCCACCCACAGCCCTATGAGCATAGAGTGGTTTATTGTTACTAAATATTGTTTAAAGAACTTAAAAATAAAAAATCATTAGCCCGTCTTCACTCTCTCATGCACAACCTCACCGTTATGTGTGATGCAACAGCCCTTCACCAGGTCGTCTTCCCAGTTCAGGTTCAGCTTCCCTTCTTTGTCAATGATCAACTGCAGAAAGTTCAGCACATTTTTACCATACACTTTACTTGCATCCGAGGGCATGGTGGACTGCAATGATGAGTTACCAACTATAATCACACCATGATGGTTTATCGTTTCGTTATTTTTTGTGAATGGGGTATTGCCACCAGTTGCCGAAGCAATATCAATAATAACCGATCCCAGCCGCATCGCTTTTAGCATCTCTTTTGTTATCAGGATGGGCGCTTTTTTTCCCGGTATCTGAGCCGTGGTGATAACAATATCTGCTTTCGCAATACTCTCAGCAATTTTTTGTTGCTGCTTTTGTTTATACTCCTCCGTTTGCTCAACTGCATAACCGCCGGCCTTGCTCGCATCGGCTGCGCCTTCTACCTCAATAAATTTTGCGCCGAGGCTTACCACCTCTTCTTTTACTGCAGGCCGGGTATCAAATACCTCCACCACGGCGCCCAATCTTCTGGCTGTGGCAATGGCTTGTAACCCCGCTACTCCTGCGCCGAGTATCAAAACTTTTGCAGGTTTGATGCTGCCGGCAGCCGTCATGAACATGGGAATATATCTTCCATAGATATTCGCAGCAGTTAATACTGCTTTGTATCCAGCAATATTCGCCTGCGAACTCAATACATCCATCGCCTGCGCTCGGGTGGTACGGGGCAGCATGTCCAGGGAGAATGAAGTTAATCCTGCAGAGGCCCAGCGATTCATTTCATCAACATGATACAAAGGCTGGTAAACGCCGATCAAAATGTCTGAAGCCAGAAGTCTGAGATCAGAAGTTTCCAACGGATGAATTGCCAAAACAATACCGGATGATTCTAAAACTTCACCACGGCTTTTTATTGTTGCACCCGCAGCTTCGTAATCAATATCACTGCAAAATGCCTTTTCACCGGCGCCGGTTTCCACCCAAACAGCCACCCCCTTTTTGATGAGTACAGCGATGGGTTCTGCCAGCATGGATACCCGGGTTTCATAGGCGGGTTCTTTCAAAACTCCAATAATCATAGAGCAATAGGTTTCAGTTGAGATTTAGGTTTGAAGATACTGGTTTTTTAAAATCGGATAACGAAATGCTGTTTCTCCAGGAATTCCCTGCGAAAGAACACAATACCCATAAAAAAAAGATCAATGCTGCAGCGGACAGACGGGTGTGCCTTCACCGCTTCCCATGCTTTTTCCATTTCTCTGCTCCAGTGGATATCATCAAATACCAGTATGGAATCGGCATGCGTTTTGCCGAGCAATTGGTTGAAATATCTTTCCGTTGGCTCACTCCGGTGGTTACCATCTACAAATGCAAAATCAACAGAAGAAAGTTCATTCAGCACTCCGGGCAGGCTGTCATCAAAATTTCCCTTTACCAGTTCAATATTCTTTAGTGCCAGTTTACTAAAATTCTGACCTGCAACAGTTGCTATCTCCCCCGCCCCCTCCATCGTAATCACCCGGGCCTCTGGTTTGGCCAAACTTAAATAGGAACTGGTAATGCCCAGCGAAGTGCCCAGTTCAAGGATTGTTTGCGGCTGGTAATGCCTTACCATCCTGTACAATAGTTGCCCGTACTTTCTGGATTTGGAAGCATTGCGGGCAATGGAGCGGATACTTCGCTGATATTTTTTTAGGAAAGCGGACCCTGCGCCAAAATCTTCCACCACAAAAAGACGGGAGTCATGTAGCAGCTGCTTACGGAGTTTTTCCACCCGCTCATAAGCCTCATACTTTACGGTATCGTTTAATACCCTGGTGATAAACTGAAAGAGGAAGGGCGAATGAGCGCCATGGCCTTTGCCATTAGAAGCAGTTAAATAGAAAGCAAAATATTTATGGGCTAACTGCCATTTGGAGTACATGAATCAAAAATAAGTATGATTAGCCTATACGTTCCCAGGTTTGAAAAGAATAATTATAAGCATTCTTTTCATCCGCCTCATGGTTTTTCTGGCTCACCAGGTACCATTCCTTCGGATCAAGAGAAGGAAAAAAAGTATCGGCTTCCGGCTCCGCTTCCACCCTTGTGAGATAGATCCGTACAGCCTTATCAAAAAGTGCGTTATAAATTTCCCCGCCGCCGATCACCATTACTTCTTTCGCATCTGTTTCCCTGGCTACAAATAAAGCATCTTCAATATTTCTGACAGCCACTGTTCCCTTTGCTTGCCAGCCCGGCTGGCGGGAGACAACGATATTTTTCCGTCCCGGCAGCACTTTGCCCAGCGACTCAAATGTTTTTCTCCCCATTACCAACGGCATGCCCCATGTTATGTTTTTAAAATGCTTCATATCGTTGGGCAGATGCCAGGGCATGGTTCCATCTTTGCCGATGGCATTGTTGGTAGCAGCAGCGACGACGAGAGAAATTATCATAATTAGAAATAAGAAATGAAAAATAAAAAATAAGAAAGTATTACACTACTTTTTAATCCTCTCATCATTGTTTTTAGCGGTTTCAATACTTTTTAAGAATATTGCCATCAATTGATTGGCTTCGGCAAAGGCTTTTTCAACTTTTGGATGAACAACAACTGGCTTCCTCATAATTATTTTAAGGTTTACACTCGATTCCCTGATTTCTTTTAAAACCATTTTCATTTTATGCAGAAAATCAGCTCTTGATTCTGCAGCTTGTGCTTCGCCATAGATAAGGGCTGGTGCTGTTCCGCTCTTTGAAAGTTGATATTCCAGATTCTGACCAGCTTTAGAGCTTGGTAATAATTCACAAACCTCTAAACACATACTAGCAAAATCACCAACCTGTCTTCAAGATTAAATTTTATTTTTTTACCATCCAATATTAGCAGGTTTTACTTTCTAATTCGTCATTTCTTATTTTTCATTTCTCATTTTCATACCGCCACAGGCGCCTTTATTGCCGGATGGCATTGATAGTTTTCAAGGGTAAAATCTTCAGAATTAAAATTAAAAATATCTTTCACTTCCGGGTTTAGTTTCATAGTCGGCAAAGGGAAAGGATTTCTGCTTAACTGCAGTTTTACCTGCTCCATATGGTTTGTGTAAATATGTACATCACCAAATGTGTGTACAAAATCACCCGGTTCCAAATCACAAACCTGGGCAATCATCATCGTTAGCAAAGCATACGAAGCGATGTTGAATGGCACCCCAAGAAACACATCTGCTGATCGTTGATACAACTGGCAACTTAGGGTTCTCCGTCCTCCCCTCTCCACCCCGTGGAGAGGGGCAGGGGGTGAGGTATAAAACTGGAACATAGTATGACAGGGCATCAATGCCATTTTTGGAAGTTCTGCCACATTCCAGGCGCTGATAATAAGCCGACGGCTGTCCGGGTTCTTCTTTATCTGCTCTATTAGATCTTTCACTTGGTCCACCACTACCCCATTTGCACCTTCCCAGCTTCGCCATTGTTTGCCATACACAGGGCCCAGTTCACCGTTTTCATCAGCCCATTCATCCCAGATTTTTACCCCGTTTTCTTTCAGATAGGCAATGTTGGTTTCACCCCGCAAAAACCAGAGCAACTCATGAATTATACTTTTCAGGTGAACCTTCTTGGTGGTAACTAATGGAAACCCTTCCTGTAAATTAAACCGCATCTGGTAGCCAAACACACTTTTGGTGCCGGTGCCCGTACGGTCGGTTTTCTCAGTCCCATTCGCAATAATATGCCGTAGTAAATCGAGGTATTGCTGCATAACTGCAAGTTAGCAAAAAGGGAAAGGCGAGGCTATAAACACTTAATGGCATGTGTGCAAGCTGTTAGTTATTGTTTTTCCCTTCGCTGCAATTCTTTTTTTATCAGCCCCAGCTCCCTTCCTGTCTGTCCCTTTACGGATGTATTCTCCTGCGCCCGGCGCATCAGGTAAGGTATTACATCTTTAATGGGCCCGAAGGGCAGATATTTACTTACGCTGCAACCCGCATGCGCCAGGTTGAAAGTGATATTGTCACTCATTCCATACAACTGGCTCCAGTGTACATGCGGATGGTTCAGCGGCAACCCTTTTTGCTGCAGCAGTTGTGCTGCATACAGATTGCTATATTCGTTATGCGATGCCACTACCAGCGCAATGCGGTCAATATGATCAATACAAAATTTCACTCCCTCATTATAATCCCGGTCGCTGCTTTCTTTATCCGGTTGTATGGGTGAAGGATAACCCATCTCAGCCGCCCTTTTTCTTTCTTTCTCCATGTAAGCGCCCCGTACCAGTTTAGCGCCTAAAATAAAATTCCTTTCTTCAGCGGCTGCATAGCTTGCTCTTAAAAACTCCAGCCTGTCGTGCCGGTAAAGTTGAAGGGTGTTATATACCACGCATTTTTTTCTGTTGAAACTGTCCATCATTAAAATGGTAAGGGCATCCACGGGGTCCTGTATCCAGGTTTCTTCTGCATCAATAAACACACCCACATTATTAGCAGCGCCGGTTTCGCAAACCCGCATCACCCGGTGGCGTACCCGGTGCCATTCTTCTTTTTCTTCCGCATTCAGCTCATCCACAGCCTGCAGATAGCGTTTCATCAATGTGCCCTCAGCACGATGCATCACCGTGTCCATTTTTTCTAACAACCCAAACCGGGCAAACCCGGTTACCTTTATGCTCATGAAGGGAATATTAGGTTGTGTGGCTGCATAATGGATCACCCGTATAAATTCATCACAGGCATTGTCAAAATTTTCCTCACCTTCTTTTCCTTCCACGCCATAGTCTAGAACCGTCTGTACATGGTATTCGCCCAGTTTGGCTGCCACTGCTGCTGTATGCTCCAGTGTTTCGCCGCCGACAAACTGCTCAAAGATGGTGGCACGGATAATTCCTTTTACCGGTAACCTTTTTTTAATGGCCCAGGGGGCCAGGCGGGACCCCAGCCTAACAATCCATGGACGGCCCATCCATGAAAAAAGAAATTTTGCCCTGCGAAGCTGTTTATTGGTTTTGTATTCAAAAGCAAATTCAGTATTATCCAAGGAGATAACAGGATATGAGTCCATACAGCAATTGTAATAACCGGGCAAAGATAGGGTGAAGGCGCTCACTCCCGGCTGATTTAAGCGCCGGCATTATCTTCATCCCTTACCTTTGCACCGCCCATAGGATATTAATCTGCCCGTCTTAAAAAAAGTTAGCAAATGGAACCCAAAAAAGCAACAGCCAGTTTCACCATCATGACCGAAATTGTACTACCCAATGATACGAATGTATTTGGCAACCTCATGGGAGGCCGCCTGATGTACTGGATGGATATTGCAGCAGCCCTGGCAGCACAAAAGCATTGCAATGCCCCTGTGGTAACTGCCTCTGTAGATAATATTTCATTTGAAAGCCCGGTCAAGCTGGGCAATGCCGTGCATATAGAGGCTAAGGTAACCCGTGCCTTTAACACCTCCATGGAAATACACCTGAAAGTATGGGGAGAAGACATGACCCGGCAATACAAATACAAAAGCAACGAAGCCTACTACACATTTGTCGCCCTTGACCCCAACCGAAAACCAAGGCCTGTTCCGCATCTGGTTCCTGAAACGGAGGATGAAAAAAAATTGTTTGACGGCGCATTAAGAAGAAGGCAATTAAGGCTTATTCTTGGTGGAAAACTGAAACCAGATGATGCTACGGAGCTAAAAGCGCTCTTTACAAAAGATTAGTACTGATAGAAGATCGGATACTCCTGGCTCCTGACTCCTGTCTCACTTATCCGTAGTCTGCCAATGGTGCTTCCCCATCATCATATGCTTTTTGCTTTGCTCAATGGCATCCATTATACGTGCCAGAATATCATCTGCGGGTGCATCATAGTTTATTTTTAATGGCTCTTTAAATGTTACCGACAACTGCGATCCTTTCTTTTTAAACTTCAGCCCTTTTTTATTAAAAGCCCTCCAAAACCCGCTGATGATAACCGGTATTATGATGGGTTTGGCATGCTTGATAATTAAAGCGGTTCCCTTGCGGCCCGGTGCAAAGGGTTTGGTGGTTCCCTGCGGAAATGTGATGACCCAGTTATTTTCAAGCGCCCGCAGAATTTTACGGGTATCCGAAGGATCAAGCCCCCTGCGCACCTCTTTGCCCCCTTCCCGCCAGGTTCGCTTTACAGTAAGGCCGCCAGCCAGTAAAAATATCCTGCTGATCAGGCTGCCTTTCATTGTCTCTTCGGCCGCTACATAATTAACCCTGGTAAAAGGGTTAAGAAGGTAATAAGGAAAACCAAGCCGGTTATTCTTTCCCCATTTTACCGCACAGAAAATATGTAAGAACGTAATTACGTCAGCAAAATAGGTTTGATGGTTGCTGACGAATAGTACATTTTTTTTGGGGATTTTGCTGAAATGTTCAGTTCCCGTAATCCTCAATTTATTGATAATGGTAAGTCCCGGGTAAGTAAATAAGCCCACAAAAAAATAGACGACCTTCCTGAGAGGGTGAAAATTCCGTAACCGTTCTAAAATAGGGCCCATGCCTGACATTTGAAAAAACCTGAGCCCAAATTAAGAAATTGCAAATGAAGTTTGCCTTTTGCATTACGATACCGGCATAAAAAAGGTCTCCCGCAGGGGGAGACCCGTTATCAGCTGTAAACCTTTGAGCATGAAATCAGCTGAAACAAAGATTACGCAGCTTACTGAAACACTTTTTCCGGCGGTTTTTCCAGGTCAATATATTTTTGTCTGCTATGTTCAGAAAAATTTCCGGAGTTGCTTCTGAGCAACCCCGGAAAACATGGTTTTATTTATTGTAAGATTACTTTCTCGTTGAACACATCGCCATTTTCTGTGTTCCTGATTTTCATGATGTACGTACCGGCCGGTAGGCTGCCCCTGTTCACCGAAATGTACTGAACAGAATAGCTCACAACAGCTTTTTGTGCAAGCACTTCCTGGCCTGCCTGGTTGTACAGGTTCACCACGTAAGCGCCTTTTGCATTGGAGAACTCAATGTTCAGTTGCTGCTGGCTTACAGCCGGGTTGGGGAACACCCTTACCGTTTTGATGGCGCCCGATGCCCTGCGAACCACGGCAATATTACTGTAACTATAGTCATTATCGTTATCCACCAGTTTCAGGCGGTAATAGTAAACGGGTACCTGCATATCAGCATCGGTGTGGGCATAGTTCAGTTCTGTTGCGCTGTTGCCGGCTGCAGCTTTAGTAGCAATCTTACTGAAGTTAATACCATCCGTGCTTCTTTCAATTTCAAATTCTTTGGTATCAATTTCAGATAAAGTCTTCCAGGTTAGCATGACATCAGATCCGTTCAGCGCTGCATTCAGTTTCAGACCTGTTGCGGGCAGGGGAATAAGTTGGTCCTGTTTGGCAGAAGCGGAAATATACCAGATATCGCCTGAAAGCGGGTCTCTTGTAGCTCCATTTATGGCAGACATGGGGGCAGACCAGTTAAACTGTGAGCCGCTGGCGCCGCGGATATATACCTTGAACCGTAAAAAATTGGTTGTACCGTTGATTCTGACACTACCGGTGGCAGCGCCAAAATTATTAAACTGGCCGGCAGGTGGTGTTCCCTGGTCTGTTGACTCACCATTAGGGTTAACAGTATTATTATTGGTTATGAAATTTCCTGAAATAGTCATGAACTGGTTGCTCGCCATTAATGTCATGGAAAAAGGGCTGATCAGTTCCAGTTCAGTGGTGAAGAATGTGGATACCCAGTTAGTCAAATTACTTGGATCTAAACCAACAGGGCAATAACGATACGAACCCCCCAGGCCGGCAATATGAATAACAGGCTGGTTGATAAAACGACTGAACTGCACTACCACATCGCCATAATAGTGTCGGGTGGTTGCATTATGAGCCCTATTCTGATCATACATCACCTGTGCGCAGGTAAATACGCAAACGCCGCCATTGGCATCATTTGCCGGACTTGGCAAAAGTCCTTCGGCATCAATACCTGCACCAGTATTGCCAGCCTGTGGATAGGGAACCGGAGATGGGGCTGCCGCCGCATCAGACATAAACATCCCGTTCCTGGGACCCCAGCCATTACCAAATGCCCCGAGAAGATTATAACTGTTTAATGGGTCTGCCTGCTGCACATTGGGTGTACCTGGTGCAGCCCCTGTAGCCCCTGATGGCCCTGCTCCAAAAACGAGACCGGTAGGAACAGCATTGGAAGTGCCGAACCCATTAACGGTTCCGGCGCCATAAGTAAGGCCGGTAAACTGCTGGTTCTGGAGAAAAACCGTAGTTGAGATATACGGGGGAGTGATGGGGTCAGGACTATTGCCCTGGGCAATAAAACTCGCATCATTCAGTCGGTCTTTGTCAAAATAGATGACGTGGTTGGTGGTACGGGGGCCAAAACCATTCCCCGCAACCGGGTTGGTAAAATGGTTGACCGCCGTAAGCTCAAGGAGCTTTGGTTGCGCCAATGTTACCGTACTCAGTAACAGCAGGCCCGCCAACAGGGTGTAGAATTTTTTAATTGTGCTCATAACAGGTTTTTTTAATTAATAAAAATGTTTTTAAAATTTTGAATCACACTCACTGTAAAATACAGTGAGTGTGATATGATTGTTATCCGATGATCACATCGCCTCCACTCAGCCTGATGCCAAAATTGATATTGATCACATCACTACTACCAACAGGTATTGTTATCTTTCCGTCATTAACGCCATCGCTTCCGGTTGTTGGATTAGGCGGGTTGGCATTTTTCTGACCTGTATGCTCCCAGCCGGAGGGCAGGATTGCCGGAATTGACCCTTCGGGGGTGCCAACGGGAAGAACTACACTGGTCAGGTAAATCCGGTAATTGGTATTGGGCATCACATTGCTGAAATTGAATGTGCCTCCACCGCTTACGATAGTAGCTTTTTCAACAAGGCCGGTGGTTGTATTTACCAGATATGCCCTTAGGCCTGTAGGTATGGATGATCCTGCAGGTACATTATCCACCATATTATCACTCAATGCATCCACATCATGCCATACATTGCCGCTGATGTTTACCGAAAATCTCAGCCCTGCGTCTATATCCGGTCTGATCTGCCCGGGGTTTAGTGTAAATGCATCGGTAATGCCGGTGCCGGTATTCGGATTGCTGTCATTATCGCTGGTGCTTCCTGTGGCATTCTTGGTGGTAAAGAAGCTACCGGTAGGTATATCGGTGAATCTAATAGTATAGCTGGCGCCTCCCGCCGGCACGGGTATATTATTAATGAAATAATATCCCTTGCCATCCGTAACAGCAGATGCTATTGGCTGGTTGGCGCTGTTATACAGAATGACGGTAACGCCTGCAACCGGAGGCTCGCCTGCATCCTGGATACCGTTGCCGTTCAGGTCTTTCCACACATAATCGCCAACGGCGGCATATTGTGTTACCAGGCCTGCGTCAATTGTTGTAAGCGACTGACCTGCTACCAGCGTAAATGCATCTGTTCTTCCGGTTGCTGGATTCACATCACTGTCTGAAGCATCGGCGCCATTATCTTTAGTGGTAAATGATGAACCCAGAGGCAGGCTGCTGAAGCCCATAGTATAAGATCCCGGGGAAACATTTACGAACAGGTATTTACCATTGGCATCTGTAACTGTGGAGGCCACCGCCACACCGGCATTGTTATACAATGTAACCAGCACACCGGCAATACCTGGCTCATTGGCATCCTGCTGGCCGTCGCCATCCACATCACTCCATACATAATCGCCTACTGAAGCAGTGGTGGTACTTCTTACACCAAAGTCTCTCGTAAGATCAATTCCGCCTGCAGCAAGTGCAAAAGGATCGGTGGTCAGCGAAGCAGTATTGGCATCACTGTCTGTATTATCATTGGCCGGCGCTGCATCTTTGGCAGTAGCCACAAAACCTGCAGGCAGATTGCCAAAGCGGATGCTGTAAGTTCCTGCAGCCAGGTCTGTGAATAAATAGAACCCATTGGCGTCGCTCACAGTATTCTTCAGCACATTGCCCAGGTTATCCAGCAGGTACACACTTACACCGGGTACACCGGGTTCGCCTGCATCCTGGTGGCCGTTGCCGTTAACATCGTTCCATACAAAATTGCCCACACTTGCCAGCACAGCCGGGTTTCTTAATGCTGCATCAACGGTAGTATTAACCTGGCCAGCCAATAATGTAATCGGGCCTGTTTTACCGGTTCCCGGGTCTGCATCACTGTCTTTTGCATCGTCAGCACCTGCATTGGGCAGGGATGATAAAGAATATCCGGCAGGGAATCCGCTGAAGCCAACTATATAAGTACCTGCAGGCAGGTTGCTGAACTGGTATTTGCCCAGTGCATCAGTGGTGGTAGTGGCAATCACAGTTGTGCCATCAGCGGCATATAGGGTTACAGTAACGCCGGGGATACCAGGTTCGCCAGGATCCTGGATGCCATTATTGTTCAGATCATTCCACACAAAGTCGCCAATACTTGCTTTTGAATCGAAAACATTAGGGTTAGATACAATACCAGCATCAACAGTTGTGATGATATTGCCTGTACCTGCTACAGTAATAGTTCCGGTACGGCCTGTGTTGGGATTTGGATCGCTGTCTACTGCGTCGCCGCCTGCATCAGCAGGGCTGAATGCATAACCAGCAGGCAGATTGCCGAAACCAACTGTATAGCTGCCCGCAGCCACATCTGTAAACATGTAAAGTCCGGATGCGTTGGTAGTGGTCGTTTTGATTACAGCTCCGGTTGTAGCATTGTATAGTGTCACTGTTATACCGGGTACACCTGCTTCATTTGCATCCTGTATTCCGTCTTTATCAAGATCATACCATACAAAATCACCGATACTGTTCAGTACAGTCGTTGCACGGAGACCTGCATCTATTGTCATATTGTTGCTGTCAGCAGCTACGGCAAAAGTGGCAGTGGTTCCTGCACCATTGGCGCCAGTAACATCACTGTCTGCAAAGTCATTTCCTCCTGCATCTGCTGTAATAAATGTGTAGCCGACGGGTGTTCCGGAGAACTTCACATAATAATTACCCGGGACAACATTGTTGAATATATAATATCCAAGTGCATTGGTTGCCGTAGTTGCTATCAGCACATTGGCGCTGTTGTACAACTGAACTGTTACACCGGGTATGCCGGGTTCATTGGCATCCTGCACATTATCATTATCCAAATCAGCCCATACAAAATCGCCTACTGAAGCTTTGGTAATATCTGTTACGTTCAACCCGCCATCCAGTGTCAGATTCACTCCTGTTGTTACAACAAACGGCGCTGTTCTGAAAGTAGCGGGGTTAAAATCACTGTCCACGCCATCGCCACCGGCATCCTGCGGTGAAGCCTGATAACCCTGAGGAGGTGTGACGCCCAGCGTATATGTTCCCGGAGGTACATCATTAAATTCATAATGCCCATTGTTATCTGTAATAGTAGTACGTACGGGGTTACCAAGATTATCATATAATGTTACCAACACACCAGCTATACCCGGTTCGCCTGCATCCTGTACGCCATCTTTATCAAGATCGTTCCAGATGAAATCGCCGATTCGGCTGGGCTGACTGATATTCATACCAGCATCCACATAGGTTACATTGGGGGTAGCTGTGGTAAGAGTAACATTTCCGGTTCTTCCGGTTGTTATATTCGCATCACTGTTATTGAGTCCGGTTACGCCTGCTGCATCTGCATTTTGTGGAGAAAATACATAACTCGTTGGTAAACTAAAACGAACCTGGTAAATGATACCCGCACCGCTTACCTGAAGGTTCGAAAACTTATACAAGCCATAGGCATCCGTAACGGTAGAGGCAATTAATGTTCCTGCATTATCAAAAAGTGAAACAGTTACACCAGCCAATCCAAGTTCACCAGCATCTTGGATACCATCACGGTCGGAATCATTCCATACACGGTCTGAAATGGAACCCAACTGCTTGATCAGCCCTGCATCAATATCAGATCTGATTTGCCCCGGGTTTAGTGTAAATGGATCAGTAATACCGGTTCCGGTGTTTGCATCACTGTTATTATTTGCCGTACTGCCGGCTGCATTTTTAACTGTAAAGAAATTATCAGTCGGTATATCGCTGAACCCAATGGTATAATTAGCGCCACCAGCAGGTACAGGTATATTATTAATGAGATAGTAACCATTTCCATCCGTAACAGCAGATGCTATTGGCTGGTTGGCGCTGTTATACAGAATGACGGTAACGCCTGCAACCGGAGGCTCGCCTGCATCCTGGATACCATTACTATTCAAATCCTGCCAGACATAATCACCAACTGCGGCTTTTAAAGAAACTAATCCTGCATCTATATCGGACTTTGACTGACCACCCACTAATGTAAAGGTGGCCGTTCTGCCGGTTGCCGGATCAGGATCGCTATTGGTAGCGGCGGTAGCCACCCCTGCATTTTGAATGGTAAATGATGAAGAAGCAGGAATGTTGCTGAACCCTACACTGTATGTACCCGGAAGCACATTGGAGAATAAATAAAATCCATTTGCATCCGTAACAGTGCTTGCCACAGCCACATTGCTGCTGTTGTATAAGGTTACCAATACACCGGCCACACCGGGCTCACCGGCATCCTGGCGGCCATTCATATCCACATCATTCCATACAAAATCTCCCAGTGAGGCCCTTGTAGTGGATACAATAGCCATATCCCAGGTGAGATCTGTAGTTGATGCTGGTAAAACAATTATATCTGTTTTGGAAGTACCAGTGTTAGCATCGCTATTATTGGCAGCCGTGCTTCCGGCAGCATTCTTTGTGCCAATGGAATAACCTGCAGGTAAGTTTCCAAATTTTAAAAAGTAATTGTTGGCAGGAAGATCTGTAAAGAGGTACTCCCCCGTTGCAGATGTGGTGGTTGTTTTAACTACATTTCCTGCCATATCGGTTAATTCAACGGAAATACCCGGGGCGCCAGGCTCTCCGGCATCCTGGATACCATTGTTATTTAAATCATACCATACAAAATTTCCAATAGAAGACAATGTTGTATTGGTATTACGGGCCCCGGCATCAATTGAAAGGTTTATTTCACCGGGAGCCAGTGTAAATGGAGCAGTTTTACCTGATCCGGCGTCTGCATCACTGTCTTTAGTGTCATTTGTTCCTGCATCTTTAGTAGCAAAAACATAACCGGCAGGCAAGCCGCTGAACCCTATCACATAGGATCCTGCATCCAGGTTGGTAAATAAGTAGTTTCCTAATGCATCAGTAGTTGTAGTAGCAATTATGGTCGTTCCGTTTGCTGCATATAAGGTAACCGTAACACCCGGAATACCCGGCTCACCCGGATCCTGTATGCCATTATTGTTCAGGTCGTTCCAAACCTTGTCACCAATAGAAGCTTTGCTGTCAAAAGTATTGGGAGTGATGATAAGTCCTGCATCCACATAAGTGATCGTAGTTCCCGCAGCTCCGGTTGTTGCCACTCCGGTTCTCCCGGTTGCAGGGTTCACATCGCTGTTGTTGGCAACGCTTACAGCGCCGCTCAGCGGGCTGAATCCATAGCCGGAAGGAATGTTTGCAAAACCAATGGTATAGTTTGTTGCCGCTGTTAATCCTGTGAATAAATAAAATCCATTGCTGTTTGTAGTGGTAGTTTGAACAACCACATTAGCGCTGTTATACAATAAAACGGTTATACCCGGCACACCCACCTCTGAACCGCCATCCTGAATGCCGTTTTTGTTCAGGTCATACCATACATAATCGCCAAGGGATGCGGCAGCAACAGTACGAACAAGACCTGCATCTAAAGTGGTATTGATCCGATCGTCCAATAATGTTACCGTAACAGTAGTTCCGGCACCATTAGTTCCATCAGCATCGCTGTCAACAGCATCATTTACACCCACATTTGGTGTGCTGAAAGTAAATCCTGCCGGCGCTGTGAATTTGACATAATAACTTCCGGGTGTAAGTCCATTGAACATATAATTACCAAAAGCATCCGTAGTTAAAGAAGCCAGCAATACATTACTGCTGTTGTATAACTGAACGGTTACATTGGCCACACCTGGTTCTCCGGCATCCTGCAGGCCATTGCCATTCAGGTCTTCCCACACCCTGTCGCCTAATGAGGCTGATGGGCCGGTAGTAGATGTTACATTCAGACCCGCATCTATGGTAAGATTATTGGTACCCGCAACCACGGTGATAGTTCCCGATTTCCTGGTCACAGGGTCAATATCGCTATCGAGGTTATCAGCCGTTGCATCTTTGGGAGACACCTGGTATCCCGGAGGGGGCGACACTTTTACATAATAACTACCCGGCGCCACTTCATTAAAGAAATAGTATCCGTTATTTGATGTTATTGTGGAAAGATAAAGTACATCAGCAGTGGTATAAAGCATGACGGTAACACCAGCAATGCCCGGTTCACCGGCATCCTGAATTCCATCTTTATCCAAATCATTCCAAACAAAATCACCAATCCGTGCCGACACAGAGTAATACATACCCGCATCCACATAAGTAACATTGGGCGCTGCATCAGTCAAAGTAACAGTACCTGTGCGGCCGGTTGTGCTATTTGCATCACTGTTGTTGGCTCCCGAAACACCTGCTGCATCTGCATTTAAAGGCGAAAACTGATAACCCGGTAGCAGGCTAAAACGTACCTGGTAGCCAACACCTGCAGCCGTTGTGGGCAGGTTACTGAATTTATAATTACCGTATGCATCTGTTATTGTACTGGCTAAAATGGTATTTGAAGCATTGTCATAGAGCGTTACCACCACACCAGCCAGGCCAACTTCATTGGCATCCTGGATGCCGTCTTTATCTATATCATTCCAAACACGGTCGCCAATAGACCCGGCGGCACATGGATTATTGGTGATGATTTCCGTATTATTTCCTGTTTTACTCGGGCTGGCATGTACAGAAGCAACATCCACAAATCCAAAACCTGAAGCTCCAAATACAGAAGCTTTAACGGTAACTTCGTACCAAACATCATAAATCCAGTTGGGCTGGGCCGGGTTTGGCGTATAGTTCGCATCTGTGGGTGGCGAATCAGTCAATAAAACATAACCATAATCATTCAAGTTCGTTGTAAGAGATGTTCTGAAGCTCAGAACATCAGATGCCAGGCCTGGACTCGGCGTAGAGCCATCACCGCTAAAGCCAAGCGTTCCATAACCTGAAGGATAATTGTAGCCATTGGCATTTGCTGAGATATAATCTTGTTTGAATTTTAAAACTTCAGTACCAGCCCCGTTCTTTAAAGACCATTGAAGGTGATCTGAGCCAGTCAGATCTCCAAATTTATGGCCACGGTTCCAGTTATCTGCATTACCCGATGGTTTGTAGCAATTATCAACAAAGGCCTTGGAGAATGTAACCCGAATAGTTACTGTATTTGAGTTCTGGTTTACATTCCAATAGCTTTTTGCATACACTAGGGTATTTGTTCCTGTAAAGCAATTTTGACCGCCATTGGGAGGTGCAATCGGGTTATAGAAACCAAAATCATAAGTATTATTCGTATTGCCGCCTGTTGGTTCAGTTCCGGCAGCTAATGTGATTGACATACCCCTTGCCTCGCCGCTGACAACAGAAGTAGCATTATTATCATCATCGGTATTATTATCCGGATCACCACCATTGATAACGGTAATGGCATAGGTAGCAGGTATGGCAACACCTACTATATAATTGCCGGCTGCCAGGTTGGTAAATGAATATTCGCCTAAAGCATTTGTCGGCATTGACTGTATAAAGGCGCCATCAGGAATATTATCGTTGTTGGCATCAGGATATAATTTCACGGTAGCCCCTGCAACAAAACCATCCCCGGCGTCAAACATGCCGCTGCGGTTAAAATCATAAAATACTTTGTTGCCCAGTGTATGGGTTGATGGAGGTGTAGAAGTAACACACCACATGTCAGTTTTTACCCAGTTGCCTGTGCCCTTAAACCCAACTCTTGTATATTTTGCACCCGTAGGCACAGTAGCAGAAAAAGTATAGAGCTGGGGGCCGGTGGGTGAATTAGCCAATACCTTATCAACCTCTACCTCTACGGAGCCGGTTGACATGTACACATTACTTGAATTATAAAAATGAATAAATACCTTATGGCTGTAGGAATTATCATGCGTACCGGCCCATACACTGGCATTTACCACGGTGCCAATAGCCAGATCAGTGCCGACTACCTGGTATACACTGTTACTGGATGTGTTGGTGATTTCAAAGTCGCCGGAATAGCTGCCACATTTGACCGCCCCGGTGCCTGCATTAAAGTTTCCACCGGACCATGTCCAGTTGGTTGTGCCGCTTTCAAAACTGGGGTTGAGAACTATATTACCGGTACAGGTACACTGGGCATTCACTTTCAGAACAGAAATTGTAATGCTAAATAAAAACAGTGCACTGAATTTAAGTAATGAATTTCGGGAACGGCTTTTAAGGCAAGACCTGGGGTAGAGAATAGTTTTCATGCTCAAATTTTTTTTAAATGTTTTTTGGCCGGACAATATCCGTACCATCAAAACGCCTAATTATTCTGTTCCAAAACAGAAATGAACTTTGGGTTTTCAATAAATAGTGGATAAAGCAGGAAATTCTTAGGATTGCAGGAATAGGGTCTTTTATAGAGATGGAACGCTAAAATACTTCCAATTTTTTTCTTTTCGCTTATTTTTACTGGATTATTTTACTAAAAATACGATAGCCATATAGTAAACTTACTATCTCAATAAAAAACTGCGCAAATAAACTGTAATTTTTCTTCATTTTGAATCAATTTAGACGGATACCGCTTTTTACCCGGTCAAAAGGGTATGTTAGGGGGTAACCGATTCAAATATTAACAAAATATCCACTTTGATTCAATCAATATTTGCCTGAAAACTTATGAGAATAAAAAAGCAGGTAATAATTATTATACTTAAAAAGCCCCGTCTTTTATGCCAGGGCTTTGTGTTCAGTTAAAAAAGTAGTATTCTGAATTTACTCGGGTTTTGTTTCTTCTGGACCCGCGGCATCATCTTTTCCGCTGCTCATTTTCTTCTTCAGGTCGGCCAGTACACCCAGATCCCCGAGTGTGGCTTTTTCTACTTTACCCTGTACATTCTTCACTGCCTTGCGGGTGCTTTCATTTTCAGCCCTCGCTTCTTTTTTTGCGGCGTCGGCTGCATCCACCTGCCCCTGCTCCCATATGCGGGTATGAGAAACCACGATACGTTTTTCGTTGCGGTCAAATTCAATCACCATGAACTGTGCCGTTTCATCAGCACCGATACTTTTACCGTCTTCTTTTGTGAGATGACGGTTGGGGGCAAAACCTTCCAGCCCATAGGGCAGTTGTACCGTTGCCCCTTTATCATCCCGGCGGCTTACTGTGCCTTCGTGAATGGTACCAATAGCAAATGTATCCTGCAGGGCATTCCAGGGATCTTCTTCTAATTGTTTATGTCCAAGTTGGAGCTTGCGGTTTTCTTTATCAATACCCAATATCACCACATCAATATTAGAACCTGTTTTGGTGAACTCTCCCGGATGGTTAAAACGCTTCAACCAGCTCAGGTCGCTGATGTGTATCATTCCGCCGATACCGGGTGCCAGCTCCACAAACACACCATAGTTGGTAATGTTCTTCACCAGACCTGTATGGCGGCTGCCTTCAGCAAATTTTGTTTCGATATCATTCCAGGGGTCAGGAGAAAGCTGTTTGATGGAAAGGCTCATTTTGCGGTTTGCTTTGTCAAGCGTCACCACTTTGGCTTCATGCTCATCACCCAGTTTAAAGAATTCTTTCGCATTGATAGGCGTATTGGCCCAGGTAATTTCTGATACATGTACCAGCCCTTCCACACCCGGCTGAATTTCGAGAAAAGCGCCGTAATCTTCAATGTTCACCACTTTTCCTTTCACCACATTTCCTTCTACGATATTTTCAGCAAGCACATCCCACGGATGCGGTGTCAGTTGTTTCAAACCGAGGCTGATACGTTTTTTCTCATCATCAAAGTCAAGCACCACTACATTGATTTTCTGATCCAGTTTCAGTACTTCTGTCGGATGGGATATGCGGCCCCATGAAATATCAGTAATATACAACAGACCGTCTAAACCACCCAGGTCCATGAAGGCGCCGAAGTCGGTTAAGTTCTTCACCGTTCCTTCCAGCACCTGCCCTTTCTCCAGTTTGCTCATAATCTCCGCTCTTTGAGCTTCGATATCGCTTTCTATAAGCGCTTTATGTGATACGACAGCGTTTTTAATAGTTTCATTGATCTTAACCACCTTAAACTCCATCGTTTTTCCGACAAACTGGTCATAATCGGTAACCGGCTTCACATCAATTTGCGAACCGGGCAGGAAGGTTTCCATGCCAAATACGTCCACAATCAATCCGCCCTTGGTCTTGGATGTAACCGTACCGGTGATCACTTCACCGGTTTTATGAACTTCCACAATCTTTTCCCATGCACGGGTAATACGGGCCTGGCGGCGGCTCAGGTTCAGGTGTCCTTCCCGGTCTTCTTTTTCCACTACCATCACTTCCACTTCATCGCCAACGGCAAGGCCGGGAATGTCACGGAATTCGTTCAGGGAAATAAGTCCGTCGCTTTTAAATCCGATGTTCAGTACCACATCTGTTTTGGTAAGACCCACCACCAGGCCTTTGATAAGCTCACCGTCGTTCAGCTGAACGAACGTGTTGTCGTACACCTGGTGGTACTTTTCTTTTTCCTCTTCCGTGTAAGCAATCACATGGCGTCTGTCAACGCTCCAGTCAAAATCGTCATGGGCAGTAGCTACCGCCTCTTCCACAGGTGCATTTGTTGTCGCTGTAACCACTTCATCCGCAGGGACGGAAGAAGCAGACTCCTGTGCATCAGCGTTTAATTGTTTTTGAATGATGTTTTCAAACATGATAAAATAATCCCGAAGGGTTTTATTTTCGGGGCAGCAAAGATAGGGTAAACTGATGGTAGTCAGAAGCGGGCGGAGAGGAGTTTTTATGTTTGATACCGGCTGCAACGCCCTGATTTGGCTGCCGTTGCGACGCTCCGTTCACCATCAGGTACGCTTATCGTTTGAAATTATGGCTATATTCACCCAAAAAGGCCGGATTGCTTTATCAAGCTCTTAAAATAATAACCCTTATCGGCATCCGGATCTTCTGCAGAAAGATCATCATCAACAAGCCGGAATTACTGAAAATGAAAGGCCCGTTGCTGCTTGCTTCCAATCATCCCAATTCATTTCTGGATTCTGTAATACTTGATACACTTTTTGAGCAGCCCGTGTGGTCTCTGGCAAGGGGGGATGTATTTAAAAAACCGTTTTACATCAAATTGCTCACTGCGCTAAAGATCCTTCCCGTTTACCGCACCAGTGAAGGCGTGGAAAACCTGGCGGAGAATTATAAAACCTTTGATGCCTGCATTGATATTTTCAGGAAGAATGGGTTGGTTACGATTTTCAGCGAAGGAAAATGTATCAATGAATGGCGCCTGCGCCCATTGAAAAAAGGAACAGCGAGGCTTGCCTTTAAAGCATGGGAGGAAAATATACCGCTGAAGGTTTTACCTGTAGGTATTAATTACAGTTCTTTTCACCGTTTTGGCAAAAATATATTCCTAAACTTCGGAAACAGCATCGAAAAAAATGATTTTAACCCGGGAGACCCTGACGGGCTGCAGCACCAGTCTTTCAATCATAAATTACAGAGGGAACTCGGTGAACTGGTTTTTGAAATACCAAAGAATGATAAACTCCTGCAAATAGAAAAACTGGAGATTGCACCAATGTCTGCCCAAAAAATACTGCTGGCCCTGCCTGCTTTCCTCGGATGGCTTATTCACCTGCCCCTTTATCTTCCTGTAAAAAAATTTACCTGGAAACGAACCCATGACAACGATCATTTTGATTCGGTGATGACGGGGTTACTGCTTTTTGCCTATCCGTTTTATCTTATCTTACTGGTTACGGTGGCATGGCTGATCATCCAATGCTGGTGGGTTATATTCATACTCATATTGCTCCCTTTCACCGCCTGGTCTTATGTACAGTTGAAACCGCAGATTGATAAATGAAATGTACCGGAGGTCAATGACAGCATAGAAAAACCGGCAACGCCGCCTTTAGTTATCACAGGTGTTTTGGAATGTGTTTGATAATGAAACCCGGCCGGCCCGCATCAGCCTTAAGCAATGGGGGCCGCCATTTTGGAAGCAGTGAGCAATTCAGGGTTGGCTTCTTCAGCTTTTTCAATGATGCTGTAGTCGGAAAGAATATCTGCTTTTCCTTTTCTCACACACACATCATGTTCAAAGTGAACTGAGGGTTTGCCGTCTTTGGTCCGCACTGTCCACCCGTCATCTTCTGTGTAAACATCCCTTTTCCCCATATTGATCATCGGCTCAATAGCCAGTACCAGCCCTTCCTTCAGCTTGTGGCCGCTGCCCCTTTTACCATAGTTGGGCATTTGCGGATCCTCATGCAGGCTTTGGCCCAGGCCATGGCCTACCAGTTCCCTCACTACTCCATAGCCGTGTTTTCTTTCGGTGTATTCCTGGATGGCCCAGGCAATATCGCCAATGCGGTTTCCGGCAACTGCCTTCTCAATTCCTTTGTATAAAGACGCTTTTGTTACTTCCATCAGCTTCATCACTTCTTCGCCCGGGTCGCCGATGGCAAAGGTGTAAGCATGGTCTCCGTGCCAGCCGTTCAGTATCACGCCAATGTCAATAGAAACAAGATCGGCTTCCCGTAATTCATTATTGCCGGGGAATCCATGCACCACCACATCATTTACCGAAATGCAGGAACTGAATGGATAACCTTTATAGTTCAGAAAAGATGGGATGGCATTGTGATCCCTTATGATCTCATTTATTCTTTGATCAACCGAAAAGGTGGTGATACCCGGTCGCAGCAGTTTGGCGATCTCAGACAGCGTCCTGCTCACCAGCAATGCGCTTTGGCGCATCAGTTCCACCTGTTCATCTGTCTTATAAATTATCATCCTGCAAATATCTTTAAAAAACAGAACCCGGCAAGCTGTGCATACCGGGTTCCCTGTAAATGAAAACATTATTTTACATCTGTACGGCCGAAGTGGTCTGCCTGCCCTGGATGCGGCCACTCTTCATTAAACCATCATATTGCCTCATCAGCAATTGGGTTTCTATTTGCTGCAATGTATCTAAGATAACACCCACCATAATGAGCAGTGATGTGCCGCCGAAGAAGGTGGAGAAGCCCTGGGTAACTCCAAGTTTTGCTGCAATACCGGGAAGAATACCCACTAAAGCTAACAGAACAGCGCCGGGTAATGTAATGCGATCCATGATGGTGCCAATATAATCTGCTGTCGGCTGACCGGGTTTTACTCCCGGAATGAACCCATTGTTCTGTTTCAGGTTATCGGCAATCTGCTTGGGGTTAAATATCAAAGCCGTATAGAGGAAAGTGAAGCCAATCACCACTACAGAATAAATCAGCATATACCAGAAATTACTCGGATTAGTCAGTGCCTGTAACACACCGGTGGGATTATAGCTTGCAAAAATGGTTGGTATAAAGATAATGGCCTGTGCAAAGATGATGGGCATTACCCCGGCGCTGTTCACCTTCAGCGGCAGAAACTGCCTGGCGCCGCCACCGCCAAACTGCCTATTGCCTACAATCTGTTTGGCATAGTTAACGGGCACCTTTCGTACCCCCTGTATCAGCAGGATACAGCCCATGATGATGGCGATAAGAATGGCGATTTCAACAATGAATACCAGTATCTGGCCATTACGGACTGATTTGGCGCTTAGTTCCTGCAGGAATGACTGCGGCAAACGGGCCAGGATACCGATCATGATGATAAGCGATGTACCGTTGCCCAATCCTTTATCAGTAATTTTTTCACCCATCCACATTACAAATAATGTGCCTGCAGTAAGCACCATTACCGTGGTAAGCCAGAAGTTGGCGGGAGAAAATCCAGCCATCATTCCTCCGGTTTTCAGCATATCACGCAGGTAAGTTACATAGGCAGATGCCTGCAGTATGGTAACGGCCACCGTCAGGTAACGGGTATATTGATTAATTTTTTTTCGGCCACTCTCCCCTTCTTTCTGCAGTTTCTGAAACCGGGGTACCAGCACCGTCATCAATTGCATGAAGATAGAAGCAGAGATATAAGGCATGATGCCGAGGGCAAAAATGGAGGCGTTATTGAATGCCCCGCCGGAGAAGGCATCAATCAGCCCGAGGATACCGGTACTTTCACCGCTGTTTTGTATCTGGTTCGGGTCAATACCCGGGAGTACAATATGCGAACCCACCCGGTAGATGGCAATCATCATCAGGGTGAACAATATCTTGCCACGCAGCTCTTCGATGCTCCAAATATTTTTGAGTGTCTGTATTAATTTTTTCACTGGGATTCAAAAAATTTATTGTCTCTTAAAAACGTACTACTCCGGCAATCCTTCGTAGTATACAAAAGACGCATTTTCAATGCGCTGCTGTAATTTAGCGAATTTACTTTACTATTTCCACTGAACCGCCGGATGCCTCAATCGCCATTTTAGCTTTTTCACTCACGGCATTTACCTTAAAGACAAGCTTTTCCTTTATCTCTCCGTTGCCAAGAATTTTCACCTTGTCTGTCCGGTTTACCAGGCCGTTGATGAAAAGATTTTCGGGAGAAACTTCTTTGATATTGTATTTTTCTGCCAGTTGTTCAATTTGTCCAAGATTAAAAACCTTGTACTCTACCCGGTGCGGATTCTTAAAGCCACGTTTGGGGATCCGGCGCTGGATAGGCATCTGGCCCCCCTCATGCGCCATTTTCCTTTTGTAACCGGCACGGCTTTGCCCGCCCTTATTACCTTTTGTAGATGTTCCGCCTTTACCCGATGCCTCACCGCGGCCGATCCTCTTCTCTTTGTGTGTAGCGCCTTTTGCAGGCTTTAACTGATGTAATTTCATTTTGCTGATTTTTTACTCTACGGGGAATCACCCCTCGCTTTTATAAATTTCAAATCGGAAACCTGGTTCTTGTTTGGTTTCGGAGATTTGTTTCTTGTTATGTTAAACCTCCTCTACTTTCACCAGGTGTGTTATTTTGCGCAGCATTCCCAGTATTTGCGGAGTGGCTTCTACTTCTTTTGTAGAATTTGTTTTATTAAGGCCCAGTGCCTGCACCGTCAGTTTCTGGCGCTCCGGTCTGTCGATCGGGCTTTTAACCAATGTTATTTTTAACTTCTTCATAAAATTCCAGTTTGCAAATTCCAATACAAAAATTGTTACCTGTGATTTTATTCCTTTGATTTACCCATTAAATACTTTCTTCAATCCAAGCGAACGGGTTTTGGCAATACTTACCGGCTCTCTTAGTAAAGCCAGCGCTTTGAACGTCGCCTTCACCACATTATGAGGATTGGCAGAGCCCAATGATTTGGCCAGGATGTCGGTAACACCGGCAGCTTCGAGCACAGCCCGCATACTACCCCCGGCGATTACCCCGGTACCATGTGCGGCAGGCTTAATAAGCACTTTGGCAGCGCCTTCCTTGGCCCACTGGTCATGGGGGATGGTACCTTTCATCACCGGAACTTTGATAAGGTTCTTTTTGGCATCTTCAATGCCCTTGGTAATGGCTTCCTGTACTTCTTTGGCTTTGCCGAGACCATGACCCACCACTCCGTTTTCGTTGCCCACCACCACCAGTGCAGAGAAGCTGAAGGAGCGGCCGCCCTTGGTGGTTTTCACTACCCGGTTAATGGCAACTACTTTGTCTTTCAGTTCGAGGTCGCTGGCTTTTACCCTGTTTACGTTATACTTTGACATTGATACTTGTAATTAAAAGTTTGAATGTTGTTTGCTTAAAATTTGAGCCCGCCTTCCCTTGCACCATCCGCTACTGATTTTACCCGGCCATGGTAGAGGTAACCTCCGCGGTCAAAAATTACATCGCTGATGCCAAGTGAAGTTGCTTTCCTGGCAATTGCCTCACCCACCATTTTGCTTTTATCTGCTTTCTTTGCTGCCTGTGCTTTGATGTCTTTATCCCTGGAGGAAGCGGAAGCAAGTGTTACCCCTCTGGCATCGTCTATCAGTTGCACATAAATATCTGTATTGCTCCTGAACACCGATAACCTCGGTTTTTGAGCATTACCCCCGCCCATCTTACGGCGGATGCGATAGCGGATATTTTGTCTTCTTTGTGATTTAACTTTTGGATTCATATTTTATACCCCCATCCCCTAAAGGGGAGTTTTATGTTTCTGATTCTGCCAGAAACTTTATGCTAATTAAACAATTCAACCATCTTAAGAACTTTACCGCCTAAGTTCCCCCTTTAGGGGACAGGGGTTTATTTACCTGCTGCTTTACCAGCTTTCTTACGAACCACTTCACCCACATAGCGAACACCTTTTCCTTTGTAAGGTTCCGGTTTGCGGAGGTTGCGCAGTTTGGCGGCCACCTGCCCGATCAGTTGTTTGTCAATCCCTTCGAGGGTGATAATGGGGTTCTGACCTTTTTCCTGTTGTGTGGCCACTTTCAGCTCTTTCGGCACTTCAAAAATGATATTATGCGAATAGCCCAGGGCAAGGTCCAGCACATTTCCCTGGTTGGCTGCCTTGAAACCCACACCGATCAGTTCCAGTTTTCTTTCATAACCATCAGTCACTCCTTTCACCAGGTTGGAGATAAGGGAACGGTACAAACCATGCAGGGCACGGTGACGGATTTGATTTGTTGGGCGGCCAATAATAACAGTGCCGTCTTTCACTTCCACGGTGATGTCACGGTCAATAGCCTGCTTCAGCTCTCCTTTCTTTCCTTTAACGGTCACCACATTGTCTTTACCAATTGAAACGGTAACACCTTCAGGAACTGTTATCAGTTTTTTACCTATACGGGACATACTCTTAAAATTTCAAATTTTTTTATTGCAAACCCCAATTTGTGATTTGGAATTTGTCTTTTGGATTTTATTCTAATACACATAGCAAAGTACTTCGCCGCCAATGTTGTTGGCTTTGGCTTCCTTGTCGGTCATTACCCCCTTTGAGGTTGACACAATAGCAACACCCAGGCCATTCTTCACACGGCGAAACTCAGACGGTCTGGCATACTGGCGCAAACCCGGGCGGCTGATCCGCTCCATGCTCTGTATGGCAGGTTGTTTTGTGGAAGGGTCATACTTCAAAGCAATCTTGATGATGCCCTGCTTGTTATCATCCTCAAATTTGTATTTCAGGATATAGCCCTGGTTGTACAGGATCTCAGTCATACGCTTCTTAAGGTTAGATGCAGGAATGTCCACCACCCGGTGACCAGCCATCTGTGCATTACGGATTCTGGTCAGGAAATCTGCTATAGGATCTGTTACCATAATATTTACCCCCTGTCCCCCTAAAGGGGAACTTAGATTGATTAATAACTATTATTATTAAAAATAACTTTCATTTGAACTATTTTACCCTTACTCCCCTTTAGGGGATGAGGGGTTACCAGCTTGCTTTTTTAAGTCCCGGAATTTTACCGTTCAGCGCCATGTCCCTCAGAGCCACCCTGGATATCCCAAAGTAGCGAACATATCCTTTCGGACGGCCTGTCAGCTGGCAGCGGTTCTTCAAACGAACTTTAGAAGAATTCTTCGGAAGTTCATCAAGGGCTTTCCAGTCGCCTGCTTTCTTCATCTCTGCTCTTTTAACTGCATGCTGTGCCACCATTCTTTCCCTTTTTCTTTGCCTGGCTTTTACTGATGTTTTTGCCATGTTTGTTTATTCTTTTAGTTTGAACTGTTTTTTGTTGCGTTTCTAAAAGGCATCCCGAGCTCTTTGAGTAATTCATAAGCTTCTTCGTCAGTGCCGGCTGTTGTAACAAATGTGATATCCAGGCCGGTGATTTTATTCACTTTGTCAATGTCAATCTCCGGGAAGATGATCTGTTCTGTTACACCCAGTGTATAATTACCTCGGCCATCAAATGCTTTTTCGTTTACCCCTTTAAAGTCCCGGACACGGGGCAGTGCTACGGCTACCAGCCTGTCGAAAAATTCAAACATCTTGTCTCCGCGGAGTGTAACCCTGGCGCCAATCGGCATCGCCTTTCGCAGCTTGAAGTTGGAGATGTCTTTTTTAGACATTGTGGCCACAGCTTTCTGACCGGTGATGGTAGTCAGCTCTTCCACAGCAATATCCACCAGTTTCTTGTCGGATACAGCTCCGTTCACACCACGGTTCAGGCAGATCTTCTCCAGTTTGGGGGCCTGCATTACTGAACTGTAACCAAATTTTTTGACCAGGGCAGGTACAACATCTTTTTTGTACCTGGTAGCCAGCCTCGGGGAATATATTTTTGTACTCATACTTTTCGCTTTTTTTTGCCTGAATAATGATTACAGTTTACTACCAGACTTTTTTAATATCCTGACACTTTTACCGTCCGCTCTTTCCCTTTTCACTTTTGAAGGGGCTTTGGCCGTTGCATCCCAAAGCATCACATTACTGATATGGATGGGGGCTTCTTTTTTTATGATGCCGCCTTTGGTATTCTGTGCGGAAGGTTTTGTGTGTTTAGTAACAAAGTTCACACCTTCCACTATCACTTTTGCATCATCAACCAAAACCTCTTTAACAGTTCTTGGTTTAAAAACAGGTTTGCCGTTATCATCTTTCTGGGGTTTTGATTCGCCTGAAATAACGATAACCAGGTCGCCTTTCCTGATGTTATACTTGGGTTTAAATCTTGCTTTCATTTTATGTTTCATTAACGGGTTGAACCCTTTTATCAATTATAATACTTCAGGAGCCAGTGAAATTATTTTCATGTACCCTTTATCCCGGAGTTCCCTGGCCACGGGGCCGAAGATCCGGGTGCCTCTCGGCTCATCAGTCTGGCTCAGTATCACCACGGCATTATCGTCAAAGCGGATATAAGAACCATCCTTGCGGCGCAGTTTGCTGGTGGTGCGCACAATCACCGCCCTGGCCACAGTACCTTTTTTGATGCCCCCCTGAGGTATGGCATCTTTTACCGTTACCACAATCTTATCTCCTATCCTGGCATACCGTTGACCGCTGTTGCCGAGCACACGGATACAAAGCACCTCTTTGGCGCCGCTGTTATCCGCTACATTTAACCGGCTTTCTTGCTGAATCATATTTTGAGCTTTTAGCTTTAAGCTGCTAGCTGTTAGCCAGCTTACAACAAATTTTATTCTTTAATTCTTTCCGGGCTAATAGCTAAAAGCTATCAGCTAACGGCTTTTTTTATTTCACTTTCTCCACCACTTCCACCAGCCGCCAGCGTTTTGTTTTGCTGAGCGGACGGGTTTCCATGATCTTTACCACATCACCGATGCTGCACTCATTTTTATCATCATGAGCATGAAGTTTTGTGGTCTTCTTGACGAACTTACCATAGATAGGGTGTTTTACTTTTCTTTCAATGGCAACCGTGATGGTTTTCGTCATCCTGTTGCTGGTTACCACCCCAATCCTGGTTTTTCTTAGATTTCTTGCTTCCATTGTTATTACTTTATTATGCTTGCTGTTGCTTTAACATGAGTTCCGTTTTCAGGCGGGCAATGTCCCTGCGCAGAGAACGGATGGTCATAGGATTTTCCAGCGGGGAAATAGCATGCGCAAACACAAGCTTTTTTAACCGCTGCTTATCTTCTTCCAGCCGGGCCTTCAGGTCCTGTTCATTCATTCCATGAATGCTTTTTACAAAATCAACTTTCTTTGACATTGTTTTTCAATTTATTGATAGTTACACCGCAGCTAAATCACGGCGTATAACAAATTTTGTTTTTACCGGCAGTTTACCTGCCGCCAGCGCCAGAGAAGCCTTTGCCACCTGTTCGCTTACCCCATCCACTTCAAAAAGGATACGTCCGGGCCTTACCACAGCAGCCCAAAACTCCAGGTTACCTTTACCCTTACCCATCCTCACTTCTGCGGGTTTTTTTGTAATCGGTTTATCCGGGAAAATGCGGATCCACACATTACCTTCTCTTTTCATTTCACGGGTCAGCGCCTGGCGGGCCGCCTCTATCTGGCGGTCGGTGATCCAATGACTGTCTAATGACTTCAAAGCATAAGAGCCAAAAGATATAGTAGTGCCTCTTTTAGCATCACCTTTCATCCGTCCTTTCTGCATTTTCCTGTGCTTCGTTCTTTTCGGTTGTAACATATATGTTCAGATTTTTAGTACTTAGTATTGAGATACCGGATAAGAGTCCATTGTCTTTAATAATCAGTACTGAATACTAAATACTTTGTTAACCTCTCCTGTCCCTGCCGCCACCTCGTCTGTCATCCCGGCGATCATGTCTTTCATGCCTGTCGTCCCTTCTTTCTCTTCTGTCGCTTACGTCACTCTTCCCACCAACGAAGTTGGGATTCAGGTCTCTTTTCGTCAGTACTTCACCTTTACAGATCCACACTTTGATACCAATTTTACCATATACCGTCAGGGCAAACACATTGGCATAATCAATATCCATTCTGAAGGTATGCAGCGGCACACGGCCCTGTTTAATTTCTTCTGTACGGGCAATCTCAGCGCCACCCAAACGGCCGCTCACTTTCACTTTTATACCTTCTGCGCCCATTCGGAGTGCAGAAGCAATAGACATTTTAATAGCTCTTTTATAATTAATTCTGTTCTCAATCTGGCGGGCAATGGTGTCAGCTACAATCATTGCATCCAGTTCAGGACGGCGGATTTCGAGGATGTTGATCTGCACATCATCTTTACCGGTCAGTTTTTTCAGTTCTTCTTTGATACGGTCCACTTCGCCGCCACCCTTACCGATGATGATACCGGGTTTGGAGGTATGAATGGTGATGATCAGTTTACCCAGCGTTCTCTCAATAACGATTTTGGAGATACCTCCCTTGTTGATACGGGCATTCAGGTAAGTTCTGATCTTGTGATCTTCGATCAGTTTGCCGGCATAGTCTTTTTTGCTGCCATACCAGTTAGATTCCCACCCGCGGATGATGCCTAATCTGTTACCAATCGGATTTGCTTTTTGACCCATAATTTTAAAAATTCCAATGTTTTAAATTCCAAAATCCATTACCCTGTTAGGATTTGGAATTTGCTATTTGTTATTTTGTTTCCTTTGTATCTACGATCACAGTTACATGGTTGCTGCGTTTGCGAACTCGGTAACCACGGCCCTGCGGAGCGGGGCGCATTCTCTTCAATGTCCGGGCGCCATCCACAAAAATGGTTTTTACCACCAGCTGGCTCTCATCGCCGCTTTCATTCTTCTGCTTCCAGTTGCTGATGGCGCTCAGCACCAGTTTGCGCAGGGGAATGGCGGGATGCTTGGGGTTATGCTCCAGTTCTGCCAGCACTTTTTCCACTTTCTGACCACGGATAAGGTCAGCCAGCAAACGCATCTTGCGGGGCGATGTTGGGTAATTTCTCAATTTTGCTATTGCTTCCATTATATTTAGCTTTTAGCCGGCTTACGATAAAAATGTTTTAATCTTTTATACTGTTTGTCAGCTATAGGCATAAAGCTCACAGCTAACAGCTTATTTTATGCTTCTACTTTTTTACTTGAGTGTCCTTTGAACTGGCGGGTAGGGGCAAATTCGCCCAGTTTGTGCCCCACCATAAATTCTGTTACATACACCGGAATAAATTTGTTCCCGTTGTGCACAGCGAATGTGTGGCCTACAAAATCAGGAGTGATCGTGGAACGACGGCTCCATGTTTTTACCACCGCTTTTTTTGATTTGCCTTCATTCATAGCCAGCACCTTTTTCTCAAGATGCGTTGCCACATAAGGACCTTTTTTAATTGAACGAGCCATATGTTATTTAAGATTTTAGATTTTAGATTTTAGATTTCAGATTTCAGATTGGCGGCAGGCACCTGCAATACCAGTCATTAATCTGAAAATTTTATTTTGTCAGTTTTGAACCATTTTTTCTTTGTATGATCAGTTTGTCGCTTCCTTTACCCGTGGTCCTTGTCTTAAGGCCTCTTGAATACTGGCCATTCCTGCTGCGGGGCTGACCGCCCGAAGCTTTACCTTCACCCCCACCCATCGGGTGATCCACGGGGTTCATGGCCACACCCCGGTTTCTCGGTTTGATGCCTTTCCACCTGTTCCGTCCGGCCTTTCCCATGCTCTGCAGGAAGTGGTCACTGTTGCTGACAACGCCAACTGTTGCATAGCAATTGATCAATACCTTTCTCAATTCGCCGGAAGGCATTTTTAAAATGGCATACTTGTCTTCTTTGTTGGTGAGCTGCGCTGAACTTCCCGCGCTGCGGGAAAGTTTACCGCCCTGGCCGGGTTGCATTTCAATATTATGAACATTGGTGCCGAGAGGAATATTCTTCATCGGCAATGCATTCCCTACTTCCGGGGCCACATCGGCGCCACTTTCAATTTTTGCTCCTACTTGTAAGCCCTGCGGGGCGAGGATATAGCGCTTCTCTCCGTCTGCATAGTTAACCAGGGCAATAAATGCTGTCCGGTTAGGGTCGTATTGAATAGATTCCACCGTTGCCACACCTGCCTTATTCCTTTTGAAATCTATGATCCGGTACTTCTTCTTATGTCCGCCACCCCTGTAGCGCATGGACAAATGGCCGGATGAGTTACGGCCACCGGTTCTTGGTTTCGCCTCCAGCAGGCTTTGCTCGGGAACATGGGTAGTAACTTCTGCATAGGCATTGCCAATCCTCCAACGGGTGCCTGCTGTTACGGGTTTAAATTTTCTTAATGCCATTGTTTACATATTAGACCTGAGGTATTCAATACTCAGATTTTGTTTGCAATATTTGCGGCCTTGCCAGCCATTCTTTTTTATCTCTCGTTTCAGTACTGAGCACTTTAGTACTGAAAGTCTTAAATATTTGAATAAAGATCAATAGTATCACCTTCAGCTACTGTTATAAAAGCTTTTTTGTAAGCCGGCTTGCGGCCAGAGATCACACCGGCTTTTGTAAAGCGGCTTTTATTTTTTGCAGGAGATACAGCGGTATTTACGTTTGTTACCGTAACCCCATAAAAACTTTCAATTGCTTTTTTGATTTCCAGCTTATTCGCTTTTTTTGACACTTTGAAAGCATAGCGGCGAAGTTTGTCCTGCTGGGCATTTGCTTTTTCAGTTAAAATGGGTTTTACCAATACTTCAGAAAGTTTCATTTCTTATTCTTTATTAATTTCTCTTAATAAGCTCTTTGTCACCCTGTCACTTTAGCAATCGGGATGTCGGGGCGTCAATTACGCTTCTGTTTCTTCCTCTGCAAATATCCTGGCTGCACTTTCCGTCATTACCAGTACATCAGCGTTTACAATATCGTATGTGTTCATGTCGCTCATCATTACGCCCAGTACGGTGGGTACATTGCGCATGGACATATCCAGGTGGTCATTGTATTCAGGCTGCACAAACATCACTTTCTTGTCTGCAACTTTTAGTTTGCCCAGGATATCTACAAATGTTTTGGTCTTCGGGGCATCCAGTGTAATATCTTCCACCACCACAATGGCATTATCTTTTGCTTTGTGTGAGAGAGCAGAAATTTTGGCCAGGTCTTTTACCTTACGGTTCAGTTTAATGTCGTAGCTGTGAGGCTTGGGTCCGAAAACAGTACCGCCGCCCTTGTACAACGGGTTACGGATATTGCCCTTACGGCTGCCGCCAGTACCTTTTTGGCGATGCAGCTTGCGACTGGCGCCCTGTACTTCAGCACGGGTCTTCACTTTATGAGTACCCTGGCGCTGCGCTGCGAGATATTGCTTTACGGCAAGGTATATCACATGATTGTTTGGCTCGGCACCAAAGATCTCTTCAGGCAGGTCCACCTTTCTGCCGGTGGTCTTTCCTTTTGTATTTAAAACTTCGATTTGCATTTTATTTCGTTTTGTCGGGTAGAGACGCAAAATTTTGCGTCTCTACCCGTGACAATTATTTCTGGATTAACACAATTGAACCGTTATGCCCCGGAACTGAGCCGCTGATCAGGATATAATTCTTATCCGGGAATATTTTCACCACTTTCAGCCCTTTCAGTTTTACCCTGTCGTTGCCCATACGGCCGGCCATACGCATACCTTTCATAACCCGGCTGGCATCGGATGAGTTACCAAGTGAACCCGGAGCTCTTTGCCTGTCGTGCTGACCGTGTGATTGCTGGCCCACACCGTGGAAGCCTTGGCGTTTTACCACTCCCTGAAAACCTTTACCTTTTGTGGTACCGACAACATCCACATCGTCGCCTTCAGCGAAAATGTCAACCGTAATGGTTTCACCAATATTTTTTTCAAGAGAGAAATCCCTGAACTCTTTAGAGAATTTTTTGGGAGTTGTGGAAGCTTTTGCGAAGTGATTTATTTCGGCTTTGATGGAGTGCTTTTCGTTTTTGTCGCCGAAAGAAAGCTGGAGTGCATTGTACCCGTCTGACTCTTGGGTCTTTACCTGGGTAACCACACAGGGGCCCGCTTCAATGATCGTACAGGCGGTTTGCTTGCCCGAGGTATCGAAGATGCTGGTCATCCCGATTTTTTTCCCAATAATACCTTTCATGATTGTTCTGTTTGTGCCTGCAAGGTTATTGGGACATCTTTCGTTGCAAGTGATTTTGTCACCCTGAGTACATCGAAGGGTCAATCCCCGTTTGCCACCGACCTTTTCTGTTAGTCGCCGAAGCTTCAGCGAAGGCGACCCTTGTGGCCGCATCTGAAGCCCGTCATCTTTTCGAGATGCCCGCCTTCGTTAAAACTACGGCGGGTGATAGAAGTACCGGCAGTAAACAAACCCTGAATGGCTTGTTTTATGTAAACCCCAAACCCCAAAAGGGGATTGAAGCGTGTTAATGTCAGAGCTCTTTTCTCCCGCATGACGCAGGATTGAGAGATAACAGAAAAAATTATTTATAAGAACTATTCCTTTACTCCCTTTCTCCTTCCCTTCGGGAAGGCCGGGATGGGCTTCTACGCTTTTATTTCAACTTCCACACCACTGGGCAAATCCAGCTTACTCAGTGCATCCACCGTTCTTGATGAAGAGGTGTAAATATCCAGTAACCGCTTGTGCGTAGCCAACTGGAACTGCTCACGGCTCTTCTTATTAACGTGGGGTGAACGTAACACAGTGAATATCTTACGGCGGGTAGGCAGGGGAATGGGGCCCGTTACCACAGCGCCGGTGCTGCGTACTGTTTTTACGATCTTTTCGGCTGATTTATCCACCAGGTTGTGATCGTAAGACTGTAATTTGATTCTGATTCGCTGCGACATGTGTGAAAACCGGATTTTCTTTTGGGAGTGCAAAGGTATGGCTGAGGGTTATACCCTCCAAATAGTTGGGAAAGAATTTTCTATGCTGTGGACAACCCGTAAATAAACCAGCCTCTATTCTACCGGCTTGATTGTCAGGCTCAGGGTTGCAAATCCTCCCAGTTCAATATGCTCTACTCTGAAGGAATGGGTACCACCAAGTGAGACCCTGACTTTTTTGTTTGGAGATTCATCAAATGTGTACTTAGAAGGGTTCCATTCATCCAGTATGAGTTTGCCATCCACATACACCCTTACGGCATCGTCCCAGGTGACAGAAAGTTCATAATCACCGGGTTGAACTGCAGCCGTACCATCTGCAACCGTAGTAAACTGCGTATGCTGAATTCCACCTTCCGTAATACCGCCCCACCAGGCATAATTCAGTTTGTCTTTTTTTTCTGTTTTAAACGGGGCTTTCCGTTCATACATAGAGAAAAGCATTCCTGTGGTTATTGGGTTATGTGATGCTGTGTCAAGATGATAAAACAACACATCCCAGTTAATTGGCTGAAAGAATTTCCTGAAATAGAATTTTGTTGGTTTACCGGCGGCAATAGTTTCTCCTAATGCTGTTACGATTGCAGAGCCTTTGTACTCAAGCTCCATCACAATATCAGTTCTGTCAGCTTTTATCTTCTCAGCAGTTATTGTTGAAGGAAACACTCCTTTAGCGGCCGATACATTCCTCGCTCCTTTTATACTTTTGATCTGCCAGGTCCCTTTGGGTCCGAGCAAGTCAAACTTCATAACAGGCGATGTGTCTGTTGGATTAGTGTTCCAGAGGATGGGGTAACGGAAATCATAAGGGCCCCATTCGGTGATCATGATATTCCTCCGGCCCGAAAATTTTTCATTCCCCTTAAAGGCATCAATGGGGTTTTTTACAAGCGGTAATACTATGGTTGTATCCATCAGGTCTGTTTCTGTTGAGTCAATATTCGTTGCTGTTGAATCCTTTTTCATGATAACACCGTATCCTGCATAAGTATTGGAAAATATTTTCAAACTGTCTGAACCGGCCAGGTTAAATACCAGCGGGTTACTGCTGAAGCTGTTTCCTGCAATAGTATATCCAACACTCCTTGTATCCCTGTACTTCGCATATCCCCAGTCTGGGGGTTGTTGTTTTCGGGACCATAATTTGATGGCTTCCCTGTCACCGGAAAATTCATTCTCAGTTATTTCGTTAAACTGTCCGTGTTCAATAGCAATACCAATGCGGTTATTGTGAAACTGGTTATTTACAAACTTTGATGAATAGCTGTAACCGCCCCAGATACCGTGATCACATTCAAAAATCCTGTTACCACCCACCCGTACGCGGCTAAAAGTCACTTCTACTCCATTCGTGGGTGCGTATGAAAAATCGTTATAAATGATCTCGTTGTAATTACAACCGCCCTCCCCGGTATTCATTGTGGTTTGCCCGGCCCAGAGGAAAAAACCGTCGCCGCTGTGGGTGGCTGAATTCTTATAAAAGATATTAAAATTGCTTTGCTCATAAACAAGTATTCCAGCACTGTCCTGGCCACGGTTGTAAACACCGTGGCTATATCCCCTTACATTAAAATTGAGCCTATTGAAAGAAACCTCGTTGCTGTTGCAGCGGTACATGCCTATACCGATGCCTGAATTGAATGAAAAATCATTGTTGTAAACTTTTCCCTTATTACAACGCATCATCATCAGCGCATTCTGCCCGCCGGTCACTTTACAGTTCCGTACCGTGAAATGGTTGCAATCTTTCAGGTACATGGCAGCGCCATAACGCAGCCACTCATCTTTTTCATTGTGGTGATAGCTCATCCAGTCAGAAATATCCTCTTTTTCCTGTGTACTGTTCAGTTGGGGCCGGTAGTTGTAGCTGAAGTCGCAGTTCTCGATGGTCAGCTTTTCGGTATTCCGGGCGATGAGTGCTATTTTATATCCTCTTGCCTTCAGGTTGCGGATGGTCACATTTTTGCTGTTGCGGATGAAGATGGCTATGCCAAAGAATTTATCGGGGTTTTTCACCGAAACATCGCCTCTTAACTCAGCCCCGTTGAAGTCCACCACGATATTGTTTCCCTGGATATTTACCACTCCAACAGAGCTGTCAGGCTGACCATCAATCCTGTAAACTCCCTTTTTGAATTTCGTGGTCTTACTGATCCTCATTTCCGGGGAAATAGTCAGCAGTTGTGCCCTGGTACTTAAGACAAGGCCCAGCAGGAAAAACGAGAGGACGGCTTTTTTCATGCAATTATAATTGGAAACAATTTACTGCAAAAAAAAAGGACTCATTGCTGAGTCCTTAGCCCGAGTCTGGAACATGAGTTTTCCATAAATCGCCGGTCCCGGGAATTAACGGGAGGCAACGAGAATCTTAAAAACGGGGAGAATTCCTACAATTATTCAGCAAACAAAATGCCATTGTTATACACAACCTCATTATTTTAATAAATATTATCCACAAAAAACCCATCCATTAAAAACGGGGCGGGTTTGCTAAATACTATTCCTGGTTAAGCAGTAATTTTTCCCCGCACCTGCCAAGGCTGAGGCGGGCAATCGTTCCCGATCTTATGCAGACACTTTACCCTTAACTTTTGCAATCACTTCCTCAGCGATGCCCGTTGGCGCGGGAGCATAGTGAGAAAACTCCATAGTAGAAGAGGCACGGCCCGAAGAGAGTGAGCGGAGCTGCGTTACATACCCAAACATTTCACTGAGCGGCACTTTTGCCTTGATTACTTCGGCGCCGGCGCGGGTATCCATCCCTTCCAGCATGGCGCGGCGGCGGTTCAGGTCACCAGTCACATCACCCATGTATTGGGCAGGGGTTATCACTTCCACTTTCATAATGGGTTCGAGCAATACAGGTTTTGCTTTTCTTGCAGCCTCACGGAATCCTTGCCTGGCACAAAGCTCAAACGACATGGAATCGGAGTCAACAGCGTGAAAGCTTCCGTCAAACACACGGATCTTCATATTGTCAACGGGGTAGTTGGCCAGCACCCCTGATGTCATTGATTGTTCAAATCCTTTTTGAATAGCCGGTACAAATTCACGGGGAATTGAGCCGCCAAACAGGTCATTCACAAACTGGTAATGTTTATCAGGGTTTTCCGCTTTCCAGTCGGCATCCACCGGACCCAGCGTAAACTGGATGTCGGCATACTTACCCCGGCCGCCTGTCTGCTTCTTCAGTGTTTCCCTGTGCTCAATAGTGGTATTAAATGCCTCTTTATAAGCCACCTGCGGCGCACCCTGGTTTACTTCCACTTTAAATTCACGGCGCATACGATCAATGATGATCTCGAGGTGCAGCTCACCCATGCCACGAAGGATGGTTTGTCCGGTATCTTCATCCGTATTTACCCGGAGGGTAGGATCTTCTTCGACTAATTTAGCTATGGCCATACCCATCTTATCAACGTCTGCCTGAGTTTTGGGCTCAACCGCCACGGCAATAACAGGTTCGGGAATGAACATATTTTCCAGGGTGATAGGATGATCTTCATCGCACAGTGTATCGCCGGTCTTTATTTCCTTGAATCCAACAGCAGCGCCGATATCGCCTGCTTCGATGAAATCAATCGGGTTTTGCTTGTTGGCAAACATTTTCATGATACGGCTGATACGTTCTTTTTTACCACTTCTTACGTTCAGCACATAAGAACCCGCATCCAGGTGACCTGAGTAGCAGCGGAAGAAGGCAAGGCGTCCTACAAAGGGGTCAGTCATGATCTTGAATGCCAGGGCAGCAAACGGTTCTTTCGGATCGGCTTTGCGGGTCAGCTCTTCACCAGTGTCGGGATGAGTGCCTTTGGTATCGGGAATATCAACAGGCGAAGGCAGGTAGCGGCAAACAGCATCCAAAGCAGTTTGTACTCCTTTGTTTTTAAAAGAAGAGCCGCACATCATCGGTACGATGCTCAGGTCAACCGTTGCCTTGCGGATAGCTTCATGCATCTCATCTTCCGTAATGCTGTTAGGGTCTTCAAAGAATTTCTCCATCAGCCTGTCATCATATTCTGCAACTGCCTCTACCAGGTTAGCTCTCCACTCCTTCGCCTCTTCCAGCATATCAGCGGGAACTTCGATTTCATCAAAGGTCATACCTTCTGTGTCCATATGCCAGATGATGCCTTTCATTTTGATCAGGTCTACCACGCCCTTAAAATTATCCTCAGCTCCAATGGGCAATTGAAGGGGTACTGCCTTTGAACCCAGCATTTCCTTGACCTGTTTCACTACGTTCAAAAAATCTGCACCGGCCCGGTCCATCTTATTCACGAAACCGATACGGGGAACATTGTAGCGGTTTGCCTGGCGCCAAACTGTTTCCGATTGAGGCTCCACACCATCCACAGCGCTGAACAAAGCAATCAGTCCATCTAATACCCTCATCGAACGTTCTACCTCTACGGTAAAATCAACGTGGCCTGGGGTATCAATAATATTGAAAGCATAAGGTTTCGTTTCAGGAATGTTTTTTCCTTTATCGGTTGGAAAATTCCATTTACAGCTTACTGCTGCAGAAGTAATGGTAATACCTCTCTCCTTTTCCTGCTCCATCCAGTCGGTGGTGGCAGCGCCATCATGCACCTCACCTATCCGGTGGATCATACCCGTGTAGCGGAGGATGCGCTCCGTTGTGGTGGTTTTGCCCGCATCAATGTGAGCCGCAATACCAAAGTTTCTTTGAAATTTTAAATCGGCCATGACTGCTTTATTTTCAATTGTTTAAATCTCTGTAAAAAACCTTTCGGTTTTGGAGGCGCCCGCCCGAACGTTTTCGCCTCGAAAATGATAGTAGTTATGGTTCGGAACGGGCGGGCAAAGGTAGGGGAAAAAGGAGTAAAATCGGGTCTTCACTTTTAGTGAATCCTTGCTGTGGATAAAATAAGAGCCCGGATGAGAAGGCCCAGCCAAAACCAGTTTATTGGCCATGTCCTCATAGAAAAATTCTGTATTTTTTATTCGCCGTAAATAAGCCACTTTATGGAAAGAAAAATTTACAACCCGATTCAAAAAGACACTGTCATCTTTATTAAAACTTCAGCAGATACCAACGGGGAATGCACCCTGGTGGAAGTGGAACTGGCGCATGGCGGCGGCGTAGGGTTACATTATCATAAAACCTATTCAGAGCGTTTTGAATGTATTGAAGGCATAGTTCAGGTACAGCTTGGAAAAACTATTCATACCCTAAACCCGGGAGAATCGGCCACTGCGGAACCCAACGTAAACCATCTCTTCAGGAACCGTAGTGGAAAGCCCTGCAAATTCAGGGTTGAGCTGAGACCGGCCAGTCCCGGTTTTGAACAATCACTACAAATTGGCTATGGCCTTGCCCGTGACGGTAAATGCAAGCCGAATGGTTTTCCAAAAGATAAATTAGCTCTTGCCTGGCTATTTGATATCAGTGAAAGTAACCTGCCGGGGTGGATGAGTTTATTTGAATTTATACTCAGGTGGCAGGCGAAGAAGGCAAGGAAGAAAGGGATTGATAAATTGCTGACAGAAAAATATGTCCGGTTCTGAATAAGCGGTGATAAATAAAAATGCCCCTGATTTTCATCCGGGGCATTTTCGCTATTAAGCAATTGGCTTATTTGTAATAGCTCAGTGTAAGTTCAGAACGGCGGTTTTGCTGACGGCCCGCTGCTGTTTTATTATCTGCAACCGGCATGGTTTCTCCATGGCCCGTGGCGGTAATGCGGCTTTCAGCCACTCCTTTGTTTACCAGGTAAGTTTTTACAGAATTGGCCCGGTTATCACTCAGGGTCTGGTTCATTTCATCGCTGCCTACATTATCAGTATGCCCGTCGATGGCCAGCTCTACATCAGGGTATTCCTGCATAATCTTTGCAACATCATTCAGGCCTTTGAATGAACTGGGCCGCAGAATGGATTTGCCTGTTTCAAACAAAATATTCTTAGCCGCAAGATTTATTCTTTTCTTAATGGCTTCGGAAATTACAGGGCAACCCTGGTTTTCCCTTACACCCGGCAGGTTGGGGCACCTGTCTTCCTCATCATTAATACCATCGCCATCAGTATCCGGAACCGGGCAACCCTGGTAGCGGGCCACACCGGGTACTGTGGGGCATTTATCTTCTTCATCATTGATACCGTCTTTATCGGTATCCGGAATGGGGCAGCCCTGGTAACGGGCTACTCCGGGAACAGTGGGGCATTTATCTTCTTCATCATTGATGCCGTCTTTATCGGTATCCGGTATCGGGCAACCATCGTATTTGGCAAGACCTTTTACATCCGGACACTTATCGTTTTTGTCGATGATACCATCACCATCCCTGTCAGGGCAGCCTTGTGTAGCAGCGGGGCCGGGATCATCCGGGCAGGCATCCACATTATCCGGAATGCCATCATTATCCCTGTCAAGCACCACAGGCGCTTTTACGGGTTTCTTTCCCAGGCGGGCGGCAACGCCTAATGCATGCTGAAGATGATAATTAGCTGTTTCCACAGTAATTGGAACCCGGTAATTTGAGTTAATAAAAAGATGTGCATCATCCAGTAAATTAATCTTCAGGCCCAGGCCTAATGGCATGGTTACGCCATAGTAATTCAGATATTTATGTCCGCTTACTCCCAAAGTGATATAGGGCTGTACCCAGTATCGCTCAGAAGTCATTTTCAAATGCACCGCCCCGGTGGCATCCAGTAATAGTTTATCGCTTCCAAATGCCCTGTTAGGCATTGGGTACCGAAAAAAAGATCCTCCTAGTGTAACAGAGTAATCAATATTTCTTCTCAAACCTTTAAAATATGAAATGGCAAGCCCTGCATTCATATCACTTAGTTTGGCCATTTTTTTATCAGCAAGAACTTTCACCAATGAACTGGAACGGATGCGGGCAGGACTGACAAAGTCGTTCATAAAAAAACTGATGCCAAGAGCCTTTGGCCTTGTTTCATCATCTTGACCGTAACTGGCAGGTACGAGCAGGTACAGTGCAAATAATGCAGACAGTATCTTCTTCATAAAGAGATAGTTTGGTTTTAAACTAAACAAAAATAACGGGTAAGTTTAATATCAGGAAATAAATTATTTACTTATTATTCATGGGTTTGTGTGTAGTGGCGGGGTGTAGAAAACATGTGTAAAAGCACCCCGATCCCGCCGCCAAACTGCCTCATTTCCCGGCAAAATATTTCTCCCGTAGCAATTTATCATCACCATACACATCATCGTAAAAAATAACCCCCCCGTTTTTTCCTTCGCAGGTGATGTAGCGGATATAAACCGGCATTTTGTTTTTTATGGCAAGGTGGTGTTTCTCCTTGTTCCGCAGCCAGGTTTTCAGTGAATCTGCCATCCTGTACCTGCCGGATGAACTGAGGCTGTCGTTGCGGATAATGTACAAGGCCAGTTTCTCCCAATCCTGTACCCTTACACATCCGTGGCTGAGCGATCGCATCGCATTGCCAAAAAGGTATCGCTGGTTAGTGTCATGCAGATAAACGGAATATTTGTTATCAAAGTGAAACTTCAGCACACCCAGTGCGTTGGCATCACCGCTGCCCTGCACCACCCTGAACGGTATGCGATTGCTGTATTTTAACCAGTCAACTGAATAAGGATCCACTTCGTTGCCATTTTTATCCAGGAGGCTAAAGCCTTTACGGGCCAGGTAACCGGGATTTTTTTTCACCGCAGGCAGAATTTCTTTTGAAACAATACTGGGTGGCGGCACCCATAGCGGATAAGTGATCAGTACGGATACAGCGCTATTCAAAACCGGGGTCCGGGTCCGGGGTTTACCGCAAATAATTCTGGAAGAAAATTTTACATCAGCGTTTTCCATTACATCCAGGTAGTTGGAGGATGCATTTACCCAGATATACTTTAAAGGCATCATTGGCGGCAACTTTTTGTATTTGTCCATACTGATGGCAATGCGGATAAATTTTTCCTGGTCTGAGAGGTTCAGCATCCGTATCGTCGCCTCTCCCGCCCGGCCATCAACGGTAATTCCTTTCTCTTTTTGAAATTTTTTGATAGCATCCGTAAGCCGGGCAGAATCTGCCATTACGCTGTCGAAGGCAATATATCCGCCCTCAAACAGTCTTTTCTGCAGGGCTTTTTTGTATCCGTCAATATCTTTTCCGGGGGGTGGCATCCGGGTGTATTCTTTGAAATCAGCCTCATCCAGAAATTTTTTAATCCCTTTTTTCAACTGATGATAGCCCCTGTGAAAAGGCTCGAGCGACTGAACCAGTAATGAGAATGAACCTGACTGCGGCAACGAATTTATTTGCTGCAGAAAAAAATCTTCCGTCACCAGTGTGTCTTTATTGAGCGTGACACTGTCGTTGGGCAGGCGCCCCAGTTTTACATCTTTGATGATCTGCAGCAAAGCGTCGGTCAGCATCAGGTCGGCTTTTGACCAAAGCAGGGCATCTTTGCGGGCTCCTTTGAAAAGGCTGTCTGCTTTAAACTGTTGCCTTATCGCCTGCAATTCTTTTACATGATAATCTTCGGGGAATAATCCCAGTAACCGGGAGTTTTCAATCAAATGGTAAAGTGAATCCGCTCCCGTTCTCCATATTTCATTTTCTGACCACAGTGAAATGTTGCCCTGCTTGTCGTAAAGAGACTTTGACACTGCCGCTTGCCTCAGTTGCAGCGATGAATCGGATGTTTTTCCGTTTCCTGCCAGGGCTTCCTGTAAAAAATTACTGATGTAAGCAGTTACTTTTTCCTTCAGCTCCTCCGGGGTGTTAGCGATGGCATCATTTTTTTCTTTTTTGTTTCCGCAGGAAAGCAGAAGCAACAGGCCCATACGGATGCCTGCATTTAGTGGGTGCTTAAATCTGTTTTGGATCATGGGTGGTGTGATGGCGGTGCAGTGTCCGGCTTTTAGATTAATTTACCCGTGTTTAATACCGGACGGATGACAAACAAGTTACAAAAAGCTTTTCACAGTAAGCTGATACGGCTGTTGATTTTTTCAACATCATTTTCAATCCATGTCTTTTCGCAGGGCTACACCCCGCCGCCGGTAACGGCAAAATGGGATGATTATAAAAAACAGGTGAAGAATGATCCCTCCAAAAAGATGGTGGAACTAAAAAGCCTGATCCCGGGGCTTGTTTATGACCTCCGCTATGCCAGCGCCAACAACTTTATGCGCAGGCTGATGTATCCTGCCGGAACAAACAGTACATTTTTAAGGCAGCCTGCCGCTGAAGCGCTGAGAAAAGTGCAGGAAGAACTTAACAGCATGGGGCTGGGCATCAAGATATTTGATGCTTACCGGCCTTATTCGGTCACGGTGAAATTTTGGGAGCTGGTGCAAGATGAAAGATATGTGGCCCATCCCAAAAACGGCAGCGGGCACAACCGCGGCGCTGCGGTGGACCTTACCATCATCCATTTGAAAACAGGTAAGGAACTGGATATGGGAACGGGGTTTGATAATTTTTCTGATACAGCATATCACAGTTTTATCAAACTGCAGGAGGAGGTTTTACAAAACCGGATCCTGCTGAAAACGACGATGGAACGTAATGGTTTCAGGGCCTACAATGATGAATGGTGGCACTACTCCTGGCCGGCGGCTGTTATGTTTGAATTGCTGGATATTGATTTTAAGAAACTGAATAAGGATTTATAAAGTAATCACTTCAACAACAGCGTCTATATTTACCGGCCCATAAATATGCGGAAAAGTATCTTCGGTAGATGGCGACCAGTCAAAAATGTATTTGCTGGCAAGCTTATCTGTGTCAATCACCAGTTTCACCAAACCTGTTTTGCCGGTAAAATATCTTTCGAGTACTGCCGTCACCTGGTGTTCCTGTGAGCAATGGATTAAGCCTTCCTCTTTCAGTGAAGGATGCTCATAATGGCCAGTTTGCTTTGCTTTATTCCATTCGTCAACAGTAGTGACATGATATATTACAGGCATCGTTGTAAGCCTCTTTAGGGGTTTGTGGTTAATACTTTTTTTATTTTTTGTTCAAGCAACATAAAATCAGCCAACACGATGGCTGTAACCGCTTCCACTATTACCGGCGCCCGGAGGGCAACACATAAATCATGACGGCCTTTGATGGAAAAATCTTCTGTCTTCCCGGTGTCCCAGTTCAGGCTGTTTTGTTTTTTGGGTGAGGAGGAAGTCGGTTTTATCGCCAGCCGGAAAACCAGTTCGTTACCATTGCTGATCCCGCCCACAATGCCACCGGCATGGTTGGTTCTTGTTTTGCCATCCATATTTTCGATGGCGTCATTGTGTTTGCTGCCAAACATTTTTGCAGCGGCGAAGCCGGTTCCAAATTCCACTCCCCTCACTGCAGGTATTCCAAACAGTACATGCGATAAGACGGATTCCAAAGAATCAAACCAGGGTTCTCCCAAACCAACCGGCAACCCGTTTACCCGGCATTCTACTATTCCGCCAACTGAATCTTTGGCATCCATGGCGTTTTGTAATCCTTTTTCTAAATCTTTGTCGCCGCCAATTTCTGTAACGGCTGCATAAATGGAAACACCATTCATTAATTTCTTTGCGATGGCCCCCGCTGCAACAATACCGGCAGTCAGCCTTGCACTAAAATGCCCGCCACCACGATAATCTTCATTACCGCCAAATTTCTGATGTGCTACCCAGTCGGCATGACCCGGTCTTGGGATGTTTCGTTGTTTCGTATAATCTTCGCTCCGGGTATTTTTGTTCTCAAATAAAATAGTAATGGGGAAGCCTGTGGTTCTGCCATTGAAGATGCCGCTTTTAAAAATTGGAAAGTCTTCTTCCTGCCTTGGTGTGGTTCCTTTAAGCTTGCCGCCTTTTCTCCTTTCCAAATCAGGTGCTAAATCTTCCGGAGACAATGACAACCCTGCGGGGCATCCATCGATGGTTATCCCAACACAGTCACCATGTGATTCACCAAAGATGGAAAGGCGGAATATTCTTCCAAAGTTATTCATGCAGCCTAAAGGTATTACTTAACAAGATATTTGCTCCCAGTGATTTTAAATGCTCATAAAAATCCGGGTACGATTTATTTACGGCTTCTGCTTCTTCAATTATTGTTTCCCCCTCAGCTTTTAATGCTGCCACAGCACAGGCCATGGCGATTCGATGATCATGATGTGAATGCACTATTGCTCCTTTGACTTTTTCACCGCCATGAATGGTCATAAGATCATCTTTCAATTCAATCCTCACTCCCATCTTACCAAACTCCTGCTGTAACGCTATAGCTCTGTTACTTTCTTTATGCATCAAACGGCTTACGCCTGTGATATGCGTTTTTCCTTTACAATAAATAGCCAGTGCAACAAGGGGCGGAAACAGATCCGGGCAATCTGTAGCATCAAATTCAAAAGCATTCATGGCAGCAGGATGAATTTTTATTCCTTTTGCTTCTATAGCGATTCCTGCATTGGCCGACAACAATGCATCCACAATAGTTTTATCAGCCTGAGTAGAACTTAAGTCCAACCCTCTTACAGTTATCGGACCTACGATTGCACCTGCTACAAATAAGAAAGCTCCACCGCTCCAGTCGCTTTCTACGGTATAAGCCCCCCTAAATCCCCCCGAAGGGGGGACTTTTGAAAAGTCATTATGGAAAATAAATTCCTCATAGTTTTTATTCTCTGGCACATTCAATCCGAATTTCTCCATCACATCAAGAGTAAGGTTTATGTAAGGTTTGCTTCTTAAGTTATTGACCTTAATTGTAACGGTTGAACTTTGAGACGCTGAAGTCCCCCCTTCGGGGGGATTTAGGGGGGCCGCCCCATACGCCATCAGCAAGCCAGTAAGAAACTGTGAACTCAATGAACCGTCTACTTCAATATTTTTTGGTTGCAACGGACCCTGAACAGTGATCGGTAATTTGCCATCATTCGTTTTAATCTCCACTCCAAGCTGGGGTAAAATCTCATCAAAAAATTTCATGGGTCTTGTTACGAGGCTTCCTTTACCTGTAATGGTTATTTCCTTATCACTTAAAGCAGCTATAGGTGTAAACATCCGGATACTCAGGCCTGATTCCCCGCAATCAATTTCTTTATACGCAGGATGAATCTCGTGGCCGGTTATTTTCAATGCTCCATTTTGCATTTTCACTTCTGCGCCTAAAGCTTCAATAATTTTTACAGCTGCTTTATCATCATTAGAATGACCGGGGTTATGAATGATCGTTTCCCCATTTCGCAATAAGGCCGCCACACAAGCCCGCTGCATAGAACTCTTGGAAGCAGGTGCATTAATTACTCCTTTTAACAGTGATGGGCCGATAATAACTTTCACTTATAATCCTCCTATAATTTTTTCCAGTTGCTTTAAAGAAATTGTCTTCAACACTCCTTTTCCAATCTTTTCCAGCAACACATAATTCATTTCTCCTCTTTCCCGCTTCTTATCCATCTTCAGCACATCAAATACTTTTTGCTTGTTAAAGTTTGCATAAGTTGGAAGATTATACCTTTCTAACACACTCACCACTCTTTCCGTTTGCCTGAAACCTGCCAGTTGTTCTGAAATATGACAGGCATAGGTCATGCCGATAGAAATGGCCTGGCCATGCAGCAATTCATACTGTGTTTCTAATGCATGGCCGAGTGTATGACCAAAGTTCAGCAGCCGCCTCTCCCTTTTTTCAAACTCATCCCGCTGCACCACTTTGATTTTTATCTGTGCGTTCCGTTGAATAAGTTCACAAATTGATTTCTGCCTGTTTTGATATTTTTTTAGTGAGTTTCTTTCCAGCTCAGTAAACATGGCTGCATCTTTTATACAGGCATGTTTGATGATTTCCGCAAATCCATTCTCCCATTCTGCCTGCGGCAGTGAATTCAGGAATACCATATCATGCAAAATGAAAGAAGGCTGTCGGATTAGCCCCACCATGTTTTTATACACTCCAACATCAATCCCGTTCTTACCGCCAATAGAAGCATCCGCTAATCCTAAAATGGAAGTTGGCACAAACCCAAACCGCACACCCCGCATATACACCGATGCCGCATAACCAGTGATATCAGTAATCACTCCGCCGCCCACCCCAACCAATGTTGTTGTACGGTCAGCTTCCATTTCAATCAGCTTTTCTATTACTGCATCAACAGTAGCCTGCACTTTAAATTCTTCGCCTGGTTTTAATACAATTGTATTCCAGCCTTTAAAACGCTTTGCATGGGCATTGTAAACATTCTCGTCTGTTATGAGCACGGTAGTTTTCGAATCAGTTATCTTTTTCAGTTGACTGATGCCGGATGCCAGATGCAACTCAATGGAAGAGGTTGAGAATTTGAAAGTCAGTTTCTTCATTTAGTTTTGTTTCACGCAAAGGCGCTAAGTTGCAAAGTACGCAAAGCGGTGCCGCTCTACTACCGGTACACTTCGGGAAGGGGTGAATAAAGTTCCCCTGATTCGTGAAAACGAAGTATCACCATTCACTCAGCTGTCCATCACTTTCTTCTGGTGATTGATACTTTCCATATGCACTGCATCAAAGTAACGGGTGATGAATTCCTTGCTCAGCCCTATTTTATCGCCTTTGGCTGTTGCCCTTTCAATAATTTCATTCCAGCGGTTCGTTTGAAGGATGGTGATGTTGTTTTCCTTTTTGTATTTACCGATCTGCTCAGCAATTCTCATCCGTTGGCCGAGTATCTGCATCAGTTCATCATCTAACTGATTTATCTGCTGCCGGAGTTTTTCCAGCGCAGCATGAAATTCTTCCGAATTGATATCCTCCCTCCGCCAAATGATATTGTCAAGCATTTCGGCCAGCCGCTCCGGTGTCACCTGCTGCTTTGCATCGCTCCAGGCATTGTCGGGGTCTATATGGCTTTCAATCATCAGCCCGTCGTAGTCAAGGTCTATTGCCTTTTGCATAGTGTCTAATAAAATATCCCGGCGGCCGCAAATATGTGAAGGGTCGTTGATAAAAGGCATAGCAGGGAATTTCAGTTTCATATCAATGGCGAGGTGCCACATGGGAGCATTGCGGTATTCTGTATGCCCGTATGAAGAAAAACCCCGGTGTATCAGACCGATTTGTTTTACCCCCGCCCCCGCCAATCTCTCCACAGCACCGCTCCACAATTCCAAATCAGGATTGATGGGGTTTTTTATCAGTACCGGCACATCCACACCATGTAATGCGTCTGCCACTTCCTGCACACTAAAGGGATTTACCGTTGTTCTGGCGCCAATCCATAATACGTCCACATCAAAGGTGAGTGCATCCTGCACCTGTTTGGCTGTTGCCACTTCCACTGTTGTGGGCAGACCGGTTAGTTTTTTTGCCTGTTGCAGCCAGGGCAATCCTTTTGCACCCACTCCTTCAAACATGCCGGGTTTGGTACGAGGTTTCCAGATGCCGGCACGGAGCATGTTTATTTTGCCTGTAGCCGCAAGGCGATGTGCTGTTGTCAGTACTTGCTCTTCTGTTTCAGCACTGCAGGGCCCGCTGATGATGAGTGGTCGTTTAGTCCACACCGCATGCGCTGCTTCATTTGTTGCCGGTTCTGTTGTTTGCATATCTGTAAAGATAAATTTTTATTATGTCATCACCTGTGCTACTATCAGCTGTGGTTGCCCGTCCGAATGGCAAGGCCGGGCGGATGATCCCCGCCTGAATGACTCAGTCGGGCAGGCGGTCGGTCGAGGATTTGGGGAGGCTGCAAACAAAAATCCCGGCCTGTGCTGGCCGGGACTCCTTATTTTGATTTTTAGTTGTTCTTAACAGGCTGTCAATATAAGCATACCCGGCTTCTTTTTAAAAAAGAAGTAATAAAAATAATAGCTCCGGTATGCCTTTGTGAACGTCATGTAACAAATGTAGTTTTCTCTTAGAACAAATCCAACTCCCTTTTAGAATTATTTTCTTTTGCCACCGGACCCCGCATCCCTGCCCGCCAGCATATATTTATAATTTTGTGGTCAGGCGGGGTTCATCCTGATTTTCCGGCCCCGGTAGTTCTTGCCATCTATGGCTTTTATCATTTTTTTAGCAACACCGGTTTCTATTTCCACCCAACTGTTCATCTCTTTCATATCAATTTTGCCCAGTACATCTTTTTTCAGATCGCTCAGGTCCAGAATGAACTGAAGGAAACTGGCTTTGTAAAAACCGTCCTTCGTACCCAGATTAACAAAAAGTCTTTGATAATTGCCGCCGCCAAATCGCCGGCTGCTTGTATCCCGGTCCCGGTCTCTTACAGGCCGTTCCTTTCCCTCTCCTCTCCTTTCGGTTCTCCTGTCATCTCCCCGCATATTCAGGTCGGCAGCATTTTCATAATATTTCAGGAACCTGTCAAACTCCAGGGCTGCCACCCTTTGCATGATCTCTTCTTTATCAATTTCAGCAAATTTTTCCTTTAGTGTCGGCAGGTATGTTTCATATTGCCCGTGACTGATATCTGCACTCAGCATTTTATCAATAAAATGGAAGAACTGTTTGCGGCAAACATCTTTTCCGGTGGGGACATCCATTTTGTGGACCCTTGCATTCAATATCCTTTTTATCTGGCGCAGCCGGTATGTTTCTTTGGGTGTTACAATGGAGACGCAAACGCCGCTTTTGCCCGCCCGCCCGGTACGGCCGCTGCGATGGGTATAAACTTCCACATCATCCGGCAGTTCATAATTGATAACATGAGTGATGCCCGTTACATCTATCCCCCTTGCCGCCACATCGGTGGCAATCAGCAACTGGATGCTCCTATCCCTGAAAAGCCCCATCACTTTATCCCGCTGCTGCTGCGTAAGGTCGCCATGTATGGCGTCAATATCGTATCCTTCCCTGGTCAGCTTTTCGGCTATATCCTGTGTATCGGCCTTGGTACGGGCAAATACAATCCCGTAAATGCCGGGATTAAAATCAATGATGCGTTTTAAAACCTCGTACCTGTTTTGGTGCTGTGTGGCATAATACTGGTGGTCAATATTGGCGGCTCCGGCATTTGTTTTTCCAATCGTAATCTCAAAAGGCTTGTCCATATACCTTTTGCTCACCTGCCGTATCTCGGGCGGCATCGTGGCGCTGAAGAGCCAGGTGCTTTGCCGGTTGGGTGTGTTTTTCAGGATGAACTCAATATCATCCTTGAAGCCCATATTCAGCATTTCATCCGCTTCATCCAGCACCACATAATGGATTTTTTCAAGATGGATCGCTTTGCGTTCTATCAGGTCAATGAGCCGGCCGGGGGTAGCAACTACAATATGTGTCCCCTTTTTCAGGTCCCTGATCTGCATGCTGATGGAAGCGCCCCCATATACAGCCGTAACAGCAGTATGTTCTTTCTTGTTTTTAAACGTATTGAGGTCGCTTGTTATCTGCAGGCACAGTTCCCGGGTGGGACAAACGATCAAGGCCTGTGGAAACCGGTCCCCTTTATTGATTAATTGCAGAAGAGGCAACCCGAATGCAGCCGTCTTTCCGGTACCCGTTTGCGCCAGTCCGATAAAATCTTTGGTGCCTTGTAATAAAACGGGGATGGCTTTGTCCTGTATTGGTGTGGGCCGGGTAAAACCCAATGCTTTAATTGAGTGAAGCAATCCTTCTTCAATACCCAGCGCTTCGAATGTAACCACGGACAGAATGATTTAAATGATTTGGAAAATAAGGTTGCAAATGTAGCTTTTAATAAGGGGAAAGGGCAATCTATTTAACCATCACAAATAAGAAAGCCTTCCCTTGCGGGAAGGCCTCCAACGATTGCTTGCCATGTGAAAATCTTACTTGGTAACACTGTCCATCACCGGAACTGCTGTAGTGTCAGCAGGAGGAGCTGTGGTAGTGTCAGCAGGAGGAGTAACTACGGTTGTGTCCCCACCTTCTGTTTTCTTGTCTCCGCTGTTGTTACAAGCTACCATTGCAGTAGCGATCAATGCAATTGCAAAAATTTTTTTCATTTTCTGTTTTTTTGTGATTTGTTGAAATATTTCAGTCTTAATACCGGGATCCGGAAAAGGTAACCCGCTTCTTAATGTTTTTTTTACATGAACCAGGCCCGACTGATCACCCTGATATTTATTTTTTGCAGTCGGGCAGGGTTACTATTTTTAAAATCCTGTATTAAACAATGGAATGTGAAAGCACCTGCAGACGAAAAGGCCTTATTGGAAGGATTAGCCGCCAGCGATAAAAGAGCCGTTGAGACCATTTACCGGGAGAACTTCAATATGGTTCAAGCCCTGATAATCAACAACAACGGCTCATCCGATGATGCCAAAGACATTTTCCAGGAGGCCATGATGGTACTTTATGAAAAGGTAAGGTCGGGAGGGTTTGAGCTGAATTGTCAGATCAAGACCTTTGTGTACTCAGTGTCACGGCGGCTGTGGCTGAAACGTTTGCAGCAGCAAAACCGCTACGCTGCTCCGGGCGATAATATGGAAGCCGTGGTGCAGGTGGAGGATGACCTGGAGGCTCATGAGCAGCGCAACGCAGAGTTCGACATGATGGAGTCGGCCATCAACCACCTTGGAGAACCCTGCAAAAGTTTGCTGGAAGCTTACTATCTGCAAAAACAAACCATGCAGGTGATAGCCGCAAGTTTTGGGTATACCAATGCTGCTAATGCTAAAACACAGAAGTACAAATGCCTGATGAGGCTGAAGAAAATATTTTTTGCTTACTATAAAAACGGGAACAGTGATGAATGATATTCAATTATTAGACGCCGTAGAGCGCTACATCCGGGGCGAAATGAGGCCGGACGAAAGGCTTCAGTTTGAAAACCTGCGCAAGACCAATGCGGACTTGGACCAGTTGGTGGTGGAGCATACCCTTTTCCTGCAGCAGCTCAATCATTTTGGTGAACGTAAAAATCTGCGGTCTTCCTTAAATGATATTCATACTAACCTGACCGAACAGGGTAAGATTGACTCCATGAAGCTGAAAGGCGGGGTCAAAATTGTTTACCTGTGGAAGCGGTACAGGAGGGTGGCAGCTATTGCAGCCAGTATTGCAGGGATCACCGCATTAGGTATATCGGCACTGGTTTGGGTTTTTGCACCAAAAAACAATACACAAACCGAAGTACTCGGAAGAGAACTGCAGGCAGTGAAAAAAGCCCAGCGGGATGCCAATGCAGAAGTAAAACAACTGAAGAGCCAGTTAAACAGCAAGTCCATTGAGTTCAAATCAGGTGGCACTGGTTTTATGATAGATGGAAAAGGCTTTATTGTAACCAATGCGCATATAGTCCGCAAATCAAAAAATGTTTTTGTTATTAATAATAAAGGGGAGGAGTACAGGACAACTGTTGTAAAAATGGTTCCTGAAAAGGACATCGCTATTTTGAAAATAACAGATGTAGATTTCAAACCCATTACATCTCCTCCCTATGCCATTCGTAAATCTTCAACTGAAGTAGCGGAACACATTTACACCTTAGGTTATCCCCGCAACGACATTGTGTACAGCGAAGGGTACCTTAGCGCTAAAACAGGTTTTAACGGCGATACACTTTCCTGCCAGTTGGGTTTATCAGCCAACCGCGGCAACAGTGGTGGCCCTGTGTTTAATAAGTATGGTGAGATTATTGGTGTAATCAGTTCAAGGGAAACAGAAGCAGTGGGTGTTGCGTTTGCCATCCAGTCCAGGTATATTTTTGATGCCGTTGATGACCTGAAGAAAGATACTTTGTACCGCTCACTCAAACTGCCGGTTAAATCTTCTGTACGCGGAATGACAAAACAGGAACAGGTGAAGAAGATGCTGGATTATGTATTTATGGTAAAGGCTGATTAAAAAAATCAACCCCTATAGAATATAAAGGCTGTCTGTTATCCGGGCAGCTTTTTTTATTTCATGCCCACAAATTATCCGGATACTCCCCTTTCCGAATCAGTTTTTGCAGGCTTTGCTCCACAAAGGGAGCGTCTTCTTTGTAAGTAACCCCGAACCAAAGCGAACTGGTGGGAATCACATCAATCTTTCCGCCTTCCTGAATAAAGCGATCCGCAACGATCGGGATAAAGAATTCAGACTTCAGCTCATGTCCGCTGCTTTGCAGAAATTCAGAAAATATTTTCTTTGTGTGGCTGAAATAGGAAACATCAAAACACCAAAAGTTCATCGAAACCCTTGTATCCAGCGGCAATTCCTCCGGCTCCAGCCCGTCATCACACACAATCCTTTCCCCTCTTTTGGAAATATTGATCCGCTCTGTCACATGTACCAGTCTTCCTTCTCTGTCTAAACTGCAGATGCCGCGGTTTACCGTGCCATGCGCTGATAGTGTTTTCAACAGGTCATATCCTATGATGGCGTAGTTCTTTTCACTGCAACCCTTATTCAGGAAACTGGCCGCATTCTCAAATGCATCCCAGCCATAGAAATCATCGGCATTGATGACGGCAAAGGGCTCTTTTACAGCATCCATGGCGCATAATACAGCATGCGCAGTTCCCCATGGTTTGGTCCTTCCTTCCACAACAGGAAATCCTTCTGTAAATAAATCCATCTCCTGAAAAACATAGGCTGTTGCAATACGGCTTTTTAATTTTGGTTCAAAGATGGATTTGAAGTCGTCCGCAAACTGCCGGCGAATGATGAACACCACTTTCCCAAAACCCGAACGGATAGCATCAAAAATGGAATAGTCCATGATGGTTTCACCTGAAGGGCCAAAACCCTGCACCTGCTTCATGCTTCCGTAGCGGGATGCCATACCGGCAGCCAGTATTACCAGTGTTGGTTTGCTCATAACTGTTTTAAAAATGCGGGACGAAATTAAAGTAAATTCGTCAGGTCGCTTATTCAATTTTTTATGAAGGAAATCAGTCTTTCAAAAATTACAACAGATAAAATAACATGGCCTGCGTTAGAGAACAACAGCATCGGAGCAGATATGCTGCGTTTGGATAAAATACATCCGCTTGTTTCGGGCAATAAATGGTTTAAACTGCGGTATTACCTGGAAGAAGCCAAACAGCAAAACAAAAAAAGAGTTGTAACATTTGGGGGAGCCTGGTCGAATCACATTATCGCCACGGCAGCTGCCTGCAAACTCCATGGTTTTTCCTCCACTGGAATCATCCGCGGCGAAAAGCCAACTGTATTTTCTGAAACATTACAACAAGCTGCTGAACTAGGGATGGAACTTGTTTTCATCAGCCGGGAAGATTATACTGCCAAAAAGATACCTGCGCATCTGCAAAGTGAAACCAATTATTTTATTCAGCAGGGTGGTTATGGCGCCACAGGGGCAAAGGGTGCTTCAGAAATTCTGAATTTTTGCGAAAAAGAAAAATATACGCATATCTGCTGTGCTGCCGGCACCGGCACTATGCTGGCCGGGCTGTCTGATGCTGCCCTTCCTTCACAACAAGTGATTGGCATCAGTGTGCTTAAAAATAATTTTCAACTTGATGGCGATGTGAAAAAACTCATTCTGAATAAACATACCGGCTTCTCTATTTTCCACGACTATCATTCCGGCGGGTATGCCAAATACAATAACCAGCTTATCCATTTCATAAATGAATTCTACCGGCAGACAGGTATTCCAACCGATTTTGTTTATACCGGAAAACTTTCTTTTGCTGTGGCGGACCTGGTTCAAAAAGATTTCTTCCCGCCCGGCAGCCATATCCTGCTTATCCACAGCGGCGGGCTCACGGGTAATGCTTCATTGAAAAAGGGACTGTTAATATTTTAGATTTATTGCACACCTCGACTATCTTTGTTATCACTGATAAAAGAATCCAATACTTTATCCGTTTCAGAAGAATGAAAAAACTGCCCCTGTTCCCTTTACTGTTTGCCCTGACAACTGCCGGGAAAGTTTTTGCACAGGATACCCTTCCCAAATTTTCCCTTATTAATGCCGGCAATAACCGGATCATCATTGGCTGGGTCAACAAATTGGAGAATGTAAAACAAATCAGTATTCAGCGTTCGTTTGACAGCCTTACAGGTTATAAATCCATTCTTACGGTAGCAGACCCAACTTCACCCCAGAACGGTTTCCTGGATGCCAAGGCCCCGAATGACCGCATGTTCTACCGCATTTACATCATGCTCGAGAAAGGGATGTACCTTTTCAGCGCCGCAAAGAAACCGGTGAAAGACACCCTGAAGATTGCAAGAACATTACCGGTGGCTGATGGAAACAACAAGCAACCGGTGATACTGGATTCTGCTGAAAGGGCCAGGCCGGTTGTAATCAGGTTAGACGGTTTCCCGGGGACTGATTCGGTGGCAGTGCCCAATCCTGTAGTTATCAAGAACAAGACCAATGCCTTTGTGCCTTCGCTGTATGTTTATACCTGCAGGGACGGCTATGTGTGCATCCGTCTGCCCGACAAAGAGAAATCGAAAAAATATTCCATCAAATTTTTTGAGGATGAGATACAGCTTTTTGAACTAAAGGAAATAAAAGAAAGGGAATTTAAAATTGATAAAGCCAATTTTTATCATGCCGGCTGGTTCCGTTTTGAATTATACGAAGATGGCAAACTGCTTGAAAAACACAAGTTCTATTTAGAAAAGGATTTTTGAGTCCATTGCATTTTATTTATTACCCGTTGCCGGTTGTCAGAAGTTCCGCATCAAACACTTTTCCAAAACTCCGTTTCAGCTTTTCTTTCACCTCTTCCATATCCACTTTTCTTCCCAGTTCTTTTTCCAGTGAAGTCACCTGTTTGTTTGCTATCCCGCACGGAATAATGTGTTTGAAATAGGACAAATCCGTATTGACATTAAAGGCAAACCCATGCATGGTGATCCAGCGGCTGCAGCGTACACCGATAGCACATATTTTTCTTTCCTGGCCCGGCACGCCGGGTTCAATCCATACTCCTGTCTCACCCTTTGACCGGTTGCCGCTGATTCCATATTCAGCCAGTGTCAGGATGATCACTTCTTCCAGCTGCCGCAGGTATTTACCAATATCCGTATCAAATTTTTCCAGGTCAAGGATCGGGTAACACACCACCTGGTCAGCGCCATGAAAAGTAATATCGCCGCCTCGGTTGGTATGAAAAAACCGGATATCCCGCTCATTCAGCTCCTCCTCACCCAGCAACACATTTTCCTTATTCCCGCTTTTACCCAGCGTATAAACAGGCGGGTGCTCCACAAAGAGAAGATAGTGCTCAGTAGGGAGCCCGGTGACATCGCCTCCCGGCTCATAACTATAGACTAAAGACTTTCTCCTGACATTCTCCCTCAGCAATTCTTCCTGATAATCCCATGCAGCCTGGTATTCCATTAAGCCAAGGTCTCTGAATATGATTTGTTGTCTTTTCATAAACAAGCCGCAAATTTACCAACAAATACCCATCCTTTATCTTTACAGTAATGCCCGATGGATTACAAAATAACGGTGCTGAATTATCAGACAATAATGATGAGCTGTACGAACGGTTCAGCATTGTGATTGACAGGGGACAGGAGCCGCTCCGGATTGACAAATTCCTGATGCAGCGGCTGGAAGGCGCCACCCGAAATAAATTACAGCAGGCCATCAATACCGGCATGGTGCTGGTAAACGGGAAAGAAGTGCGGCCCAACTATAAAGTAAAACCGCTGGATTCCGTCATCATCTATTCCGACATGTGCCCCGATGAAACGGTTGTGGCAGCAGAGCCAATGGAACTGAACATTGTGCATGAAGATGCAGACCTGATGATCATCTATAAGCCCGCCGGTATAGTGGTACACCCGGGAAGCGGTAATTATTCAGGCACCCTGCTGAATGGAGTGGCATATCACCTGCAGCAACAAAAACCTGCCATCTCTGAAGAGCAGCTGCCCCGCTATGGCCTGGTACACCGTATTGATAAAAATACCAGTGGTTTATTAGTACTGGCAAAAACTGATGTGGCCATGCGGCAACTGGCGAAACAATTCTATGATCATACTGTAAAGCGGCAATATGTTGCCCTGGTCTGGGGTGACATGGAAAATGATAATGGCACCATCATCGCCCATGTGGGCCGGCATCAGCGGTTCCGGAAATTGTTTGAAGCTTACCCGGAGGGAGATCATGGCAAAGAAGCTATTACGCATTACCGGGTGCTGGAAAGATATGGTTATGTAACGCTGGTAGAATGTGTACTGGAAACCGGCCGTACCCACCAGATACGGGTGCATATGAAACATATTGGCCATCCGCTCTTCAGCGATGATTTTTACGGGGGCGATAAAATTGTAAAGGGAACCGTGTATTCCAAATACAAACAGTTTGTGGAGAACTGTTTTCAAATTTGCCCCCGACAGGCCCTGCATGCAAAAACCCTGGGCTTTATTCATCCCTCCACCGGCAAGGAGATTTTTTTTGAAACTGAATTGCCCGATGACATGAGGGCAGTGATTGAAAAGTGGAAGAAATACACAGAGACAACAGGCAGCCGGTAATCATTTCATCATACAGCCGTTGCCTATAAAGTCTTTTTAGCATCGTCCAGGAATTTGGCGAGACCGATATCCGTAAGAGGATGTTTCAAAAGGCCGAGTATGGAATCCAGCGGGCATGTGCAAACATCGGCGCCCGCTTCAGCACAACGGATGATATGATTGGGATTGCGGATTGAGGCTGCGAGTACCTGCGTTTTGTAGCCTTGCAGCGTATAAATATGTTTAATCTGCTCTACCAGTTGTACGCCGTCCCAGCCGCTGTCGTCAATACGACCAATAAATGGTGATACATAAGCAGCGCCGGCCTTAGCACAAAGTATGGCCTGGCCGGCTGAAAATACCAGGGTACAGTTGGTGCGGATGCCGTTACCGGCAAACCATTTGATGGCTTTCACCCCGTCTTTGATCATGGGTACCTTTACTACTATATTCGGGTGAATGGCCGCCAGTTTTTTCCCCTCTTCCACAATGGCGCTGAATTCAGTACCGATCACCTCTGCGCTGATGTCGCCATCTACCATTTCGCAAATGGTTTTGTAATGGTTCATCACGGCGGCTTCTCCTTTAATGCCTTCTTTGGCCATCAGGGAGGGATTGGTGGTCACACCGTCTAATATTCCTAATTCATTTGCTTCTTTGATCTGGGCAAGGTTTGCAGTATCAATAAAAAATTTCATAATACCCTAAATCCCTAAAGGGACTTTTAGAACCCTAAAGTTTAAAACACTTTAAAGTTGGTTAAATAATAATTTCAAAAAACACTCTTTCAATATGATGTTGATCAGTAAAGAACAGGAAGCCGAAGTGTGACCTTCTTCCACAGGAAGAAGTTAGGCAACGAAGATGCTATGAAAAACAAATGCTGGTCACATAAAAATCAACTACCTGCTTTAAAGAACCTATAAATAATAATGAAGCTTACACCTAAGTCTCCCTTTCAGGGGGACAGGGGGTAAAAATGGCAGGCTTATTACATCGCACCGCTCAACCACCTACTCTTGCTGCCTTCCGGCCCTGGGAGGGTTCAGCAGGAGCTGGTCGTGTAAGACCTGCCGACGCAAAGATAAGGGTATGGAGTTCCGGAAAGCGGGGAAAGAAGCTCAGCGGTTACTTTTCTTTGTCTTTTTTGAGGGTACGCCCTCCATTATTTCCTCCTGTGTGGGGAGCGGCCCGTCGGGCAATTGTTTTATCCAGATGGTCTTTTCAATCCAGACCGAACGGTTGGATTTCAATACAGCCTTTACCGTTACTTTTTCCGGTTTGAAATCTTCAGGTATTACCAGTTCATTGCCTTCAAATTTTGCGGAGGCACAGGATAATTCAATTTCTTTGGAGCCGAGCGGCAGCCAGCGGCCATTAGATAATTTCCCATCCACATTAATATAATTATACTGACCTTTCTTCAGGCTATCGGTGTAGAGATGGAAATAAATGCTGTCCACTTTCTGAGCAGAAAGCGTTGAAGCTGCGGCTGCCATTGAAAGGATAAGCAGGATTTTTTTCATGTCGCTTTCAACAAGTCGGGAACCCGGGGCAAAAGGTTGTATAGTGCTTCGCTTTCTAAATTTTTTAACTTCTCCGAAGCGATTTTATTTTTTCATTAACTGCAACAAAATGGTTTTTTCCCTTGCAGGCATTTCACACTGCGCTTTGCCTGAAGTGTTATCGCTTACAATCCAGATGATGCCGTCCTTGTCCACCGTGATGCCTTCCAGGTTCATGCTGTAGTCCTTGTCTTTGTATTCGTTGGATATCTCGGAGAATTTTTCCACGTTCAGGTCCTTTAGTGTTTCTTTTTTCAGGTTGCCGCTTTTGTCTATCTCAATAGCCTCGATGAACTGCTGGCGCAACTTGCCCTTGGAGTAGGATTTCAGGCAGAGCAGTCGGTCATTTTCTTTGTCATAGCAAATATCGGAATAGCGCCACTGGGGGTTTTGCAGCGGCAGTTCGATCATGGATTCATATTTCAGGCTGAAGCTGTTGTCGTCGTTGCCGGGTTCTATGCTGAAAGTCCATATCTGGGAAAAGGTCATTTCTTCGTTTCGCTCCCGCAGCAGGTAAAACTTGTTATTGGTTTCGTTGGCAGCAATCCCTTCCATACCGTCTCCATTTTTGGATTTTGGCGGCAATGGTTGTGATGTTTTTAACTGCAGGATGGCCCCGTCGGCAGGGTCTATCTCATACACAGCTACTGTATTTTCGGAAACGGCATATAATTTGTTTTTGTAAGAAGTGAGCCCCTCGATTTCAAATACCTGCGGTACCCTGATATTGATAGTATTGATGATGACCCCGGTGGCCGGATCGGCGGCAAAGATGACGGGGCAGCGTTCTGAAGCGAAATAGAGTTTGCCGTCCATGTACTTCATGCCGGAGATGCAGACCTGCTTGTTCATGGCATCGGGCAGGGGTACATTGTTGATAACATACGGCAGCGGCATAGGCTGTGCTGCTGCGGTAATAAAGGATGCAGTGGCTGCTATCAGAGCGGTGAACCTCATACGGTAAAATTTAGTGGCCGTTTTCAGGAGCCGGGTATCCGGCGAATTTAGTAAAAGTTTACGGTTGGCCAAGAGACGGGCTGAAAGGCAAAAAGGCGGCGTTTGTAAATAATAAATATAAGCCGTTATCATGACAGGCTGTTAATAACTCTTACAAAACTCCTTTTTCCCAATCCATAAGTCCTTCCTACATTTGCGCAATTTGTTTTTAAAAATAAGGATTCACAGATGTCAAGTTCTCCAACTCCCGCCGTTTTATTGTTAGCCGACGGTACCCTCGCCCATGGCCAGGCTTTTGGCGCTATCGGCACCACCACAGGAGAAATATGTTTTAATACAGGCATGACAGGCTACCAGGAAGTGTTTACCGACCCCAGCTATTTCGGACAGGTACTCATTATGAACTGCGCCCATATTGGCAACTATGGAGTGAAAGACGAAGATGTGGAAAGTGATACTGTCAAGATCAGCGGACTCGTCGGCCGCAACCTGGAGGAAGGTTTCAGCCGCAAACTGGCAAAAGGTTCGCTGAACGATTACCTGAAACTACATAAGGTCGTTTCAATAGAAGGTGTGGACACCCGGGCGCTGGTAGCCCATATCCGTACCAAAGGAGCCATGAACTGTATTATTTCATCAGAGACGACAGACATTGAAGCACTGAGAAAGAAGCTGGCGCAAACGCCAAACATGGATGGACTGGAACTGGCCAGCAAGGTAAGCACCAGGGAAGCATATGAGATAGGTGATGAAAATTCAGCTATCCGCATAGCCGTGATGGATTACGGTGTGAAAAGAAATATTCTTAACTGCATGGTAGAGCGGGGAGCTTATGTAAAAGTGTTTCCGGCGAAAACGAAACTGGAAGAAGTAAAAAAGTTCCGGCCCCATGGTTATTTTATCTCCAACGGACCCGGCGATCCGGCGCCGATGGATTATGCCATCTTTACTTTGAAACAGATACTGAAAGAAGAAAAACCGGTATTTGGCATTTGCCTGGGCCACCAGTTGCTGGCGCTGGCCAATGATATCCCTACGTTTAAAATGCATCATGGCCACCGCGGGCTGAACCATCCGGTAAAGAATATCATTTCCGGCAAGTCGGAGATCACCACACAAAACCACGGCTTTGGTGTGAACCCTGAGGCTGTGAAGAAAGCTGATCACATTGAGGTCACCCATGTAAATCTGAATGACCGGTCCATAGAGGGCATACGGGTGAGGGGAAAACCTGCTTTCTCCGTACAATACCATCCCGAAGCCACTCCGGGGCCGCATGACAGCCGGTATTTGTTTGATGAATTTATTGCACTGATTAAGGATCAAAAGAATTAATCACCGTACATTTCTGCAGATTGGAGGCAACAGGAGAAATTCAGTGCCGTCAGTTCTTCAAAACGGATGCGGATTGACAAGCTCAGACATTTCTTGAGTCCCCTGTTATTTTTTGTTCAAAAGCTTCAATACTCATCGCATCCTTTAGTGAGAAATTTCCAATTCTTGTACGGCAAAGACTGCTGAGATAAGCGCCACAACCTAATGTTTTCCCGAAATCATGGGCCAGGCTGCGGATATAAGTGCCGGTGCTGCAAACCACTTTGAAATGGATAAAAGGCATTTCTATTTTTTCAATACCAAATTCATGAATATTTATTTTTCTCGGTTCCAATTCTACTTCTTTCCCCTGCCTGGCAAGTTCATACACCCTTTTACCATCCTGTTTGATAGCCGAATGGGCAGGGGGTACTTGTAAAATTTCACCAATAAATCCTGCGCTGCTATTTCTGATCTGTTTTTCGGTGATGCTTTCGGTTGGTAGAAAATTCACCGGCTCGCTTTCCAGATCGTAAGTGGGTGTAGTGGCGCCGAGTGTAAAAGTACCCGTATATTCTTTTTCCTGCGCCATGTACTCATTGATGCGTTTGGTAAACTTCCCGGTGCATATGATGAGCAGCCCGGTTGCCAGCGGATCCAATGTGCCGGCATGGCCTACTTTTTTTATTCGGGTAAGGTTGCGGATTTTCTTTACGGTATCAAAAGACGTCCACCGGAGGGGCTTATCAATCAGCAGTACCTGCCCTTCTTCAAAAATGTTTGTAGCTGGTTGCTGGTTGCTGGTCACTGGATGTTTTATAAATAATAAAATTACTTCCTGCTTGTGACTTCTGTTCTCAGATCGACATTCTTGTCTTCAGCTCAAGGTATTTGTTCACCGTATTCACCGTCAGGTTTTCAGGGCTGGTAAGAATGGAAAGGATGCCGTTTTTGTGCAGTTCTTTCACCATCAATTTCTTTTCATACATAAACTTATCGGCGATGGTTCGGATATAAATATCTTCCAGCGAATCCGCTTTTCTTTCTAGCAATGATTTTAGCTCGGTATTCTCAAAGAACACCACCAGCAGCAGGTGATACTTTGCAATTTTTTTTAGCGCTGCCATTTCCCGCTGCAGGCTTTCCACGGATTCAAAGTTGGTGAACAGCACCAGCAGGCTGCGGTTGGTTACCCGGTTCCGGATAACGGAGAACAATTTTTCAAAATCAGATTCCAGGAAATCTGTTTTTTGCCGGTACAGTGTTTCCAGCACCATATTCATCTGTCCTGCTTTTTTATCGGCTGCCAGGAATGCATCTAAGTTTTTTTCAAACGTGATGATACCCGCCTTGTCCTGCTTTACCAGCGCCACATTGGCCAGCACCAGCGATGCATTGATGGCATAGTCCAGCAGGGTCATCCCGTTAAAAGGCATTTTCATTACCCGGCCCTTATTGATCAGGCAATAGATCTGCTGGCTGCGTTCATCGGTATAGTTATTCACCATTAGTGCATCTTTCCTGGCCGTGGCTTTCCAGTTGATGGTGCGGTAATCATCGCCCCGCACATATTCTTTTATCTGTTCAAACTCCATGCTGTGTCCTATTTTCCTTATCCGCTTCACCCCCACTTCCTGCAGGCGGTTGCTCACAGCCAGCAGTTGGTAGCGCCGCATCTGCACATACGAGGGATAAACTTTAACCACCTGTTCCTGGGGAAAAACATATCTTCTTTTTACAAGCTGCAAAGGGGCATGCACAAAAACAATGATATCATGAAAAACATACTCGCCTCTTGATGTGGGGGTTAATGTGTAAAGCAGTTCATGTTTGCCATCTCTCGCTACAAACACTTTCCTTATCCAGTTTCTTTCCTGGAACTGCACAGGCAGTTCATCAATAATGCCGGCATGGATGGGGAAGGTATAATAATTGGAAAGATGAACGACCACTTTATTCGGATCGCCGATGCTGAACCGGTCTGCAACTTCCCGGCTGGCAGTAATGCCGGTTTTTTTGCTGTAAGCAAGTAATGTATCAATCAGTATGGCGATAAAAAGAAGAAGTAATATCAATCCGGCTATTCGAAACAATTCGGGTATAAAATAACTGGCAACAAATATTCCTGCTACTCCGCCTGCGATGTAGTAAACAATGTTATTTAAGTAAAAAGATTTAACCAAGTTGTTTCCATTTAAACATTTAATAATCAATAATCAACACTCAATACGCAAGTCATATCCCTGGTTTTCTGTTATTTTTCCGGGCAGTTTCTATACTTGTAAACACTATGCTGATTAATTCTTCACATTCTTTCAATAAACCACTAAGCCTTTCCCCGGGTTTTATCATTTCTTTACGAATAATTAACTTCAGGCACACCCTGGTTTCCTTATGCTCTTTCAGGATACTTTCATTTTATGAATAAAATCATCTCTTGACTCAGCCGCCTGTGCCTCGCCGTATAATAATGCCGGGGCCAGGCCGCACCTGTTAAGCTGTCCAGCTATATATTATTTGCCGCTTTTGTATTTGGCAATGCCTCAGCTGCATCAATTACTCTCGCCGCAAATTCAATCAGCCTGTTCTCCAGATCATAAATTCTTTTCGCCATAGTTTATTATTCTGCAGCCTGACATGAACATTGTTTATTGCGTGTTTTTTATTGTTTATTTCCCATATTGCCTTATCTCGGCACATCCATCCCCTGTACTATCTGTTTAATCACATCATCTTCCGTTACCCCTTCCATTTCCTTATCGGGTGAAAGAATGATGCGGTGACGCAGCACGGGAGGCACAATGGCGAGGATGTCTTCGGGTGTTACAAAGTCACGGCCCTGGATGGCGGCCATGGCTTTGGAAGCATTCATAATAGCCAGCGATGCCCTGGGCGAAGCGCCGAGATACAGGGATTTATTGTTTCTTGTCTGGTGTATCAGCTTAGCAATGAATTGCAGCAACTTTTCCTCAATCACCAGTGTTTTGATCTGCTGCCGGAGCGCTACTATCTGCTGGGCTCCCAATACTGGCTTTATCATATCCAGCGCTGTGGCATTGCCCATGTTATGAAACTGGGTAAGGATGTTCGTCTCCTCTGCCTCTGTTGGATAGGGCACCATAATCTTAAAAAGGAAACGATCCAATTGAGCTTCAGGCAGACGATAGGTCCCTTCCTGCTCCACCGGGTTTTGCGTAGCCAGTACCATAAAGGGTGAGGCCATCATATAAGTCTTGCCATCTACGGTCGCCTGTCTTTCCTCCATAATTTCGAGCAGGGCTGATTGTGTTTTCGCCGGCGCCCGGTTGATCTCGTCCACCAGTACAATATTGCTGAATACCGGGCCTTTCTTAAAATCAAATACGGCTTCCTTTGGATTGAACACCGGTGTACCCAGCACATCCGATGGCATCAGGTCAGGGGTGAACTGGATGCGGGAAAAACCGGCAGTTACACTTTTAGCCACCAATTTAGCTGTCATCGTTTTGGCCACACCCGGCACACCTTCTATCAATACATGGCCGTCGGCCAGCAGGGCAGTGATGATGAGGCGCACCATATCATCCTGGCCCACAATAATCTTTTTGATCTCATTGCGGATGGACATGACAGCCTGGTTTAGCGCTGTGAGGTCGGTCCGTTGTTGAAAAATTTGTTGTTCTTCCATAATATCAGTTTTTCTTTTTGCTCCTGTTTTACCATTGTCCTATCAGGCGGCACCCCCTTCTCCACTGCGTGGAGAAGGGCCGGGGATGAGGTTATGCTTTTTTATAAAACGATTCTAATTGTTTATGAAATTCTGTTATTTCCGCCGGCGATACTCCCGGTGCATCTTCCACATACTTAATAAACGAAACAATACCCCGCACTTCCGGTTCTTCAACTCCTGTTTTAAACTGCAGGTTTTTGACAAAAGCCTCATCTAAATTACCGGTTGGTAACTTGTATTTGCTTCGCACATGTTCCAGGAAATAAGAACCCATTTTCCGGCAAAGGTTTTTGTGATCGCTTTTATCATAATACAGCCGCCCGATAGTTTTTACAAAATCCAATGAGTCATTTCTCGGCTTTGCCATCACGGGTATGTAGCGCTGCCTTCGCCGCATGCCCAGCAGCATATACAGCAGCAGAGCGCCCATTGCCGTCAGCAGGGACGCTTTCAGTGCCGGGTAGCTGAAAAGCACTTTTATCCAGCTTTTCTTTTTCTGCCCCGGGCCGTCCCGTTTGGTAAGATAATACTCATCCCATATTATTTTCTCCACTCCGGGGCTGATGACCGACATTGCTCTTTCATAATACTCCATATTATTCTTATGCAGCAGAAAATAATTGGTGAAGGCCATCGGCGCCAGGTGCAGGTAAAAATTTCCCTTGCCGGCCCGCAGGTGGATGAAATTGGCAATACCGGTCTCTGTTATTCCCAGTTCATTGGTGGTATTGCTGTTCACACTTGTAAAACTGGCATCATGTCTCTTGCCCGGATATTTATATTTAGCAGCGGGTGTAAATGGCGGCCTTAGCAGCCGCACTTCAAGGGTATCCTCCGATGCCCCCAGTACATTTGTCCCGTTATCAAAAAGATAAGCCCCGTAACCGTCATCCACACTGCAGTTCAGCATATCTTCCACATCAGCGGAAACATATTTGGCGCTTACGAATACATCGTTCCCGTTCTCTACAAATGAAATAAGTTTCCGCATTTCATATTCATCCGGCATGAACTTAGGGGTGATGGCAATAAAAGCCTGCCGGGAATCAAATACCGACACGGAGTCCCAGTAACCGGGTTCCTGTCTTGTGGTATAAACGGATGCGCCGGGAAAAAATTGGGGTAAACTCTGAAATGCCACCCAGGTGCCATAGGGTATCTTGTCCTTTTTGCGGAAGGTGATCCTTTCGTTCAATTTCTTTTTTTTGCCCTGCCCGGTGATGAACATGGCGATCAGCGCAACAGCAACTACTGAAAGTAAAATATATGGCGTCGTTTTTCCCCTCATGGCTGCATTGTTTCCTTTTCAAAGCGGTTGAATTCACTGTAAATGGTTTTATAGGCATCTTCCGGCACATCAAACAGCCCGTACCAGCTATATTCATAATGCCGGGTGAGCCGGAAAAAAGAGGAATAGTATCGGGTGGGGTGCAGTTGCATCAGGTAATCGAGATTGGTGCGGTCCTGCTTGTACCGGATAATGTTTTTATCAGAGAGCCCTTTCAGCAGGCGGAGGAACAGCAGCCGTATGGCAAGCCGGTAATTCCCCAGCGCAGCGGCCTTGTCAATTTCTTTCTGGTAATTGATGGCAAAAATATCTTCGGGTAATTCATCTTCTCCTGCCCTGCTGTCAGTTGCCGCAATATTTTTTTTGCGGAACAGCCCCACATTACTGTCTGTAAGGTACCACATGATGGCGGCAGCAAAAGCGCCAATGATAACCATCCACAACAATGTCTGGAACCATTGCCGCTGGCCAAGCGGTGTATAGGCGGCGCTCTCCTTGTCGTTTTTTTCTTTCTTTTTTTTCTTTGAGAAATCAGTATCTGCATACCAGAAGTTTTTGTCATTCTTCAGCTTAGCTGCATAGCCAGCGGGCAGCCTGCGTTCATTTACTGCGAAACTGTTTTCATCTGCGTTTTCCAGGAAATGCTTTTTCTGCTCTGAATTTTTTTCGTCTGTATCGCTGTAGTCAACCCCTGCAGGCGGTTCTGTGACTACGCCTGCGGAATCTTCGTCTGACTGCGACCAGGCCGGAGCATGGCAAAAAATAAGGAACAGACAGAGTATCGTCCTGCAGGAAAAAGACTGGGTGGTATGGCTGATATTGAAGCGCCTCACTATACTTCCTCCTCAATTAGCTGAACCGGTAATCGTTTACCGAGCCGGATGGGATAAATGACAAAATACCATATGACAAACAAAACAGACAAAGTCACAATCACAGTGGTGAGCAGGGAAATATCATTATACAATCTTGTTATTAACCCTTCAAAAAAAGCAGCAAGGCCAAAAACAGGCATGAGCCCTATCATCATTTTAACACCATCTTTTGCACCGGCTTTAAAAGACTGAAGCCTTTTGATGGTGCCGGGGAACAAAAAACTTTTTCCCATTACAAATCCGGCAGCCGCAGATATGATCAATGCGGTTATTTCAAGTGTGCCGTGCACAAATACCACCAGCCAGAAATCAATGCCAAAACCCCGGGATGCAAAAAACTGGTTGAAGGCCCCAAGCATTACGGCATTATGTCCTTCCATGTACAAAGATGGAATACCGCAAAATATCCCAGAAACGAACATGAGCAGGGACACCCGGATATTGTGTATCATAAGACCCAGCCAGCTTAAAACCGGGTTGCCATGTTCATAAATACCAAAAGGGTTTCCTTTTTCAATATTTTCCAGGGTATGATCAACATAATCATCGCCAAAAATACTCCGGGCCATTCCATCATCTTTTGCCGAGGCAAAAAAACCAATGGCAAAAAAAATAAGAAAGATGATAAATGAGAAAAAAACCACCCGGTGATGTTTCCTGATAGTGAGGGGAAGATCGTATTTCCAGAAAGTGATAATGCGGTTCGATTCTTCTTTCCGATTCCTGTAAACATCCAGGTAAATTTTCTGGGCCTGCGTATTGATAAACGAAGTAACCTTGCCGGAGGGATAAAATGTTTTAGCATATGCCAGATCATCCAGCAGCTGGGTGAAGTCAGCGGCCATTTCATCCGGGCCGGCAGGAGGCTGGCGCTGTGTCTTCAGCCAGCGGTCCTTATTCTTTTTTATAAAAAGCGCTTCCCTCAACTCTTTTCCCTTTGGTTTGTAAAATAATGTTTTTTTGCAACTGTAACACTATCGCCAATAATTTTACAGCATTAAAACATTATCTTAACTGCCGATAAATGCCTTGCATGGGAGCTATTAAAGTACCGACCAATTTTAATATAGAACTGGAGTTTGAAGTACCCGAGTTTTACAAGCGCCTCCTTGCGCTGGTTATAGATGTAATCCTGGAATACTTTTATCTCCGTATCGCCGGCGAAATCTATGAGACCATTGCCCGCAATGCAAGCTGGGATTCCGACACACCCTATGACCTCCATGCAGCCGGTTTATTGCTTTTGTTACCCGTCATGATCTATCACCCGGTAATGGAAATAACCATGAATGGCCAGAGCCTAGGCAAAAAAGTAATGGGGCTGCGGGTGGTGGATGAAATAGGAGGCAAACCCTCCATCAGCCAGTTTCTGATCCGCTGGCTGCTGAGGATATCAGACCTTTGGATTGCTATTTTGATACTGATAATAGCCAGCAACCCCGACTTTGGCAGGAACCTGGAAGCAACATTTATCATACTTTCTGCCCTGGCTTTTCTTGTAACCGATATTGTGCTGGTGGTTTCTTCCAAAAAAGGGCAGCGTATCGGGGATATCCTGGCCAAAACCATTCTGATAAGCATCCGCACAAAAAGCAATATTGAAGAAACAGTTTTCCAGGAAGTAGCGGACAACTATGTTCCTTCCTTTCCACAGATTATGCAACTGGGCGACAAGGACATCAATGCCATCAAGAGCATAGTGGAAACAGCCCGCAAGAAAGGCGATTACAATATGGCTGAAGCGGCAGGCGCCAAGATAAAATCGCACCTGAAAATAGAATCATCCATGCCCCCTTTCGATTTCCTGGATGTGCTGCTGAAAGATTATAATTACCTCTCCACCAAATAAAAGTTTTGGGTCATCTTTTATTCAGAAAAACCAGAACCTGTTTTGTGAGTTATTCTCAACTTTTACAAGGCGCTCAATACAGAAAGCAACACCAGCAGCAGCAAGATAATGATGATGATTGCCCAAATGGCGAAATAGTTCCTCATATTGGCAAATCCTGCGCTTAATGCCGCCTGGTCATTTCCCCGCAAGGCTGCGTTGATTTTATTCCCTGCGTTCAGCGTAAATATAGAGCTGATGATCATTACCAATCCTACGATCACATAAAAAGCCATACCCCAGTTTCCCACGGCAGATGCGCTGAAGCCGCCGCTGCGATAGGCACCGCCATAGCGGCTCATGGCCTGCTGTACCAGAATGCCCAGGAGGATAAACAGGATGCCGAGTATGATGCCCACCACTCCCAATACTTTGGCCCAGGAGGCGGCGCTGCGAAGGGAATAACTGTTCTGTGCGTCAAGATTGAGTGAAAACAAAGAGGTGTTTTGAGTCTGTTCCATGTTAGAATTGATTTTGGTGAATATATATAAATATAGGAAAGATTTCTTGTGAAAAAATCAAACCCGGCGTAAGGCCACAAGATATCTCAAAAGTCACTTTACTTTGAAATTTAACCACAGCGTACACAGCGAATCACGGAGAAAAATACGTATTCCGCCGTGGGCGCCGTGGTTTATACATACTTATGAGATAGCTTCTAGTCATTATTATAACCAGAATAATGCCTTAAGATCTTTTATCATCAATCAATCTTTTCGGTTAATAGGCACGGGCAAATAACACCCGTTGTGATGAGGGTTTACCTGTCAAAATACATTTCCCATCCTCCTTCGGACTGTTCAGCGGTATGCAGCGGATGGTGGCCTTGGTTTTATCTTTTATCGCCTCCTCGGTCTCGGCAGTGCCGTCCCAGTGGGCGGATATAAAACCGCCTTTTTCATCCAGCAGATTTACAAACGCATCCCAGTTATCAGCCCGGGTGATGTGCTCCTCCCGGTACGCTTTTGCTTTATTAAACATACCCTCCTGTATCTCTTTCAGCAATGCATCAGCATACTGTGCTATTCCATCTAAACTTACCACTCTCTTTTCCTTGGTATCCCGGCGGGCCACTTCCACTACATTTTGTTCCAGGTCCCGTGCGCCGATGGCCAGCCTCACCGGTACTCCTTTCAATTCATATTCTGCAAATTTCCATCCCGGCCTGGCATTATCATTATCATCATATTTTACCCTTACTCCCAGCGCTTTCAGATCCTTTATTATCCCGTTCACTTTATCATCAATCTGTTTCTTTTGTTCATCGCCTTTGTAAATAGGAACAATTACCACCTGCACCGGCGCAAGCCGCGGCGGCAGCATAAGCCCGCTGTCATCGCTGTGGGCCATCACCAATGCGCCTACCAGCCGGGTGCTTACTCCCCAGCTGGTAGCCCATACATATTCGAGCTGATTTTCTTTATTGGAATACTTTACATCAAAGGCTTTTGCAAAATTCTGCCCCAGGAAATGCGAAGTACCCGCCTGCAATGCTTTTCCATCCTGCATCATGGCCTCAATGCAATAGGTTTCCTCAGCGCCGGCAAAGCGTTCGCTGGCGGTTTTTATTCCCCGTATTACGGGCAAGGCCATAAACTCTTCGGCAAAAGTGGCATACACTTCCAGTATTTTTTCTGTCTCTTCTATCGCTTCTTGTTTTGTAGCATGAGCTGTGTGCCCTTCCTGCCATAAAAATTCTGCTGTACGCAAGAACAACCTGGTCCGCATTTCCCAACGCACCACATTGGCCCATTGATTAATAAGCAGCGGCAGATCCCGGTGAGACTGTATCCAGTCTTTATAGGTATTCCAGATGATCGTTTCCGATGTTGGGCGGATAATCAGTTCTTCTTCCAGTTTGGCATCGGGATCCACCACCAGCCCTGTCCCGCCCGGATCGTTCTTCAGCCGGTAATGAGTTACCACAGCGCATTCTTTGGCAAAGCCTTCCACATGGGCGGCTTCTTTGTTTAAAAAACTTTTGGGAATAAACAAGGGGAAATAGGCATTCATATGCCCGGTATCCTTGAACATTTTGTCCAATGCGGCCTGCATGTTCTCCCATAAGGCAAAACCATAAGGTTTGATGACCATACAGCCCCTTACGGCAGAATAGTCAGCCAGCCCTCCTTTTAATACCAGATCATTATACCACTGCGAATAATCTGTTGCTCTTGGTGTAATCTCCTTACTCATGTTTTTCTCGTTGCTGGTTGTTGGTTGCTGGTATCTGCAAACTGTGAAGTCCTCCTGATATGAACAGGTTATTTTTCCCAGTCTGTGTTATCAACTCCCTTTATAAACAATTTTTTTTTACCTAAGACTTCTAATTTGGCGTGAAGATAAATATAGAGAGCTTCATCCTGTAAAGATTTTGTTTTGAATAGATTCTCAACATGATCTGTTGTTTCGTCATTGGACCCAAGTGAATAAACCAGAAACTTGATAAACTCTGCTTTATATCTTTTCCTTCCGTAACCTTCAACAATGGTTGCCTTGACAGACTTACTTGATCTTCTGATCTGAGAACCCTCTTTATACATCTCAAATTTTGGCAGCCTTGTTAGTGTCTTTTCATGTATTTCCACTACCAGTTCATCCGCCGGTTTCCATATTTCAAGATTTTTATAGCTCACAAGAAATATCAAAGTTTAGTAAGACCAGTGACAAGGAACCTGTAACGAGCAACCAGTCCAACTTTTAGATTTAAATTAACACCTGCCTGCGCAATAATTTCAGCTATGGCTAAATCTTTGTTGCTAAATTGCAAACATTTGTGTTCCTACTAAAATCGCATAAAAGTAGTAACTTCACATTTAACCCGATAAACCGTTTGCCATGAAACTAACAATTTTACTCCTGGTATTATCCGTAGTATTCATAAGCAGCTGCACCACGGCTTACAAAACAGGCCAAACCCCCGACGATGTGTATTACTCCCCCGCCAAACAGCAAGAGGAATATGTGGAAGCTGAAAAGAAAGAAGAATACCGGCAATACAGCTATACAGACGATTATTATGATGACCGCTACCTGCGCATGAAGGTCCGCAACCGCTACCGCTGGAGCGACCTCGACAGCTGGTACGGCTATGACCGCTACAGCATCGGCTACAATTACACCTACGGTAGCTTTAATAATCCTTTTAATACCTGGAGCTATTACTATAACCCCTATTGCTGCTGCCTGAATAATTACAATTATGTTTATATAAATCCCAAAACACCGGTATCGCAGCCGGTGGTAAAAAGGCACTTTAGCCTGGCGGGATATACGAATACAGGGTACAACAACAGTAACAACAATGCTGCCATCAAAACACCGGGCAGAAAAAACACAACAACCTCTTCCTACAACAATTCCAACAACGGGCTGAGCAATAAAGTAAGAACGATTTTTTCCAACGATAATTCCGGCAGCGGTTCTTCGAGGACCTACAATCCCTCTTCATCTTCGTCATCGGGGAATAACAACAACAGTTCATCATCGGGAAGCTCTGGTAATTCAGGGGGAAGCGGCGGCGCTGTGAAAAGGCCAACCAGAAATTAATTTTCAGTAAACTGATATGATATGAAACATTGAGCAATGGTTCCTGTCCGTATTGTATCATCATTTATACCTCGTTTATGAAAATAAAAATCTACGCAGTCATACTCTTATTGTTTTCTCAGCAAATCATCCTGGCCCAGGTACCGGAGGAAGCGCTGCGTCTTTCCTGGACCACGCAGGCAGGAACTGCCCGCAACCAGGCCATCGGCGGCGCTATGGGTTCGCTGGGAGGCGATGCCACTGCTGCCATTGTAAATCCAGCCGGGCTGGCATTCTTTAAAACCTCAGACTTTGTTATTACACCCGGTTTGCAGTTCGGAAAAGGGCAAAGCAATTTCCGGGGTACAAATTATACCGGCGCAAATAACAACCAATTTCAAACCGGTACATCAGGTTTTGTATTCGGAGGATTCGGTTACAAAGCAAAAAACAGTTATGCCATCACCGTCACCCGGCTCGCTGATTTCAACCAGTCATTGATATATAAAGGCCAGAATGACTACAGCAGTTTTGCAGAGCCGCTGGCAGACGAGTTTGCTTCCTCCGGCTACACCATTGATGCCGCTTTGAACAGCAATGATGTTTCCCTGACCACCAAAATGGCATTATATACTTATTTAGTGGATACAGCCACCATCAACGGAACAAATCAAGTGATTGCCCGTTCAGAATTTCCGGCTTTGCTGAACCAGGAGCACAATTCACAAACCAGCGGAGGCATCACTGAAATCACTTTTGCGATGGGGCATGAACTGAATAAAAAATTCATGGTGGGCGGCAGCATAGGTATTCCCATCGCAAAAATTGAAAGAAATACTTATTACCGTGAATCGGATGCCACCGGCGATGGGGACAATGATTTCAGCTACATGGCTTACCGGGAGAACTACAAGGTAAGGGGTGTAGGCTTCAATTTTAAAGCAGGTTTCATTTACCGGCCTAAAGAATATTTTCGTCTTGGCCTGGCATTGCACTCACCGCATATACTGATGCTTAAAGAAAGTTTTGATGCGGGATTGGCAGCCCACCTGGAACAACTCTTTGCACCTAATACCGGGTACGACAGTGTGGGTTCCGCTGAATTTACCGGCGGGCCGCTGGATGATACCCGCTATACACTTTACACACCCGGAAAAATAATGATCAGCGGTGCTTATGTGTTCAGGGAAGTGGAAAATGTAAGCCGGCAAAAAGGATTCATCACAGCCGATATCGAATATGTGAACTACACATGGAACCATTTTGGGCCTGATGGAGATGTAACGGAAGAAACAAAAGCTCCATACGAACCATATAACGATGCGATAGATGCCATTTATAAAAGCGCTTTCAATTTCCGGCTGGGTGGCGAACTGAAATTTAAAATCATCATGGCAAGACTGGGCTTTGCTTATTATGGCAACCCGTACAAAGACAAAGAACTAAAAGTAAAAAAAATAAATTTGAGCGGTGGGCTTGGCTACCGTAACAAAGGGATTTTTGTTGACCTCACATATATTCACCGGCTGAATAAAGATGTGCATTTCCCATACCGGGTAAGCGCCCCGCGGGCCAATACATTTGCCAACCTGAAAGATAACGGCGGTACAGCGCTGCTTACGGTAGGGTTTAAGATTTAGTCGTAGCCAAATAAACTGCAGGGAAGGGGCCGCTGTCCGGCCCTTTTTTTTATTTTAAAACCCGGAATTGCAGTAGCTTTATTTCCCTCAAAAAAACAAAATCAGCTTGGCTGCTGCAATGAAAAGAACAACTGTTGAAACGGTGGATGAATATATCCGGTCGTTCCCGCCGGCGGTACAAACCCTGCTGACCCGAATCCGCCAAACGATAAAGAAAGCAGCACCGCTGGCCGAAGAAATGATAAGCTATGGCATTGCCGGTTATAAATACCACGGCATGCTGATATACTTTGCGGGTTTTACCAATCATGTAAGTGTGTACCCGGCGCCCAGAACAACTGAACCTTTCAAAAAAGAGCTGGCTGCTTACAAAGGGGGAAAGGGTACGGTACAGTTTCCGCTGGATAAACCGGTTCCCCTTGACCTGGTAAAAAGAATTGTGCAGTTCCGGATAAAAGCAAATGAAAAAAAGGCAGCGGCAAAAAAACCGGTTAAAACAAAAAAGAACAAAACAGGATGATAAATGAAAATTAAGACTATTGATTACCAATAACACAATTTGTTATGCAAAAAATTAATTTCTCCGCAAGCATTAATGCCCCCAAAGAAAAAGTATGGACATGCCTTTGGGAAATTTTTCACTACAACACCTGGACAAGTGTATTTTCCGAGGGATCAACTGTAAAAACAGATAACTGGAAGGAAGGCTCTAAAATTCTATTCCTGGATGGCAACGGACAGGGCATGGTAAGCATGGTGGCTGCCAACAGGCCCAATGAATTTATGTCATTCAAACACCTGGGGGTTGTTAAAGATGGCGTGGAAGATACCAGCAGTGAAGCAGTTAGTGCATGGGCAGGTTTGATGGAAAATTATTCATTAAGCGGGGAGAATGGCAACACTGTTCTTTCTGTTGAAATGGAATGCACTGATGATTTTAAAGAGTACTTCATGAAAACATGGCCGGTGGCTTTTGAAAAAGTAAAAGGCCTTGCAGAAGGAACTTTAAAACCTGTAATAACCGTGTCCGCAAAAATAAATGCACCCGTTTCCAAAGTTTGGGAAGTATGGACAAAGCCGGAACACATCATGCAATGGAACCAGGCTTCGGATGACTGGCACTGCCCTGCTGCAACAAACGATCTGAAACCGGGTGGAAAATTAAGCACTACTATGGCGGCAAAGGACGGGAGCTTCAGTTTCGATTTCTTATGCACATATAATGAAGTAAAAGAAAACGAACTGTTACACTCCACGATGGACGACGGCAGGGACTGGAAAGTTATTTTCAAAGCGGATGCTGATAAAACAACAGTAACGGAGAGGTTTGAAGCAGAAAGTGAAAATTCGCTGGAATTGCAGCATAGCGGCTGGCAGGCTATTTTGAATAATTTTAAAAAACATATCGAGTCACTTTAAAAAAAAAATAAACTATGGCAAGAGTAAGCACCTACCTGAATTTTCCGAACCAAACGGAAGATGCATTCAATTTTTACAAATCAGTATTTGGCACCGAATTCGAAGGTAGCATCAACCGCTTTGCCGATATGCCGCCTCAGGAAGGCATGCCCCCGCTGAGCGATGGGGCAAAAAACCTGGTGCTGCATGTGGCATTGCCCATTACCGGCGGGTATATGCTCATGGGTTCTGATGCACCGGAGGAAATGGGCTTTAAAGTAAACTATGGTAATAATGTTTATATCAACCTGGAACCGGATACAAAAGAAGAAACCAAACGCCTCTTTGATGCTTTGTCAGCGGGCGGTGAAGTGGAAATGCCGCTTGCCGATATGTTCTGGGGCGCCTATTTCGGGAGCTGTAAAGACAAGTTTGGTGTGAAATGGATGTTTAACTGCCAAAACAAATAATATGTCAAGTAAAATTTATCCCTGCCTTTGGTTTGATGGTAAGGCCGGTGAGGCTGCTGCATTCTATTGTTCCCTGTTCAGCCATTCAAAGATCACGGTGAATACACCGATGGTAGTGAATTTCGAAATCCACGGTAAAAAAATCATGGGGTTAAACGGGGGCCCGATGTTCAAAATCAATCCCTCCATTTCATTGTTTGTTCTGTGCGAAAACATAGACGAAACCAACCGGGTTTGGGAAAAGTTACTCGATGGCGGTTCTGTGCTGATGCCGATTGACAAGTATTTCTGGAGCGAACGTTATGGATGGGTACAGGACAAATATGGAATGACCTGGCAGGTTTCGGTAGTAGAAAAAGTCGGCGATCCGCCCACTCTCACTCCATCCATGCTCTTTACTCAAAATCAGTTTGGAAAGGCCGGAGAAGCCATTCAATGGTACAACAGCATATTTGAGCATGCCGAAACAGTCGCTATGTTTCCTTATCCCGAAGGCGATACCTACGCCGGCAAGATCATGTTCTCCGAGATCAAAATAAACGGGTACAACCTGATCCTGATGGACGGACCGGGTGAACATGCTTATACATTCAATGAAGGAGTATCATTTGTGGTGGATTGTGCGGATCAAAAAGAAGTAGATTACTATTGGGAAAAACTCAGTGCCGACGGCGGACAGGAAAGTATGTGTGCCTGGCTGAAAGATAAGTTTGGTGTTTTCTGGCAGATCGTTCCCGTCAAACTGGGAGAACTTATCGGCAGCCCCGATCAGGTGAAAGCAGGCCGGGCTATGCAGGCCATGCTGAAGATGAAGAAGATCATCATTGCCGATCTGGAAAAGGCCTATGATGGTAATTGAGTATGTTTATAAAAATCATTACCCCCATTGATCCATAACCAGACCCAGTCTCAAAAGTCAAAAATCACTACACAGCGGCGCAGCATTGAGGAGTTACGCTGAGAATTTACCTCTGAAACAGCATCTCTGCGTAACTCTCCCGATAGCTATCGGGATTCTCATAATCTCTGTGTTGAATTTGCTTTTAGACAGGTTATAACAAAACTTCATCAAATCATGAACCCGCCATTTATTATAGAAAGGACCCTCAATGCAACAGCTGATAAAGTATGGAAAGCCATTACTGATAAAGAACAAATGAAGCAATGGTATTTCGATCTGAAGGAATTCAAAGCCGAGAAAGGTTTTGAGTTCCAATTCGCCGGCCAGGGTACCACCGGTGAGCAATATATTCACCTGTGTAAGATCACCGATGTTGTTCCCGGGCAAAAACTGGCCTATACTTGGGTCTACGAGAACAGGAAGGGCTATTCCGTGGTGAGCTTTGAATTATTTCCTGAAGGGCAAAAAACAAAGATCAGGCTCACCCATGAAGGGGTTGCCTCTTTCCATGGTAACGGCCCGGATTTTACAAAAGAAAGCTTTATGCAGGGCTGGACAGAACTGATTGGCACCCAGCTTAAGAACTTTGTTGAAAAAAAATAAATCAACTGTATGAAATGGTTAATCAGTTCAAAGCCGCTCAATTCAGACAGGGATGCTCTTATTGTAAGATTGATACTCGGGGGCCTGTTTACCTGGCATGGTTATGATGCGCTTGCCCATTATGACCTCTACCTGTCCATGTCCAGGTCCGTTATCGGTTTGGGGGCACATCTCGAATTCAACCTGGTCGTATTTTCCCAGTTCATTTGCGGGATCCTTATTGTCCTTGGTCTATTTACCAGGCTTGCTGTGATACCCATCTTCATTACTATGACCGTGGCATTCTTTGTTGCGCATAAGAATGACGCTTTTTTCCAAAAAGAACTGCCCTTTGTTTATTGGTTGCTCTGTATCGCAGTATTCATGATGGGAAGCGGCAGGTATTCAATAGATCATCATCTCCAAAAAAGAAAACCATCCTGACTCTAATGCCGGGATGGCTTCTGTATCGGTGCAATTGTATTACTTATACTTTAAAGTGGGCAAAAGCCTTGTTGGCTTCAGCCATCCGGTGTGTATCTTCTTTTTTCTTGAAAGCAGAACCTTCGCCTTTTGATGCCGCTACAATCTCTCCAGCGAGTTTATCAGCCATGCTTCGGCCGTTTCTTTCCCGGCTGTAGCGGATGAGCCATTTGATGCTGAGAGAAATCTTCCTGTCGGGGCGAACCTCCGCAGGAATCTGGAACGTGGCGCCCCCGATACGGCGGCTGCGAACTTCCACGGTAGGAGTAATATTTGCCAGCGCTTTTTTCCAAACCTCGTACCCGTCTTCACTGGTTTGTTTGGCTACTTTGTCCAGGGCATTATAAAAAGTGGTGAACGCCACACTTTTCTTTCCTTCCCACATCAGGTTGTTTACAAAACGGGTAACCAGTTTGTCGCTATATCTTGGATCCGGGGCTAAGGGGAGTTTCTTTGCTTGTGCTTTCCGCATATCTGAAAATTATTAATTCATTATTTAATTGTCATGTTGATCCCGATAGCTAACGGGATGCCGAAGGATTACTTCTTTACTTTCTCTTTCTTGGTTCCGTACTTCGAACGGCTCTTCTTTCTATCCTTCACACCGGCTGTGTCCAATGAACCCCGAACGATGTGATAACGTACACCCGGCAGGTCTTTTACCCTGCCTCCGCGGATCAAAACGATGGAGTGCTCCTGAAGGTTATGGCCTTCTCCGGGTATGTAGGCAATCACTTCCACTTTATTGGTCAAACGGACTTTGGCAACTTTACGTAGCGCAGAGTTCGGCTTTTTGGGTGTGGTGGTGTAAACCCTTGTACAAACGCCGCGTCGCTGCGGGCACTGATCCAAAGCCCTCGACTTACTCTTGGCCCTGATGATTTCTCTTCCTTTACGTACTAACTGTTGAATTGTAGGCATTCCTGACCCTTATTTTTGGGACGGCAAAGGTAACGGCAGGGGGCTGATTCTCCAAAAAACAGGGATTGAATTTCTGATTTTGAAGGGTTTGGGGAAAAAAATACCCCGGCTATTGCCGGGGCTTGTGCAGAGATATTGAAGTCGTTAGAAATCAGGCTTTAAACCTTCAGCATCCAGTTATACTTATCCTCTCTTCTGCCTTCCCGGATATCTGTCAGCCATATCTTAAGCATCGGCGCCGTTTTCCAGTTCTCCACATCAAACTGCATCACAAAATCCTTGTACCGAAGTTCTTTTATCAGCGATATGGTGGCTGCAGTGCCGGTACCAAATACTTCATACAACAAACCGGCCTTGTAGGCATCCATGATGTCATGAATACTCAGGTGCCTTTCTTCCACCGTAAAACCCATCTCTTTTAAAAGGGTGATAGCGCTCTGGCGGGTTACCCCATCCAGTATGGTGCCCTGGCCCAGATCCGGGGTAATAGCTGTATTGCCAATTATGAAAAAGACATTCATGGTGCCGCATTCCTGCACATACTTATGTTCATAGGCATCCATCCACAATACCTGGTCATAGCCTTTTTTCTTTGCCTCCGCCGTGGCATACATGGCAGCACCATAATTTCCTGCTGCCTTTGCATAGCCCACACCACCCGGTGCAGCCCGCACATATTTTTCCTCTACATAGATCCGCATCGGGGCGCTGTAATAAGGTCCGGAGGGGCTCAGGATGATCATGAACTTATAATTGTTGGATGGCCTTACCCCTATCACTTCATCTGAAGCAAACATAAAAGGACGGATATAGAGTGAGTGATCCTCTTTGAAGGGAATCCAATTCTTATCCAATTGAATCAACTGCCTCATCCCTTCCATGAATATTTCCTCAGGTACAGGTGGCATCTGCATCCTCTCGGCGGAAATATTAAAGCGTTTAAAATTATCCTGCGGACGAAAAATGAAAGCATCACCGTCCTGATTTTTATAGGCTTTAATACCCTCAAAAATAGACTGTCCGTAATGGATGGCTGCTACCGAGGGATTAAGCAGCAATGGCTGGTAGGGCTTTATCTCCGCATTCTTCCACTCCCCCCGTCCGAACGGTTCATCCCCGTCCGTACCGGCACGGGCGGGCGGGCGGGCATTCTCATAGTCTGCTTCCAGCATATGGTCAGTAAAGAATTTCCCAAAAGGAAGATTGTCAAGGCTGATATCATGGAGTTTGCTCCTTTCGGCTTTTCTTACAGTAATATCCATAGCTGCTGTCATAAAAGTTTATTTTTACTGTGTGCTGCAAAACTCAGGAGTGGCGGTTGTCATCATTGAGCAAAGCAGTAACGGGTCAAAGAAACGAAAAAAACTAACACACATTTGTCTAAATTGCTTACTGGTTATGAGTCTGAATAATATTGAATTACCTGCTTCTCTTGTGGCAGATTTGTATAAGTCTTCGCTGGTTGAAGAGATGAGCGGCAAAGCTGCAGACAGATCTCCCGAATCAAGCCCTGTAGTTGTCCCTTCGGCAGAAAAAGAAATTTTCAAAAAGACTCTCCACGGAGAAACAGCTAACAAATACCTGGGAAATAACCGCCGGAATATTCTTATTGCCGTTTTTTACAAAGACGTTGTTCATATACCTGATAATGAACTGCAATTTCTTACCGGCATACTTACCGCTTGTAAATTAAGCCTTGAAGATGTGGCCATCGTCAACCTGCACAATTATCCGGGCGACCCTTATAGAGAATTAACCGGTATCCTGAAAAGTAAAATTGTTTTGCTGTTTGATGCTGAACCCGCCTCCTTTGGCTTACCAATGAATTTCCCGCATTACCAGTTACAGGCTTTTGCCAATAATACTTTTTTATACTCTCCTTCTTTAAAGCAACTGGAGAATGACAAGGTGGAAAAAAGCAAACTCTGGGTATGTCTTAAAAGATTATTCAACCTGTAAAATGAAACTGATTTTCGCCACCAACAACCGGCATAAGGCGGATGAGATACGTTCGGTCCTGGGCAATCGTCCTGAAATAATCACTTTGAAAGAAGCGGGTATTGACAAGGATATTCCCGAACCTTTCCATACGCTGGAAAAAAATGCCTCAGCCAAATCAAGAACTATTTTTGAGATGACAGGGCTTGATTGTTTCAGCGAAGACACGGGGCTGGAAGTGGCTGCCTTAAACGGGGAACCGGGGGTGAAAAGTGCCCGCTATGCAGGCAGCCACCGTTCCTTTGATGCCAATATTGAAAAGCTTTTGGCTAATTTGGAGGGTAAACCCGACCGCCGGGCCCGGTTCCGGACTGTTATATCGCTTTTAATAGCCGGAAAAGAAACCCGGTTCGAAGGCATTTGCGAGGGCAGGATCATTGAGGCAAAAAGAGGAACCCTGGGCTTTGGTTACGACCCGGTGTTTATTCCGGATGGGGCTGAGCGGACTTTTGCCGAAATGAATATGGAAGAAAAGAACCGATACAGCCACCGGAAAAAGGCGACCGCAAAACTGGTAGCATTTTTGAATAGCTTATCCACAAACCACTGAACTTGACACCCGAACGCAACCAAAATATTACCGAAAGCGACTTACTGAAGGGATGCCTTGAAGGCAACCGGCGAATGCAGGAAGAATTGTACCGCCGCTTCTCGCCCAGAATGTATGCCGTTTGCCTGCGCTATGCAGGCAAAGCAGAAGAAGCCGAAGACATCTTACAGGAAGGATTTATCAAGATCTTTAAAAAAATGGACAGCTTCCGCGGCGATGGTTCTTTTGAAGGATGGATGCGCCGGATCTTTGTAAATACGGCCATCGAACATTTCCGCCGTAAGCGGTACCTGATGCCGGTAACAGAAAAAGAAGAGAATACCATTGAAGGCAAATATGCTTCTGCACTGGACGACCTCGGTGCAAAAGATGTGCTGGCACTTATACAGGAATTGTCGCCCGGTTACCGCACGGTCTTCAATATGTATGTGGTAGAAGGATACACCCACAAAGAAATTGCTGATATGCTGGGGATCAGCGAAGGCACCAGCAAATCGCAACTGTCCCGTGCCAAAGTGATACTGCAGGATATGGTGAGAACTTTTATAGACAAGCAAAGAGGCGTAAGCAGCAAATAATGCCGACGATACAACGCAACGGCTGGTAAGTTTCAGGTAAACTATTGTATGTCGGCAATATACCAGAAACGTAAAGAGTAATATTAATATTAGAAATGATTTAATGAACAGCGTTCAACATAAACTGATAAATTATGAACTGGCCCCGCCTGAGGGGCTGTGGCAAAAGATTGCCGGCGAATTGGATGATTTGGCTTCGGGATTGCAGTACTACGCCAAACTAAGCAATCTTGAAGTCGCACCGCCTGCTTTTGTATGGAATAAGATAGCTCAGAACCTGGATGCAGAATTAATGAGTGATGATATACCGGCCAAACTTTATGCTGCCGAAGTGATACCGCCCGCCGCCGCCTGGAATAAAATACAAACAAGCCTCGATGCAGCAAAAGAGGCGGCAGTTCTGGAGCATCGCCGTTTATCCCCGATGCTGCGTTACGTTGCTGCGGCCGCTGTTACAGGCCTGATTGCTTTTGGCGCTTTGCAATTTCTACAGCCCGGTAAGAAAAATACAGAAATAACTTCCTCAGATAAATTCCCGGAAACCGAAACTGTTGCTCTTGTTCCGTCAGTAACCGAAAGACCGGAGATACAGCATGCCGATGTTGTTACAAATACCAGCGACGAAGAAGCGAGGAACGATGCTGCGCTGGAAGCCAGCAAGACATCCTATGCCCGGCTGGACATACCCGTGCAGAAAAGAACCGATATGGCATCTGCGTTCAACTTTGCCCATCTCGTAAGTACAGGAGACATTCATGAATCAGGCAGCTCCGGTTACCAGGAAGGGCTGGCTTCAGATGATAATCATGCTAACCGCTACATCGTCCTGATGACTCCGGACGGCCATTTCATCCGCATGTCAAAAAAACTGAGCAGCCTCGTTTGCTGTGTATCCGGGGAGGAGCAGGATGCCAATTGCAAAAACCAGGTGCAGAAATGGAGAAAACAACTGGCCTGCTCCGATGCCGCACATCCGGGTAATTTCCTTGACATACTCAGCCTGGTGGGTTCATTGCAGGATAACTGATTTACCCAACCTTCATTTATTTAATTTTACCGTAAGGCAGTTTAAAATGCTGTCGTCTTTTTATGGCCAGAGTAAAAATTCAACTGCCCGGATCATTTTCCTTTTCCTGCTACATCTCTGTACGCATCACCGATATAAACTATGGCGGCCATGTGGGAAATGATACATTGCTTTCCATCATTCATGAAGCAAGGATGAAGTATCTTGCCTCAATGGGGTACAGCGAGATGCAGTTTGCAGGGGCCGGGATGATCATGGCGGATGCGGCTATTGAATTTAAAAACGAATTGTTTTATGGCGACGTGGTGATGGTTTCGGTGGCAGCAGGTGATATCTCAAAAATAGGTTTTAGCCTGTTCTATAAACTGGAAAAAGAAACTGCAGGGAAAAAGACAACAGTGGCCCTGGCCAAAACCGGTATGATCTGTTATGATTATAAAAAAAAGAAAATAGTGGCGGTACCCGAGGAAGCGAGATTGAAACTTCAATGAGCTATATTCAACCTGCAAAGCCTGACGACCTGGGTACATTGCCTATTGATTCCATATCCTCCAGCTTTCTTCAGCCTGTAAGATGAGCATCTCTTCCCCATTTTTTATTACAGCCCCCTGCCTTTCTCCTTTTGTCAGAAATAAAGTTTTTGCAGGATTATAAACCAGGTCATACAAAAAATGCCTGTCTGAGATGTATTGATATGGAATGTCGGGGCAGCCGCTTTCATCAGGATACATTCCCAGGGGGGTTGTATTGATGATGATGTTATGTTCATTCATAACCTGCCGGGTAATTTTTTTATAGGTAAGTGCAGAACCGTCATGAATGCGGCGGCTTACTATGGTAAAATCAATGCCCCGTTTTTTCAGTACAAAAACAACGGCTGCCGTGGCGCCGCCATTACCGAGCACCAATGCTTTTTTGTGATGTGACCTCAGCAAAGGTTTTATACTCGTCTCAAACCCTGTAATATCCGTGTTATAACCAATCAGCCTGTCTCCTTTTCTGCTGATGCAGTTGCAGGCATCCAGTTCTTCGGGGATATATGCCTCATCCAGTAACCCGAGCACCTGTTTCTTATAAGGCACGGTCACATTCAGCCCTTCCAGTTCGGGGTGATCCCGCAACAGAAAGGATAATTCATCAATGGTTTTAAGTGGAAATAATTCGTAGCTGCACCCGGTTATCTCTTCTTTTTCAAACTTCTCTGTAAAATATCTTTTAGAGAAAGAATGAGTTAAAGGATGACCTATTAATCCAAACAGCCGCATCAGGCTTCTTTTTTGTCAAGGTATAAACTGAATGTATCGCCCCGCAGGCCAATCCGCATCGTTTCCAATGGTATTACTTCTGTTGGTGCAATATTTCCAAGGTTGGCATTGCAACCAACGAGTTCAATAAAATATAATTGCTGGGCCTTTTGCGGGGCTTCCCAGATAATTTTCTCAGCAGGGATCTGCGTCAGAATTTCCTGCACCAGGCCCTCTCTTACCTCGCCGCTGCCGCGGTAGATGCCCACATTGCCGGCTTCTCTTGCCTCGGCAATCACATAGCTTGAGCCGGCTTCCAGTTCGGCCCTCATCAGCTCGATCCATTTATAAGGGGGTATGATATGCGCTGCATCTTTGCTGCCCACTTCGCTAAGCACTTTGCCGTATTTGGTCAGTTTCTCAATGTAACCACACTTCTCCGCATGGGGTATGGTGATGGAGCCATCGCTTACTTCCATCCAGCTGATGCCAAATTCCCGGCACACTTTTACGTAATCATCAAACTGGTTGCGGATAAGGAAGGCTTCAAATAATGTGCCGCCAAAATAAACAGGAATACCAAAGGAACGATACACTTTCAGTTTATCTTCCAGGTTGGGGGTGACGAATGATGTGCCGAATCCGAGCTTTACAATATCCACATGGGGATGCGCTGCACTCATAAAGTTTTTTGCCTCTTCCACACTCAGGCCTTTATCCATGACCATGGTAAGCCCTGATTTCCTCGGTTTTGTTTTTCTTTCCGGTATCTGCGATAAGTTGAAATTCATGCCTGGCAATTAATTGATGGCCGCAAAAGTAAGGAAGAATCTGTAGAGTACGGCTGAAGGTGGTAGCCGGGTAGTGGGTCAGTTTGTCTTGTTTTCTGTTCTTTCGGAGTTTTGTCACACCGGGCCCGACCCGGTGTCTTTTATATTCTTCAAAGAGAGATGCCGGGTCAAGCCCGGCATGACAGGACCCTGCAAATCGACAATTTAATATCAAATCAAACTGACCCACTACCGGTTACTGGTTGCGGGGCGCTGATACAGTTCGTTAATTAAAAAAACAGCCCGGTGTGTGTACATCCTGCTGCAGCATAAACTAAAAACCAGTAACAGGTAACCGGCCGAAATGGGCTCCTTCGGAGCAACCATCCTAAATGGATTTATTACGCTTGAACCGGGCTATCACATCCACTACCAATTGATTTTGTAAAATGGCAGGATTCAGTTCCACGAATTTTTTCAGCAGTTTAGGCGATTTCTCCATCGCCTTTTCCAGCTGAAGAATGGCTTCTTTTGTTTTTCCATCAGCAAATAAAACGGCAGATTTATAAAAATAAAAGACAGGTTTTCCGCCGGTAATCCCTAATGCGGTGTCTGTCTGTTCAATAGCCTCTTCATAATATCCCCCGGTAAAAAGACAACGGATCAATGCCTCCCACCCCGCAGTATGCTTTGGTTTTGTTTGCACTACCATTGACAAAAACTGAATAGCATCCTTGTATAAGCCCTGTTGCACCTTACACTCCCCTGCCAGCAGGTTATACTCCGGTTGCTGGCGATGAATCCTAAGGGCTGCATCTAACTGTTTCAGGCTGGCCTCCCATTGCCCCTCATTAAAATAGGTACAGGCAATTTTATAAAACAACCGGCTGTCATCCGGCCGCAGGTGTGATGCCTTGCGGTAATAAAACCTGGCTTGCGCAAAATTCTTCATCTTGTCATAACAATATCCAATCGCTTCATAAATCACATCTTCCGGCTTGGCCAGTTCGTTCACCCTTTCCAATGCTTCAATAGCTTCTTTATACTTTCTCAGCCGGATATAGGCATCGCCCATATTGCGGTAAGCATAATCAAATTTCTCTTCAATAGTGATGGCATACTGATAGGCATCAATCGCCTTTTCATAGAGCTTCAGGCCCTGGTAGGCAGCGGCCAGGTTGAACCAGGCCAGTTCGTTGTAGGGAAACTCATCAATGATCTGCTGGTGCAGCCGGATGCCTTCTTCATTTCTGCCAGTAAAATCTGTCCAGAAACAGATCTTATACAATGCTTCTTCGTTATTCGGGTCGTCCTCCAGCACCATTTTCAGACAGTCGAATAATTTGTCGAAGTCTTCATAGTCATCATATACATCCGCCAGTTCAAACAGCAGTTCAATTTTCTCCTCTCCTTCAAAAAGGTTCAGGGCTTCTTCCAGCAATTCCACTGCTTTGTCCTGTTTATCCAATGCGAGGTAAGCATCTGTTTTCAGGATATAGAGGTTGATATCTGTGCCGTCGAAGATTTCTGCCTGTTCGAGAATGGTCAGCGCTTCTTTGTACTTGCGGTTGGCTATAAGAATATCTGCCTTTTTAATAAGCAATAGGGCGGAGTAAGGGTATTGATCAGCCGCCAGTTCAGCGGCTTCCATGGCTTTTGCCAGGTTTTCTTTTTCCTGGAAATAACCGATTATTTTTTCGAAAGCTTCTTCGTCTATGAATGAGTGCTTGTGGCCATTTTTGAGGTTTTCGTATTGTTTTAGTAGTTCGTGTATCTGTTCCCGGTCTTCCCTGTGGGGGTTATTTTCTTTCATCGAACGGACATTTGGTGAGCAAAACTTTTAAAGAGCAGTTGGCCTTTGCTTTCAGCTCCGGCGAACAAGTCAGACGGCGAATCCCTGCCGACGGGAGGCAGGCCCTTGCCTTTGAGAATAGATTATCGTACAACAAGTTAAGTGAAAAATTTCAGGACAAAAACCAGATAGTTTTCCCCAAATGTGCAAAATAGCGGGGTTTTAAAGCAACTGCATGTAACAAATCGCCATCTTCTGCGTTAATGAAGTACTAAAGTTCTGGATAAACGGTTTGTTTTATAATACTTTTTGTCTTTATTTTTGTAAGCGATGAGCCACTCCAAGCTGACTATATTGCGACAACTCGCAGGCAGAAAACTGGCCGTGCTGGTTTTGCTGACAGCATCTGCTGCAGGTGCATTTGCCACATTGGGCGACGGTAAGAAAAAAGCAAGTACGACGCCAACCCGCAGTTTACTTTCCGGTCGTACCGCTTCAGGCTCCGGTTTCTTTAACCTGAAATCTGGATATACTTACCGGGGCAGCCAGGTCATCCATTCTAATTCGGATAAGAAATACATCAGCCTGAATACGGTTGTTACCGTTCACAAAGGCAGCACTACTTATTTACTTCCGCTGAAAAAGAAAGCGGTATTGGATAAAGTAAAAATTGACCTGAGCAACCGCCAGTTCAAAAGAAATTAGTTTACCCCGCCCATACTTTCTTCGTAGGTCATCACCCGGTAACCATTTTTAGGCATATCAAATTTCGTTTTCGGTACAGGGTTGAAATTGATTTTTGACACCGTATAAGTGACCATCATCTTACCCATGGTAGCTTCGTACTGCATGGCAAGGCCGGGCAGGTTCTTGTTCAGGTATTGAAAATCCTTATTCACCGGCGACAGTTCTTTGGTAAAATACACGGTGAAGCTGGTTCCGTCTGTAAGCTTGCCAACCGCTTTCTGACAATTATAATCAGCAATGGTTTTATACTCTTCAAAGTAAGAGAAAGTGATCCCTTCATATTTTTTGTTGGACTGCTTCCAGTTGTCGGGCGTCATTTTGATCATGTATTTCTGTTCGCCATAATCTTTCAATACGGTAACATCGCCTGTTTTGCCATCAATGATGGTGGCCTGTGTGCCCAATGAGCTGATCATCTCCGAGCGGCTTGAATTTCCTTTCAGGTAGATAACACTGGTGGCCCCGTCCAGCAGATCGGCTGCCTGCGGCGTTTTGCTGCTGGTGTTAATTACAATATCATACGAGATAGTAGCTTCTGTGAGCCTTTTTTGTGCAAAAAGGCCTGTAGAGATAAACATGACCAGTACAAAAGAAGCTATCCGGGTTATTTTTTTCATTTTACGATCAGTTACGCATAGTAGTATAAAAAGAGTGCCAATTTAGCCAATAAGTTGCAGCCTCACCCCAAACCTCTCCAGTTTGTGGAGAGGGAGTTAAGAATCCCTCAATTCGAAAGCCTTCTTTATTCCAATTATGAGTATTTTAACGAAACCTTTTACCTGCGGTTGCGTTGTTGCTGTTCCTTCATTTTCTTCTGCTGTTCCTGTACCTGTTCAAGCCGTTCCTGCCACTTCGACTTCGTCTTTGGCTTCTTTCTGTTCTCCTCAATCTTTGCCAGAATCTTATTATGGTCAATAATGTAGTTCTGAATAACAAATTGCAATGCCAGTGTTATCAGGTTGGAAACGGTATAGTACCAGGTCAGCCCGGATGGAAGCCTGTTGAAGAAGAATAACAGGAACACCGGGAAAATATAAGGCATGTATTTCAGCACCGGGTTGCTTTGGTCAGGCGTCATGCTCATGCTGTACCATGAAATAAGAAAACTGGTGACACATGCCAGGATGTTGAACAAACTGAGGTGGTTGCCGAGCAGCGGGATATGAAACCCAAATTTGATGGGATCATCATATGCAGCAAGATCACTACTCCAGAGAAACTCAGCGCCACGCAATGCCGGTTCCGAATTGAAGAAGCTGAACAAGGCGAAGAATATCGGGATTTGCAACAAGGCCGGGATACAACCGCCCAGCGGGTTTACGCCTGCTTCCCGGAAGAGTTTCATCTGCTCCATGCTCATGGCCTGCCGGTCTTCACCAAATTTGTTTTTCAGGGCAGCTATTTCAGGTCGAAGTGCTTTCATTTTTGCCCCGCTCAGGTAACTCTTATATGTAAGTGGTGAAATGAGCAGGCGGATGATGAGGGTAAGCAATACAATGGCCAGACCGGGATTCTTTGTAATGTCATTAAATAAATCAAAGATGGGAAGTACCAGGAATTTGTTGACAGGTCTTACAAACTGGTAAGGGCCCTGGCCGAGGTTAATGAGTTTTTCGAATTTCATCCCATAGTTCTTCAGGATGTGGTAATCAGAAGGGCCGTAATACATACTGAAGGGTACTTCGGAAGTGTCGCCGGCTGGAACCGCCAGTTTCATATTGGCAGTGGATTGAACAACCGTTTTGGCCGTGTCAGGAGGGATGGTCCATTCCATGCTGCTTTCAGGGCTAAAATTATTTTTGGCAACCAGTATGCCGTAAAAAAACCGTTGTCTTATGCCTACCCAGCTCACTGCATCATTAAAGTTTCTGCTGCTTTTCCTTGCAATGGTATGATAATCAAAACTACCGTCCTTCACATAACCAACCTGTGTATTTTGCTTTTCATAGGAAATATCCGACTCCTGCTGGGCTGCCGCATACTTCCAGGTAAGGTTCATGATACCCTGATCAAATAGCTGACCGGCGCCGGTCATCTTTATAGTGAAATCAATCAAGTAATCATTTGGTTTTATGATAAATTCATGTCTGATTGATTTACCGCTGCTGTCAGGAGAAGTGAGTGTAAAAGAAATCCTTTTATTTCCATCTGTATTTGTTATAGTATCAATGGTTGGAAAAAATAAATCCCCCGTTTCAGAAATACGCTGATTGCCTGTTTTAATTTTATAACTGAGGTTATCAAACCCGCTGGCTGCCAGTTTCACCGGCAGGCTGTCCTGTCCCTTAAAGTTTTTCAGCTCCACTTTCCTTATCTGCCCGCCCCTGTTGCTGAAAGTAACTTTAATCAACTCATTTTGCAGGGTTATTGTTTTCTCCGTAGTATCAGCAGCACCGGCAAAATCGCCGGTATTGGTCACTTTTGTAATGGAGTCCTGTATCCTGTTTAGTGAATCCTGCCGGGGTTTGTTTAATAATGCGATGGAGTCAATAACAGCCTGTTCCTTTTTTTGCTTATCTGCTTGTTTCTTGCGGTGGGCTAATTGCTCTTTATTGGTATAATAAAAATAACCAAAAAAAAGGGCGGCAAGGATTACGAAACCCAGAACGGTGTTGCGATCAAACTTCATGTGGGGGTAAAAAATTTATAGTCCCGTTTTATGCCAAAGCTACGGCGGTCAAAGGCGGCAAAGATAGGGTAATCAGTCCTGAGTAGGGAGTTTGGATTCATAAGACAGCCTCTGGTAAGGCAGGACTCCAAACTCCTGTCTAACGACTCCAGACTCATTATATCATCTCACTTTGAAGCAAGGGGTTCTTCACTTCAATCTTTTTCTGTGCAAAGGCTTTGGCGGCTTTTATGAAATGGACGAATATGGGCTGGGGGTTCTCCACGGTGCTTTTTAGTTCCGGGTGATACTGAACGCCGATGAAGAAGGGATGGCCGGGCAGTTCGATGATTTCCACCAAACCGGTGCCAGGGTTTTTGCCGCTGGCTGTCATTCCGGCTTTTTCAAATCGTTCCAGATAACTATTATTGAATTCCCAGCGGTGGCGGTGGCGTTCGCTGATGGTTTCGTTTCCATAGATCCTGGCTGCCAGCGAGCCTTCTTTCAGCGTACAGGGATAGGCCCCCAGCCGCATGGTGCCGCCTTTGGCGGTCACTTTTTTCTGCTCCTCCATCAGGTCTATCACCGGTTCTTTGGTATCGGGGTCCATTTCAGTAGAATGGGCTTCTTTCAATCCCAGTACATTCCGGGCAAATTCTATCACGGCCATCTGCATACCGAGGCAAATACCAAAGAAAGGCAGCCCGTTTTCCCTTGCATACTTCACTGCCACAATTTTCCCTTCCACCCCGCGGTGACCAAAACCCGGAGCCACCAGCAGCCCGTCAAGGCCAGCCAGTTTTTCCGGCACATTATCATCCGTAATGAATTCGCTGTGCACATTCACAATCTCCACCTTACATTCATTCATCGCCCCGGCATGTATAAATGATTCGAGGATGGATTTATAAGCATCCTGCAGTTCAATATATTTTCCGATCAGGCCGATATTCACTTTTCCTTTCGGATATTTCAGCTTGTCCAGGAATTCTTTCCATTTGGTAAGTTCCGGTTCCCTGTAATTGGTAATGTTCATTTTCTTCAGGCAGATAAGATCAAGCCCTTCCCGCATCATCGCCACCGGCACTTCATAAATGGTGGGGGCGTCTGCCGCTTCGATCACAGCTTCGGTTTTTACATTACAGAAGAGTGCAATTTTTCGTCTGAGTTCCTGTGAAAGTGTTTTTTCTGTCCGGCAAACGATAATATCCGGGTGCACCCCCTCCTGGCTCAGCATTTTTACGCTGTGCTGGGTAGGTTTTGTTTTCAGTTCTTTAGCGGCTTTCAGGTAGGGAATCAGTGTAAGATGCACTACTACCGAATCTTCGTCCGGCAGTTCCCACTGTAACTGGCGGACGGCCTCCACGAAAGGAAGGCTTTCGATGTCGCCAACGGTTCCGCCGATTTCGGTGATTACCACATCATAATCGCCGCTTTGCCCCAGCAGTTGCATCATTCTCTTTATTTCATCGGTAATATGCGGAACCACCTGCACAGTTTTGCCGAGATAGGCCCCTTCCCTTTCTTTATTAATAACCGTCTGATAAATGCGGCCGGTGGTTACGTTATTGGCCTGGGAAGTAAAGATGTTCAGGAACCTTTCGTAGTGGCCAAGGTCCAGGTCGGTTTCGGCGCCGTCTTCTGTTACATAGCACTCGCCATGTTCGTATGGGTTCAGTGTGCCGGGGTCTACATTGATGTAGGGGTCGAATTTCTGAATAGTGACCCTGAGCCCCCTTGCCTGCAGCAGTTTGGCAAGTGAAGCGGCAATGATGCCCTTACCCAATGAAGAAGTAACACCTCCGGTAACAAAAATATACTTAGCCATACAAAATGGTTATTTGCGTAAATTTTCTGTTATACTATAATGATCTGATGAAAAGGCCCAACCAATATGACCAGCGGAAGTACTCAGTTGATCTTAATATGAAAAATTCCGGGAGGTCGTGTAAAGGTAAAAGAAATTATCGGGCTACAAAAATCTATAGACCGATATGTGAAAAACCATGGAAAGGTTGTGCTTCCAGGCAAACAAAAGCGGAACCCCTCCCGGCAGTTCCGCTTCCCCGTAAAATTTTAGCTGTCACATTTTTGCGCACTCTTCCGTGCAGGTATGGCCCTCTTCGCTATGGGCATACTTATGGTTACCGTCCTTGCATTTGTCGGTGCAGACATGCGCTTTAGCTCTGTCTTTCAGGCAGGCTTCAGAACAGGTATGGCCTTCCTCGCCGTGGGCATACAGGTGGTTGCCATCTTTGCACTGGTCGGTGCAGACATGCGCCACCAGTTGGGTAGCGGCGGAGGATGCATCTTTTACTGTTGATTCAATTTTATCAGCTCCGTTTGTCTTTGCTTTATCATCTTTTTTCTCATTGTTGCATGCAACCAAAGATAACATGACTGTGATGGCCAGCAGTGAACGTAGTTTGTTCATACACATCGTTTTTAAATGAGTAATAATGTACAATGAATGTACGCAATTATTCAAAAACCGGTTTGGGCTCAGTCTTTCGCAACCTTTCTATAACTTGCCACAATGCCCCGGATCAGCGAAGAACTGAAGCCCCGGTGCTCCATCTCGTTCAGCCCGGCAATGGTGCATCCCCTGGGTGTGGTCACTTTGTCAATTTCCTGTTCAGGGTGTGTGCCTTTCTGCAATAAAAGTTCGGCAGCGCCTTTAGCAGTTTGCGCAGCAATCAATGAGGCGGTGGCGGCGTCAAACCCAATTTCAATACCGCCCTGTATGCTGGCCCTGATATACCGCATGGCATAGGCTGTGCCGCAGGCGCCCAGAATGGTGGAAGCCTCCATGAGTTTCTCGTCAATCGTCACCACTTTTCCCAGTTTGCTGAAAAGTCCGTTCACATATATGCTGTCCTCCGCACCCGCCTCACGGTTGCTGATGCAGGTCATGCTTTCCTGAATGGCAATGGCCGTATTGGGCATGGCCCGGAATACCGGATTCTTTTTCCCGGTCAGGCTTTGTATAGCTTCAATGGTAACACCGGTTACCACCGAGATGAGCAGCTTTCGGGGTGTAAGTTCTTTTTTTACAGCCCCGAGCACCTCACTTACCTGGAAGGGTTTTACTGCGAGAATGATGACATCCGATTTCTTTACAGCAGCTGCATTGTCATTAGTAACAGCAACCCCCTTTTCTTTCAGCGGTTTGAGTGATGTTATATTTCGCCGGGTAATTGTAAGCTCTGCTGCTTTGCTGAACCTGCTTTTTAATAAACCCTCAGCGATAGCGGCGCCCAGGTTGCCTCCCCCGATGATGGCGATTTTCTTTCCCATATGTTTAACCGGTTTAATAATATTTTTTGGGGAGCAGGAAATTGGAAACATAATCGCCTACCCCTTCTTCCAGCGAACGGAATTCATCCTGGTAACCGGCATTTCTCAGTTTGCTCATATCTGCCTCCGTAAAATACTGGTACTTATCCCGGATATCTTCCGGTATATCTATGTATTCAACAGAAATATCCTGGCCCATCGCTGCAAAGACGGCTTTCTCCAGGTCAATAAAGCTTCTTGCCTTGCCGGTACCGAGATTATAGAGACCATTACTTGTATTTACCCATTGCCCTGCCTTCGCTGCCTTATCTAACGAAGCTTTTGCGAAATTGGACACTTCGGCAGGCGAGCCATTCACCATCTGCTCCATCAGCCAATAACAAACTTTGGCCACATCTTCCACATAAATAAAATCACGGAGTTGCTGACCATCTTCAAAATCGGGGCGGTGAGATTTGAACAATTTTACCCTCCCTGTTTTCTGAATTTGATTGAAGCCGTGAAATATCATGCTGGCCATGCGACCCTTGTGATATTCGTTTGGGCCATATACGTTAAAAAATTTCAGGCCTGCCCACCCTTCGGCAGGCTCAGGGTGACAGGCTGCCTGTTGCAGCGCCCATTTGTCAAACTCATTTTTGGAAATACCATACGGATTCAGCGGCTTCAGCATTTCCACTATTTCATGATCATCTTTATACCCCAGCTCTCCGGCGCCATAGGTGGCGGCAGAAGATGCATAGACCAGCGGGATTTTTTTTTCTGTGCAATAATTCCAGATGTTTTTTGAATACTCCACATTCAGTTTTTCATGCACAGTGTAATCAAACTGGGCAGTATCTGTTCTGGCGCCAAGGTGGAAAACAAAATCAATGACAGGGTTATCCTTTTTCAGCCAGTCAAAGAGATCTTTCCGTTCCACTTTTGCGGTGAATTGTTTGGAAGAGAAATTGAACCATTTATCCTCTTCGCTGAAATCGTCAACGATGATGATGTCATTATACCCACGCCTGTTCAGAAAACCGAGCAGGTAGCTGCCGATAAAACCCGCGGCGCCGGTTAAAAGAATTTTTCGTTTTGCTTGCATAGACCTCACCTCCAACCTCCTCTCAAGGGGAGAGGAGGCTTGCCTCTCCCGGTTATAAAGAGTATTAAAGATTTATTGTTTTTTAAATTGTACTCAGTGCCGAACCGGCATCTTCTTTTGATAAATAGTTTTCAACAGCAGTATCATACTTTTCCTTCCAGTCATCAATCATGCCCCATTCCATTCCATCCACTTCTACCGTACCGGCTGTTACTATTCCCAACTCCTCAAAGGGATGGCTGCCCAGCATTTCTTTAACTTCAGCTATTTTTCCCGCTTTCACTGAAACAAGCACCCTGCCCTGCTTTTCGCCAAACCACTGTGCATCTTTCCGGATGTTATAATCCTTCGCCGCCACATCAAACCCGAGGTTGTTATGAAACCCTGATTCAAGCAGTGCAACGAACAACCCGCCTTCGCTCACATCATGGGCTGATTCAACCAGCCCGCCGCCAATCAGTTCCCTTATTTTTTGCTGCAGTGTATATTCTTCTTCCAGGTCAAATTGCGGAGCAGGGGAAAATTCTACACCGCACAACTTGCCCAGGTACTGTGATGAGTTAATATCATTTGAGGAAGAACCGATCAGCAAAATCACATCACCTTCCTCTTTGAAATGAAGAGTCATTTTTTTATTAACGTCCTCCAGCAATCCCACCATACCAATGGTGGGTGTGGGATACACCGGCCCGTCGGGATTCTGGTTATAAAAACTGACGTTGCCTCCGGTAACCGGTGTGTCAAATTTGCGGCAGGCCTCTCCCATTCCTTTCACCGCTTGTACAAACTGGTAATAAACTTCCGGATCATAGGGATTGCCAAAATTCAGGCAGTTGGTAACACCCAGCGGCTGGCCGCCGCTGCAAACAATATTCCGGGCTGCTTCACTTACTGCAATCATGACTCCTGTGTACGGATCGGCAAACACATAGCGGCTGTTACAGTCGGTGGTCACGGCAATCCCTTTCATTGTTCCCTTCACCCGTACGATGGATGCATCTGCGGGTGCATTGGTGGAAATATTATTGGCGCCCACCATGCTGTCGTACTGCTGATACACCCAGCGTTTGGATGCAATGGATGGCAGTTGTACAATCTGTTCCGCAGTTGTTCTCAGATCTTCCGGAACCGGAATGGAATCGGGGTTAAACTTTTTTATTTCAGCAAAATAATTTGGTTCGCTGTAATTTCTTTCATACTGCGGAGCCCCGCCGCCCAATACCAGTTCATGCGCAGGAATAGAAGCATCCAATTCGCCATTCATATAAAAGTTCAGCAGGCCGTCGTCAGTTACCTGTCCAATTACGGAGCAGGGGAGGTCCCATTTTTCAAAAATCTTTTTTATTTCTTCTTCCCTTCCCTTTTGCGCCACCAGCAGCATCCGCTCCTGGCTTTCGCTCAGCAACAGTTCCCATGTCTTCATATTCTTTTGGCGGGTGGGCACTTTGTCCAGATCAATCCGCATTCCCACCCCACCCTTTGCACTCATTTCGGCAGTGGAACAAATAATGCCTGCTGCACCCATGTCCTGCATGCCCACCACAGCGCCGGTCTGTATCACTTCCAAACAGGCTTCCAGTAATTTTTTTTCCTGGAACGGGTCACCTACCTGAACGGCCGGCAGGTCCTGTGCACTTTCCTCCGTTATATCTGCTGAAGCAAATGATGCCCCACCGATGCCGTCTTTGCCGGTAGCACTGCCTACAAACATCACCGGGTTACCTTTTCCCAGCGCCGTGGCAGAAACGGTTTCGCCGGTTTTTACAATACCCACACTCATCGCATTCACCAATGGGTTGGTATGATAACATGCATCAAAATATATTTCGCCACCAACGGTGGGCACCCCAAAACAATTTCCATAGTGCCCGATGCCATGTACAACGCCTGAAAGCAGGTGCTGTGTTTTGTCTTCTTCTAAATTTCCAAAACGGAGTGAGTTCAAAGCAGCGATGGGTCTTGCCCCCATGGTAAAGATATCCCGGTGAATACCGCCCACACCGGTGGCAGCGCCCTGGAAAGGTTCGATGGCAGACGGGTGATTATGTGATTCAATCTTAAACACTACTCCCAGCCCGTCGCCGATATCCATCAGACCCGCATTCTCCTCTCCTGCCTTTACCAGCATGCGGCCGCCTTCTCTCGGTAGCGTCTTCAGCCATTGGATGGAATTCTTGTAACTGCAGTGCTCACTCCACATACCCGAAAAAGCGCAGAGTTCATTAAAGTTGGGCGTACGTCCCAGTTTTTGTTTGATGAGTTTAAATTCTTCTTCAGTCAGCCGCAGTTGCTGTGCGGTCTTTTCAGTTACTTCCATGCCGCAAAACTAAGGAACTCTGAGGTGGAAGACTGAAGTCGGGGAGAGATTTAAAATTGAATAAAACTTTCCTGCCTGCAACTTACGGCCTCTCCGAAGGGGTTCTTGTGGACTAACCTCCGACTTCAGATAATAATGGCTATTTTGCGGGATAAATTGGCTGACGTTGGAGTACCTGCTTTTTATTGCCTGGCTTGTGATATTTGCCTGGCTGGTTACAAAAGTGAAATTCTTTACCGGCACTGGTCTTACCCGCCCACAACTGATCATTCTTTTCCTGCTGAAGGTGATGGCGGGTATTTTTTATGGCTGGATAGGTCTTTATTATGGCGGGCTGGCGCAGATGCAGGACACATGGAGTTTCCATGCCGAGGGCATAAAAGAATACCACCTGCTTTACAATGAACCGCAGGAATATCTCACCAACCTTTTTAAAGACCCCTATGAAAAAGGGATCTTCCGTTTCTTCGACAGCAATGACTCTTACTGGAATGATCTGAAAGGGAATATCCTGGTAAAACTTTTTTCCGCCTTTAATATTTTCAGCTTTGGCCATTATTATGTCAATGTCATTTTCTTTTCCTTTCTCACCCTGTTTGGGGTTATGGCCATATTTAAAGTAATGAATGATGTCTTCCCGGGAAAGAAATTAATCATTCTGCTGGCCACTTTCCTGGTTCCTTCATTTCTGTACTGGACCAGCGGCCTGCATAGAGAAGGGCTCATCTTTTCCGGTATCAGCCTGATTGTTTACAGTATCTACTTCGGCACCAAGGAAAAGAGATGGGGGTTCAAGCGAATCTTCTTACTCATTGCCGGGCTGCTGCTGCTGCTGGTGCTGCGCAATTTCATCCTTGTCATTCTTGTGCCCGCTGTTATTGCATGGCTCTCGGCCAACCGCTGGCCCAGATACAGCCTCGTTATTTTCAGCTCCGTCTATATTTTATTTGGTATTCTTTTTTTCACAGCCCATTATGTGCATCCGTCGCTTGATTTTCCGCAGGCGATGGTGAACAAACAGCAGGAGTTTATAAAACTCAAAGGCGGCAACTCGAGCATACCGATAAAACAACTGGAACCTGATGCCATCAGTTTTTTAAAAAATACCCCGCAGGCCATCAATCTGTCGGCCATCAGGCCTTATCCCAGCGATGTCCGTCACATCCTGTCACTGGCCGCTGCTATTGAGATAAATGTATTACTCCTGCTCTTTGTGGTTTTCATAATCTGGCATCGCAACGGGCTTCAATCCAGAAACCTGGTCTGGTTCTGCATTTTCTTTTCCTTCTCCATCCTGCTGGCCATTGGGTTCAGCGTAAATAACCTCGGGGCCATTGTCCGGTACCGGAGTGTAATCATTCCATTCCTGGTAGTCCCCATGTTTGCCAGCACGAACTGGAACCGCCTCGGCCGTTTGTTTTCAAATAACATTAAAAATAAAAATAATATAAATAATCCCGCTTGAATTGCCCATCGAAATTGCCTTTTTCGCTCCTGTAATAACATTTTCTCCCCATTAGATCGGTAAAAACCTGGTGTACTTCAAGAAAAAATTGGAAAAAAGAAACGGATGTGATTTTTTTGCATAAAACAACAACATGTCACTCCGCTTTAATGCCATCAACCATTTATTAGTAAATACCGACACGAAAGTGAACGGCTCCACCAAAATAACAGGGATATTTGGCAGCAACGTTTTTACCCTGAAGACATCTAGGGAGTTTTTAAGCGATGAAGCTTATAAAAGCCTGCAGTCTTCTATCAAGGCCAGCCAGAAAATAGACAGGGCCATGGCCAACCAGATTGCCAATGGCATAAGGGCTTGGGCCGAAAGCAAAGGGGTTACCCATTTCACCCACTGGTTTCAGCCGCTTACCGGCACCACGGCTGAAAAACATGATTCATTCTTTACCCTCAAAGGCGACGGCACCCCCATCGAACAATTTGAAGGCGATGCGCTGGTGCAGCAGGAGCCGGATGCTTCCTCATTTCCCAGCGGAGGATTAAGGGCCACATTTGAAGCAAGAGGCTACACAGCATGGGATCCCTCCTCTCCTGCTTTCATCATGGATATCGGGCAGGGAAGAACTTTGTGCATCCCCACCATTTTTGTTTCTTATACCGGTGAATCGCTCGACTACAAAGCGCCGCTGCTGAAGGCGCTGGACTCGCTGAACAAAGCAGCCGTGGATGTATGCAATTACTTTGATAAGAATATAACAAGGGTGACCCCCACCCTTGGATGGGAACAGGAATATTTTGTTGTGGATGAAGCATTGTTTAATGCCAGACCCGACCTGGTGATGACCGGCCGTACGGTTTTTGGTCATTCATCTGCCAAAAACCAGCAGTTAGAAGATCATTATTTCGGTTCCATCCCGGAAAGAGTGTATGCTTACATGCGGGATTATGAAACCGAAGCATACAAGCTTGGCATTCCCCTGCGGACAAGACATAATGAAGTAGCGCCGGCGCAGTTTGAATGTGCTCCCATCTTTGAAGAAGTAAGTGTAGCGGTGGATCACAACTCGCTGCTGATGGATGTAATGGAAAGAGTGGCCCGCCGCCACAACCTGCGGGTATTGCTGCATGAAAAACCCTTTGCCGGCATCAACGGGAGCGGCAAGCATAACAACTGGAGCATGGCCACGGACACCGGTGTGAACCTTTTGGCCCCGGGCAAAACGCCTAAGACCAACCTGATGTTTCTCGCCTTCTTTGTGAACACCATCAAGGCCGTGCATGACTATTCGGATGTACTGCGGGCATCCATTGCTTCGGCCCAGAACGACCACCGCCTCGGCGCCAACGAGGCCCCGCCCGCCATCATCTCTGTTTTCATCGGCGAATACCTGAGCAAAGTGCTGAATGAAATAAAAGAAAGGGTGAAAGAGAAAATGGATGAAACCGATGAGAGCATGCTGAAGATTGACATCCACCGGAGCATTCCCGAACTGCTGATGGACAATACAGACCGCAACCGCACTTCACCATTTGCATTTACCGGAAATAAATTTGAATTCAGGGCCGTGGGCTCTTCGGCCAACTGCGCCAATGCGATGACCACTCTGAACGCCATCCTGGCGCAAACACTGAAGCAGTTCAAAAAAGATGTGGATGCATTGATTGAAAAAGGTGAGAAAAAAGAAATCGCCATTATGCACACCATCCGGGAATACATTGTAAGCAGTGAGAAAATTTTGTTTGAAGGCGATGGTTACAGCGAAGCATGGGCCAAAGAAGCGGAGAAAAGAGGTTTGCCAAATGTAAAGACCACACCGCTGGCGCTGGACGCCATGGTGACAAACAAGGCCAAGAAGCTTTTTGCCGATAACAATGTATATAACCACGAAGAGCTGGAAGCAAGACATGAGATAGAACTGGAGAAGTACATCAAGAAAGTACAGATTGAAAGCCGCATCATGGGCGAGCTGGCCACCAGCCATATCTTACCGGCGGCCATCCGCTACCAGAACCTGCTGACCAATAATATCAAGGGACTGAAAGAAGCAGGGCTAAAAGAATCTGCTTATGCCAATCAAAAACAGATACTGGAAAAAATATCCGAGCACATCAGCAAAATCAGCGACCTGGTGGAGAAGATGATCAGGGCCCGGAAACTTTGCAACAATATGGATAACACCCGTACCAGGGCCATTGCTTACCAGGAGCAGGTAAAGGATACCTTCTTTGATGAGGTTCGCTACCATGCGGACAAGCTGGAACTGTTAGTGGATGACAGGGAGTGGTACCTGCCTAAGTACAGGGAAATGTTGTTCCTGAGATAAAGGTGAAAGGCACAAGGTAAAAGTGCAACGCACAACATGGATTCAGGTAGTGGGTCAGTTTGATTTCCGTTCTTTCGGAGTTTTGTCGCACCGGGCCCGACCCGGTGTCTTTAAATTGTTCACATAGAACGATGCCGGGTGGAGCCCGGCATGACAGGACCCGCCAAATCCACAATTTATTATTTAAACCGACCACTATCTGAATTCAGCTTGATTTCTTGAATTTTGTACCTTACCGGAAATTTGCTTTCATTACCCGCAACACATTTCCACCAAGAATTTTTTTGATTGATCTTTTGGAGTAACCCCTCTTTATAAGTTCATCGGTGATCTTTGGATAGGTGGTCACATCCTCTAACCCTTTTGGCAGGGAAGAAACACCGTCGTAATCAGAACCGATGCCCGCATAATCATCCCCAACCAATTTTACAATGTACTCAATATGGTCCACCATCTTCGCCAGTGTGGGACGGAGCGGCTCCAGTTCTGCACCAAAATACCTGCGCCATACTTCGTTCATCTTTGCTGCATCGTAATATTGTTTCAACGAATCTTTTATTTGCTGTCCCTTTGTGCCCTCCAGTTCATTCATTCTTTTGGCAAAGTTGCTGTCGATAAAGCCGGAGTAGAAATTGATGCAGATGACACCGCCGTTCCTGGCCACCGCCTTTATCTGTTCGTCTTTTACATTTCTGAAAACAGGGCAGATATTCCAGACCGAACTGTGAGATAATATCACCGGCTTGCTGGTAGTGGCAATTGCATCATAGAATGTCTGTTCACCCACATGCGACAAGTCAACGATAACTCCCAGTTGATTCATCATGCGAACGACCTGTTTTCCGAACTCATTCAGCCCCTTCTTTCTTGCGGAGGATCCGAAAACCCCTCCTTCGGAGGGGCTTGGTGAGGCCTCATCCTTCGCACTGCTGGCCCAGGAAGTGCTGTTGTTCCAGGTGATGGTCATGTACCGCATGCCCTGCCTGGCCAGTTCCATCAGTTTGCCCATATCATCCTCTATCATGTGTCCGCCCTCCACACCGATAAGTGAGACAAGTTTTTTCTGCCGCAATCCTTTTTTTACTTCGCTGTAATTTTTGGCCAATACCATGCGGGAGGGGTTTCGCTGCACAATGCTGTTCAGTGAATCTATCTCCTGCATGGCATCCTGGAAGAACCCTACTGTGTTTCTAGCTTTATCTCCCGTCCAGACGGAGAAGAACTGTACATCCAGCCCGCCCTGCTTCCAGCGGTGCAGGTCGCTGTGGCCTTCGGTTAGTTTGTGGGATATATCTTTTCCCTCCAGTGTAAGTGAGGAAAGACAATCGTTGTGCGTATCCACCAGCACGGCTTTTTCATGCAGTTTGCCGGCCGTTTGTGCGAAAGCGATGAAGGGGAAAACTATGGCGGGGAGGGTGAGCAGTTTTTTCATGCGGGACTGAAATTAAAAAATCCCGGTGTAAACCCGGAGGTTTTATTTTTTTTCCTGAGATATTTCATTTACAAGGCTGTATGCTGACAGCGTCAGTGGCAGGTAATGTTACGGCAAAACTCCTATGCAAACTTTTAATGTATCAAATATCTTAGCTAAACAAAAGCTGCTGAACAATGTAAGTCAAGGAGCCTAATCTTATATATTCTAACCCTATAAAACTAAAAACAAAAAATCCTAAACTGTAAGATTAAATACTATCTATTACAATACAAAATATTATCAGCCATTACGACATTTTTATTTTTGCTACCCCGGTATATTGGTATTCAATGAGCGGAATTTTGAAAGTATTTTTTGACCGGATTTCCGACTTACTGGACACCGAAAAAGAATTAGGCAGAAAATTAAGAACCAAAAGCATAGCCGTATTGAGCTCATCCATTTGCGACCACCGGGGAGATACTTTTGGGGTTCCGTTTATCGAAACTGCAACATATCTGGGAATGAATTATATCGGGAATATCCATGCCATAGAAAATAAACCGGAAACAGATGAATTGAAGGAATTAGCTGACTTAATAAATAAAAAAGTACAAAATAAAAACAACGAACCGCTGGCATGAAGATTAAAAGAAGTAATTCTTTTAATGCCTTCTTCGTTTAAAAAACTAAAACCGGCTGAACAGGCCGGAATGCAAAACAAAACCGGCATAGGCGGAATAAAAGTAGAACAGGGAAACAGCTTATCACTTCAGCGTAAATCCCTCGAGAAACTTGGTATTGAAATCACCGCTGCGGAACCTTTCATCCTGCATCAGCTGCAGATGGAAGGGAATGGTGGTCTTTACTCCTTCAATGACATACTCACTCAGCGCCCGGTACATGGTCTGGATGGCCTCCTGCCGGGATTGGGCCGTGGTGATGAGCTTGCCGATCATGGAATCGTAGTAAGGCGGAATAACGTAACCGGCATACACATGACTGTCCACCCGCACCCCATGCCCCCCGGGCTGGTGCAGGGTGGTGATGCGGCCGGGTGAGGGGCGAAAATCGTTGTACGGGTCTTCTGCATTAATGCGGCATTCGATGGAATGCATCTGGGGAATATAGTCCTGCCCGCTGATGCGTTCGCCGATGGCAATCTTTATCTGCTCTTTGATGAGGTCGTAGTTCACCACTTCCTCGGTCACACAATGCTCCACCTGGATACGGGTGTTCATTTCCATGAAGTAGAAGTTGCGGTGCTTGTCCACGAGGAACTCGATAGTGCCGACGCTTTCGTAGTTAATGGCGCCTGCTGCTTTTTTAGCGGCTTCGCCCATGCGGTGCCGCAGTTCATCGGTCATAAAGGGCGAGGGCGACTCTTCTACCAGTTTCTGGTGACGGCGCTGGATGGAGCAGTCCCTTTCGCTCAGGTGGCATACATTTCCGTACTGGTCGCCTGCTATCTGTATTTCAATATGCCGCGGTTCTTCTACAAATTTTTCCATATAAAGCCCGTCGTTCTTAAATGCTGCAGCGGCTTCGGCCTTGGCGGAGTTAAAGGCTCTTTCCAGTTCACTTTCTTCCCACACCAGCCTCATGCCTTTGCCACCGCCGCCCGCTGTAGCCTTCATCATGATGGGGTAGCCGATTTCCCGTGCAATACCAAGGGCATGATCAATATCCCGCAGCAGGCCCTCGCCGCCGGGCACTACCGGCACCCCGGCTTTTATCATGGTTTCTTTAGCAGTTATCTTATCGCCCATGGAGTTGATCATCTCCGGTGTGGGGCCGATGAATTTTATCTCATGATCGGCGCATATCTGTGAGAACCGGGCATTCTCGGCAAGGAACCCATAACCCGGGTGAATGGCATCGGCATTGGTGATCTCGGCAGCGGCCATCAGGTGGGGTATGTTGAGGTATGAGTCGGAACTCTGTGGGCGGCCGATACACACCGCTTCATCAGCGAATTTTACATGGAGGCTGTCCCGGTCGGCCGTGGAATATACCGCAACGGTTTTGATGCCCATCTCCCGGCAGGTGCGGATAACCCTTAATGCGATCTCGCCACGGTTAGCAATCAGTATTTTTTTAAACACAATTAATAATTAATAATTAATAATACAGCGGGAAGTTCCTTTTTTGAATTAAGCAGGCTCCACTAAAAACAAAGGCTGATCATACTCCACCGGCGATGCATCATCCACCAGTACTTTTAAAATCTTACCTTTTACCTCGCTTTCTATTTCATTGAAAAGCTTCATGGCTTCGATAACGCATACCACAGTGCCGGGGGCCACATCGCTGCCCACATCCACCAGGTTGGGTTTATCCGGTGATGATTTTCTGTAGAAGGTGCCAATCATCGGGCTTTTGATGGTGATCGTATTGCTGGCAGCCGGGGCTTCAGGAGCTTTGGCTTTTTCTGCGGCAGGTGCAGTGGCCTGGCTGGCGGAAGCAGGCGCTGGCGCAGCCATTTGAACCGGCGCTGCATGAACCGGGGCGGCAGACACTACCTGGGTCACATGTTCTTCTTTTTGTTTGATGGTGACCCGAAAATCTTTTTGCTCCACGGTAAGTTCACCTATGTTGGATTTATTGACCATCTTGATCAATTCCTGAATTTGTTTGAAGTCCATGTTTTTCAATTTAGAAGACTGTTTTGGTTTAAGAGAAGATGTGGGGGTGAAGGGACGGGACTAAGATAATAAAATCGGTATCAGAAATTGAAGGATTTTTCAGCGATTTTGGACTAAAATGAGGCAAAATCAAGGAAAAATGGCCTGAAATCGGGTGATTTCAGGCCATTTTTAATAAATTCTAAACCTACACTTTAGCAGTGCTTTAAGCCATGTAATGATACCCTAAACCCTAAGGCTGTTTTTGTTTGATTCTTATTGGAAATCCAACTTTGAATCCCATATGGCTTCCTTTACTTCTAAGTTTAGCAGTGTAAAAGTCATTATTTAAATAATAATCAATATCGGCTTCATAATGTTTTGTAAGACCCATATTATAGAAAAGGGACAAATCAAATAGTTCTTTTCTTTTCTGATTAAAAACCCTTATTCCGGTTTTGACCCAACCATGAATTCCGAAAGCAGCAGTCTTTGTGAGAAGCCTTGTTGTAGCTCTTAATGAGTCATATCCATCCGGACACACTGATTTATAAAAATACTGACTTTCATTAAGTTCGCTATTTTTTCTCCCAAACTTGTTAACGCCTGTTCCTAGAGAGATTTTAAGCTTGCAGGAATATTGCTTATGAAAAGCCTTCATTAACTGAAAAGGTTTCGAAATTCTGTTTATACCAAGGTTTAATTGTAAAACATCAAACCCCTCAAAGTGAGTATAGACAATTAAACAAGAATTGCCTCCTTTCCTAAGGCTATAGCTATACCCAAGTATGCCGTTCTCAAAACTCGCTTCCAAACTAAATTTATCACTAACATGATACTCAATGCCTAAACTTCCTACGAAATTTAAATTATTGGCAGGGGTTTTGAATCCTTCTTCCCGTGGCTTGAGAATACCAGAATTAAAAGTTCTTATAAAACCAAAGCCAGGGCGAAATAGGAACTTCTGTGAATATCCTGACAGATGTACAAAAAAAAGGAAAATCAAAAATCCAATTATCAAAACAGCTCTTTTGGGTCTATACATATACCGAATTAATATTTATACTTAACTTCGAAAAGTCGGGAAACATAATTAGCTTGAGGGAATTCGTTCAATTTTTCATATATCGATTGAAACCAATACTTATGCAGTCCCTTCCAACCTTTATAGGGACTGTAATTCAATTCATTTCCATTCCAACCCTTATCAGATTCAATAAATCCTTGTGCTGGCCCTGTCTCTGTTCTTGGACATCTTAACGTGTATATATTGTAATTTGAAGCCTCTTTTCTTCAGGATAAGAAAAGTAATGTAAGAAAAAATAGATAGTTTTTAATTTTCATATCTCAATTTTTATGGTTACGAATTAATTTTGTGTGCCCGATATTCCTGAATCAAAAAAATTCCCCTATTCGTTTTGCTACATGGATTTTAAAGACCAGAATACTCATGCGCCCAGAAAACCAAAATTAATTTTCCACTTTTGAAAAATAAAATTTCTGGAATTTATTAAACCTGAAAACACATGGCTAGGGATTTAACCATAAAAAGAGAGTAGTTTTACTTATTGATTGGCTATATCAGAATAGTGGATTGTGCTGTCCAATGGTAATAGCTTATTACGTTTATTCTTTCACCCTTTCCACATACTCGCCGGTCTTGGTGTTGATGCGGATGAGTTCGCCTTCATTTACAAAAAGAGGGACCCCCAGAATGGCACCTGTTTCTAATGTAGCGGGTTTTAATGTACGGGTGGCGGTATCGCCCCGCAGGCCGGGCTCAGTATAGGTAACCTGTAATACGATCTTATCGGGCAGTTCGGCGCCAAGCACCTGTTCGTTCTCCGTATTGATGAGTACGCCTACCTCCTGCCCTTCTTTCAGGTATTGAGGGGCGTCAATGGTGGTCTCCTGCAGGGCCACCTGCTCAAAGGTTTCATTGTCCATGAAATTGTAGCCGGTATCATCTTTATATAAAAACTGGTAGTAGCGGCGCTCCACCCTTACCGGGTAAATAGTGTCGCCTGAGTTCCAGGTTTTTTCAATGGAGCGGCTGTTGTCCACCCCTTTCAGTTTTGCCCACACCTTGGCAGCGGCACGGGCTGTTTTGTTCTCCCCAAATTCCACTACACTGTAAAGGCTGCCATCGAGGTTCAGTATCATTCCGCGGCTGATGTCTGCTGTATTTGCCATAAAAACTAAGAATTACAAATTAAAAATCCCCATTCGTTTTGGGGTCGCAAAGATAAGGCGGATATGGATGATGGCAAAGCCAAACCCTTACCTTTGCCGCAAACCTGCGGGTCGGAACAGAGTCAATGGGGCAGGCAGGTTATTCCTCATCATTATAAACGATTTACCTGATGAAAGTAACTGTTGTGGGCGCCGGCGCAGTAGGCGCTACCTGTGCCGATAATATTGCCCGTAAAGAGCTTTGCAATGAGCTTGTGCTGCTCGATATCAAAGAAGGTATTGCCGAAGGCAAGGCCCAGGATATGATGCAGACCGCCACCCTGCAGGGCTTTGATACAAAAATTACCGGCAGTACCAATGATTACAGCAAAACCGCTGGCAGCGATGTGGTAGTCATCACCTCCGGCCTGCCCCGCAAACCCGGCATGACCCGTGAAGAACTGATTGGTGTGAATGCCGGTATCGTTAAGGGTGTGTGTGAAAACCTTTTGAAGCATTCTCCCAATGCCATCGTCATCGTCATCAGCAACCCGATGGATACGATGACCTACCTGGCATTGCAATCAACGGGCCTGCCAAAGAACCGTATCATTGGTATGGGCGGCACACTCGACAGCAGCCGCTTTAAATATCAACTAAGCCAGCACCTGGGCTGCTCCCCTGCTGATCTGAATGCAGTAGTGGTTGGCGGGCATGGTGACACGACTATGATTCCGTTAATACGTCTTGCTACCTGGAACAGTACACCTGTTACTAATTTCTTATCTGCTGAGCAGCAGGAGAAAATTGTAAAAGACACCATGGTGGGCGGGGCTACATTAACCGCACTTATCGGTACTTCGGCCTGGTATGCACCCGGCGCTGCAGGTGCGGCTTTAGTAGAAGCCATTGTAAGAGATGAAAAGAAACTCTTTACCTGCTGCGTAGCGCTGGACGGTGAGTATGGGCAAAAAGATATTTGTCTTGGCGTGCCGGTTATCATCGGCCGTAATGGCTGGGAAAAAATTCTTGACTTCAAACTGAATGAAAGCGAACAGGCCGCCTTCCGAAAAAGCGCCGATGCCGTGCGGAGCATGAATGATGTGCTGAAGACAATGTAATATTTCCTTACGTAATAAAAGCCGGTTAAACGAATACCGGCTTTTCATGATGTAACCCGGAATCACCATCTTGAAAATCTTTTTTCGAAATCAAACGGGGTGGTAGCCTTCGTAATATCTTTAACGGAAGCGGCATGTAGCTTCTCCCTGTCCAAAACAAATTTCCGGAAATTGGTGCTGAAATAAAGCACTCCTCCTTTTTTCAGTCCCTGCAGGCAATCATTGATCAGTTTCGCATGGTCCCTTTGTATATCGAGGAAATCGTCCATTCTTTTGCTGTTGCTGAAAGTGGGCGGATCCATCATAATAAGATCAAAATAATCTGCAGGCAAAGTCTTCAGGTAGTGCAGCACGTCAGCATGAACAAATTTGTACCTGCCGGCATCCCTAAAGCCGTTCAGTTGTAAATTTTTTTCAGCCCATTGCAAATAAGTCTTTGATAAATCAACGGTCATTACTTCTTCGGCCTTGCCCGCTGCCGCATACACGGAAAAAGAACCGGTATAGGCAAACAGGTTCAGCACTTTCTTTCCTGCGCTTTGCTCTCTCAGAATCTGCCGGGTGATGCGATGGTCCAGAAACAGACCGGTGTCTAAATAATCACTCAGGTTCACCATAAACTTCAGTCCGTTCTCATCCACCACAAATTCATGCTGCTGCTCATCATATTTCTGGTATTGCCCTAACCGCCCGGGTTTTCGTTGCCTTAGTTTCAAAAAAATGTTTCCCTTCTGAATAGATAACATTTCTTCTATTATATCAAGGCTTTGTTCCATCCACACATCATGCTCCTCCTCTGTCATTCCATGGCGGCGTTTGTACTCCGCCACATATAGTTTATCGCCATAGAATTCAATGCAAAAAGGAAACTCGGGCAGATCATGGTCGTAGAGCCTGTAGCAGCTTATCCCTAGCTTTTTGGCCTGTTTGCCCAGGTGCCGCTGTACTTTCAGCAGCCGGTTGCGGAACATCAGAAACTTTTCATCACGCATTGTCACCATTAAAACTTTTGCGAAATTTAAGTTCTCAAAAATCTGTAATTAACTTCAAACCTTAATCATTAAACCCGAAACCATTTTGTATGCAATTGTGGATATAGAAACTACGGGCAGCTATGCGGCCGCCAATGGCATCACCGAAATCTCTATTCATCTGTCAGACGGCGATAAAGTAACAGGCAAATTTCAGACACTGGTCAATCCCGGCCAGCCCATTCCACCTTACATCACTGCTATGACGGGCATCACCAATAAAATGGTGGCGGAGGCGCCCCCGTTTGAAGAGGTCGCACAAAATATTTACAACCTGCTGCATGATAGGATATTTATTGCTCATAATGTAAACTTCGATTATTCGTTCGTAAAAAGCCATCTGAAGCAGGCAGGCTTTGAACTGGATACCAAAAAACTCTGTACCGTAAGGCTGAGCAGGAAAATTTTCCCGGGATTTCCCTCTTACAGCCTTGGTAAGCTCAGCCAGTCGCTGGGCATTACCATCAATGACCGGCACCGTGCCGGAGGCGATGCAGAGGCCACAGCTAAAATTTTTCACCTGCTGCTGTCGAACGATAAGGAGAACCATATTCAAAAAAGCCTGCAGCGCAATTCTAAAGAATGGATATTGCCGCCGAATGTGCCCAAAGAGCATTTTGATAGACTGCCTTATACACCGGGGGTGTATTATTTTCACAACGAAAAAGGAAAAGTAGTGTATGTGGGCAAAGCCAGCAATATCCGCTACCGGGTGAACAGCCATTTCAGCAACAACTCTCCCGGCAGGCAAAAGCAAAATTTCATGCAGCATGTTTATGGCATCAGCTACCAGGACTGCGGCACGGAGCTGATGGCCTGCATCCTGGAGTCGGCGGAAATAAAAAAGCGCTGGCCCATATTCAATTCTTCGCAGAAAAGATGGGAAGATGTGTATGGCATATTCGTTTATGAAGACCAGAAAGGTTATCTACGACTGGCTATTGATAAAAACCGGAAGCGGCTGAACCCCGTTCACAGTTTTCATTACTTAGTGGATGGTCATGCCATCCTCCGCAAGCTGATAAAGGACTTTCAGCTTTGCCCCAAACTCTGCTTCATGCAAAAAGCTGACGGCAAGTGTGAGGGGATAGACAATGGTTGCTGTTCCGGCGCCTGCGAACAAAAAGAGACTGCAAAAAAATATAACAAAAGAGTGCAGAAAGCCTGTGATTCGCTCCGCTCACAACCCTCATTTGCCATTATGGACAAAGGGATGAACAGCGATGAACAATCCTGCATATTAGTATGGGAAGGAAAATTCTTTGGCATGGGATATTTGCCTGCTGATGCGCCCATAAGCAACGCTGCAGGGCTCAAAGATCAGTTGACCATGTACAATGAAAATAGTGTTATCCGTAACCTGGTGTTCGGTTACGCAGCCCGGTTCCCGGAAAAAGTGCTCCTGTTTGAAACTGCCCTGGCTTATCCCTCCCATTCAAAATGATTCCCCATTGGCATCTGCTGAAACACTTCGGCCACTTCCGCCGGCGGGATGAAGAGTTTACGCTCTGCCATATTCAGCCAGGCTCCGTCAATGGTGACGGTAGCGCAAAGAGTTCCGTCTGCTTTTTTTATTTCATGCTGAATGGTCCACCGGGAGAAGTCACAGCGGCCTTTTATTAATGTAAGATTGATGCTAATGCTGTCGCCATACTTTATTTCTTTCCGGAACACACATTCTTCCCGGAAAATGATGGGCCCGAACTGCAACCGCTGCATCACCGCCGTCGTCAGTCCTTTTTCGTTCAGATAGCTGATACGGCAAAGAGCGGCCCAGTCGTAATACACTGAATGACGAAGATGAAAATTAGGGTCCAGGTCAGACCAGCGTATCTGCACAGGCATTTCAAAAACACTCATGGCTAAACAGGCTTTTAAGAGAAATTTTAGCGGATGAAGATAGCCGAAATCCCATTCGTTCCTGTATTTTTGCGGCCTTATTAAAAAGTAAACTAATGAAAAAAATAGCCTTATTCTCCGTATCCCTTTTTATGGTTTCGGCCTTGATGGCGCAACCGGGAAAATCAACAGGCGCCCCGGCCCCTGTGCTGAAGAATATCACCGACTCCGTCAGCTATGCCATCGGGCTTAGTGTGGCCAGATTCTATAAACAGCAGGGCATCAAAAACATCAAGGGGGCATTGGTTACAAGGGCCTGCAATGATGTGATGGGTGGCAAGAAAACTTTGTTTGATGAAACGGTTGCCAATAATATAATGAATATGTACATGAGCCGTATACAGGAAGAGAAATCAAAACCCCGTATGGATTCCGGCAATGCCTTCCTGGCCAAAAACAAGCTGCGCAAGGAAGTAAAGACTACAGCCAGCGGACTGCAATATGAAGTGCTGATTGAAGGCGCAGGTGAAAAACCAACTGCCAAAGACAGTATAACCTGCCATTACAAAGGCACCTTGCTGAACGGAACGGAATTTGACAATTCATATAACCGTGGTCAGCCACTTAGTTATCCCGTAAGCGGTTTTGTCCCCGGCTGGGTAGAGGGCCTTCAATTGATGCCAGTTGGTTCAAAATATAAATTCTACATCCCTTATAATCTGGGGTATGGCGCTTTTGACTACGGCCCCATTCCGGGTGGCTCCATGCTAATTTTTGAACTGGAACTGCTGGCGATTATAAAACCGCAATAACCGTATTAAAAGACCGTATTATCACAAACCCTGCAGCATCTGTAGGGTTTGTTATTAACAGCATTATCACTTAACCAGATCCGCAATCATTCTTCAGAAATTCAGCTACGGGAAAAATAAAGGGGGATGGCCAAAGCCATCCCCTGAGGTTTACTTAAAAACCCTGAGCAATTAGCGTTTGTTTACTACTACTTTTTCCACTACCTGTTCGCCGGTCTCAGTAGATACTATCCGGATCATGTACATGCCGGGCTGCAGGTTCTCTATGGTAATATTATTATTGGTAATTCCTTTTACCTGTTTTACCAACCGCCCGTTCATGTCAGACACAGCCACATCACGGGTTACAGTCGCATCTTCAAATATTACATTCACTTTACCGTCGTTGCTGGGATTGGGGTAAACGATGGTCTTGCCGAGCTGACCTTCACCATGGACAGAACGTACATCACTGTATTTGCTCTTTGCATCTATATCCACCTGGCGGATGCGGTACTGGCTGATGCCTTTTGCGTTATTCAGGTCGGTGTACGTGTACGTAAGTGTAATATCGCTGTTGCCATTAACAGCCTGTGTGGGCACCCAGGCTATCTTCTCCCAACTGCCGCTTACGTTGCGTTCAACAGCAAAGCCGCTGTTGTTAAGTTCAGACGCAGTTTCCCATTTTAATAATACATTGGAGCGGCTTCTTGTTGCAGTAAAGGATTTGAACTCTACCGGCAATGTAGCGCAAGAATTATTGGCTTCGTATAACGCAATATTTGAAAATACAGTAGGCGCTGTAACCACATACCAAAATGACCTGTCTTTGTAAGCCGGCTGTGCGTATGGCCCATTAGGGTCGTCGAAACTCTGAAAGGAAGCGTTATGCGGTGTACCTGACGAAATGGAAAAGGGCCCTTTATCATTTACTACCAGATGGTCAGTAGCCGGATTAAATACCAAATCCCCGTTATCAACATACACATCGTAATAAACATTAAAAGGGGTAACCTGGGTGGTAGAGATAGAAATGGAATAACGCAGGGGGTTCACACAATTCTTAAAGCCTGTAATGGTTACATCATTAATAGTATAACTCCAGCCCAGCATAGTACAGTGAATGGGCGGGTTGGCGTTATTAGCCTGGCTTGACCAGGCATCGCCGGTAAAGGATAATGAACTGTTACAGGCATTTGGCCCCGCCGGGGTGGGTATTCGTATAATCAGGTTTGAGATAATGTACCTGTAATTTGCACCCGCAATTTGCCTTACAACAGTAAGGCCTGGATTTGTTATTGTTGTTTTAACCGGGGCATCGGGGTCGGGGCCATAGGAAGATTCAATAGTGATTGGCGTGTTATCATTATTTAAAATAATAGTCGCAAGGGCATTCTGCAGGATATTAAGGTTTTCGCCGCCCGAATTATTAAACTCCGGCTGTGTATTTTGGGTGGAGGAGTAAGCGTTGTAATTCGGGTTAGTTACCCAGGCTGTATAATCAGCAGCACGCCAGAGGTGAACAAAAGTGTATTTGTTGCCGCCATTGATATTAATCTCAAATGAGAGATCAAAATTAATATCACAAAAACCGGGAACTGGGGTAGTAATGGCATTCAATTCTACAGTAGGGCTGATAAAATTACATTGAGCAAACAATGTTCGGCCATGTGATAAAATCACAATGGTAAATAGCAAAAAAATCTTTTTCATGCTTTGAGGTTTTAATGGTTAAGTTCAAAAAAAATACAGATGCTGCTTTCGCTGTCATTTATGATAAATCATTTCATCCAAAGTCAAGTGGCGATTCATGGAAAGGACCTTGCGGCATTCAGACAGGATGTGAATTCAGTGTTTTTTAGATTACGGAGGTAATCGTTCAGCGGGATATTGGTTAATACTGTTGACTTTAATCACACAACTTTGACAACAAATTGTTGCTATCATCAATCAGATTTCCTTAACCAACAACGAATTGGGATTTTCAGATATTGTAGGTGAAAATAGGTAGTCTTCTAACTAATCAACTGCGAAATTAAATATTAATTTGGTATATCCAAACTTTCAGGGAATGTTATTATTAACAATTTTTGCTGTTAACCCATTTCATAGTTTTTTGAAACTGTTGCTGTTGTGTCAGGTTGGTATTATCGGGTACCTTAGCTTCTTTGGCCTGGCGTAGTGGGCTCTCTTCCCGGTTGGAGTCAATATATCCCGCATTTCCAGGTTGTATCACAACTTTTTACGCAGTAATTTTACCAGCAAGGCGGGTTTTTACCCATTCCAGCGCTTTTTCCAACTGTTCAGGCTCTGTCAAATGGCTGTTATCCAGCACTAAGGCATCTTTGGCCTGGCGCAGCGGGCTTACTTCCCGGTGGGAGTCAATATAGTCCCGCATTTCCAGGTTGTTCATCACCTCTTCAATACTGATATTGGGATTTTTCTCATACAATTCTTTAAAGCGCCGCTCCACCCTTACTACAATATCGGCTGTCATAAATATTTTAAGCTCGGCCTTGGGAAATACCACGGTGCCGATGTCACGGCCATCCATTACAATCCCTTTTTTAGCCCCCATCTTCTGTTGCTGTGCTACGGCAAACTCCCTTACTTCTTTGATAGCGGCCACATCACTAACCTTTTCGGCTATTACCAGGTCACGGATCACATATTCTACATTCTCGCCATTCAGGTATATTTCGCTGCTGTTGCCTCCCTGATTAAATACAAACTCCAGGTTTATGCTTTTCAGTGCTGCTTTCACTTCCTTTTTGTCCGTCCAGTCCACACGGTTCCGAAGAAAAAAAAGAGTGATGGCCCGGTACATGGCGCCGCTGTCTGCATATACATAGCCCAATTCTTTGGCTAATTGTTTTGCCAAAGTGCTCTTACCGCAGCTGGACCAGCCGTCAATCGTAATAATGATTTTCTTTGCCATGACAGTTTTACAAAACTACTACTTCATTCCATTTTAAAATGTACTCCGGAGTACAAAGTAAAAAAGGAGTACAATAGAAGGTACTCCTTTTGCATTTTATTGTAGCGTAATTTTTAAGCTTTGGATTTTTCTTCAGTTCTCGTTTTGAATGAAAATTTGAGTTTCCCATTCTCCGTATCTGCATCTGCCTCCAGCACATCCCCTGCTTTTACGCTCAGGTTGAGGATTTCTTCAGCCAGCGGGTCTTCCAGGTATTTCTGGATAGCACGGTGCAGTGGCCTGGCGCCAAACTGTACATCATAGCCTTTGTCAGCAAGAAATGATTTGGCTGCTTCTGTCAATTCCAGGCTGAAGCCGAGGTTGGCAAGGCGTTTCATCACCCCTTTCATCAGTATATCAATGATGCTGAAGATATGTTCTCTGCTAAGGCTGTTGAAAATAACAATATCATCAATCCTGTTCAGAAACTCAGGTGAGAATGTCTTTTTCAGCGCTTTTTCTATTACTGCTTTGTTGGCCTCGTCCTCATTTTCTAACCTGGAAGAAGTGGCGAAGCCCACACCAGCGCCAAAATCTTTCAACTGGCGAACTCCGATATTGGATGTCATGATGATGAGGGTGTTTTTAAAATCTACTTTTCTTCCCAATCCATCGGTCAGTTGTCCGTCATCCAGCACCTGTAATAATATATTATAAATATCAGGGTGTGCTTTTTCAATTTCATCCAGCAGGATGACGCTGTAAGGTTTGCGGCGCACCCTTTCAGTAAGCTGCCCCCCTTCTTCATATCCCACATAGCCCGGAGGGGCGCCTATCAGCCGGCTGACGGTGAATTTTTCCATGTATTCACTCATGTCAATCCGTATCAGTGAATCTTCGGAATCGAACATATATCTTGACAAAGCCCTGGCCAGTTCTGTTTTGCCCACACCTGTCGGGCCGAGGAAAATGAAAGTGCCAATGGGTTTCTTAGGATCTTTCAGGCCCACCCTGTTGCGCTGGATAGCTTTCACCACTTTGCTGATGGCATCTTTCTGTCCTACTACCATCTCGGTCATATCTTCCGCCATTTTTCTGAGTTTCTCGGTTTCGGCCTGTACCATCCGCTTTACAGGGATGCCGGTCATCATGCTCACCACTTCGGCAATATCTTCTTCACCGATGGGGAACCGCTTATGCTTGCTTTCTTCTTCCCACTCATGTTTTGCTTTCTCCAGGTCTTCCTGCAAACGCTTCTCTGTATCACGGAGTGAGGCGGCCTCTTCAAATTTCTGGCTCTTCACCACCCTGTTCTTTTCATTCTTTACATCTTCAATTTTTTGCTCCAGGTCAACAATGTTTTGCGGCACATTGATATTCTTAAGGTGCACCCTGGCGCCTACCTCATCCATCACATCAATGGCTTTGTCGGGCAAAAGTCTGTCGGTCACATAACGGTCGCTGAGTTTCACACAGGCATTAATGGCTTCCTGGTCGTAGTTCACATTGTGATAATCCTCATACTTGGATTTAATATTATTTAATATCAGGATGGTATCTTCCACGCTGGGGGGGTCCACCATCACTTTCTGAAAGCGGCGGTCCAGTGCCCCGTCCTTCTCAATGTACATCCGGTATTCATCCAATGTGGAAGCGCCGATGCACTGCAGTTCGCCCCTTGCCAGCGCCGGCTTGAAGATATTGCTTGCATCCAATGAACCACTTGCGCCGCCTGCGCCTACGATAGTATGCAGCTCGTCAATGAACAGAATAACATCCCGGTTTTTTTCCAGCTCATTCATGATGGCCTTCATCCTTTCTTCAAACTGGCCGCGGTATTTGGTACCGGCCACCAATGCAGCAAGGTCTAATGAAATAACCCTTTTGTCAAACAACACCCTGGAAACTTTGCGCTGAACGATACGAAGCGCCAATCCTTCCACAATAGCCGTTTTACCGACACCCGGCTCGCCGATCAGTATCGGGTTGTTCTTTTTTCTTCTGGAAAGTATCTGAGAGACTCTTTCTATTTCTGACTCCCGGCCTACGATAGGGTCGAGTGCGCCGAGCTCCGCCATCTTGGTAATGTCACGGCCAAAATTATCCAGCACAGGTGTCTTGCTTTTGACGTTGCCCTGCTTGGAGCTGCCTTTTGACTGTGCGTATTTTTTTTCTTCATCAAAATCATCGTCATTCTCGTCCTGGAATTCGGCACGGGGGTCGCTGGATTTTACAATGCCCAACTCCTGCCTGAAGAGGTCGTAGTCCACATCAAACTGATTTAATATTTGCGTTGCAATATTTTCCTTGTTCTTTAAAATTGAAAGCATCAGGTGCTCGGTTTCCACTGTAGAGCTCTTCAGGGCTTTTGCTTCCAGCACCGTTACCCGAATTACTTTTTCCGCCTGCTTGGTCAGCGGCAGGCTGTTGATATTGGCAATGTTCTTCCCTGTCTTGTCTTTCACGGCCAGTTCTATTTCCTTGCGCAGTTCATACAGGTCAACATTAAAACTCTTGAGGATTCTGACTGCAGTATTATCCCCTTCCCGGATAAGGCCGAGCAGCAGGTGCTCGGTGCCGATAAAATCATTGCCCAGCCTCAGCGCTTCTTCCCTGCTGAAGGAAATAATCTCTTTTACCTGTGCTGAAAAATTGTTATCCATTTAAGATAATTGGTTGTGCCACAATATTAACAAATAAATTTGGTTCCGGTTTGCCCGTAATTATAAACGGAATGTTGATAATTTAAGTTGTTTGAAGCGGCCTGTTTTATCAGTTTTCCGGTTTACCTGCCCTAGTCCCGAATTCTTTCGGGACGATGACGGGTCAGTTCAAAGCCTCATGGGCCAAAATAACAGACTATGCAAGTCAAAACAGATACCAAAGAGAAATTTCATGTCATCACGGTGGCCCAACCCTCGCTTTCTGCTACTATGACAGGAGAAATAGGTGATTGCCTGCTGTCTTACCTGCAAAATACCGTTAAAAACCTGGTATTGGTGCTGCGGGAGGTAAATTCCATTGATATAGCTGCCGCAGAAAAATTAGTGTATATCCAGCAAAAGTTTTACGAAAACGGCGCTTCGTTTGTCATTTGCGAACTGCAAAAGCCGGTGGAAGATTTCCTGGACACAAATGAACTGCTGGAAATGATGAATGTGACCCCCACCCAAAGCGAGGCATGGGATATAGTGCAGATGGAGGAAATAGAAAGGGAGATGTTTGGCGACAGCCCCTTGTCCCCCGAAGGGGGAATTTAGATCGTTTCAGTTCCTGTTTCAAAGAAATTTTTCCAGCAGCAGACAAAGTTTTGGATACCTTACCCTGTATTACCGGGTTTCATCCATAAATAATTTGAATAATGCTGCTTTCAAATTACCTGCAAGCAGCACAAAGAAGTAAAACTCCGTCTTTTAAAAAAACCACAAATCAAAAAACCAGATACTTTTCATGTTCGCTGTTACCATACTCGGAAATAATTCCGCTGTCCCGGCATTTGACCGCCACCCCACCAGCCAGGTGGTGACCTTTGACGGTACTAACTATCTGGTGGATTGCGGCGAGGGTACACAGATACAGCTCATCAATTACAAAATAAGGCGGAGCAAAATTTCGCACATCTTTATTTCACATCTGCACGGCGATCATTATTTCGGGCTGATTGGCCTTATAAATTCGCTGAGCCTGCTAAGCCACCAGCAGGAGTTGCATGTCTTCGGCCCAGCGCCGCTGAAAGAAATTATCGGACTGCAACTGAACGTGGCAGATACCAAACTCTGCTATCCGTTGCATATCCATCACATCACTGAACCGGGCATATTGCTGGATACGGAAAAACTTTCGGTGAAATGCTTCCGCACCAATCATCGCATTGAGTGCTACGGCTTCTCTTTCCATGAAAAGAAACAATCCCGTAAACTGAATCCTGAAAAAGCAAAAGAGCATGAAGTACCGCAATCATATTATGAGCGGCTGAAGAACGGCGAAGATTATACCCGCAAAGACGGAACGGTTGTAAAAAATGAAATGGTGACCGAACCTGCTGAACCTGGGAAGCAATATGCTTTTTGCGCCGATACCAAATATGATGAATTGTTGATCCCGCATATACAGGGTTTTGACATGATTTATCATGAAACAACCTATCTCGACAACCTGCGGGATAGAGCGGAGAGCCGCTTCCATGCCACCAGCAAGCAAGCGGCCATGATTGCCAAAAAAGCCGGGGTAAAAAAATTACTGATCGGCCACTTCAGCAGCAAGTATGATACCCTCGAAGAGTTTGAGCTGGAAGCAAGGGAGATCTTTGCTAACACGGAACTGGCGCTGGAGGGAGTTGCGTATACTATTTAATGAGAACGGTATATTTCTTTTGATGACCAATTTGGGTACATTATCCATGTATAAAATAACGGGAACTCTTTTCTCCAGGCGGGTTCATTGTGTTTTCCGTCATCCCTTATTACAGTAGTCATTTTTGATTTTGATACTGCCGCCAGTTCCTGAAATGCCAGCAGCATATCCGGAACCATACCCTGGCCTTCCAGCTTGCCGCAATAGAAATAAATCATGGAATTGACTTTCTTTCCCGTTGTCTTAATCAGGTTCAATAAATCTTTTTTGCAAATCCAGACAGAAGGGGAAAATATCCCCGCGCCGCCAAATACATTGGGATACCTGAGTACTGCATACAGGGAAATTAATCCCCCCATTGATGATCCGGTTATATAAGTGTTTTTCCTGTCTTTGAGCGTCCTGTATTTTTTATCAATAAATGGCTTTAATGTTTTCGCAAGAAAATCAGCATATTGTTGCCCCTCTCCCTTATTCTCCTTTGGTTTTTGGGGATTCAATGTAAAATCATAAGGGGAATATTCATTCAGTCTTTTGGTACCACCATTATCAATAGCCACCACTATGCATTGCTTTACTTTTGCCGTGTCAAGAAATTCATCCACGCCCCATTCTCCGACAAAGGATGTAGCATCATCAAAAACATTTTGCCCGTCATGCATATACAGCACAGGGTAACGGTTTTGCCGCTGTACCATATAATTTTCAGGAAGATAAATGCGGATAACCCGGTACCTTTTAAGCTGGGGCATATAAAAGGCTGTATCAGCAATCCTTACATTTTTGGATGCCGTTGAAGTTTTCCTGACAGGCAAAATTTTGTCTTTCCAACCTTCTATGGTAATACCCATCAGCTCGTTTATGCCGGTATCATATTTACGGTTGGAAATATCATTGCCATTTGTAGCACATTCCACTTTATCCCATCCGCCCCGGGTCAGTTTATATTCCCCTGTTTGTTGCCTTACATTTACATGAATGGAATAAAATCCGTCATTACTTTTTATCATTCTGAAATTTTCGTCGCTGGGGTTCCAGTTATTAAAAGTACCGGCCAGGTAAATAGCCCCGCTGTCCGGGTGATTTGCCGGCACTGCATGAATGGAAAGCTGTAGGGTGAATTGTGCCCTTACCTCCGCAAATGCCAGCAGGAAAATGGTTGTAAAAAACTGTTTTATTAAACTAATCCATCCCATTCATTAAATCCTTTATTTTCTGATGATGCTGCTCACTCACCTTCCATACCGGCAGACGGAAAGTGTTTTTACAGAGACCCATTTCTGATAAATAAGCCTTTACCCCGCTGGGGCTGCCTTCGGCAAACATGGAAGTGATAATGTCAATGTATTTATAATGCAGTGGTTGTGCCATATCAAACTTACCCTGCAGGCAAAACCGGACCATATTGGAATACTCCAGCGGATAGGCATTGGCCACTACTGAAATCAATCCTTCGGCCCCGGCGGCTATCATCTGCAATGTAATCGGGTCATCGCCGCTGATGACCATAAAATCATCGGGTTTGTTTTTAATGATCTGGTTGATAAGGTTGAAATCTCCGCTGGCTTCCTTGGTTGCAAAAATATTTTTTAGACCATGTGCTATACGGAGTTGTGTTTCGGCTGTTACACTCATACCTGTACGGGAAGGCACATTGTACATGATAATGGGCAATGGCGTCGCTGCATTCAATGCCTTGTAATGTTGAAAAATTCCTTCCTGGTTGGGTTTATTATAATAAGGGCTTACGGATAGAATTGCATCATAATTCCTGAGGTCAAATTTTTTGAGTGCTTCAACCACTTCATGGGTATCATTACCGCCAATACCCGCCACCAGCGGAAGACGGCCGGCTGCTTCTCTTGCCACAAAGGAAAATACCTCCTGCTTTTCCGCACCATGAATGGTGGCGCTTTCACCGGTTGTTCCAAGCACTACTAAATATTCTACCTGTCCTTTTATCCAGAACTCAATTAAATTGCTGAAACGCTCCCAATCAATTTTCCCGTCCTCTTCAAAAGGAGTAACAATGGCGATTCCTGTTCCGGTGAATTTGTCTCTTTGTGCCATCGATAATTATGAATTAATAATTAGTAATTAATAATTGTTGACAGTTATTATTGTTGAATAATGATACGCAAAACAAGAGTCCCGTATTGCGGGAAGGAACGATGAGAGTAGTACTTTAGCTTGCTATTTAATACTCTTACTCCCGACTCACTAAACCTCTTCCCAGAACCCCATTTTTCCAAACTTCTCAATCCGGCTGTTCACCCGTTGCTCAGCGGTCATTTCTTTCAGCTCTTTCAATACTGGCTTCAGGAAGTCTTTCAGAATTTGTGCAGCTTCATCATAGTCCCAGTGTGCCCCGCCCACCGGTTCGGGGATAATGCCATCCGTCAACCCAAATCCCAGCATTTTGTCTGCTGTCAACCGTAATTGTTCAGCTGCCACTTCTTTTTTATCCCAGCTGCGCCATAAAATAGATGAGCAGCTTTCCGGTGAAATCACGGAGTACCAGGTGTTCTCCATCATATACACCCTGTCGCCCACACCAATCCCCAAAGCGCCGCCGCTGGCGCCTTCGCCGATGATGACACAGATAACAGGAACTTTCAGCCTTATCATCTCATAAATATTCCGTGCAATAGCTTCGCCCTGGCCTCTTTCCTCTGCTTCCAGTCCGGGATAAGCGCCGGGAGTATCAATTAAAGTGATAATGGGTTTGTTGAACTTCTCGGCCATCTTCATCAGCCGCAAGGCTTTCCGGTACCCCTCCGGGTTGGCCATGCCAAAATTCCGCATCTGCCGCATTTTGGTGTTGATGCCTTTTTGCTGGCCAATGACCATTACTGTTTCACCTGCAAGACTTGCAAAACCACCTACCATGGCTTTGTCATCTTTTACATTCCTGTCGCCAAACAGTTCCACAAAGTTTTCGGTCATGTTTTGTATGTACTTCAGGGTATAGGGTCTGTCGGGGTGTCGGCTCAGCTGCACCCGCTGCCAGTCGCTTAGGTTTTCTGTGATCTCTTTTCGCTTTTCTAATATTCCAGTCTCGAGTTTCTGTATGGAGTCTGTGAAGTCAATTCTGGTCTTTTCCTGACGATGCCTCATCGTCTGAATCTCATCAACCAGGTCTTTGATGGGTTTTTCAAAATCGAGGAACTGCCGGTTGGCATCGGTTGGCATAGGCTGTAAATGAGTGGCTAAATTAAGGATTAAATGATAATGCCTGTTTTTGGTCGTAAGGAATGATAATCAGTGGATAAAATAAAAGCCCCGGCAAATAGAATTTTGCGGGGCTTTCTGCGGACCGGACGGGACTCGAACCCGCGACCTCCGCCGTGACAGGGCGGCATTCTAACCAACTGAACTACCGATCCGACGGTTTTTTTCAGGACGGCAAAGATAGTTCTGCAGCTTTTTTTAGCCAAATGTATTTAAATACAATTAATGAACAGAAATAAGGGATAAGATATGCCTATGATATTGCCAAACAGTTTGTATTAGCCTTATTGCATTCGGAACCGATAACAGATGAGTACCGTCAGCTGGGGAAACAACAATCGTTTGCAGCATGACCTCGCTCAAGTTTTGCGGTAGTAGAATTATTTTTACTGCTACGCACAGGGTTTCGTCAGTATTTTTGCAGTTCCGAAAGTCCATGAAGATTCCCCTGGAGAGTGCTTCGGACCGGTTTGATGATCTCCTGCCCCTGAAAGTCTCTGCAGGCATCTTTTTGATTAGGTTAACAACACGGATTGCTGCTGAGACAAGAAATCCCGGAACCCTACGTTAATGATTATTGGTTATGGTTAATGGCGCCCTGCCATCAAAAGGGTTAGTAGCAGTAATGAAAAAAAGATTCCGCTCATTTTATTTGCTTGTTTCATCCGTTTTTATCGCAATCCTGCATCTGCCGTTAGTATTTGCCAAGTCAGCTACCGGAAGCAAACTTTTTTATAGCCCGGTCACTCATTCTTCTCCAAAAAATCCGGCAGATTCTTTACAGGGAACGTACTTCGTCCGGTCAGTTTATGATAGTCTCCGGCTAAGCCTTAAAGGTCTGAGTCAGGAAGCATTCGATTATGCCAAAAAAGGGTTTGATAAATTAGCAGAAGAGGGACGGTTAATAAACGACTCCATCATTTCCATCGTTGACTTCAGCCGGCCCAGCAGTGAAAAAAGGCTCTTCATTATTGATATGAAGAATTACAAGATACTTTTTAATACCCTTGTATCCCATGGAAGAAACTCCGGCCGTGAAATGGCGGCTTATTTTTCCAACCAAAACACTTCGTTCATGAGCAGCCCCGGTTTTTACATCACCCGGGAAACGTACGAGGGAAAAAATGGCTACTCACTGAAACTGGAAGGGGTTGAATACGGGATAAATCATAACGCTTACGAAAGAGGCATCGTGGTACATGGCGCCGGTTACGTAAGCGATGCCTTTGTACAGGCACAGGGATATATCGGCCGGAGCCAGGGCTGCCCGGCTGTTCCGGTGCAATATTCCCGCCCCGTCATCAACACCATCAAAAACGGCAGCTGCCTGTTTATCTATCATCCTTCATATGTCAGAAGGTCTTCGCTTTTGAACCAGATTGTTCATAATTCATCCTGACCGGCACACACCAATCTTTATCTTTGAGCATTAATATTTTATTATGCTTAAGATTGGGATTTTTGGCGTGGGTCATTTGGGAAAATTTCACCTTAACAACTGGAAGGAGATTCCCGGAACTGAGCTGGTTGGTTTCTTTGATCCGGATGACGATACTGCCAGAGAGGTGTCAGACAAATACCAATTGCCCCGTTTCTTAGTTGCAGATACTTTGATGGATGCAGCGGATGCAGTGGATGTGGTGGCCCCCACGAACAATCATTTTGAGATTTGTGAAAAAGCAATTAAAAAAGCCAGGCATGTCTTTGTAGAAAAACCTCTGGCCAATACCATGGATGAAGCCCGGCAATTAGTAAAGCTGGCAGCGGAATCAGGCATTAAACTTCAGGTAGGTCATGTGGAGAGATTTAATCCTGCTTTTCTTGCTATAAAAGATATGCCGCTTAACCCGATGTTTATTGAAGTACACCGGCTGGCGCAGTTCAATCCCCGGGGAACGGAGGTAAGTGTGATACTGGACCTGATGATCCATGATATTGACATTATCCTGAGTATTGTAAAAAGCGGGGTAAAAAACATTTCTGCCAGCGGTGTGGGGGTGATGACGGAAACACCGGATATTGCCAACGTCCGGATTGAATTTGACAATGGCTGTGTAGCCAATCTCACCTCCTCCCGGATTTCGATGAAGAAGATGCGGAAGATCCGCCTTTTTCAGAAAGATTCTTACATCGGCATTGATTTCCTGAACAAGAAAACGGAGATCATCAAACTGAAAGAACCGCATGATTCCAATGTATTTGCTTTTGAGATTGAGACCCCGTCGGGCAAAAAAACAATCGCCATGGCCAACCCTGTGATCCCGGAAGTGAACGCCATTAAAAAAGAACTGGAAGAATTCAAAGACGCCATTCTTAACAACACAAGAACTGTTGTTTCTGAAAGGGATGGTTTGATGGCCATGGAGGTGGCACACCAGATACTGGAAAAGATCGGCAACAACATCATCACCCGCCAATGAGCGCCGGAAAAAAAATATCCATTGCCTGGTATGCAGCGATTGATTTCTTTTCTGCTTCGCTGGCCTGGGCCATTTTCTTTTTTGTGCGACGGGCAATACTGAAGCAGCCGGTTACCGATGCCGGTCAGTTGCAAACAGATACAAAATTCTGGATGGGTATTGTCTTTATACCCCTTGGGTGGCTCGTACTTTATACCATTGCTGGTTCTTACCATTCGCTGTATAAAAAGTCAAGGCTTTTTGAATTCACCAGCGCTTTTGTTTGCGGTCTTATTGGCTGTATTGTGCTGTTTTTTGCTTTGCTGCTGGATGATGCTAAAAATAACTACTCGTATTACTATCTCGCTTTTCTTATTCTGTTTGTCCTTCATTTTACACTGACCTTTCTGGGCCGCTGGTATCTGCTAAATAAGATGAAGAGACAGTTGCTCAGCGGGAAAGTCAGTTTCAACACCTTGATGGTGGGCCGGCCGGATGCCGCCTTCCGTATTTATAAGGTGACAGAAAAAAACCTCCGTGACGGGGGCTATTATTATACGGGTTTTGTAACAACAGATACAGATGGAAAAAACGGCGTCAGCAAATTCATTCCCAAACTGGGTGCCAGCTCCGACCTGGAAAAAATTATTGACAGCTACAATATCCGGCTCGTGGTACTGGCAATAGGCAAAACAGAGCAACCCCTCCTCGAAGAATTGATCAGCCGCCTGAGCGAAAAGGATGTGGAAGTGAAGATTCAGCCCAACACATTAGACATACTTTCCGGTTCGGTAAAAACGAGCAATGTGATGGGCGCCGCCTTGATAGACCTGCAAACCGGCCTGATGCCTCAATGGCAGCAAAATATCAAAAGGCTGCTGGATGTGGGAATTGCCCTGCCGGGTTCTCTCCTGCTGTCGCCGCTCATGTTATATGCCGCAATAAGAGTTAAGCTTTCCTCCAAGGGCCCTGTATTTTATTTGCAGGAAAGAGTGGGATATAAGGGGAAAACTTTTCGTATGTACAAGTTCCGGTCTATGGCGGATGATGCAGAAAAAGACGGGCCAACCTTATCTTCAGAAAACGATCCCCGCATCACCAGATGGGGAAAGGCTATGAGGAAGTGGCGGATTGATGAACTGCCGCAGCTCTGGAATATTCTGCTCGGAGAAATGAGTTTGGTTGGCCCAAGACCTGAACGCCGCTTTTATATTGACCAGATAGTTGCCCGCTATCCGTTTTACAAATACCTGCTGAAAGTAAAACCCGGGCTCACCAGCTGGGGCATGGTGCAGTTTGGCTATGCCGAAAATGTGGATGAAATGATCGAACGCAGCAAATTTGATCTGCTGTATATTGAGAACATCTCGCTGGCGCTTGATTTTAAGATCATGATACATACGCTGAGGATCATCTTTAAGGGAAAGGGGAAGTAAGTAATTTTAGATTTTAGATTGCAGTCACGATGAAATATCGGGATTAGATTTTATTTTTGAGTAAACTCCGGTCTTTTGAAAAAATTCATCTTCTTCCTTCTCGCAGCGCAAAGCTCTCAGATCTCAGCTTTCTCTCAATACTGGCAACAAGAGGTTAATTACACTATTGATGTTAAATTAAACGACAGAGATCACTCTCTGGATGGTTTTGAAAAGATCGAATACAACAACAACTCTCCCGATACATTAAAGTTTATCTGGTTCCATTGCTGGTCTAACGCTTATAAAAATGACAAAACAGCCTTTACTGACCAGCTGCTGGAGAACGGCAGTACTAAATTCTATTTCTCATCCAAAGAGGAGAAAGGCTATATCAACAAACTGGATTTTAAAGTAAATAATATCACAGCTGCCGCCGAGGACCATCCGCAGCATATTGATATTGTAAAACTGATCTTACCTTTTCCGCTGTCTCCCGGTCAAACAATAACGATTACTACTCCCTTTCATGTAAAACTGCCTTACAATTTTTCAAGAGGCGGACATGACGGGCAGAATTACCAGGCCACGCAGTGGTATCCCAAGCCTGCGGTGTATGATAAGGATGGCTGGCACCCCATGACCTACCTTGACCAGGGAGAGTTTTACAGCGAGTTTGGAAGTTTTGATGTCCGCATCACCGTTCCCAAAAACTATGTGGTGGCTGCCACCGGCGAATTGCAAAACGCCGAAGAAAAAGAATGGCTGAAATCAAGGGCCTCGTTTTCATGGGAGCCAATCAAAGGGAAAGAAAAAAACAGCGCCGGCCAGCTTAAATCCACATACCAGCTTTTTCCTGAATCTTCAGCAGAAAACAAAACGCTTCAGTACAAACAAAACAATATTCATGACTTTGCCTGGTTTGCCGACAAGCGGTTTATTGTAAACCATGATACCTGCGGTCTTCCGTCCGGCAAGGTGATTGATGTAATGACTTATTATACCCCGCAACATAAAGAGACCTGGAAAAACGGTGTGACATTTTCTAAAAATGCTGTTCGGCATTATTCATCGCTGGTGGGAGAATATCCATATACTGTAGTACAGGTGGTGCAGGGACCGGAGCGTTTTGGCGGCGGTATGGAATATCCCACCATTACGGTCATTTCACCTATGGTTAATGCAAAGATGCTGGATAATGTGATCGCCCATGAGATCGGTCATAACTGGTTTTACGGCATCCTTGCTAGCAATGAAAGAAAACACCCCTGGATGGATGAGGGGATGAACAGTTTTTACGATGACAAATACAAGAACCTGCATAATTCCGAAAAACCAAAATTGGAAAGACTGCTTTTCGAAACACAGGCCATAGAAAAACTGGACCAGCCGATAGAAACCACTTCGGAAAAATACAATGTATTGAATTACGGGTTGGTTGCTTATTACAAAAGCGCAGAATGGATGCGCTACCTGGAGTCACAGCTTGGCACAGATGTATTTAACAAAGCCATGCAGGAATATTACCACCGCTGGCAGTTCAGGCATCCGGGGCCGGATGATTTTAAAAAAGTGATGGAAGAGATAAGCGGCAAAAAACTGGATGATGTTTTTGCTTTATTATTTAAAACAGGAACATTACCCAATCAGAAAAGGACCGGTACCAAATCAGCGTTTGTTTTTAATCTCAGGTCACTGGAACAATATGGCAAAAGGCCCGGCAAAGACCTTATTCTCTTCGGCCCTGCTATTGGAGCCAACAGCTATGATAAATTCATGGCAGGTGCATTCGTCAGCAACCTGAAGCTGCCACCCTCCCGTCTCCAGTTCTTACTGGCGCCCATGTATGCCACCGGCTCAAAGAATTTTACCGGCATCGGTTTTCTTTATCATACCTTTTACCCCAACAGTTTTTTCCGGAAAATAGAATTAGGAGTAAACGGCTCTTCTTTTACTGCTGATAAGTATAAAGATAATGATGGGAAAAAAGTTTTCCTGGGTTTTACAAAAATAGTTCCGGGTATTAAACTAACACTTAAAGAGAAAAACCCACGGAGTACTTTCAACCGTTTCATTCAGTTCAGAACCTACTTGGTCAGCGAAGATGGTCTCCGCTTTTACCGGGACACAGCTATCACATTTCCCGGCCCGGACACCAGCATCACGACTAAATACCGTACCACCAGTGAAAACAGGACACTGAATCAGTTGCGGCTGGTAATTGAAAACAACCGGGCGCTGTATCCTTACCGGGGGGAACTGAAAGTTGAACAGGGAAAAGACTTTGTCCGTACAGCTTTCACCGGAAATTATTTTTTCAGCTATCCGAAAGAAGGCGGGTTGAATGTCCGGTTGTTTGCCGGAAAATTCTTTTACACCAGCGCTAAAACATTTGCCAAACAATTTGCCACTGACCGTTACCACCTGAACATGACCGGCGCCAACGGTTATGAAGATTATACATACAGCGACTTTTTCATCGGCAGAAATAAATTTGAAGGCGTGGCCAGTCAGCAAATAATGGAACGGGACGGAGACTTTAAAGTGCGAACCGATCTGCTGGCCGATAAAGTGGGAAAAACAGATGACTGGCTGATGGCCGTTAACCTCGGCACAACAATACCTTCCTCTATCAACCCGCTTTCCATGCTGCCGGTGAAAATTCCGCTGAAATTATTCTTTGACATCGGCACATATGCAGAAACATGGAAACAAAATGCAGAGACGGACCGTTTTCTTTTTGATGCGGGGCTGCATATACCGCTGCTCAGAGAAACTATCAACATCTATATTCCGATTTTATACAGTAATGTGTACCGGGATTATATCCAGTCCACCATTGAGAAAAAGCAGCGGTTCTGGAAAAAGATCTCTTTCTCCATTGACGTTTCCAACTTCAGCTTCCGGAAAATTGACCGCAATCTTGCTTTCTGATGAACGACAGGAGTATACGATACCTCACTCATAAAGAGATTGATAAAGCAAAATGGGACCGCTGCATTGATACAGCCGGCAACGGGCTGGTCTATGGTTATTCTTTCTACCTTGACCATATGGCCTGCAATTGGGATGCACTGGTGCTCAACGACTATAAAGCCGTGATGCCGCTTACCTGGAACAGGAAGATTGGGATCCGGTATTTATACCAACCCTTCCTGGCAGCGCAGTTGGGGGTCTTCGGACAGCATATTCATGGAGAACTGGTTGACCGTTTTATTCATGCCATTCCCTCTTCATTCAGGCTGGTTGAAATTTCACTGAACAGCGCCAATCATCCAGGTAGTTCTAAAAGATCGTACAGGCAAAGAAGCAATTATGTTCTGTCGCTAAACAGGCCCTACGAAGCGCTTTACGGGAACTATAATGAAAATACCCGGCGGAATATCAAAAAAGCATTTCAATCGGGCTGCAAAGCTGAAAAAACATTTGATGCAGAAAAGGTAATAAAGCTTGCAGAAGCTCAGATGAAGATCTATGATAAACAGTCAGCCAACAATGTGGACCGTTTCAGAAAATTGTGCCACTATCTGCATGAAAAGAACATGGCAACCACCTATGGCATTTCTTTAAATAATGAACTGCTGGCCAGTTGTGTTTTTTTCTTTTCACACAAAAGGGCCTATTACATCCTGGTGGGCAATCACCCGGGCGGAAGAACCCTCGGCGCTTCTCATGCACTGGTTGATACTTTCATTAAAGACCATGCTGATACAAACCTGTTGCTGGATTTTGAAGGGTCGGACCTGCGAAACCTTGCATCCTTCTACAGTAGTTTTGGAGCCGTGCATGAAACATATCCGGCGTTGCGGATTAACCGGCTGCCTTTCTATTTGAGATGGATGAAGAGATAGTCAGGAGTCGGGCTTGCCCTTCGAAGCCTTGGCGAAGGAAGGAGCCGGGAGCCGGGAGCGGGTTTCCCTGCTTGTGAGAATTTTTTCTGCTATCAACAGGTCTAAAGGCCGGGTGATCTTGATGTTATTGTCCTCCCCTTTTACCAGTGAAACCTTCATGCCGAAAGCTTCCACCACTGTTGCTTCATCGGTGAACTTGTCTTTGTAATCAATTTGAAAAGCAGGCACTAATATTTTGCTGTGGAAGGTTTGCGGTGTTTGCACCAGCATTACTTTATTCCTGTCGAAGGCATGGCTGCCATCCTCTGCCAGCAGCCGGATGCTGTCTTTGGAAGCGATGACAGGAATGGCCGTACCGGTTTCCACCGCCCGTTTAAAGCAGCGGTGTATCAAATCTTTTGTCAATAAAGGGCGAACTCCGTCATGTACAAAAATTACGGACTCCCGCTGTGTCAATGCCAGCCCGTTTTTTACAGATTGAAAACGGGTATCGCCGCCAGCAGTTATTTTTACTCTGCTCTTATCAAAATATGTATCAACAATTTCCTGCCCCATATTGGTATAATCAACCGACAGCACCAGGATGATTTGCAGGTCATCGTATGCTTCAAGAAAAGTTCGTAGTGTATAATACAGCACCGGTTTATCATTCAGCAGTATGAACTGCTTGGGTAGATGGCCTCCCATCCTGGTTCCGGCGCCGCCGGCAACAATAATGGCATACTTCTTCATAGATCCTTACTTATAAATCGCTATTTCATTTTTCCCCGTACTCCCTCTTACTCCTCTGTACATTCCTTCACTGTTAAAAACCATCGCTGCATTACCTTTTGCATCCACTCCAATCATTCCTCCCTCAGCATCAATCTTCAGCAGTTTATCATGAACCACTGTATGCATTGCATCTTCTAATGACAAACCTTTATATTCCATAAGGCAGCTTACATCGTAGGCCGTTACCGCCCGGATAAAAGGCTCGCCATGCCCCGTGCAACTGATGGCGCAGGTTTTATTATTGGCATAAGTACCTGCTCCGATGATGGGGCTGTCTCCCACCCGGCCCCACTGTTTATTGGTCATGCCGCCGGTGCTGGTGGCGGCAGCAATATCTCCCTGTATATCAACCGCAACAGCGCCAATGGTTCCGAATTTCTTGTTGCTGTGAAGCAATCCTTCTGTATGCGATTGCCCTTGCAACTTCACATTATGATCGATGGCAAACGTATCACTGTCCTGCATCTGCTTCCATTGCTCATACCGAAAAGCAGAGAAGAAATATTCATCCGGCTCAGTTGGCAGGCCATGTAATTGTGCAAATTCCAAAGCCCCCTGCCCGCTCAGCATCACATGCTGGCTTTTGGTCATAATGATATAAGCTAACTCAACGGGGTTTCTTACATTTCTTACGGCAGATACAGCACCGGCCATCAGCGTTTTTCCATCCATAATGGAAGCATCCATTTCCTGGTTGCCGTCTTTGCCAAACACCGAACCCCTGCCGGCATTAAAAAGGATATTATCCTCCAGTGAAATGCTGGCGGCTTTTACTGCATCAATGGCCGTTCCGGCTTTCTCAAGCACAGTATATCCGGCATCCAATGCATCAGCAAGTCCCTTTTTATAAGCCGATTCCAGTTCAGGGCTCATGTCTTCCTGTCGAATGGCGCCGGCGCCGCCATGCACCACAATTTTATATACCGGCATTAGGTAACAGGGTATTAGTACAAAAGCGAAATTAGCTATTTTAGCGCCTTGTTCCCCACTATCAATATACTCAGCAAAAAACTGACAAGAGGCGACTGGATTATTATCATCGTCAACCTGATTCCCGTATTTGGAGTATGGTTTCTCGGGTGGGGCGCTGTGGAAGTTTTTACAGTGTATGCTTTGGAAACACTGATTACCGGTATCCTTACCGTTCTGAAACTGATGATAGCCACACTTTCCCGGAAGACCGATACCTGGCACAACCTCGCCGCCACCTCCCGGGTAAGCGGTTTGTTCTTCATTGTATTCTTCATCCTTCACTTCGGAATATTTGCTGCCGTACAAACTTCTATTTTTTCCGGTGTTGCTGACATCAGCCCTCCCGGAAAAGGGGCTATGCATTTTTTCTTAAACTGGTGGGAATATATTACTAAAGATACCGCCTGGATGCTTGGCGGGTTTGTTATCGGTTACCTGGCAAGGGACTTTATACCTTTTCTGATAAAAAAAGAGTATAAAACTGTGCCCATGATGGTTCTGATGTTTCAGCCCTATGGCAGGATTCTGATACAACAGTTCACTGTTATACTGGGGAGTATGTTCCTGACGTTTAAACTGGGGAAAATCTTTATCCTTGTTTTTTCACTGGTAAAAATATTCGTGGAAGTCTTTCTGAACTTCGAAGGGATAATCAACAATACGATGGCTTCTTTGAAAGAAAAATCAGGAGAGCAGTAGTTCACATTCATGTAATAATTTCTCCCTGGAAACAATTGCTGTTCCCACTTCCTCACAAACCAGCCCTCCTGCAATATTGGCCACTTCCGCCATCAGGTGTACATTTTTGGTGGCGGCATAAACCAAAGATGCCACGGCAATCACCGTGTCGCCTGCACCGGACACATCGGCTATATTGCGCAGGTGAGACGGAATGACTGCAGATTCTCCATCCTGCTGGTAAAAAACACCTTGCTCCGAGAGGGTGATAAAAGAAATGCTGTGGCCCAGCTGTTGCTGCAATTCACCATGAATGTTTTTCAGCAGGGGATGACTCACTTCATCGACCAGCAGGTTTAAGGCTTCCTTTACTTCCTTCAGGTTAGGCTTAAATATATCGGCATGCCGGTAAGTGAAAAAATTCTTCCGCTTGGGATCCACCGCCGTCAGCACTCCTGCTTTTTGGCAGAGGCTTATCACTTCCCGGATGATCTTTTCCGTCAGCACCCCCTTGTTATAATCTTCAAAGATGATAATGTCCGGATCTTCTTTTGCAATGTAATTACTTACCTGTTCCAGCAGTTGGATGCTGTCTTTATCCGCAAGAGCCTCTGTCATCTCATCGTCGAGGCGCATCATCTGCTGGTTACGGCTTATGATGCGGGTCTTGCTGGTTGTTTTTCTCGTATTGCTTTTTACCAGGTAACCGGTATCAATTTTGTTACTGTCAAACAGTTCAGTAAGCAGGAGCCCGTCGGTGTCGTCGCCGGTAACGGATAATATGGTAACAAAGGCGCCCAGCGACTGACAGTTCAGCGCTACATTTCCGGCCCCGCCAATGCGGTATTCCTTTTTACTAAGCGATACAATCGGCACCGGCGCTTCTGGAGAAATCCGCTCCACCCGGCCCCACATATAGGTATCCAGCATCACATCGCCTATTACCCCGGTTTTAAGTGAAGAAAAAGAATCAAATAATTTTTTGAAATCATTCATGACCCCCAAAGTAAACGATAATTTTTCAGGAATGTGCAGGCGGCGCCCCCGGTGTCCCCCTCACGGGTTACAATACAATTACCGGTAAATTACTTGTTCTTTACGGGCTTGTGCTGCTGGTTCAGGCCTTTTACCACATCGGCTGTGATGTTGTAAGCCGTATCTTTAAAGTAGAAAAGCCCCTGTTCGTAGCAAATGATATAGGAATAATTTTTTACCTTGTTGTACTCTTTCAGAAAGGCCTCGATTTTAATTTTAATCTCGTTTTGTTTCCGCACCATCAGGTCGTTGTATTCCTGGTCCAGTTGCTGTTTGCGAGTCTTTATGTCATCCTCCAGCTTTTTCATCTCTGCACTGGCAGCGTCCCCCTGTGCCTGTGTCAGCGAGCCTGCCTGCGCCTGGTCCTGGTAGTATTTATATTTCTGCTGAAAATTCCTTGTCAGCCCGTCTATTTCCCGGTTGATATCATCTTCTTTTTTCGCCAATTCGGTTTTTACATCTTTCACCAGGTCAAAGTTGGCAGCCACCGAATCCATTTCAAAATAAGCCATACGGAACTGGCCGGAACGTTTAAGGCTATCGCTGCCGGAAATTTGGTAGCCAGATTTTTTACCGGAAGAGCCAAAATGCAAGATCAGCAGCACCCCTACAGCGAGGCTTAGCAGCACATTCCATATCAGCATTCCGTTTTTCATTCAGCGCTTTTTGCAAATTACGGTTGAACAGGCCGGCAAATATAAGGATTCAGGGTACTTTATGAAACAGTTAACAGCATGGGTATGACGCAAGGAACTAGGTACGAGGTACAAGAGAAAAGGAGCAAGATCATTCTCACTCCTTAACAACTTTCATTTGACTATTGGCCCACGGCTAACAACACACAACTCAATTACTCTTCCTCGTCAAAAGCCATCGCTTCACGGGTGGTCTGCAGCAGTTCATATTCCTCCTTGCTTCCCACAATGATGTTCTCAAACTCCCTGAGGCCAGTACCTGCAGGTATTGGGTGACCGGTGATCACATTTTCCTTCAGTCCAAGCATTTCATCCGTCTTGCCGTTGATAGCAGCTGATGAGAGCACTTTAGTAGTTTCCTGGAAGGAGGCAGCCGAAATCCAGCTCTGCACACCCAACGATGCTTTGGTGATGCCCAGCAGCGTCGGTGATGAGGTGGCAGGTTTCGCATCCCGGTACTCCACCAGTTTCTTATCGTTCCTGCGGAGAACTGAGTTCTCTTCCCTTATTTCCCGCAGGCTTACGATCTGTCCGGCACGCAGCTTAACGCTGTCGCCAATATCGGTAACCACTTTTTTATCGAAAATGAAATCATTCTCCCACACAAATTCAAACTTATCGGTAAGATCATCTTCGAGGAACCTTGTATCTCCAGGGTCAACGATATTTACCTTGCGCATCATCTGGCGTACAATCACTTCAATATGCTTGTCGTTGATCTTCACACCCTGAAGGCGATATACTTCCTGTATTTCATTCACCACATACTCCTGAACAGCAAACGGGCCTTTAATAGACAGGATATCGAAAGGGGCAATCTGACCGTCGCTTAATGATGCGCCTGCCTTTACAAAGTCGCCATCCTGAGCCAGGATCTGCCTTGTCAGTGGAACCAGGTATTTCTTCTGCACTCCGTCTTTTGCTTCGATGATGATTTCCCTGTTACCCCTTTTTACTGCGCCCATCATCACCACACCGTCAATTTCAGATACTACGGCTGGATTGCTCGGGTTTCTTGCCTCGAACAGTTCTGTTACTCGGGGGAGACCACCGGTGATATCTCTCAGTTTACCCAGTACCCTGGGGATCTTCACTATCACCTGTCCTGCTTTCACATCATCGCCTTCTTCCATAATGATATGGCTTCCGGTGGGGAGGTTGTACGACTTGTTGTCCTTACCCTGAACAATGATAGAAGGTATTTTGGTTTTGTCTTTTGTTTCGATAACCACTTTCTCCCGGTGTCCGGTTTGCTCATCGGCCTCCTCCCGGTAAGTAATGCCTTCGATCACATTATCAAATTTCACCGTACCGTCAATTTCGGCCATGATGACGTTGTTGAACGGGTCCCATGAACAGATCACATCGCCTTTATTCACTTTCTGGCCGTCCTTCACACTCAATGTGGCGCCGTACGGTATGTTGTTGGTGATCATCAGGCGGTCATTCTTGGTGTCAATGATACGGACTTCGCCGGTACGGCCGATTACCACCTGTGATTTCTGACCCTCGTTATTGGCAATACTCACTGTGCGGAGACCGTCAAACTGAATGGTTCCCTCAAACTTGGCGAGCAACGTGGATTCAACTGATGCAGAAGCAGCCACACCACCTACGTGGAAGGTACGGAGTGTAAGCTGCGTACCGGGTTCGCCGATAGACTGGGCGGCAATAATTCCTACTGCATCGCCTTTTTGTGCCAGGTTCCCTGAAGCCAGGTTTTTACCATAACATTTCACACAAACACCCCGTTTGCTTTCGCAGGTCAGTACAGAGCGGATTTCAACGGTTTCTATTCCCCCATCTTCAATTTTCTTTGCCAGGTCAGCTGTAATTTCCTCGCCTGCCGAAATAATCAGGCTGTCAGATATCGGCTCATACACATCGTGTAATGATGTACGTCCGGCAATCCGGTCCGCCAGCGGTTCTATAATATCTTCATTATCTTTTAATGCGGAAGTGGCGATACCACGCAGCGTTCCGCAATCCTCTTCAGTAATAACAACATCCTGCGCCACATCAACCAGGCGTCGGGTCAGGTAACCGGCATCGGCAGTTTTAAGGGCCGTATCGGCAAGACCTTTCCTGGCGCCGTGTGTAGAGATGAAGTAATCCAGTACGTTCAATCCGCCTTTGAAGTTGGAAAGGATCGGGTTCTCGATGATCTCACTTCCTGTTGAGCCGGATTTTCTGGGCTTCGCCATTAGTCCCCTGATACCGGCCAGCTGTTTGATCTGCTGCTTGGAACCTCTTGCGCCGGAATCAAGCATCATGTAAACCGAGTTGAAGCCTTGTTTATCACTGCTCAGTTCACGGATTAGTGTCTCCGTAATTCTTGTATCCACCCGGCTCCAGATGTCAACGATCTGGTTATAGCGTTCATTGTTGGTGATAAGGCCCATATTATAGCTGTCCCATACTTCATCCACTTCGTTTTTGGCATTATCCAGCAGTTCCTCTTTTACATCAGGGATAATCAGGTCGTTGATATTGAAGGAGAGCCCGCCCTGGAAGGCAGTGCGGAAACCTAAGGTCTTAATATCATCCAGGAACTTCGCTGTTTTAGGCACATTGGTGATCTTGATAATATCCCCGATGATCTCCCTGAGGTTTTTTTTCGTCAGCAAAGCATTTACAAATCCTACTTCTGCAGGCACATGCTGATTGAACAGCACACGGCCTACCGTGGTTTCTATCAGCTTATGTTCCAGCAAACCGTCCACATTGCGGATATTGGCTTTCACTTTTACCCATGCATGCAGGTCCACCACACCTTCATTGTAGGCGATGATGACCTCTTCATTAGAGTAGAATAATTTTCCTTCGCCCCTTACCGTTTCATTTGCAGTTGTTTTCTTACCCTTGGTAATATAATACAGGCCAAGTACCATGTCCTGCGAAGGCAGGGTGATCGGTGTGCCGTTTTGCGGGTTCAGGATGTTGTGAGAAGCCAGCATTAATAACTGTGATTCCAGTATGGCTGCATGGCTCAGGGGCACATGCACGGCCATCTGGTCACCATCAAAATCGGCGTTGAAAGCCGTAGTTACCAACGGATGCAGTTGTATAGCCTTTCCTTCGATCAGCTTCGGCTGGAAGGCCTGGATAGATAAACGGTGCAGTGTCGGGGCACGGTTCAGCATTACCGGGTGCCCTTTCAAAATATTTTCTAAGATATCCCAAACCACAGCTTCCTTCTTGTCCACGAGTTTTCTTGCAGACTTCACTGTTTTTACAATACCTCTTTCGATCAGTTTTCGGATGATGAAGGGCTTGAATAATTCAGCCGCCATATCTTTTGGCAGACCGCATTCATGCAGCTTCAGTTCAGGACCTACTACAATAACCGAACGGCCGGAATAGTCAACCCTTTTGCCCAACAGGTTCTGACGGAAACGGCCTTGCTTGCCTTTCAGCACATCACTGAGTGATTTTAAAGCCCTTCCTCCTTCTGCTTTTACCGCATTTGACTTACGGCTGTTGTCGAACAGTGAGTCAACGGCTTCCTGCAACATCCTTTTTTCGTTACGAAGGATCACTTCCGGGGCTTTAATTTCCAGCAACCTCTTCAAACGGTTGTTACGGATGATAACCCGGCGGTAAAGGTCGTTCAGGTCAGAAGATGCGAAACGGCCACCATCCAGCGGCACTAACGGACGCAGTTCAGGAGGAATCACAGGAATATATTGCATCACCATCCACTCCGGACGGTTTGTAATTCTTGTATTGGCATCCCGGAAGGCTTCCACCACACTCAGGCGTTTCAGCGCATCGGCTTTACGTTGCTGTGAAGTTTCGGTAGCGGCTGCATTTCTCAGATCAAATGAAAGCTGGTCCAGGTCAATCCGCTGTAACATATCATGCACAGCTTCGGCGCCCATTTTGGCGATGAACTTATTGGGATCATCATCGGGCAGGTACTGATTTTCCTTGGGAAGCGTTTCAAGAATATCGAGGTATTCCTCTTCTGTGAGCAGGTCGCCATAGTTCTGGCCTTTATCCACCCGGATGCCAGCCTGTATCACTACGTATCTTTCGTAGTAAACGATTGTTTCCAGTTTTTTGGAGCTTACACCCAGCAGGTAACCAATCTTATTGGGTAATGATTTGAAATACCAGATATGCACTACCGGCACCACCAGTTTGATATGACCCATTCTTTCCCGGCGCACTTTCTTCTCGGTCACTTCCACACCGCAGCGGTCGCAAACAATGCCTTTGTAGCGGATACGTTTGTATTTCCCGCAGGCGCATTCATAATCCTTCACAGGGCCGAAGATCCTTTCACAGAACAAACCATCTCTTTCCGGTTTGTAGGTACGGTAGTTGATCGTTTCCGGCTTTAAAATTTCACCATAGCTTCTCTCCAGGATAGTATCGGGGGAAGCCAGACCGATTGTGATCTGTGAAAACCCTGCTTTGGGACGATTTTCTTTTTTGATAGCCATTTTTATTTTAGCATTTAGCTGTGAGCCTTTTGGGGTTAGCCTCAGGCTTTATAATGAAATACTGTTGTCGTTGTAAAAGCTGTTAGCTAACAGCTAATGGCTATTGGCTAACAGCTTTGCATTACTCAAATTTCAAATCAAGACCCAGCCCCCTCAGTTCATGCACCAGTACATTAAATGACTCTGGCACACCGGCTCTCGGCACATTATCTCCTTTTACAATGGATTCGTATGTTTTTGCACGGCCGATGATGTCATCTGATTTGATGGTGAGCAGTTCCTGCAAAATGTTCGAGGCGCCATAGGCTTCCAGCGCCCAGACTTCCATCTCACCAAACCTTTGACCGCCAAACTGCGCTTTACCACCGAGTGGTTGCTGTGTGATCAGGCTGTAGGGTCCGATGGAACGGGCATGCATCTTATCATCCACCATGTGATGAAGCTTGATAACATAGATGATACCCACGGTAGCTTTCTGGTGGAATTTCTCTCCCGTTTCCCCATCATACAGGTATGTATGGCCGTACATTGGGATATCGGCCTGTTTGCAGTAATCAGCGATTTCATCCACGGTAGCGCCATCGAATATCGGGGTGGAAAATTTCAATCCTAATTTCTCACCGGTCCAGCCGAGGATGGTTTCATAGATCTGCCCCAGATTCATACGGCTGGGCACACCCAGCGGATTCAGCACCACATCCACCGGGGTACCGTCTTCGAGGAACGGCATATCCTCCTGGCGGACGATTTTGGCAACGATACCTTTGTTACCATGGCGGCCGGCCATTTTGTCGCCCACTTTCAGCTTACGCTTCACAGCGAGGTACACTTTAGCCAGTTTCAGCACACCAGCGGGCAATTCATCACCAATGCTGATGTTAAATTTCTCCCTTTTGTAACGGCCGAGTTCTTCGTTGTATTTGATATTATAATTGTGGAGAAGTGTATTGATATTCTCATCCACTTTTTTCTCACCGGTCCATCCCAGCGGGTTGATGTTGGCATAATCGAGCCCCCTCAGGTTCTTGTCAGTGAATTTTCCGCCCTTGCCAATCTGCACTTCCCCAAAATTATTGCACACGCCGGCAGAAGTATGGCTTGACAGCAAACTGGTCAGTTTTTCCAACAGCACTTCCTTTAGGTCAATCTCGTTCTTCTCATGCATCCTCTCCAGCTTCTCTATAGCTGCTTTCTCTCTCACTTTGGCATTCTTATCTTTTTTGGCCCGTTGGAAAAGTTTCTTGCCGATTACCACTCCTTCCACACCGTTTGGTGCTTTCAGCGAAGCATCTTTTGCATCACCGGCTTTATCGCCAAAGATGGCACGGAGCAGTTTTTCTTCAGGGGTAGGATCGCTTTCGCCTTTCGGAGTAATTTTTCCGATTAATATATCGCCTTCTTTCACCTGTGCGCCGATTCGGATGATTCCGTTCTCGTCCAGGTCTTTCGTTGCTTCTTCTGATACGTTCGGGATATCGGGAGTCAGCTCTTCTTCACCTAATTTGGTATCCCTTACTTCCAGTTCATATTCTGAAATATGAACGGAAGTAAACAGGTCTTCCTTCACCACTTTTTCACTGATAACGATCGCATCCTCGAAGTTGTAACCCTTCCAGGGCATAAAAGCCACTTTCAGGTTTTTACCCAGCGCCAGTTCACCGTTCTGTGTAGCATAACCTTCGGTGAGGAAATCGCCCCGCTTTACCTTCTGGCCTTTTTTTACAGCAGGCTTCAGGTTGATACAGGTTTCCTGGTTAGTCTTGATGAACTTGGTCAGTTTATAAATTCTCAGGTCATCTTCAAAACTTACTAATTTCTCAGCATCATCCCTGTCGTAGCGGACATGAATTTCATTGGCGTCCACAAATTCGACAATGCCAATTCCGTCAGAATGTATCTGTATCCTTGCGTCCCTTGCTGCTTTGCCCTCCAGCCCTGTTCCTACAATCGGCACATCGGGACGAATCAGCGGTACGGCCTGACGTTGCATGTTGGAGCCCATCAAGGCACGGTTGGCATCATCATGTTCAAGGAAGGGGATCAGGGAGGCGCTCAGGCCAACGATCTGGTTGGGCGCCACATCCATGAATTCCACATCGTTCTTATCCAGTATCGGGAAGTCTCCCGTCTCACGGCTTACAATTTTTTCTTCTTTAAAGTTCCCTTTTTCATCAAGTGGGGTATTCGCCTGGGCAATTTTGGCAAGGTCTTCCTCCTCCGCACTCAGGAAACTCAACTCTTTCATGTTCACTTTTCCTTCATTCACCCTGCGGTAAGGTGTTTCAATAAAGCCCATGTCATTAATCTTGGCATGTACGCAAAGCGTGGAGATAAGACCTATGTTCGGGCCTTCAGGAGTTTCAATCGTACAGAGCCGGCCATAGTGTGAGTAGTGAACGTCACGAACCTCGAAACCCGCCCTTTCACGGCTAAGACCGCCGGGGCCGAGAGCCGAGATACGCCGCTTGTGGGTGATCTCACTCAGCGGATTGGTCTGGTCAAGGAACTGTGAAAGCTGTGATGTCCCAAAAAAGGAGTTGATTACGGAAGACAATGTCCTTGCATTGATCAGGTCAACGGGTGTGAACACCTCGTTATCCCGGACATTCATCCTTTCACGGATAGTTCGGGCCATACGGGCCAGCCCCACACCAAACTGCGCATACAGCTGCTCTCCTACTGTTCTTACACGGCGGTTGCTGAGGTGATCAATATCGTCAATCTCCGCTTTGCCGTTGGTAAGGCGTACCAGGTATTTGATGATAAGGATGATATCCTCTCTTGTAAGTGTTTTTTTCTCAATGGGCAGGTCAAGGCTCAGCTTGCGGTTGATCTTGTAACGGCCCACTTCACCGAGATCATAACGTTTATCGCTGAAGAATAATTTATCAATAATGCCACGGGCCGTTTCATTATCCGGTGCATCGGCCCCGCGGAGCTGGCGGTAGATGAACTGCACCGCTTCCAGTTCGCTGTTGGAAGTATCCTTGTTCAGTGTATTGTAGATGATGGCATAATCGCCGCCCACATCCTCCCGCTGGATAAAGATGCTTTTCACATCCATTTCTGTAATGGTATTGATGGCATCTTCGTCTAAAACAGTATCTCGTTCCATCACAATTTCATTCCGCTCGATGGAAACCACTTCGCCTGTATCTTCATCCACAAAATCTTCCACCCATGTTCTGAGTACCCTTGCCGCTAATCTCTTTCCAACATATTTACCAAGCGTCTTTTTTTCAACTTTCACTTCATCGGCCATACCGAAGAGATCGAGGATGTCTTTATCGGTTTCGTACCCGATAGAACGCAGCAATGTGGTAACGGGGAATTTCTTTTTGCGGTCAATGTAGGCATACATCACATTGTTGATATCGGTGGCAAACTCCATCCATGCCCCTTTAAAAGGAATTACCCGGGCAGAGTAAATTTTTGTTCCGTTCGGGTGTACAGACTGACCAAAGAATACACCCGGAGATCGGTGAAGCTGTGATACTACCACCCTCTCGGCTCCATTGATAACAAATGTACCACGGGGTGTCATGTAAGGAATATTTCCAAGGAATACATCCTGAACGATGGTCTGGAAGTCCACATGCTCCTCATCATTACAACTCAAACGCAATTTGGCTTTGAGGGGAACAGCGTAGGTAAGACCCCTCTCCATACACTCGTCAATAGTGTAGCGGGGCGGATCAATGAAATAGTCCAGAAACTCCAGAACGAAAATGTTCCGGGTATCTGTGATCGGAAAATTTTCTTTGAACACACGGAACAAACCTTCGATGTTGCGTTTGTCGGGTGTGGTTTCCAACTGAAAAAATTCTTTGAACGACTGGATCTGTACTTCCAAAAGGTCAGGGGCGTCTGCCAGATGCCTGATTTTACCGAAATCTACTCTTGAGTTCACTTTGGTTGAAGACATAGCGTAAAACCGGTTTTACAATGATGGGGACACACAAATCACTTACAGGCTCTTGCTCCTTTTGAAACAAAAACCTATGAAGGTCAATTACTTGCGCATGATTTGGGATGTCAAAATATTATTGGCCAAAATAAAGGATGGCAAAGGTAAGGATTTAAAATTTCCAGCCAAGAAAACTTTGCTCACAACAATCCGGCCAAAATACCACGAACAGGCCATTTTCAGACCGCTGAAGAAGCATTAATTTGAACTCAAAACCTGCTGATGAACTGGAAAGAATTTGCCAGGGATTATCTTCATTTCACCCGGAGAGACAGGATTGCCATCCTGGTAATTGTTGCTATCATAATTGTTGTTTTTCTTACCCCTGAGTTTATTTCAAAAGGCGCTTCTACCAATGCGGTTCAAACGGAAACTGCCTGGGTTGCTTCGCTTAAACAACTGGAACAAAAAGAAGCGGACGGAGAAACGCAGCGATACAGTTCCTATAGTGATGAGAATCCGGGCAACTATCAATATGACAGGAGCAGGAACACTTACTATGCTTCAGGAAAAGGCGAACTGTTTTATTTTGATCCGAACAGTTTGCCGCCGGAGGGCTGGGCAAGGCTTGGTCTGAGGGAAAAAACGATCCGCGCCATCCAGAATTATCTCAGTAAGGGCGGCCGTTTCCGGAAAGCGGAAGACGTAAAAAAGATCTATGGTCTTTTCCCAAATGAGTATGAGCGGATAGCCCCATATATACGAATTGCAGCAGCTGATAAACCGGTTGCCGAAACTATTTATCAGAAGGAAGAAAAAAAACCCGTTAAAACCTATACTTCCGGCATTACAGTTATTGACATTAATACGGCCGATACAACAGCCTTTATTTCTCTACCGGGTATTGGAAGCAAACTTTCGGCCCGGATTGTAAACTTCCGGAACAAGCTGGGCGGCTTTTATTCCATTAGCCAGGTGGCGGAGACCTATGGGCTGCCGGATTCCACCTTTCAGAAAATAAAGCCATACCTGAAGCTGGACAATTCTTCTGTACGCAAGATCAATATCAATACTGCGACTTTAGATGAATTGAAAGCGCATCCTTATATACGGTACAATCTTGCCAATCCGATAATTGCTTACCGTAAAGAACATGGATCATTTACCAAAGTGGAAGATTTAAAGAAGGTGATGGTGGTGACGGAAGAAATTTATCAAAAAATCTCACCTTACTTATCTCTGCAATAAAAAAGAGGCTGTCTCAAAAGCGAAAAAAAAACCACATAGCCACCGGAGTTGTTTTCACGGAGAATACACAGAGTATTGTTAATCACAATAATCACTCTGTTTACTCTGTGCATAAACTCTGAGCATCTCTGTGGTTAGAAAACTTTTGAGACAGCCTCTTTTGAAATATTCCGGAGAAAAAATAAGCTCTCTGCATCCCGGCACTGCTTCCGGGATTTTAATAGCCTAGGCTATCTCCACTTCAGCGCCTGCTTCTTTCAGTTTGGCTGCAATCTCTTCAGCTTCTGCTTTGGAAACACCTTCTTTAATGTTTTTCGGAGCGCCGTCAACCAGGTCTTTCGCTTCTTTCAGCCCGAGACCGGTAAGGTCTTTAACGATCTTCACCACATTCAATTTGGAAGCGCCACCGCTTTTCAGCACTACATTGAATGATGTTTTCTCTTCAGCAGCAGCTCCGCCGCCGCCATCGCCGCCACCGCTTACCACTACTGCTGCTGCGGCAGGCTCAATGCCGTATTCTGTTTTTAAGAAGTCAGCCAGTTCCTGTACTTCTTTTACTGTTAAGGCTACAAGGCCTTCTGCTAATGCTTTTACGTCTGCCATTTAATTTAAATTTTTCCCGTTTTCATTTTGTAGTCTTTAGTTTGAAACTAATGACATTCAATCCAACGGATGATTAAAAAAATTGTTTACCCCCATCCCCTAAAGGGGAGTTTTTTAAACCCAACTGGGGAAATGGGTCATTATGTTTAAAAGATTTATTGCTTAAGTAACCTTAAACATTAAACCTGAAACTTTAAACTATGCTTCCGCCGGAACGGCTTCTGCTTTCTTCTCTGCATTTTGCAGCAAAGCAGCTAAAACTCTCTTCGCCGGTGATTGCAACAAGCCAATCACTTCGCCAATCAGTTCGTTCTTCGTCCTGATCTTCGTTAAGGTTACTAATTGATTGTCGCCCATGTATACATCACCATTGATAAACGCAGCTTTCATCACCGGCTTTTCACCATTACTTTCTTTGCGGAAGGAGCTGATGATAAGTGCCGGTTCTTTTGGATTCTCCGAAAACATCAGGGCGGTTACTTTATGCAGTGAATCATACATAACTGCATATTTGTCGCTGTCCAATGCTTCAAGTGCCTTTTTAATCAAAGTGTTTTTAGCCACTTTCATTTCCACTTTCTTGTCAAAGCATGCACGGCGCAGTTTGCCCACCTGCTCAACAGTCAGCGACTCTGTATCGGTAACATAGAAGTTATTGTACTGGGAGAACTTCCCTTTCAACACTTCAATCACTTCATTTTTTTGATCTTTTGTCATTTTATTTAATGTTTTGACTGGTCATTTAATCAGGCTCTTCGCAAGCCCCTCTTTCACAGGTTCCCTGAAGGGGAACGAACGTAGTTAAGGAGTGGCCTAGTGAACAAATGCTTTTGAATCAATCGCAATACCCGGACTCATCGAGCTGGCCATACTGATGGCTCTCAGGTATATCCCTTTTGCGCTTGATGGTTTCGCTTTTATGATAGCATTCAGCAACTCCTGACTGTTTTCAGCAATTTTTTCAGGAGTAAAGCTTACCCGCCCGATAGAAGCATGGATAATACCGGCTTTGTCTACCTTGAAAGCGATCTTACCGCCTTTTACTTCGTTTACAGCTCCGGCCACATCGTTACTAACCGTACCTGTTTTAGGATTTGGCATGAGGTTGCGTGGGCCTAATACTTTACCCAGTTTACCAATCTTAGGCATTACAGAAGGTGTGGCGATGATAACGTCCACATCCACCCAGCCGCCCTCAATTTTAGTAACAAATTCATCCAGGCCAACATAATCGGCGCCTGCCGATTTGGCCTCAGCTTCCTTATCCGGTGTGCAAAGCACCAATACTTTTTTGGTTTTACCGGTACCATGCGGCAGTGTAACTGTACCACGGATAGCCTGGTCAGCCTTTTTGGGGTCAACGCCCAGGCGGACATGCAAGTCCACTGAAGCATCGAATTTGCAGGTGGTAATTTGTTTTACCAACGTTGATGCTTCCTTTAGTGAATATGATTTGTTGCCATCAACTTTTGTGTCCGCAACTTTTCTTTTTTTACTGATGAATGACATTTTTCAATTTTTTGAGGTTTCACAAAGTCCCCCTGCGGGGGATTTAGGGTAGCGGGGTTTAATTTTCCCACGGAGCTTTTCCTTCCACGGTAAGGCCCATGCTGCGGGCAGTACCAGCCACCATTTTCATGGCGCTTTCTACCGTAAAGCAGTTCAGGTCGGGCATTTTGTCTTTGGCAATGGCCTCTACCTGTGTCCAGTTTACTTTACCTGCTTTGTCACGGTTGCTCTCTTTGGAACCTTTCTGAATTTTTGCTGCTTCCATCAGTTGCACGGCAGCGGGAGGCGTTTTGATGATGAAATCAAAACTCTTGTCAGTATAAACGGTGATTAATACAGGGAGAACTTTCCCTTGCCTGTCCTGTGTTCTTGCGTTGAACTGCTTGCAGAATTCCATGATATTGATACCTTTGGAACCCAGCGCCGGACCGATCGGAGGTGCAGGATTTGCCTGGCCACCCTTACATTGCAGCTTTACAAAGCCACTGATTTCTTTTGCCATTTCTTTTTTGATTTATTGGTTCAAGCGTCCTGACGTTTACAATCAAGACTCCCAAATTCGTCAATTCGCAATACGAATATTCAAGAACTTATTGGGGCGGCAAAGATAGCGGGATATGCTTTAAAGGCAAAGCGTTTAGGAAAAATTATTTATTAGAAAGTCATCTGTTTAGACAAGCTGGCTTTCTAATAAATTAAGATGTAATTATTTAGCTGATCTTCTCTACTTGCATATAATTCAACTCTACCGGCGTAGAGCGGCCAAATATCTTCACGGTCACTTTCAGTTTCTTCTTCTCATCATTCACCTCTTCTATTACCCCGTTAAAATCGTTGAACGGCCCTTCGATGATCTTGATGGTTTCGCCAATAATAAATGGCTCACTCATGCTTACCCCGCCGGTTTCCGCCATTTCATCCATTTTGCCCAGCATTTTGTTCACTTCGGCTTTGCGTAGTGCTATCGGGTTTTCCTTACCCAGGAAATGAATGACGTTAGTAGTATTCTTGATAATATCTCTCAGGTCGTCGCTCAGTTTGCCATGGGCAATTTCGATCATTACATAACCCGGGTAATAGTTTCTTTCCCGCATCACTTTTTTGCCGTTGGCTACTTTATACACTTTCTCCACCGGCAGAAAAACCTGTTTTACCTGTTCCCATCCGCCACGGGATACTTCCTTATCGAGGTATTCTTTTACTTTTTTCTCCTTGCCGCTCACCACCCTCAGCACATACCATTTGGTATCCTGTTGATGTACGTTTTCGGTATTTGCAGTTACTTGGGTCATTTTCAGAAAAGTTGTTTGTAAATAAACTTCAGGCCATTCCCTGCTACAAAGTCCATTGCCAGTACAATGAATGTGATGACTACCGTAGCTGCCAGTACGATCATGGTGGATTGCTGCAACTGGGGCCATGTAGGCCAGCTCACCTTATCTTTTAATTCTTTGTAAGAATCCCTGAAATAAACTGCTATCTTATTCATGTTACAAGTTTATTAATTAAACAAACCAAGCAGAGAGATTCCCTGCCGGCAGGCAAAGAACTTCCGCCAAACAGTTACGAAATTTAACCGCACGGGCAGAGAGATTCGAACTCCCGTCAACGGTTTTGGAGACCGCTATTCTACCACTGAACTATGCCCGTAGAAAGCTAAAAGCTATTAGCAAATAGCTAATAGCCTTTAGTTCATTATGTTACAAATATAATCATCTTCGTTCAGCTTTTTACTAAAAGACTGTGGCTAATAGCTAAAGGCTTACTTCAAAATCTCAGTAACCTGTCCGGCACCTACCGTGCGGCCACCTTCCCGGATCGCAAACTTTAATCCTTTCTCCATGGCAATCGGCTGGATCAGTTTTACAGTCAGTGATGTGTTATCACCAGGCATAACCATTTCAGTTCCACCGTTCAGCTCAACCTCACCCGTTACATCCGTAGTTCGGAAGTAGAACTGGGGACGGTAGTTTTTGAAGAAAGGAGTGTGACGTCCGCCTTCTTCTTTACTTAGTACGTACACCTCGCATTTGAACTCTGTGTGAGGGGTTATCGAACCAGGCTTGCAGATAACCATACCCCGGCGGATCTGTGTTTTCTCAATACCACGGAGCAGCAGACCTGCATTATCTCCAGCTTCGCCTTCGTCCAGCAACTTGCGGAACATTTCCACACCTGTGCAGGTTGATGTAAGAGGTTTTTCAATTAGTCCAACGATCTCCACTGGTTCACCAACTTTGATACGCCCCCTTTCAATACGGCCGGTGGCAACGGTACCACGACCCGTGATAGAGAATACATCTTCCACTGACATCAGGAAAGGCTGGTCAACCGGGCGGGGAGGCAGTGGAATATATGTATCAACTGCATCCATCAGATCTTCTACACCTTTAACCCATTTTTCTTCGCCAGCCAGCGCACCGGTAGCAGAACCCTGGATAATCGGTGTATTTGCACCGTCAAATCCATAGAAGGTCAGGAGTTCACGGATCTCCATTTCCACCAGTTCCAGCAGTTCGGGGTCATCCACCAGGTCAACCTTATTCATGAATACCACGATCTTGGGTACTCCCACCTGGCGGGCCAGCAGGATATGTTCTTTTGTTTGCGGCATAGGACCATCTGTAGCAGCCACAACCAGTATAGCGCCGTCCATCTGGGCAGCACCGGTGATCATGTTCTTTACATAGTCGGCGTGACCGGGACAGTCAACGTGGGCATAGTGACGGGCAGTCGTCTGGTACTCTACGTGGGCCGTGTTAATGGTGATACCCCTTTCTTTTTCTTCAGGAGCAGCATCAATTTCATCATATTTTTTTGCTTCCGCCATACCTTTCTTTGCGAGAATGGTTGTGATAGCAGCCGTTAAAGTCGTTTTACCGTGGTCAATGTGGCCGATAGTGCCAACGTTAACGTGGGGTTTGTCCCTTTTGAAGGTCTCTTTAGTTGCCATTGTTATCAGTTTTTTAGGTTGTGTTTACTCGTTGTTATTTATTATGAAGCCGGCTGTATTACTACTTTCGGCTTTTGTTGCGTCGCACTCTTCAGGGTTCTGTTCGCTACTCATCATTTTCGAAGACCCTGTTTACTTCCCCGATTTTTTTTACAAACGTGTCAGACGCTCTTTGAGACGTCAGGCACCGTGGAGCCGTTAAAGGGAATTGAACCCTTGACCTCTTCCTTACCAAGGAAGTGCTCTACCACTGAGCTACAACGGCTTTTTTAGTCATTGAAGTCAGGGTGTCAGATAAGTCAAACTGAGTAATGACCTTGTTGACCTTTTTGACTTATTTGACTGATATGACTCTTCCAAGAACCGCCTTCGTTAAAACTTCGGTGGCTAAGAGCGGGAGACCGGGCTCGAACCGGCCACCTGAAGCTTGGAAGGCTACCGCTCTACCAAATGAGCTACTCCCGCAGAAATAATTAATAATTATTATTGAGTAATTATTAATTCAAAGAACTGTGGGCAAGGATGGATTCGAACCACCGAACTCGTAAGAGGACAGATTTACAGTCTGTTGCCGTTGGCCACTTGGCTACTTGCCCATCAGAGCCACTTGTCGGAATCGAACCAACGACCTACTGATTACAAATCAGTTGCTCTACCAGCTGAGCTAAAGTGGCATTTTTCAATGCCCGCCTTCTCCGCCAGCTGGCGGATACGGGTCGAAGACCCGCCTTCTTCAAAAAATACGGCGGTCCATGCAATAAAGAGCTACCCCCATCCTTCGACAAGCCCTGGATTTGGGGAGGCAAAGGTAAGGGAATTTGAATATTGGAAAAATTTTGGAGCGGGATTTTTATCCTGAAAATCAATAAATAAAAAGACCCCGACATGATACCAGCGGGGTCTTATCAATTTTTAAGCGGCTTTTCGTTCCTTATTTTTTTTGATTTGCACTAAAAGGGAATCGAATGCTTCATCAAACGATTCTTCAAATGATTTACTGGTTGATTTTACAAAAAAATTGCGCCGGGGAATATGCACCCTGATCTCTGCGATCTTGTCCTTGACAACATGCATCACATTGTCGAGTTTCAGGAATACATTTACACGAATGATCCGGTCACTGAAATGGTTTAGCTTTTTAAGTTTTGAGCTAACATACTCAATCAGTTTACTGTCTGCATCAAAACGAACAGATTGAATGTTTACATCCATAGTCATCGGTTTTTAATCAGTGAAACAATAAATAAAGAACTTGTTTGGCCTTTTCAAAGGGTGGGTTCTTTTGTCCCCATTAAGTTACTGCAAAACATTTTTGTTCCGGGCAAAACTTTCTTAATTTTTTTTATTGTGCCTGCTGGATTTTTTCAGGCCCTGGGATGGGCTTTTTTATGAATATTTTTTAGCTGGCCGATGCTGTTATGTGTATAAATCTGTGTGGCTGCCAGACTGCTATGGCCTAAAAGTTCTTTTACAGCATTCAGGCTGGCCCCGTTGTTCATTAAATGAGTGGCAAAGCTGTGGCGCAGCACATGCGGGCTTTTTTTATTAAGAGAGCTGGTCATGCCCAGGTAAGTGTTTACCAATAGCCAGGCGTATTTAGGATACAGTTTCTTACCTTTTTCCGTTACCAGCAGCATATTCTCTGCATTTGGAAATTTCTGTGATTTTTCCTGCTGGTACCGGTGAATAAGGTGTAGCAGTTGCGGGCTGACGGGGATGATCCGTTCTTTATTTCCTTTTCCCAATACTTTAAACTGGCGCCGGTCAAAATCAATCTGTTTCTCTTTCAGGTTTAATAATTCACTCAGCCGCATCCCTGTCGCATAAAAGATGCTGATAATCATTTTTGCGTTCAGGCTTTTCCAGTCATCGGCCGACTGGTTCAGCGCATAAATAAGCCGTTCCAGATCTTCCTCTTTTACAAAGGAAGGAAGCCGCTTTCCCGCCTTCGGGCTGATTATATTGACCATGGGGGTGGCTTCAATAGCCCCTGTTTTCAGGCAATACCTAAAAAAGGATTTTAAAGTGGATATTTTACGGTTGATGGTTTTGGCGCTGAGGCCCCGGTCTTTCAGACCAGCCAGCCAGCTACGTACAAAACTATGATTGACGTCAGCCAATGCCGCCCCTCCAAATGCTGTATCCAGGAAGCGGATAAAATCCGTAAGGTCGTTTTGATAAGAGGTGAATGTGTGCACCGAAAACCTTTTTTCATATTTCAGGTATTCCAAAAAAGGCTGAATGGATTGGGTGTTTAACACAGACATACTGTTTATTTTCGCCAGTTCTTTACAGGATAAAAAAAGATAGCTGTAAAGCTATGAAACTTTACAGCTATCCGCTAATATTATAAGGGCTGGCCGGTCAATCAGCCTTCAATCTTACCGCTGGCTATCTTTTGTTTATAGATCGCCTTCAACACCTGGCCACGGCGTTTTACCGAAGGCTTGGTGAAAGACTGACGTTCCCGTAGCTGGAGGAGTACTTTTGATTTTTCAAACTTCTTTTTGTACTTCTTCAGCGCCTTGTCAATGTTTTCGCAATCTTTTGAATCAATGATCAGCATACTTATAATATACCTCCTTTGGTATTTTTTACATCCGGAAAACTATCGGGATTTTAGGGAGGCAAAGATAGGGCTAAAGTTTTACAGAATAAAGCTCCGGTCATTTAAATTCTTCCCAACTGCTGAACATCCAATAGTTGGAATAACTGCTTAATTTGCAAGGATGTTTACCGGCATTATTGAAACAATGGGCAAAATCATTGCGGTGAGCCCGTCGGGTTCTAACAAATGCTTTTGGATAGAATCCCCCATTTCATCCAAACTGCAGCCCGAACAAAGCCTCTGCCATGATGGTGTGTGCCTTACCGTGGAAGAAGTAACCAACAACAGCCACAGGGTAACCGCCATCTGCGAAACACTAAAAAAAACCACTCTTGGACTATGGCAGCCCGGCGGCCTGGTTAATCTGGAAAGATGTCTTCAATTGGGCGACCGGCTGGACGGCCATATTGTACAGGGCCATGTGGATACCACTGCTGTTTGTGTGAAAAGAAAGGAAAAAAAAGGCAGCTGGGAACTGGAGTTTGCCTTTCCCAAAAGGTTTGCAAACCTTATAATTGAAAAGGGCTCAGTATGTGTAAACGGAATAAGCCTGACTGCTTTTAATGTTAAAAAGAAAAGTTTTACAGTTGCTGTTATTCCTTACACCTTTGTCAATACCAATATTAATATAATAAAGAAAAGAAGTGCAGTGAATATTGAATTTGATGTTGCTGGAAAGTATATTCACCGGCGTCTCCAACATCCCTGACAACCATTATTAAACCGCAAACAAGAATGACTCTTCAAAAAGCCTCCGCTGATTTTCCCAAAAAGGCCCTATTTCTCCTACCACTCCTGCCTGTTCTTTTCTTTTTCACTCACAGTGTTGCCCGGTTTACTGATTTGGTTTTTACTCCCGGAGTCCTCCTCCTCTTTTTTATCTATTGTCTTGCGGCCAGTTTTCTTTGTGGAATCCTAAAAGCCGCCCTGAAGTTTTCTTTTTCTGTTTCTGTTTGCGGCAGCACACTGCTGATAACCGGGTTTTTGTTTTTTGGTACGATACAGGACACTCTTTTCAGGGCAAAGAAACTGCATTTCCTGAGTAACAGTTTTTTGCTGCTTTTCATGATTTTTTTCTCCGTTGGTTTTGTTCTTTTCCTGGCCCGCAGAAAAAAATATTCTCTGAACCGGTTAAACCACTACCTGCTGCTGCTTTTCGCCCTTCTCATCTTCTATGAACTTATTGTGTCAGGCATTACTTTCTTAAGTGGTAAAAATGCCAATAAAGTTGCCGGGCGGATGACTTCGGTGGTTGCACTGCCCCTCACATCTGGTCAGGTGCCCAAGCCGGATATCTATTATATTATTTTTGATGCTTATACCAATCTTCCTGCTTTACAGAGATACTGGAATTACAATAACGATGTTTATCCGTACCTTCAATCACTGGGCTTTTTTACTGCCGATTCAGCTTTCAGTAATTATACATCCACACCGTTCTCTATTTCTTCCATAATGAATCTGCAATATCTGAAAGGAGCAGAACCTTATTTACATTCCAACTCCTCTAATTTTCTGATCGGAAGAAAGACTTATCTCAATAATACTTTGTTCCGGTTTTTAAGGGGCGAAGGTTATGAGTTTTCCATTTTTTCACAATTAGAAGACCAGGAACTGCTTACAACTTTCGGGTTCCTGGGAGTTGAAAAACCTGTGAACTGGCTCCGGAAACTAACTGTCGAAAGGATTTATCTCAACCCCTGGATATCAGAAAAAATAACAAAATTCTTCAGAGGGGCAGGCAAACAGCCAGGCATGATCAGAAAGAGCATGGAAAGTTTCAGGCGGTACAATGATAAAGCAATCAGTCATCTTTTGTCTGACTGTAACAAAACAGTAAGAAACAGTAGTGTAAGGCCTATTTTCCATTTTACCCATCTCATGCTTCCGCATGACCCCTACCAGCTCGATGAAAACGGCAAATTCATCCCCTATTCAAAACCAGGTGGTGGTGATATGAACGGATACCTTGCACAAATAAAATATTCAAATAAACTGATACAGCAGGTTGCCAAATGTCTTCTGGCCGATACTACCCGAAAGAAGATCATTGTTTTTCAGGGAGACCATGGGTATCGTCACAATGGAAATGCCCCGGTGTGGCAACAGCATGACGCTTTAAGCGCCTTTTATTTTTATAACCAGAACTATGAAGGCATCAGTAAAAAAATCAGTCATGTAAATACATTCAGGATTATTATTAATAAATTTTTTGAAGGGAATTTACCCCTTTTAAAAGACAGCCTGAAGATGTCAAATAAACATCCCACTGATGAAAACACAGGGCCTTACTAAATACTATCCTGCCCTGGACGGACTCAGGGGTGTTGCCATATTGCTGGTGATCCTGCACCACAATTTCAGGTTCAGTGATTATTTCTTTTTCGGGTGGCTGGGTGTTGATCTTTTTTTTGTGCTCTCCGGCTTTTTAATTACAGATATTCTTTTGAGAGCATTGGGTAATCCCAATTTTCTGAGAAATTTTTACACGAGGAGGATTTTAAGGATTTTTCCCGTTTTTTATCTTTCCCTTGTTGTCTGTCTGCTTTTCCTGCCAGGCATCCGGCCCCTTAACCTCAACGCTGAATACTATATTCAAAACCAGTTTTGGATATGGACATACCTGCAGAACTGGTTGTTTATTTTTAAGGAACCCTATGGTGATCAGATACTGCTGCATACCTGGTCGCTGGCTGTGGAAGAGCAGTTTTATCTGCTCTGGCCCCTCGTTATCCTGCTGGTACGTAAACCAAAGATTCTTCTCATCATGGCCCTGAGTCTGTTAATCCTGGTGGTGATTTCCCGCTATTTTATATGGACGTTGAAAATAAAAGATCTTGCTTATTCCAGTTTGTTTACATTTACAAGGATTGACGGTCTTTGCATCGGTTGCATCCTGGCAGTGCTTATCCGGAATAATGCCCGATACCTGAAAAGGTTCATTACTGTTATCGTTCTCTTTGTAGCAGCAGTCAATTTCGGGTTTTATTTCATCAACAACCAACAGGGCTTCACCTTGCCTTATCTCGCATTTGCCGGCTACACCACTTTTGCCGTTCTTTTCGGCATACTGGTATATGAAGCGGTGACCGGAGATTCAAAGATCATACAGTCCCTCTTCAATAACCGGCCACTGAAATTTTTTGGAAAAATATCCTATGGCCTCTATGTATATCACTGGCCTGTTTATATTTTATTGTTTGACTATACCCGCAACTGGATAAACACTAAAAATATCGTTCCACATCGTATTGCCGAACTATGCACCGGTATGTTTGTTACCATCATTGCGGTACTGATTAGTGTGGCAAGCTATCGCTGGTTTGAAAAACCATTCCTGAAACTGAAGGCAAAGTATTCTTAACTGCTGCCTGTTTTCTTACTACTTTTAAACAAATTATGTACGCTGCCAAAAGCTATATCAACAGGGGGCTTACTTTCCTGAACAATCGCTGGTTCCCGGCCCGCAAAAAGCTATCAACCCTGATGATCTATGGCACCGATCTCTGTGATTCTGCCTGCAAACACTGCCTGATTTGGACCAAACGTCCGGTTAACTACCTGCCTTTTGAAAAAATAAAAGAGGTCATGCAAAGTCGCTGCGTTACAAAGAAAACTACAGTGGGTCTCGAAGGCGGCGAATTTTTGCTGCACCCGGATGCCATGGACATCATGGCCTGGTTTAATAAACACCACCCAAACTTTGACCTGCTGACCAATGCGCTAAAACCGGAAACAGTAATTGAAGCTGTTGAACGGAATCCGCCGCAACGTTTGTTTATTTCTGTTGACGGCGACCGTGATTCCTACCTGCACATGCGGGGCAAAGACGGGTATGATGGTATCATTCATGTGCTGGAAGAGACACACAAGAAAGTCCCCATCAGCCTTATGTTCACCCTCTCGCCTTACAATGATTTCAGCGACATGCAACATGTGGCCATTGTAGCGGCCCGGTACAATATTGATATGCGAATCGGTGTGTATAATGACATCGCTTTCTTCGACACCATCGAATCTGCACACCATAGTGATATTGGTTCGCTGAAGTCCAAAGAAATCCGTTCATTTAATGAAGCTAAAAAAATGGTAGATACCCGGCCTGGTGCCACTGAAACGATGATGCCGCCTCGGGTTACCAAAGAACAACTGATAAATATCCGGAACAATATTCCTGATATCATTAAAAACTTTCCGGAGAATTTTGATTTCCTGGTGTTATACGATGAATGGAGACGCGGCGGGCTGCAACTCAACTGTCACAGCATTCTTGACAGCCTGGTGGTGTTGCCCAACGGCGATGTGCCCATTTGCCAGAACCTGAATGTGATGATCGGCAATGTGTTCACCAATACATTGGATGAAGTTTTTAATGGCCCGGAAGCAAAGCAGCAACAAAAACATTACAGCAAAAACTGCAATGCCTGCTGGATTAATTTTCACCGAAAGTATGATGTAATACTGTACCGGACTTTTGAAAAATATTTTGGCCGTTTTGCCACCAGGAAATTGCTGGGCCAGTACTGGTGGGAAAAGGAAAAAAAGAAATCGTACCGGCAAATGATGCATGAATAAGCAAACCTTTTTTGCCTGAAAAAGATACTACGTCCATATTTATTTATTTCCACCTGCGGCATACTGGCATTTGCCCCGGTAAGTTTCATGCTCCGGGCATTGAAGAATGACATTGTTGCGCTTGAATACCCTATCAATCATTTCATCAGTCAATGCATCCGCAACGGGGAGATACCTTACTGGTTCAATACCTGGGGCATGGGTTTTCCGCTGCAGAGCAACCTGACCTGGGGTATTTACAGCACCACGCAGCTTTTTTTCAGTTCTGCCTTTGATTATAATATGTACGCCCTTCATATTGAATTTCTTTTTTTCATCCTGCTTTCGGGCTGTAGCATGTACTACCTGCTGAAACATTTTCTGATAAGGGACGAAAAGATTGCCCAAGTGTTGTCCATCTGCTATATGCTCTCAGGGTTTATGGTAGGCTCCACACAATGGTTGTTATACGTAACCGCTGCAGCATTTCTTCCGCTGGTCATTGCGTCATTGTTAAAACTGCTACAGGCCCCTACTGTCAGAAATGCACTGCAGGTGGCCATTTGCTATACACTCATGTTTACCAGTGTGTACGCAGCTTTTAATATTATCAGCACTTACTGTATTGCTGCATTTCTGTTACTATGGTTCTGGAAATTCAGAAATCACAAAAATTTAATACTGTTCCGGCTTCGTTATCTCATTATTACTGCAGCGGTAACAGCAGCATTATGTTTTCCCTGCCTGTATTTTACCCTTGAGCTATTAAACTATCTGGAAAGGGGCAATTCCATTGCTGCCGATACTTCTTTTTTCAACTCCAATTACCTGCATCCCGGCGCACTCAGCAGCATGTTGTTTCCTTTCACTTCAGTAAAGATGGGATTTGCCAATACGGAAGGCACTATGCTGAATACGTATACCGGATTATTTGTACTGGCATTACTGCCCGTATCAGTATGGCTGAGCATAAAAGAAAAAAACAGGCCGGCCATGCTTATGATTGCTGTGGCTTTGGTATTCCTGCTTATTTCATTTGGTGATTTTATACCTGCAAGAAATGCAATCAACCTGCTGCCGGGCTTTTCCTATTTCCGCAATCCTGCCATCTTTCGTTCTTATTTCATCCTGTCGCTGATACTTTTTATCGCTCTGGTTTTACAGAACCGGAAACTTTCAGACATTATTTCCGAAAAAGTTTTCCGTTATATGTTATGGCTGATCGCAGCAGTAAGTCTTTTGGTATTGCTGGTGAATATCAAAAGCCTGAAAAATTTTTCCGGGTTATCTATGACTGGCTTAGTAAAAAACATCAGCCTTTCACAAACATTGCTTATCAGTTCTGTCATACAACTGGTAATCGTAATGGCGCTGATAACACGCATCCGGGTTAAAAAATGGTCTGCAGCCAAGTTAATATTTGCAGGCGACCTTGTCATCAATACCTTAGTTTGCACCCCCTTCTTTTCTGTAAGCAGTTATACTTTGCCCGAGGTAAACAATATCCTCAAATCAGAAAAAGGGTTTCCAGTACAGAAACGAAACCCTGATGATGTGCCTGTAACTTATACCGACCAGAAAGGCAACGCCTGGCCAAATGTGAATATTTTTTCCAAAGAAGTTGCTGTGGCAGAATCTTACAACGGGCCGCTGGTACTGAAAAGCACAGGCAAAGGGGCACACCGGTATGACGGACTTGTTGTTTACTCTGGCGGTGATACGGCCAATCATTCAATAAATATTACCCTGCAAAGGCCCAATCATATCCGTGCAGAAGTTACCGCAGAAAAAGCCGGCCAAATCACACTCATTCAAAATTATTACACCGGATGGAAGTCTTATATCAATGACAATGAAACGGTGATTGCTGAAAGGGGAATTCCCGGAATAACAATTAATATACCTGCAGGTGCATCTGTTATTGATTTTCGGTACCGGCGAATAGAAGTGTGGTTATCCGCCCTGCTTGTACATTTTGTAATAATTGTTTTCGGAATGATAAAACTGAGAGAAGTGATAAGAAGAAAGCGTATCAGATCTTCTTCCCCTTCATAGCTGTGCTGATGGCAGTATCCATCAGGCGTTCGGCATAGGGTCTTGATATTTCATTCAGCTTTTCAATAGCGGCATGAATCGAATCCTTATCGCCTGAAGAAAGCTGCCGGGTCAGTTCATTCATCGCATTTTCAGTAAGGCTGAACTCCTCATCGCTGAGTATAGCTCTGTTTTTCACCATAAACTGCTTTGTTGTATCCAGGATTTGACTGGCTTCTGTTTGTGCTTCCACCAATGCCCTTGTCTGGATGTCTGCCTTTGCATGGGTAACGGAATCCAACAGCATTTTCTCCACTTCCTCATCTGTAAGGCCGTACTGTGGTTTTACTTCAATGCTCTGCTCTGTTCCGCTGCGCAGTTCTTTTGCTTTTACCAGCAGTATGCCGTCAGCATTCACCAAAAAAGATATTTCTACTTTAGGCAAGCCCGCAGGCATTGCCGGAATACCTGCGAGGGTAAATTCCGCCAGCTTACGGTTGTCTTTTACCAAATCTCTTTCCCCCTGGTACACGGCTATCTTTATTCCGCTCTGACCATCCTTTTGCGTGGTGTACTGCCGTGATGTCCCGGAAGGAATTTTGGAATTGCGGGGAATCAGCACATCCATCAGCCCTCCCATTGTTTCTATCCCCAATGAAAGCGGGGTAATATCCAGCAACAGGAAATCCTTATTATTTCCTGCAAGAATATCGGCTTGCACCGCTGCGCCCAGCGCCACCACTTCATCGGGATTCAGTGAATCATGCAATTCTTTTGAGAAAAATTCGCTTACCATCTTTTTAACCAGCGGAACCCTTGTGGAACCACCCACCATTACCACCTCTTCAATATCGCTGATGGCAAGCCCGGCATCGCTGAGTGCATTTTTACAACTTTTAATTGTCCTTTCTGCAAGCGGCATAATCAGTTGTTCAAACGTTGCTTTTGCAAGGTTCAGCCGCTGTCCGGCCACTTCTCCGCTGAATGAATCGTTTGCGCTGAGATGTATTTTAGCCTCTTCAGCCAGCAGGCGTAACTGTTGTGCAAGACTTTTATTATTACTTAATTCTTCATCTGTAAGGCCAATTTTTTTAACCCAGTAATTTACTATTGCCCTGTCAAAATCGTCGCCACCCAGGTATGTATCTCCATTGGTTGAAAGCACTTCGAAAATGCCGCCGGTGATCCGAAGGATGGAAATGTCAAAAGTGCCGCCGCCCAGATCATACACGGCAATTGTCTTTACTTCGTCCCTGTTTAACCCCAACCCGTAAGCCAGGCTGGCGGCCGTAGGCTCATTTACGATCCGCAGCACATCCAGCCCTGCCAATTTACCCGCATCACGGGTGGCCTGCCGCTGCGCATCGTTGAAGTAGGCAGGTACAGTGATTACTGCTTTGTTAACCGGTGTTTTTAAAATGTGCTCTGCTCTAGTTTTCAGTTCTTTTAAAATGAAAGAAGAAAGTTCAATAGGGGAATAGAACTTATCCCCGGCCTGCACTTTTACCAAACTTTCTGCATTATCATCAATGACCCTGTAGGTAAAAAAAGATGCATTATCCCTTACATCGTTATACGATTTGCCCATCAGCCGCTTCACGGAGAAGATGGTGTTCTGCGGTTCTGCCACAAGGTATTTCTTTGCTTCATCGCCCACGGAAATATTACCACCTTCACCAAAATGAATAACAGACGGAACGAGTGCATTCCCGTCATATTCTCTCAGCACTAAGGGTTTTCTTCCATCCGGATGGATAATGGCAACAAGACTGTTAGTGGTTCCCAGGTCAATCCCCACAATCATTTCCTGCTGCTGCAGGCTTCCGGTTGATAAATTAATGCCAATCTTTGCCATAATCTTTTAAAAATTCCAAGAAACCAAATGTCAAGAAACAAAGAAATTAATATGAATGGCAAAAATACTAAAGCAGGAGATGCTTTATTTACCAAATTAGAAAGATAGAGGGATCAGTTCTGATACTAACAGCATCCCGTTCAGCCATAAATGTCCAGTTTCAGGAGCATAGAAACCATGCCCAATTTGGGCTTTTATGGGGAAGGCCTCCGCGTATCGCAGAGGCATTATTATTTATTTGTTTCTTGCTATTTGGTTTTTGTGTTTTCCCTTTCTTACCTCATCAGGTACATTTTTCCGTATCCCTTGTTGAAGTATTTGTCGGTGTCATCGCTGGCTGCTTTGTATTTATCCAGCGATTTCCCGTTCAGGTTCGTCACCACCCGGTAGAGATAGACGCCATTGGCTAGTTTCTGGCCATACTGGTCCGTGCCATCCCATTTGAATTCAGTAATGTTGCGGCCGATATGAAGCGGCCCCAGTTCATCTTTAGTGATCTCTCTTACAATCTTACCCGTAATGGTCATTATTTCTATCTTGATATTCTGCGGCACTTCGTTGCCCGTAATAGTAAACACAAAAGCGGTGGATGTGGTGAACGGGTTGGGATAGTTCAGCATATTTGATATCATCGGTTTATTGATGACGGTAAATACCACTCTGTATGCAATGTTGCCGGCCGTGTTTTCACTCTTGTCTTTTCCGGTTATTATCATTTCATATTCCCCATCCACGGTGAAGTAGGGTTTGAAATTGATAGTGGCCGTATTATCCGGGTTGGGCGCCTGGCCGGCCGGAGTAAAGCGCAATGTATCGTTGCTGAAATAAAATCTCCGCAGCGTTCCGTTGGGATAGCGTACCTGCAGTGTCAATAGCGATGTATCGTCTAATATCATCCATTTAGCCTCATCTTTCAGCTTCACGAGGATATCCGGTTTGGATGAAACAATATCCCGGTTCAGGATATGCACCCCGTCGAAGGTAACATCGAGCAGTGGGTTCAGGCTGTCGGGTTTTACATACAGGTTGCGGTAGGCAAAATTGTTGAAGTGATATTGCTCCGGCTGATCATCATCAGGATTGGCCTCAATGTACAGTACATTGCGGCCCGGCAGTGTAGCGCTATTTATCAATGTACCAAGGCGCAGTGTATCATTTACCGGCAACGGCCTTTTCCGCGGTATCGGTACATTATAAGGTATGTTGTTGCGGTCAGTAATCACCATTTTTACTTTCAGGCTGTCGAAACCCACTTCGCTTATATTTTTAAAGCCTACTTTATAGTCAAGCGGCTCGCCTACATCAACCGTATCCTTTACAGTCAGGAACAGGTTAGGGGCAATGGCGCCTTCCGGCACAGGGTCGTAGGTCACCCGCCAGTAACGCAACTGGTAAGGAGTATAACCCCCTTTATCTTTTGTTCTTAATTTCAGTTTCAGGTAAGGGAAATCTGAGACGCTGATGGAAGATATATCAAAATCCTGCTGAGCTGTGGTCAGGCCAGTAAACAAGGGTTGCTCGCTGCCATCCAGCCGTACCCCAATCACATCCACAGTGGCTGTATCGGTTGGCGCATCGGAGCTTCCCTGCCATTTTAGTTGCTTCCATGCTTTGGCCCTGCCATATAAAGCGGAAGTAACAAAACCGAGCGAATCAGGGGTCTTCAGGTTTTTATTTAAGGTGATCAGGTCATAAATACCTGCCGACACAGAGCCAACCGGGCCGAAGCCGGGATTTCCTTTCTGGTAAACAAATATCATGGCTTTGGCAGAGGTAAATGAATCAAGAACATTCATTCCAACTGCTTTCAGTTTGTGATACAGTGATACGCCGGGGCCATAGCCGGGCAACAGGGTATCAGCTTTCCAATCATTTACAAATCCACCGGGTGGCTGAAGATGGTTAAGAATATTTCTCACCACTACAATGGTTCCATTAGGGATTGAATCCATGAAATCCATTATTTCTTTTCGCTTCGGTGCATTCATATATGACCATTCATAATTCCAGCGTCGGGAGCTGTTGGTACAGTTGCCAGCACAAGGAAGCGCACTGCCCATAAAGCCGTTACAGTTAGTATTTACTACAAAACTGCGGGGGTCAATCAGGTTAAATATCAGTGAATACCCCACACAGGCGCTTCTAATAAAAGCCGAACCGTCCGGCGCTACAATCAGATCGCCTTCTTGTGTGGTTGCTGTCAAGAATACCCCATTCTTTGAGAAAATAAAGTGGGGTACCGAATCAAACTCCCAGTTGCGGTTTTGTGCATTCAGCGATACCCGGTTTTTAACCGATTTATCATGCTGGAAATAATGCGACTGGTTAAAGCCTAAACCGCTGGCGGGCAGGTAAACAAAGGAAGCTTTGTTCCATACCGGTGATCCGCTAACCGGCGTGGGCGCCACCCTCCAGTAATATACCGTGCTGTCGGCGAAAGTGATGACCGGGCTAAACTCGATCACCCCGCCCACAGAGGTGATGTTCTGTGTTTTCTTAAACGGCGAGTTGAATTGTTCGGTTGTGTCAATTTCCATCATGTACTGCCGGGAAGCTGAGAATGGATTGGCAGTGGATGCATGGAATTTTATGCCTTGCTTGTTGATGATGGCAAAGTTGAATGGATATACAGGTCTTATCTCATCCTCATAGATAAAGAAGTCTTTGGTGGTGCAGTTATTGGTCTCAAATATCTCATCTACGGTGTTATCAGGGTCAATACAAATGCTGATCTTATTCTGGCCTTTGTCACGGGTAGAGAGGATGGGGATATTATAGATAATGGAATCAATAAACCGGATGCCGGGAATGGTATCTCTTCTTATCTCAGTACTCAGGTCCGGATAAGTGCGTTTCATCTCTATCACGGTAGGCTGGCTGGTGGCTTTCCCGAGATTAATAAATTTAGCCTTTACAGTAAATGAGTTCTCCGCCACTGATATAAAGGAAGGATTGATCTCCACCAGTTGCGGTTCAGTTACATAATCCGGTTTTGGGAATGAAGCGGTCATCTGCAATGCGGGATCGCCGTGGAGGGTGGTTTGCTCACAATGGAACCTTGCATAGTAATCATTTTGAGTAGTGATTGCGAAAACCTGGTTGACGGCATCCCGGACAATTTCTCCCATGGTTTTGCCGTACTGCGTCACCGAAGATGAAAACATTGTCCTGGAATTATAAATATCAAGGTAATGTACAATGCCAAGGTGTGTGCTGGCCAGTGTGGCGATGCTTCCCCGCTGGTCAGCCAGAACGAATTTTTCGGAGATGGTCTCCTTGGTGGAAAGCCGGGCCAGGTTAAAATTGTAAAAATTACCGGCATTGCAACCCAGCAGGATGAATAACGGATACTTGCCGGCATTATTATATCCATCGGGGTTATCCAGGTTAAATTCAAGGGTGCTGGCGGATGAGTGGCCGAAATACGTCAACATACCTAAGCCTTCTTCAAAAAGGCCGTAAAGCCTGGCAGCATTGAGCTGTTCCACAGGCGCTGTGCTTACTTTGGTAAACTGGTGCACATTGGCCCCGTAAAATGTGTCTTTGATAATGGCGCCGAAACCATTCATGGAACTGGTGAGGATGTTTCCCAGTGTTCCGTCGCCGGCTCCTACCACCTGCACCACATTTTTCTGCCAGGCCTTGTCGGCTATCAGTGGCGACTGTAAGGCAATTTTTTGTTCATATTGCTGAACCTTGGCAAGGTATATTGCCACCTCGTTGCCATTGATGGCAGACAGCCTTCCGATAGAGACCTTCGCTGTCACATCCAGCCCCGGATCGGCAGCGAGGAGATTATCAGATGCAGGATGGCCGAAGGTGGGAATAAATGATAATTTATTGATGTCGGGGTTGCTTTGGTAAAAATGGTTCTGGATATATTGCAGCCCCTTACCGATAATAAAAATATTTTTTACAGGGATGCCGAAACTGGCCCTTGCCCAGCGTTGGAAATTGCGAATGGAAAGGGGATGGTTTTTGATCCCAAAGCTAAACTGATCAATTAACTGGTCAATCAGGTAAATCTTTGCATTATGACTGCCACCGGTTGCAGATGCCCGGTAAGCCCGGTAATTTTCCACCGGGTTTCCTCCAGGTCCAGTCATCAGGGCCGAATGGGAAATGATAAGATAATCGCCGCGGTTGGCAGCTAACGAGTAATTGATAAAGTTTCGCTGTTCCAAACTGGTAACGGACGTTACCGTGAACGATGCATCCTGTGACAATAAAACTAATTTCCGGGCGGTGGCTGATGGCTGCAACTCTACCCTTACCGTGGGTGCAGCAGTAATATCGGCTATGTAGCGTTTACCGTTGGTGAAATCGTACAGAACAGGGCTGGCACTGCCATAATTAAACCCGGTTATCTCCAGGTAATTACCGGCAGGGTTTGCCGGCAGCTCAAAATAAAAATTATTGGCACCGCCAAAATTAAACTGACGGGCATACATCAATTCTATCTGTGCCGTCACCATCCTGTCGCCGGCTGTAAGGCAGGCATTTTTTACCTCAATTGCTGCAGTGCCGGAACTGATGTCTGATACATTTACCGCCTGGCTGAATTTGATGTAATCAAAAAAATTCATAACCGGGCTGCCGGCCAGGGTTCCGTTCACTCTTATTTCGACTGTTCTTGGATTCAAAGCGTAACCCGCAGCATTTACTTTAACGACAGGCGCTGGAGCGCCGGCACCTGTGTAAGGGCTCAGGCTGCTGAATGTTTCCGTTCTTACTGCGTTGGTGCCCATATCAGTTGATGTAAATCCCTCACCGTTCTCGTAATTAGAGGAAAACACATAGTCCCCCACTAAAGCTGCATAGCCGAGATGATATTTATCCCGGTAATATTTTCCCACCGTGTGTATAAAATAAGGATCGGGCGTAAGTGAGCTGGGCAGTGAAAAAGTAGCAGGTACCAGGCGCAGGTTCCCGGATCCTGCATTGGTAGTCAGAAAATAATAGGCTGTATCAGTCTCCAGGCTCCATTTGTTATTCAACTGGTGATCGGTCACCCGGTAAAGATCCTTATCCGGCTTGCCGTCATTCATCTCTCCCCAGAATTCAATATAATCACCGGATCCCATCACGCCTGTCTGAATAGTAGTGTAGATGGGAACCTGCTGTCCGTTTCTCCATAACCGGAACTGCTCAGCTGGTATGGTGCCCAGGCCTGCCGAGGCCAGCACAGGTTGTGCTATCCGGTACAAACCGGTGGCAGGTACTTTAAATTTATAGTAAGTCTTGCTGTAATCTATCCACTCGTTGTTGTACGACTGGCTCCGGGCAAAAAGCCCGGCGAAAAGAAACAACGGAAGTAAATTTTTTTTCATTCAAATCAGGTTTTACAGGTACTGGTCTATTTTTCGTTTTCTTTCTTTGTTTTCACCATGTTTAATTTCAGTGAAAAAACATGGGTATAAAGCGGATTGGACTGATTGGCAAGGTTGATAAAAGCATAATCAATGGTTACATTGCCGATCTTAAAGCCGGCCCCGCCTGCGGGCTGATAGATCCATACTTTTTTCTGGTTTACGGTGTCGCCGTCAGACAAAGCCCTCTGAAAGTTATTGATTCCTCCCCGCAGATAAAACACATTACTGATGTTCAGTTCCAGGCCCAGTTTGGGGTCAGCACTTACCGGGTTGGCGCTTAATAACGTATTTCGCTGCCCGTCAAAAGTTACATCAATGTTTGCTTCGGCCAGCAGGCTTACCTTTTTGCCCAGTTTAAAGTCCCGGGCTGCTCCCAGTATCAGCCGCGGGGCAGTCAGTTCGGTTGACTTGACGGGAATTTCATTTTTCGTCAGGTACAGCACTTCTTTTTCTCTCTCTGTAAAGCTGAACGACCAGGCATTGAAGGTGCTGGTAATATCCCGGCCGGCAATACCGAATTTCCATTTTTTTATTTGTAACTGCAGTCCTGCGTCAATACCAAAACCCCATGCTTTGGCAAATTTCCCAACACTGCGGTGAATCACTTTTGCATTCACGCCAAAGTTTATTTTCTTTTTCTCAGTCTCTTTCATCTTTTGTGCAAAAGAAAAAATGAAAGCATAATCCGCAGAGGAGAAGGCCTGTATATTGTTGTAATTGATGGAGCCGTCGGGCTCAACGAGGAATAAAGTGTTCATGATATCATCCACAGCAAACCGCAAACCGGTGATACCAATTGTTCTTTTGTTGTTGGATGTGGGGATGGCCACGCCGATGTAATCATACTTGCCGATACCGGCAAAATATTCGGCATGCATCAGGTTTACTTGCGGGTTATTCTTTACACCGGTAAGGCCTGCGGGGTTCCAGTAACCTGCGGTTCCATCCTGCACGGATGCTGACTGAGCGCCGCCCATGGCAAGGCCCCGGGCGCCGGCGCCAATGTTTAAAAATTCATTAGAATACTTCCTGAACTGAGCGTTGGCAGATAAAGAAATAACAGTTGTCAGCAGGGACAGGAAAAGGCTGGTTAGTTTCATTCGGACAATTTTCGATAAGCGTTTGAATAAGACTCACTTTCATACGTACGGGCTGCTTATACTACCTGGCTTTTTATGCTTTGAAGTACTCAGTAAAATTAGTCTTTAGCCCCCGAAAATTATAGGGCTGCGAAAAAAAAAGGCTAAAGACTGAAAACGAATTGTTTAGAAAAATATTGTACGACCGGGCCCACAACATTATTCTGGCTTACTTTTGCGCTAAATCACTGGTTTAGAAATGAATTTGATAGAAGAATTACGATGGAGGGGCATGATACAGGACATTATGCCCGGGACGGAAGAACAGTTGCAAAAGGAGATGACGACTGCCTATATCGGGTTTGACCCTACGGCCGACAGCCTGCATATAGGGAGCCTTGTACCTATTTTGTTGCTGGTGCATTTGCAAAAAGCGGGGCATAAACCTATTGCCCTTGTGGGCGGGGCTACTGGCATGATTGGTGACCCCAGCGGTAAAAGCGAGGAAAGAAATTTATTAAGTGAAGAAGAATTGAAAAAGAATGCAGCAGGTGTAAAAGCCCAGTTAGAAAAATTTTTGGATTTTAATCCAGCATTACCTAATGCAGCTGAAATGACAAACAACTATGATTGGTTCAAAACCATTTCTTTTATTGATTTTTTAAGGGATGCCGGTAAATACATTACCGTGAACTACATGATGAGCAAAGACAGTGTAAAGAAAAGAATCGCCCAAAAAGATGAAGAAGGAGAAGGCGGAATCAGCTACACCGAATTTGCTTACCAGATAATGCAGGGGTATGATTTTTTCTGGCTGTATAAAAATAAAAACTGCAGGTTGCAAATGGGCGGCAGCGACCAATGGGGCAATATTGTAACCGGTACCGAACTGATAAGAAAGAAAGCCGGGGGAAAAGCATTTGCCTTTACCTGTCCGCTGATAACAAAAGCAGATGGCGGCAAGTTTGGCAAAACAGAAAGCGGCAATGTGTGGCTTGACCCCAACCGCACCACGCCATACCAGTTTTATCAGTTCTGGCTGAATGCAAGTGACACAGATGCGGAGAAGTGGATAAAGATCTTTACGTTTTTAAATCAGGCTGAAATCAATTCAATCATTGCCGGGCATAAAAAAGATGCCGGAAAAAGGTTGCTGCAAAAAAAACTGGCTGAAGAAGTAACAAAATTTGTGCATGGCGATGCCGGACTGACAGAAGCGATAGGCACGACAGAGAAATTATTTGCCAATCAAAATGCACCTGCTGAAAGTTTGAGTGTTGATGATCTGGAAGGAATGGATGGTGTTGTGAAAATTAATTTCGCCAAAGAAAAAATGGCGGCAGGCATTGATGTTGTTTCTTTCCTTGCTGAAACAGAAATATTTCCAAGTAAAGGCGAGGCAAGGAAAACTATACAGGGTGGAGGAGTAAGTTTCAACAGGAAGAAAGTAGAGAGTATAGATTTCAAAATTGACAACAATCTCCTGTTACATCATCAATATCTGCTGGTACAAAAAGGAAAGAAGAATTATTACCTGATAAGAGTTATTTAAAATCTTTTATTGCATTCCACATCCTTTCTGCCAGAAACTGATTACCCTTATCATTCATGTGTACGCCGTCATATGTAAGTATGCCCCTGTCCTTATTCTCCGGGTTGTTCTTGTTCAGGTAGTCATGATATTTTTTTCGAAAGTCTATCAAAGGCAAGTTGTTTTTCTTGGTGATATCCCGGATAATATTACTGTAAAGGTTCAAATCACCATCCAGTGGGTTGGAGTAGTCTGTTTTCTCTCCAACTACCGCCGGAGTACAAAGAATAGCTTTAATATTCCTGTCTTTTAGTTTTTTTAGAATAGCCTGGTAAAATTTCTCAAACTTATCCGGGTCAGTACCTGTACCGAGGAGTGTTTTATGCCACACATCATTCACCCCCACATAGATCACCACCATGTCCGGGTCTTTACTCAGCACATCATCCTCCAAACGCAGGTACAGGTCATATACCTTATTGCCACTGACACCTGAACCCATGAACTCGAACTGCTCACCTTTACCCTCCCCTTTGCACAAACTATCCGTCATTGGGATATAGCCGCCGGGTTTTGCTCCCAGTTCGGTAATAGAGTCGCCGAAGAAAATGACCCGGGTCTTGTTTTGCGCAGCTAATCCAAAACAAAGGAGGGGCGCCAGTGCCATGATAAATAAGTTCTTCATAATAATCAGTTGTTGTATAAAAATACAAAAGCCCCGCAGAACCGGGGCCGGCATTTCACTATTCACCATTCACCATGCACTACCGTCATTCCACGTCAACTTGTTTTTTAATAACAGCGCCATCGCTGGCCTCCGGTAAATACTTTCTTTCCCTGATCAAATAGCCATTTCCTTTTTCACAGAAATGCACTTTCAGGTTTTCGATGCTGACGGGGTTGCCGTCGGGTATGTCGGCCATATTGGAGTGAAGTATGTCGTGGCCGTCAATAATCACCACCAGCCCGCTGCCGATGGCTTCCATTTTATTTCCTTCAGTAATAAGCATACCGGTATCTTCTCCCAGCCCGATGCCAATAGCCGATGGATTAGTGGCCACCGCCTGCACTAGCCTTCCAAATCTTCCACGCTTTTCAAAATGCGAATCAATAATGACAGTATTGATAAAAGCGAGACCGGTCGTCATTTTCACTTCCCCTTTCAGGTGGGCCTTTGCCGCATTGCCTTCATAAATCATGGTGTGGCCCATGGCCATAGCGCCTGCAGAAGTGCCGGCTATCAGAAAATCTTCCTCCTGGTATCTCTTTTTGAGGATCGCCAAAAATTCCGTGCCGCCGTCTGTTACACTCAGCCGCAACTGGTTGCCCCCGGTGAACATCACCGCATCGCAGTGGCGGATACGTTCGATGTATTCCTCATTCATGGCATCCTGCCGGTTGCGGATATGCATCACCCCCACATTGGTGCAGCCTATTTTTCCAAAAGCATTCAGGTAGTTCTCCCCCACTTCATAAGGAATGGTGGAGGCCGTGGTGATGACTTCGATGCGGGCCATGGCACCGCCGGCTTCATCCACCACCCTGCGCAGGATGCCGAGTTCAAAAAAGTTGAGATTATTGCGGTGTATTTCGCCGGTCTCCAGGTCTGTTCCTTTATCTTCTGCACCACCGATGACTATCAGTTTTCCCTTGGGATGGCTCATTCAAGAGGGTTTGATTACGGACAAATATAACAGAATAATGATGTAACGTTAATACGGTCAAACTTAATATCCTGTAAAAACGGGACAAGTTGTGGATATGTGGAAAATATCGATTGCTGTCACCCTGAGTTAGTTGAAGGGTGCTTATCCCAATACTTGTCCTTAATGAAATAAATAATAACCCCGGCGATTGCGATCAGGCTGCCCCACAGCGAAAACCAGCCTGTTGACAGAAAAAGGAATATCCAGACAGCAATGGATAAAATGACCGGGACAGGAAACAACCACATCTTAAATGGCAGATCTTTATTCCCAAACCTGTTTCGCAGCAGCGCTACTCCCACCGCCTGGCCGATAAACTGCACCACGATCCGCATGGCGAGTATGGAACTGATAACCTCTGACAGTTTGAAGAGCAGGCTGAAAATAAATCCAAGCACACAAAGCACCGTCAGCGAAACATGCGGAAAATTCTTAGTGGGGTGCAGTTTAGAAAACGGCTTAAAGAAATTTCCATCCACCGCTGCTGCGTAGGGTATCCTTGAATATCCCAATACCACGGCAAACAAGGAAGAAAAAGCCACACATAGAATGAGAACAGTGACCACTGTGCCTGCCACCGGGCCGTATAACTGCTGCATGAAGGAGCTGACAAGGTATTTGTTATCTGCCTGTACAGACTGCCAGGACATCACTCCCATCACACTGATGTTCATTAACAGGTATAATGTAGCAATACCAAAAATGGAAATGAAAATACTGCGGGGAATGTTTTTACCCGGATTCTTTATTTCGCCACCCAGGTGGCAAACATTGTAATAGCCAAGATAGGCATACACTGTTTTTACCGACGCCTGCCCCACTGCAGCCCAGAAAGCATAAGTGAAAAATGACTCATTGCCGGTGGGAATGAATTTTACGGAATGCTGCTGATTTAATAACCCGCTTGTAATGATCCAGATAATGGTAAGAACAACAATTGTTCCCATCAGCACGGAGATCTTTCCGATGGTCTCAATTTTCCGGTACAGTAAGATAAAAACGAGAATGACCAATCCGCCGGAAACAATTTTTTGCTGCCAGAAATCAAGCGGTACAATATAGGTAAGGTATTGTGCAAAGCCTATTGATGCCGATGCCACCACCAGCGGCGCCTGGATGGAAGTTTGCCAGACAAATAAAAAACTCATCAGTTTACCCGCTTTCTCCCCGTAAGCAAGGCGGTGAAAATTATAAGTGCCCCCGGCCAGCGGATATTTCGCCCCCAGCTCACTCCATATCATTGCATCCAAAAAAGCAGTGAGGGCTCCAAAAATCCATCCCCAGATAAATAAGCCGTTGTCAAACTGGGCGACCACAAATGGCATTACCACAAAGGGACCGATGCCTACCATATCTATCATGTTGATGGAGGTGGCCTGGAGGAGATTGATCTTTCGGTTGGTGAGTGGTGTGGTCAAGCAAGTTTATTGTTTTTGGTTTACGGTTTATCGTTTGGTTTACCCGCAGCATAACGATAAACTATAAACAATAACCCCTAAACAAAAGTTCAATTTTTTGCAAATGCTGCGATCCCCTCCACCAGCACATCTAAATTCCTGGTTGTCGTGTAAACATTCGGGGTCACCCTCACCCCCACAATATTTTCCCAGGTGATAGCCACGGTATGCACTTTATATTTATCCAGCAGGAAGGCGTCTAGGTCCCCGGGTTTCTTTCCCTCTATACCAATATTCCCGATGGCACAGCCCCATTTCGGGTGCAAAGAGGTATTAAGTTTCACTTTGGGGATATCCTTTACTTTTTCCATCCAGTAGTTCTTAAGATAGTGAAGTCTTTTCTCTTTCCGTTCGCTGCCGATCATTTCATGAAATTCGAGGGCCTTGCCAATAGCCTGCTCTATAAAGAAAGGCCGGGTGCCCAGCGCTTCAAACTTCCGGATATCATCTTTAAGCGGGTTGTCCACGGCAAATAGCGGGTAGAGGTTCTTTATTTTTTCCTTCTTTACATACAGCATCCCGCTGCCGATGGGGGCATAGAGCCATTTGTGCAAACTGGCTGCGAAATAGTCACCATCGAGGTCCGGGACCTTAAAATCAAAATGGGCAAAACTGTGCGCCCCGTCCACCACTACTTCTATGCCCCGTTTGTGAGCTTCCCGGGCAATTTTCCGAACCGGCAGTATCTGGCCGTTCCAGTTGATGATATGAGTAATGTGAACGGCTTTTGTTTTAGCTGTAAATGCATTTACATATTGCCTTACAAGGTATTCCTCGTCCTCACTGGGCAGTTCGAGGTTTATCCATACCATCTTTATTCCATCCCTTATTTCTCTTTGCTTGTAAGCATTCACCATATTGGGATAATCCTGTTTGGCAGCCACTACTTCATCGCCTGCCTTTAATTGCAAACCAAAGATGACCGTTTCCAGCCCTTCAGATGAATTGCGGTTAATCGCAATCTCTTCTTCACTGCAGCCGGCCAGCTTTGCCATATTTTTCCGGAGCGGCTCACGGCCCTGGTCCAATATCCGCCACATATAATAACTCGGCGCTTCATTGCTGTAATCGTAATAGCGTTTCATGGCATCCTGCACGGTTTTAGGCGCCGGTGACACCCCGCCATTGTTTAGGTTGATGATGCCGGGAGAAACGGTGAAAGACTGTTGTATGTAATACCAGAAATCCTCCTCGGTGGCAAGGTCTGCTGCGGAAATTCCCTCTGCATCCTTCAACGCTGCATCAAGATGGCGGGCCCAGGAAGGTTTGGCCAATGAAGTAAGAAAAGCAGTGGCTGAAAAAATTCCTGCTTTCTGCAAAAATCTGCGGCGGTTGGTTGCGGGCATGGCTTTTCGTTTTCATAAATGTAACGAATTAAAACCTCACCCCATCACGACTCCGAATATTGTAAACTCCGATTCCCCTCTCCTGAAGGAGAAGGGGTGGCAGAGTCTCCCATCTCAATGAATCGTATTGGGGTGTGGTATGCTGAGCAGCGATATGCAGAACAGGAATGTGACACAACAAACGATGATAGCAGCGCTAAAATTGGCTACATAATTAAAATCACCTAACTTCCAAAATAAAGTAACTGGGTATGAAAATCCTTGAAATAAAAGTGCTGAAAGGCCCCAACTACTGGAGTGTGCGAAGGCCCAAACTGATACAGATGAAACTGGACCTGGAGGAGCTGGAACAAAGCCCCACCAATAAAATTCCGGGGTTCAGGGAGAGGCTGGAGAAAATGTTTCCCACTATGATTGAACACCGTTGCAGCGAAGCGGTGCGGGGAGGCTTTTTCAAACGGGTGGATGAAGGCACCTGGATGGGCCATGTGATAGAGCATATAGCGCTGGAACTGCAAACGCTGGCCGGCATGGATGTGGGGTTTGGCAGAACAAGAACTCCTGAAGGCGAAAAAGAAGGTGTGTATTATGTAGTGTTCAGTTATATGGAGGAAGATGCCGGTGTGTATGCGGCCAAAGCATCGGTTGCTATTGCACAATCCCTGGTAGATGGAAAAGAATATGACCTGACCAGCGATATTCAGCAGTTGCGGGAGATAAGGGAAGATACAAGGCTCGGCCCCTCCACCGGATGTATTGTGGATGAAGCAGCTAAAAGAGGGATACCTTTTATCCGGTTGAATAAAGCAAGCCTGGTGCAGTTGGGTTATGGCGTTAATCAAAAAAGAATAAGGGCGACAATTGCCTCCACTACCTCGAATATTGCGGTGGACATCGCCTGTGATAAAGAAGAAACAAAATTGCTGCTCGAGGCTGCAGAAATACCGGTGCCAAGGGGAACCGTGGTGAGAACAGAGGCGGGGCTGGACGAAGCGATTGAAAAATTTGGTTACCCGCTGGTGATAAAACCTATTGACGGCAACCACGGCAAGGGCAATACCACCAATATCAGCAGCCGTGAACAGGCACTAAAAGCGTTTGAAGCGGCAAAAGCATACAGCCGCAGTGTGATCGTTGAAAAATTTATTACCGGTTTTGATTTTCGCTGCCTTGTCATCAATAATAAATTCATCTGCGCCGCTTTAAGAACACCAGCCTCCGTAGTGGGAGACGGCAAACATACTATTCAATGGCTGATTGATGAAACGAACAAAGACCCCCGCCGGGGTTTTGGGCATGAAAAAGTGCTGACACAGATTACCATTGACCAGTTTACTCAAAAAATGATGGATGATGCAGGCATTACTTTGGAAACAGTGCCAAAGAAAGGCGAAAGGATTTTATTGAAACCAACAGCTAATCTTTCCACCGGTGGCACTTCTACTGATGTAACAGATGAAGTACACCCGGCCAATATTTTTATGTTCGAACGCATTGCCAAAATCATCGGACTTGACATTTGCGGTATTGATGTGATGGCAACTGATTTAAGAACCCCTGTTTCTGAAAACGGCGGAGCGATATTAGAAGTAAATGCTGCACCCGGTTTCCGTATGCATATTGACCCATCTGAGGGCCTGCCCCGGAATGTGGCAGAGCCGGTGGTGGATATGCTTTTCCCCAAAGGAAGCGCAGGCCGGATTCCCATTATTGCCATTACAGGCACAAACGGCAAAACAACCACCACAAGACTGACCGCACATATTGCAAAGAGTGCAGGAAAGAAAGTGGGTTATACAACCAGTGACGGCGTTTATATCCAAAACCAACTGATGATGAAAGGCGACTGCACCGGGCCGATCTCTTCACAATTTGTATTAAAAGACCCGACGGTGGATTTTGCCGTGCTGGAATGTGCAAGAGGCGGCATACTGAAATCTGGCCTCGCATTTCAGAACTGCGAAGTGTCTGTTGTTACAAATGTTGCTGCCGACCATATGGGCCTTGGCGGCATTCATACCCTGGAAGCGATGGCTAAAGTAAAAGCAGTGGTGCCCGAAACAACATTCAACCATGGCTATGCTGTGCTGAATGCAGATGATGACCTGGTGTACCGGATGAAAGATGATCTGAAATGCAATATTGCACTCTTCAGTATGGACGAAAACAACCCGAGGATAAAAGAACATGCCGCAGAGAATGGTTTGAGCTGCGTGTTTGAAAACGGGTATGTAACGCTGATGAAAGGCAACTGGAAGATACGGGTGCTGGATGTAAAGAAAATTCCACTGACTTACGAAGGAAAAGCCGTACACAATATCAACAATTGCCTGCCTGCGGTGCTTTCCACTTATTTGTTTCGTGATATAACGATTGAAGATATAAGAACTGGTTTGCAGACATTTATTCCTTCAGAAAGCCTGACACCGGGGCGGCTGAACTTTTTCCATTTCAAACAGTTCACTATGCTGGCCGACTTTGCCCACAATCCGCATGGCCTGAAGCTGCTTTGTGATTTTGTGAGCAAATTAGACTACCCGGCCCGCATCGGCGTTATCAGCGGCACCGGCGACCGGAGGGATGAGGACATCCGTGAACTGGGGGAAATCTCTGCACAATATTTTGATGAGATCATTATCCGCTGCGATAAGAACCTGCGGGGCCGTACCGCAGATGAGATCATCAGCTTGCTGAAAGAAGGCATTGAAAAAGTAAATCCTTCTATCCCGGTGATGACCATTCCCAACGAAGACCAGGCGCTGGATTATATTTATGAGAACCCGAAACCGGGAGCTTTATATACTATCATGTGCGACGTGGTGGCGAGGGCTTTGGATAAGATAAGGGAGTTGAAGGAAAGAGAGGAGAGGGAAGAAAAGCCTTTAGCTGTTAGCCGTTAGCTTTTAGCTTTTGCAGAGTAATTTTTAAAACTTTAATAATATGAGGAATTTTAAAGAGCTGAAAGTCTGGCAAAATGGATTCCAGATCGCAGTGAACAGTTTTAAGATAACAGAATCATTTCCACAACAAGAAAAATTTGGGCTTTCATCACAAATTAACAGAGCCGGCGTTTCAATACCTTCAAATATTGCTGAAGGCAGCAGCAGGACCAGTGATAAAGATTATAACAGATTTATTGAAATTTCCCTGGGTTCTTCCTTTGAATTAGAAACGCAACTGCTTATCGCAAAAGCAGTAAAATACGGAAATGAGACACTGATAAATTCCACCCTGAAATTACTTTCAGAAGAGGAAAAAATGTTAACAGCTTTCAGTAGTTCTCTTACAAAATAAAAGTAGCTTTCTGGCTAACGGTTAATGGCTAACAGCTTTCATCAAAAACCATTTGGGAAGAAGGGCATCAAACCTTATTTTTGCACTCCTAATTTATGAGCCCTTCGTCCGGCTCAGGGCTTTGACCCGTGGTGTAACGGTAGCACTACAGATTTTGGTTCTGTCTGTTAAGGTTCGAATCCTTACGGGTCAACAAAAAGAGGCTGTCTCAAAACGACGGCCTCTTTTCTTTTTTTGGAGGATATCAAGCTTCTGTCATTTCTGCAAAGTGTTTTGAAGTATTAGCTTCAACAGGAAGCAATAAGCTGAACGAATCAATAACAACCGGTTT